>WPCK01243596.1_pt1 | contig 404883 bp, 417 predicted proteins | sample 5399851 | NCBI WGS metagenome assembly WPCK01 (sample SAMN12869471, study PRJNA574797) | sludge metagenome | isolation source: wastewater treatment of pH11 | place: China:Beijing | collected 2019-05-20
GTGTATAATTCATTATGAGTCCTCCTTGGTTACTTAATTAAGGGTCCTTAGTGCTGATCAGCTGGGACACCTCGTACTATACCAAGAGGGCTCTTTTTGTTTCAACTCTCAAATATCTTCATTACAGGAATGGCTCCTTTATATGATTGGTAGAATTGGTGGAAGACCATGTCTAACTAAGTACGGCAAGTATTTACTTATAAAAGACTCGCAAATAAAGGCAGTTGATCATTTTTTTCAGCAATATGGAGGAGGCGTTGCCTTTTTTGGCAGATTTGTGCCAGGGATCAGGACTCTTATGCCAATTTCATGCGGAATTACAAAAATGAACGTAGGACTTTTTATCATGTACACCGGATTGGCAATGTTGCCCATATCATTTCTTTATGTTTGGTTAGGTGTTAGATTTGGATCAAGGTGGCATGTAGTAGCTCCATTAGCAAATGAATTTATTTTAGAGATTATCCTTATTTTGATTGGTTTAGTTAGTGCTTTCCTTGGCTTTAAGCAAATAGTTAAAAATGCAACCATATCTAAATAAGTGAAAAGGCCACAGCTTGTATTAGTTTGTGGTCTTTTCCGGATTCGAAATCGATTTCAGAAATAGCTGTGGGTTATTAGTACTTCAAATATCCATTAGTACAAAGGTTTGTCACTAAATTGGGTCAGTACTTCCTAATACAAGCAACCTCAACCTAACGAATTCCATCTATGGATACACCACCCAATATGTGAACGTTTTTGAAAGTAATCATGAATGTTTTTGAGTGTTTTTGATAGAAAATGGTTGAAAAATGAAAGGGCTTACGATAAGATAAGGACATATAGTAATCAATCGCTTTTTTGAGGAGGGATAAAATGTTGACTCCTGAAAGACATCGGATCATTTTAGAATTACTCGGGGAAAAGGAAGTTGTGAAACTTCAAGAATTTGTTGATGCAACAAAATCATCTGAGTCTACGATTCGTCGTGATCTTAGTCAGTTAGAAACTGAAAAAAAATTAAAGCGTGTACATGGTGGTGCCTCTCTACTTCATCAAAAAGGGGAGGAACTTAGTGTTATAGAAAAGTCGACTCAAAACGTGGGAGAGAAAGAAGCTATTGCTAAATTCGCTGCTTCGCTTATTCGAGATAATGATTGTATCTATCTAGATGCAGGTACGACAGCATTTCTGATGATACCTCATATACAAGCTAAAGATGTCAAAGTAGTCACAAATGGGCTCACCCATTTAGAAGCACTACTCGAACAAAACATAGACACCTATTTAACAGGTGGGTTAATTAAACCCAAAACGCGTGCTTTAATTGGCCCGGGAGCTGTTGAAGGAATTGAGAAGTATCGCTTTGATAAGTGCTTCATTGGTGTGAATGGAGTTGATAGCGAATTTGGTTATACAACACCAGATCCAGAAGAAGCAACCGTAAAGAAACGTGCTATGAACCTGTCTCAAGAATGTTTTGTTCTAGCCGATCACTCCAAATTTAATGAAGTTACTTTTTCAAAAATTGCTGAATTAAAACAAGCGACGATTCTTACAAATGAAGACGATAAGGATATACTTGGCGATTACCATAAGAAAACAACAATAAAGGTAGTGACAACATGATCTATACTTGCACATTAAATCCATCGATCGATTATTTGGTTGAAGTTGAAGATTTAAAACTAGGTTCTTTAAATCGTGCAACCAAAACTGCGTATTACCCGGGCGGAAAAGGCATTAACGTATCAAGAGTTTTAAATAGATTAGGTAAGCCAACAACTGCTTTAGGTTATCTTGGCGGGTTTACCGGGGCGTATATTCGTGATTTCTTAACAAACTCTGGGATCAATCATGATTTCCTTGAAGTCAATGAGCCAACGAGAATTAACGTTAAATTAAAGACGGGAATAGAAACAGAGATTAATGGTCTTGGTGGGGCGATTTCTTTAGATCAGGAAGCTCAACTTTTAGACAAAATAAAGACCTTAACATCCGAAGACTTTCTAATTTTAGCTGGTAGCTTGCCACCTTCGCTATCAGCAGACTTTTACGGGAAGATTGCAAAGCTTTGCTTTGAAAAGAATATTCCTTACATTGTTGATACCTCTGGCGCTGCTTTAGAGGAAATCTTACAGTACAAGCCATTTCTTGTAAAACCGAACGAGCATGAGTTAGGAGAACTATTTGGTGTGAAGTTAGCTAGCGTTGAGGATGCCGTTCATTATGGTAGAAAGCTACAAGAAAAAGGTCCAAAAAATGTAATTGTGTCATTAGGTAGCAAGGGTGCGATTTTAATTAATGATAGAGTAGTAGCTTTTGCGAACGTTCCTAAAGGTGAACTAAAAAACTCTGTTGGGGCTGGCGACTCCTTAGTTGCAGGTTTTGTAGCAGCAACAACATCACAGGACGATATCCTTTATGCACTTAAGTTTGGAATTGCTTGTGGTAGTGCAACCGCATTTTCTCAAGATTTATGTGAAAAACAAGCTGTTGAAAAGCTTTTACCAGAAATAAAGATTGATCTATTAACCTAAGGGGGAAGAAAAATGAAGATAACCGATTTACTAACAAGAGATACAGTTGAACTTAATCTTCAAGAAACAACCAAAGAAGCTGTTATTGATGAACTAATTCGCAAGCTTGATAGGTCTGGCAAACTAGCAGATCCAGTAAAGTTTAAAGAAGCGATTTTGGCTCGTGAGGCACAAAGTACAACCGGTATTGGTGAAGGAATTGCCATTCCACACGCAAAGACAAATGCGGTCCGTACTCCTGCTATCGTATTTGGTCGTTCAAAAGCAGGCGTCAACTATGAGGCTTTAGATGGTCAGCCAAGTCATCTCTTTTTTATGATTGCTGCTAGTGAAGGGGCAAATAATGAACACTTACAAACGTTATCTAGACTATCGACATTTTTAATGGATGTCACCTTTCGTGCGAAACTCGAAAAGGCTGAAACGATAGACGAAGTTTTAGAAGCTATCAATATAAAAGAGGCAGAAGTTGCCGCAGAAGAGAACCCCGTTGTTGCAAAGAAAGGCTCAATTTTAGCAGTTACAGCTTGTCCGACTGGAATTGCTCATACATTTATGGCAGCAGATGCGCTAAAGGGGAAAGCAAAAGAGTTAGGGTTGACGATAAAAGTTGAAACAAACGGTTCTGCTGGAGTTGAGAATGAGTTAACCGAAGCTGATATTAAAGATGCTGTTGCGATCATTGTTGCGGCTGACACGGCGGTTGAAATGGATCGTTTTAACGGCAAACATGTCATTCAAGTACCGGTTGCTCAGGCGATTAAAACACCAAAAGAACTAATTGAAAAAGCGAACAAACAAGATGCTCCTGTTTACAAGTCAACGGGTGCAACGAAAGAAGCTCCTACGAAAAAAGAAAGAAATGGTTTTTATAAGCACATTATGAATGGTGTATCGAATATGTTACCGTTCGTAGTTGGTGGTGGGATACTTATTGCTATTTCATTCATGTTTGGAATTGATGCAGTAAATCCTGATCATCCATCCTATAGCCGAATTGCTGATGCACTAATGACAATAGGTGGTGGAAATGCGTTTGGTTTAATGATCCCAGTTCTAGCAGGTTTTATTGCAATGAGTATTGCCAATCGACCAGGGTTAGCTCCAGGGATGGTTGGTGGATTGTTAGCTGCTAGTGGTGGAGCTGGATTTTTAGGTGGGTTGATTGCTGGTTTCTTAGCAGGATACCTTGTTCTAGGATTAAAGCGAGTATTTAGCGTATTACCGAAATCATTAGAAGGCATTAAGCCAGTTCTTCTTTATCCTGTATTCGGAATATTGATTACTGGGTTAGTCATGTTGTTCGTTGTCATTAAACCAGTAGTAGCTTTAAACACAGGCCTTGAAAACATGTTAGCGAATATGGGTACCGGGAATCTAGTTTTATTGGGATTACTTTTGGGTGGAATGATGGCCATTGATATGGGGGGTCCAATTAACAAGGCAGCCTTTACGTTTGGTATTGCGATGATTGACGCAGGCAATTTAGCACCGCATGCTGCAGTCATGGCTGGTGGTATGGTTCCTCCACTTGGAATTGCACTTGCAACGACTTTCTTTAAGAAGAAGTTTACAAAAGACGAGCGTGACGCAGGAAAAACAAACTATGTTATGGGGCTGTCGTTTATTACAGAAGGAGCTATCCCTTTTGCAGCAGCTGACCCAGGTCGTGTCATTCCATCAGTTCTTGCTGGTTCTGCGGTAGCAGGAGCTCTAACAATGATGTTTGGAATTGGCTTACCAGCACCACACGGTGGAATGTTCGTTATTCCATTGGTAAATGGCAATCCGCTTATGTACCTTGTTGCCATTCTTGTGGGTGCAGTGGTAACAGCAGTAATGTTAGGTCTATTAAAGAAAGACGTTAAAGAATAGGTTTAATTAGCAGTAAAAATAATTTACCTCTAGGAGGAATCATAATGGTTGAACAAGTTTTTGAAATTATCAGTGACGCTGGACTTCATGCACGTCCAGCAACGGCATTAGTCCACTCAGTCAGTGCTTTTGAAAGTGATGTAAATCTTGAGTACAATGGGCGAACGGTAAATCTGAAATCAATTATGGGTGTGATGTCATTAGGGGTCCCTAAGGGCGCTGAAATTAAAATCACAGCAGTAGGCAGTGACGAGTCTGAAGCAATGCAAGCGGCAGTTGAAGCAATTAGAAAAGAGTCTTTAGGCGTAGCCAAATAAATAAATAATAAAATAATTATAAACACTAGGTTAATAATAGAACCTGGTGTTTTTTTTGTTCCTGAATACAAGAGAGTTTCCTTATTATTGGACATTTTAACCGATAATAATGAATTTCAAACTCCGTTGAAATACTAATCTAATGTAACGGGTAACGGCATAATCTTGATTATAAATTGAGTCTAGAGGTGAACAAATGAACTATTTATTATTGCTAGTAGGATTTGGGCTTTTAATTAAAGGAGCTGATTATTTTGTGACTGGTTCATCAAACATTGCCAATTTGCTCCGTGTTCCACCTTTATTAATTGGGCTAACGATTGTTGCTTTTGGTACCAGCTCGCCTGAGGCTACGGTCAGTATCATTGCTGCTCTCGAGGGAAGTAGTGGAGTTGCACTGGGGAATGTTGTTGGGAGTAATATTTTTAATATTACGTTGGTCATTGGTTTGACGGCCTTGTTAAACCCGCTCAAGGTAGAAAGTGAAACAATCCGCAAAGAAATTCCTTTTGCCCTTTTGGGGAGTGTAGTACTTTTTGTTTTAATAAGTGATGTTGCGCTACAAGCACTAAGTACTAATTTAATCACACGTGCTGATGGTTTGATCCTCTTACTATTTTTTATCGTATTTATCTATTACATTTTTGAGGTCGTTCGTACAAGTCGAGAAAAAAATGCCGATAGCCAGCTAGAGCCAAATGTCACCTGGGGGAAAAATATAGTTCTTACCGTCCTTGGTTTAGGAGCCATTATTTTTGGAGGAGATCTTGTTGTAAGAAACAGTACTGAAATTGCTTATGCACTTGGAATGAGTGAAACGCTGGTTGGGTTAACAATCGTTGCAATTGGAACCTCACTACCCGAATTAGTTACATCTGTTACGGCAGCAATTAAGAAACAAAGTGAAATTGCACTTGGAAATATTGTGGGTAGCAACATTTTTAATATCTTTTTTGTACTCGGAGCATCTTCGGCCATATCACCATTACTTGTCACTGAAGAGATCTTTATCGATATCCTATTAATGATTATCTTCACTATTGTTCTTTTACTCTTCTCTAGAACACGTTTTACGGTTGGGAAATATGAAGGAACAATTTTGGCAATAGCTTACATTATTTATTTGCTATACATTATTATTCGAAATTGATGTTAATTAATCTGCATCTATATGGGGTAATCTAAGAAAAAATGATTGGAGGTTTTACATATGAGGAATGTATTAGAGAAAGGTCTCCTACTTGGAATAGGATTAGCCGTTAAAAGCAAGGAGCAAATTGAATTATTTGTAGATGATCTCGTGAAAAAGGGTGAAATTAAAAAAGAAGAATCTAATGGTTTAATTAATGAATTACTTCAAAAGGGTCAACAGACTCAAAAGCAAATGGATGAGATGATTAAAGAGCGAATGCAGATTATTGTCAATGATTTAAACTTGGCGACAAAAGCAGAGATTGACCAATTAGAGAAACGTATTAGGCATCTAGAACAACAAGAGTAACGTGAGGGGGTGGTATTCATTTTCAGGAAGAGAATACGGCATTTACATCGTTATCAAGAAATTGTAACCGCCTTTACTCGCAACGGTTTCGGCTTTTTAATGCGAGAACTTGGGTTACTTGAGTTGTTGAGTTTACCGAAGCGTTTATTTATAGAAGGGAGACAACTTGACAGAAGATCAGTAGGAGAAAGGTTGCGAGTATTTTTAGAAGAATTAGGCCCTACATTTATAAAAATGGGCCAGATTGCAAGTACTCGTTCCGATTTGCTACCAGCTGACATTGTTGCAGAGCTAGAGAAGCTTCAAGACAATGTTCCCGCTTTCTCGATTGAAGAAGTAAGGAATGTTATAAAATCCGAATTTGGGATATCAATAGAAGCGCTATTCAGTGAGTTTAGCGAAAGGCCGGTTGCAGCGGCTTCTATTGGCCAAGTCCATGTTGCCACTTTAAAAACAGGGGAGAAAGTAGCTGTTAAAGTTCAAAGACCAAATATACGTAAATTAATTGAAACGGATTTGGAAATTCTTCAGGATATTGTGATGATTGCTGAAAAGAGATTGGAATGGGCTAGCAAATATCAGCTTAAAGAGATTGTCAATGAGTTCTCTAAATCACTTAAGGCAGAGGTTGATTATCTAAATGAAGGCAGAAATTCTGAAAAGATAGCCAAACAATATCAACAAAGTGAAAAAGTTCAAGTGCCAAAAGTATACTGGCAACACTCTAGTTCCAGGGTGTTAACCATGGAGTTCGTCGAGGGAGTAAAACTAAATGATAATCAAAAGATTGATGATTTAGGATTTAATCGTAAAGTTATTGCTGAGCGTATTGTCGAGACTATGTTTCAGCAAATTTTTCTACATGGCTTCTTTCATGGCGATCCCCATCCAGGAAACCTATTAGTGACGGAGAAAAATAAAATAATCTTTATGGATTTTGGAATGGTTGGACGACTTAGCCCTCAGATGCGTGACCACTTTGGATCATTTATCATTGCCATGATGCTACAAAGTTCAGAAGGTATCATGAAAGCAATTATGAAAATGGGACTCGTGCCAGACGATGCAAATGCAGCACTGTTGAGAGCTGACCTTGATGTACTTCGTGAAAAATATTATGATGTCCCGTTTAGCCAACTAAGCTTAGGCGAAGCTGTCAATGATCTTTTTACAGTGGCATCGAAGTATGGGATTCGTATACCTCCTGATTTGTCATTGGTTGGTAAAGCACTTTTGACAATGGAAGGTTTAGTTGAAAGACTAGATCCTGATTTAAGCATAGTCAGGATTGCTGAACCGTTTGGAAGGCATTTATTACTTGAGCGCTATCACCCCAAACAATTAGTGGGAAGATTATGGGCTAACTTGTTAGAATACAAAGAAGTTGTTGCGGAATTACCTAAAAGCTTAAAAGAATTTTCTTCAATTATGAAACAAGGGAAACTTAGGGTCGAGGTGTCGCTTTCCGATCGTGATCGTGTCCTCACCCGAATGGAAAGAGTTAGTAAGCGTCTATCCTTTAGTATTGTATTGCTATCTTTTAGCATCATGTTGGTAGGGTTAATGATTGGTTCAGCTTTAGCTGGGGTTACTTCAACGATCTGGCAGCTACCTATCGTTGAAGTTGGATTTATGGTCACTTTCATGATGTTTATTTGGCTACTATATTCAATTTTAAAATCGAAACTATTTTAAGCACAAAAACGTCAATAGTTTTTTGTGCTTTTGGTACTTAAATACCTATTGTATCTTTTAAAAAATCTGTATACTCTAAGTATCATTAATTGTGGGAGAGTGCTAGTATGGAAGAATTACTAGAAATAGACTTTGATCTTGTCGGGAAATCATTGGAACAAGACATATATTCGGAGCTAAATATTTTATTGTTAAAAAAGGGAGCAGTGTTAACCGAAGCCAATATAGTTCTCCTAAAGAAACACAACTTTAAAAATGTTAAAGTATCAGAAAATCTTAGTTTTGAAGATTTATATAGAAAAAATAGTAAGCGTATTCATCAACTATTCACAGACCAAGACCTTTTAAAACAACCGTTTGCAGATTGGTTTCAAGATGATACGAAATTATTTAGGCTAATAAATGAACACCCAAGTACTATCGAAGAAATTTATTCACTTAATAATATTGAAAAAAATCTTTCTACACATAGTGCAAATGTGGGAATTATTTCAGTCATTATTGGAAAGATACTTGGATATTCTATGAAAAATCTAAAACTGTTATGGCAAATGGGAATGCTTCATGATATCGGAAAGGTCAAGTCAGATGATGATGAAGATGATCTTAACCATGGTAAATACGGTTATCGACTATTAAAGGATGTCAGCGGTATACACCTTGCCATTTTGGATGCGGTTAGATATCACCATGAACGAGTCGATGGGTCTGGGTTTCCAAAAGGTTTAAAGGGAAAGGAAATCCCAATCATGGTCCAAATTGTTTCAGTCGCTAACGTTGTAGATCATCTTTATAAGGAGATGAATAACTTTCAGGTTATGAATCAATTGATCGAAGAAAGTCACTTAAATAAACTAAATCCAGCGATTGTTATCCCGTTTGTTCGTTTTATGTATTCTCAAAATATCGGTAAAAAGATCAAGTTAAGTGATTCTAGAAGTGGTGTCATTGTCTTTATTCATGATAATGAACCATCACAACCATTGGTACATATTGAAGAAGAAAATGATTACATAGATATGCGTAAGCATCATTTTTTAAAAGTAGAAAGCTATGGCTAGGATAGAGGAAAAGCATTAGTACAAATGGTACTAATGCTTTTAATTTACGGAAAGAAACCATCCTTTTCTTCAATTGAATAGTAATAACGCATCTCTTGAACCGCTTTTTGTAATGCCTCGGGCGCTTCGCCGTTTCTAGTTAATAAATCTAACTCATCATAACAAGCGTGTAATCTATATTCTGGAGAAGTCATCTGTACTCCTTGCTCAGTTGCTGGTCTCGAAAATACTTTATCTGTTAGCTGGTTGACCTCGGCTTCTTCTAAATTGTCTAACTGATTTTTGACGCTGTCTAGATTTTCTTTCAGTTCTGGAGATAATAAATGGGCATGTTCCTCAAGTTGGAGGATGATATGAAGCATTCGATCTTTTCTTGATATAGTCAATCATGCCACCCTTTCTTAGTGAATATTTGAACTTATTATTCCTCCTTCTTCCACAAACTTATTCTCTAAGAATAAGTTTTACGTATTTGCGAAATTTTAAGTAGAGGATATTGTGGAGGTAATCAAAATGTTCAAATATAAAATATTCCTAATCATGTTTATCATCGTAATAGGTGGTATAGCATTTTTTTCTGTTGTGAAATTCGACTTAGCCTATACTCCTCCTGAGCGAAAAATTATCAATCCAAAAGAAAATGATTTTTTCACTGGTTTTAGTAGTGTTGATAAAACAGGTGAGCGATTGTTACATGAAGATCTACTTCCAAGTGATAGGAGCTTTTTAGAGTTAGGGAAACAGGTTTTTTATCAAGAAACATTCGGAAACGAGACTTTCTTCACAGATATCATGGGCATTTTGGATGGACCATTTACTTTAATGAATGTAGCTAAAGCAATCCTAGCGTTACGAGGAGAAGGAACATCGAACTTACAAGTTGAGCTGGCCGAAGATGTAGTGATTGGAGGTACGAGTTTTAAAAAAGGCCAAAAAATTGATACGGGAATTGATGTAGTAAAGGGAGCTTATATTCCACTGGGAACAAAATTATCCTTTTCAGAAGGAAGAGTTAAAATGGGCGTGACTTGTACGGCCTGCCATGCAACGGTCGATCGAGATACAGGATTTGTGATTGAGGGGGCTCCGAACACTGACTTTAATGTGGGTTTACTCTTGGCGCTAGCGACAAATTCAGCTGCATATTTTACTCATACAGATATAAAAAGCCTCGAAGATTATGTGCTAGAGAGCTCCAAAAAGATAACAAATGCTCGTGAAGAGGTTTTAGCACTACCCGATATTAAAAGTCTTGAAGATGCGGTAGATAAAAGCCTGTTAAAGTGGCCAAAAGGGTATTTTGATACGACTATCGATTTAGAGAATAATCCTACTCAAAATCCTGATGCGTATACACTAGGTGATTTCCCATATGGCTGGAGTGGGTTCGCAGCAGTCGGTCCCTTTAAGGGTCTTAGTACCTTTTCGAGCAATGTTAATGCTCAAAATACAGATCCTTTATCGCAAGCAGAAATAAGTGAAGAGTTATTTGATATTGATAACGAGGTTTATATCGGGACATTACTTCAAAACGCAGCGAACGAGAAATATCGTTACGATCCAGATACAGGTGTAAGACCTTCTCAGTTTTTACAGAGCATTGATAAAAAAAATCCTGAAATACCTGGATTTAATGAGTTAATAAAAAATCCTGAATACCCTAAAAGTGGTTTTTTCACACCGAGTGGCTTTTTAGCAAGTTCACCTGGCTACAACGTAGGAGAACAAGTCTATGCGATGTCCGCGTATCAAAATTTATTGAGACCACCAGAGATAAAAAGAGACAAACATACCCTAGAAATCGGCGAACGAGTTTTTGAAAGAGCAAATTGCTTAAGTTGTCATTCTGGTTTTGGTTATACAAATAATCAGATCATCCCTGTATTGGATATTGGAACTGAACCATCAAGAGCAAAAGCTTTGAAACAGCTAGAAGGCATTCTTGACAAAACTCGTATGTATGCCCCGGAAACATCAGTACCTCTTCCAGAAAATCCAGAGGTTCTAGGGGTGGACTTCAATTCTATGACAAAGGAAGATTTACAGTTAGCATTTGCTTTAGGGGAGTCTGCAGGTGGATATAAAGTAAAAGGGTTAATTGGTTTACAATGGTCGGCTCCTTATTTACATGATGGTGGGGTAGCGATTGGCCCAGATATTACGAAGGATTTTGGTATCCCAGGCACGTTGTCTAAGGGAATCTTACCGGATCCGAATAACAGTCTTTTGGCTTTAATAGATAGAAACTTACGCCAAAAAGTAGTCGAAGCTAATAGGATTCCCGAGTTAAAAGCAGTTCATGTCACGGGGGAGGGTCACGAGTATTGGGTGGATGAAGCTGCAGGGTTTACCAAAGAAGAACAAGAAGCATTAGTCGAATATTTACTATCTTTACAGCTAAGCGAAAAAAACAACTGAGCTACTCAGTTGTTTTTTTGTGAGACTTTTTTAGCTTTCTCAATGAGCAGTTGGGTACCATACAAAAGTAGAGATTTACTGAAAAAGAGTAGCATTAGTTGTGATCGTTTTAATACGACTGTTGAGGCTATTCCAGCTTTCTTGAGAAGATCCATGACCGGAAAAGAAAAAATGAGATGTATGAATGTGTTCAACATCAAATATGATGAGAACTTACCAAAAGTTGCTTTCAATACCCATAATGAGCCAATAAAAAACGGCCCAATGATTAACGGAACTTCACCAATTGTTTGGGGAAACAGTTTCTTGTATACCCACCACCATGTTCTCTCTCGAGCGAATAAACTTTCGAAAAAGACAAAAATTGACATGAAAAACGCAGCAGGGAAAAACCTTTTAAATGAGCGGCTCCCTAACAATGGAACACTAAACCAAGGTATAGTCATGATAATTACCAGAAACAGCCTCCATTTCTTCATGTGCTATTATCCACCTTTCTTTTTTCATAGGTTGTGTATTTTAGAAGAAAATATCATAGGAAATCTAGAAAAAATATGTAAAAAGTAACTTTAGAAAATAAGGAACTACTATATACTAGAAGGTATGGTAGCATAATCTTGGTCAAATGGGAGAGTTGAGTAATATGGAAGAGATAAGCTTTGGACTCGTTGGCAAAGTGCTTGAGGAAGATATATTTTCAGAATTCGATATATTGTTATTAAAAAAAGGAACGATCCTAACAGAAACGAATATATTACTTCTTCAAAAACATAACTTTATGAAAGTAGCGGTCTCTGAAAATAGATCAAATAAAAGTTTGTATCTAAATCATCTCAAAAACATTGAGGAATTATTTAAGATTTATGAAACGGGAAGTGAACAGTGGTTCGAAAAGGAGAAATCTATTGTTAGGAAGGTACAAAAGGAAGAGATACGTTTTGGAGAGCTTTACCAATTTGGAGCTGAACCGACATTATATAGACATAGTGCTAACGTGGGGATCATCGCCTTTTTCCTAGGGAAATTAATGAGATATTCTTATAAAAACAAGCTCTTGCTGTGGGAAATGGGGATTTTACACGACATTGGCAAAGTAAATTCTCCTTGGGATGAGCCTAAAAACCAGACGGATACCTACAAGTCTCATCCTGAAGTTGGTTGGAAATTATTAAAGAAGATGAAAGGTGTAAATGTTATGCTGTTGAATGCGGCGAGACATCATCACGAGCTATTAGATGGTACAGGCTTCCCAAACGGAGTGAATGTTAAATATCTTCCGGTCATGGTTCAAATTATTACTGTCGCTAATAGAGTTGATAACCTCATGACTACTAATCATAATACATTTTCTCTAATCAATGAACTAATGGCAGAGGTGAGAGGAAACAAATTAAATCCAGCAATTGTTGTGCCGTTTATTAGACATCTCATTCGTAATCAATTAGGAAAACGAGTTGTCCTGAATGATGCAACCAAGTGCGAGATTATCTATATTTTTGAGCAAGAACCTGCACAACCATTACTATACATTGAGGATGAAGATACATTCATTGATTTAAGGAGTTCTAATCAATTAAAGATTGTTGATTATGCTTAAAATTTTTTAGGACAATGAAAAGAGGGTATGTGTTACTTCACATACCCTTTACTTACGTTTTTATTCGGTTGATAGTTTAGTTCCTTAAACAAATCATTCAATTCCGATTTTGTTAGATCACGCCATTGCCCTTTAGCAAGGCCGTCTAACCTGATATTCATAATTCTTACCCGTTGTAGCCGGCGAACTTGATAGCCAAGTGCAGAACACATCCTCCGTATTTGTCGGTTTAATCCTTGAGTTAAGACGATTCGAAACACATTTTGAGATACTTTAGTAGTCTTACAAGGGAGTGTTTTGGTGTTTAGGATTTCCACTCCTTCTGACATTTTTTTTAGAAAAGCGTCAGTAATAGGCTTATCAACGGTAACAATATATTCTTTTTCATGCTTCCCCTCAACACGAAGTATCTCATTTACAATATCGCCATCGTTGGTAAGGAGGATCAACCCCTCTGACTCTTTATCTAATCTACCGACGTGAAAGATACGTAGAGGATGATTGACAAAGTCGACAATATTTCCTTTAATATGTCGCTCCGTTGTACTCGTAATTCCGACAGGTTTATTTAATGCTATGTATACAAGTTGTTCTTCCTTTTTTATGGGTATATTATCAACTCGAACGTCATCGCCAGGCTCTACCTTGCTTCCCAATTCGGCAATTTCACCGTTAATCGTTACTCGTTTGTCTAAGATCCATCTGTCAGCCTCCCGCCTCGATGTAATCCCGGACTCGCTTATATATTTATTAATCCGCAATACTAACACACCTTACTATAGTTTTATTACTATATAATGTAACTCATTTAAACTCCGGTATACAAGTTCTAAAACGAAAGAGCTCCATGGAATGAAGCTCTTAAAGAAACGGAAACTTTCTAGACGACTAGAATTGTCTTTTATACAAATTGGCTAAAACATAGGTTTTGTATCTTTCAATCTTTTTTCCATCAAGATAACGAATGCCTCGTTTTTTTAACTCATTCACGTACCAGCCTTTACTTCCAAGATGCATAAGAACAACCCCCTTGTGATAGTTGACGTCTAATTCATCTTATCACTTGGAAATTTGTCCATGGAAGAGTTAGTTAATTAATATCCTCGAAAACAGGGTTCGTAATGAGACCAGATCGGCGCAGCTTCAGATTGACGTTAACATTAATTTCAGCTCTTGAAAATTCCTTGTTCCAATCTTTTTCAACCTTTTTAAAGTTTTTGTTATCTTGTCTCTCCATATCTTCTCCAAAGCCAAAGATATCAAGTTGAAAGTCCTCTTGCAAAATACGAATCGTTTCCTCAATTTCTTTTTGAAACGATTTTGCAAATTTCTCTTCCAACTCTTGGTATGCTTTTAACTTGGTAATGTCAGCTGGGCACTGAATTAATTCGATCCGGCCTTCTAATTCTGATTCAATATTGATGTGTGGAACGTCTTCTTTATAGAAGGCTTTAATTTCCGTTTTTGCATTGTAAATTCGTGCGGTCATTACCTTATCTTCACCACATGGGGTAGTGATTGAAGTGTTTTGTAACTTATCTTGGGTGAGCAAAAAATTTCTTACATGCTTTACTGGTAGTGTCCCTTTGTAATGCATACCCTCAAAAATGGCTAATCCATCTAGAACGACGATCGTATCAAGATCGATTTTCTGCATATTATCTAATAATTTGCCTTTTTCAATTGGACCATTTATTTTTAGCATCGTAAGTACTGGTTCACGACCCTTAGAAGCAAGCCCCTTAACGTAGTCTTTAAGACGAACATCTGCATCTCCGCCCCACTCATTTACCATGGTGTCTGTTTGTGCATGTAATTTTAAGGAGGAAGCGTGTTGAATAGGGTAATTTACTTTTAGTACATCTTTGGCCATCGCATTTTCAACAACAAGAAAATTAAAATCGTTTCTTATTTCGCGGTTTGCTTCAAAGAAATCAATAAATTCCAGCAAGCCTTCCTCAGCAAGTTCCTTACTAATCACCGCGATACGCATATGGGAGTATTTTAATTGTCGTGTCAGTTGGACATTCATTCTTTTAGCTAGTTCTGCAATACTATCACCCTCCAAAGAAAAGACTATTGTAGAGGTTTTTACACCAGTATTCTCAGGTTGTAGTGCTGGTGGGTTGATAATCTCTACAGTTAGTTCATACTTATAATTTTTTCCTTTATCGACCGCAAGCCCTGTGACTAATGAGAGTTCATTTAGTTCTACTGCATCCCAGCATCCTGTTAAAAAAGAAATGCTAATAAGTGAAAATAATATTTTTCTCAACTATTTTCAGCCCCTTTTTCAGGAGGAGTTGGAGATTTTACGTTCGGTTGTTTATCAGGTGACTCCGTTTGCAAATACGAAGGACGCTTTTTCGAAGCCCACAAAGGTAAGCGAAGCATAATATCACCTTGATCTCGAAGCTTTAATGGCGCAATTGGTGACAAGTAAGGCACACTGTAGGAACGTAGGCTTGTAATATGAGCTACTAAGAAAATCATTCCTAAGAACACACCGTATAACCCAAAGATAGAAGAAACTATGACAAATACGAAACGTAAAATTCTTGTTGAAACAGCGAAGGAATATACAGGTGCAACAAAACTAGCAATGGCCGTAAGCGAAACAACGATAACCATAATGTTCGAAACGATTCCCGCCTCTACAGCAGCTTGTCCAATAACTAATCCACCTACAATAGAAATGGTTCCGCCAACTGCCCGAGGCATTCTAACTCCAGCTTCCCTTAAAATCTCAAAAGTAATTTCCATAAGTAAAGCTTCTATTACTGCTGGGAAGGGAATACCTTCTCGCTGGGTAATAACACTCATTAACAATTGTGTAGGGATCATTTCATGGTGATACGTAATAATTCCTACATAAAAGGAAGGTAATAAAAGAGCAATTAAAAAAGCTAGATATCGGATAAAACGAACAAAAGTTGCAATTGGAAATGGTTGATATTGGTCCTCACTTACTGAAATAAAATCACTAAATGTGACCGGCCCCGATAAAACAAACGGGCTACCATCAACAAAAATTGCAAACTTTCCTGAAATTAAGTGGGCAGCGATGGTATCTGATCTTTCCGTATTATATGTTAACGGAAAAGGGGTAAACGTTTTATCAACAATAAGCTCTTCTAGCATGCCAGAGTCAAAAATTGCATTTGTTTGAATTCGGTTTAAACGCTTACGAATTTCTTCTAAAATTTTCTTGTTCAAAATTCCGTCAATATAAGCAAGAAATACTGGAGTAGAGGTTTCGCTACCAATCGTATACTCTTCAAAACGTAAGGCAGGGTTCTTTACTCTTTTTCTAATTAGGCTAAGACTTGTTTGAACGTTTTCATTGAAGCCTTCTTTCGGTCCTCGGATAATCGTTTGGGTTGTTGGTTCTTCAATAGCACGTTGCTCAAACAATTGGACTTTAATTGACAAAACAGAAGTAAAATTGCCCATAAACAAGACAGCATGCCCATTAATAATTGCATGAACGATTTGTTGTTCATATTCTATAAAACTGTGTTGAGCACCAGAAAACACTTCTTGACTTAATGAACGCCACTCACTATCAGAATTGATGGTTTTATGTTGACGGGAAACCTCTGTTAAGGGCAATAAAATTTTACTAGAGATTGTCTCCATATTACTTACTGTGTTCAAATAAACAAGTAACCCACTTTGGTTTCCAAAAGTAATATTTTCTGTCATAAGGTCTGATGTATAACCAAAAATCTCCTGTATTCTGTGCTTGGTGCTCACTATATTACTATTGAATGGTTGAAGTGGGATTGCCGTATTTGTATCATTTTTTAAGTCTTTATTTTTAGATAGTATTCTTTTCAACCATTTTCCTATCACTGACTTCCCCACCTTTTGTTTGTCGTCTCTTTTTCCAAAAAACTAAGATCGCAAGTATAGCTGGAATTCCGATTTGCAAAGGCATATGCATGTACATTGGAACAAATTTAATTCCTTCCTCTAAGTGTTCGGCATAGTTAGAGGCGATTAGGATTGAAAAGATAGATAATGTAAGGCCAATCGGAATGGAAAAGTATCGGTAAGGGACATTACATACGTACTCTAGTCCTTTTAGTCCACCAAAAAAAAATAAACTTACTTTGATAAATATCCCTAACATCATGACAAATATAATAATTGGATCGACACGTTCAATAAATTGAGCAAATGATATTTCACGAGCAGCTGCTAGGAGCGGAAATGTTGCTCGTTCAGCTAAGTTAGTTCCAAGTACGGAAAGCTTGAATATTTTTATACTGGCTAGTAGTAAGCCTGTACTTATTGCTGCAGCCATGCTAACTTTAGCGACGTGCTGAAATTTATGGGTAATTGCCATAATAGTCGTAAGTACGATCGCTTCGCCAAATGGAAAACCAATGAGTCCTGGGAAGATGGTCTCTACTATAATTCCCCAGCCGTCTGCTAAAATAGGCTCTAGACTACTTAGTTGAACGTCTCCGCCAGCGAGCAGAAAAATCGCGATAGCAACCAAAAATAGTACAATATAGGGAGCAAACGTCTCAGCTGTACGGCCGATAACTTCTGGACCCAAATACACAACATAAATACAAACAATCATAAAGATAATTCCTAAGACTTCAATGGGTGTATGGGGAAATACTGAGGTAATGAGTAACTCCAAAAAGTCTCGTAATACTCTTGATGCGATATATAGAAAATAAATAATATAAATGATTGAAATAGGCACAGCTATATATCTACCAAACAGTTGTCCCATGATCTCAAATAAGTTCTTACCAACGCTAAATGAAAGGATATAGGTATAAACATATATAATGCCTGCTCCTAAAATACTTGCTATCAGTATCGCAATCCAGGCGTCCTGTAATGCTTCACGGGCGACCCCAACAACAACGGCAGAACCGATCTGAAAGATGATAATTAGAATGTATAATTGATATAAACTTATTTTCTCCGTTAGCAAGATGCTACCTCCTTTACTGGGATTTAATCCTGCGAAAATCGATAAGGATTGCCGAACCAAAACCAAAAATAGCGGTTATAATCAAATAAGTTTTTCCTACAGACATATGAGTTAGAAAGAGCATTTGCGCAGCGGTTAGAAAGGAGACGTCGTATAGTAACATATCAATGATTATGATCATAACGAGAATGAAAAAAGTCACAACAACAGTAGCAAAAGTTACCATTTTGAATTGTCCTCCCAATATTTACACTCGTTGATAGAATGTACCTATTTGGGAAGATGTATGTACGAATTTTTTGCTGAAGCCAATTTTTTCTAGTTTTTTTGTAAAGAAAAGGTTTTCTTTTTTTAGTATTAATGTTATACTAAGGTTAATTATTTTTGATCGTTTACAAAATGTTAGATGGATTTCTTTTAAAAGTTTTCCTCTCAAATGTTTTAAATGAACAAGGATAGTAAATACACCGTGTGCATTGCACACAAAATCAGGAGGAAAACACATGTTACAAGGTACAGTTAAGTGGTTTAATGCAGAAAAAGGTTTCGGATTTATCGAGCGCGAAGACGGAGACGATGTATTCGTTCACTTCTCAGCTATTCAAGGTGAAGGCTTCAAATCTTTAGAAGAAGGCCAAAAAGTAACTTTTGAAATCGTTGAAGGTAACCGTGGTGCACAAGCTGCTAACGTAACTAAAGCTTAATTAACGATTAAAAGACTTTTTTCGGAATTTCCGAAAAAAGTCTTTTTTGTATGTTATCTACCCTGTAAATAGCTTCTAAAGGAAAGTTCACTCTTCGATTGGATGTTTTTTTCGTCATGCATATTTACATCCGTGTTGGTGAAGGTGAACTTTCGTGGGTGTCTGACACCCAATGTATCCTCTTCAAGTGCACATTGCCATTAAGCCTCTCTGATTAACGGCAGTGAACAGCAGCGGAAGGAGCCCCCAGACTTAATGATCTCATTAAAGGGAACCTCAATTACTTTATAGCCACGTTTACGAAGCTGTTCATTCACATTGTTATTGATAGGTAAACTGATGATTTTTTTATCACCGAGAGAGAGAATATTTGTACCTAGTGTAAATTGTTCTTCATGGTTTACGTCAATTAAATCATAACGTGAGGCCAAAAGGTCCACTTCCTTGCCGGTAAACCCTTCTCGATATATTAATGCTTCGGTTGGAGAGATAATGTTAAAGACACAATCTAAATGTAAGTATTTAGTTTTGAATGGAACCATAATAATTTCGAAATTCGGCAACAGAACTTTCAAGTGCTCAATGGCGAAATCGTTGGTTCGATCACTCATACCAATGTAAATTGTATCACCATCAATGATAACGTCTCCGCCCTCGATATGGTCACTAACGATGTTGAAATAAGACACTTCTTCGCCTTTTAACCAATCCTTGAGGATTTCTTCTTCGCCCTGGCGCACTTTATTAGCCATATCAGCAACAAAAACAGTATGTCCCACCGTAAATCCAATGTCTCTGGTAAACGCTTGTTCAGGGAACTTTTTAGCTGGTGACAACAGCACAACTTCAATTCCTTCAGCTTCAAGGGTACGAACAAACTCTCGGTGCTGACTCATCGCAGTTTGAATATGGATACCTACGTCCTTAAAATGCTTTTGTGTATCATTTATGACACTCCGAATCGTCATATGTTTTGGTTCACACAATACCACTTTTTTTAGTTTACCGTATTCATTTATGCAATAAGACCTCTGCTTTAATTCTTCCAAGACATTTGCATTCAATATGTGTTCCCTCCTTCCTTTTTGCTACTAGCATTTGCAAAATAAAAATAACAATACTTTAGGAAGTATTGTTAAGATTAGTTTGAATATTATGTTCCTTGGCGTTTTCTTTGATTATTGATCTTTTTGGTTTGCTGACTCTTCATTGTTTGTGTTTGACTACTCCAATTACCTTTCCCTGATTGATTACCTCCTCCAGCTTTTTTGTTCGCTAGTTGTTGTTTGATTGCTTCTTGAAGCGATATTTTTTTCTTCTCTGTATGTTCAGACATCAGTAAGCTCCTTTATCAAAAATATAAACAGATTGTATCATGTATTTTCGCTCGTATATAGTGTTTTATTTCTAGGTACTTATCTATTCAATGAAAAGTACGGTCAAATACCCACACGATGTACAACTAGTTTCATAGTATGACTAGGAATATTCGTGATGGGAGTGGAAAACCATGAGTAAATCGTTTAATCTCAATATTGTATTGGCTTTAGTTGGGGTATTCGCAGTTGCAGTTTTTCTGTTTATGTTCCAGTCTCCATCCATACCAGTTGACCAAGTAAATGGAGATGAATCAATAGAGGATCAAAATGCCGATAATGGAAATCAAAATCAAGAAGAAAATGGAAACGAAAATGGAGAAGGTAACAGTGAGGAAGATCCGCAGGAAAACAATTCTAACAGTAATGAAGCAGAAGAAGGAAATCCAGAAACAAATGAGATAGAATATTTATGGGGACTAGATTCTGCAAGTATTGTTGATCAAAGCTTTTATGATTGCTTTATGACTAACTTTGGTGAACCAGTTGCATTTGGGAGATATTTAGAAACAAAAGATGGTGTCTCATATGGATTGAGCGAAGAAGAAGTAGCGTTTTTACATGAGAATGGGATAAAAATTATTCCTATTTATAATCATTTTATTGATGGAACAACCTATGAGAAGGGTGTTCAGGAGGCACAGACAGCTATCTCCTACGCAGAAGCAATTGGAGTGCCAGAAGATGTGTTTATTTTTGCAAATGTAGAACCAGAATATCCAATTGATGCAGAATTCCTTCTAGGGTGGTTCGATACAATGCAATCCTCTCAATATAAACCTGGTGTTTACGGTATTTTTGGGGAAGGCAGGGAGTTGACATTTGCCTTCGAAACGGCGTTAAATACAAATGAAGCAATCTTGGAGGAAATGGCAGTCTGGCATAGCTCAGAACCATACATTGGAATTACAACAAAAGAAAATAAACCAGAGTTTGCACCTGAGGTTCCTGATTTTGTAAATGTTTCTATATGGCAATATGGTATTGATGCCGAAACATGTAATATAGACACAAATCTAATTAATAGTAGTATTATGGACTCTCTGTGGTAATAATTGGATTGTAAGCTTACTTAAGGTGCTGCTAATAGTAGCGCCTTTCTCTAACATAATGTTACGATGAAAAAAAATGTAAAAAGGAATGATCTTATTGTCACTACTATACAAACAATCATTTATAAAAGTATTGCGAGAGGTAAAAGGAATTGAGCAAAAATATATTGAAAAGCGTTATGAACTATTTTTATATGAAACAAAGATAGTGACACCAACAAAAACGTTTCCGATAACAACAGTTTTGGATGTATCCTATCGAAAATCCACTGAGAAATATGGCACGCTATACTTACATACAAACCAAGGTGTGTTTCCTTACAATGTTAGTTCCTCTCCAGAAAAATTTATTCAATTATTAAAAACAATCATGAATAAAGGCTAGTTATAGTCGGGACTTCTACTTGATTTGTTTTCGTATTAATGAAATTGGTATTATTAGGAATACTAATGACAATTTTACGAGAGAAAGGACGATCTTGAATGAAAGAACTTAAGACGTTTGGTTGGTATGCAGCAAGAGTTTCTAAAGCCTTACCTAAAGAAGCTTTTAAACCTGTTCCAACGAGACTTTTAGGTGGACTAGCTTACTTGTTACTAGTCGTTACAGCTATACTTGTAATTAGTCTCTTTCAACTTCCTGTAGTTGTAAACATTGCTTTGGCAGTGGTTCTTGGTTTTTGTTATGCTTCAATGGGATTTTTCGGTCATGAAATCCTCCATGGTACCGTCATCAGACACCCATGGCTTCGGAATTTTCTAGGAGCTGTTTTTTTCTGGCCTCTATGTACTGGCCCGAGACTATGGCGAAAATGGCATAACATGGAGCACCATGTACATACCCAAGATGAGGAGAAAGATCCTGATGCCTGGCCAAGTGAATCTCAAGTAATTAATAGCAGGCTTTTTCGTATGGCATATAGGCTGCCATTACCTATTCGCTCTTTGTTTGAATTTCTATTCTTAACTGTACAGTTTTCATTACATTCACTAAACATGTTTAAGCTTTATTTAAACCAATTTCAGGTGAAAAATCGGTCTACGGTAATATTTCAATTACTATTACCCTGGCTATCATGGTTTGCCCTACTTTGGTTAATTGGCCCAGTTAAATGGATTTTCGTATTTTTGCTTCCATTATTTGTTGCCAACTTTATTGTTATGGCTTATATATCGACCAATCATCGTCTTAATCCTCTTGTCGATATAAATGATCCTTTAGCTAATTGTCTATCAGTTACAGTACCCAAATGGGTAGATGTTCTGCATTTTAACTTTTCTTATCATACCGAACATCACCTTTTTCCGGCTATGAACCCGAAATTTTATCCTTTGGTGAAGGAAGAGATTTTAAAAAGATGGCCAGAGCGATATCATCAAATGCCGTTATTAAGAGCGCTCATTACGCTTTGGAAAACACCTAGAATATATTATGAGAAAAGTGAATTGTTAGACTTACATGGGAAAAGGGCGTATCAAACGTTAGGTAACGGTTTAACCCCTAAAGAGATAAATTATCGAGATTTATAATAAAAAAATCGCTGACGTTTTCGTGGTCAGCGATTTTTTATTTCAATATTTCCTAAGTGTTCCTTAAGTTTACTTCCTTGGAATCGAGTTGTGGCTAACAAAAGAGGAACCCTAGTTATGCTCACTTGTTCTACTTTTTAGACTCATTTTGCCAAATAAGGGCAATTGTTCCTTCACCAGCATGAACAGCAATGGTAGAGCTGATTTCACCAATCACAACATTTAAATGAGGTAATTGTTCTTCAATTTTCTTTTTGAATTCTAATGCCTTTTCTAAGACATTCCCATGCATAACTTGTACCTCAGTTATCGTATGCTTTGTGTTTGCTTCGGATATTAATTCAATCATTCTATTTGAAGCCTTTTTCTCAGAACGAACCTTTTGAAAAAGGTCAAATTCTCCAGTTTTTTTGATTGTAATGATGGGTTTAATTTGAAGTAAGTTACCAAGTAAGAATGCCGTCTTGGACATCCTCCCACCTTTATGAAACTGATCTAAACTTCCTAGAAGGATGTACTTTTCTGAATTTAGCGCTTCGTTGCGCAAGATATTGGCAATTTCCCTATGATCATCCATAGATTTTGCAAGTTCCATACCTTTATAAAGTAATGTTGTAATTGAATAAGACATTGACAATGAATCAACAATTTCACCATCAAGCTCGGCCATTTCCATTCCTGCCCTAGAGCTGTCAACAGTTCCGCTAAGCTTTCCGGAGATATGAATTGCAATCACATGATCATACTCTGCTTTAAGTTTTTCGTAAAGTTCCGCAAATTTCCCTACAGACGGCTGGGATGTTTTTGGTACTTCTTTTGAAGTATTAATTCGATGATACAGTTCTTCAGTTGATAAATTGACACCATCATCAAATGTTTTATCAGGAAAAACAATGGCTAACGGCATTACATAAACATCTGGATGCTCCTTTAATTCATTTGTTATGTAGGCTGTACTATCGGTAACCCATGCAATTTTTTTACTCATAGTTCCAATCCCTTTTTTAATTAGATTTTTGCTAAAACAAAGTATTTATACTATTCCTGTGCTTATTAACACTAGGTAATATATACAAGTAGTTATATACATTATTCATTGTACCCTACAACAAGTTGCTTTGAATATATGATAGGTGTCATATATTGTTCATAAATCAGGATAGGAAATTGAACCAGACTGGAGAATATATTACATAGTGGAAAAAGAGGTTTTGGAGCTCGACATAAAGGATATCTTAATAGTGAAGATGTTTCATTAGTTGAATTTTTAATGTTTATAAATAATAATTATTATAATTTGATATTAATTATTATTTGTGTTAGGATTTATTTAGACAAAACAAATTAAGGAGTGTTTATTAAATGACAAATGAAAAATTAATTAGTTCTCTAAATTCACAATTAGCAAACTGGAACGTACTTTTTACCAAGTTACACAATTATCATTGGTACGTGACTGGTCCAGAGTTTTTCACGCTACACACTAAATTTGAAGAGTATTACACGGAAGCAGCAACATACATTGATTCCATAGCTGAGCGTATCCTTACAATCGAAGGAAAGCCACTTGCTACTCTTAAAGAGTATTTAGCAGCATCATCCATTGAAGAAGCAACTAGTAAAGAAGAGGCCAAAGAGATGGTGGCAATTCTTGCAGCAGATTTTGAAAAAGTGATTGCAGAGTCTAACGACACAATTGCACTTGCTGAAGAAGCTGGTGACGAGTCTACAGCTGATATGTTTATTGGTATCAAAACATCACTTGAACAACATGTGTGGATGTTAAAAGCATATTTAGGGTAAAAAAACTGATACTCCTATTTTGGAGTACCAGTTTTTTTTATGTGTTTTAGCTGGTTTCATTGAAAATGTTAAACCTTCCAACTTGAAGTTTACGGTAAACTTCATTAATGATACTTTCACTAACTTTCGGATGTTTTAACTTGTAGATACTTATTTTTCTGTAGGTATCGAGATTTATATTATCATCTTTCAAAAGTTTATCAAGAACAGGGCTACGATAGTTATCAATCGATAAATAGGCTAGAGTTACTTTCTGCCCATTTGTCGTTAGATTGACACTAATTCCTTTTAAGTCGGGATAAAGAAATGAACTATAATCAAAAGCAATCGATATTTCTTCTTTCTTAGCATTTTTAATAAGTGGGATGTTTGTAGGTAGTTTTACTAAATATACCATTTGTTCGAAAGAAAAACTCATCTTCTCAATTACATAAGGATACTTCTTTTCAAAACGATTAGCTGTAACCCGCATTGCCAAATGATAGAAGTATCGGTTTGTAACGACAATCGTGATAAAAAATAGGACGATGCTGTTAATAAAAACTAGCTCATACATAGCTCTTGTCCTCCTTAAATAGCATGACAACATTTTTTCCAGAACCCTTTGCTAAGTATAATGCATTGTCCGCTGCCTCGATTAATTCTGAAATGTTTTCAAACTCGGCATGTTCAGTTGAAGCTACACCAACACTGACAGTCAATGTTCCCTTTGGTTGCGTTTCCTCATTTGGGAAAATAGCAAGTTCAATATTTGTCCGAATTCTTTCTCCTACTAACACCGCTTTTTCCTCGGTTGTATTAGGGAGGATTACTACGAACTCTTCACCACCAAAACGAAAAGCTAAATCTTGCTCTCGAACAGAATCTTTTACAATTTTTGAGAGCTGCGTTAATACCTGATTACCAAGTAAATGACCATTTGTGTCATTATAGTGTTTAAAAGAGTCGATATCAAAGATAATAATCGATAGGGGTTCTAGACTCTCATTAGCATCCACAAAATATTTGGTAGAGTATGTTTCAAACGAGCGCTGGTTTAACAGACCGGTCAAGTTGTCGTTTAAAGCCATCGTTTCGATTTGTGCATATAAGTTGGCCTGTTCAATTGCTATTGCAGCTTGGTTTGCCAAAGGAATGACACTATCAATATCATCATCAGTAATTGCGTGATTGTTAACGATATTATCAATAATAAGGACACCAATTTGATTTCCTTGATTTAAGAGTGGAATAATAGCAAAAGCTTGCATCTGGAAATAATTAAATAATGTTTTTTGTGCAATATCATTTTCATCAATTGATTGCACATTGCACGGAACACCTTCAAGGAGGGCTTTCTCAAAGACATTGTCATTATCTAAATCTATTGAAATTGACTTAATTAAGGCATTCAATTCAGGATCAATGACATCCTTATTATAATTAAGTTGGATTAGATCTAATAGCTTTAAATTACTCTCGGCAAGTCGCTCCCAAGTGACGAATCCTTCGTTCGCGTTCATCGGCCCAATACCCATACTTCCGTTTAATTGATTTTTATCTGGAGACTTCAGAAATATCATTGCGCGGTTAAATCCTAGTCCATGACCAGCAGTAACTGAAATGAGTATGATTTGAAGTAGTTTATCGAGTTGAAGTGTTTGTTGCATTGATAAGCTTACTTCTCGAAATACATCTAGTTGTTTTGATTGTTTCATTAAGGTGCTAAACCACCGCTGACTTTCTTTTTCTCTTGAAGCGTAGAAATCTGCTATTATACCTATAAAGCTAGCAAAAATAAGATAGCTCAAGAGTAAAAGTAGATTAATTTCGCTATTAATAGAAACGACAAGCCAGCATATGAAACTAAAGACAATAGCGCCCTTTAGTTGCAATGAAAATGCAGCAAGTAAAATGACAACAAATATCATCCAAGTTATATTAGTAGAATGAAACAAAAGACTATATGTTTTAACGAGTAATAAAGACAGCGTTATCAAAATAAACTTATTTGTCACGTTCTTTACGTGAAAACGAAAAATGTTAGCAACAAGCCCAGCAAAAATAGCAGCGATTGTTATAGCAATAAATGGATTCACAGTTTTCACCTACTTTAGTAGTATTTCTTACTTACGTAGTACAACTATACTCCTATATTAACCTAAATGTTGTTAATAGGACAGTTTTTTCATATTAAAAAAGGACAACCCAAAGGTTATCCATTTACAATCTCTCCGCCATTGACGTGAATTACTTGTCCTGATACGTAGGAAGAGTCGTTCGATGCTAAATATACATAAGCCGGGGCTAACTCAAATGGTTGACCAGCTCTTTTCATTGGGCTGTTGCTTCCAAAACTAGCTACTTGATCGGCAGGAAAAGAGGCGGGAATAAGTGGCGTCCAAATTGGACCTGGAGCTACACCATTAACGCGAATGCCTTTTTTAACTAATTGCATGGATAACGACCTTGTAAAAGTAACCATTGCCCCTTTTGTTGATGAGTAGTCCACAAGTTGTTCATGACCATGATAAGCTGTAACAGAAGTAGTATTAATAATTGAGCTCCCTTTTTTTAAATGCGGTAAGGCTGCTTTAACAAAGTGGAAGCAAGAAAAGATATTAGTCCGGAAAGTTTGTTCCAACTGTTCGGCAGTTATATCTTCAATACTGTTTTGTACTACTTGCCACGCTGCATTATTCACTAAAATATCTAACTGGCCAAATTCAGAAATCGTTTCTTCAATCATTTTCTTACAATTTGTTTCTTCACCTATATCCCCTGGTAATAGAATACATTTTGTTCCTTTGGCTTCAATAAGTTGCTTTGTTTCTTCTGCGTCTGTTTTTTCATCGAGATAAGAAATTGCAACATTAGCCCCTTCTTTTGCAAAAGCGACGGCAACTGCTCGACCAATGCCGCTATCACCACCAGAGATAAAAGCAACTTTCCCGGCTAGCTTACCACTACCAGTATAATTGGGATCGTCAAAGATAGGACGTGGGTTCATCTCCGCTTCGATACCAGGTTGTCTAGATTGGTGCTGTGGAGGAAAAGATGAAGGTAGGTTATTATTCATAAAAAAACTCCCTTATGTAAAGATTTGTTAGACAGTTAGTAACGTGTGTTAACGAAGGGATTTTTATTCAAATGACCGAATCTGCAATTATTTTGTTTACTTGGAGATAACTAAAGTAAATAGGAATTTTCTAGGGAGCCACTTTTTATGCATATCCTCATTGCGGTCATGACAATTTTAGCCATCTGGATACGACGAGATTATCGACATTGGCGAGAGTACCATACAACAATGCTCTATATAGCTGTTGGGAATTTGATGTATAACTTTTTATGTGCAAACTATCTTTTATGGAAATTTAATCCTGACGTCTTATCCAACCATACAATGACTGAAGTAGTCTACACCTTGGTTGTTTTTCCTGGGACTGTATTAATGTTCTTAACGAGATATCCAAGTAGTTGGAAAAAGAAAGCTTATCATTATGCGACGTGGATAGGAGTCTATGTTGGTTTTGAAATTGTCTTCTTAATTCTTGATAAAATATATTATCAATACAATTGGCATCTCGGCTGGTCAGCTTTATTTGATTGTGTCATGTTTCCTATGCTACGACTTCACTATAAGAAACCAATACTTGCTTACATATTGTCAGTTCCTATTGCAATATTTTTAATTTGGTATTTTGATGTACCAGTTCATATTCCGATGGAACAGCGGATAACAACTGGCTAAGTTCTAGGGAGAGTTGGTACCACAACTCGGAAAAGGTCCTAGTTCTCCCTTCGACGATTCATTCGAACAGCTGGGGCTTGTTATCAAAATAATGTGATTGAAATTGGAAAAAATTTACTTGCAATTTACAAATATATATTTTATACTAAATTTAGTTAATACTTGTAAATTACAAATATTGAGGTGCGTACTATGGAAAATGTTAGAGAACTATTTCAAGTAATGACTCGGAGGTTTGGTTTTTTAAATAAAAATTGTTGTTCTGTTGGTAATTTTGAAATTTCCCTCATTCATAGTCACATACTTTTCGAGGTTGACCGCCGTAAACGTGCATCCATGCAAGAAGTAGCTGAAGCCCTGGGGACTGACATTACTACGTTTTCAAGGCAAGTACAAACTCTAATAAAAATGGGTTTGTTAGAGAAGAAGCCGCAAGTAGAAGATCGCCGTGTTCATTTATTGTCATTAACTGTAGAAGGGCTATTTGTGACAGGGGGTATTGACGAGCAGATGAAAGCAAACTTCGAGGAAATCTTTTCGCATTTAAGTAAAGAAGAAGGCGAAATGGTTATACAATCAATCAAGCTGTTAAACAGTGCGATGGAAAAATCCTCGAGCTGTTGTCAACCAACCATATTTTAAGCTGGATCTATCTTTTCCAGCTCTTGTAAAAGTAAATACTTGCATTATGCAAGTAAATTAACATTGGAGGAATAATTTATGGAACACTTTATTAGTTTTTTACTGTTAGCATTGGAATTAACATTGCTATTTTTAGGCATCTCTTTGTTAATTAATCTATTAAAAGGTTTTATTCCATTTGAAAGGTTAGAAAGATATCTTAGTGGACGTAATCCTTTGATTGGAGCGAGTGCAGCGATATTATTGGCTTTTGTTACTCCATTTTGTTCTTGTTCTACAATTCCAGTAATAGTAAATCTGTTGCAACAGAAAGTTCGTTTTGGGATTGTAATGGTGTTTTTGTTCGCTTCACCAGTATTAGATCCAACAATTATTACGTTAATGGGAGTCCTATTGGGGCCAAAGGTGGCTATTTACTACACTATTATAACTGCGGTACTAGCAGCGGCGATTGGCCTTGTACTTGAGAAATTAGGATTTGCAAAATACGTGAAAAACGTTGTCATGACAGGATATGAGAAGACAGAGAAACGCTTTAGCCTAAAAAATAGTTTAAAAGAAACGTTAGCCTTAATGAATACAGTTTATCCATATATTATCATTGGAGCAGGAATAGGTTCGATGATAAAAGGGTTAGTACCAACAGAGTTTATTGCAACTTACTTTGGCGGTGAAGCATGGTGGTTGGTACCTATTGCAGCAGTTTTAGGGATCCCATTATATATCCGACTTTCTACAATGATCCCAATCTCGCAGATATTAGTAGTGAAGGGGATGGCCCTGGCTCCAGTTATGGCATTGATGATTAGCTCGGCAGGTGCCAGCCTACCTGAGATTGCTTTGTTAAACTCAATCTTTCATAAAAAGCTAGTAGCTGCCTTTATTGGGTCTGTCATAACACTAGCAACTTTCTCGGGACTTTTATTTTATATGATATAAAGGAGGTGACCAAAAATGGGTTTATTTAAGAAGCTTCTTGGTGTAAAAGAGGAAAGCGCAAAAAAAGAACAATCATGTTGCCAAGTGAAGATTGTGGAAGTTAAAGATGGCGGGAAAAAATAAGGGATAATAAATTAAAACACGGGCAGTAACAGAAATGTTAATGCTCGTGTTTCATTTTATTAGGAGAAAGAAAAGTACATCTTGTTAGTTTATTTCTACTTTTATATGAGTTGGTAATTAAAGAGAGGGGCTTAGTGCGTGGATTGGCTAGATATTAGGAGGGGGATGGTAGCCAAGAAAAGTCTTAGTGATTGAAGTCTCTAGTTTATTGGGAGAACAAGGTAACCAAGAAAAGGCTTAGCGTCCAAAATATCCAGATATTAGGAGAACTAGGTAACTAAGAAAAGTCTTAGTGCCCAAATTATCCAGATATTGGGAGAAACGGGCAACCAAGAATAGTCTTGGTGCCTGAATTATCCAGAAATTAGGAGAATAGAGTAACCAAGAAAAGTCTTAAAGTTTAAATTATCCAGAAATTAGGAGAAATAGCAAGCAAGAAAGGTCTTAGTGCCCGAATTATCCAGAAATTAGGAGAACTAGGCAACCGAGAATAGTCTTAGTGCTCAAAATATCCAGATATTAGGAGAACTAGGTAATCAAGAATAGTCTTAGTATACTAATTCCCCAATTGTAGGGGAATTCTTAAATCAAGGCACTCTTAGTTAAGCATTTTTTTAGTTTCCTATAAAATAAGAGTATGCAACGCCTATTTCTCTAAGGATTAGAACGAGAGGTATGTTGCCTCTAACTAGACTTGTCCATTATATAAAATACGTAAATTTCCCATGGTTTATTTTTTGCATATTTGTGGAAAGAAGGCTATTAATCGTTTTTTTAGAGTCAATGATTTGGCACCAATGATAAATACTGTCAATGGTTACTCTCTTTTTAGGAAAAAGTATTCTAAACTCCTCAACGCTCCTCAACACAGCCTTAGTAGCAAGTTCTTTATGATTACAGACGTTACACACGACGACTTTTTCCACATAAAAAACCTGGAATGAAGAACATCTCTCGCAAGTTATCCCCTTTTTTAATTGCTCAAAATTATAGGATGGAAGACGCTGATAGGGTGAGTCAATTATGTGGAGGGAGTTTAACTGGTGGTCTAGTTTAAGCTCTTTTTGAGTAGGTAAGAGTGTATTTGCCTTGATTTTGTCTAGAGTACGACTAATTTGACTCGGGAAAATAATTGGTAAGTTTGTCGGGGCTTGATATAGATAGAATTCGGGGTTTACGAATACTACGTAGGCTTCAACCGTGCAGTGGAAACCATATTGCTGCAGTAGCTTTCGAAGTAACGTCTCACTTCGTTTTAGTTGGAGAACAGGGTCTTGAATTTCGACGCCATTCCGTATATACCATTTATCGGACTTAATTACAAAGTCTCCTTCATAATTCTTTACTTCAAATAGATAAATTGGATTTTGCGTTAGGACTACTGAGTCAATTTGGAAGGTAGTGTTGTTACATTCTAGTAATAAATCACTTAAAAATAGAAGCTTATTGGGGAGTTTTTTTTCTAGCCAACGATCAAAGAGTTGCTCGCCTGCAAACCCTTTTACTAGACTAGCTAAGTGAAGAGCATCCTTTTCGGATAAGATCATGCGCCTATCTAAGTACTTTAAAATGAGTAATTCTGTCGACTCAGAGCGGGGTTTACTAAACATTCCATCACCTCACGAACGAATTTGATTTCATTGTATGTAAGCAGCTATTCCCTGTCAATGGCCTACTAATTTTTTAAATATTCAAATAAATGTAGTATTACTCTCAAAATCCTAATATAATTTAACTAGGAGAGGGGGACAGGTGCGATGTTTTGGAAGCGTAAAAAGCTAAATTATAATCTAAGTCGGAATCCGTCATTAAATACTCCGCTAGATCAACTTTCTTTTACAGTATTTGATACGGAAACAACTGGTTTTGCGATTGGAACAACAGATCGTTTAATTGAAATTGGGGCGGTCCATGTTGAAAATTTAGTCGTGACGGATAAAAAATTTCAAACATACGTAAACCCTGAACGCCTAATACCTAAAGAAATCGTTGAACTTACTGGAATTGACGATCAAATGGTAAAGAAAGCACCGCTTGCACTACAGTCTATTGAAGAGTTTTTTGCATTTATTGAAGAATGTGGTAGTGATGGCATAGTTGGACATTATCTAAGTTTTGATCTGATGGTATTGAAAAAAGAGTTGGCGAGGGTGAAGTACAGCTATGAACCGCCTCTATGCTTTGATACGCTTGATTTAATTGGCTATTTAAACCCATCATGGGATATGAGAGATTTGGAGCACTATGCAAAGTCTTTTAGTACGAAAATATATCAAAGGCATTCAGCAGTAGGCGATGCTTTAACTACTGCTCATCTCTTTTGTGAAATTTTATATCATATTCAAGCCAGAGGTAAAACAACATTGGGCGATTTACTCCAAGCGTTAGCAGTTACTCCCTCAAATCGAATACTGCAATTCTAAAATGGTATATTTTACAATAAAAAACAAACACTACCTTTGTTATCTCATTTCTAGGAGGATCGATAATGAAGCGTAGTGTTTTCTTGTTTTTAGCAGTATTGTTACTTGTATCAAATGTTTCTCCAGTTTTTGCAAGCAGTCAGATAAATCATGAACAACTTGATCAGTACCTATCAAGTTTAGATTGGACGATTGGTGATCTTGAAGAATATTTACAATTCTTTAATACTTCCATAAATGATTATGATTCGGTGGAACAGCTTATTTCAGATTTAGGAACTCCAATAAATAACGAAAATCTTAATGAGCTGCTAGGCACGTATAATCTAAGTTATAACGATCTTGAAGTCTTACTGGCTGATTACGGAGAATCGTTAGATGACTATACATTTATCGAAGATTTAGAGTTAGATGTTCAATTTTTATTAAAAAATAGTGAGGACTTTTCCATCGTAAATGACTTTCTCTCTCTTTTCGGACTAACCGATGCTGAGATGAAAAATTTATTTGACTATTTTTCAGAAGAGGCTAATCGGGCAGCTATTGATCCTATTATGAGTTCACTTGAAGCAATCTCTTATATGCAAGGACTTGAGGAATTGTCTGAGGATGAGCAGGGAACGGTGTTTGCGCTTTGGAAAGAGATGCTTGATTTATTGCAAATTGACGCTAGATTTTACCTTGTAAAAGACGATACGATGACTCCAGTTGACCCGGTGAATATTTCAAAAACAACGTTAGAAGACCAAAGCCTATATCTTGCTCTTCATACACTAGAGGGCGATGTTTTAGCAACCCTTGTTTTTAGTAGTGAGATGCTCTATACCAACCTAATGTACGAGTCATTAGAGCAACTAGCAGAAGTGGCTCTTCTCGCAGATGAGTACCATGATCTAATTTTTGCGGCAAGACTTCCAGTAACCGCAGGTCATTTTGTAAGAAATATCTTAGCAAGCCTATTAATTATCGTATCAGGATTTGCAGTCTTACTAGCGGTGAGAAGGAGAGTTAGTCTTTGATTACTCCAAAGCATCGTAAAAAAGCAGGTCTCGTATTAGTAGGGACAATTCTTGTTATATTTGGGCTGTATGTCTTACTTTTTAATGTGTTTTTAATGTACAAAGGGATGAATGCCGTAGAAAAAATAACAGCGAGTGACATTAGCGAAGTAAAAATGGAGAGAACCGAAAAAAAATTCAAACTCCAAAAGGCTAAACCTACTGTAGGTGAGGAAATCGGGAAGTTAGTGATCCCAAAATTAAATGCTGCAATACCAATTTTTCATGGAACGAATGAAGATCAACTAATGATTGGGGTAGGTCATGTCGTCGGAACAGCATTACCTGGTGAAAAGAGCCATTCAGTTTTATCTGGGCACCGGGATACGGTATTTCGTAAATTAGGTGAAATTTCGAAGGGGGATCTCCTAACGGTAGAAAGTCTTAATGGAATTTTTACGTATAAAGTTAGGAAGGTCAGGATTGTTGATGAAGATGATGTAAGTGTGATTGTCCCAAAGCGGAAGCCGACCCTGACGGTCAGTACTTGCTACCCGTTTACCTATATAGGTTCAGCGAAACAGCGGTTCGTTTTAGTTGCAGACTTAATGAAAGCCAATGTTAGACGAATGTAACTATCGAGAAAAAATTTGTTGACACAAATAGTAAGAGGGGTGTATGCTTAAAAAGCACTCACAAATATGAAAATTTTGGAAAGGGAGGGTTAACAATGAAAAAACGTATGAACAATAAAAATCTTAATTTCATACTAGCAAAAGTGACCCACCTGGATTCTCAAGAGTAATCTTACTTTTTGATTGTACAGTTAAGCGTGTGTCACAATGCTGTGGCATGCGCTTTTTATATGTAGGTGTTTTTTGACCAAATAACACTTAGTATGTTTTGAGCACACTGCTACGGCTGTGTGCTTTTTATATTTATTGGAACCATTTATGGTTTTGCTTTGGTATTAACACCATTGGTGATAATATAAAAATTTATTTTTTGGAGGAATGAATTATGGACCAATTATTGCAACTAATTCTTATTTTCGAGGAGAAGGTAAAGAATTCACCAAAAGAAGAGCCGGAGAGTGGTTAGCTACTCTCTAGTCTCCGTTAAAAAGAAAGGAGATGAACCCATTTGTTCTCAGTTTTAACGAAACTCAGTTGGTTTTTTAAAGAAAATTGGCAACGCTATGTCATCGCAATTAGTTTTTTAACGATTGTAAATGTCCTTGAGGTTATCCCACCAAAATTGATAGGGACTTCCATTGACTCTATTCATCAAGGAACATTAACAAGTCAAAGTATGTTTCAATTACTAAGTATCTTTGCTTTGCTAATTGTTGTGATCTATATCATTTCGTATGTTTGGCTTAATAAATTATTTGGTGGTGCTTTTCTATTAGAGAGAACCTACCGTTCTATGTTAATGAAGCACCTGTTCAAAATGACACCAACATTTTTTGAAAAAAATCGCACGGGCGATCTCATGGCAAGAGCGACAAACGACTTAAAAGCAGTTTCGATGACTGCAGGGTTTGGTATTTTAACTCTTGTAGATTCAACGCTCTTTTTAATAATTATTTTGTTTACAATGGGTATCCTTGTTAGCTGGAAGCTTACCTTAGCAGCATTACTTCCACTACCAATTATGGCACTACTCATGCAAGTGTACGGGAAAGTGGTTCACGAACGTTTTACAAAAGCGCAGGATGCATTCGGGGACATGAATGACCAGGTCTTAGAATCGATTGCTGGAGTCCGGGTTGTTCGGGCTTATGTTCAGGAAAAGCCTGATGAAAAGCGCTTTAAAGCTGTCACTGATAATGTACTGGAAAAGAACATCTCTGTGGCAAAGATCGATGCACTTTTTGAACCAACAATGAAAATCTTAGTAGGTCTTAGTTACTTGATCGGTTTAGGTTACGGTGCCTACCTTGTTTTTTACAATGAAATTACTTTAGGGGAGCTTGTTGCATTTAATATTTATCTAGGGATGTTAATTTGGCCAATGTTTGCCATAGGTGAATTAATCAATATTATGCAACGAGGGAATGCTTCGTTAGACCGAGTAACAGAAACATTAACGTACAAACCTGATGTTCAGGAGGCGGAAAACATTGTAGCGATCTCAAAGCCTGAAACGATTACGTTTTCTAATGTATCGTTTCGTTATCCAAGCTCAAAAATTGATAATTTAAAAGACATTCATTTTTCATTGCAACCAGGGCAAACGTTAGGGGTTGTCGGAAAAACAGGTAGTGGAAAAACAACACTACTTAAACAGTTACTAAGGGAATATCCTAGTGGAACTGGGACAATTACTATTTCTGGTGTATCGATTGAAAACATTGACTTATCAACATTAAAGAGTTGGATTGGGTACGTACCTCAAGAACAAATTTTATTTTCAAGAACAGTCAAAGAAAATATATTGTTTGGCCGTGATGACGCTAGCGAACATGAGCTGTATCGTGTGCTAGAATTATCTAGCCTAAAAAATGATATTACCATGCTTCCAAAAGGATTAGAAACGCTTGTTGGAGAAAAGGGTGTTTCCTTATCAGGAGGGCAAAAGCAAAGGATATCGATTGCAAGGGCTTTGCTTGTAAATCCGCAGATTCTCATATTGGATGATGCAATGTCTGCGGTAGATGGAAAAACAGAAGCAAAAATTATTGATAATATCCGCCGTGAACGTGGTGGGAAAACGACGTTTATCTCGACGCATCGTTTATCCGCAGTTAAACACGCTGATTGGATTTTAGTCTTAGAAGATGGTGAAGTAATTGAAGAAGGTACTCATGAGCAATTGCTGAACAATGATGGTTGGTATAAAGAGCAATATGAACATCAGCTTTTAGAGGACTCCACCATCGAAGGGCAGGTGAACTAAATGAACGTAGGTAAACGATTGTTTCAGTATGCTCTTACTTACAAAAAATCAATTATTATAGCCTTAAGCTTGCTTACATTGGCAGTAGCCGCGGAGTTAACAGGCCCCTTCATTGCTAAGAAAATGATCGACACTCACATCTTAGGAATTGAACGCCCATGGTATGAAACGGATAGTCAAAACGAGGCTGTAGAGTTAGGAAACCGATATTTCGTCAGACAGGACAGGATTAGTCATCACGAAACTTTAAAGGAAGTACGAATTTTACAGGTAGATCGTGTGTATTACTTTGTAGATGAGCCAATCCCTTTTGATGGAAAAAGAGAAATTGATAACAACTTACTGGTTATCACAAATCAAGATCAACAGGCAAGCTATTCAGCAAAACCACTATCACGTAGTGAGGCTCTTGCATTTTTTGAACCAGAAATACCAAGCCTCATCAAATTGATGGCAATCTATTTCGGTTTAATATGCATAGCTGCACTGTTCCATTACGGTCAACGCTATCTTCTCCAAGTGTCAGCGAATAAGATCATTCAGAAGATGCGATCTGATGTCTTCAAACATATTCAGGAGTTACCAGTTAGTTACTTTGATCGGCTCCCAGCGGGAAAAATCGTTTCACGAGTTACCAACGATACAGAAGCAGTTCGAGAATTGTACGTAACTGTACTTGCAACGTTTTTTACTTCGATTATTTATATGACAGGGATTTATATTGCCTTGTTTTTATTAGATGTTAAATTGGCATTTTTGTGTTTAGTATTAGTGCCAATTTTAATTGTTTGGATCAAATTTTATAGGTATTTTGCTTCAAAATACAATCACCGTATTCGCTCAGTGTTAAGTGAAATCAACGGGATGATTAACGAATCAATTCAAGGTATGAGAATTATCCAAGCATTTGGTAAAGAGAAAAGAACCAAAGATGAATTTGAAAAGTTAAATTCTGAGCACTTTTCTTTCCAAAATAAGTTATTAAGACTTAACTCACTAACATCGCACAACCTAGTTGGAGTCTTAAGAAACCTAGCGTTTGTCGCGTTAATCTGGTATTTTGGTGGAGCTTCGCTTGGTGTTGGAACAGTTATTTCTTTAGGTGTTCTTTATGCCTTTGTTGATTATTTAGGACGTCTTTTCCAGCCAGTGACTCAGTTAGTAAACCAGCTTTCACAGTTAGAGCAGGCACTTGTGGCCGGAGAAAGAGTGTTTGAATTATTAGATGAGCACGGGGAGAACGTTTCTAGAGAAACTTTGCCAAGATATAAGGGGAATGTTCGTTTTGATGATGTTTCTTTTGCTTATAATGAGGATGAGTACGTTTTGAAGAACATCTCGTTTGAAGCAAAACAAGGAGAAACAGTTGCTTTAGTCGGACACACTGGTTCTGGGAAAAGTTCGATCATGAATATTCTCTTCCGGTTTTACGATCATAAGAAAGGCAAAATTACGATTGATGACATTGATATTTTATCTATCTCAAAGCAAGAGCTCAGAGAGCATATGGGGATTGTTCTCCAAGATCCGTTTCTCTTTACAGGGACAATTGCTTCAAATGTAAGTTTGAATGACTCAAGAATTACTAGAGCCCAAATAGAAAAAGCAATCGCAGATGTTGGCGCTACTAAGTTGTTTAGTCGCTTTGAGAAGGGATTAGATGAACCTGTGATTGAAAAAGGTAGCACTTTATCAGCCGGAGAAAGACAACTAATCTCGTTTGCACGAGCTTTGGCGTTTAATCCAGCAATCTTAATTTTAGATGAAGCAACAGCAAGCATTGATACAGAAACAGAAGCCATCATCCAAGAAGCACTCGAAGTCCTTAAACAAGGTCGTACAACATTTATCATTGCCCACCGTCTCTCAACGATTAAAAACGCCGATCAAATATTAGTCTTAGATCGAGGAGAAATTGTTGAACGCGGAAGTCACCATCAACTAATGGAACTAAAAGGAAAGTACTACCAGATGTATCAACTTCAGTTAGGAAAGAAAAGGGTAAAGGCTCAGGTAGTTTAGAATAAAAAACACGGTAGGACTTCATGCTCCTTCGTGTTTTTTTTAAATGTAACAGCTCAACTGCAACAAATTTGACAAATTTCCCTCATACTAACTATATATTAATTGATTATTCTATGAAAAAATGAATGTATACCATTAGAAATGGGGGAGAAGGGTGTATCAATTTTTTCAGCAAGTCAGTCATTTTTTTAGTGAGCCATTTATGAATGCAGCTTACGGTACAGAACATATCCCGTTATTGTCTGCTTTATTACTAGGTATCGTAGGTGCACTTGTGCCTTGTCAGTTTACAGGAAATTTAAGCGCCATTACTCTGTTTGGCAATCAATCCTTACAGAAAAAGGCTGCATGGCACGAGACAATTTATTTTATATTTGGAAAAATTGTGGCTTTTTCTAGTTTAGGTTTTATCGTGTGGATATTAGGAAATGAATTTCAACAATCGCTAATTGCCTATTTCCCATGGGTAAGAAAAATGTTAGGTCCATTGCTAATCGTAATAGGACTTTATCTCTTAGGTGTTTTTACGATGCGCTGGACACTTTCGTTATGGAAAAGTAAGTCAGAGAAAAAAGGTAAGTTAGGAGCTTTTCTACTAGGTCTTAGCTTCTCGCTTGGTTTTTGTCCAACGATGTTTATCTTATTTTTTATTGTATTGATGCCTATGGCAATAGCTGTCCCATATGGAGCAATCGTTCCAAGTATTTTTGCAATTGGAACCTCGATACCGTTGCTACTATCGGTGTTCCTTATCTGGTATTTTGGTTTGAGCGGAGCATTCATGAAAAAGGGAAGAAAGATTGGTCTTTATGTCCAACGAGTGGCAGGAGTTATTATCATATTCATTGGTATTCTTGATACAATCACATATTGGGAGTTAGCAGCCTTTATTTAGAGGCTGTTTTTATTTGTAAAAAATTACTAATCAAAAAAGATACATACTTACAGCCAAATGAAACAAAATAGTATTACAAGAGGAGGTGATTATCTTGGCAAACAACAATAGCTCAAATCAATTATTAGTACCTGGCGTACAACAAGCATTAGATCAAATGAAATATGAGATCGCTTCTGAGTTTGGTGTACAATTAGGTCCAGATGCAACAGCACGTGCAAATGGTTCAGTTGGTGGAGAAATCACAAAGCGTCTTGTTCAAATGGCTGAGCAACAGCTAGGAGGCCGCATTCAGTAATTCGTAAGACAATTTAATATTTTTGGATTAGGGGATGGGTATACCATCCCCTTTTTTAAAAGGTTTTATTACAGGTAAAGGAAGTTAACAAAATGAGTATGTGTCCACTTTGTAATGGAATTAGCTCTCTAACTACTAACTGTCAACAATGTCATGCACCTATGGAAGATAAAGGTCGTATCATGGATTATTTCGATGATTATAGTGCCTATTTGGACATCGAAGGTATGAAGTTATTTAATGGAATTTCGGATGACTCAAAGAATAATCAATGTCCTCATGTATTTTATTGCCCTAATTGCCATATTGAAAAAACAGTTCTTATACAAGAAGAAGAGGCTCATTATTGAGCCTCTTCTATTTATTATCCGATTATTGACGAATACGTAATTCTGTTTTTGGATCAAAGAAGTGTGCTTTGTTCATATCTAATGCTAATTCAATCGTTTGACCGTTTTTCACATCTGTACGAGAGTCTACACGAGCAATAAAGTCTTGGTCAGCAACTTTTGAGTATAGGTATGTTTCAGCACCCATTAACTCAGCAACATCAATCATTGCATTAATTTTTGTTTCTACAGAAGACTCAATGAACACTGGCTCGTCATGGAAGTCCTCTGGACGAATTCCAAGAATAATTTCTTTTCCTTCGTAAGCTTGTAACATTTTTGCTTTTCCTTCTGGAACTTTAATTTTAATATCACCCATATGGAAATATCCATTTGCAAGTTTACCATTTAAGAAGTTCATTGCAGGTGAACCGATAAATCCACCAACGAAGATGTTTTCTGGTAAGTCATAAACTTCTTTTGGAGCTCCAACTTGTTGAATAACACCATCTTTCATGATGACAATTCTTGTTGCCATTGTCATTGCTTCTGTTTGGTCATGCGTTACGTAGATTGTTGTAGATTGTAGACGTTGGTGAAGCTTCGTAATCTCAGCACGCATTTGTACACGTAGCTTAGCATCAAGATTTGATAATGGCTCATCCATTAAGAATACTTGAGGGTCACGTACGATGGCACGACCTAAAGCAACACGCTGACGTTGTCCACCTGACATTGCTTTTGGTTTACGATCTAACATTTCTGTTAAACCTAAAATTTTTGCAGCTTCTTTTACACGACGATCAATTTCGTCTTTTTTGAATTTACGTAATTTTAAACCGAATGCCATGTTTTCATAAACATTCATATGCGGGTAAAGAGCGTAGTTTTGGAATACCATCGCGATGTCACGATCTTTTGGTGCAACATCGTTTACAAGACGGTCGCCAATGTAAAGTTCACCTTTAGAGATATCCTCAAGACCAGCAATCATACGAAGTGTTGTAGATTTACCACAACCAGATGGTCCTACGAAAACGATAAATTCTTTATCTTTAATTTCAAGGTTAAAGTCTGATACTGCTTCAACTCCACCTTCATAAATTTTATAAATATTCTTTAATGTAATTTCAGCCATTCAATCCGCCTCCAATTCATTTGTTCAACTTATGGCTTTATTGTAACCCGATAGGCTTGTATCGTAAATTGTAAGCGTGCACAAAAATGGATGAATCGGTTTGTGCACTGTGCATGATGGCTTTTGAGTTAGCTTGATTTCTTCATACTTTCATCAAGTGCTATTAAGAAATATAATGAGGCTGCTTGTTGAAATTGTTTAATGTCAATGCCGGTTTTCTCGATAAATTTATCAATACGATACTGAAGACTGTTGCGATGCATGAAAAGTTTTTTGGCAGCCAAGGTCGTATTTAAATTCGATTCCATAAATACCTTGATGGTCTTTAATAACTCTTTATCATCGCGAAGAAAACTAATAATTTGTAAGAGCATGTTTTTGGTCATTTCAGAAGTATCACTGCTTAGTAAATAAGGAATAAGTTGCTCTTTTTGAATAAAAGCGAGATTAGGTAAGACTCTTCTTGCTAGAGCAAAAGCATTATTCTCCCATTCGTAAACCTGTTTTGCTTCTTCCACGGTGGAAAAAACACTGCCTTGAAAAAAAGAGATTTTCACGTAAAAGTCACTCATGATTGCTTCTATAAGGCTTTCACCAATATGTTCTTCGTCTTCTTTTGTCATATATTCAACGACAAAACCTTCGCTAGCTGTCACAAGTACTACTGTTATCTTTCTTTGAAATAAGCTATGTAATGCTTCAATAAAGCTACTTTCATCATGTAGAACTCCGTTAATGACGAAATGGGAAAATCGAAAGGCGGAACTATCATAAGGAAGAGGTCTACTCGGTATAGTTCCTATTTGCGTTAATTCCCTCCAATATTGTTGCTCATCAGAACCAGTTCTCTCTTCCTTGTGAAGAGGTGTTAGAAAGACATTTAATAACTGTATTTCTTCTGTTAGGAGCCTTTCTCTTGATAAATAAAGCACTTCATTTGTATTTGTTCTATATTGTAATAGCTCATCGATTGGTATCTGCGTAATTGCATCTTCTTCAATTATTGCCTTTTTTAGAATAACTTTTAATTGATCTATCATAATAAATAACCCTTCCAATTAACATGTCTTAATTGAAAGGGTATCAAACCTATGAAAAGAATACAACTTCTAGTGTAATTAGACTTTTCGCGGGGGGGCTTCTTCTTTGAAATCCTGGGCTCTTTCAATTTGTGGATGATCATAATGATCTGTGACAGTGCCACCTGCTAACCCCTCATTTGTCATGCGGTCTACGTCAACATAGACTTTGTCTCTACCCTCATAATTCGAGTCTTCCTTTGTTTTCATTGTGGTAACCCTCCTTTTAGTTCTAGTTTGTGTAAAACGAAATAAAAAAACCCTTGGACTTTGATTTGTCCTAAGGGTCGATGTGAAATCCTGCATCCTCATAAAAACATTGAATTAGCGTTTGCAGGCCTTTCGATTGTATGTGAGGTTCATCGAACTTCATAGGCTTGGAATTTACTTCAAATAGCCAGAGGCGATTTTCTGTATCAACTCCTATATCCATTGAAAACTCACACAGATATCCATAAGCTAATTCAAGTTGCTTAGCAACTTGAATAGCAAGTTCTTGTATCTCAACAGTATTAACTTCGCTACTGACTTCTTCAAAAGGCAGGATAAATCCCCCTTGAGGGACATGTGTAGTAATTGCATTTTGACCTGCTACGCGTACACCAAAACCGGAAACTCCCCAATGATCTTTTACTCGTTGAACAAGGACGCGTAAATCATACGGTCTGGAGTGATATTGCTTACGTAGAATATGTTCTTGAATAATTGTTGTTTGATTTGGTGATTTAGACTGTAATTCCATCCATGTTTCATGACAAGTGAGCATTTCTTTTTTCGTATGATTGGAGCTAAGCTCGAACTTATTGCCCTGTTTCTTAACAAGAAATATCCCATTCCCACGATTACTTAGTATTGGTTTAACTATGACAGCATCGTACGTTTCAAGCCACTGTTTAAATGTCTGATAGCTATTTAGTAGTGTTGTCTCAGGTAGATACTTTTTACAAAACATGTTTTCTTGTAACTGTTTATAGATTTCCCACTTATTAAAGAAATGAGGATTATAAAAAGGAATGGCGTTATTGAACGCCATTTTACGTAGTTTTCCTAACTTTTTTTCAGCTTGATAGGATGCCACACGGTTGTAAAAAATATCCGGCAAGGGAAAACGAGCGTGTTGCCAGCTACCATCAATAAATAAATAACCGTTAATCGTTTCTCCATCTAACCCCTCTGGTGTCATGACGAACGATATGCCCCCACTTTGCTGAAGTTGGCCTTGAATTTTTTTAAATGTAGCACGATTTCCATAGAAGTCACTACGCCCTTCTTTACTAGTTACGATCGCAATTAGTGGTCCTACCTTATTATTACTTGTTTTCACCTTAAAGGCTATTCCAGAACTATTGTCATTACAGTACTCAATTGGGATCTGGCTTTTTCCAAATACAAGAGAAGTATTACAATCTGTTTGCCATTGTTCTTTTTTGATGTTATAAAATAGATCCATTTGCGTTAACAAGTTCTGGTTGTCTTTCAATTGCTTGTTTATATAGATAGATTGCATATTCTAATGGCAGGCGACGCGATTGTAAGTCATCTCCTTTTAATTTTGGATGAGAAAAAATAGTTCTTCCGGGTTTGGAATTAGCTTCAAACATCCATATATGTTCATCCTGATCTACGCCAATATCAAAGCCAATTTCTCCAATAAATCCTGGCATCTTTTCATCAATCTTTCTACTTAATAAAAGGGCTGTTTCATGGAGTTTTTTAGCAATTGCCGGGTTAGCCCCGATATCGTGAAGAATCTCTTTGACAGTTTTGACTTCACCACCGCTCTTTACATGAGTGGTTATGCTGCCGGTGCCGGCAATTTTGGCGGCAATGGCACTAACGATCCATTTACCTTCCTCATCTTTGTTTGTATGAATACGGAAATCAATAGGGTTGTTGTTCCACTTTAATAGGGGTATCCCCTGCTGAGCGATCATTTCAGTTAACCCAAAAGGAAATTGACGCCGTACTAGACGCTTGAGAGAGGAATATCTTCGTAAACGGTTTTCCTCGTTATTTCTGAAACGACAATAAACAAAAGGGTCATCGCTTTTTTGGATTAATTGTTGAATCCCCAATCCAAGACTTCCATTTGCGGGTTTCACATAGACTTGTTTATAGTTTTCTAGTAAAGATTGAATATCTGTAAACTCTGGTTGAAAGTAGCTTTTTGGTAAATGTTTGCTGGCTTCTTCATCATTAATTAACATTTGATGTATTTCCCACTTGTTAAAGAAGCCTGGGTTAAACCAAGGGATGTCATATTCTTTTTGAAGACGCTCTTTGACTTGCTTTGAGAACTCTAAATTTTCTACTTTACGATTCGGAAGCCGGTCATAGACAACGTTTGGAATTGGTACCTTTCGTTGTTGCCAACCATCACTCGTGTAAAAATAGCCATTTACTGTTCCCTTTTCCCAATCAATTTGATGAGCACCAAAAACAAAATAAAAAGCACCTATTTTTTTCTCCACAGACAATAATTTAGCAAAAAATAACGAGCGTTCTCCGATTGGTCGTAAGTGGAATTGGGTAAACCCAGCAGTAAAGATCCCGACAAGAGGACCAATATATAATGTTTGATCTTTTTGGAATAAATGAATGAGACTTTCATGTGGGATCAATAAATCATCCCATAGATCGCTTGAGAGCTTATATTCATTTTTTTGATCAGGATGAGGTGCAACCTCACATGAAACTGTTTTGGTCCCAAAGGAAATAGCTGTTGGAAATTGCATCTTCTCTACGTATTGTTTAAACATCTCCACTGGCACAAAAAAAGTACCTGAACGACTATCTTCTTTTACTAGTTGTAGTGCGTCTTGCTTCATGAAACTCCAACTCCTTTTCTTTTCGCGTCTAAATAAAGGCAGTATTGAATTGGCGCCCTTGCCAAGGTAGCTGTTTTATGTGGAAAGCAGCTAATAATAACCTTTCTTCCAGGTTTTGAATTCACTTCTAGAAGCCAAAGCTTACCGTCGATGTCGAATCCAAAGTCAAGTCCCAATTCAAAAAGTTCAAAACCATGCTTTTCAAGAACCTCGGGAATGCGTGAAACTAACGATTGTAAGTGGGTTTGTAATGGAAGTTGAGCATCTAGCGGGAGAAGATGAAGCCACTCCTCATAAGAGTCAACCTTCCCACCACTGCCAAGATTCGATGTGTAATCCCCTATTTTCCCAGTTCGAACTCCTCGACCAATTTCGTTCCAATTTCCTTGGCTATTTTTTTGGATAAAGATTCTTAGATCAAAAGGACGTTGTTCAGGATTGTTTAATGCTAAAAAAGGTTGAATGAGATATTTTCTTTTTGCGGTAACTTTTAATAGTAACTGCTCAAGTTGCTGTTTTGACAATAGTTTATAAAACGGCTCGCCGCTCTTTTTGGCGGTTAGGAAAACATTTTTGCCTTGACTAGATAAGACAAAAATTCCTTTCCCTTGAGAGCCGCTGATAGGTTTTAAAAGGATTGATCGGAATTTTGCTAAATTATCAAAGACGTCAGTAGACGAATTCAGTAGCTTAGTCTCAGGTAGAACGTGGGTAATGATAGGGTCTACTTTTAATGCATTGAAGACAGCCCACTTATTTGGGAGACCCTGACCAAGAAAATAGATGTCAGGTTGGGATTTCATCCAATTCACATTTGGATGTATTGCTCTGAAACTTTCTTCATTCTCATAGAAGCAACGGTCATAAATATAAGTAGGAAGCGAGAATTCTTCATCCAACCATTGCTTTTGTCTTGGACAAAATGTTTTTCCTATTGCTGTGCGAGTACTGAAGTTAATATTCTTGGGAGAGAAAAGATAGATTGATAGACCTTCCAAAACGCCAGCCTTGGCAATTTCCTGATAATAGTCTTCTTCCTGGAGAAAATTTGTTACAATAATTCCGAGCGTTACCATGTAATTATCTCTCCTTTCTTTTCTCACTTCTCTGCAATGGATAGCCAGCTAAAAAAGCTAGATAAGCAAGTATTGCTTTAGTAGATGGACGAATTTGATCATTAGGTTCATCTTGATCTATTTTTGATGGCTTCGAGTTTACCTCAATAATCCATAGTTTCCCCTCTTTATCTAATCCAATGTCGATACCAAGTTCGCCAAATAAACCATCGTAGCTTTCCGAAATTAGATGGGCAACTTCTAGGGCTAGTTCTCCCATTAACCTTACGTATTGTTTGGCTAGCTTCTCGTCAAATAGTGTCGTCAGGATTTCAAGAGGGCGTTTTTGTTCACCGCCTTGAGCTAGATTAGAAACCATCTTTTCTTTTGATGAAATTCTCGCAACGGACGAAACAACTCTCCATAAACCTTCTTCATTTTTAATACAGAGCACACGAAAGTCGAGAGCGCGCTCCTCGTAGTTAATCAGATCAATTCCTTGTTGGACGATAAATGTTTTTTTTGTAAGACGTTCTTTCAAGCGTTTAAAAAGTAGGTAACTAGAATGAAATGTGGTAGAATTCTCCTGAGAAATTGATGAATAAAAAACATCGTATTTATGTTCATTGTTCTCGATTTTCAAAATTTGTCTTCCTTGACTACCGTTTACGGGTTTAACAAAAATGAAAGGATAGATGGTAAGCATTTCAGCAAAGGGCTCGTAGTCACTAAAAAGTGTTGTCCTCGGTAGATAAGGTGCCATTTCAGGAAAACTAGAAAGTGATTCGTGAATATCCCATTTGTCTAAAAAACAATGATTAAAGTAATGTATTTGATTTTCTTCTAGAGTGGTAATAAAGTCTTTGTAGGCCATTGATGCTTCGAAGGATCTTGATCCTATTCGGTTATATACAGCATCGGGATCTGGAAAAAGCTGTTTTTTCCAATGTTCCTCCTGAAATGAATATCCGTAGATGGACTCGTTATTTTTCAACAGCGGTTTAATATAAAAGAGAATATGATGACGCTTTGCAAAGCGTGCTAGTTCCTCAAAAAATATCGTTAGACTACCAAATTTCGTTTCATCATGATACATTTGGTTTGTCATGCAGGCAATAATGGGACCTAATTTTAGTGTATTCCGCTCTTGGTTATATAGACAATGTATGGGCATTATTTCAAAAGGAATACTCATTTTTTCTGCTAGTGGTAAACTAATTTCAATCGTTGGTGTTCTAAATGATAGAGTCTCGATAATGGTCACCATTTCTATATGCTTACCAAACTGAAATTGGACTTGATCTCCATTTCCGATTTCCCACTTTTTGCATAAAGACTTTGACAACTTTAGATGATGACTACTTTCGAAGGTGCCGTTTTTATCAATCTGAACTATTATTTTTCTAATGAACATTTTGACCACTCATTTATATAAATTTTAAAATGAAACACTTTGAATGATAAACTTGAAGCACGACATTATTCATAAATCAAGAAGGTAGGCATTTGTTGATACGCTATCCTATGTAAATGTGGGCGGATGTGTGAAACTAGTGTATGAAAAGAAGGAGTGACGTTGTTTGAACGTAGTAGTTGTGGTTATCATTATGGTGTTAGTTGGAGCTTTAATCGGGGGCGTAACGAATTCTCTAGCCATAAAAATGTTATTTCGTCCTTATCGGGCATATTATTTAGGAAAATGGAGGATACCTTTTACGCCAGGGCTTATTCCAAAACGAAGAAGTGAATTAGCTCTACAACTTGGACAATTGGTGACAAATCACTTATTAACAGCGGAAGGGTTGCAAAAGAAAATACAAGATCAATTATTTATCGATGAAATAACAAAATGGGTACAACGAGAAGTTACAAATATACTGAGAAGTGAAGAAGCATTAGTCGACGTGTTAGATAAATGGTTTGGTATAAAAAATGGAAAAGAAAAAGCTCAAATTGAACTTGAACAATGGTTAAAGAAAAAGTTAACGGTAATGGTTGACGAAGTTCGTCCTCTTCAGGTAGAACAAATTTTACCAAAAGGGATTGATACTGCAGTGGATCAGTATATTCCTAAATTAGCGAGTATTCTTTTAGATAAAGGAAGAGGTTACTTTAATAGCCCCGAAGGAGTTGAGAAACTCAGCAATATGGTTGATCGGTTTCTAGTGGGGAAAGGAACATTTGGAAATATGATCTCAATGTTTTTAGGGAATGAGAGGTTAGTCGATAAAATTCAGCCGGAAATCATTAAAATGCTAAATGATGAAGGCACTCATCAGATGATTGAGGATTTTCTATCGAAAGAATGGTCGAAGCTTAAAAAACTCAAAGTAGAGGACATTGAGGAACATCTTCATTTTAATGAAATGATAAGTTTTCTTCAAAATAAGGTTTTCGAAACGATCCCATTTGCTCAATTAGACCAACCACTAAAACAATGGACAGTAAAAATTGAGCAACCTGTGGTTGAGGGAATCATTCCTTTGGCGGTTTCTCGGGTGGGACAGGCCATTTCTAGTGAATTAGCTACTTTGTTGAAAAAATTGAAACTAGAGGAAGTAGTAAAGGAGCAAGTAGAACAATTTTCTGTTAGCAGATTAGAAGAGATGGTCCTCTCAATTTCAAGGCGGGAATTAAAAATGATCACGTATTTAGGTGCATTATTAGGTGGTTTCATTGGTTTATTTCAAGGATTGTTTATCATTTTTCTAAGTTAATTCCCCTAAGAGGTGAATATTGTTAGAGAAAGTGTTATAGTCATGAGGGGTATTTATAAAAAAGCCATTTCTAATAGCTAATCTAGAAAGGCTAAACCGGGAGGTAGTTGTAATGTCAAACGTGTATGACAAAGCTCATGAGCTTGGCCGAGTGTTAAAAGAAAGTGATGAATTTAAGCAATTAGTTGATCTTCATCAAAAAGTTAACGCAGATGAACAAGCGAAGCAAATGTTAGAAGGGTTCCGTGCCATTCAAATGGAGCTTCAACAAAAGCAAATGCAAGGTATGGATTTATCAGAAGAAGAACTTCAAAAAGCACAAAGTGTGTTTGAACTTGTTCAACAGCATGAACTAATTGGTAAGTTGATGGAAGTAGAGCAACGCATGAGCCAGTTAATTGGAGACATTAACCGAATTATTGCTGAACCTTTAGAAGAACTTTATGGTTTAGGTGAGTAAGAAAAAAGATGACCTTTTTGGGGTCATCTTTTTTCTTGCTGTAATAGTGAGTTTTCTTTAAGTCTTTACATTCATAATTTCCGATACAATCTGTTTTGAACTGTTCTATTGTACCAACTTACTACATAGGCTTTTACCAAACAGCAATTGTAGTGAAAAGGGGGATCAAGAGTGGCATACCGTTTATTAGCATTAGATATAGATGGGACACTGTTACAATCGAACCATCGTTTAGCAAAGCAAACTAAGGAAGCCATTGAATATGCGAAAAGAAAAGGCGTTTATGTAACATTAGCAACAGGTAGATCTTTTCCTTCTGCACAAAAGGTAGCAAACGCATTAAACTTAGATACGGATATTATCACTCATGATGGAGCTTTTATTGGGTCGTCATTAGAAAATCCAATTTTTGAACGTAGACTTAATAACGACAAGGCTTTTCATATTGTTGAATTATTAGAAAAACATAACTGTCATATCCGTGTTATGCATGAAAAGTTTGCAATTGGAAATAAAATTCGCCAAAAGAACTTCTTGGTGGCGAAGATGACTGTTGGAATAGGTGACCCGGTTTTTTACCCGGTAACTTTCGTGGACTCATTAAGTAATTATCTTTTATCAGATCCAGTGATGCCGCCGAAAATTCATGCATTCTTTTTTCATGAAAAAGATCGTCAACATGCAAAAGAAGATTTATTAAAACAAATCCCTGGTATTCATGTAACCTCTTCTTCGGAAGGTGGCTTAGAGATTGTCTCTGAGGGGATATCAAAAGCAACAGGATTACAAATACTTGGACAAAAGTTAGGGATTGGTTTAAATAAGATGGTTGCTATTGGCGCATATGATAATGATCTCGAAATGATCACACAAGTAGGTTTAGGAGTAGCCATGGGCAATGCTCCAAAGTATATTCGTGATCAAGCAGATTGGGTAACGAGATCAAATAATCAAAATGGTGTTGCTTATATGGTTAAAGAAGTATTTCGCAAGCAATTAAATCTGCAGTTATAGAAAAAAGGAATCGGTTTGGACCGATTCCTTCTTTTATTTATTGATGAAAAAGTACTAAACCACCTGATGATCGCGTGACCCTACTTGAGTATGTTTCATAGTTTAGTTCAGTAATTTTGCTTTCACCAATCTTTTTTGCCTCTGCATCATCCTTAGCTTCAAATTTCTCATCTACAAGGACTTTACCTGTTCCATCAAAAACAGTTAAAACATAAGACGCCATAAAAAAACACCTCCATATTTTCCTTTATGAATAGTTTACGTGTTAAAAGTGAAAAAAAGCAAATAGTTAGACTTGTTTGAAATCGAAAATGAAACTTTATTTTTATATATTCTTGAACCCCTTCTAAACTTTCTTCGAGAAATCACTTATAAGAACAAATGTTTTGTTAATAATGGTATAATAGCAATGAATTATCAAACATAGTCAACTTAATTGGGTGAGGTAGAAACAGATGAAGAAACTTCGTTTTATACATGCAGCAGATTTGCATTTAGATAGCCCGTTTCAAGGGATAACAGATTTGCCTGAGGGAATGTTGCGTGAGTTGCGGGAAAGTACGTTTACTGCGCTACAAGCATTGACTAAACATGCGATCAATTACCAGGTTGACTTTGTTATCTTAGCTGGTGATTTATTTGACGGGGAAAATCGAAGCTTAAAAGCTCAAACAAAGTTAAAAATGGCGATGGAACATTTACATAAACATAATATTACCTGTTTTATCATTCATGGTAATCATGACCATTTAGGAGGGAATTGGATACCACTTACTTGGCCAGAGAATGTTTTCTTCTTTGAGGATGATGTTGATTATACTCAGTTTAAGAAAGAAGACGTAAAGGCACATTTATATGGTTACAGTTACCCTGAAAAATCAGTTACGGCAAATGTGGCAAATCTTTATCATAAGTCAGGATCTGCTGATTTTCATATTGGTATTCTACATGGCACTGCTGATGGGCAAGAAGGGCATGATCGCTACGCACCGTTTTCAATCCAACAGCTGCTAGAAAAGGATTTTGATTATTGGGCATTAGGACATATTCATAAGAGACAAGTGATAAATGAAGAACCCCCAATTGTATATCCAGGAAATATCCAAGGAAGACATAAAAAAGAACTAGGTGAAAAAGGGGTTTATTTAGTAGAACTCGCAGCTGATCACCCAACTTCACTTACCTTTCTGCCGACATCACCAATTCTTTGGGAAGAAATTTCGGTATCGATTGATGGAGTAGGTGGGGTGACAGAGTTACAAGATCGCTGTGAGGCCGTGTTATTGGAGTCTAAAAAAAATGAAAGTAGTTTACTAGTCGTTCTCCGGTTCATAGGGAGTGGACCTATGCATAGCTTTCTTATTGAAAAAGGTGAAGAGTTTATTGAAATCCTGAACTTGGAACAAGACGAAAAAGAGTTTTTTACTTACGTTATTGGAATAAAACTGGGTACCAATGGTGGATGGGATAGGGAGCAATTAAAGAACGACCAACATCTGTTGAGTGACATCATTACAACGGTCGACCGTTTAAACGGTGAAAGTACTCCCTTAGATCACGTGCTTAGTGAATTATTTGGAAATTCAAGGGTAAGTAGGTATATTGCAAAGTTGTCTGATGCAGAACAGAAACAGTTATTACTAGAAGCAGAAAGTTATCTCTTAACTGAGCTTCTAAAAGATAGGGAAGAGTCACTATGAAAATAATGAAACTACATATTTACGGATTTGGTCGCTTTCAAGATTATCATATTGATTTTACACCTGATGGTATTAACCTAATCTTTGGTGAAAATGAAGCTGGAAAATCAACGATTATGGCATTTATTCGTTATATTTTGTTTGGGTTTCCTACTAAACAATCCCAAGAGCTTCGCTATGAACCTAGACTTGGTGGCAGATACGGCGGAAGTATAGTTATTGAGTCTACTCAGTACGGAACAGTTACAATTGAGAGGACAAAGGGCAAAGCCACAGGTGATGTTAAACTTTACCTTGAGGATGGAACCATTGGCAATGAAGTCGAGTTACATCTCGTTCTCGGGGAAATCGATCGAACAATTTATTCCGGAATTTATTCCTTCGGGTTATCAGACTTACAGGCTCTTGAGCATTTACATTCGGATGAATTAAATAAATTTTTGTATGGTGTTGGAATTGCTGGTCGAAATAACTTATTGGAAATTGAAAAGAAGAACGATAAAATGATGCAAGCTTTATATAAACCTGCCGGAAAGAAACCGGCGATTAATGATCAGTTAAATAAGGTTATGAAGGCCGATGAGCTAACCGCCTCTTGGCGGAAAAAGCGAAATCAGTATGAGCAATTAGTAAATGATAGATTAAGTATCGTAGAAAATCTTGAACTAGTGGGGGAGGAACATGCAAACTTAAATAGCAGGTACCGCTATTTAGAAAAACTACAGTCAATGGCACCAGTTGTCCATAAAAAGAAAATGTACGAAATTAGGCTAGAACAATTACCCACTTATGTACCATTCCCAGAAGATGGTTTACATAGGTTTGAGTTACTTAAAGATAAATGCGTAGATGCGGAAGGACAAATGAACGAGTATTCGAAAAAGCTCGAGGCTATTCGGAATGATAAGCAGAGACTTACAGTTGATGGTAATCTTATCGAACTTGATCAATTGATTGGAGAAATTCGTGAGTCACGAAAGATCTACGAATCTAAAAGGGACGAGCTTACAATCCTATTTCAGCAAAAGCAGTTTGAGCAACAAGAGTATTTGATTATCCTCGATAAGCTAGGTAGCGACGATCCACAGTATGAAACCGGTTATGAAGCAGAAGAGAAGTTAACATTTCTGATTGAACAAGAAGCGAAACTGAAACAGCAACAATTTGTGCTGCAATCACAATACGAACAAGCGAGAAAAAAACTTGAAGAAAAAGAAAGACATGTGAAAGAACTAGAAATCCAATTACTAGATGAAAAAACGAGGGTAGAGCTTGAGGCAAAGGTTGCTACTATAGGCTCAGAAACAGAACTTAGACAGCAACTCGTGTTCATTAAAGATAGCCTACAAAGATTGGAGAAACAAAGGAGTTTTGCTCAAAAGGAAAAAAACGCCCGGCTGACTAGTTTTTATATAGTGGGTATCTTAATCGGTATCTTTGGGGCATTTTCTCTAATCTTAAATGATCAGACGTTTATAGCAGCAGTATTATTGGTAGCTGCATTTTCTAGTTTGGTATTCCTGAGAATGTTTACAAAGAATAGGTTAACTGGTCTATTAAAAAATCTGAAAGATGAAAAGGCTGACCTCGAGCTACAAAAACAAAAGATTGAAGAAAAGTTAAACATAGGGAAAGACAGCAGTTATGAACGTGAACAACGTTTGCTTATCCAAGATCAGCATAAAAGAGAGCAACTTCAGTTCCTTATACAGACATTAACAGAAGCAAACTCACAGTTTGAATATAGTTGTAGTGAACTAGATAAATGGGAATATGGAATGAATATTTTTCGAGAAGAACTTACTTACTGGGCAAAGCAATATCGTTATCCAGGAGATTTTGACGCTCTTCAATACCAAAAGTTACTAAAGATGATGGAAGATGCTAAGAAGAAAAAGAGACAGGTTACGTTCCTAGATGAAAAATTAGCTGTATTAGAAAAAGATATAGGTAGGTTGGAAAATAAGGTCCAGGAATTATGTCAGAAACTATCTATCCCTTATGTGTTAGAGAACTTTCAGCAAAATGTTGAAAACCTTACAGAGCATCTTAGAAAAGAGCAAGAAAAGGATAAACTTCTACAAAAAATAGCGGCGCAAGAAAGTCAGCTTGAGGAAGCGATGTTAGCAGTACAAGAAAGAATGAACCAGTATCAGAAGGAAATTGAAAAACTGTGGAAGATGGCGAGTGTAGACACTGAAGAAGAGTATCGTCAGAAAGGGAAGGCATGGGTAGAGAGCGAGGAAATAAAGGCACAATTACGTGTATATAAAAGTCAAATCATACCTGTACTAACCGATGAGATCACTCTTGAAAAGTTAGAATGTGATGTTTTACATGAACAAGATACTCTTCGGGAGCAAATGGCTGAAATTGAAAAGAAGCTTAGTGATCTACGTTCAAAGGAAAAGCACTGGTTAGAACGAACCGCTAAGCTTGACTTAGAAATATCAGAGGTAGAAGACGGTAGCAATTATTCTCGATCGCTACATAATTTAGAAAATGAAAAGGGCATTCTAAATGCTGAAGTGAGAAAATGGGCACTGCACCGGACAGTTCAGTTATTAATTGATGAGGCTAAGAAAGTTTATGAGAAGAAACGACAACCGCAAGTAATTAAAGAAGCTACAAGGATGTTTACGTTTTTAACTAATGGTGAATATATCCGACTGTCAGCTCCAATTGGTGAACAAAAGTTAATTGTTGAGAGGCAAGATGGATTAAAATTTGAACCAAATGAATTAAGTCAAGGTACAAAGGAGCAATTGTATTTGGCATTACGGTTTGCTCTAGCGAAGGTCCACTCAAAGCAAACATCTTTTCCAATAGTAATGGATGACATTCTCGTTAATTTTGACCAGGGACGCCGTCAAAAGGCAGTGGAATTAATCAAAAAAATGTCGAAAGAGCACCAAATTATTTTCTTTACCTGCCATCCTTTTATGGCAAAAGAGATTTCAGAGCAACACTTCTTATTAAAAGAAAAAGAAACAGCGGTTGAATACTTTTCATTTACCGAGAAGGTTTGATAAAATCTACTAGGATTTATATTTTTTTTCGATAAAATAAGAAGTAGTTCAATGAATTACATAATTCGCTTTGATCACCCCCACGATACGATAAGTGGTTTTTGTGAATATCTCTACTACTACATATCGTTTGGTATGGTTCAAGGATGCAAATTATGTCATTCACTCAGTTAAATACTTTGTAAAAGGGTGAAAATAATTGGAAAAATATATTATAAATTTAGTAGAAGATGAAAAAAACTTAGCTGATATCTTAAAGGCATACATGATTCGCGAGGGATGGGATGTACATCATTTTGCTGATGGTCAGGATGCCTATGATGCAATTAGTCATGCAGCTCCACATATATGGGTCCTTGATATTATGCTACCAAACCTTGATGGCTATCAACTCTTAAAGGCCATAAAATCTAAGAGTGATACTCCAGTTATTTTCATCTCGGCAAGAGATAAAGATTTAGATCGAGTGCTAGGTCTTGAGTTAGGTAGTGATGATTATCTGGCAAAACCATTTTTACCCGAAGAACTCATTATCCGTGTGAAAAGAATTATTTCCCGTGCTTATCAATCTACAGCTCAATCTGATAAAAAACGATTAGAATTAAACGGTTATTATATTGATCCTGAAACTCGTAATATTTATGATGGTAGTGAGCTTTTAGAAATGACAACAAAAGAGTTGGATTTAATCATCCTACTTACTTCAAACATTGGCAAAGCCTTTTCTCGTGAGGAAATAATTGAATATGTCTGGGGAACAGACTATTACGGATCTGAACGAGCAGTAGATGATGTTGTACGCAGAGTTCGGAAAAAATTGCCAAGACTACACGTCGAAACACTTTATGGATTTGGATATCGGGTTTTATCATCATGAATTATGTCAATTTGACACAAAGAATTTGGCTTTCTTTTATCTCTTTAATTTTTATTGTGGCCTTACTATTAGTCGTCATTTATCCGATCTCCTTGAAAAGTACGCTAACAGAGGAAACATACCGTATTATTGAGGAAGAGCAAGATCGTTACCAATCACCCAATCAAGTAGCACCTCCGCAGTCAGAAATAGATTTTATTGAACGGAGGGAGGCAGAACGCTCTGTAGGCCATTTATTCTTTGTTAATCAGTTTGGAAGGCTACAGGGAGATCCTGTTCCTGATGAAGTATTACATGAAATGAGGGAACGTTCCTTTAAACAGATGACGGATCGTGGTAGATATGAACTTACGTATGGTGGCTCAACTGTCTTCTATGTTGTCCTAAAAATTAATACGGTCGTGGGAGAAGCCTATCATGTTTCATATATGTGGGATTCCTACCGTGACCAAATGGTCAATCAATTATGGGAGAGACTTCTATATATTCTAATATTAGCTAGTGTTCTTGGACTCTTTCCTGCCTTCTGGCTAAAAAACTATTTACGTCAGCCTCTTACGCTTTTGGGAAACCATTTTGAACAGATTTCCAATCGTAATTGGCAGGAACCGTTTGAATGGAAAGGTGACAAAGATTTTCAAAAGTTATCTTTTCAATTTGAGCAAATGAGACAGAACCTAATGAATTATGATAAAGCGCAAAAGACATTTATCCAGCACGCTTCACACGAATTGAAGACACCGATTATGGTTGTCAAAAGTTATGCAAAGTCTGTAAAAGATGGCATTTATCCACAAGAGAACATCGGACAAGCCATGGATGTCATTATTGAAGAAACCAATCGCATGGAAAAGCGTGTGAAAGATATGCTGTATTTTACAAAGTTAGACTCAATAAAAGAAGAAATTGTACAACGCGACAGGATCGTCTTTGGTTCATTGGCTTACCAATTACAAGAGCGCTACCGAGTTCAACGAAATGATTTAGTGATTATTGTAGAAGGTGCTGAGGTACCATTTACGGCAGACAGGGAACAAATTCAAATATTACTAGAGAACCTAGTAGAAAACGCCTTACGCTACGCAGAAACTACAATATGGTTAAAAGCAGAAGTTGTCAAAGAAACACTAGAAATTACTGTGAAAAACGATGGTGAGCGTATCCCTACAAAAGAACTTAGTCACATATTTACGCCGTTCCGTAAAGGGAATAAGGGCCAATTTGGTCTAGGGCTAGCAATTGTAAAACGAATAGCGGAACTACACGGGGGCTATCCTACCGTGAAAAATGAGGCAGATGGGGTAAGCTTTAAAATTGTCTTACCGTTGTAACACAAAAAAGGATTGGGGGCACATGTATGCGAAAAGGAATTGTGCATTATCAAACAGGTGAAAAGCTAGATGGCTATCTTTTAATTAAGTCTGCTACAAAAGGAATTGCAAGCAATGGAAAACCTTTCTTGACTTTGCAACTTGGGGATCATACTGGGGAAGTCGAAGCAAAACTTTGGGATTGTAATGCCGAAGACGAGGCTACTTTTGTTAGTAGTATAATCATCCACGTATCAGGTGATATTCATGATTATCGCGGTAAACAACAGCTAAAGATTAAGGGCATTCGTCCTACTTCTGCCATGGATCATGTGAAATTAGCTGACTTCCTACAGTGTGCTCCATTGGATCCGGAGGAAATGTTAGCAAAGGTCACCCAATATATTTTTGAAATGAAAAATGCCAACATCCAACGAATTACCCGTCATTTACTAAAAAAACATCGTCAGGCATTTATTGAAGTACCAGCAGCAACTAAAAATCATCATGAATTTGTATCTGGGTTGGCCTACCACGTAGTATCAATGCTAGATTTAGCTAAAGCGTTGGCAAATCTGTATCCATCATTGGATACTGATCTACTGTATTCTGGAGTTATCTTACATGATTTAGGAAAAGTCATAGAGTTATCTGGTCCTGTAGCAACTACATATACGCTTGAAGGTAAACTTCTTGGTCATATATCGATTATGGTTAATGAAATTGGACAAGTAGCTAAAGAGTTAGGAATCGAAGGCGAAGAAGTTATGGTCTTACAACATCTTGTCCTAAGTCATCACTCAAAAGGTGAATGGGGAAGTCCAAAAGCACCATTAATCCGTGAGGCTGAAATGCTTCATATGATTGATAATATCGATGCTAAAATGAATATGCTAGACCGGGCTTTAGAAAGAGTTAAGCCAGGTGAATTTAGTGATAAAGTTTATGCCATGGACAATCGTAGTTTCTATAAACCTACTTTTCTTTAATGCTGAATGTTAAATGATGAATTAAGAATGGTTGATAGAGAAGCTTGGAAGCTCTACTAAACAAAATTCATAATTCAAAATCTACAACAAAATTTGGAATATCTATTAATAGAGTGGAATAGACTACTAGTAAAGAAACTATTAATAGAGGTGGTAGAATATGAATCCAGTTAAATTTGTAGGAGCTTTAATAGGAGGACTTTTAGTTTTATTTGTTATTCGGATATTACTACTGACAACGCCGATAGCAGTCTTTGTTGAAATAAGTCCTTGGTGGGTGTATTTGCTAGTTGGTGGGATATTTATTAGTGGCTATCTTTCGTTTAAATACGAAAAAGAAGATCGAGAAACGGAACGACGTTGGATTGAACAAGAGGGTGAAGCTTTCATGGAGCCAATCAGGAAACGTCGTGAAACCAAGCAAACTACAGTGAATTAATAGGAAAGGAGCTGACTTAAGTCAGCTCCTTTCTTGTAGGTTAAATTAGAATCCATAACCAACGTATGCTGTACCGATAATTACTAATAAGATAAATAGAACTAGGATTAACGCAAATCCTGCTCCAGCTCCACCTGTTACTGGTCCTGTGAAACAACCTGCCATATTTAATCACCCTTTCAGAAAGTTTAGGAGGTCTTAGCCTCTTAATTACTGTATGAACGACACCTTTGTTTCGTACTGGGCTTAAATGGATTTTTTGAAAAGAGAATTTCAGAGCTGAGTTTAAAAAAAAGAGATTACGCTCCATAGTAGAAGCGTAATCTCCGTTAGTTTTATCTTTCGAATACATGTTTAAAGTTTTCGTCTTTAATATCAACATTAGCTGAATCCATTAGTTCACGCTGTACCTCTTCAAGTGGGCGTGCTTGTCTTCTTGCCATTAGCTCTTCAAGTTCTGCTCTTACATCCTCAAATGATTCTTCAAAGGCAGTTCGGTTGGTAACTTTAATAATGTGATACCCGAAATCAGATTGAACAGGTTCACTGATTTCTCCTTCAGGAAGAGAAAACGCTGCAGTTTCGAATTCTGGAACCATTCGGCCACGTTCAAATGTGCCTAAACTTCCACCAGCCGCACCACTTCCTGGGTCAATAGAATATTCCTGAGCGAGTTCAGCAAAATCTTCACCTTGATTAAGTTTTGCTAAAATTTCTTCAGCTGTTTCAAGGTCTTGTACTAAAATATGACTAGCTTCGATTTCACGTCCAGCATCATATTCTGAACGAAGCTCTTCCTCAGTGATTTCAACTCCTTCAGAAGCAACTTTTTGAACAACTAAATGTTGCATAACGATGTTACGGAATTCCTGAATACTTGCGAAGCCTTGCATGTTTAGAAAGCTCAAGAAAGCTTCGTCTTCTCCTAAATCATAAGCTTCACGAACTTCATTAAGTTCTTTATCAATTTCCTCGTCAGTAACGTTTAAACGCTGAGCGTGCGCACTGAAAATTTTGTCTTGAACTAACGCAAAGAGGACTGCCTCTCCGTGTTTTTCCTTAAGGGCTTCAACAAATTCAGCCTCTGAAATTGTTTGTCCTTCAATTTTTGCAACAATTTTGCCTTCAGCGTCATCCGCTCCATTACAAGCTGTAAGTGCGATAAGACCTGTTAAAGCAATAGCTATAACTAATTTCTTCATTTTGCAACTCTCCTTAAACATCTTCAAATTCGGCACAATGATTACTATAGCATAAATTGGTTAGAAATAAAAAAAAATTATAAGAAAAGTATCAGAATTTAACAAAATGACGTTACAGCTCTCCTCCTAGTGTAGTTACAGTTTGATGTCACCCGAATACTATTCCGAGAGAATACGCGAGTAAAAATAGAGTGACAAATGCCCAATCAATCTAATCAGCTTATACATAGGATAACTTAAACCAGTGAAAGGGAGGTCATTTTATGTCGCATGCTTATCATGGTGGTTTTACGTTACTCGTCGTGCTGTTTATACTATTAGTTATCATAGGTGCAAGCTGGCTTTAAGGTTTGCACAAAAGTAAAAAGCTTTGATAAACGATAACCTTTGGCGAATACAGCCAAATTCAAAGTGAAACACTCGTAAATAAGGGGGAGTATTAATGACTCATTCATTTGGTGCAGGTTTTGCTTTACTTGTCGTTCTGTTTATTTTGTTAGTGATTATTGGTGCGTCTTGGGCTTGGTAAAGGTTATAATTAAATAAATTAAAAATCCTCTTCACTTTATGTGAAGAGGATTTTTATATATGATGATGTTAATAATATAGTAATTAAAACGTTAATCGTTCGAAATACTTTTGGTTGTTTTTCTTCAGGAATTTCCTTTTGAAGACATAAAGTATTTGTCATTGAGTTGATCATAAATAAAATAAATAATGCAAAAGGAAAATAAAAAATTAGCATTTGCTACCTCCATTCAGTAGGATACCATCTATAACTTTATCAAATTATCTTAAAAAAAGATAGCATTTTACATCAAAATAAAAGGAGTTGAGAGATTGGAAAGAATCGGAAACCGCTGGAAAGTTGCATTTATCATCTTATTTAGCAGCTTACTTGTCTTAATTGTTTCGTTATTCGTTTCGTTTTATTTATTATTCCCGAAAGTCAGTGAATATGAACATATTCCAATTCAACAAAGTGGGGAAAGCTTTTTTACAATCACAACAACTAAAGAAAAACTCAATCATTTTTTGGCGGAACAGATAGGCCTTGGAAGCGGAAGAGCTTTCGAAATTTTTTTATCTGAGGAAGTAATCCTAGAAGCTGTTATTCCTTTGTTTGGTAGAAATGTTCCGTTTCAATTGTTCTTAGCCCCTGAAGTTCAAGATGGTAACTTGTTGTTAAGAAGCAAACAATTTCAAATTGGCGAATTTCAACTTCCAGCCGAGACGTTGTTTAGAGTTATCAAACATACTCTGGAATTTCCCGAGTGGTTGACCGTTGATCCAGAAAATACGTTTATCTTTTTAAGATTGAATGAAATCGAAGCAATGGAAACAATGTATATTAGGATAATAAAATTTGATTTGGTAAACGATGAAATTGAATTTGAGCTTGTATCAAATGGCTATGAAAAGTAAAAGGTTGACTTGTGAAGCACTGTCCTTGAATGAAGCATTGGTGTATAATTACAAATCATAGTTGGAAGGAGATTATTATGGAAACTAACGAAGAAAAAATTCTTAGATTAGAGTTCTATCAGGAACTTTTACTTTCAGTGCTTCATAACTCCTACCCTTTCTATGCGCTTATTGTAAAACACGAACTGACAAAGAAAGAAGTTGAGGAGATTTATCTTCTTTGCACAAGGTTACACAATGAGTATAAAAGGCAAAAAGAAGAGGGGTTTTTGACATTTCTCCCTCTTCTAACGCATTTTGTTGGCATGCTTAATTATAAGTTGGATCCACATAAAACAATAGATGCTTTGTATGAACAAGGCATCTATCAAGAGTTAATGGCAGAGTTTATTTTAATTATCCAACAGAATTAGACTTTTCAACATTAATACTAGGCTTTGCCACTAATTTACCATCTTCCTCGCTAAAATCCTGCTCCATTTTTTCTAATGTTTTTTCGAAAATCAGCATGAAATCGGGACCGTATATGTGTCTAACAATGGTCATAAGCTCAGAGAACTCTGGAAATCTCCCATATAGTTCTTTGATTGGAAGGGACCCTTCAAAAACGCCATTATTTTTTGGATCGTAGACCTCTAATGTATCTAGAAACAATCGTTCCCCTTCAGCAGTTAAATACACGTACGTATTTCGTTTGTCATTTTGTTTCTTGGAAAATGTAAGCAAGCCTCTTTCCTCTAACTTTTTTGAGAAGTTAAAGGCCGTCGATACATGCATTACGCCAAATTTTGCAATATCGGAAATGGAGGCACCCTCCAGTTGATAAGCAATTAATAAGATATGATGTTCATTAATGTTAAGTTCGAATGGTTTAATCCAGTTTTGCCAATCCTTTTCCGTAGACTTCCATAAAGCTTTACTTAATTGAGCAACTTTATGGGAAAAGATGATTGATTGTTTAATGGAGTATGGGGAACTTTTATCCATATAAAACCTCCGTATAAATATGAATTGATGATACAAAGAGTATTGCAATTTAGAATTTTCATTATTTTTTCAGTAAAATGTTATTTACATAATAGCATACTATCTAATTCAATAACAACATAAAAATGAATTTATTTTATTTTTCTGACAACATAATCCGTAATAAGGCATGAAAGGGTAAATGTTGAAAAATTGTTTATTATTCACACAACAAAGGCTCCTGTCATATTTGTGACTAGAAGCCATAGTGATGTCATACTGGAATTTCAAGTTAGCATTTACTAGATATGGGACGCATTTACCTAGCATTTAGGTTAAAGGCCGTTTAATCTCCCTTTCAAGCTGGTCAATGGTCTCATGAAGTTCTTGAATGCTTTTTTGAATATCGTTCATCGTAGGCTCTACATCTTTTTTCCACTCAGTAATTGAGTTTTTTACATCTGAAGTAACACTCTTAAGGGTTGATGCGCCGTCTTTAGCTACAGACTCTACTTGGTTTTTTAGTTGTACAGTTTTTTCTCTCACATTAGATAGAGAAGACATTAAGTTGTTCACATTGCTAACTACAAGTTTTTGAACTTCATTACCAGACTTCGGAGTTGATAACAAAGCAATCGTGCCACCTATAATACTTCCAGTAATAAAACCATAAAACAGGGATTTACTATTCATTTTCACCATTCCTTTCTTTTTTAGGTTTTTCCGTTTTTTTATTAGATTATCACATTTTGCCTAATGTTTGAATATAATTATAATATTTCAATAATATTCTTTTACCCAATGTAATAATACACGCAAAAAAAGATGCATAAAGGGGAGGGGAATGAGTTGTACGGTTTTGTATTTGGATTGTTCGCAGTGGCGTTACTCTTCATGTATGGAATGATTCATACGTTTTCCTTAGTAAAAAGAACAAACGATGAATTAGAACATAAAAATAAGTATTTACGTTATGGCAGATTACTGGGTTTATATGGCTGTCTAAGCTTTGCTCTAGGTGTTATTGTTTACTTCTATGGAATTGGATAATCTAACTTTCACAAATTCAATATGAAAGAAAAGAAGGCTACCGTGTCTCGAAGACTTGGGGTAGGCTTCTTTTTTCTATTTAGAGAAATGTCTACTTATTGATTGTCTTGTTGAAACGTACTCATAAATTGTTGTAATGCTAAACAGGCTTCATATGGTACAGCATTATACGTTGAGGCTCGGCATCCTCCGACTGAACGATGTCCACTTAAACCGACAAAGCCGGCGTTTTTAGCCTCTGACAGGAATTTCTTGGTTAATTCCTCTGATGGTAATTGAAAAGTGATATTCATTAATGAACGACTAGCTTCTTGCGAATGACCCCTATAAAAACCATTACTTTGATCAATGACATCGTACAGTAACTTTGCTTTTCTTTGATTTGTTTGAGCGATCGCTTCGACCCCGCCTTGATCCTTTACCCAATGTAAGACCTTGTTCAACATATAGATAGAGAAGGTTGGTGGAGTGTTATATAGTGAGTTGTTGTTAGCGTGCGTGTCGTATCTAAGTACGGTTGGAGTAGAACTAGTTGGTGCTTTTTCTAATAAATCTTTACGGATGATAACAACAGTAACTCCAGAAGGACCTAAGTTCTTCTGTGCACCAGCATAAATCATTGCAAAACGCTCAATTGGTAAAGGCTTACTTAAAATATCACTCGACATATCAGCGATCAACACCGGCGTTTCTGGATATTCTTTCCACTGTGTTCCGTAAATAGTATTGTTTGAAGTAATATGCAAGTAAGCATCTTCTTGTGAAATTAGTAGTTCAGACAAGGTAGGTATCCGGTTATAGTGTTCCTCTTTCGTGCTTGCAGCAACAGCTGTTTTTCGACCAAGGATTTTCGCTTCTTTGATCGCTTTTTCTGACCAAACTCCTGTTAAGACATAATTACCTGTTTGATTGTCATTCAGAAAGTTCATTGGAATCATTGAAAATTGCAAACTAGCTCCACCTTGCAGGAAAAGCACATCATAGTTTTCGGGAATATGTAAAAGTTCCTTTAATAAATCTTGTGCCTCATTGTGAACATTTTCGAATTCTCCACTTCTATGGCTTAGTTCCATAACAGACATTCCAGTCTCTTGAAAGTTGAGTAATTCCTCTTGTGCTTGTTGTAATACGACTTCTGGTAGTGCTGAAGGACCAGCATTAAAATTATACGCTCGTTTCACATTTCCACTCCTAACTTTTACATTTGCACGTTAAATGGTTAAAATATTATTTTTATCCTACCATGCAAAAGTTTACGAGGCTATATGTTTTTTCATTATTCTTAAAATTTTTCTATAAAGGATTAATTTTTTGGCTTCTTTCGAAAGATATCATAATAAAAGGATGTTTTAGCAATGTTTTTTTGTGCGACGAGTAATCGCAGGAGCAATGTTTACGAAAAGGGCCTAATAAAAATAAAACTAGCCCTTGGGCTAGTTTTATTTTAATGATGAAGCAATATCTGCTGCGATTTGTTTTAGGTCTTCTCCAGAATACTGACTGCTGTGATCTTTCCAAACTGCACCAAATCCATCACCTTTCCCGTACCTAGGAAGCAAGTGTAAATGGTAGTGGAAGATTGTTTGACCGGCAGCCTTACCGTTGTTGTTTAAGATATTTAGACCGAGTGGCTGAAATGCATCCTTAATGGCATTCGATATTTTAGGTACAACACTAAACAATTCTTTTGCAGTGTCTGGTTTTAATTCGAAAATATTTTCTTGATGAAGTTTAGGAATGACAAGAGTATGGCCTTTAGAAACTTGGCTTAGATCTAAAAATGCTAATACATGTTCATTTTCAAAGACTTTTGCTGCCGGTATTTCCCCATTTATGATCTTACAGAAAATACAGTTTTCGTGGTTTGACACAGTTCTCATCCTTTCAAACATTTTTAACCATTGTATCCTAATTTGGCAGAGAATATCTTCTCCCATCGATAATTTTTTCATAGAATATCTATCGGCCTATGTATTGTCTTGAGTTATGGAGTCTTATTTTTGATTTTAAACAGGGGCAATTACCAATTCCTGCGAAAATCTGATAGTATAATATTAGTGTTAATTTTTTCAAGTTAGGAGAAATCGGATGAGCAAATTATTACAATTAGACCGGGTTCATGGAGGCTATCATAAAGGTAAGCCGGTATTGCATGATATTTCTTTCTCAGTAAATAAAGGTGAAATTGTTGGGTTGATAGGGTTAAATGGTGCCGGTAAGAGTACAACAATCAAACATATCCTAGGGCTGATGGAAGCCCAAACAGGAGAAATTCGAATTAACGGCAAGAAATTTCTAGAGGATGCTAACGAGTATCGCCGTTCCTATGCGTATATCCCCGAAACACCAATCTTATATGAAGATTTAACATTACAAGAACATTTGCAGGTTACCGCAATGGCTTATGGTCTAACCGAATCGGAATTAAACGAGAGAAGTGCATACTTATTAAAAGAGTTTCGTATGGAAAAAATGCTTAATTGGTTCCCAGGACACTTTTCAAAAGGGATGCGACAAAAAGTTATGATCATGTGCGCTTTTTTACTGTATCCACCCCTTTACATTGTCGATGAACCGTTTATAGGTTTAGATCCTATTGCGATAAAGTCCCTACTAAATCACATCGTTGAAATGAAAGAGCGAGGGGCAGGAATTCTAATGTCCACTCATATCCTTTCGACTGCAGAAAGGTATTGCGATCGCTTTATTATGCTTCATCACGGAAAAATCATTGTAGAGGGTACTCTAGAAGAATTAAGGGAAAAAACAAACATGCCAAATGCAGCTCTAGATGACATCTATATTGAGATTACGAAGGAAGATTAATTATGAATAGTATCCAAGACTTATGGAGTAAACGTGTAAAAGAATACTGGAACATGGCGATTCGTTACCTGCGTTTAATTGCGAATAGTGGCTTTCTATTTGCCATTTACATTGCTATTATTGTAGGAAGTTATTATTATAGCGAATTATTGAAGTGGCTCCCAGACTGGTTCCCGGCAACAATGTTTTTAGCTGTAATTACAGCGGCACTGTTGACGAAAAGTCCAACAAGAACGTTTGTCAAAGAAGGTGATCTTGTATTTCTATCACCTATTGAAGGAAAGTTAGGTTCCTATTTCCGATCTTCATTTTACTATTCACTAATTTTTCAAATCTTTATCATTACGCTAGTTATGGTGTTATTAACCCCGCTTTATAGGCATTTTATTGTTGATGATGCAAAATCGCTATTGTTTGTTCTTACTATTTTATTTGTAAGTAAAGCTTGGAACCTCATAGCGCAGTGGGAAGAAGGGAGAATACTGTTTGCAAGTGGACGTCTGACGCACCTGGTTGGTCGTTTTGTAATAAATATTGTCTTAACCTACTTGCTTTTTGATGGTGCAGCTTATTATTTCTTGATCGCGATCCTTATAATTAAAGTGTTGTTGTTGTTCGGATATTATCAGCACATAAAGAAACAGCACAGTCTAAAATGGGAGTATTTAATTGAAACTGAAGAACGGATGGTTATGTCTTTTTACCGGATAGCTAATATGTTTACCGATGTACCAAAATTGAGTACAAGGGTTAAGAGGAGAAAGCTTCTCAGTTCACTGCCGAATATGCTTGCTTTTAGGCAGCAATCGACCTTTAAGTACTTGTATTTAAAATCTTTTTTCCGGGCCAACGATTATTTTGGTGTGTACGTTCGCTTATTACTTATCGGAATTGTCTTTGTTTTTTATGTTCAGTTTGATTATGGAAAGGTTTTTATTGCGATCCTCCTTTTATACATGTCCGCATTACAATTATCGACCATGATAAATCACCACAATTTAAAGATGTGGACGGATTTGTACCCGATTGATAAGGTAATACGTACTCAGTCTTTTATTACGATTATGTTTACATTGTTATTAGTAAAAACAGTTGCTTTTACACTTGCAACGCTGTTAGCGACTACTTCTTATCTAGAACCAACTCTTGTGTTTTTATTGGGAATAGTTGTTAGTTATGCATATTCGTTCATTTTGTTACGTAAGAAAGTCTTAAGTAATCTTAACTAGAAAGGAAATTCTTATCGTGCCATTTTATGAAGAAAAAGCGAGACGAGAGTTAGCACTATGGGAACGAAAGCTGCTAAAGGATGGTTTTTTTGCGAAAAAATATGCGAAAGCACTTCAAACCAAAATAAATGAACGGATTCCAGAAAAAATTCACCAGCTTTTTACGAGCAGTATAAAGAATATGGTACACGCAACTTTAGTTGGCTCGGAGATTACATCCAAAACGATCCCACTAGAAAAGGTGACGCTTGAAGAGCGGGAAAGGCAAGTCGAAGAGAGAATAAAATTTTATAAAAAAACCGCAGCCATTGAAGGGGCTGGCACTGGTGCAGGTGGGATTTTGCTAGGTATGGTGGATTTTCCCTTACTTCTATCTATAAAAATGAAGTTCTTATTTGAAGCAGCTAACTTGTATGGGTTTGATGTGAAAGATTACCGTGAGCGCTTATATATTCTTTACTTATTTCAATTGGCATTTTCGAGTGAAGAAAAGAAAAAAGATGTGTATCAGAAATTAAAAAATTGGGATGAATTTAAACTGCAATTACCAGAAAAAGAAGTATATTTAGAAGAGATAAATTGGAAAGAGTTTCAACTTGAGTATCGGGATCATATTGATTTAATTAAGATGCTTCAGTTAATCCCAGGATTTGGCGCTGTTGTAGGTGCCTTCGCAAATTATCATTTTCTTGAGGTATTAGGTGAGACTGCAAGAAATGGCTATAGAATGCGACTATTAAATTGAAGAGTTCTTTTTCGTAAGCTTACAGCAACATGCATTGTTATGAGCCTAATAAGAAATAAAAGAGTTGATGAGATCATCAACTCTTTTATTTTTGGATCGGAAAAATTGTTTAGCACTAGGTGTCTTGTGGCTTTTCTAATGAATTATACCGTAGTATAGTATAATGCCAGCTCGCCTAATAGTTTTGCTGAGATAAGTAAGGAGTTTTCATCAATGTCGAATTTAGGGTGATGGTGTGGGTAGGCTTTATCCCAGGTAGGGTTTTTTGCGCCTGTAAAGAAGAAAGCACCTTTTACGTGATGAAGATAATACGAGAAATCTTCGCCACCCATTTGCGGGATCATGTCCTCTACTTCATGAACACCTGGTATTCCTTTCGCAAGTTTACCTACTTGAAGAGCTTCGTCGTGATGATTAATTAGTGCAGGATATCCCCTCTCGTACACAACGTTTCCACTTACATCACCAGCTAAGGAAATTCCTTCTACAACTCTTTTAATTTCATTTTCTAGTATTGTTTGAACACGATCATTAAACGAACGTGCTGTTCCAACTATCTTTACACTATCAGCAATGACATTAAAGGCGTTTTTCGCTTCAAATGAACCAACCGAGACTACAGCAGAATCCATTGGGCTAATTCTGCGGCTTACGATTTGTTGAAGTGCGAGTACAATTTGTGCACCAATTACGATAGAGTCTTTTGTTTCATGAGGTTTTGCACCGTGCCCGCCTTGCCCTTGTACAGTAATTTCAAAACGGTCGGCTGCTGCCATGATAGGACCTGTTTTATATTGAATTTTTCCTACTGGCTCAGTAGCCCAAAGATGTGTTCCAAAGATGTAATCAACGCCATCTAGGCAACCATCATTTATCATGGCAATTGCTCCGCCTGGGGCTAATTCTTCTGCGTGCTGATGGATAAAAACAAACGTTCCGGATAAGTCGTCTCTTAGAGAATTTAGAGCCTTAGCTAAACCTAGTAAACTAGCAGTGTGACCGTCATGTCCACATGCGTGCATAACTCCAGCTACTTTTGACTTATATGGTACATCTTTCTCATCCTGAATTGGTAGGGCGTCAAAATCTGCTCGTAAGGCGACGGTCTTACCAGGTTTGCTACCTCTGAGGATGGCGACGACACCACGTCCACCTACATTTTCCCGAACCTCGTGACCTAATTCTCTGTGGAAATCCGCAATCAGTTTTGGTGTTTTTACTTCTTGAAAAGATAGTTCAGGATTTTCATGGAAATGACGTCGGAGTGAGACGATTTCATGAAAATATTCATCAATTTTGTTAAAGAGATTTTCTTTCATGTGTACCCTCCATTTTTGTGGGTTAATATTTTCTTTATTTTAGCAGTATATTCTAAAAATAGAAACAATATATGTGTGTTGTATTGATAGTTAAAACGTTAAAACGAAAGAAAAAAGGAACATCTCATGAGAAATGTTCCTTCTAATTTAAATTAAAAGTTAAATGGAATAAATTGTGATAGGTACCCTGATAACCTTGCAAATAGACCAGTGTAAAGTAAAACCCCTAAAACGACCATAATCCCACCACTTGCTTTTTGAATAGCAGGGATGAACCTGTTGATCTTTCTAATTTTATTTAAAGACCTTGAATAAAGTAGGGCTACTATTAGAAATGGAATACCTAAACCGATTGAATAGATAAACAATAAAAACATTCCCGACGCCATTGTTCCACTTTGGGCGGCTAGGATAAGAATTGATGATAAAACAAGTCCAATACAAGGTGACCAGCCAGCCCCAAATACAAAGCCAAACATAACGGAGCCAATAAAACTCATTGATTTTTTGGGCTTTGTATGTAAACGTTTTTCGCTCATGAGCATTCTAATTGAGAATAGTCCTAGCATTTGTAGACCTAAGACGACGATAATAATTCCACCAATCTTCTCAAGAAGCTCGCGATTTTTCATAAACATTTGGCCGATAAAAGTACTTGATGCTCCCAGTAGTAAAAAGATAATTGTGAAACCTAGAATAAACCCGAGACTTCTTGAAATAATCATTCTTCTGTCTGCGTTGACCTGATTATTCGAAATTTGAGTTCCCGTGAGTTGCGCTAGGTAAGCTGGAACTAATGGAAATACACAAGGTGATAAAAATGAGATAACCCCAGCGAATAAGGCAAGCCAGATTGAAACAAACGTAAATTCAGTTATTACCAAAAGAAACACCTCTTTAATAGTTTAGAGTTTTGAAAATAAGGCTATAGAACCACTCAAGTACTGCTCAAATAACTAACTTCATTGAAGCCTATATTAACAATAAACGATATAATCATTTTAACATGGACAATTGTTAACAAACTAAAAACAATTTTGTAACTTTATGATACTTCGTTACGTAAAGAAAATAAAGTCGTAAAGGTTCAAATTTTGTCGAAAGTAAGCTAGAATTAATAGTGAAACCACATGTAGAAAGGGGGACAGCCATGAAGAAGAAATTATTGATAGGAATTCTATTATTCTCGATAATGACCGTTTTAAGCTTCACTATATATATAACTATTATTATCGCTGGAAACTATGCTATTGATAACAAAAAGCTTGTCATGGATGAAACCACCACACTTGTTGATCAGAATGGCGAGATCATTACGAAACTATTTGTGGAAAATCGTGAAATTGTTGCCATTAGCTCTATACCCAAAAATGTTCAAAATGCTTTTGTTGCTATGGAAGATGCACGTTTCTATGAGCATCGAGGAATTGATTTTCGGGCAATAGGCAGAGCGCTTTATCGTGATATTGTTGCTCGTGGTAAAGTTGAAGGCGGAAGTACAATTACTCAGCAACTAGTAAAAAATACTTTTTTGACACATGAGAAAACGTGGCTTCGAAAAACGAAGGAAGTACTGATAGCGATAAACCTAGAACGGCGCTATAGCAAAGAAGCCATTCTAGAGATGTACTTAAATCGTATTTACTTTGGTCACGGAGCATACGGGATTCAGGCAGCTTCTGGATTATATTTTAACAAAGATGTTAGTGAGCTTACCACTGATGAAGGTGCATTACTTGCCAGCTTACCCAAAGCCCCAAATACGTATTCACCATACAATAATATAGAGCTCAGTAAACAGCGAAGAGACTTAACTTTAAGTGTAATGGAACGTAGAGGATATTTAACAGCAGAGGAAACTGTTAGATTACAAGGTCGTACAATTAAAGTGGATTTTCATAGAATTACGCAAAATCCTGCATATTTAACCTATGTAGACATGGTTTTGCAAGAGGCGGCGGATGTTTACCAACTTTCGAATTCAGAAATTTTAAGAGGTGGTTATACAATCGTTGTCCCGATGGACCTAAAACTTCAACAACAATCATATGACCTGTTTCAAACCCCGGAGTATTTTCCAAATGATGGTCCCACTCAGGCAGTTGAAGGTGCATTTGTACTGTTAAATAATGATACAGGTGGGGTTGTAGCTGCTCAAGGTGGGCGCAATTACGTTCGAAATGGACTAAATCGGGTTCATGTAAAAAGGCAACCAGGGTCAACGATAAAACCTTTAGTCGTGTATACTCCTGCCATTGAAATGGGTTCATATGGACCTTATAGTCTGCTAAAAGACGAGTTACTAAATTACGACGGATATGAACCGCGCAATTTTAACAACCACTATGAAGGTTCTATAACTATGTATGATGCAATAAAAGACTCTTCAAATGCCTCTGCAGTCTGGCTGTTGAATGAGTTGACTGTTAATCAAGGCAAGAGCTATCTAGAAAAACTGAACATACCTATTGAGGAAGATGGCTTGGCTCTAGCTTTAGGGGGGATGTCAGAAGGTTTAACACCGCTTCAATTAGCGACAGCCTACCGTCCTTTTTCAAGAGAAGGAAAAAAGGTCGAGCCATATTTTATTGAAGCAATCTATGACCGGTCTGGAAAAAAAGTTGCTGAAAGAGTAGCTACTGAGGAACAGGTTATTTCTCCACAAACGGCTTGGTATATGACAAGAATGTTAGAGGCTGTCGTTAATGAGGGAACTGGTCGTCATGGGAACGCTGAAATTACAATGGCAGGAAAAACCGGAACAACGTCGTATCCAGGTGTTCAAGGTGGAGCAAGGGATGCTTGGTTTGTAGGGTATACTTCGAGTTATGTTGGTGCACTCTGGATGGGATTTGATAGAACAGACCAGCAGCACTATTTAACAGTCGGTAGTTCATATCCTACAAAGCTGTTTAAGGAAATTATGAGTGATAGTAGCAGTTCAATAGCTTTTGTCAAACCTGACAATGTTCTTGAACTTGATTCACCTGTTAGATTTGTTGAGATTACTGATTTGAAGGCAGATCTACAGTTTAGAGGGATCTTAAATGTCAGGTTAAACTGGTCAACTTCGGATGATGAGAGGCTTCGTTACCATGTATATGAAGTTAGTAATAACGGTCAGTATCGCAAGGTTGGCGCTGTGGATGGAGAAGGAGAGTTCATCATTAGAGGGGTGAATTTATTCTCTCTAAGTGAATATGTTGTTGTCCCGTTTAATCCACAAACTAACCTAGAGGGAACTAGGTCAAATCAGGCAAAAGTTAATTTTTCATTTGCAAATGCTAATTAAAGGAAACTCCACACTTCGATCGTGTAGTGTGGAGTTTTTTCCTTGTACATACATAGTTTTCTCTATCTGAGAAGATTACTAATACTATATGTCTAAAAAGAACTTTATCGATTTTATGAACATTTTTTATATTTATCTATGTGGTGTTAAGAAAATCACATTTATTATAAAGCTATACAGGTAAGATAAAAATAAGAAAAAAGATCAATTTTATGACAGATTCCGTGAAATTCTATACACTTACTTGTAGAAAGGATATAGTTAGACAAGTGGAAGTAATATGGAGCAATAAAAATGTTAACATGTACTGTTAAGAAATAGTACAAGTAAGAAGGGTGAGGTACAATGACGAATTTTAATGATAACTTTTTAAAGGCGACAAGAGGCGAAACGGTTTCTCATGTTCCGGTTTGGTATATGAGGCAAGCAGGGAGATCACAACCTGAATATCGCGAGATAAAAGAGAAGTATTCACTTTTTGAAATTACCCATCAACCTGAGCTTTGTGCTTATGTGACTAAGCTACCTGTTGATCAATATAATAATGATGCAGCTATTCTATATAAGGATATCATGACACCGCTTCCAGCTTTGGGAGTAGATGTAGAAATAAAAGCCGGAATTGGGCCAGTTATCGCAAACCCAATACGAACGTTTCAAGATGTAGAAAAATTAGGGACAATTAATCCAGAGGCAGATGTAACTTATGTACTTGATACAATTAAGCTCTTACGAGAGCAACTGACTGTACCGTTAATCTCGTTTGGGGGAGCACCTTTCACCCTTGCGAGCTATATGATTGAAGGCGGACCATCAAAAAACTATAATAAGACCAAGGCTTTTATGTATTCTCAACCTGAAAGCTGGTTCTTACTAATGGATAAATTAGCCGAGATGACAATCACGTACTGTAAATCACAAATTCGTGCTGGATCTCAAGCCATTCAAATCTTTGACTCATGGGTAGGGGCATTAAATGTTCAGGATTACCGCACGTTTATTAAACCTGTGATGCATAAGATTTTTACTGCATTAAAAGAAGAAAATGTTCCATTAATTATGTTTGGTGTAGGAGCTAGTCATTTAGCAAATGAATGGCATGACCTTCCAATCGATGTCGTTGGATTAGATTGGAGATTATCGATTAAAGAGGCAGAAGATCGTGGTATTCGTAAAGCTGTCCAAGGTAACTTAGACCCAGCGATTTTGCTTGCGCCATGGGATGTAATTGAGGCTAGAGCGAAAGAAATCTTAGACCAAGGGTTAGCACATGAAGGTGGATTTGTATTTAATCTAGGCCATGGGGTATTCCCGCAAGTGAACCCTGATACATTACGTAGATTAACAGCGTTTGTTCATGAGTATACTTCGAAATAAAATTTGAAATGTAAAATGTAGAATGAATTGTAGTTTGTTATCTACTTTCATTCTACATTTGCATAGAAAGAAAGGTGTTTGCGAAATGTCAAAAAAAACGATTGGATTATTAGTCATGGCTTACGGTACACCTCGCAGTGTCGAGGAAATTGAACCGTATTACACACATATTAGACGAGGGAGAAAACCTTCTGAAGAAGCTCTAAACGAATTAACAGAGCGTTATGAAGCGATTGGTGGTATCTCACCACTTGCCAAAATCACGGAGGAACAAGCATTTGCGTTAGAAAACAAGTTAAATGAGCTGAATGAGGATGTTCAATTTAAACATTACCTTGGCTTAAAACATATTGCCCCATTTATTGAGGACGCAGTAGATCAAATGAAGGCAGATGGTATTGAAGAAGCGGTCAGCATTGTGTTAGCGCCACACTATTCAACGTTTAGTGTTAAGTCTTATAACGGGCGTGCTAAGGAGCATTCAGAGAACATAGGTGGACCAACTATACATAGTATTGATAGCTGGTATGACCATCCGACATTTATCCAGTATTGGGAAGAACAAATTAAGAAAACAATGGCTGACATGACTGAAGAACAAAGAGACCAATCAGTAGTCATTTTTTCTGCACATAGTTTACCAGAGAAAATCTTGCAGTACGGCGATCCTTACGTAGACCAATTACAAGAAACTGCAGACTTAATTGCAAAAGCAGCAGAAATAAAACATTACACAATTGGTTGGCAGAGTGAGGGAAATACACCTGACCCTTGGATTGGTCCGGACGTTCAGGATTTAACTAGAGATCTATACAACGAACATGCCTATAAAGCATTTGTTTACTGTCCAGTTGGGTTTGTCGCAGATCACTTAGAAGTTCTTTATGACAACGACATTGAGTGCAAGGTTGTTACAGATGAATTAGGGGTTGCCTATTATCGACCAGAAATGCCAAATGCTAAACCACTATTTATCGACTGTTTAGCTGATGTTGTGATGAACAAATTAAAGAAGGATAGTGGAAGATAATGAACAAAAAGAGGGTAGCCATTATTGGCGGGGGAATTACGGGGTTAACGGTTGCTTATTACTTACAAAAAGAGATGCTATCGAATAATTTAAATTGTGAATACAAACTTTATGAACAATCAACAAAGCTTGGCGGAAAAATTACAACAGAGTATCGCGATGGCTTTGTCATAGAAATGGGCCCAGACTCATTTTTAGGAAGAAAGCAAAGTGCATCACGACTAGCAAAAGAAGTTGGTTTAGAAAGCGACTTAGTTTCAAATGGCGGTGGCGGTGCCTTTATTTTAAATAATGAAAAGCTATATCCTATTCCGGGTGGGGCAATCATGGGAATCCCAACGCAAATGGGACCATTCGCAACAACAAGACTTTTTTCACCACTTGGTAAACTAAGAGCTGCTGGTGATTTGGTATTACCTAGGGCTAGTAGCCCTGATGTAGATATGTCATTAGGAAGTTTTTTTAGAAAGCGTCTAGGTAATGAGGTTGTTGATAATTTAATTGAGCCACTATTGTCAGGGATCTATGCAGGAGATATCGATCAATTAAGCTTAATGGCTACCTTCCCACAGTTTCATCAAGTTGAGCAAAAACATCGAAGCTTGATCTTAGGGATGAAAAAATCAACTCCAGCAAAGCCGAAAACATCATCTAGTGCAAAGAAGTCAAAAGGAATGTTTCTCTCGTTTAAAAGAGGCCTACAATCATTAGTTGACGGGGTCGAGAAGTACTTGGATGAAGATGCAGTGATCAAGGGTGTTGGTCTAGTAAAAGTCGTGAAGAGTGGGGAAGTGTACGAGCTTACTTTCTCGAATGGTACTATTGAGACGTTTGATTATGTTGTCATGGCTACCCCACACCACATGATTGAGGATGCATTAAGAGATTATTCCTTTGTGAAATCACTGACACATATCCCTTCTACCTCAGTGGCAACCATTGCGATGGCTTTTCAGCAGGATGCAATTAAGAAAGATATTAATGGAACAGGCTTTGTAGTTTCAAAGAAAAATGACTATCATATTACAGCTTGTACATGGACTCATAAAAAATGGGAGCACTCAACACCAGAAGGTTACGCTTTACTACGCTGTTACGTTGGTCGGGCTGGAAACGATTCAATTGTCGATTGGTCTGATGAGGAAATTATCAATGCCGTCTTAGAAGATTTAAATAAGACCATGGAAATTGATAAAAAGCCGGAATTTACAATGATACGTCGCTGGAAACAAGCAATGCCCCAATATGTTGTTGGTCATAAACAACGGATAGCGGAACTTAAAGAACAGCTACAAAAACAGTTACCAGGTCTTTATGTTGTTGGAGGTTCTTTCGAGGGAATTGGAGTTCCTGACTGTATTGATCAAGGCGAAGCTGTTGTTGAAAAATTAAAGATGCATTTACAATAGAATGAGAAACAAAAAGCATATGGTTTTCGTAAAGAAAATTAGATGCTTTTTTTTCTTGTTTTTTGTGATATAAGAAAATATTCTTTTAGAGAGGAGATGGTTTTTCAATGACTAATCTTTATTTTGTAAGACATGCCCATTCTACATATACGCCGGATGAAACAGGAAGACCCTTATCAGAAGCAGGGTTTGCTGAAGCACGAAAGGTGACTGAGGTATTAAAAGGGGAAAATATTGATATTGTCATTTCAAGTCCATATAAAAGGGCGATTCAAACTGTTGAAGGGATTGCTAGTTACTTACAATTAGAGGTTGAAATGATCGGTGGATTCAAAGAACGGACGCTAACAACTGCTCCTGCCACAGATTTTACACTGGCAATAATAAAAGTATGGGAAGACTACAACTTTGCATGGGAAGGCGGAGAATCAAATTATATTGCGCAAAAAAGAGGCGTGAATGCCACCTATGAAATATTAGAGAATTACAAAGGTAAAAACGTCGTAATAGGCACCCATGGAAATATTATGGTTCTGATCATGAATTTTTTTGATAAACAATACGACTTTTCATTTTGGGAAAAGCTTCAGATGCCAGATATCTATAAACTAACTTTTGATGGTAACGAACTACTAAGTGTAAGCAGACTTTGGAACGAGGAATAGCTTCTACGAGGTTACAGACGCTGAAAATAAAGTCAAAAAAATAGAATGGCGTAATGCCATTCTATTTTTCTCTTATTAATTTCCAGCAATTATCTTATCTAGTCGAGAAGTATCAACAAAACCTTCTAAGTTTGGCTCTTTATCAATAAAGTCTAACTCATAAGAAGCTGTTGCCCATGCTTGAAGTGCGTCAGCGTGTGTTTCAGTTGTAACAACCATACGCTTCCAAGCGTTCTCTAGTACAGACTGTGGAAGTCTTTGTTGTGATAAGTTAAATAATAATTCGTTAATTGTTACTAACGTGTCTTCTGTATTTTCATACGTGTAATCAACGGCACGCTTATGAGCTTTTAAGAATTGATCAACTGTTTCAGGGTTTTCTTTTAAGAATTGTGGAGTTGTAACGACCACAACACTTGCTAGTGTTTCGCCAAGGTATACATCGTTCCATTCAGTAATTACCTTCGCTCCGAATTCTTCAACAAGGTAAGTTCCCCAAGGTTCAGGTGCAGCAGCTGCATCAATCTCGCCTGACTCAAACATAATCATCATGTTTGCTGGGTTAACACGAGGTTGGTGGTCAACAACTCCACCACGTCTTGTTGTTGTTAAGCCCATATCTTGTAACATGATTTCTAACTGAACGTTGTGTGTGCATCCGTTTCCTGGAGTACAAAATGACTTGTTAGCAAAATCTTCTAACGTTTCGATACCAGAACCTTCACGTGCAACAATTAAAGTAGCACCATTCGCAGCAGCACCTAAAACGACAATGTCTCCACCTGCTAAGAAGTAGTTAATTGCTGGCCCAGGTCCTACATAACCAATTTGAATGCCGTTGCTGTCTAGAGCTTCAATAAAGTCATTTCCGTTTGGAAACGAAGTATATTCAACATCAATACCTTTCATTTCCTCTTCAAAAAATCCTTTTTCTTTCCCGACAATGGCAGCTGCGTGATCTAGGTTTGGAAAAAATCCAATAGAAACTGAATCAGTTTTATTTGATCCGCAAGCAGCTAAAACTCCCATTAATAATGATAAAACTACGATTGAAAATAACTTTTTCACCTTTCATTCCTCCATAATATTAATCTATAAAACTATTTAGATAGTCCAAAGCGAGTCATTACTTTTCTTTCAATTGGTGCAAATATTAAATACTCTACAATTAATCCAATAACTGAGATAATCACCATAATGGCAATAACTAAATCCATATTAAACATGTCTCTTGCGTCAAGTAAGGTTCTTCCTAATCCACCACGGCCCAAAAGCTCTCCCGCCATTAAGGCACGCCAACCGAATGCCCATGCAAGGCGAGCGCCAGTTAACGCAGCAGGAATGGATGCTGGGATCATGACCTTCCAAACTAGTTCTGATCCACTATAACCCATGGTCCTTGCAGCTCTAATGAGTAATGGGGGGACATTTTTAATTCCCATTCGAACATTCATTGTCATCGCCCAAGTTCCACCCAAGACGATAATGAAGATTATCGCTGTATTTCCTTGCCCAAAAAAGATAAGAGCAATTGGTAACCAAACGATACTAGGGATGGATTGAAGTGCAATAACTAATGATCCGAGTGTTTCATCTGCAAGCTTTGACCTACCTAGTAAAATACCTAACGAAACACCGATAATTAAAGCCAAGACAAATCCGAAGCTAATTCTTTGTATACTCGTTAATAATGCACTTGTTAAAATACCAGTTTCAAAAAAACCTCTATATAATTGGACGACGGCGCCACTTGGTGATGGGAAAAATCTTGTACTAAGAAACCCCAATTCAAGGTTTAGTCTATATATGCTCTCCCATATTGCGATTAGAGCCGTAAAGAAGACTAGCCTTCTTACTATTGTAGTCATCACCCATTTCCTCCTTCATGACTTTCTCTATCTCTCCAGCCAATAATGCCATAATATCTTCTTCAATTTTAAGAAAATCTGGTGAAGAGGGTTTTCGTGGTCTTGGTAAATCTACCTTGAATTCTTGAATAATTCCGCCTGGTCTTGTGCCCATTAGGACAATCCGATCGGAAAGAAGAACAGACTCACGAATATTGTGAGTTACAAAAATAATCGTTTTTCCTGTTTGTTCCCATATGAATTGTACTTCCTTGTGTAACATTGAACGTGTTTGCTCATCTAGAGCTCCAAAGGGTTCATCCATTAATAATATTTCTGGGTCCATTGCAAGTGCTCTTGCGATAGAAACACGTTGTTTCATTCCACCAGAAAGTTCATGCGGGTAAGAACCTACGAATTTGCTAAGGTGTACAAGTTTTAAGTACTCTAGAGCCTTTTTCTCAGTTTCTCCCTTACTAAGCTTTTGTTTTTTTAGACCGAACATTACGTTTTCGAGAACAGTTAACCAAGGCATTAAGGCAGCTTCTTGGAAAACGACGCCACGATCTGGTCCGGGACCATGGATTTCTTTCGACCCTACTGTCACTACTCCATTCGTTGCCTTGTCTAGTCCTGCAATTATATTCAATAAGGTTGATTTTCCACACCCTGACGGTCCAAGTAACGAGAGGAATTCACCTTTATTAATCGTAAGGTTAATGTCATTAAATACTGTAAATGAAGTCTTTTCTTCTTTATTAGAAAACGTTTTTTCAACGTTCTTAATTGTAACATGATGCATTTATAAAACCTCCAAACGCATTAAAAATATAAAACATATATTTTTACTCGGAATTAAAGTACTCTTAGTATATGATGGATAGTGTAAACTGTCAATTAAATAAATTGCGAACAATAAAAGGTTTTTTTATGAGGTTTATGGAGAAAATGTTGGTAAAAATCTATGAATTAGATTGTTTATCTATTTTTTTGTGATAACATAAAGGGTAGCGCATAGAACGGGATTTCTTACTAGTTTCAAGTATATATGAATTATTTTCTAGACTAGTTTGTATTTGGTTGGGTGCTTTGTACTTACAAGGCATTCTTTTTTAGTAAAGTTTTTAATATTCTTTGTGGGGCAGCGCAAGGTAAATCTAGTGGAAATAGGTGTTAGATATGAAAGAGGAACGAGATATCTTACAAATACTTCGACATTCTAGGCACGATTGGCTTAATGTCATTCAATTAATTAAAGGAAATCTTACTTTGAAAAAGTATGATCGGGTTGAGGAAATAATACAAGAAATTGTATATCAAACACAAAATGAAAGTAAGCTTTCTAATTTGAATATGCGTAAGTTTGCTAGTGAAATTTTGGTTTTTAATTGGGGGAATGGAAATCATTTTCAGCTAGAGTTCGAAGTCATTGGTGATTGCGTAGACCTACACACATTTGACGAAAGCCTGTCAACTTGGTTTGCTGGGTTTTCATGTAGTTTGAACGAGTCTTGTGTACCGTTTGGTGAAAATCATCTGCAATTAACCGTTGAACTTATGGAGGAGAAGCATCCCCGTTTTACGTTCGATTTTCACGGGAGTCTGCAAGAGGTTGATCATATAAAGAAATTCCTTGTAGATGAAAAGAATTGGAATGAACAACTACAATTAGTGGAATCATATATTAGTAAAGAAGAGTTTTACATAACAATCCAATTAGTACTTTAACTTATTGGGTATTGATAATTTTGAGGTGAAAAGATGTTTGTTGATAAGGTTACAGTCTATGTTAAAGGTGGTGACGGTGGCAACGGTATGGTTGCGTTCCGTCGTGAAAAGTATATTCCCAATGGTGGCCCGGCTGGTGGCGACGGTGGTAATGGTGCAAATGTAATTTTTGAAGTTGAGGAAGGTCTAAGAACATTAATGGATTTCCGTTATCAGCGTCATTTCAAGGGTGACCGTGGTGAGCATGGAAGATCGAAGAGTCAACACGGTAAAAATGCTGATGATTTTGTTGTTAAAGTGCCTCCAGGGACTACAGTGATTGATGCAGATACGAATGCAACGATTGCTGATTTAGTAAAACATGGTCAACGAGCTGTCATTGCAAAAGGTGGCCGTGGTGGTCGTGGGAATAGCAGATTTGCGACTCCTACAAATCCTGCTCCAGAATTAGCTGAAAATGGGGAGCCAGGACAAGAAAGAAATGTTACGTTAGAACTGAAGCTCCTTGCTGATGTAGGACTTGTTGGTTTTCCGAGTGTTGGAAAGTCTACGCTACTTTCAGTCGTATCAGCAGCTCGACCTAAAATTGCTGAATATCACTTTACAACAATTAAACCGAATCTAGGTGTGGTTGATGTTGAAGAAGGTAGAAGCTTTGTCATGGCTGACCTACCTGGGTTAATTGAGGGTGCTCATTTAGGAGTCGGTTTAGGGCATCAGTTCCTAAGACATATTGAGCGTACCAAAGTAATTGTCCATGTTATCGATATGTCAGGTCTAGAGGGTCGCGATCCATATGATGACTACGTAAAGATTAAACAGGAATTAAAAGAATATAATCTTCGTCTAACTGAACGTCCAGAAATTATTGTTGCAAATAAAATGGACATGCCAGATTCAGAGGAGAATTTAACGTTATTTAAAGAGCAGCTTGGAGAAGATATTCCGATTTTCCCAATCTCCGCTCTAACGAAACAAGGACTTAGAGAACTAATTCTTGCTATCGCTGATAAAGTGGATATTACTGGCGAATTTCCGCTTACTGAACCTGAAGAAGAAGAAAGTCGCATAGTTTACCGTCACGAAAAGGCAGAAGCTCCGTTTAAAATTAGCAGAGATGATGATGGTGCCTACGTTCTTTCTGGTGATGCATTAGAGAAGCTATTTAAAATGACTGACTTTAGTCGAGATGAGTCAGTCCGTAGGTTCGCTCGTCAAATGCGTGGGATGGGTGTTGATGAAGCTCTACGTGAACGCGGTGCAAAAGACGGTGACCTAGTTCGTATTCTGAAATTTGAGTTTGAATTTATTGAATAACTCTATATAAAAAAGCTGCCTTAGGGTAGCTTTTTTTAACATGTAAAATGTAGAATATAAATTGGCAATAAGCGAGCGCCTTGCGCTTTTCTTATTTTGAAAAACCTCTACATTTACTAATACAATTCTTCATTCACACTCAAAACTCATATGTAATAATTCTCAATTTTAAAATAAGTTGTCAAAATACTCTTGCAAATTTATAATGTAGTAATTAGGAAATTTCAGGTGGTGGGGTCATTGTTGAAAAAAAGTAGTGATGAGTATTATTTAGTCAGGGCTGATATTTTACCCGAGGCTATGCAAAAAACGTTAGAAGCAAAAGCTTTATTGGACAGTGGAAAAGTAAAAAAAATCAACGAGGCTGTTCAAGCAGTTGATCTAAGTAGAAGTGCTTTTTATAAATATAAAGACGGCATCTTTCCATTTCATACGATGGTAAAAGAGAAGATTATTACTCTTTCCATTCATTTAGAAGACCGTTCTGGAACGTTATCGCGTTTACTTGCAGTGGTTGCTGAAGCAGGATCAAACGTTTTAACGATTAATCAAACAATACCGCTTCAAGGGCGTGCAACGATTACCTTATCCATTGAAACGGCTTCAATGAATTTAGGAATTGATCAGTTAGTTAAACAAATCCAACAACTTGACGCAGTTGAAAAGGTAGAATTAATTGGGTCAGGTGCATAGGACGGGGAAGGAGAACATGATGTATAAAATTGCTTATTTAGGCCCAAAAGGAACCTTTACCGAAGTTGCTGCAAAAGCAGTGTTTCCTAATGATGAACGTGTTCCCTTTTCCTCAATTCCAGATTGTATGGATGGTGTAGCCAAAGGATTGGTTCATTATGCGGTTGTTCCCATTGAAAACGCCATTGAGGGCTCCGTTAACTTAACCTTGGATTACCTTATTCATAATCAAAAGTTGTTAATTAACGGGGAAATTATTGTTCCAATTGAGCAACATTTACTTTTACACAAAAACAATGTTACTACATGGACAAAAGTGGAAAAGGTCTTTTCACATCCCCATGCAATTGCCCAGTGTCATCAATTTTTACGTGCTACCTTACCAAATGCTTCCCTAGAATACATGAACTCAACTGGTGCAGCGGCAGAATTTGTTTCGCAACATCCAGATCAGCCGATAGCGGCAATTGGGAATCATTTAGCTGCAAGTTTATACAATCTAGAAATTGCCCAGCATAGCATACATGATTATGATAATAATCATACTCGCTTTGTCATTTTGAAGGGCGATACAAGTAATCTTGTTGAACAATCACCGCTCTATACAGGTGAAAAAACCACTCTGATGGTAACGCTACCTGCTGATTATCCTGGTGCGCTTCATCATGTCTTGTCTGCTTTTGCATGGCGCAAACTAAATTTGTCAAAAATTGAATCAAGGCCGATGAAAACCGGCCTTGGAAATTACTTTTTTGTCATCGATGTTGATATGAAAATGGATGATGTTTTAATTCCTGGGGTAATAGCCGAATTAGAGGCATTACAATGTCAGGTGAAGTTATTGGGAAGTTATCCATGTTTTTCATTAATAAAAAAGCCAGTAGATATTAAGGTAGAAACATCATGAAAGGCTGTCTTTGCAAAGTTTATTGCTTTAAAAATACTAAGATTTTACTACTAAATTAGTAAGTACTGCTCTTTTCTTAGATAATTTATTGGCTGATATCTTCACCTAGGGTATTTTTCCAATTATTCTAGGATAAAAAAAGCCACATTGTTTACGAAAAGAGCCTCATGAAAAGAGCTAGGATCTGAGCTGATTCTAGCTCTTTTCATGATTTTAATTATCTTCGGAGTTTAGTAAGTAACCTGCTTCTTCCAATGCCTGACAAATCTCTTCTAGAATACTTTCTTTTCTAGCTTCAATCGTATGAAGATGAACTCCATCGGTGAGCTGTGATAATAAAGCGGCTTTTGTTGTTTTCATACTAGTAATAAATTCTTTTACATCACGCCGATTTCTTAGCATTAGGGAAGCGGTGAGGTCTCCGTACACAGGGTGTTCCACGACGACGTTATTTACAATACCTCCATAATCTACAATAATGTTCAATTCATCCTCAGTTTGCTCTGGGAGATGCTTGCAGGCAATCACTTTTGAGACAAGGTTATTGTTTACTTGTTCCTTCATGAAGACATAACCTTGTGCGGTGGCCAGGATGGGGTAATTTCTGGCTTTTAAAAGTGAAATATCTTGTACAATTACTTGGCGACTAACATTCGTTTTAGCAGCTAAATGTGTACCAGTAATTGGTTGATCTTCTTCCATGAGCCATTGTAAAATTAATTCTCTCCGCTCTTCTCCTAGAATTTTTCTTGGTTTTTGTATCATTCTCAATTCCCCTCTTACCTCGAGTAGTTGACTACGGTATCTTCAATAGCTTTAACTGTTATTTCAATATGTTCTTCTGTTGTATGTTTTCCCATGGATATACGAATTAACTCTGTCGCCTCATTACCCGAAAATCCAAGTTGTAGCATGGTTTTAGATGCGTTTTGTTCACCGACTTTACATGCTGTTCCAGTAGATATAGCAATGTTTTTTTGATTTAGTTGTAACATCATCCATTGCCCCTCAATTCCATGAATTTGAAGTGAAAGGTGATGACTTAATCGATTTGAACGATGACCAACTAGGCTAAAGGCGATCTTCTTTTCCTCTAGACGCTGTAGTAATAAATGACTTAACTTCTGTAAGCGGGCTGCCTCAACTTCTTGATGCCTTACAATTTCGATGGACGCCTCCGCAAAGCTAGCTATCCCAGGGACATTTATGGTACCTGCACGAAAACCACTTTCATGTGCAGTGTTCGGGATAATTGGTTGCCAACTAACTTTTGGTGAGATATATACTGCTCCTACTCCCTTGGGTCCATAGACCTTATGACTCGACAGGGATATACTATCTAGCTGAAGAGCCTTGACATCAACGGGAATTTTACCAAATGATTGAACACAATCACTATGAAAAGTGATGTTTTTTTGCTTAAGAAACGAACCAATTTCGGAAAGGTTTTGTATCGTACCTATATCTGAGTTTGCATGTCCTATTGAAACAAGTATAGTATTCTCCTTGACAGCTTCTTGCAATGTGGAAAGGGAAACTAGGCCTTCACGATCGACTTCTAATAATGTCACATCAAATCCTTCTTCTTCCAATTGTGAAAATGTGTTTAATACCGAAAAGTGTTCAATACTTGTGGTAATAATATGACCCTTTTTTCCTTTTACAAGTGACTTGATAGCTAAGTTATTAGAATCAGAACCTCCGCCAGTAAAATACACACCCTGTGTTTCAGCGTTAATACAGTTTGCTATAGCTTCTCTAGATTGTTCTAGTAAGTTTTTAGCTTTAGCTCCAACGTCGTGTAAACTACTTGGGTTACCGTAGAAACTTTTTGAAGCTTTTGTAAAAACTTCTAACGAACGATCTGACATTGGGGTAGTAGCACAATAATCTAAATATATCATGGGGGCCTCCTTATATGAAAAGAAACTAAGTGAATGATCTTTCCAATGTACCTTCAACTCAAATGGTTATTATATAGATTCTTTCACATTTATTGTGTGTTAGTAAAGTTTGACTTATTGAAAGTTCAAAAAAACTCTTGTCACTAGTTTAAAAGTATGTAAATATAGGTGTCAAGACAGTTGTAAAATTAATAGGTTGCTCCAGTAATATGAATTCATATTAAGCGCTTCTTAAGGAATAATATATGTTTTTCATTGCTTGGTATTTGTAGGATTTCCTTTCTGAAAGGGGGATAAGCATGAATGTAAAGCATGCAGATGTTGTCATTATTGGCAGTGGGCTTGCAGGGTTAATGACTGCAGACTATCTTTGTACCGAAAAGAATGTGATGCTTATCACAAAATCGGAGCTGCACCATAGTAATTCATGGCTTGCACAAGGAGGGATTGCTGCAGCTATAAATAAAGAAGATCATTGGCACAACCATTATCATGACACGATTTCAGCAGGTGGCTACCATAACAAAAAAGAAACAACAGAATTACTCGTAAAGCATGGAACGAGACTGATAAAAAGACTTATAGACGTTGGGGTGAAATTTGATCGCAACGACAGAAATGAATTGGCATTAGGCATGGAGGGAGCTCATGGAAAGCGGCGAATACTTCATGCAGGAGGAGATGCGACTGGTAGAGTTATAGTGGAGGCGTTAAGGAAAAGAGTGTTGCCGAAAATCACAACCTATGAGAATGAAATGGCCTACGATTTATACGTTGAAAATGGTGAGTGTCAAGGTGTATTTACCAAGGACCACTCAGGGAAACTGTGGTTGATTAAAGCAGATCATGTAATCTTGGCTACTGGTGGGATTGGTCAACTGTATCCGGCTACTTCAAATTGTCATGAAGCTACAGGAGATGGTATTGCTATGGCATATCGAGCAGGCGCTAGTCTAGCCGATATGGAATTTGTTCAATTTCATCCGACGCTTCTCGTTAATGGTGAAACTAGCAGTGGTTTAGTGTCAGAAGCAGTTCGTGGCGAAGGGGCTCGGCTAGTGACAGAAGAGGGAGTTGCGCTAATGACCAACGTACATACGATGGGAGATTTAGCCCCTAGGGATGTTGTAGCTAGAGAAATTTATCGAGCAAGTATGGCTAATAAAAAAGTATTTCTAGATATTTCACCTGTTAGAGACTTTGAAAACCGTTTTCCGTCCATCTATAAACTATGCTTAAGTAACCCAGAGATACTAAAACAAAAATTGTTACCAGTCCGACCCGGAGCTCATTTTATTATGGGTGGGATTATAGTAGATACAGATGGAAGATCTTCAATTCCATATTTATATGCTGTTGGAGAGTGTGCTTATACAGGTGTTCACGGGGCAAACCGTTTAGCTAGTAACTCTTTGTTGGAGGCTGTTGTATTTGCTGAACGCCTATCAACTGCCATTTTAACCTCGGATAAAACTACAAATAGGTTGGACAATGTTCCGACAAATATGGGTGCAGATCACAAAATAAACTTGCCTACGAAAAAGGAAATTCAAGAAATAATGGACAGATATGTAGGGATAAACCGAAACGATGAGGGTCTACAACATGCAGTGAAATGGTTTGAACGTTTCGACTCAATGTTATCAGCGAAAGACCAACTTCATTTATCAGTAAATGAAAAAATTATTTGTAATATGTTAACCGTTGGGCTGTTAATCTCAAAAGCGAGTTTCATGAGAAATGAGAGTCGGGGTGGTCATCATCGTTTGGATTTCCCAAAGTCTAACGATCATGAGTGGCACGGATATAGAATTATTCATAAAGCTGGTCGTATGTACCGTGAACAGTTCCTAGAAATCTCAGAATTGATTAGCTGATCTGGAGGGATATAATACTATGAATCAATGTAAACTAAATAATCTTTTAAAAACTTTCTACGAAGAAGACATCGGGTTTGGTGATCTAACAACTGAGTCAATTTTCACAAAAAAAGATTACGGTGTTGGTGTTTTTGTTGCAAAAAATAAGGGTGTATTTTGTGGAGTAGATATAATTAAGCAAGGATTTAAGTTGTTAGCTGAGGAAATTTCTGTGGATATTCATGTAGAGGACGGTATCGATGTAAAAACAGGTGATAAAATCGCTACAGTTGAAGGACCGGTGATCCATTTATTAGCCGGAGAACGAGTTATTTTAAATCTTATTCAAAGAATGAGTGGTATTGCTACGATCACACAAGAGGCAGTTGTAAAAGCCAATAGTACTCACACTAAAATATGCGACACGAGAAAGACTACACCAGGATTAAGGATGCTAGAAAAGTATGCAGTAACTTGTGGTGGTGGGTTTAACCACCGTTTTGGGCTATTTGATGCCGTGATGATCAAGGATAACCACATTGCTGCTTCTGGTGGTATTGAAAAAGCAGTAGATAGAGTTAGAAAAAAGTTAGGTCATACGGTGAAGATTGAAGTAGAAACAGAGTGTCAGGAGGACGTACTTGCTGCTGTTCGTGCTAAAGCAGATATAATCATGTTTGATAACCGTACACCTGAAGAAATTCTAAAACTGAGACAGCTCGTGCCAAGTGGCATCGTAACGGAAGCATCAGGTGGTATTTCCATGAACAATGTTGCCGATTATGCAGCTACCGGTGTAGATTACATTTCTTTAGGATTTATAACACATTCAGCAAAGGCTTTAGATATTAGTTTAAACATTGAAGCTTAAGATAGAAAGGGGCTAGTCGACGATGAGTATATTAGAAATGATGAACGAGCAGCAGTTAATTATTCCGGAACGCTATAAGACAATGTCCATGGAAGAAATGGAAACTAGAATAAAAGAAATAAAAGCTAAATTTGGAAATCGGTTATACATTCCTGGGCATCATTATCAAAAAGATGAAGTAATCCAATTTGCCGATGATACCGGAGACTCTCTAAAACTTGCACAACTATCTGCAAACAACCATTCTGCAGAATACATCGTGTTCTGTGGAGTTCATTTTATGGCGGAAACAGCTGATATTCTAACGACTACTAATCAAAGAGTTATCTTACCTGATATGAGAGCAGGCTGTTCTATGGCTGATATGGCCAATATAGAGCAGACTGAAAAATCATGGCTAAAACTTCAAGAGCTATTCGGAGATACAATGTTACCTTTAACATATGTAAATAGTACTGCTGCGATTAAGGCTTTTGTAGGTAAGAATGATGGCGCAACAGTTACTTCTTCAAACGCCAAAAAAATGGTTGAGTGGGCCTTTACTCAAAAGGAGCGCATATTCTTTTTGCCGGATCAACATCTAGGTCGAAATACAGCCTTTGAACTCGGGATTCCGTTAGAGGCTATGGCGGTATGGGACCCACATTCAGAAGAGTTAGAATTTGTTGGAGAATTGAATGAAATCAAAGTTATCTTGTGGAAAGGGCATTGCTCCGTTCATGAAAAATTTACAGTAGAAAACATTAAACAGTTAAGAAGAGAATATCCTGACATAAATATAATTGTTCATCCAGAATGTAGCCATGAAGTGGTCCAGTTAGCAGATTATGCTGGTTCAACCAACTATATAATTGATAAGCTACATGAGGCACAGCCAAATAGTATCTGGGCTGTTGGTACAGAAATGAATTTGGTTAAGAGACTTGGGCAATTACACAATGATAAACAGGTTCTTTCATTAAACCCTAATATGTGTCCATGCTTAACCATGAATCGAATTGATCTACCGCATTTATTATGGTCGTTAGAAAGCATCGAAAACGGTAATCCAATAAATATAATTACGGTTAATAATGAGATTGCTCATTACGCTGTATTGGCTGTTAATCGTATGCTAGATAGAGCTTGATAAAAAGAAACCTATGACAAACATGAAATGTCATGGGTTTTTTTTATTTTAGGCTCTTTCGTAAACATTGTTGTTTTTTTCCTAAAATAATCGGAAAATACCTTGGATGAAGATATCATGCAATAAATTAAGTAAGAAAAGAGCAATACTTGCTAAATAGTTGTGATTTCTTAGTATTTTGTGCAAAAATCCCGCTTTTGGGATTTTTGCGAAAGCAACAAACTTTGCGAAAACAGCCTTATTTTTAGATCATTTCGTTGACAGTGATAATGCAATCAACTGCAGGTAGAATTTAGTTTTTTTTATTACTAAGTTTTACGTTATGCCACTTGAACGGAACAACATCGTGCAAAAACAACCTATTGTAAGCTGACTTATTACGGAGAACAAGGGAATGAACATTTAATGACTTTGTAGGGTAATTCACTCTCAAATAAGACATTTCACCAAGAAATTAAGGGAAGTTTGGTTATATCTCGTTTGACTGCAGCATAAATTGTGACGAAGGCCTTTATTGAACGGTGGCATGTAATATATGAATATATGCTATTGCTGAAGAATTAGCTTAGGGAGGGAATATGACGTGAAAATTCATATTGTTCAGCAAGGAGACACATTGTGGAAACTGGCAAAAAAGTATGATGTTGATTTCGAACAATTAAAAGCTGTTAATAATCATTTAAGTAACCCGGACGTCATTATGCCAGGAATGAAAATAAAAATTCCTGCTGCGGGAGTACCTGTGAAAAAGCAAGCGGTAAAAAAAGAAGAACCTATAAAAGCGCAACAGCCAAAAGAGGCTCCAATTATGAAAGAGGCTCCTATAAAAAAAGAGGAGGTAGTAATAGCTCCGAAAGAGGAGTTTAAAGTTCCAGCACCACCACCAGCACCACCAGTTCAACCAATTCAGGTACAACCGATCCAACAACCAATTACTCAACAACAATATTTACATCATATGAATATGAACTTTAATGTCTATAAGCCTCAGGTTCCACCAGCACCAGTAGAAAAGCCAGTTGCACCAAAGCTACCAGAGATCAAAGAATTACCTAAAATGGAGAAACCAAAGCCAATGGTTCCGCCACCGCTACCAAAAAAGGAAATGCCAAAACCTATGCCAAAACAGGTTGATCAGCCAGTAGCGAAGCCAGTAGAAAAGCAAGCTCCGGTGGCACCACAACCAATGTATCAAATGCCAGTGCAACAAGATTGTTATCCAGTTACGGGAATTATGCCAGGGTGTGCACCATATGCACCTGCGATGATCCAACCAGGATGCTCGCCATATTCGCCAGGAATGTTCCAACCAGGGTATCCGCAATATCCAGGCATGGCTCCGTCTATCCCATATGGCTATCAAACACCATCTCCAATGGGTGGTTTTCCCCCAGCAATGTCAGGATACCCAGGCATGGCACCGCACATGCCTGCATATCCAACACATATGCAACCAGGTCAGTTTGGACCTCCGGGAATGATGCAACCACCACCAGCAGATTTTGATGATGAAGATACTTTAGCGCCGACTGTTCCAAGTGGCACGACTCAGGTTCCGCCTATGCAGGTGCCACAGAGTCAGCCATGGAGTATGCCAAACACTCAAGGGTTATATGGAGATATTACTTCGCAACAACCGATGATGCCGCCGCAGGCTCAACCAATGATGCCACAGGCTCAACCATGGGGATATCAACCTCAACCAATGTACCAACAACCATTTCCTCCGCATCAAGGACAACAACAAATCCGTGATGAGGATGAAGATACGGAATAGAAGTTATTTACAAGCCAACTTAGAGGAATCTTTAAGTTGGCTTTATTGATTGAAAAAACCAACTTTAAAATAAGTGGTCTAAATGATTAAACATAGGGCCTTTAGGGCCTATGTCAACAAAATTCCCCCATTCTTCCTAGATATAACAGATTAATTTGAAGTGAAGAATGACAAATTAACTGTGAAAGGAGGAATAAAACCAATGAAAAAAATTGCGATTACATTATCAGCAGCAACACTTATATTAGGTGGTTTAGTTGGTTGTGGGAATGACAACCAAGGCACAACGGGTCAAGGTGGCGTAAACCAACGAGGTTTTGGCTATCATGCAACTGAACAGCAACAAGACACTGGATTTACAGGTCAACGTGCAGGTGAAGGACCAATTACTGATATGTTTACCCGCGATGATCGTCGAGGTGCTACGGGCTTAGGGAGAGATGTTAGACAGCCAGCTACAGGTTTTGCAGGCGATAGAACAGGAACAGGTCATGGTACAGGTTTAGGTGCCAATAGAGGAGCAACAGACCAAGGAACAGGTTTATTTGGTGCAAATAGAGGAACAACAGGCCAAGGAACAGGTTTATTTGGTGGAAATAGAGGAACAACGGGTCAAGGAACAGGTTTATTTGGTGGAAATAGAGGAACAACAGGTCATGGCACTGGTACTACAGGTCAAGGTACAGGCATGGGAGCTGGTACTGGCGGTGTAGGCTTAGGAGCTGATGTAGGTAGACGAGGTACTACCGGTCATGGGACTGCAGCAAGCCCAGGTTGGCAAGGTGAAACAGGATATACTGGTGGAACACGAGGCTTAGGGGCAGGCTTAGGAATGAGAGGTAACACTGGTCTAGGTACAGGAGACCATGGTGGAATGACAGGGACTGGTCGTGGACAAGCATTTGGTGCTGGTGACCAACGAGGTGCTGGTATTGTTGGAAACAGACCAGGATATGTTGATGACCGTGGGATTTTAAGAGAACGTGCTGGAAATAGAGCTGGTATTGGTGGGTTAGGCAGAAATCAAGCTACACCTAGAACCGGCATTTATGGAACTCCTGATACAACAGGAACAACAGGAACGCATGGTCTAGGAAGACATGGTGCAAATGGTCGTGCAGGAGACCGTGTAGTACCTGGGACTGGAATGAGCGAGTTTGCATATCCAGACGGATATGATGCTGCGACTGTAAGAAATTACACAACTCGTCTATCTGACGTAGAAAATGTAAATGACTCTCGTGTTATTTTACATGGTAACAGAGTGTTAGTTGGTGTTGATGCAGATCGTCAAAATGCTCAACGTGTTGAACAGGACATTCGTCAAAGACTTAGAGGAATGACTGGAGATAGAGAGGTTATTGTCGTAACTGAAAGAGATCGTTATGACCAAATTCGTACTGCAGATGATCGACTTCGAGCAGGGGAACCTTTTGAAGAGGTTGGAGCAACCATTAATGACATGTTCCATGATTTTGGAAGAGCTATACAACGTCCGTTTGAACGTTCTAGATAATAACTAAATATCCAAAGAGGCTAGATGGCTAGCCTCTTTGTTTTGATTTTAAATTCCTTTTTATGAAAGGCTCTTTTCGTAACATTGTTGTTTTTTACCCTAAAATAATCGGAAAAATACTTTAGATGAAGATATCATCCAATAAATTAAGTAAGAAAAGATACTTACCTAAATTAGTGGTGAATTCTTTGTGTTTTTGAATTAACAAACTTTTCGAAAACAGCCTTATGAAAAAATAATCTAGGTGTCTATGTACAAAGAATTATTGTAAAAAATAGTACAAATGGATAAAAGTCTTTCTCATTGGCGATAATATTCGTAGCCATGAAAGATTTTTTATTTTATATATGGACTATTTTTAAATGGTGGTGGTTTTACTATGAAATTAATCTTAAAAAAGCAAAAGCTATTGGCACTTTTATCCTTTATTGTGTTAGTCAGTAGTAGCCTTTTCTTTATATATGTAAATCAGGAGTCTAAGCACGAGGCGAAAGCTTTGGATTTTCCGCTTATGAGAGAAACGAGCAAAGGGAACATTGGCCTAGCTGTTCCGGTAATGACAAATCCATTCCAAGCGATGGATCCTAAAAACGTTCGAGTAATCTTAGAAAGGATTTATCTTGATGGCGAAGTAAGTGAAGAAATTGTCGAAGAAACAATTTTGTCCATGGAAGATTTTTGGGCTGAATACGCTGAATGGGAGTTAATTGACCAAGATGAAGCCCAAGTCGTTTTTCAACAAAGGGTTGACGATATATCACCATTGTTAAAAATTAACGGCTATTTTGGTATATCTGAAGACGGAATATTAAATATCTATGAGGGAAAGCCATCTGACGAGAAAGTGATACAATCTTTTTTTCAAATTAATATGAAAAAACTTAAAAGCCATCAACAACGTCAACTAGAGAATGGTATACCTGTTCTATCAAGAGATCGTTACGAAGAAGTCCTTAAAATGTACAAAAAGTATGCAAAGCACGAGATGTAGTGAAATGAGAAGACTGACGATAGTGTGTATACGCTGACGTCAGTCTTATTTGTAGTCCTAAAACCAAAGAATTTGTTCATGTAGACATTTATGGTAATATAATGATAGAAATAAATGTTCGGGTTTTGTGTGAAGAGGAGAGATTTATTAGTGATAGAATTTGTTAAAGGTTTCGTTAATTATATTGAACCCCAATATATCGTAATTGAGGTTAATGGCGTTGGGTATCAAATACTTTGTTCAAATCCATTTGCTTATAAGGTTGATCAAGATAATCAGATAACGGTTTATACATATCAGTACGTTCGAGAGGATGCATTGAAATTATATGGATTTCGATCGCGAGACGAACGTGCTCTTTTTGAAAAATTATTAAATGTATCAGGGATAGGGCCGAAGGGAGCATTAGCCATATTGGCTTCTGGACAACCACAACAAGTAGTAGAAGCAATTGAGCAGGAAAACGAGACGTTCTTAACTAAGTTTCCAGGGGTTGGTAAGAAGACAGCACGTCAAATGATTTTAGATTTAAAAGGAAAACTTGCTGACTTTATGCCTAGTCTAGTAGGTCCAGTATATGAATTAACAACAGAACCAAAGACAAAATACCCCCGTGAACTAGAAGATGCAATTGAAGCCCTTAAAGCTCTTGGATATGTAGAGAGGGAGATTAAGAAGATTGCACCAAAGTTGGCTGAGGAGCAGTTAACGACTGATCAATACATAAAGAAGGCACTACAGCTACTACTGAAATAATAGTATATGGGTTGCTCCTAGGAGGTTAAGTGATGATGGATGAGAGAATGGTATCGGCTGAGGTGCAGCAGGAAGAAGAAAGCATTGAGAATCAACTTAGACCACAATTACTCAATCAATATATCGGCCAAGAAAAAGTGAAAAATAATCTTAAAGTTTTCATTGAGGCAGCAAAATTAAGAAATGAAGCGCTAGACCATGTTTTACTGTATGGACCACCAGGTCTTGGAAAAACAACGCTTGCAACAATTATTGCTCATGAACTGAATGTACAAATTCGGACTACTTCTGGTCCGGCAATTGAGAGACCTGGGGACCTAGCGGCTATTTTAACTGCACTAGAGCCCGGTGATGTACTATTTATTGATGAAATTCACCGTTTAAATCGCGTTGTTGAAGAGGTTCTCTATCCTGCGATGGAGGACTTTTGTTTAGATATAGTTATTGGTAAGGGGCCAACTGCTAGGTCGGTACGTTTGGACCTCCCTCCGTTTACACTTGTAGGAGCTACTACAAGAGCTGGTCTTTTATCCTCACCACTAAGGGATCGTTTCGGGGTGTTATCAAGATTAGAATATTATACAAATGATGAGCTTAAAAAGATTGTTTCAAGAACGGCAGAGGTATATCAAGTCGAAATCGAAGATCAAGCAAGTATTGAACTTGCAAAACGATCTCGCGGTACTCCGCGAATTGCTAATAGACTTCTAAGAAGAGTTCGTGATTTTGCTCAGGTTCAGGGAAAAGCAACGATTGATGTTGAATTAGCTATTAGCGCTTTAGAAAGACTACAGGTAGACCCACTTGGCTTAGACCATATTGACCACAAGCTCTTAAAAGGTATAATCGAAAAATTTCGAGGTGGACCAGTGGGACTTGACACGATAGCTGCTACCATTGGGGAGGAGCCTCATACAATTGAAGATGTTTATGAGCCATATTTATTGCAGATTGGTTTTTTACAACGTACACCTAGGGGGAGAATGGTTACGTATAAAGTTTACGAACATTTTGAAATGGAGGTTCCAGAATAAATGTCAAATATCCCAAAAATGTTGATAACCATAGGGATTATCTTAATTGTTTTAGGAGCAGTGTGGCAATTTGGTGGAAAGTATCTATCTCTAGGTAAACTGCCAGGAGATATCTTCGTGAAAAAAGGCAACACCACGTTTTATTTTCCGATTGTAACTTCAATTGTTTTAAGCATCGTATTATCGTTAATCCTATATCTAGTCGGACGTTTTCGGTAAATATTTACTTGTCATTATTCAGTAGCTTATGTATGCTTATAGAGTTTAAGTTAAGTATGGTGATAGTTATATTATATTTATACATACAGAAAAGGTGAAACTAAAGATGGAAGTTAAAGATTTTGATTTTGATTTACCAGAAGAGCTTATTGCTCAAACTCCTCTAAAAAATCGAACTGCATCTAGATTAATGGTCTTAGACTCGAAAACAGGTGGTATTAAGCACAGATTTTTCTCTGATGTTATCGACTATCTAAACGAAGGAGATTGTCTCGTCTTAAATAATACTAGAGTAATACCTGCAAGATTATATGGAGTAAAAGAAGATACGGGTGCAAATATTGAGTTTCTTTTATTAAAGCAAATGGAAAACGACAACTGGGAAACTCTTGTAAAACCTGCGAAACGCGTAAAGAAAGGAACAGTCATTTCGTTTGGAGATGGTCGTCTAAAAGGAATTTGTACAGAGGAGTTAGAGCATGGTGGTAGAGTGGTCGAATTTCAGTACGAAGGAATTTTTCATGAAATTCTAGATGCTCTCGGCGAAATGCCATTACCTCCATACATAACAGAGCAATTAGAAGACAAGGAACGTTATCAGACGGTTTTTGCTAAACACAGTGGTTCAGCAGCAGCTCCAACTGCCGGTCTACATTTTACTGAGGATCTGTTAGAACAAATTGCAAAAAAAGGTGTGCATATCGTTTACATTACGCTTCATGTTGGTCTAGGTACCTTTCGACCAGTGAGTGTTGAAGATATTGAAGAGCATGAAATGCATGCAGAATTTTATCAAATGACAGCAGAAACAGCGGAAGTATTAAATCGAGCGAAACGTGCTGGAAAGAAAATAATTACAGTAGGTACGACCTCTACAAGAACGCTCGAAACAATTGCACACGCAAACGATGGTGTTTTTATTGAAAGTTCTGGTTGGACAAGTATTTTTATTTATCCTGGGTTTGAATTTAAAGCGATAAGTGGATTAATCACCAATTTCCATTTACCGAAGTCAACGTTAATTATGCTAGTCAGCGCATTAGCAGGTAGGGAACAAACATTGCATGCTTATCATGAAGCTGTAAAGGAAAAATACCGCTTCTTTAGTTTTGGAGATGCTATGTTGATTACAGAAGGGAGCAACCTATAAATGGTAGCAGTACGCTATGAACATATTAAGACTTGTCGACAGTCTGGAGCTCGACTTGGCAAGGTCCATACACCTCATGGGACGTTTGAAACGCCGATTTTTATGCCAGTAGGGACTTTAGCTACGGTTAAAACAATGAGTCCTGAGGAACTTAAAGAAATTGGTTCGCAAATCATCTTAAGTAACACATACCACTTATGGCTCCGACCAGGCCACGATATTATTAAAGAAGCAGGTGGGCTTCATAAATTTATGAACTGGGATCGTCCGATATTAACAGACTCTGGCGGCTTCCAGGTTTTTAGTTTAAGTGCTCTTCGAAAAATTGAAGAAGAAGGAGTTACTTTCCGCAATCATTTAAGTGGAGAAAAGCTCTTTTTAAGTCCTGAGGGAGCTATGGAAATTCAAAATGCGCTTGGCTCAGATATTATGATGGCTTTTGATGAATGTCCGCCCTATCCTGCGACGTATGAGTACATGCTAAAATCTGTGGAACGAACTAGCAGATGGGCAGAGCGTTGCTTAAAGGGACATAAACGCCCCGAGGATCAAGGGTTGTTTGGTATCGTTCAGGGTGGTGAATTTGAGGATTTACGTAAGAAGAGTGCGCAAGATCTAGTTTCATTAGATTTTCCTGGTTACGCTGTTGGAGGGCTTTCTGTTGGAGAGCCAAAAGACGTTATGAATCGTGTGCTGGAGTTTACGACGCCGCATTTACCTACCAACAAGCCGCGTTACTTAATGGGAGTAGGGTCACCAGATGCCTTAATCGATGGTGCAATACGAGGAATTGACATGTTTGACTGCGTACTGCCAACTCGTATTGGTAGAAACGGAACTTGTATGACGAGTACGGGAAGACTGGTTGTAAGAAATGCGAAATACGCAAGAGACTTCAGACCTTTAGATGAGAATTGCAGTTGCCATGTATGTAAAAATTACACGAGAGCTTATATTCGACATCTTGTAAAATGTGACGAAACGTTCGGATTTAGATTAACCTCTTATCATAATCTCTATTTCTTGTTAAACTTAATGGAGCAGGTCCGTGAGGCTATTCGTCAAGATCGCCTTTTAGACTTCCGTGAAGAGTTTTTTGAAATGTATGGTTTTAATAAACCAAATGCAAAAAACTTTTAAATTGAGAAAATAAAAGGGATAATGAAAATTACCGAGAATTTTATTATATGAAAGGGGTGAAAAAAATATGGACTTTTTTACAGCGATATTACCTTTAGTATTTATGTTCGCGATCTTTTATTTCTTATTGATTAGACCGCAACAAAAGCGTCAAAAGAAAATTCAACAAATGCATGCTGATCTAAAAAAGGGAGATAAAATCATTACTATTGGTGGTCTTCATGCAACGATTGATGCAATTGATGAAGACAGAGTTATCTTATTAGTAACTGATAATAAAAAATTAACTTACGATCGCAATGCTGTACGTGAGGTAGTTAATCCTGACTAGTACATAGGCAAAAACAAAAAGGACTTTTTCAAGTCCTTTTTGTTTTGCAATGTGAGTTATAAAATGAAAAATTTAGACCGCTTCTCTAATTTCCTTCATTTTACATTCTCAATACATTCTCCATTATTAAACCATTCTTGAATTTCTTACAACGTTCACACCAAAAATTCCACCGATGATTGCGGCTAAGATAAAGCCACCATGGAATAGATATTGTTCCATTGAAAATGTCGTATTATAGCCTAAGTATTGTACTAGGAAGACAAGAAGAGAGTATAACAATCCCGTACCTGCTCCAACCATCCAACCTTTTTGTTTAGATTTTCCTCCAGAAACAAAACCTCCAACTAGTAAAGCAACGAATGTTAACACCATAATGACCCAGCTAAACGAGTTTTCTGTTAAGGAAGTAAATCTGAGTAGTAACGAAATGACAAAGCTGACAGAAAGAATAATACCTAAAATAGTGACTAAACCAAAAACCATAGAAGTTAGTAGACCTCTGTTTTCCAAGTTCAATATCCTCCTTCAAAACCTGTTTTATCGCCTACTAAAGCTTATTCACACTTGTACAAGAATAGAATTAAATCGTACAAATTTTTGAAAGCTGTTTGGAAAATGAAAGTGCTTATATACCAAGCCTCTCTATACTTCTAAATGAGACACCCCTCTCATACACTGTATTAATGGACAAGACATGAGAGGGGATTAAGATGCAGCTAACCTTTGCCTTTATTATTTTTATCGCAAGCTATGCACTCATTATTTCTGAAAAAGTGAACAGAGCATTAGTAGCTTGTGTAGGTGGAGTACTAATGCTATTTTTTGGTGTTCTAGATCTAGATACTGCGTTTGTTCACCACATCGATTGGCATACAATAACCCTATTACTATCCATGATGATCATGGTTTCAATTACCAGTCAGAGTGGTTTATTTGAATATATTGCCATAAGCGTTGCAAAGCATGTAAAGGGAAAGCCAATTCCGTTATTAGTGGTTGTATCGATTATCACAGCCATAGGATCAGCCTTCCTTAATAATGTGACTACTGTCTTGTTAATTGTTCCGATTGTATTAACATTAACAAGGTTACTTAACATCTCAGCTATACCTTACTTGCTAATGACAATCCTTTCATCAAATATCGGAGGAACAGCGACACTAATAGGAGATCCACCAAACTTAATGATTGGTCAAGCTGTTGATCATCTAAACTTTAATGCTTTTCTAGTACACCTAGCACCAGTAGTCGTAATTATATTTGTTGTGGTCATGCTTGGCATGATGAGATTTTATGGCTCGCAATTGCAGGTAACTGATGATAATCGCCGTAAATTAATGCAGGTAGCTGCATCCGAGTACTTAAAAAATAAACCATTGCTATTTAAGTCAGTGATTGTTCTTTTCTTAACGATTTTAGGCTTTATTATACAGCCAATCCTGAAGGTTGAATTAACGAGTGTAGCGATGGCAGGAGCTTTGCTATTACTGCTTCTAACTCATGAAGAACAACAAGTCGAAGAAGTGTTTAAGTCCGTAGAATGGGTCACTTTGTTTTTCTTTATTGGACTATTTATGCTAGTCGGAGGTCTGAAGGAAGTTGGTATTATTGATGAGATGGCAAGATCAATTATTTATTATACCGATGGAGATTTACCAAAAACCGCCATGCTTATGCTTTGGGCATCGGGACTATTATCAGGTTTTGTTGATAACATACCATTTGTGGCAGCGATGATTCCTGTCATCTTGGAGTTTCAAAATTACGGAATGACGAATTTAGATCCGTTGTGGTGGGCGTTAGCTCTAGGGGCTTGCTTAGGGGGAAATGCAACATTAATTGGTGCAACCTCGAATGTCATTGTTGCTGGTTTAGCCACCCGAGCAAATGAAGGATTTAGTTACATGGAATTTCTAAAAGTAGGAGCACCAGTGGCGTTAATTTCCTTTATTATTTCGAGTGTTTATTTATACTTTCGCTATTTAGTCTTTTTTCACTAGAATGGGAAAATTATCAAGAGAACTTTATTCACTCAGCTAAAGCTACGATTTAGTAGCTTCTTTTTTGTGTTTGGAGTCCCGCAGGTCCGTGAAAATTAGCATTGACAAACCGAGAAATTTTCTAATTACCAATTTCTTTTACCAATTTTATATCCAAAAATGGGTCAAACTATTTTTAATTAGGTACACCAACGCAATATAGGTTTGGTCGTTACACTATTTGAGGAGGCGATCATTGCGTGGATTATTCGACCATTATTTTAAGAACGGTGCTAATTTACTTTATTATTTTGCTCATCTTACGTTTTATGGGCAAAAGGGAGATAGGGCAGCTGTCAGTACTAGACTTTGTGGTATCAATCATGATTGCAGAGCTCGCAGTGATTTCAGTCGAAAACATTAGGGTTCCGATGATGAACACAATCGTGCCAATCTTAGTATTGTCCATTATTCAAATAACGTTAGCGTGGATTTCATTAAAGAGTGAAAGCTTACGAAAAATGATTGATGGCAAGCCTTCAGTCCTAATTAGCCGAGGGAAGATTGATGAAGAAGAGATGCGGAAACAACGATATAATTTTGATGACTTGCTTATTCAACTAAGGCAAAGTAATATACGAAGTGTATCTGATGTTGAATTTGCGATCCTAGAACCTTCGGGAAAACTATCTGTGATTGAAAAAACAGAACGTGAGAAAGAAGATCCAGACTACGCCTCAAAGGCCCACTTGCCTTTACCATTAGTTCTCGATGGGAAAATTAAGAATGAACATTTAGATGAGATTGGAAAAACGGAGCTTTGGCTTAGGCAGGAACTTCGAAAGTTAGGCTACAAGGACTTAAAGAAGATCTCTTATTGCTCATTAAATGATAACCAGACATTTTTTGTCGATCTAAAGGATGAGAAAAAATAAGCATCGGAAAAAGAAAAACTGCCGATGCTTATTTATTTTAACTTTCACTTATCTTTTACTTATAATGAATTTAGATAATAGGTTACCGCAGAAAGGAACACGTCTCATTTCTTCTTTGCGAATAAGCCCTAAAATCATTAACATTAAGACATAAACTATTCCTACAATTGTAATGGAGAGAAGCGTTTTAACCAACATTGTTTGCGTAAGAAAAGCATGGTTATATAAGAAAAATGCAAGCCAGCCACTTAAAATGATGGCTATAATTCCTTTTAGAAATTCACGTACATGAATAGTAAATGAGATGGTCTTAACCAAAGTGGCAAAGTGTAGGAGAGTTACAAGTACAAACCCTGCAACGATAGCCAAGGCAGCTCCCATAATTCCTAGCTCGGGACGAGATGCTAACACAAATACTGCGGATATTTTTACGACTGCACCGATTAAGCTGTTAATCATGGCGGCCTTTGCTAGATTTAATGCTTGCAACGCAGCTTGAAGCGGCCCTTGGAAATATAGGAATATGCTAAAAGGTGCCATAATTTTAATATAAGTAGCTACGGTTGGTGCATTATACATTAAATCCATGATTGGAACAGCAAACACATAAAGAATAACACAAGAAATCCCACCCGAAACAAGTGCTAAACGTAATGCCTGATCAAGGCGATGATGGATCAATTTATAGTGCTTTCCTGCTGCTGCTTCACTAATTGCAGGGACAAGTGAGACTGATAACGAATATGTAATAAAAGTCGGTAAGAATAGCAATGGAATTGCAAACCCAGCTAGTTCTCCGTATTGCTTGGTAGCGAGGACAGTTGTTACACCTGCAATCGCTAGACTTTGCGATACTACAATAGGTTCAAAGAAAAAGGTAATGGAACCTATTAAGCGACTTCCAGTTGTTGGTAGGGCAACAGCCATTAAGTCTTTAAAAGTACTTCTGCCTTCTTTCAAATTCCCAAAAAAGTTTTTTCTTACCTTTATTCTTTTTTTCGATTTAAACATAAATAACATGTATAGAAGTGATGCAAGTTCACCTATTACGACAGATACCATTGCTCCCGCAGCAGCGTATTCAACACCGTATGGTAGAAAAGCTTTTGTTAGCACAGCAACTAAGGTAATTCTTACCACTTGCTCAATGACCTGGGAATATGCGGAAGGTTTCATATTCTGGCGCCCTTGAAAATAGCCTCGAAGAACTGATGATAAGGCGACGATAGGGACTATCGGCGAAATGGCAACTAAAGGGTAGAAGGCCCTTGAGTCAGTAAGAAAAAATTTTGAGATAATTGGAGCAGCGCTAATCATTCCAATGGTAAAAATGATGCTTAACACGCCCGTAGTAGCTAACGACACAACTAAGATTTGTTTGATTTTTTTGCGATTGTTTACAGCCTCAGCCTCAGCAACTAGCTTTGAAATAGCAACTGGTAAGCCGATTTGCGTTATCGTTATCACAAGTAGTAACGTGGGAACGGCCATTGAGTATAAGCCCACACCTTCAGCTCCCATAATTCGAGCAACTACGATTTTATTTACAAATCCTAAGATTTTTACGATTAATCCAGCTAAAATTAAGATAAATGCACCCTGTAAAAAACTCTGTCTACTCAATACTACCCCTACCTTCTAAAAAATAATGGATATTTTCCGTAATTATTTATATGCTTAATAGGGGACAAAGCATGACAAGTTATCTAAATTACTATTTTTATATTTTTGTAATTATCACAAAATAAAGGAGAGTTTCTTTTGAAAGAGAGTTTTCAAAATTTTTTAGTCGAGAATTTAAGTTTCCTTCCACCTGAGTTAATTGTTGTCGTCATATCGGCCATGCCCATCTTAGAGTTAAGAGGTGGAATTCCTTTTGCGTTTCTGGCTGGCCTTTCGTATTGGGAGGCACTATTTTATAGTATTCTAGGAAACTTACTACCTATTATTCCAATCTTAATCTTATTTCGCCCATTAAGTTCATTTTTAATGAGATTCCCAATCTATAAAAACTTTTATGAATGGTTATATAACCGTACAATGAAAAAAAGTGCAAACGTAGAAAAGTTTGGAGCTTTGGGTTTAATTTTATTTACGGCTGTTCCACTCCCAACAACGGGGGCATGGACTGCTTCTTTACTTGCAATTCTTTTCTTTATTCCTTTCCGAGCCGCTTTTATTGCGATCTCAACAGGAGTCTTGGTCGCAGGTGTTGGTGTAAGTTTATTAGTGTACTCAGTTTTTTAAAAACGTAATGGAGGGGACTACTATGGAAGCGAAACAGCAATTCGAAATTTGGAAAGAAGACGTAATGCCTGCCCTAACTAGTAAGGTGGAAGAATTTCATATGCTCGGGTATGATCGTGCAACAGAGGAAGAACTTTGGGAGTGTGTCATTGCAAAACTGCTAAAAGAAAAGAAACTCGTTCAAATACACTACTTAGTTAGTTCGATCCTCACACTTAAAGTAACAGATTACATGACTTGGTTAACTGTTGGAGCCTATAAAGGCCCTAATTGGTTTACTGATGAAGAGCTAGCATTTGGAGAAAATTAGAAGTTGGAAATTTTATGAATGAAATTGACAGTTTAAATGTTGCATCAGTATAATTGTACTATTGTAATGATGGACAAACTCTTTTACTAATTATAAATGATTGAGATGTTTTGGATTATTGAATGAAGCTGGACAAGTTTTACAGTTCCTTCTCAATTCGCTATTTATAATTAATCATTGTTTATTTACATAGAGAGATAATAAGGAGGCATTTGGAAAATGGTTAAAAAAGGTCGTATCGCAGCTTTTTTTCTAATAGTTGCATTACTCGCTGGTCTAGTTTCCACAACAGTTCTAGATGTTGCTAGAGAAATTAAGCTAGGCTTAGACCTTCAAGGTGGATTTGAAGTCTTATATGAAGTTCATCCTGCTAATGAAGGTGACGTAATAGATGAAGAGGTACTAAAAGCAACAGTAACTGCGTTAAATCAACGTATCAATGTAATTGGTGTATCCGAACCAAATGTTGCAATTGAAGGAGAAAATCGAATCCGAGTTCAGTTAGCTGGAGTTGAAGACCAACAAACAGCACGAGAACTCCTTTCGACAGAAGCTCAGCTTTCGTTTCGCGATGTAAATGATAACTTAATGCTTGATGGTGCGGACTTAAAAGAGGGCGGAGCAAATGTTACTTTTAGCCAAACTAATCAGCCTTGGGTAGCGGTAACGTTAAAGAGTGCCTCCCAATTCGCTGAAGTTACGAGCCAAGTACTAGGCAGCCAATTAGTCATTTGGATGGACTATGAAGAAGGAGACTCTTTTGCTGAAGAAATGCTGAAACCGGAATCTGAAAGAAAGTTTGTATCAGCACCTTCTGTTCGAAGCGTCTTAAATACGACTAATGTTGTCATCGAAGGTACATTTACGTTAGAAGAAGCGCAAATGTTAGCAGATGTTTTAAATGCCGGTTCTCTTCCTGTTAAACTGGATGAAGTCTATTCAAATTCCGTTGGGGCAGCCCTTGGTGAGAAGGCAATGGAGATGACGATCTTCGCTGGATTTATTGGGGTCGCGTTAATCTTTCTTTATATGTTAATTTACTATCGCTTTATGGGAATTATAGCTGTAATCACATTATCGTTTTATATTTATCTCGTATTGGTAATCTTTAACTGGATGAATGCCGTGTTAACATTGCCAGGGATTGCAGCGTTAATCTTAGGAGTTGGTATGGCGGTTGACGCTAATATCATTACTTATGAACGAATTAAGGACGAGCTCCGAACTGGGAAAACAACCATGTCAGCTTTTAAAGCGGGAAGCCGTCGTTCTCTATCAACGATTTTAGACGCAAATATTACGACAATCTTAGCAGCATCCGTCTTATTCTACTTTGGAACAATGGCTGTTCAAGGATTTGCCGTTATGTTAATCGTGAGTATTCTAACAAGTTTCTTAACAGCAGTTTATGGTTCACGTCTGCTCTTAGGTTTATGGGTGAATAGCCGGGCATTAAATAAGAAGCCACGTTTGTTTGGGGTAAAGGAGAGTGAGATAAGTGAACTTTAATGAAACAAAACTAGATTTTGTAAAACATCGCAAAAAGTTCTTCCTATTCTCTGGTTTGCTAGTTATTATAGGAGCAATTTTGCTATCAACAATCGGCTTAAATTTAGGAATTGATTTTGAGAGTGGTACAAAAATAGAATTATTAAGCAATGAATCGCTAACAACAGATCGGGTATATGAAGAGTTTGCTAAGATAGACTTGGTACCAGATAATGTGCTACTAGCAGGAGATCGTAATGAGATGGCTTATGCCACATTTATTGATGGTGAAGGTGTATTAACACAGGCAGAAATAATCTCTGTCCAACGGCATTTCCAAGAAAGTTTTGGAGCAGAGCCAAATATTAGTACAGTTACACCGACAATTGGACGAGAGCTTGCACGCAACGCTTTTTATTCTGTCATTTTTGCTTCAATTGGTATTGTCATTTATGTAACGATCCGCTTTGAACTCCTTTACGGAGTTGCTGCAATAGTAGCCTTACTTCATGATGCTTTCTTTATTCTTACTGTCTTCAGTATTACTCAACTTGAAGTAAATCTTCCGTTTATTGCAGCAGTCCTGACTATTGTCGGTTATTCAATTAATGATACAATTGTTACCTTCGATAGGATTAGGGAAAATTTAAGCTATGAGAAAAAGGTAAGAGGTTTTGAAGATCTTGCTCGTGTTGTCAACAAAAGCTTAATTCAAACACTAGCTCGTTCGATTAATACGGTTTTGACAGTTGTTTTTGCAGCTGCCGCACTTCTGTTCTTTGGTGGGGAAGCAATTAGAACGTTCGCCTTTGCTTTATTAGTTGGGTTAGTTGCTGGTACGTATTCTTCTTTATTTATTGCAGCGCAGCTTTGGCTAGTATGGAAAAGCAAAAGTTTAGAAAAAAATCGATTTAAAACAGCAGAGAATGAAGCATAATAGTAGTATGATGAAACCGTGGTTATTGAACCACGGTTTATTTTTACTAAATAATGATTGTTCCTGCGTTAGGGGAATAAATAGTAAATAGTGGTTGAATACATAGAAAAAGGTGATTTCATGACAGAAGTTAAAGATGAGCGATTTCAAAAAGTTCAATTTGCAGCTTGGGTCGGTATTATCGGTAACATTATCTTAGCCATTTTAAAAGGTGTCATTGGCTGGATGGCTGGAAGTAGGGCACTAGTTGCCGATGCCGTCCACTCAGCTTCTGATGTAGTAGGGTCAGTAGCAGTTTTAATTGGGGTTCGAGCCGCAAAACTACCGCCAGATGAAGATCATCCTTATGGGCATGGCAAGGCAGAGTCAATTGCAGCAATTATTGTAGCGGTCCTTTTATTTTTTGTAGGCTTTGAGATTGCCTTATCAGCAATAAAATCTTTTAATGAGCCTATAGAAGTTCCAGGTATTATCGCGATATATGCTGTTATTTTCTCCATTGTTGTTAAAGAATTGATGTTTCGATATAAGTATAACTTGGGTAAAAAGTATCGTAGTGAGGCGCTAATGACAGATGCTTGGCACCATCGATCAGATGTTTTTTCATCTATCGCAGCTTTAATAGGGATCGGTGCTTCTATTATTGGTGGACATATTGGTATTTCTTGGTTAGTTTACGCAGATCCACTTGCTGGTTTATTTGTTTCTATCTTAATTTTAAAAATGGCCTGGAGTCTTGGAAAACAATCGATACACAATGCAATGGATCATGTTCTACATGATGAAGACACTGTTGAGATGCGAGAAACAGCATTAAGCGTTGAGGGAGTCATGAAAATTAATGAGTTTTTAGCAAGAGAGCATGGTCACTATGTCATTATTGACCTAAAGATTGCAGTTAATCCACATATAACGGTTGAGGAAGGGCATGCAATCGGCAAGAAGGTAAAAGAACAGTTGATCAAAATTAACCATGTACATGATGTCAGGGTTCACATAAACCCATACTCGGAAAAATAATAAAGGGGGCTCATGAAGGATGAAAGGACAATGGGGACTAATTGTCGGATTGATTGTTGCTTTAATCATTACCATTTTTGCAGTTATTAACATGGAATTAGTTACCGTGAATTATTTCTTTGGTACTGGCAACTGGCCACTTGTGTTGGTAATTATTAGTTCTGTATTAATGGGAGCAATATTAGTAGGCGGTGTTGGCCTGTATCAGTATTACAAACTAAAAGCCCAGCTGTATAAGCTCCAGCATGAAAACGAAGATTTAAGAAAAAGCCTCCCTCCTACTAAAAAAACAGTCGAGGAAATGAATACAAAGAAAAATAAACATTCATGAATTGCCACACCCTTTAACCTCTTGTATACTAATAAGGTTGGGGGTGTGGTATTTATGTTAAGATCGAAGAAAAGATGGAAAGTAGAAGGTAAAGGACACTCATTAGAGCAACAGTTTGTCAATGATTTGAAAATATCACCACTCGTGGCGAACTTACTTTTAAATAGAGGGATTACTTCTGTAGAAGAAGCACATCATTTTTTATATATTGAAAAGTCTGAGTTTCATGATCCATTCATGATGAAGGGGATGAGGCAAGCAACAGAACGCATTCATCAGGCGATTAAAAACAATGAGAAGATCTTAATTTTTGGTGATTATGATGCGGATGGAGTCAGTAGTACAGCGGTGATGGTACACACTCTAAACCTTTTAGAAGCTGACTTTGACTTTTATATTCCTAATCGATTTACTGAGGGCTATGGTCCGAATGAACCAGCACTCAGAAAAGCGAAAGCGGAAGGGGTTTCTTTAGTCGTTACTGTAGATACAGGAATTTCAGCAGTACATGAAGCTAATGTAGCTAAAGAAATTGGTTTGGATTTTATTGTGACTGACCATCATGAGCCGCCGCCTGTTTTACCGGATGCGCTCACTATAGTAAATCCAAAACAACACGATTGTTACTATCCATTTAAAGGGCTAGCAGGAGTCGGTGTGGCATTTAAGTTGTCCCATGCCTTATTAGGACAAGCTCCAGAAGAATTGCTAGATATCGCGGTGATTGGAACAATTGCTGATTTAGTCCCACTCTTGGACGAAAACCGCTTAATAGCCAAAAAAGGGATTAAAGCATTAGAGAAATCCAACCGACCTGGATTAAAGGCATTAAAGAAGATTACCGGGATTGAGGATAAGGAGCTCAATGCTGATCATGTTGGCTTTAGTATTGGGCCTAGAATAAATGCTGCTGGCAGACTTGCATCCGCAACTCCTGCTGTAGAGTTGTTAATCTGCGAAGACTCTTTGACAGCTGAACGATTGGCTACCGAAATCGATGAGCAAAACAAACTGAGACAGGGGATCGTCAACGAGATAACTGAAGAAGCTGTTGCTATTGTCGAAGAACACTACGTGTCACTAGAGGATAACAAAGTATTAATAGTCGCTAGTGAGGGCTGGAATGCCGGGGTAATTGGGATTGTGGCGTCGAGACTCGTTGAACGTTATTATCGACCAACAATTGTCATGACGGTTGATAGAGAAAAAGGGCTAGCTAAAGGATCAGCAAGGAGTATTGAAGGCTTTGATATGTTTAAAAATCTCTCAGAGTGTCGTGATATTTTACCTCACTTTGGAGGGCATCCGATGGCAGCTGGTTTAACGATGAAGGTAGATGATGTAGAGGATTTAAGACGCCGACTAAACGTCATTGCTAGTGATGTCCTTACAGATGCTGATTATATACCTATGACAACGATTGATTTAGAAGTTTCCATGTCCGACATCAATCTTCAGGTAATTGAGGAAATGAGTTTACTAGCACCTTTTGGTGTAAGTAACCCTACCCCGAAGGTAATGATAGAGAATGTAAATCTCTCGCAAATGAAACGGATTGGTAGTGAAGAAACACATTTAAAAATGCTATTAGAACAAAATGGGAACACTATCGATTGTGTAGGGTTTAACTTTGGTTATCTGTTTGACGATATCTCCATGGCTGCAAAAGTATCTACTGTTGGTACACTTTCAATTAATGAGTGGAACGGTCATTGCAAACCACAAATGCTTTTAGAAGATGTCGCGGTCAATGAATGGCAGCTTTTTGATTGTCGTGGTAGTAAGAGTTTAGCTAAGTTTAGCCATTTACCATCTGAGAAGGTTGTCTGCATCTATTTTGATGAAGCAACTAAAGCTTTATATGATCGTGATATAAACAATTATTCATTCGTTCATGTTCCATTCGATTCAGAGCATCCTCAATTACAATTGAGTGGAAAATATGTATTCTTTTTAGATCTGCCATACGAGAAACAACAAATCGAGCTGCTACTAAGAAAAGGACAAATGCCCGAACGAATATATCCCATGTTCTACCATAGTGAAAATCATTTTTTCACAACAATTCCATCACGGGATCATTTTAAATGGTTTTACGGATTTTTGGCACAACGTGAAACATTCGACTTAAACAAGCATGGAGAACAGTTAGCAAAACATAAAGGTTGGTCAAAAGACACAATTGATTTTATGGTTAAGGTGTTTTTTGAATTAGAATTTGTTACAATAAAAAATGGACTTATTTCCCTTTCAACAAATATTGAGAAAAAAGACCTGCAACACTCAAAGACTTATAAACGAAAACAAGAACAAGCGAATTTGGAAAATGAACTATACTACTCATCATTCAATGAATTGAAACAGTGGTTTGATCAAATACTTTCTGAAAACCTTGTATCATAAACTTGTCGTTATACTTAGGAGGATCATTAAACATGGATTTTAAAGAGTTTATTACAATTGTCCCAGATTACCCAAAGGAAGGAATTCGTTTTAAAGACATTACAACGTTAATGCAAAATGGAGAAGCCTATAAAAAAGCAATCGATGAAATGGCTGAATTTGCGAAAGACAAGCAGATTGATGTAGTCGTTGGACCTGAAGCTCGCGGTTTTGTTGTTGGATGCCCAATCTCCTATGCATTAGAAGTTGGATTTGTACCAGTGCGTAAAGCTGGGAAACTTCCACGTGAAGTAATTCAAGTTGAGTATGGTTTAGAATACGGCAAGGATAGTTTAACGATTCATAAAGACGCAATTAGACCTGGTCAGCGAGTATTAATAGCAGATGATTTATTGGCAACAGGTGGGACTATTGAAGCAACCATCAAAATGGTAGAGGAATTAGGTGGGATTGTAGCTGGGATTGTGTTTATGATTGAGTTAACGTACCTAGACGGTCGCGATAGACTTGGGAAGTATGAAGTCTATTCTCTAACACAGTACTCCTAATAAGTAGTTAATAAAGGTATCCTTGACGCGCCCTCGAAAAATGGGCGCGCTTTATAAATTTGTTAGAGATTATTTTTTTTATAAAAATGTAGAATTTAGAGTGGTGCATCCTGCTGAAGCACGATCCATCATTTTACATTCTACATTTTACATTTTTAGAAGAGTTCTCTCTTTACATCAGTGAGAAATATAACGATAATAGAGAGAAATAAATTAAAGGCTGTAAGGTGATGGTGATTCCATTGATCGAACAAGTATTAGAGAAAGCAAGGACTTATCTCGCTGATAAGGACGTAGAATTTTTAAATAAGGCATATGAGTTTGCTAATGAAGCTCATGGCGAACAATACCGAAAATCAGGGGAACCTTATATTCTTCATCCTATTCAGGTTGCGGAGATATTAATTGATTTAGAGATGGACCCTGATACTGTTGCTGCTGCATTTTTGCATGACGTTGTTGAAGATACGGAAGTTTCATTGGAACAGTTGCGTAAGGAATTTAATGACGAAGTAGCAATGTTGGTAGATGGAGTCACAAAGCTTGGGAAAATTAAATATAAGTCTCAAGAAGAACAGCAGGCAGAAAACCACCGTAAGATGTTTGTAGCGATGGCAAAAGATATTCGAGTCATTTTAATTAAACTTGCTGATCGTCTTCACAATATGCGTACCCTTAAACACCTACCAGCTGAGAAGCAAAGAAGGATTGCAAATGAAACGTTAGAGATATTTGCCCCACTTGCCCATCGTCTAGGAATTTCAACGATAAAATGGGAGCTTGAAGATACAGCCTTACGTTATTTAAATCCTCAACAATACTACCGAATTGTTAATTTGATGAAGAAGAAACGAGCCGAACGTGAGGAATACATCAATGAATTAGTCAGTAAAATCAAAGAGCGATTAGAAGAAGTCGGTGTAAGTGCTGATATTCATGGTCGAGCAAAGCATATTTATAGTATTTACCGAAAGATGGCGTTACAAAATAAACAGTTTAACGAGATCTATGATTTGCTTGCCGTTCGAATTATCGTCGAAAATATTAAGGATTGTTACGCAGTTTTAGGTGTAATTCATACTTGCTGGAAACCGATGCCGGGCAGGTTTAAAGATTATATTGCAATGCCCAAAGCAAACATGTATCAATCATTGCACACGACTGTTATTGGTCCAAAGGGTGAACCACTTGAGGTGCAAATTCGTTCGGAGGAAATGCATAAGATTGCTGAATTTGGGGTGGCAGCTCACTGGGCTTATAAAGAAGGGAAAACGGTTTCTGATGGAAAGTCAGTCGAAAAGAAGATGACTTGGTTTAGAGAAATACTTGAGTGGCAAAACGATACAAATGATGCTCAAGAATTCATGGAGTCTCTGAAGATCGATCTTTTTTCAGATACGGTGTTTGTTTTTACTCCAAAAGGAGATGTCATTGAATTACCTGCGGGTTCAGTTCCCTTAGACTTTGCCTATCGAATTCACACAGAAATAGGAAATCGGTGTATCGGCGCTAAAGTGAATGGAAAAATGGTAACACTAGACCATCGTCTAAAAACTGGTGATATTGTTGAAGTACTGACTTCGAAACATTCTTATGGACCTAGTCAGGATTGGATTAAAATCACTCAAAGTTCTCATGCAAAAAATAAAATTCGCCAATGGTTTAAAAAAGAACGACGTGACGAAAATGTTGCTAAAGGTCGAGACCTAGTTGAAAAGGAAATTAGAAAGCATGGAATCGAACCAAAAGAAGTGTTAACCAATGAAAATATTGAGTTAGTAGCGAATAAATTCAACTTCCATGGTGATGAGGACATGTATGCAGCAGTTGGATATAATGGTATTACTGCTGCTCAAATAGCTACTAGGCTAACTGAGAAAATCCGAAAAAAACGTGGACAAGAGCTAGAAGATCAAACGTTGTCTGAAAGAGTTTCAGATATTAAAAAATATACACCAACAAAGAAAACGAGCATCGGAGTAAGGGTAAGAGGGATTGATAATCTCTTAATTCGCCTTTCTAAATGCTGTAATCCCGTTCCCGGAGACGATATTATTGGTTTTATCACGAAAGGGAGAGGTGTATCCATTCACAGGGCTGATTGTACAAATGTTAGTACTGATGACGCTCAGACAAGGCTACTCCCTGTTGAGTGGGAAGGAAACAATCAAGAAACAAAAAACTACAATGTTGATATCGAGATTACAGGCTATGACCGTCGTGGATTACTTAACGAGGTACTTCAAGCTGTAACAGAAACTAGAACCAATATTAATGCTGTTTCTGGCAAATCTGATAAAAACAAAATGGCTACAATCTTAATGACGATTTCGATCCATAATGTCGATCACTTACAAAAGGTTGTTGATCGAATTAAGCGTATTCGTGATATTTATTCGGTCCGCAGAATTATGCACTAAAGGAGTTAGTGGTGTGAGAGTTATTGTTCAAAGAACAAAAAATGCTAGTGTTGAGGTTGATGGGAAGACTGTTGGTAACATTGACTTTGGATTAATGCTTTTAGTAGGTGTCACACATGAAGATACAATTGAAGATGTAGAATTCCTTGCAGATAAAATTACAAATTTACGTATTTTTGAGGATGAACACGGAAAGATGAATTTGTCCTTACTGGATGTCGGTGGTCAAATTTTGTCTATCTCACAATTTACCCTTTATGGCGATTGTCGAAAAGGAAGAAGACCAAACTTTATGAGTGCTGCGAAACCTGATTTAGCTGAAAAACTTTATGACTTGTTTAATGAGAAACTACGAGAAAAAGCGGTAAAAGTGGAAACAGGCATTTTTGGAGCAATGATGGATGTCAACCTGGTGAATCATGGTCCTGTTACCTTAATTGTTGAGAGCAAATAAGAAATTCAAGCGATGTCCTTGAGGCCTTGTAGTTGCGCTAGTTTTATAGTAGCTATAAAAACCCTAACTTTTCCTAGTTAGGGTTATTTTATTTGGAAAACTGGACATGATAAAGGGAAAAGAGTTTGAAAGGAAGTTGATTATGAGAGCAGGAAGTAAACAAGCAGGTGTAAACAATGGACATCATCAACTCATAGGAGTTGACTTTCATGATTTTATCCAAAAAGAACAAAACCTAACAAATTTTGAACTGGCAGAAGAGTACGGAATATCTCTACGATCTGTAAAAGACTTAAAAAAGCAACTATCTAGAAATTAAATATGTGATCACTATTGACAACATACCAGTTAGTTCGTATGATAGAATACAACGATTAAAGATAATATTGATAGAACCATTGAGGGAGCAGAGTAATTAAGGTGTTGCATGATAAGAGAGGAAATGTCGTGGCTGTAAGCATTTCTACATGTACTTAATGAATGAACACTCCTTAGGTTTTTTCCTGAAAATGATTTAGTAGGGGAAAACGTTACAGGCGTTAACTGTTTAAAGTGGGACTTATCAATAAGTCCAATTAGGGTGGCACCACGGGAATTTGAACTCTCGTCCCTGATATAGTGATATATCAGGGACGAGAGTTTTTTGTATTGAATTTAGAAGTACATATACGCGAGTTATAGGAGGAACTATTCATGAATTTCAAAATACCGAGAGGTACGCAAGATATATTGCCCGGGAAAGTAGAACTTTGGCAGTATGTAGAAGATAAAGCGAGAGATCTTTGTCGAAGATACAATTATAAGGAAATCCGTACACCTATTTTTGAACAAACCGAATTGTTTATGAGAGGTGTTGGTGATACAACCGATATCGTTCAAAAAGAAATGTACACATTTGAGGATCGTGGTGGACGGAGTTTAACACTAAGACCAGAAGGTACGGCATCAACGGTGAGATCTTTTGTAGAAAATAAACTATTTGGTCATCCAATTCAACCAACAAAATTATACTATATCGGACCAATGTTTCGATATGAGCGTCCTCAATCAGGAAGAATGCGTCAGTTCGTTCAGTTTGGTGTCGAAGCACTTGGAAGTTCGGATCCAACAATAGATGCTGAAGTAATTGCTTTAGCGATGGAGTTTTACCGTGAGTTGGGTTTGAGAAATGTAAAGCTAGTTATTAATAGTCTAGGGGATACTGAAAGTAGAAATGCGCATCGAGAAGCACTTGTAAAACATTTTGAACCGAGAATAAATGAGTTTTGTGAAGATTGTCAATCAAGGTTAGCTAAGAACCCATTACGGATTTTAGATTGCAAAAAGGACCGTGATCACGAGTTGATGGCAACTGCTCCAGCCATACTTGATTACCTAAATGAAGAGTCTACCATCTACTTCGAAAAGGTGAAAAAGCTGTTGAGTGATATGGAAATACCGTTTGAAGTAGATCCAAATCTGGTTCGAGGACTAGATTATTACAATAATACTGCGTTTGAAATCATGATTGATGGTGATGGCTTTGGTTCTATTACAACCCTTAGTGGCGGTGGTAGATACAACGGTCTAGTACAGGAGATCGGCGGCCCAGAAACACCTGGAATAGGTTTCGCATTGAGTATTGAACGCTTATTAATGGCGTTAGAAGTACAAAATATATCATTACCAGTTACAGAGAAGATAGATTGTTATGTCATTGCTTTAGGTGAAGAAGCAAAGCTTGCTGGTGCAAATATCAGCTTTAAGCTTAGACAAGCAGGATTTTCATGTGATCAGGATTATCTTGATAAGAAGATGAAAGCCCAAATGAAGGCAGCTGACCGTTTTCAAGCTACTTACGTTGTAATTATTGGAGACAGTGAGCTAGAGCGTAATATTGTGGTCGTAAAAGAAATGGCTACTGGAGAACAACAAGAGGTAGCGATGGATCAAATAACTAACTTCTTACAACAGAAAAAAAACTAACTAGGAGGTATTGCTATGATCGGAAGAACACATAAATGTGGAGAGGTTTTAGAGTCGTCAATTGGTGAGAAAGTACGTTTGAAGGGCTGGGTTCAAACGCGCCGCGATTTAGGTCAAGTGATTTTTATTGATTTACGTGATCGGTCGGGGATTGTTCAGGTGGTTTTTCAACCAGAGACTTCTAGAGAAGCCCTAGAAATTGCCGAGAAAATTCGTAATGAGTATGTTATTGATGTTGAGGGAACTGTTTTTGCACGTAACGAATCTACGATTAACCCTAAAATGAAGACAGGGAAAGTAGAAATATTTGCCTCAAAGATCGAAGTACTTAATAAATCTAAGGCGTTACCATTCCAAATTGAGGATTCGACAACTGCATCTGAAGATGTTCGTCTTAAATATCGTTATTTAGACTTAAGAAGACCAGAAATGCAAGATACATTTATGTTACGTCATAAAACGACGAAGTTAATACGTAATTTCCTAGATGACAATACGTTTTTGGAAATTGAAACACCGATGCTTACAAAGAGTACACCAGAAGGTGCGCGTGATTATTTAGTTCCAAGTCGTGTTCACCATGGCGAGTTCTATGCCCTACCTCAGTCACCGCAAATTTTCAAACAATTATTAATGGTTTCTGGTTTTGAGCGTTACTATCAAATAGTTAGATGTTTTCGTGATGAGGATCTTCGTGCTGACCGTCAACCTGAATTTACGCAGGTCGATATTGAAACTTCATTTATGGACAAAGAAGATCTGCTTGCCATGATGGAAGAAATGATGACTAATGTCATGAAAGAAGTAAAGGGTATTGAAATTCAAGTACCATTCCAACGTTTAACATATGATGAGGCGATGAATCGTTATGGTTCAGATAAACCTGATACTCGTTTCGATATGGAACTAGTAGAACTATCTCATATTGTAAAAAATTGTGGATTTAAAGTGTTTACTTCTGCTATTGAAAACGGTGGTATCGTCAAAGGAATTAATGTAAAAGGTGGGGCTCTCAAGTACTCACGTAAAGAAATTGATGACTTGGCAAAATTTGTGGCAATTTATGGAGCAAAAGGCTTAGCTTGGTTAAAGGTTGAGGAAGACGGGTTAAAGGGACCGATTGCTAAGTTCTTGACTGAAGAAGAACAAGCTGAAATGCGTACAGTTCTAAACGTTGAGGTTGGTGATTTGCTATTCTTTGGTGCAGACAAAAAGAAAGTTGTCTTTGATAGCTTAGGTGCCCTTCGTTTAAAATTTGCCAAAGAGTTGGATTTAATTGATAAAACAAAATTTAATTTTCTATGGGTTACTGAGTTTCCTTTACTATCCTATGATGAAGAAGCAGGCCGTTACGTAGCTGAACATCATCCGTTTACACGGCCAGTAAAAGAAGACGAAGCGCTACTTGTAACTGCTCCGGAAAATGTAAGAGCAGAGGCGTATGACTTAGTATTAAATGGTTATGAGCTTGGCGGAGGTTCACAACGTATCTATGAACGAGACCTACAAGAAACAATGTTTAAAGCTCTTGGTTTCACGGAAGAAGAAGCTCGTAATCAGTTTGGCTTTTTACTTGAAGCGTTCGAATACGGAACACCTCCGCATGGTGGCATTGCTCTTGGCTTAGATCGTTTAATCATGTTACTTGCGGGAAGAACAAACTTACGCGATACGATTGCCTTCCCTAAAACTGCTAGTGCTAGCTGTTTATTAACAAATGCTCCTAGTGGGGTTAGTGATGAGCAGTTAAAAGAATTAAACTTATCAATACTTCCAAAGAAAGAAACTGTAGAAACTAAGATATAACATGTTTAGTGTTCAAATAGTGGAAATTTCTGTTTTACATTTCTCTTTTTTCATGCTATATTGATTTTACGTGAATTTTGAAGCTTTAAAATAATTTTACTATTTAAAAACTAATCGCTGTAAAAATATAAATATTACTTATCAAGAGAGGCGGAGGGACTGACCCGATGAAGCCCAGCAACCTGTTAAGGTATCTTTGGATACCGAAGAAAGATTGAACATTCTACTGAATGGCCATTCTTTACTTATAACAAGGTGCTAATTTCAGCAGAGCTTATTAGCTCTGACAGATAAGTGAAAGAGCTAAAACCTTTCCTTATCTGGAGAGGTTTTTTTATTTGTAAGATTAAAGCGCAAATAATTCTCAGCTAAGGAAAAAAAAGGAGTTGGTTGACATGATTAAAATCGGGTTATTGGGTTATGGAACAGTTAACTCAGGTGTATATGAGGGAATTACAGATACACTAGGTTATCTCGAACACCTGTTACAGGATCAAATATGTATAGAGAAAATACTTATACGCGATAGAATTAAATATAGCGCAAATGCTAATTATGATATACTAACAGATTCGGCTGATGAATTCTTTAATCATGAATTTGATGTGGTATTTGAAGCGATGGGTGGAGAACAACCAGCACTCGACTATATCACATATTTGTTGTCGAAGAGAGTACCAGTTATAACTGCGAACAAAGAGTTAGTTGCTAAACATGGTCCAATACTTGAGCATTTAGCAAAAAAACATGAAACGTTTATTGGATTTGAGGCTACCGTTGCAGGTGGAATTCCAATCATTAATACACTTAAGAGTCAGCTTCAATGGACCTCAGTCGAAAAAGTATCCGGTATTTTAAATGGTACAACAAATTTTATTATTACTGGTTTGCAAGAGGGGAATCGTACATTTGAAAGTGTCTTAAAAGAAGCCCAAGAATTGGGATTTGCAGAAGCAGATCCTACTTCAGATGTTGAAGGTTTTGATGCATTATATAAATTACAGATTTTATGTAGACTCTGTTTCGGAACTTGGCCGACAGCTGAACAATTCCAAAGAACAGGAATGTCTCAATTAGAGGCCTGGCATTTTAAAGCGGGAGACTACCTTCAATTAAAATTAAAATATATCGCTGAAGCATATTTTGATGGTACAGAGGTAAAAGGCTCAATTTCGCCAACTTTTGTCGAGGAAAAGCATCCGCTATCATCCATTACTAATGAGAACAACGGTATTTGCCTCCAGGGAGATTGGCTAGGAAACTTTGTTGCCTCAGGACCTGGTGCTGGAAAAAAACCAACAGCAACGAGCATGATTGAAGATTACTTGCACCAGCTTCAGAAGAAGCCTTTCCAACAACAACTTAGAAAAAGAAAAAGTGCTAATGAGATAGACAGCAAGGAATACTTATTATTGTTTGATATAAAGCAAGAATTAGAAGTACATCAGGGCTTAAAAAAGCTAAAGCATATAGTAAATGAAGTTGTTCAATTTGAGAATAATGAAAAAGTTGCCATGTTAGTTAGAACGGAAGAATTATTGTCTGTGATTAGAGGTGTTTGTCAGGGAATGGAAGTTTTTCCGGTGCTACGAGTAAGTAATAAGATAGATAATTACTCAATCGAGAAGCATTTGAAAGCCTTATAATCAAAATTTGTCGAATTTGCAAATTTTAGTAGAAACTCCTTGGTTAACTTGAATTCTAAAATAAATCATGATATGATAAAAACAACAAATGAGCATCCTGAAGTGTTGGTAGGATACGATACGTTTTGAGCCAACATTTTTAATATGGGAGCCTGCAGTTTTACTTTGGCGTGCAAGCCTTCTCGAGAGGAAGTACTAAGAAGTAAACAAGGCACCCACCTGCCGAGGCAGGTTCAAAACTATGTGTTTTACGGCATTTCGGGGCTCTACATTTATGCTTATGACAAACCTAGGGTATTTCCTAGGTTTTTTATTATATGGGCTTCTTAGGTATAGACGTATTCTTAAAAGGGAAATTTACAATTTATACGGCATATGATATATTCTTAATCATGAATATAGGTTTCCTATTGATTTAATAGGAATTGGAAGGAGTACAAGCATGCTACATCAATTTTCACGGAACGAACTAGCCATTGGTCATGATGGCTTAGACATTTTAAGAAATAGTACAGTTGCAGTCCTTGGTATTGGAGGGGTAGGTTCCTTTTCCGCAGAAGCACTAGCAAGATCAGGAGTAGGAAGACTTGTTTTAGTTGACAAGGACGATGTCGATATAACGAATGTAAATCGTCAAATTCATGCATTACTATCTACAGTAGGGAAGCCTAAAGTTGACCTAATGAAGGAAAGAATTGCAGATATTAATCCAAACTGTGAAGTAATTGCTTTAAAAATGTTTTATACAGAAGAAACTTACGAAGCATTCTTTGAGTATGGACTTGATTTTGTGGTGGACGCCTCCGATACAATATCATACAAAATTCATCTGATGAAAGAGTGTCTAAAAAGAAAAATTCCAATTATCTCGAGTATGGGTGTTGCCAACAAAATGGACCCAACAAGACTAAGAATCGCCGATATATCTAAAACTAGCTATGACCCTATCGCAAAAGTAATTCGAACAAAACTGCGTAAAGAAGGTATACATAAAGGTGTGAACGTGGTCTTCTCTGATGAACAACCAATCAAAATACGTGAGGAGATTAGGAAAGAAATCGTTTCAAAGGCAGCAGAAGAAGGTCGTATAAGAAAAGCGAAAATGCCACCTTCGTCGAACGCATTTGTTCCCTCGGTTTCAGGGCTGATTATGGCGGGGCACGTAATAACCTCATTATTAAAAGACATTAAAATTGAACGGTAAGGATGAAAGTGTTGGAGCATAATGCCCGTAGATGATTACGGACTGCTTTCAACGCTTTTTTTGATTGTTAAAAGTAGGTAATAAATACTTTTGACCAAGTGATAAGTTTAACGTGAGTGAAGTTACTATGTAACAAAATTTTGTAATTTTTGTTCTTTTATACAAAAAGATCTGAGTTAAGAATACTCTCATTTTAATATTTAGATAAATTAACTATAAGCTTGTATGTTTCTGTCGAAATCTTATTGATAATTTGCCTTTATACTCATATAATGAAAGCACTTACATAAGGTCATCTGATCATCTGATCATAGTAGGTGTCTTATGAGAAATATAGGAGGGATTGGGGAGTTAGATCGTTAAAAACGTAGAAATTCAAAAACAGAATAATGAACTTTTGGGGGAATTAACATGCAATTAGTAACAGCGTTTAGTGCAATTATCGCACCATTTATTTTTCTAGTCCTGTTAAGAATGCCAGCTAAGCGTGGAATGCTTTACAGTGCAATAATTGTAATTTTGCTAGCTTTTACAGTATGGGGATTAGAAGGAAATGTACTGTTAGCATCAATTTTGCAAGGGGGCCACAAGGCATTAACAATTCTATTTATCCTTTTTGGAGCAATTGTATTGTTAAATACATTAAGAAATACCGGGGCAGTAGACAGAATTAATGAAGGTTTTCGAAATATATCGCCCGATATGCGAGTACAAGTTGTGATTGTTGCATTTCTATTTGGGAGTTTAATAGAGGGCGCAGCAGGATTTGGAACACCAGCTGCTGTTACAGGCCCATTACTTGTTGCTCTTGGCTTTACACCATTAGCTGCAGCAACAGCTGCACTTATTGCCGATAGTACTGCGGTTTCATTTGGGGCAGTTGGTACACCAATTATTGTTGGCTTAAGTAATATTGAAGGGGCAGGACTGGAATTATTTAAAGAGATTGGAATATTAGTAACACGAATGGACTTATTAATTGGTACCCTAATGCCATTTATTATTGTACTTGTATTAACGATCGCATTTGGAAAGAAAAAGAAATTTACAAGCGCATTTGCATTGCTCCCTTGGACGTTGGTAGTAGGGGCTACTTACAGTGTTTCAGCTGCATTATATGCTGCGCTTTTTGGTCCGGAATTTGTTTCAATATTGGCATCAATTTCAGCACTTGCGATTGCTACGATTACAGCTAAAAAGAAATTTTTGCTACCAAAGGTTGTCTGGCAGGATGCCTTAGCTGCAGATTATAAGGCAGTTGAGAAAAAATCAGAGATGAGTTTAATTTCTGCTTGGAGCCCATATTTTGTGGTGGTTGCTTTGCTACTGTTAACGAGAATTGTTCCTGAAATAAAACGATTCTCGCAAACTGCTATTGATTTCGGGTGGAAGAATATCCTAGGTATTGAAGGAATAAATTCTGCTTGGCAAGTGCTATATTCACCAGGAGCCGTTCTGGTCCTTGCTGCGATTATTTCGGTGTTTACACAAAGGAAAACGCTGGCAAGCTTTACAAAAGCATCAAAAGAATCATTGCTTTCTGTTAAAGGTGCAGCATTCGCACTGATTCCTACATTAGCGTTGGTACAGGTGTTCACAAACTCAGGTTTGAATACAAAAGCTTTAGTGTCAATGCCTGAATATATAGCTTTAACGATGACTACTTCACTAGGTGAGGTATGGCTGTTCGTTGCTCCGTTTCTTGGGATATTAGGGGCATTTATTACAGGGAGTGCTACTGTGTCCACACTTACGTTTTCTCCTATCCAATATAACGTAGCAATGGAGGTTGGCTTACATTCAAACGTTGTGTTAGCTCAGCAGGTTGCAGGTGGTGCAGCAGGAAATATGATCTGTGTTCATAATGTTGTAGCAGCCTCAGCGGTTGTCGGTCTAGTAGGGAAAGAAGGGGATATCATCCGGAAAACTCTAATCCCGGCCTTAGTATATGGTTTGTTAGTTGGAATTGCAGGTGCAGTGTTGCTAATGTTTATTTAATGGAGTATATAAACATGAATTTTGAGCTTTAACATTTCCTAGCTTCGAACGAACTAACAAAATGGATTTAGTATCGTCGTGATGAATATTAAATTTTATATTTCATAGAATTAATAAATGTTCCTCAGGCTATTGTTTAGTATAATAGTCTGAGGAAGTATAGTAAGATATTGGTTTAAAAAATTTTAAACGAGTCATCAGATGACCTGATCAATTTAAGGTAACTAGGGGGAGTAAATATTTATGAAAGTTTCTTTATTTCTAACGTGTATAGCAGATGTTGTCTATCCTGCATCAGTAGGGAAGAGTGCTGTCGAAATTCTTGAACGTCTTGGTTGTGAAGTGGATTTTCCCAAAAAGCAAACTTGCTGTGGACAGCCTGCTTTTAACAGTGGGTACCATCGTGAAACAAAAGAAGTTGCAAAGCACATGATCAATGTCTTTAAGGATGCGAAATATGTTGTGTCTCCATCCGGGTCTTGTACAACAATGTTACATGAATATGTTCACTTATTTGAAGGGGATTTGGAGTGGAGAGCAAGAGCAGAAGAACTTAAGAATAAATCATATGAACTCACACAATTTATTGTAGATGTATTACAAGTGAATGATGTAGGGGCAAAGCTACATGCGAAGGCAACATATCATACTTCTTGTCACATGACACGGCTATTAGGTGTGAAAACAGCTCCAATCACCCTCTTAAAAAACGTTGAAGGCATAGAATATATAGAACTACCAAACAAAGAACAATGCTGTGGATTTGGTGGGACTTTTTCTGTTAAGATGTTACCAATTTCCGAACAAATGGTAGATGAAAAAGTTCAACACATTGAAGAGACGGATGCAGAAGTAGTAATTGGAGCTGACCTTGGGTGTCTGATGAATATTGGTGGACGAATTAATCGTCTGGGAAAACCAATCAAAGTTATGCATATTGCAGAAGTGTTGAATAATTGCTAGGGAGGTATTTTAGATGGGGATAAAAATTGGGGATGAAAAGTTTTTTGATCGAGTAGATAAAGGAATTAATAACGATTTTATGCGTAAGGCCGTAGCAGGAGCACAAGAACGGATGCAGGGGAGACGTCTAGACTCAATCAGTTCATTAGGGGACTGGGAGGAGTGGCGCAATCATGCCGAAGAGATTCGTCAGCATACTCTTGAAAACTTAGACTTTTATTTAGAGCAATTAACAGAGAATGTTATAAAAAGTGGCGGACACGTCTTTTTCGCCGAAACAGCAGATGATGCTAATGAGTATATTAAGTCTGTAGTAACAAAGAAGAATGCAAAAAAGATTATTAAATCTAAATCTATGGTTACTGAAGAGATTAGTATGAATCAAGCGTTAGAGTCGATGGGTTGTGAGGTTATTGAGACAGACCTTGGAGAATGGATTTTACAATTAGATGACCATGATCCTCCTTCTCATATTGTTGTTCCTGCTCTTCATAAGAATAAAGAACAAATTCGCGATACATTTAGTGAGAAACGAGGTTACAGTAAATCTAGTGATCCAAAGGAATTAGCTTTATTTGCTCGTGAAACATTAAGAAAAGACTTCTTAGAAGGTGAGGTTGGCATTACTGGCTGTAACTTTGCAGTAGCTGAGTCTGGATCAATTTCCCTTGTGACAAATGAGGGCAATGCTCGCTTAGCAACTACTATTCCAAAAACTCAAATTACAGTAATGGGAATGGAAAGAATTGTTCCAACATGGGAAGAATTAGACGTGCTTATTAGCATGTTAGCTAGAAGTGCAGTTGGACAAAAGTTAACAAGCTACGTTACCGGTCTAACGGGACCGAAACAAGAAGGTGATGTAGATGGGCCAGAAGAATTTCACTTAGTTATTGTAGATAATGGTAGGTCTAAGATTCTCGGAACACAGTTTCAAAGTGCATTACAGTGTATCAGGTGTGCCGCATGTATTAATGTCTGCCCAGTTTATAGACACGTAGGAGGACACTCTTATGGTTCAATATATCCAGGTCCGATTGGGGCAGTATTAAATCCATTATTAGGGGACTACGATGAATATAAAGAACTGCCGTATGCATCTAGCCTATGTGCGGCTTGTACAGATGTTTGTCCTGTTAAAATTCCGCTTCATAGTTTGTTAATTGAGCACCGCCGTGTCATGGTAGAACAAGAAGGGAAGGCACCTTTTGCGGAGAAATTGGCCATGAAAGGTTATGCGTATGCAGCGTCATCACCTACTGTTTATAATGTCGGAACAAAATCTGCTCCATCCGTCATGGGACCCTTTACGAAAAACGGTTTCATATCAGACGGACCAGGTCCTGTCAAACTCTGGACAGATATTCGGGACCTCCCCGAACTTAGTAAGGGAAAAGATAAGTTTAGAACATGGTTTGAAAACCGTGATAAAGGAGGGAATTAATATGACAATCGGGACGGCTCATAATAAAGAAAAATTTCTTAGTAATATTGCAAAATCCCTTGGGAGAGATCGAAAAACAGCTGGTGTTGTTCGTCCAAATTGGGAGCAGCGTCCTCAATATGAAGTATTCAAGGGATTTTCGCAGGATGAGCTTTTATTTCAACTAGAAGATCAATGTCAACGTATTCACACAGTTTGTAAAAGAACTAGCTTTGATAAGTTGTCTGAAACACTAAAGGGAGCGATTGAAGAGTTAGATGGGAAATCTATTGTAAGTTGGAAAGATCCTCGTTTTGCCGACTACCACTTAGAAAATGTCTTTAAGGAGTTTGCTAATGTTGAAGGGAATGAATTCCATACGTGGGACCCAAGCATAGGTGAAGAGAATATTAGAATAGCCGAGCGGGCGAATATCGGGATCACGTTTTCAGACATTACCTTAGCTGAATCTGGTTCTGTCGTGTTGTTTAGCGAGCAAGGGAAAGGAAGATCTGTGAGTCTACTTCCAAGAACCTATCTTGCTATCATTCCGAAAAGCACCATTGTCCCTAGAATGACGCAAGCTGCTTCTAAAATTCATAAAATGGCAATGGCAGGTCGGTTGCCTTCATGTATTAATTTCATTTCTGGTCCTAGTAATAGTGCAGATATCGAATTAAATTTAGTTGTAGGCGTACACGGCCCTGTAAAAGCAACCTATATAATTGTTGAAGACAAATAATAAAAAAAACTGAAAGCATCGAGCTCGATGCTTTCAGTTTTTTATTTTGCTATTTTTTCGAGGTTCCCGTTTTTATCCATACGGAATTTAGGTGCTTGAACTTGCTCTTCTTCATCTTGAAGTAAAGCCATTCGACGAGCGCGATTCATAATTTGGATTAGTGATTGATAGTCTTCTTCAACAACTCGGTGGTCATTCTCCAATTTAGCAAGTTTGGTTTCCAGTTCTTTTTTCTCAGTCATAAGCTGGAGGTTTTCCTTCATTAGCTTTTCATTTTCTTTACGTAACTCGAATGAGCTTCCTTCTTTTGAAGCTAAGGACTGAATGAAGTTTAATACCTCTTTTAATGATATTTGCTGAGATTGTTGTTGCTGACTCGTAGCCATAATATTCATTTCCGTAGCTGTCATGGTAGGCATAAGAGCTGTCTCCATTTGAGTATGCTGAACCGTAGTTGGTTTAAATGACAGTCTTCTTTTCATTTCTTTTCTTTGTTTTTTTGCTAGTTTTATTGCTTCGTTATACTGGTTTCTTACCACCGCATTCCAACGAAAACCACAAGCAGCTGATGTGCGGTTTAATTCATCTCCTACTTCATCAAATGCTTTTAACTGGGTACCACCTTCTCTGATGTGGCGCAATACCGTTTCTGCTAACAATAGATCGTCTTCTGATGACCATGCATCTTGTCTAATTTTCATAAACTTTTCATCTCCTTATATTTCGTCTCTATTTTTCTACCCATTTTTTAATTGAGAAAAATTGTTAATTGTTTACTAATACTTTTGCCAGACTTTCATGCAAATATACATAGTCTAAAAGTATTTTTTGATAAAACAAGTAACAGAATAGATAAACTAATAGAAAAGGAAATGAAAGCGTAAATGTAGATAAAGCAGATGAATAGAAAGAAGAAGGTAATTGTAGAGTGTTTTCTACATTTTACCTCCTCAAAGTTTACGTGTTTTTGCGCTTGTCAAAATAGTCTAACCGTTTTGCTACAGTCATCTCATAGCCGTTGTCAGAAGGCTTGTAGAAAATTTTTCCAACCATATGATCAGGTAAGTATTGCTGGGCAACGTAGTTCTTTTCAAAATTATGGGGATACTTATATCCAACACCATGTCCTAAGTCTTTTGCTCCTTTATAGTGAGCATCCCTTAAATGAACGGGAACTTCCCCAGTTTTTTCTTTCTTAACTGCTTCCAATGCCTGATCAATCCCTACGATAACAGCATTACTTTTTGGGGCGGTTGCTAAATAAAGTGCTGCTTCAGCTAAAGGGATCCTCGCTTCAGGCATACCGACGAAATTGACTGCATAAGCAGCAGCCTGAACAATTAACAAGGCATTGGGATCAGCTAAACCAATATCTTCTGCTGCATGTACATACAATCTTCTAGCTATGAACTTCGGATCTTCACCGGCATATAACATTTTTGCTAACCAATATAATGTTGCATCAGGGTCGGAACCGCGAATACTCTTAATAAACGCTGAAACGGTATCATAATGATTATCACCTTTTTTATCATACCTAACAATTCGCTTTTGAATAGATTCTTCAGCCGTCTGCAAAGTAATAACGATAGTGCCATTTTGGTCTGGATTTGTTGTTAATACTGCTAGCTCTAATGCATTCAGAGCGGATCTGGCATCTCCATTAGATACATTAATAAAATGTTCGAGTGCGTCTTCTGAAATACTAACTTGATAGTTTCCAAATCCTCTTTCTTTGTCTTGGATGGCATTAGTTACTATTTTTCTAATGTCTTTCTCAGTGTGTGGTCTAAGTTGAAAGAGACGTGATCTAGATAGTAAGGCCTGGTTAATTTCAAACATTGGACTTTCTGTTGTGGCACCAATTAGGATGACGGTACCATCTTCAACGTTTGGTAACAGGGCATCTTGTTGTCCTTTATTAAACCGATGAATTTCATCAATAAATAAGATTGTCTTTTTGTTGTACATCAAGAGACGTTCCTTGGCTTCTTCAACTACTTTTCTGATGTCCGCAATCCCAGCAGTTACAGCATTTAATTGTGCGAATGTGGCTGAAGTTGAATTGGCAATAACCTTTGCAATGGTCGTTTTTCCTGTACCTGGTGGCCCAAAGAAAATCATTGGTGTAAGACGATCTGCTTCTATGGCACGTCTAAGTAGTGATCCTTTTCCAAAAATATGTTCTTGACCAACGACTTCATCAATCGTTCTAGGTCGCATTCTACTAGCTAAGGGCCCTTTTATATTTTCATGTTTTTGAGAAGAATAGTTAAATAAATCCACGAGCTTCTACTCCTTAAGGGTCTTTTGAGTCAGATTAACTTAATCATAGCTGAAATGCAATGATTAACATTAAGTTCTTTATTGCCAACAGATTTTTAAATCGTGATATAATTGGATGGCAGATAGATGGAAACGAGAGTGGGAGACAACAGTGGGTATAGACAAACAAAAATTAGTAAAGCGCTGGTCAATTTTTCTTACTGGCTTAATCGTGATGTCGTTAGGAATCGTCCTAATGATAGAAGCAAATCTAGGAGTAGCCCCATGGGACGTTCTTCATATTGGGTTAACGAAACAATTTGGATTGACGGTAGGTTCTTGGTCAATTATTATGGGATTTTGCATTATTACAGTTACGAGTTTGTTAACGAAGCAATTGCCTATGCTAGGGGCATTTATAAATATGGTCCTTGTCGGTGCATTTATTGACATCTACCGTATTTTTATCGAAACACCTGCCACAACATGGGGTCAGTATGTTATGCTTTTAGTTGGAGTTATCGTATGTGGTTATGGAATAGGTTTGTATATAGCTCCTAGGTGTGGAGCAGGTCCAAGAGATAGTTTAATGATAGCAATAACGGATTTAAGTGGCTGGAAGGTCCAGCATGTCCGTTTTGTTATGGAAATTTGTGTATTGCTGATAGGATGGCTACTAGGCGGACCGGTATTTATTGGAACAGTTATTTTTAGCTTAATGATTGGTAATGTTGTAGGTTATACGCTACCACAATGTCAACATTTAGTAGATCGAATGATAGAAAGAGGGATCGCAAGTGAAAATATCGACAAAAGGACGCTACGGGTTAACAATCATGATGGCGTTAGCAAAGAAGCACGGTGAGGGACCAGTATCATTAAAATCGATAGCTAAGGATTATGATTTATCCGAGCATTATTTAGAGCAACTTATTGCTCCTCTTCGCAATGCCTTATTGGTAAAAAGCGTGCGTGGAGCATACGGGGGATATATGTTAGCAAAGGATGCTAACCAAATTACAGCTGGTGATATTATTCGCGTATTAGAAGGACCAATTAGTCCTGTAGAAGTACTTGAAGATGAGGAACCTGCAAAACGTGATTTATGGATTAAAATTAGAGATGCTGTTAAAGATGTTCTAGATAGTACAACTCTTGACGATTTAGCAAATTTTGAAGACAAAGGAAACCAAGAATACTATATGTTTTATATTTAGTCCATAATAATGTAAAATCAAGAATTCAGAATGTAGAAAATGTAATCCATTTATTTTTACATTCTACACTTAAGTAAGAAGGTGTCAAAACGATAATGAAATCTATCTATGTGGATCACGCAGCTACTTCGCCAACACATCCAGCTGTTGTTGAAGCTATGTTACCTTATTTTTACGAGAATTTCGGGAATCCGTCTAGCATCCATCAATTTGGTCGTAAAACAAGACAGGCGATTGATGAAGCAAGAGCTATTTTAGCCAAGACGATAAATGCTAATGAAAAGGAAATTATTTTTACTAGTGGTGGTACTGAGGCAGACAATTTAGCTGTAATCGGGTTTGCTATGGCCAATCAAAAAAGAGGTAAGCACATCATCACAACAGCTATAGAGCACCATGCACTACTACATACATGTGCCTACTTAGAAAAACAAGGATTTGATGTAACTTATTTACCTGTGAATGAAACAGGGAAAATTTACATCGATGATTTAATGAATGCTGTTCGACCAGATACTATTTTAGTATCGATCATGTTTGGTAACAACGAAGTTGGAACCCTACAACCAATAAGCGAAATTGGTCAACTATTGTCAGAACGTGAAATTGCTTTTCATACAGATGCAGTACAAGCATACGGAATTGAAGCAATTGATGTAAAAGAGATGAACATTGATTTCTTAAGTGTCTCTTCTCATAAGGTAAATGGACCAAAAGGAGTAGGATTCCTTTACGCAAAAAGCGACAAAAAGCTGCAGCCTAACCTACATGGTGGGGAGCAAGAACGAAAAAGACGAGCGGGAACTGAAAACGTTGCAGGAATAGTTGGTTTGATGGAAGCTGCTAAAATTGCTCTTGCAGAGAAGCACATGAAACGGGATCAATATTTATTGTTCAGAAATAAAATGATTAGCATTTTTCAGGAGTCAGGTGTTGAATTTCAAATTAACGGTGATCATGATACCTTCCTTCCCCATATTTTGAATGTTAGTTTTCATGGAGTAGGTGTTGAGTCCTTACTCGTAAATTTAGATTTAGCAGGCATTGCAGCCTCTAGTGGTTCGGCATGTACTGCTGGAAGTTTAGAACCCTCGCATGTATTAGCAGCAATGTTTCAAGACAATAAACAAAGGGTTATGTCAGCGATTCGGTTTAGCTTCGGCTTAGGCAACACTATTGAAGAGATTGAGAAAGTGGCAAATGAAACCGTAAAAATTGTCCAAAGAATTAAACAGTAAGTGAGAGGTAGTGAGGTAATGCTACAGAGTAATAAAGCTCCAAAAGATACAAGAGTAGTGGTTGGAATGTCAGGTGGGGTTGACTCATCTGTAGCTGCTTATCTTTTAAAGGAACAAGGGTATGATGTTATTGGCATTTTTATGAAAAACTGGGATGATACAGACGAAAATGGTGTCTGTACAGCTACTGAAGATTATAACGATGTCATTCGTGTCTGTAATCAAATTGGTATACCCTATTATGCTGTTAATTTTGAAAAACAGTATTGGGACAAGGTGTTTACGTACTTTTTAGAAGAGTACAAAGCTGGTAGAACACCAAACCCTGACGTCATGTGTAATAAAGAAATAAAATTTAAGGCATTTCTAGACCATGCCATGTCTCTTGGGGCAGATTATTTAGCTACGGGTCATTACGCCAGAGTAGAGTTTCGCGACGGTGAGTATAAAATGCTTCGCGGTGTTGATGAAAATAAAGATCAAACCTACTTTTTAAATGCGTTAGGACAAGAACAATTATCAAGAACGATGTTCCCTATTGGCGATCTACCAAAGAAAGAAGTTCGGGAAATTGCACAAAAAGCCCAACTAGCTACAGCCAATAAAAAAGACAGTACCGGTATTTGTTTCATAGGTGAACGAAATTTTAAAGAGTTCCTAAGTCAATTTTTACCTGCTCAACCTGGTGAGATGCAAACTCTCGACGGTGAAGTGAAAGGGAAACACGATGGATTGATGTATTATACGTTAGGTCAACGCCATGGTCTTGGTATCGGTGGGTCTGGTGAACCATGGTTTGCTGTAGGGAAAGATCTTGAAAAAAATATATTATTTGTTGAACAAGGCTTTCATCATCCGAGTCTATATTCAGAAGGTTTATTAGCTACGAATATTAACTGGGTTAGTGATCAACCGACCCCTACAACCTTCAGCTGTACGGCAAAATTCCGTTATCGCCAACCTGATAACGGTGTAACTGTTCATATAGAAGCAGATGGAACAGTTAGGGTCATCTTTGATGAACCACAACGTGCGATTACACCGGGACAAGCAGTTGTGTTTTACCGGGAAGACGAATGTTTAGGTGGCGGAACGATTGATAAGATAATCAAAAAAGTGGACTGATCTCAATTCGCCATTGAGACAGTCTTTTTTCAAATTCATACATTTTAGGAGTGGTTCAAATGGAAAATAAGCAATCGAAAGCAGCTGAATTAATTCAAGCAGGAAAACTCGAGGAGGCTGCGAAATTATTAAATGAAGCTATAGAAGAAGACCCTAATGATGCAGTTGCTTACGTGAATTTTGGTCATTTATTAACAATAGTAGGCGAACGTGATCGAGCGATTAGCTTCTATCATCGTGCAATTGACATTGATAAGACGATGGCTACTGCTTATTATGGGGCAGGAAATACATATTTTGAACAGGACAAATTTGAGGAAGCAATCGGGATGTTTAAGGAAGCTATAGCCAATGGCTTAGTCGAAGCAGATGCATACTTTATGTTAGGACTTTGTTATTCCAACATGGGTATTTTACCTTATGCATTGGCAAACTTTTTAACGGCAACTGAAAAAAATCCAAATGACATTGATGCAATGTTTCAGTACGGGATGACGCTTGCACAAACAGAACAAATTGATGAGGCAATAAGTGTTTTAGAAAAAGTCATAAATGTAGATGAAAATCATGCCGATGCTTATTATAATTTAGGTGTAGCTTATGCTTTTAAGGAAGAAGGAAAGAAAGCACTAAAGATGTTCGAGCAGGCGTTAAAAATACAACCAGACCATTTATTGGCAGGTAATGGTAAAAAACAACTAGAGGCATTGCTCCAAGACGAATAAACTTGGAAGAGGTATTAATTATGGTTGCTGAAACTCAAAATGACTCCCCTTTTATTAAAGGTGAACTGATCAACATTATTTATATGAATGAAGATAGTTTTTATACTGTTGCTAGAGTGAAAGTCCTTAATACGAATTTAGAGCTTCCCGAAAAAGTGATTGCGATTGTTGGAACACTTCCTAAGCTAGACGAGGAACATTCATACACTTTCTATGGTAAGGTGCTTGAACATCCAAAATTTGGGTTTCAATTTCAAGTCAGCTCTTTTGAAAAGGAGATGCCCAAGACCACAGAAGGTATTATTCGCTACTTAAGTAGCGATCGCTTTAAAGGAATTGGTCGGAAAACTGCTGAGGCTATCGTTGCCAAACTTGGAGAGCAAGCAATCACAAAAATAATTGAAGATAAAGAAATCCTTAAGCAGGTCCCTCAGCTAAAAGAGGATAAAATTCAACATATCTACGATCAAGTAATAGAACACCAGGGGGTTGAACAAGTCTTAATCGAGCTCTATAAATACGGTTTTGGTCCACAGTTGGCAATGAAGATCTTTCAGGCATATAAAGAAGATACTCTTCAGGTCATAAAAAGTAATCCTTATCAACTTATTTATGATGTTGAAGGGATAGGTTTTGCAAAGGCAGATTTGTTAGGACAATCACTTGGTTTTACAAAAGATCAACCAGAGCGAATTCATGCTGGTTGCCTGCACCTTGTTCAAGAAATGTCTCTACAAGAGGGGCATGTTTTCATCGTCAGGGAGAGTTTGGTCCGGGAAGCAATGTCGTTACTAAGTGATAGTAACTACAATCTATCCGTACAAGAGATTGAAAAACAATTAACATACCTAGAAGAAGAAGGTCAATTGATTGTTGAGGGTGAAAATGTTTATCTTCCTTCCTTGTACTTTGCTGAAAAAGGATTGGTCACAAGTATTTCGAAACTGCTTACGAATAATCAACAAATTGAGGAGTTTCCAGAGGCTGAATTTTTAAAAGCAATCGGTGAGACAGAAGAAGACCTCAAAATTGAGTATGCTCCTTCTCAGAAAGAAGCTATTAAAACAGCACTTCAATCGGGAGTTATGATTTTAACGGGGGGACCAGGTACTGGTAAAACGACGGTCATTAAGGGGATTGTTGAGTCGTATGCAAAGTTACATGGGCTCTCATTAAATAAAAGAGACTATAGTAAAAACAATCCTTTTCCAATTGTTTTAGTAGCTCCCACAGGTAGGGCAGCAAAACGAATGTCAGAGGCCACCGGTCTACCGGCAGAAACGATTCATCGTCTATTGGGTTGGAAAGGTGGTCACTCAGGCTTTGAAAAAGATGAGGATAATCCAATAGAGGGTCAATTATTGATTGTGGATGAGGTTTCAATGGTTGACATTTGGCTTGCCAACCAATTATTTAAATCGTTGCCTAACTCAATACAAGTCATACTTGTTGGCGATGAGGATCAGCTACCTTCTGTAGGACCAGGGCAGGTACTTAGTGAATTACTTCATTCTAATATTATACCAACCGTCAACCTGGTAGATATTTATCGTCAGTCTAAGGAATCTTCAATCATTCAACTAGCTCATAAAATGAAGGAAGGTCAGTTGCCAGATGATATTACAGAAGCAAAAACAGACCGTAGATTTTTTCCATGTACACAAGACCAAGTCATAACTGTTATCGAGCAAGTATGCCAAAATGCAATGAAAAAGGGGTATACTGCTAAAGAAATTCAAGTGTTAGCCCCTATGTACCGAGGCAATGCCGGGATTGAAGCACTCAATAGCAAATTACAAGGTATTTTTAATCCGAAAAAAGAAAAGCAACGGGAAATCATTTTTGGTGAGATCTCCTACCGCGTTGGTGATGTTGTTTTACAGCTTGTCAACAACCCCGAAGAAAATGTCTTTAATGGAGATAGGGGAGAAATTGTAGCCATTATCTATGCTAAAGAAAACGTAGAAAAACAAGATCAAATCGTCATTTCCTTTGAGGGGATTGAAGTCATTTACACGAAGCAAGATCTGAATCAAATCACATTGGCTTACTGTTGTAGTGTTCATAAATCACAAGGGAGTGAATTTCCTATTGTGATCATGCCGATTGTAAAAGGGTATCATCGCATGCTACGTAGAAACCTTGTCTACACTGGGATTACAAGGGCCAAGGAATATTTAATTTTATGCGGTGAGGTAAAGGCATTTCAATCTGCAATCCTTCAACAGAACGAGATGCAACGTAATACCAAGTTGAAAGAAAAACTAATTGAAAATGTAGAATGGACAACTTCTTCGTGAAGAAGGCATTTATTAAATGCACACTCTACAATTTGCATTTGAACTTACAGTTGGAATTAGTTACTTTGCATGTTTTGTGATGAATAACAAACCATATAAATGTTCGGAAAGGTGGGAGAATAACTTTGCGAACGTTTTCCGTTCTAAATGGTTTGTCCGTTATTGCTCTAGATGGTGGAGAAGAAATCGGTAAAGTAATCGATTTGTTATTTCATGAAACACAGGTTAAAGGCCTACTTATTGACAAAAATGGATGGTTGAACCGCCATTTATTTGTACCTTTAGAAAATATCCATGCAATAGGACATGACGCTCTGACTATCGATCATGTTGATATGTTGAAACCATACGACAGAAAGCATTTTCCCCACTATCTGCTCCAAACTGGGCCCAAAAAGTTAGTTGGGAAGACATTAATGTCGACTGAGGGCGAAAAGTTAGGTCTTGTCGAAGATGTATATTTTCATGAAGAAATGGGCAATATCGTAGGGTATGAGGTGACAGACGGATTTATCGCTGATTTAAAGGAGGGGAAACGCGTGTTGCAATCAAAAGCTCCTTTAACAGTTGGTGATGAGGTTCTAGTCATTGATTTAAATTGTTAAAGGAGGCCCTTTCGATGCGTTGTCCTAATTGCAAAGGTAAAGATATTGGAAAAATTGGTACAAATCAATATTATTGTTGGCATTGTTTCATTGAATTAACTATCGTAAACGGGCGATTTTCATTACACCAAGTAGAGGAAGACGGAAGTTTGAGCTCACTTGATGACCTTTTTGAAGACGAAGATATGAGCGTAGAGAGTAGTTGATTGCTGCTCAATTTCATCAAGTGTTAGAGGTTACAGAAGACCAAAAGTCTTAGGACTCACTCTAAAATTGGTGGTGATTGAATTGCGTACAAGAACTTTATTAGCAATAGGAATAGGTGCAGCTGCTGTTTCGATGATGGATCCAAAGCGTCGCAAACGGATGATGAGAATGATGCAACCGATGACGAACAATTTTGAAATGGCAGATATGATGCCTTCAAAACAAACGATCAAAAAGCTACAAAAGCAAATGATGCGAACATTTTCGTAATAAAGGAGGCTCCTAGCTTTGGCTAGGGGCTTTATTTGTTTTTCCGAAACGATACATAATTTAGAAGTTTATTTGACTATAATAATTTTCACGCTTTTGTATAACAATAACTTGTACTTGGATAAAAATGGGGTGATTTTTTGGAACCATTACCAACGAGATGGCTTTTACGCTTTGCTTGTCTCTTATTGATTTTATTATGTAGTTATGTTTTCTTCTTACTGTCGCCTATTTGGGAACCAATTTTTACAGTGATTTTTCGAATATTGACTCCTTTTATCATTGCTGGTATTATTACGTACCTATTACATCCAATTGTCGAGCAGCTAAAAAATATGGGAGTTGCAAGACCATTGTCTATCCTTTTAATTTACATTGTCATTATCATTTGCCTCGGCTATTTGTTAGTAAAAGGGACACCTTACATCATAGACGAAGTTAAGGACTTATTATTAAACATACCTAACTTTGTTGACATCTATCGAGATATAGTCAGTGATTTTTATAAGCAAACGTCAATGATGCCTGATGGCTTTCGTGTCACTGCTGAAGGGTGGTTGACTGATATTGAAGCGATTGCGGCTGAAGGAATTGTAGGAACGCTTGAGGGCTTAGGAGGTTTACTTGATTATTTTCTTGTGGCAATTATTATTCCATTCCTTGTTTTCTATTTGTTAAAAGATTTTAACTTAATTGAGAAAACAGTTTGGTACTTAACACCTCGAGAATGGAGGCATTCTGGTAGGGAGTTACTAAGAAACATTAATGTGTCCTTAGGAAATTATATTAGAGGACAGTTGATTGTCTGTGTAGCTGTTGCCGTTATTGCGTCAATTGGTCTTTGGATAATCGGTATGCCTTACGCAGTAATCCTCGGAATTTTCATTGGTGTTACCAATATCATTCCTTATTTCGGTCCAATTATTGGCGCCGTTCCTGTTGCTATCATCGCTTTTACAGAGTCATTTCAGCTTGTTTTATTAGGCTTACTTGTAAACTTTGGAATTCAAATGATAGAAGGAAATCTTTTGTCACCTTTAATTGTTGGCAAGAGCCTCCATATGCATCCTATATTAATTATGTTTGCTTTAATTGTAGGTGGGGAAGTAGGAGGAGTCATCGGATTAATCATTGCCGTGCCGATTTTGGCGATTGTCAAAGTAACAATCATGCATATTCGTGAAACTATCCAGAAGCGGCATAAAGAAGAAGAAGCGAGCAGTTAAATTCTCTCGGTTGAAAATTAGAATAACAGGCATTAAGCTCGATCTTAGTTCCCTAACTCTCCTGTAATTGTGGAAAAAAGCGGCATCAAGACCGATCTTAGTTCCTTGTTTCTCCTATATTGTGGAAAAAAGCGACATTAAGACCGATCTTAGTTCCCTGAATCTACTAAATTGTGGAAAAAAGCGGCATTAAGACCGATCTTAGTTCCCTAATTCTCCTATATTGTGGAAAATAGCGGCATTAAGACCGATCTTAGTTCCTTGATTCTCCTATATTGTGGAAAATAGCGGCATTAAGACCGATCTTAGTTCCTTAATTCTCCTATATTGTGGAAAAAGGAGGCATTAAGACCGATCTTAGTTCCCTGATTCTCCTAGATTGTGGGAAACAACGGCATTAAGACCGATCTTCGCTCCTGAATCCTCCTAATTTATGGGGAAATAACGGCATCAAGGCAGATCTTAGTTCCCTATACAAGGCATCATGATTGATCTTATTGTCCCATTAACCACTTACTAGATTACATTTTCGTTTGTTAGTAAAAAGACATTATGCTTTCTTGACAAAGGGAACTCCCATAACTATAATGTCCATTAGAAGATCATATCCAAAACTTGATGAAGGAACCCTTTATTAAAGTCCCATCTCCTAGAGAGGAATTTCCGAGGCTGAGAGAAATTCTAGATGAAGGTTAATAAAATGCTACTCCTGAAAGCAGGCTAAAACCTGCCGGCTAAAACCGTTATTAACACAAGGTGATGAACAAACATGTTCATAACTAGGGTGGTACCGCGTGAGTTGAGCTCTCGTCCCTTTCTGGGATGAGGGCTTTTTTGTATTTCAGTATAGAATGTAAATGTAAAATTTAGAATAGCTAGTAAAACTGAGAAGCTTACCTTTCACCACCTTACATTCTACATTCTGAATTCTAAATTTAACTTAGGAGGAACTTAAATGAAACGACTAACTTCTGTTGAAGTCAGACAAATGTTCTTAGACTTTTTTAAGGAGAAAGGACATGCTGTAGAACCAAGTGCTTCACTTGTCCCTCATGAAGATCCATCATTACTTTGGATTAACAGTGGTGTAGCGACGTTAAAAAAATATTTTGATGGTCGTGTTATCCCAGAGAATCCAAGAATTACGAATGCACAAAAATCAATTCGTACTAATGATATTGAAAATGTTGGGAAAACTGCTCGACATCATACGTTCTTTGAAATGCTTGGTAACTTTTCGATTGGTGATTACTTCAAGAAAGAGTCGATCGAGTGGGCTTGGGAGTTCTTAACAAGTAAAGATTGGATCGGATTTGACCATGAAAAATTATCAGTAACTATTCATCCTGAAGATCATGAGGCGTTTGAGATTTGGAATAAAGAAATTGGTGTTCCAGAAGAAAGAATCATTCGTTTAGAGGGAAATTTCTGGGACATTGGTGAAGGTCCAAGTGGTCCTAACACTGAAATTTTCTATGATCGTGGTGAGCGATATGGAAATGATGAAAGTGATCCTGAACTATACCCAGGTGGCGAAAATGAGCGTTATTTAGAAGTATGGAACCTTGTTTTCTCTCAATTCAATCATAACCCTGATGGTACATACACACCACTTCCTAAGAAAAACATTGATACTGGTATGGGACTAGAGCGAATGGTGTCTGTTGTTCAAGATGTACCGACAAACTTTGATACTGATCTTTTTGTTCCAATCATTAAAGCAACTGAAGAAATATCTGGTGTAGCTTACGGTAAAGACAAAGAGTTAGATGTTTCGTTTAAAGTCATAGCTGACCATGTCCGTACGGTAAGTTTTGCGATCGCTGATGGAGCACTACCTTCAAATGAAGGGCGTGGCTATGTTCTAAGACGTTTACTAAGAAGAGCGGTTCGATATGCGAAATTAATCAACATTCACCGCCCATTTATGTTTGAGTTGGTACCTATCGTTGGTGAAATCATGGTTGATTTCTACCCAGAGGTAAAGGATAAAACAGAGTTTGTTCAAAAAGTAATTAAAAACGAAGAAGAAAGATTCCATGAAACATTAAACGAAGGATTAGCAATTTTATCTAAAGTAATTGAGCAAGCGAAAGCAGATAAAGTAGGCTTAATCTCGGGTGAGGATGTTTTCCGTTTATATGATACCTATGGTTTCCCTGTTGATCTAACTGAAGAGTACGTAGAAGAAGCAGGCTTGTCTATTGATCGAGCAGGATTTGAAGTAGAAATGGAAAAACAAAGAGAACGGGCTCGTTCTGCTCGTCAAACAAGTGAGTCTATGCAATCCCAAGATACACTTTTAGGTGAGATTAAAGTAAAGAGTGAATTCGTCGGTTATGAAGCATTGACAGCTACTTCTACAATTGAAGTGATCATTAAGGATAAAGAGGTAGTAGATGAGGCAACTGCAGGAGACGTTGTGAAGGTAATTGTTGATCAAACGCCGTTTTATGCTGAAAGTGGTGGACAGGTAGCAGATAAAGGGTCAATGAGAGCTGAAGGTGTAGTAGTTCAAGTGGAGGACGTTCAAAAAGCCCCTAATGGACAAAATCTTCATACAGTACGCATCGTCGAGGGTACACTTTCAAAAGGTATGACAGTACGTTCAACAGTGGAAGAAACTGAAAGAATTGGAACAGTGAAAAATCATACAGCAACTCACCTATTACATCGTGCACTGAAAGATACGTTAGGCGAGCATGTAAACCAAGCGGGCTCATTAGTTTCTGAAAACCGTCTGCGTTTTGACTTTTCACATTTTGGGCAAGTGACACAAGAGGAATTAGCTCAAGTAGAAGCGATTGTTAATCAGAAAATCTGGGATGCGATATCAGTTGAGATCTCAAATAAAAAGATTGATGAAGCAAAAGCTATGGGCGCAATGGCTTTATTCGGTGAAAAATATGGTGATATCGTTCGTGTTGTTCAAGTCGGGGAATACAGCCTTGAATTATGTGGTGGTTGCCATGTCAAAAACACTGCTGAAATTGGTTTATTCAAGATTGTATCGGAATCAGGAATTGGCGCTGGAATCCGCCGTATTGAAGCTGTAACAGGAAAAGGCGCTTATGAATATATGAACGGTCAGATAGACCTATTGAAAGATGTAGCAAGCTTAGTGAAATCTAACTTGAAGGATGTTCCTGATAAGATTGAACAACTTCAACAGCAAATTCGCAAACTGCAAAGAGAAAACGAATCATTAGCTGCAAAACTCGGTAATTTAGAAGCTGGTGATTTAATTGAGAAGGTTCAAACGGTAAACGAGGTTTCATTAATTGCAGCGAAAGTAAACGTTGCCGATATGGACAGTATCCGTGGATTAGTTGATACGTTAAAAAATAAACTAGGTTCAGGTATTGTTGTATTAGCTGCTGTCAATAATGAAAAAGTAAATATTGTTGCTGGAGTAACAAATGATTTAATTAAAAAAGGCTATCATGCAGGAAACATTGTTAAAGAAGTGGCAACACGATGTGGCGGTGGCGGCGGTGGTCGACCTGATATGGCACAAGCGGGTGGAAAAAATCCAGGTCAGCTACAAGAAGCGTTAGATTTTGTCCCACAATTTCTTAAAACAATTTCCTAAATAATTCATGTTAGTGTACAATATGGTTAATAGAATGTTTACATGTTCAGTTTTTTAGTTCTAATCAATTGTGCATTGTAGGAAAGAGGTGTTTGTGATGAGTTCTATGGACAATACGATGAAGTTTAATTTCCAAGACGATTCAGAAGATACGAATGTCCAAGAGGTACTTTTAACCGTATATGAGGCATTGGAAGAGAAAGGATATAATCCAATTAATCAGATTGTTGGTTACTTATTATCAGGTGACCCGGCTTACATTCCTAGACACAAAGATGCAAGGTCATTAATTCGTAAGCTTGAAAGAGATGAATTAATTGAAGAATTAGTAAAATCGTATTTATCACAACACCAAGAGGGATAATATGAGAACATTAGGTTTAGACGTAGGTACGAAAACCATTGGCGTGGCTGCTAGTGATGAGCTAGGTTGGACTGCCCAAGGTGTTGAAACGATTAGACGTGATTTAGAAGAACCTGAAAAAGATTGGGAGAAGTTAGCTAAACTGATATCCGATCTGGATATAAACAAAGTTGTAGTTGGCTTGCCTAAAAACATGAATGGAACGATTGGTCCAAGTGGTGAAGCTTGTCAGCAGTTTGCTGAAGAGGTCAAACGTCGCTTTGAATTGCCTGTCATTCTCTGGGATGAACGATTAACAACCGTTGCAGCGGAGCGAATGCTTATTGCGGCTGACATGAGTCGAAAAAAACGCAAAGGTGTCATTGATAAGATGGCAGCGGTCATGATTTTACAAGGGTATTTAGATTCATCATCATAATGTAAAAACGAATGCATTTAAGTGAATATGTCAATATTAACTTAAGAGTATGGAAAACATTTTGATATAAAAAATAATGAGGTGTTATTGTGGAAGCGACAGAAAGAGAACGTATTATTATTCCAGATGAAAATGGAGACGAGCATTTATTTGAAGTACTTTTTACATTTGATGTAGAAGAAACAGGAAAGTCTTACATGGTACTTATTGCTGTTGGCGAAGAAGAAAGCGAAGATGAAGAAGCAGAAGTTCATGCCTTCCGTTTTGAAGAAACAGGTGAGGGTGACGATGACCTACAACTATTCCCAATTGAAACCGACGAAGAGTGGGATATGGTTGAAGAAATGCTTAACACATTCCAGGAAGATGATGAAGAAGAGTAAGTCAATAACTTAGGTAACCTTGAAAAAGGTTGCCTTTTTCATTGTTTGCAATCAGATTTTACATGTGAAATGACATTATTAGTGAAATTTTGTAGAAATATAGTTATAATAGGACTGTTGTACTTTTAAGAGTTTTATTGGATAGGATACGATTTTCAACGCAAAGATCTATCTAGCTCTAGTCGCCGACTGCTCTTGCGATGACTCGTCGTTAAGCTTGCGCAGAAAAGTTAGTATGTTTGTTGATTGTCAAAGGTGAACATAGAAAAAGGTTTTAGGGCGCCTAGCGCTTTTCTTTACTTGATATTAAATCCTCTATTAAAAGAGTGGGAGGGGTATAATGGCTTCGGAAGACAAATATAAAGAAAAACAGGAAATACGCAAGAGGCTTCTTAGAGAACGTGGTGAAGAGGCAAGTATTGTCCGGAAAATTGTGACGGTATTTTTACTCATCTTAATTATTGGATTTGGTATAACAGCTACATCAGCATACAAGTATATTACGAGTGCTTTAGAACCAATTGATGTTACAAATGAAGAACTCATTGATGTTCATATCCCTATAGGTTCAACAGGTACTAGAATTGGTAATATTTTAGAGGAAAATGGTCTCATCAAAAATGCTAGTTTCTTTCGTTATTATATAAAGTATAAAAATGAATCTGGTTTTCAGGCTGGTGATTATCAATTGTCGAAAAGTATGACAATGGATGACATAATTGCGGCATTAAAAGAGGGAACAGTCTATCAGGAATATGCACTTTCTTTTACGATCCCAGAAGGTAGATGGTTAGAGAGTATTTTAAATACGATTTCTGAAGAAACTAATCATACAATTGAAGCCTTAACAGAAAAGGTAAGAGATCGTGAATACCTTGAAACGCTAATTAGTCGATATTCCATCTTAACTGAAGATATCTTGAATGAACAATTACGTTGGCCACTCGAGGGATATTTGTTCCCAGCAAGATATGACTTTGTTGAGGAAAACCCTTCAATTGAGGACATAATAGAGGCTATGATTAAGAGAACGGAACAAGTAGTAGGGAAGTACTTTGAAGATCTTGAGGAAAGTGATTACACAATTCATGAAATCATGACGTTAGCCTCAATTATTGAGGGCGAAGCACAAAAAACTGAGGATCGTTATAAAATCTCGGGTGTACTATACAACCGCTTACGAATAAATATGGCTCTACAAGTGGACCCGACTGTAGCTTACGCACACGGACAACATTTTTCTAGGACTCTGTACGAACATTTAGATATTGACTCACCGTACAACACATATCGATATGCTGGGGTTCCGATTGGTCCAATTAATAATCCAGGAGAGGCATCTATTAAGGCAGCCTTACAACCAGAAGATCACAAAAACCTTTACTTTTATGCAGATAGCCAAGGGAATGTTCATTATAGTGAGACATTCCAGCAACATCAGGAGATCCTAAGACAATACCGTGACTAATGTTTAATGTGGAAACCCCTTAGTGAGAGTGTGATTATTCGCATTCTCTTTCTCTTTATGGTAGAATAAATCGTTCTTTTGAGAAGTTTGTTCTAGTAAATTGTATTTGAAACTAAACAGCAGCATAGATAGTGCACACGGTTTGGTGTTCATCTTTTCTATTCTTAGGTTAATTAACCAGTATCCAAAAACGGAGGATATTGTTGTAATTACTCCAAAGTTTATGAAATTGCCTTTGACATTGAAGATTTTTTATAAGGAGCTTTTTTATGGTGTCTGATCAAGTAAATTCTTATATTAGCTCGTTAATTAAACAGAGAAATCCGCAAGTAATGGAGATTGAACAATATGCCGCAGAACAAGGTGTTCCGATTATGGATCTTGTTAGTATTGAGGTAATGCTTCAAATCCTTTCTCTAGCAAATATTAGGAAGGTATTGGAAGTTGGGACAGCGATCGGTTACTCAGCTATTCGGGTAGCAGAACAATTACCTCAGTGTGAGATCGTTACTATTGAACGTGATGAGGAAAGGTTCAAGAGGGCACGAGAAAACGTGAAAAGAGCTAATCTCGATCACCGTATTTCACTTATTTATGGTGATGCATTAGAAGTTAAATCTCAAGTTGAAATGTATGGTCCATTTGATTGTCTCTTCATTGATGCTGCAAAAGGTCAATATAAACGCTTCTTTGAATTATACACTCCATTGCTCAAATCAAATGGCATAGTTATTAGTGATAATGTATTATTTAAAGGGATTGTGGCAACAGATGGTAAGGTCGCTAAGGGAATTCGTACAATGGTGACTAATTTAAAAGCATATAATGAAATGTTAATGATAAATGATCAATTTGAAACGACGTTTTATCCAATTGGTGATGGAATGGCGATCAGTAAGAAAAAATAGGTGGGTGATTATGATGAAAAAACCAGAGTTACTTCTCACGCCAAGGAACGTAGAGGATATTAGCAGATTAGTTAAGGCAGGTGCAACTGCTTTTATTGTCGGGGAAGAAAAATTTGGATTGCGTCTCGCTGGGGAATTTACGAGAGAGGACATTAGAGAGTCTGTCCGTATTGCTCATCAATCTGGAGCAAAAGTATATGTTGCAATGAATGCGCTATTTCATAATGATAAATTAGATTTACTTCCTGATTATCTGAAATTTTTAGTTGATGCTGAAGTTGATGCAGTGGTGTTCGGTGATCCAGCTGTGCTTATGGCAGCAAGAGAGGTTGCTCCAAATATGGCGTTACATTGGAACACTGAAACAACCGCAACTAACTATTTTACGGCTAATTACTGGGGACAAAAAGGGGCTAAACGTGCAGTAATGGCCCGTGAGATTAATATGGATGCAATTATAGAAACGAAAGAAAATGCTGAAGTTGAGATAGAGGTCCAAGTCCACGGGATGACCTGTATGTTCCAATCGAAGCGTACACTATTAGGAAATTATATGGAGTATCAAGGAAAAGATTTAAAGGTAGAAGGACGTAGCAAAGATCGCTCGTTAGTTCTCCATGACCCAGAACGTAATGCGAAATATCCAATCTTCGAAGATGAAAATGGAACTCATATTATGAGCCCAAATGATATTTGTATTATTGATGAACTAGAAGAAATGCTTGATGCTGGAATAGACAGCTTTAAAATTGACGGAATCCTAAAAGAGATTGAGTATCTAGAGAAAGTGACTACTTTTTATCGCGAGGCAATAGATCTTTACTTTGAAGACCCTGATGCCTATCAAGATAAGAAGTATTACTTTCTAGAGGAAATCGAAAAAATACAACCGAAAAATCGAAAGCTTGATACAGGATTTTTCTTTAAAGAAACAGTTTATTAAGGAGGGGTTTTTAATGGAACAAATTTCAACTGTTACACCAGAGGGGAAACGTGTCATCGTGAAAAAGCCGGAATTATTAGCCCCAGCTGGAAGTTTAGAAAAATTAAAAATTGCTGTTCATTATGGTGCAGATGCGGTCTTTATTGGTGGACAAGAATTTGGATTACGATCCAATGCAGATAACTTTTCAATAGAAGAGATGCGTGAAGGTGTTGAATTTGCCAAAAAATATGGAGCGAAGATTTATGTAACTACAAATATCTTTGCTCATAATGAAAACATGGATGGCTTAGAAGAATATTTGCAGGACCTTCAGGATGTGGGGGTTGCTGGGATTATTGTTGCCGACCCGTTAATTATTGAAACCTGTAAACGAGTAGCACCAAAAGTCGAGGTGCATTTAAGTACTCAGCAGTCGCTAACGAACTGGCAAGCAATTAAGTTCTGGAAAGAGGAAGGCTTGCACCGCGTGGTTCTTGCTCGTGAAGTTGGTTTAGAAGAAATGTTAGAAATGAAAAGAAATGTAGATATTGAAATTGAGACGTTTATTCATGGAGCAATGTGTATATCATATTCAGGACGTTGCGTCTTAAGTAACCATATGACAGCTCGTGATTCTAACAGGGGTGGATGTTGCCAATCTTGCCGTTGGGAATACGATCTCTATGAAGAAACCGTCGGTCAAGAAGAGGTCACTGCGAATCCACTCTTTAGTGGAGAAGATCTTCCTTTCTCAATGAGTCCCAAGGATCTAAATCTTATTGAAGGTATTCCACAACTTATAGAAGCTGGAATAGATAGCCTAAAAGTAGAAGGTCGTATGAAATCCATTCATTACGTGGCCACTGTCGTCTCTGTCTATCGCAAGGTTATCGATGCGTATTGTGCAGATCCAGATAACTTTAAAATGGATCCAGAGTGGGTCGTCGAATTAAGTAAATGTGCTAATCGTGATACAGCTTCGTCATTCTTTGAGAGTGAACCAACATATCTAGAACAACTCTTCGGCAGAACAGAAGGAAAGAAAACTCCTTTTGACTTTGCTGGACTAGTGTTAGACTATGACAAGGAAGCTCAAGTTGTCACTTTAGAACAGAGAAATTACTTTAAACCAGGAGATAAGGTCGAGTTTTTTGGTCCGGAAATTGAAAACTTTACTATTACAGTAGGGGATATTTGGGATGCAAAAACAGGTGAAGTAATGGATGCAGCTAGACATCCGCTTCAAATTGTTAAATTTAAGGTGGACAAGCCACTATTCCCTAATAATATGATGCGTAAAGGAGTACTATAATGACGAAAAAACCCGTTGTTATTGGTGTTGCCGGAGGAACAGGGTCAGGAAAAACAACGGTAGCCAACGAAATTTATCGCAAGTTTATCGATAAATCGATTTTAATGATAGAACAAGATGCATATTATAAAGACCAAAGTCATAAAACAATGGAAGAACGTGTTCAAACGAACTACGATCATCCGTTAGCTTTTGATAATGATCTTTTACTAAATCATCTTGAAAAGTTGTTAGCCTATGAAAGTATCGAGAAACCTCATTATGATTATGCAAGACATACGAGAGCAGAAACGGTTACAGTTGTTGAACCTAAGGATGTTATTATCCTAGAAGGCATTCTCATCTTAGAGGACAAGCGTCTTCGTGATTTAATGGATATTAAGCTATATGTAGATACTGACGCTGATATTCGTATTATCAGGAGATTGGTTAGGGATATAGAAGAGCGTGGTAGAACATTGGATTCAGTAATTACTCAATATACTTCGGTTGTTCGTCCTATGCACCTTCAATTCATTGAACCTACAAAGAGATATGCTGACGTGATTATTCCCGAAGGTGGTCAAAATCTTGTCGCAATTGATTTAATGGTGACAAAAATTAGAACAATCCTTGAAGAAAAGGAAATTTTGTAATAGCATAGGAAATAGGGTTTTTAAATTCAGCTTGTTTTTTCATAAATTGGTAAAGAAAAGCTTGTGTAATTTGCTTGAGAGCGAATTGCTGAGCTTTTCTGTACATATAGTTAGCAGATTTCTTTTCGATAATATTTGCTACGTACTACTGAAAACCTTACCAAAAATATATTTACTAACAGTAAATTCATGTAGACATTATAAGGAGTGATCGACAAGTGAGTGAAGACAAAAAGTTTTATATGACGTTAGACGGTAAAGCAAAATTAGAACAGGAATTAGAATTTCTAAAAGCAGAGAAGCGAAAAGAAGTTGTAGAGCGAATTAAAATTGCTCGTTCCTTTGGAGATTTATCTGAGAACTCAGAATACGATTCTGCAAAAGAGGAACAAGCTTTTGTTGAAGGTCGTATTGTTACGTTAGAGAAAATGATTCGTAATGCAGTAATTATCAAAGAAGACGAAGGAAATACTTCTGTTGTTTCACTCGGTAAATCAGTAAAGTTTAAAGAGTTACCTGACGGTGATGAAGAAGTATACACAATTGTTGGAAGTGCCGAAAGTGATCCGTTTGAAGGTAAAATTTCAAATGACTCCCCAATGGCTCAAAGCCTATTAGGAAAAACGGTTGGAGATAAGGTAACTGTACAAACACCTGGTGGAGAGATGAAAGTAGAAATTTTAGAAATTAAATAGCACTCATAGGTATAACAGAATGTCTAACTACACTGTAGGGTTAGACATTCTTTTTTTATGCTTCTCAGTTCTATTATCGTTTCCCACAACAAGCTTATTTGAATAAACTTCCATGAATATGTAACAATGAGTAATGGAGGTGATAGTATGACTGTTCGCAATCGAATCATTTGGGTACTAGGATTTATGATGTTGGTAATGTTAGTATTTATTGTCAGACTTGCATATGTTCAGCTCATAGCTACTCATCATTTAACTAAGTATGATGTTGATTTAGTAGAGGAAAGCATTAAGCAACGAACGAAAAAGTTCGTGTTACATTCAGGGAGAGGTTACTTTACTGATCGACATGGGCAACCCTTACATATGGCTTATTACCCTAGCCTTATATTATTTCCTTATTTAAAAGAACAGGCGTGGCGGGTAGAGAAGGTTGCGGATATACTTCAAATTGACTCAGACAAACTCTTATCTGCAGTAAGAAATGCAGCTGAACCGTTTATCTTTGAGGATAATGAAGATCGACGAAAGCTTACTGTTTCAGAAATGAATAAAATAAATGATCTAAAAATTCCAGGAGTATATGCTCATTATGTTCAGGAGAGAACAGAGAATAATGCTCCACATTTGGTAGGGGTTGTTGGTCAGAATGCCGAAGAGTTAAAGCGTAGGTACAGAGCTCAGGTTGAAAACGGAACAATTTCAGTTCATTCTGAACTAGGAGTGTCGGGATTAGAACGATCGCTAGACCCTTTTTTAATTTCCCAAGGAAGTTCAGAATTGATTTATTTTGTAGATAATCTAGGCAGGCCATTGTTTGGTTATGATGTACGCTATTTTGCACCAGCAGATCCTTACCATCCAACCGAAGTTGTCACCACGATTGACAAAGGTATTCAATCTTTTGTTACGGAAGTACTTAGGGAAGAAGGTCTTACTCACGGTGGTGCGGTATTACTTGATGTAAAGACCAATGACTTACTTTCACTTGTTAGTTTGCCAACCTTCAACATTCATTTTCCTTTTGATGACGGAGCAAAAAATCATATGGTATCTGCTTATACTCCAGGATCAATTTTTAAAATCGTTGTTGCAGCGGCTGCCATCGAACAAAATCTGATTACTAAATTTGATCTTTTTGACTGTAACAAGAACCTTTACGGTGATAAGGAAGAGCCAAGAATGTTAGGACTCTTATCATTTCAAGAGAGTTTTGCACAAAGTTGCAACTATACCTTCACTCAGCTAGCTGCTGAACTAGTTAAGAATGACAACCAAATACTGCAGAGCTATGCGATGAAATTAGGTTTACTAGACAAGGTTGGCTGGTCAGGAAAGATCTACCGTTTAGAAGATGTTACACATTTTCCAGAAGAAGAAGTAGGAACAATCATTGTTCAAAATGACGATCTTGGAGATCCTTATGCGATAGCTCAAACAGCAATCGGTCAAAAAAATGTACGCTTGACACCATTAGCAGTTGCCAACATGTTAGCTACAATCGCGCGTGGGGGAGAAAAACGCCAAATACGTAGTGTTTCAAAAATTATGTATGAAAACGGTACAACCGTAGTTGAATTTCCACAAAATAGCCTTGGGAAAGAAAATCAACTCTCCACCTATACTACGATACGTCTTCAGGAACTGTTGCGATCCGTGGTGAAGCATGAGAAGGGGACAGCACATTCTTTTTTAGGCAGTAGTCCTTACCCGATAGCAGGTAAAACAGGGACGGCACAAAAGGGTGAGAATAATCAATTGAGTCACTGGTTTGCAGGTTATTTTCCTGCTAATGATCCTAGATATGTGTTGGTTGTGATGGATTTAGACCACCACAGTGGGAATTATAAGACACTAAAGGCATATCAGAAGATTGTAAGCTATCTATATAAACTAGATCAGAATTCGCTAGAATGACAAATATATTATTTTTTCTCTTAATTATCGAAAAAATTCTAAAATTTGATTATAATGGTAACTAGTAGTCAACGTAGGAGGGAATTGAATGCGAGATGATAACTTTTACGGAAGTGGTATTAGGAGCCAAAAAAGGAAGAAACAGAAAGCGGACAAGATTTTAAACATATCAATTGGAGTTGTTGTTTTTCTCATAATACTAGTAGCTGGTCAATTATTTTTAGGTGGCAAGTCTACTGAAAAAGCTGTAAGTAACAAAACACCATCAGATAGTCCGGTTGTTACAAACGAGGGATTTGAGGAAGTTGAAGAAGAGATTGAGACTGAAGAGACCAATGAAACAGAAGAAGAGGTAATGGAAGAAACAACCAGTGAGACACCAAGTGAGACACCACCAAACATGAATGAAACATCTACGAACCAAGACCAAGTTGTGACTAATCAACTAACAGGACAGTGGCAACCTGTTGGGACTGTTCAAGAAGAACCCTTTGTTGCGATTTATGAAAAAGAGCATGTGAACTGGGGAGAGATGACAAGAGCGTTTCAAGTAGCTACCGGATTAGATGATTCGATTATCCTATGGCGTGTCCGTAATGGAGGAGATCATCAAAGTGCTATTGGTGTTGTTTCCAATTCAAGTAATCGAAATACTCCTTACCAAGTAAGAATTGAGTGGGTAACTAATCAAGGATGGATGCCAGTAAGTGTTGAATTATTAGCAGAGAATCCTTATTTGCCAAAGTCTATGAATGCTGATGGAGAAGATACAAATAATAATTAATACAAAAGAGACCTCTGGACAAGAGGTCTTTTCATTCGAACAAAAATAGGTTATATTTTTAGAATGCAGGAAAGTATAGAAGGGATATGATTTAATTGCGTATTGGTATTATTGGTGCAATGGATGAAGAGGTAGAATTGTTGATCAGTAAACTTGATAATAAAGTTGAAGAAAAGATTGCTGGTTGTGAATTCTATAGTGGAATTCTAAATGGGACCGATGTAGTCCTGTTAAAATCAGGAATTGGTAAGGTTAATGCTGCGATTGGTACAACGTTATTAATTGATAAATATAAACCTAATTACGTCGTCAATACAGGATCAGCAGGTGGTTTCGAACCTTCCTTAAAGGTAGGGGACATTGTTATATCAACAGAAGTACGATACAATGACGTCGATGCGACTGTTTTTGGTTATGAGTTCGGACAGGTTCCAAGAATGCCTGCGGCTTATGAACCTAACGACATGCTAGTTGCAGTAGCAGAGAAAAGCGCTGCTGAAGTAGGAGTTCATTCACTCAAAGGTTTGATTTTATCAGGAGATTCATTTATGAGTGATGAAAGTAGAGTGTCTGAGCTTAAAAATAAATTTCCTCATGGATATTGTGCTGAAATGGAAGCAGGAGCGATTGCTCAGGTATGTTATCAATTTGGCTGTCCTTTTGTTATTATTCGATCGTTAAGTGACATTGCTGGCAGTGATGCAAAGATGTCCTATGATCAATTTTTGCAAACTGCATCGGTGAACTCAGCAAACCTTGTATTATTGATGATAGAGCATTTAAAGAATGCGTAAAACCAATGGAGTCGACGTTCTCGGCTCCATTGGTTTTATTTTCAAGTAATCTCTAACACTATTATATGCTATACTGAAATAGTATTTGTGGTCAATAGTAGTCAACCTTTAGTGAAATAAAAGAGTTGGAGGTTACAAGATATGTCTAAAGGTAATTTAGCAAAGGTTTTAGCAGACAAAGTTGCAGATTATAAAAGGTTTGCATTCATTTTACTGGCTTTAAGTGTGTTTATGTTTATTGGTCTGATTGTACCTAACGAAGGTGTCACACAAAATCAATCGATTATTTTAGTAGGTTTAAGCATTGTTACGCTGATATCTGCATTTATCTGTCATAGACAAGCAATGAAGTTTCAAGAGCAACTTTATAATGAAGAATAACTAGCCTCTACGGTATTGTAAGAGGCTTTTTGTTTATTACAAAAGGCTGTTTTCGTAAAGTTTGTTGTTACACAAATTACTAAGAGTTTACTACTAATTTAGTAAGTACTGCTCTTCTCTTTTCTTACATAATTTATTGGCTGATATCTTCATCTAGGGTATTTTCCAGATAATTTTAAGATACAAAAGCCACAATGTTTACGAAAAGAGCTACAAAAAAATTTCCTAAGATCTACATAACGTGCTTAAAAACTTAGTGATATGTTGAATAATTATGAATACTGGCATCCTAAATGGATATTTGTTTCATTTATTTCATAAACGTTTGCACTTTTTTCACAATAAATATCTTCCAATTATATTGGAAACATAAGATAATGGTGGAAGGATGACAATTTAAAAAGCGAAAGGGGTTTAACCAATGAAGTTTAAAGTATTAGCACCAATTTTTGCAGAAGCTGCAAGCAAGCTAGTAAATGCTACAAGTAAATACCCTGAAACAGTATTAATTAAAAAGGATCACTGGGTCGTTGACGCTAAAAGTTTACTTGGGGTGTTAGCAATTTCGTTACAACCAGGTCAAGTATTTGAATTGACTATTGCAGGGGATGGAAACGAAGAATTAGTAAATGAGTTACAATCATTGGGGATTTTTGAGAGTGTTGAATAATATTTGAAATCAAAAAAGGTTGAGTCTCCCTGGAGTACTCAACCTTTTTTATTCCTTCTTTGATGACTTCTAATCAGAAAGTCATCAAAAAACCATTTTCTTGTTAGGAAACCGTTTGCACACCTTTGAAACAATATAGTACTATTTAATTGATAAGAAAATTAGGTTTTCCGACGATATGATAGGGAGTTGACTACATAAGTTATGAAAAAGACATGGTGGAAAGAAAGCGTTGTTTATCAAATCTATCCTCGTAGCTTCGCAGATAGCAATGGTGATGGGGTTGGTGATTTACGAGGTATTATTACGAAGCTTGATTATTTGAAGTTATTAGGAATTGATGTCATATGGCTCTCACCAGTGTATAAATCCCCAAATGATGATAATGGCTACGATATCAGTGATTATCAAGACATAATGGATGAGTTTGGAACGATGGCAGACTTTGAAGAGTTGTTGTCAGAAGTTCATAAACGTGAAATGAAAATAATTATGGACTTAGTTGTTAATCATAGTTCAGATGAACACCAGTGGTTTGTAGAAGCAAGAAAATCAAAGGATAACCCATATCGGGATTACTACATCTGGCGTCCAGGTAAAGACGGAAAGGAACCAAATAATTGGGCGAGCGCATTTAGTGGGTCTGCATGGGAATATGATGAAACAACTGATGAATATTTCTTACACCTGTTTTCAAAGAAACAGCCAGACTTAAATTGGGAAAACCCAAAACTCCGTGAAGCAGTTTACAACATGATGAATTGGTGGCTTGAAAAGGGAATTGATGGATTTAGAATGGATGTAGTTAATTTCATTTCAAAAGTGGAAGGACTACCAAGTGCCCCGGAAGAACCAGGGAAAAAATATGTTTCTGGTCATGAGTATTTCATGAATGGGCCGAGGATACACGAGTTTTTACAAGAGATGCACACAAACACCACTGCTAAGTATGATGTGATGACAGTAGGAGAAATGCCGGGAGTAACTCCTGAACAGGCAAGATTATATACAGGTGAGGATCGTGGTGAGGTAAACATGGTATTTCAATTCGAACATGTTGATCTCGACTCTGGACCGGATGGGAAGTGGGATCTTCAGCCTCTTAGGCTTAGTAACCTCAAGAACAACCTTACTAGTTGGCAGAAGGGCCTAGAGCAAATTGGATGGAATAGTTTATATATGAATAACCATGACCAACCGCGAATGGTTTCTCGGTTTGGAAATGATGGAGAATATCGAATTGAGTCTGCCAAAATGCTGGCAACGTTGCTTCACATGATGAAAGGAACTCCTTATATCTACCAAGGTGAAGAAATGGGAATGACAAATATTCGCTTTGAACATATTGAGCAGTATAGAGACATCGAAACACTAAACATGTACAGAGAAAAACGTGAACAAGGCGTACCACATGAGCAAATCATGGAGTCTATATATGTAAAAGGAAGAGATAATGCTCGTACCCCAGTGCAATGGGACGATAGTGAGCATGCAGGGTTTACGTCTGGTACTCCATGGCTTGAAGTAAATCCTAATTACAAAGAGATTAATGCAAAGGCAGTTCTTGAAGATAAGAATTCAATATTCTATTACTATCAGATGCTAATCCGTCTTCGAAAAAAGCATGAAATTATCGTTTATGGTAGCTATGACCTGCTTATGGAGGAAGACCCTGATCTGTTTGCCTACATGAGAACTTTCGAAAACAAAAAGTTAGTGGTTGTTTGTAATTTTTACGGAAATACACCGACGTTTCAATTACCAAATGCAATTGCTTTTTCAACCAGTACTTTACTTATTAGTAACTACTCAGAAACAAGCGGGAGTGTCAGTAATTTTACATTAAGACCATATGAGGCAAGAGTTTATTTAGTAGAATAAGGTAAAAAACTCAGTTCAATTTGAACTGAGTTTTTTAGGTATGAGCCTGTACTTCTTTAGGGGATATTTTACCTTGGGTATTATCGTTTTATTCAGATGATACTCTTTTGTAAAGCTATGGTCTGAAAATATATTTCTAAAATAGCTTGAATTGTTTGGTACGAAAGGAATATAATGATATTGAAAATTATTCTCAATAGTCGGAGGGGATATCGATGGTATATGCATTAGTGCGCTTAACGATCCTAATCTATTTTCTAATAGTCATTCGTATTTTCCATGGGATTCATGATGTAAAAACAGTTTCCTTCGTTTCCAAGATAAAAAAGTTAGTAAAAACGAAAGTATTTAATATGATAAATCCAGAGATAAAGTAGGGAGATCGCTTACTTTTTCTGTGTTATAGAGGGAATTGACTCCATTTCTACTAGTTACTATAAGGTTTATAGTCCATATTGCTTGTGAATACTAAGCAATATTGTTACGATATAAATGAACTTTAACTAGTTCATGAAGATTTTTTTTGGGGTGAAAATAATGAAAATTACAGATGAAGCAAAATCATTCATTCAAGGAGTCATGGCAGAGAACAATGTAAATGGAATTAAAGTTATCTTTGCTGGCATGGGTTGAGGCGGCCCGAAATTAGGATTGTCTCTGGAAGAGGCAAAGGGTGAGGATATCGTTGAAACCATTAACGGTATTCAGGTTGCATTCGAAAAAAGTATCAAAGAACAAACAGAAGGTTTGACACTTGATTTCAAAGAAACACCACAAGGTTCTGGTCTTGTGATGCTTGGAATTAACGAGTGTTGTTAACAAAAAACAGGCTAGCCTATTTAGGCTAGTCTGTTCTTTAGTTTGGGCTTATACCCCGAGGTTAAAATATTTGCTAAAGCATTCCTATTCCAAGTCAATACTGCTTGCTTTCAGGGGGAATGAGAAATGGCAAAGTTATATTTTCTCGTAAAATAGGCAATATTTCTTTAGTAGAGATGTTGCACTTCTATTGTAATCAAATAGCTGAAAGGAAGTTTATATGGACAACACTGATTTTTTAAGTAGTAAGGATATAGAAAAATTAAAACTACTGCAAGAAAAAATCAAGAGCTCAACTTGTTTTGATGAGAGAAAAAGACTTGTTACGAAAAAGACACTAGTTATTGAGAAGGCAAGAGTAAAAAGAGATAAGTTTTTATCTCAATAAAATTATATCATCCCATTCATATGTATAACGTCTCTTTGTGAGGAAAGCTTAATGAGAGAGCGTAACGGTGAAAGGGATTTTTAAATTCCTTTTATCTAGAAAGATATAGTTAGAAAACATAGAAAACTAAGAAAAAGGGTAAGTACTTTGAGCTTTAAGAAAAGTATGGTTAAATGAAGACGATGACGAGTAAATACTAGGAGGTTGTATTACATGAGTGTACATATTGGAGCAAAAGAAGGAGAAATAGCTGAATCGATTTTATTACCTGGCGATCCACTAAGAGCAAAATTTATTGCTGAGAAGTTTTTGGAAAACCCAACATGCTATAACGAGGTTCGTGGCATGCTTGGATACACAGGGACTTATAAAGGGAAACGCATTTCAGTTCAGGGTACAGGTATGGGGATTCCATCGATTTCAATTTATGCCCAAGAGCTAATGCAAAGTTATGGAGTAAAGAACTTAATAAGAGTAGGAACGTGTGGTGCTATCCAAGAAGATGTTAAAGTTAGGGATTTAATTATTGCTATGTCTGCGTCAACTGATTCAGCCGTAAACAGGGTACGTTTTAAAGGCATTGATTTTGCACCAACAGCGAACTTCGATTTATTAAAAGCGGCTTATGATCTTGCACTAAGTCGTGAGAAAAAAGTAAGAGTCGGTAATGTTTTTACTAGTGATACGTTTTACAACGAGGATAAAGAAGCAGTCCTTAATTGGGCAGCTCATGGAGTTTTGGCACTTGAGATGGAAACAACTGCCCTATATACACTTGCAGCAAAATTTGGTGTAAGAGCATTGTCTATTCTAACAGTAAGCGATCATGTCATTACCGGAGAAGAGACATCTTCTGAAGAACGCCAAAAGACATTCGGTGAGATGGTTGAGATTGCTCTTGATACGGCTATACAGTTTTAATTCATGGCTGTTTTCGTAAAGTTTGTTGCTTTCGTAAAAATCCTAAAAACCGGATTTTTACACATTCCATGCTATTTTACCACAAATTATTTAGTATGCAGTGCTCTTTTCTTCCAAATTTAAGGGTTATATTTCCGTCTAAAGTATTTTCCAACTTAAGTTAAGGGTTATAAAGCAACAATGTTTTAGAAAAGAGCCTAATTCATAAAGAAAAAGCGAAGGTCTGTTATTGCATGCCTTCGCTACTATAGGAATATTCTTAAGGATAAGCCAACAACACCCACTAAGGATACGTAAAGCCATAATTTTAATATTGCTAGTTTCTTTTCTACAGTTTCCCCTGTTACCAATCCCTCTTTTTTTACTCTATCTTGGATCATAACAATAATTTTATCTTCATTTGGTATCTTTTCTATGGAACGTTTAATCATATTTTCTGTTTTCTCTGCGGTGGGAACATCTTCAAATTGTTTTAGTCTATCTTCTAGGAGAGCAACTTTGGTTTTTAATTCATTTATTTCTTCAATCATATCATTCTTTTCCACCACTAACCCCTCCTCTACAAATCCCTACTTCATAGCATATGCAAGACAATGATTTTACGAAAGGGACATGTGTCAGTAGTTTTAGAAAATGTTATAGCAGATTGAACCTGGTAAGAATGGCTTCACGATAAATTTGAGCTACCTTCTCTTGGCGCATCTGATTATTCTTAGAATATTCGTCAAGCATCACTTGTTCATTCACCTCTAAGACGAATAGCCCGTCGGTTGTATCTAGAATATCAACTGTACAAAATTCAAGTTCTACTGCTTCAGTAGCATTTTTAGCTAACTCGGATAACTGTGGGATTAGATGCTCGGTCACATCAATAGACTTAGCACCACTTATTAAATTATGTTTCCAAGAGGTTGTTCGTTCTTTTGCTAGAAATAACCTTGGCTGCCGGTTTAGCATCACGATTCTATATTCATAGGTAGCCTCTTTATAGGGGCTAATGGAAGCATGGACCTCCCGATCAAAAAGGAATTGTAACCTTTCCTCTAGCTCATGTAATGTAGATACTTTAAAAACATTATTGCCTTGAGATCCATTGTCTTGTTTTATAACAACTGTTTTATTCCAACGGTCAAATAGTTTTCTAGCCAATTCAATGGAGTTAGTCTGGTTAAATCTAGAATTTGTATTCATGAGGAAAAAATGTTCAACAGCAGGTACTTTTGCATGATGTAACGTAGCGTATGTACCAGACTTACTCATTGAAACTTTGGCAGCAGCACTATTGTTTAAGCCAACCTCGACGTCGTGCATTAAAAAGGATTTATCGTTCATAATTGCTCTGTATAAGTAATTAGCAGAGATTTCTTCAAAAGTTACGCCATCAGCAGTTACCGAATGTTGGATGAGACTTAAATATGGACGATTAGTAGGCATTTTTTTGCTCCTTATAGTAGTAGAAATGTCTTTTCTATTGTATCAGAATAGCCTATTCATTCAAGAATGATAGTTGTCAAGTGACATATTTTTCAAAAAAAGATTATTAAAATTCGAAATATTATAATATAATAGAAATGAAGTTTGGTTTTGAACCGAGTGAGCGGTTGTTCAGGTGATAAGTCAAGTTTCTTTTTTGAATGAAACTGAAAGCACTTACATTGGAAAATAAGGGGGATATACATGAATTTTGAATTAACAAAAGAACAACAAATGATCAAAGAAATGGTTAGGGATTTTGCGAAAAACGAAATTGCTCCTTATGCTACCGAGTTAGACAAAACTGAGCGTTTCCCAATTGAAACTTTTCAAAAAATGGGTGAACTAGGAATTATGGGTATTCCATTTCCTGAAGAGTATGGCGGTTCTGGAGGAGATACGATTTCTTACATACTCGCGGTTGAAGAAATTGGGAAAGCGTGTGGAAGCACAGGCTTAAGTTACGCTGCAACAACATCATTAGGAGCAAGTCCAATTTATTATTTTGGTACAGAAGAGCAAAAACAAGAGCATTTAGTTCCTCTAGCTTCAGGTAAATCCTTAGGAGCTTTCGGATTAACCGAGCCTAATGCCGGTTCTGATGCCGGTGGTACGCAAACGAAAGCAGTTATCGAAGGTGACCAGTTTGTTATCAATGGTGAAAAGTGTTGGATTACAAACGCTTCGTATGCTAGAACAGTTACTGTCACTGCTGTTACCGGGAAAGATGAGCGTGGTAAGAACATTATTTCTGCGATTATTGTTCCAACGGATACACCAGGTCTTACGATTAATACGCCTTATGAAAAAATGGGCGTGAGAGCTTCAAATACAACAGAATTAGTTTTAGAAGATGTACGTGTCCCAACCTCGAACCTATTAGGTGATCCACAAAAAGGATTCGGACAGTTTCTTTATACATTAGATGGAGGCAGAATTTCAATCGCTTCTTTAGCAGTTGGTATTGCTCAAGCTGCATTTGAAGCTGCTTTAAAGTATTCACAAGAAAGAAAACAGTTTGGTAAGACGATATCTAACTTCCAGGCGATTCAGTTTAAGCTAGCAGATATGGCAATGGAAATTGAAGTTGCTAGAAACATGGTATTAAAAGCTGCCTGGTTAAAAGATCAAGATAAACCATTTAAAAAAGAAGCAGCTTATGCAAAGTTATTTGCATCCGAAATGGCTACTAGGGTTTGTAATCAAGCCATTCAAATTCACGGTGGCTATGGCTACATGCGTGAATATCAAGTAGAGCGTTATCTAAGAGATACAAAGTTAATGGAAATTGGGGAAGGTACGTCAGAGGTTCAAAGAATGGTTATTGCCCGTCAACTATTATCATAGGATAAGTTATTATGTTTTACTTGTAATCTAGCGGACTAGTCCTAAGAAAACTAGTCCAGTTACATAAGAAGTTTGCAAAAATAACGAGGGACGTTATAGTCAATTGCTATTACTCAAGCTAGCTAAACTTAGAGAAAATAAGAGGGAGTGAGCAGATGTTTAAGAAAATCCTAATTGCCAACCGTGGGGAAATTGCTATTCGCGTGATGCGAACTTGCAAGCAAATGGGAATACAAACGGTAGCGGTCTACTCAGAAGCGGATGCTGAAGCACTTCACGTCAAATTTGCGGATGAAGCTTTCTTACTCGGACCACCTAAAGTAAATGAAAGCTACCTTAAAGTAGATAAAATTCTTGAAATTGCGAGACTTACTGGAGCAGAAGCGATTCATCCTGGCTACGGATTGTTATCAGAAAATGCCAACTTTGCTCGTGAGTGTCAGAAATCAGGAATCACATTTATTGGTCCTAGCCCTGAAGTCATTGAAAGTATGGGCAGTAAAATTGAAGCGCGAAAGACGATGGCACGAGCCAATGTTCCAATTGTTCCAGGTGGTAGTGAACCGCTAGTAGACACTGATGAAGCCGTCGCTAAAGCTAGAGATATGGGCTTTCCGGTTATGTTAAAAGCCTCAAGTGGTGGTGGCGGGATCGGGATGCAGATTGTTCAGAACGAAGAAGACCTCGTAAAAGCATTTGCAAGTAATCAAAAGCGTGCTCAAGATTTCTTTGGAGATGGTGCAATGTATCTAGAAAAATACATCTCTGACCCACGTCATATTGAAATTCAAGTGTTAGCTGATAAAGAAGGAAATACGGTTTATCTTTGGGAGAGAGAATGCTCCATTCAAAGACGACACCAAAAAGTAGTTGAAGAAGCTCCTTCGTCATTTTTAGATGATGAGACCAGAAGAAAAATGGGGGAAGCGGCCGTAAGAGCTGCAAAGGAAATCGGCTATGTAAACGCCGGAACAATCGAATTTCTAGTAGATGAAGTTAAAAATTTCTACTTTTTAGAAATGAATACGAGATTACAAGTTGAGCATCCCGTTACGGAAGAAATTACAGGTTTAGACTTAGTTGAACAACAATTAAAGATCGCTTATGGCCAATTACTATCCTTTAAACAAGAAGATGTTAAATTAGAAGGTCATGCAATCGAAGTTAGAATATATGCAGAGGATCCTGTACGCTTTTTCCCATCACCAGGCCAAATTAAAGCATTTGTTTTACCAGAAGGTAAGTATGTTCGTAACGAAACGGGTGTTGATGAAACGAGCAAGGTTACTCCTTTTTACGATCCAATGATTGCAAAACTCATTGTCAAAGGAAACGATCGTATTAGTGCAATTCAGGAACTTCAAAAAGCGCTAGCACAGTATCATGTGGAAGGAATAAAAACAAATATCCCGATGCTACAAAAAGTAGCTGAACACGAAGCGTTTATAAATGGTGATACAACAACAAGCTTCGTAGACAAATATCTAAAATAATTTTGAATATTTAGGAGGAATTATCAATGGAAAAAGTAGTAGCAAGTATGGCTGGAAATGTATGGAAGGTACTCGTTAAAGAAGGCGATCAGGTAGAAGAAGGCCAAGATGTTGTCATCTTAGAGTCAATGAAAATGGAAATCCCAATTGCAGTTGAAGTATCAGGAACAGTGCAAAGCGTAAAAATTAATGAAGGTGATTTTGTTAACGAGGAAGACGTTTTAATTATCGTAGAGTAGATTAGGAGGTTTTATCTTGGAACTACCAAAGGCTATTACGGTAAAAGAAGTCGGTCCTCGTGACGGACTCCAAAATGAGAAAACAATTATTTCAGTAGAGGATAAAGTCGCTTGGATAAATATGCTTTCTGAAACAGGGTTGTCTTATATTGAGGTTACCTCGTTTGTAAACCCAAAGTGGATTCCGGCACTTGCCGATTGCTATGAGGTGGCTACCTCTATTGATAGAAAACCAGGAGTAACTTATGCCGCACTAGTACCAAACCAAAAGGGATTAGAAAAAGCATTACTCGCAGATTTAGATGAGGTTTCGGTTTTTATGTCTAGTAGTGAAGCACACAACCTAAAAAATATAAATAAATCGATTGAGGCGACATACCCAGTTCTTGAAGGAGTGGTTAAGGAAGCACTTGCCGCAGGAAAATCAGTGCGTGGCTATCTTTCAACTGTTTTCGGCTGTCCTTATGAGGGTGACGTCGATGTCAATCAGGTATTGAGAGTGTCGGAAAAGCTATTCGAGATAGGAATTTCAGAATTGTCATTAGGAGATACAATCGGTGTAGCTAACCCTAAACAGGTTCAAGTTTTCCTTGAAGAATTTTTGAAACGTTTCCCAAAAGAGAAGGTAGCCCTCCATTTTCATGACACAAGGGGATTAGCCTTAGCGAATATATTTGCTGCTTTAGAAATGGGAATGACCATATTTGATAGTTCACTAGGTGGTTTAGGTGGCTGTCCATATGCGCCTGGTGCTTCAGGAAACGTAGCTACGGATGACGTAAACTATATGGTAAATCAAATGGGGATTGAATCAAACGTAAATAGCTACAAGTTACTAGAAGCTGCTCGTTTTATTGAAGGGTGCTTAAATAAGAAATTGATGAGTAGCAGTATGTTAGTTCAAGGAAATCATTGTGACTAAATACGTTGTTGTTTGGAAGGAGTGGTTGAGTGGGTCAGGAAGTTATTCTCTCTATACAAGATAACGAAATTGCGACAATTCTATTAAATAGACCAGGCAAGGCTAATGCTTTATCTGTTCAGATGTTAAATGAGATACAAGAAATCCTCGAAAATGTTAAATATAATCCTGCAATTCGTTGCGTTATCATTACAGGTGCTAGTGAAAAAGCATTTTGTGCAGGGGCTGATTTAAAAGAGCGAGCCACAATGAACCAAGAGGAAGTACGAAAAACCGTGGCACTTATTCGAAAAACGATTAATGATATTGAAGAGTTGCCAAAGCCGGTCATAGCTGCTATTAACGGTGTTGCTTTTGGTGGAGGTACTGAATTAGCACTTGCTTGTGATTTTCGAATTGCTGCTAGTCACGCTGTCCTTGGCTTAACGGAAACATCGTTAGGGATTATTCCAGGTGCGGGAGGAACACAACGCCTAGCTCGATTAATCGGAAAAGGAAAAGCAAAAGAGCTTATTTATACAGCGCGGCGGGTGGATGCAGTGGAAGCTGAGAAGATTGGTCTTGTAGAGTACGTAGAAGAAGACTTTCTTGGGAAGGCAATGGAGCTCGCTAAAATGATCGCTAAAAACGGACCTATTGCCGTCTCCCAAGCAAAGCTTGCAATTGATAAAGGCTATGAGATGGATCTTCAATCAGGTTTAGCGTTCGAGCAAGCTGCGTATGAAAGAACAATTCCAACCAAGGATCGCTTAGAAGGATTACAAGCCTTTAAAGAAAAGAGAGCACCGAACTATATCGGTGAATAGGAGAGAAGGAGGAATAGGTTATGTCGTTAGAGGATCGTTTACGTGAGCGTGTCGCGCAAATAACAAAAGGTGGTGCAGAAAAATACCATCAAAGTAACGCCGAAAAAGGTAAGCTTTTTGTTCGTGAAAGACTAAATCTTTTGCTAGATGAGGGTATTGAAATTGAAGACGGAATGCTAGCAAACTGTTTAGATGAAACACTTCCTGCTGATGGTGTTGTCTGTGGGATGGGGAAAATTAATGGACAATCTGTTTGCTTTATGGCCAACGATTCTACTGTAAAAGCTGGTTCTTGGGGTGCTAGAACAGTAGAAAAGATTATTAGAATTCAAGAGACTGCTGAAAAGCTAAAGGTACCTATGATTTACCTAGTGGATTCAGCAGGTGCTAGAATTACTGACCAAATCGAGATGTTCCCAGGACGCAGAGGCGCAGGACGAATTTTTTACAATCAAGTAAAGTTATCTGGAAAAATACCACAGGTATGTGTTTTGTTTGGTCCATCAGCAGCTGGGGGTGCCTATATTCCAGCATTCTGCGATGTGGTTATCATGGTAGAAGGAAATGCTTCTATGTATTTAGGCTCACCACGTATGGCTGAGATGGTCATTGGAGAAAAGGTTTCTTTAGAAGAGATGGGTGGCGCAAAAATGCATTGCTCAGTTTCGGGCTGTGGTGACATCCTTGCAAAAACTGAACAAGATGCGATTGAGCAAGCACGTCAATATTTGTCATATTTACCTGCAAACTATACAGAAAAGCCAAGGCAACTTGAGTCTAGAAATGTAAAAGAGTTTGAAAAAACAATCGAAGAAATCATTCCTAAAAATCAAAATGCACCATTTAATATGCTTGATTTAATTAACCGTGTTGTTGATGAGAATAGTTTCTTTGAAATTAAAAAGCTATTTGCTCCAGAATTACTAACTGGATTTGCAAGAATAGATGGTCAATCAGTCGGGATTGTTGCCAACCAACCAAGAGTAAAAGGTGGCGTTCTGTTCCATGACTCGGCAGATAAAGCGGCAAAATTCATTACGTTATGTGATGCTTTCCATATTCCATTGGTGTTCTTAGCTGATATTCCAGGATTTATGATTGGTACGAAGGTAGAGCGTGCAGGAATTATCCGACACGGGGCGAAAATGATATCTGCGATGTCAGCAGCAACAGTACCAAAAATCTCTATCGTTGTTAGAAAAGCATATGGCGCAGGACTATATGCAATGGCTGGTCCAGCTTTTGAACCAGATTGCTGCTTAGCTTTACCGACAGCTTCAATTGCTGTAATGGGACCAGAAGCGGCAGTAAACGCTGTATATGCCAATAAGATTGCACAACTTAGTGAAGAAGAACGTCCAGCATTTATTGAAGAAAAGCGAAATGAGTATCGTGAAGACGTGGATATCTACCGCTTAGCATCTGAATTAATTATCGATGGTGTCATTCCGGCAAATTCACTGCGTCATGAGTTAAGCACGCGTCTAGAAATGTACATGTCTAAATATCTGGTGTTCTCTGATCGTAAACATCCTGTTTATCCAGTATAGGTCGATTGAATAAAAACTAAGGGAGAGTGAGAACGTTGAAATCAATTTATACGTCATTTGTTGATGCCGTAAAAGACATTCATGATGGTGCAACAATTATGGTCGGCGGTTTTGGTTTAGTTGGTATTCCCGAAAATTTAATTAAAGCATTATTGGAAACAGGAGCAAAAGATCTAACAGTTATTTCTAATAACTGTGGAGTCGATGATTGGGGTCTGGGTTTACTGTTGAAGAACAAACAAATCAAGAAAATGATCGCATCGTATGTCGGTGAAAATAAAGAATTTGAACGCCAAGTATTATCTGGTGAATTAGAAGTAGAGTTAGTTCCACAAGGTACGTTAGCTGAAAAAATTCGTGCTGGTGGCGCTGGAATTCCAGCTTTCTATACGCCAGCAGGTGTGGGAACACCAATTGCCGAGGGCAAGGAAACTAGAGTGTTTAATGGAAAAGAATATCTATTAGAAGAAGCTTTTGTTGCTGATTTTAGTTTAGTTAGAGCCAAGAAAGGTGATAAGCTTGGAAACCTGATCTATAACAAAACAGCACAAAATTTTAACCCAATGATTGCGACAGCAGGGAAAGTGACGATTGCTGAGGTGGAGGAGTTATATGAAATTGGTGAACTTGATCCAGCTCAAATTCATACTCCGAGTATTTATGTACAACGATTGATTGTTGGTATGCAAGAGAAACGTATCGAGCGATTAACTGTTAGCAATTAAGGAGGGGTTAAAATGAATATTCGTGAACGAATTGCTAGACGTGCTGAAAAAGAGGTTCAAGATGGATTTTTCGTAAATCTCGGGATTGGAATGCCAACGCTTGTTGCTAATTATATCTCTGACGATAAACAAGTGGTTCTTCAATCGGAAAATGGGCTACTTGGTATTGGCCCATATCCTAGCGAAGAAAACGTGGATCCTGATTTAATCAATGCCGGGAAAGAGACAGTTACAGCGATTAAAGGTGCATCATATTTTAGCAGTGCTGAATCATTTGCGATGATTCGAGGTGGTCATATCGATTTGGCAATTTTAGGGGCTATGGAGGTAGCTGAAAACGGTGATTTGGCTAACTGGATGATCCCGGGAAAAATGATCAAAGGTATGGGTGGGGCAATGGACTTGGTTCATGGGGCCAAAAAGGTCGTTATCATCATGGAGCATGTAAATAAAAAAGGTGAACCAAAGATCTTAAAGAATTGTACACTGCCCCTAACTGGTAAAGGTGTAGTCAACCGCATCATCACCGATCGTGCGGTGATCGATGTTACCGAGAATGGCTTAAAGCTACTTGAAGTCATGGAAGGATACACGGTGGAAGATATTAAAAACTCAACAGAACCAGATTTGTTGATTGCTGACGAGTTATTGTAGTCGTATCGTTTGGTTTTACGGAACTGGATTTTGGAAAAAGTAGCGATTTTGTTATTTTGACGAAAACTAATCTAATAATTACAACCCTTCGAGCATGTGTTGAAGGGTTTTTACCATTAATTGAATACAGTACATGGTAAACTTTTTTTACTGAAATTACTATGTACAGACACACACAAGCTCACCCATACATAAACATAGAATAAATGCCTATGGGGGTGAGCAAATGTCCAGTATTATTGCAGCACTTAGCTATTTCATCAGAGAAATCTTTTTCTTTGTTTCCTTCGTAAAAAACAATGCATTTCCGCAGCCATTAAAAGAAGCAGAAGAACAAAAGTATTTGAAGTTGATGGCAGAAGGAGACGACATCGCTAGAAACCGCCTGATCGAGCATAACCTTCGACTAGTTGCACATATTGTAAAGAAATTTGAAAACACGAGAGAAGACACAGAAGATTTAATTTCCATCGGGACCATTGGTTTAATGAAAGCCATTGATAGCTACTCAACTGGAAAAGGGACAAAATTAGCCACGTATGCGGCTCGTTGTATAGAAAATGAAATACTCATGCATCTTCGTGCATTGAAGAAGGTGAAAAAAGATGTTTCACTACATGATCCAATCGGAACTGATAAGGAGGGCAATGAAATTACCCTCATAGATGTCCTCCAAGCAGACACGGCTGATGTAGTTGATACGATCCAGTTAAAGATGGAAAAGAAACAAATTTATGATTATATCCATATTTTAGATGACAGGGAGAAGGAAGTAATCATCGGTAGGTTTGGTTTGGATATGCAAAAAGAACGAACACAAAGAGAAATTGCAAAAGATTTAGGAATTTCAAGAAGTTATGTGTCACGTATCGAGAAACGTGCATTAATGAAATTGTTCCATGAGTTTTATAAGCAAAGTCAAGGAAAAAAGTAGCAAAAAGACAGTGAGGATCTCCTCACTGTCTTTACAAATGATGTAGCCATAAAGAAATAAAAACCCCAATTGAGGTGACAAATCCAACGGTTGGTCCGCCTTCCTTATAGGCTTCTGGCATCATGGTAGAGGCAAGCATAGCAATAATTGCTCCACCAGCGAAGCAACTAACGATGGCCTTGATACTATTGGAGGCGTCTTCTAATAATGTAGCACCAGCTAAAGAAGATAAAGCAGAGAAAAAGACAACTAACAGCCACATAAATAGAATTTTTTTCTGTGAAAACCCACTTTTCCGTAAGCCAACAGTACTAGCAAGACCTTCAGGTATGTTGCTGATAAAAACAGAAACAACAAGAGCTAAACTAACCTTTGCCCCTCCAATTAGACTCATTCCGATCATCGCAGACTCAGGCAAGGTGTCCATTACACTTCCAATGAATATTCCCATTCCCGAAGTTTTGCCAGTGTCTTGCTGTTCAGAGTCTTTACTTATATTTCGATCGGCTCCTTTACGCTGATGTCCACCTCTATGTGAGATGAAGTAATCCAAAATTGTGAATAACAAGGCCCCACCTAAAAAGCCAATGGCAACCTCAAAAATTCCACTGATTTCCAAAGATTCCTCTAATAGTTCATAGGTGGTTGCACCAATAAGCGCACCTGTTCCCAGTGCCATAATATAGCCAATTATTCTTTTAGGTATTGTAACTTTTAATGCCAGTATTGCACCAAATAGGGTAGCAGAGGCAGCAAAAGTTCCCCAAAAAAGGGCATTCCACATTGGAAAGTCCTCCTAAGTCAAATTTGTCACCAAACGAATGAAAGCTGTATAGAAAAGGAATAATACAGATGTGTATGAGTCTTTCAAAGACATCTCTACTAGCTTTCGATAAATATCATAATTTATGCAGGAATACAAAAGTGATTTATCCTAATTGTTGACAATAGCATACGACTTATTTTATAATTATCTTGAAGTCAAGATATAAAAAGGTATGATAAAATGAATGTAGAAGAAAACACTCAATCATTAAAATTGTTTATTGTATTATCTAGGGCCACAAGAGCGGTTCATGATCTTGTTGAAGAGGATATCAGAACTTATGACCTTAATCCGACAGAATTTGCTGTGTTAGAGTTGCTGTTTCACAAAGGAGATCAACCTATTCAACAAATTGGCAAGAAGGTCTTGCTCTCTAGCGGAAGCATTACTTACGTTGTTGATAAACTAGAGAAAAAACAATTATTAACAAGAAAGTCATGTCCAAAGGACCGCCGTGTTACGTATGCTGTTATTACAGCCAAAGGTACAGAGTTGATGAATGAAATTTTTCCTAGGCATAAGCAAGCGATTGAAAAAATTTTTAGTGGTTTATCAGCCGAAGAACAGTCACAACTAGTAGATCTCCTCAAAAAGTTAGGCTTACACGCTCGAGCATAGTAAAATTCTCGTTTTTTCAAGAATTTTACAGTAGTATCTCTAGAAAAACGAGAATAGCATTACTTTTTAGGTATACCCATTTATGATATAATAAAGGCTAAAAATAGCAAGTACCGTGTTAAAGGTGACAAAAGTTTACAATACTTTGTCACCTTTTTTATTTTCTTTAACCTGTCTGCCATATATTATTGAAAAAGAAAGAATATATGAAAGTTTTTTGAATATTGTTACTTAAAGTAGTCGCTGTTAAAAAAAATGATAAAATTATCCTAAGAGTAAATACATATTGAAAAGAAAGGTGGACTGTAGCTGTGCCTCAAGTAATCATCCATAAGGTATTAACGAACGATCGCCAAAGAAATGGCAGATTAGCAGAAGAGGTTCGTCAAGTCGTCCTGGAGGTTCTTCAAGTTGATCAAACTTATGGAAAAGTCATTATTTACGAAGCACCGATGTATGATAGAAGTAATCACGAAGAAGGTAAATTGAATTTTGTATTTGTTGAGATTACGATGTTTGCTGGAAAAACAAAGGAAATAAAACAGTTACTAGTCCATAAAATTGTTGAACAGATTGAGAAAATTGAAGGAGTAGAGAAAAAAGAAATCAACTGTGTGATCCATGAGATAAAAAAAGAAAATTTTTTGAGTGTTTAAAGGGTTTAAAAGCTACTAGCCGTGACCTCTAATGGAGTACACGGCTAGTTTTCTATTGACCAAGATAACTACTTTTCACAAAAGCTAATGCCTCATCTCTTGATGTTATTTCTTGATTTAAATACAAGCATTCTAACTCCAACAATATCTTTGAGTAAAGCGGGCCAGGAGGAATGTTTACTACTTTTAAGTCGTCCCCTGATAGCAACTTTGGGATATCCACTCTCTTTAATAGATACCTTTTTACGAGAGCTTGAAGATCTGAAGGGTAATTTTTTAGAATTATTAAACAGAGGATGGCATCATAGCTAAAGTTTCTAAACTGAGCATGGAGTTCACCTAAAGTTGGTTCAGCAGAAATAGATACATCTTCTGAAAGCAAGTATGACATTTCCTTAATAATACCTAAGTCGTCACTGCTGAGGGCATATTCTTGAAGTAGCTGCAAATGTTCTTTTTGCTCATGAAAAAGAATGATTAAATAACTGATCCATGCACGGTCACTCTGTTTTGGAAGAGTTTTGTTTATGTCATCGTAATGGTTTTTGAGAACTCCTAATAATTTCAGCGTATTATCATAGTTTTTAGAAGACCCGTGTAAATAATGTAGAACACCTAGCTCGCCCAATCTTTTTAAAGCTTCGACTGGATGATTTTCGGACAAGAGAATATGTAACTCATGTGCCAGTCTAATTTTGGAGGTTGAAGCTATTTTATCGACAGATATTTGGGCAAGTTCAAATGTTTGTTTATCCATTTCAAACCCAAATCTTTGTTCAAAGCGCACGGCCCGTAAAATTCTCGTTGGATCTTCTACAAAACTTAGGTTGTATAGTATTCGAATTTTCTTCTGTCTAATATCTTGATAACCGTGGAAGAAATCAATTAGCTTACCAAAATCATGTGTATTAATTTGCAGGGCCATCGCATTAATTGTAAAGTCACGGCGGAAGAGGTCCTCACGTAAACTAGACATTTCAACATTAGGCAAGGCTGCTGGGTAGTCATAATATTCTGTTCTTGCTGATGTAATGTCAATTTTAAGTCCTAAAGGATGTTTCCATGTCGCAGTTCCAAATTTTTCATGGGTACGGACCGTTCCTCCAATGATATCGGTTAATTGCTTAGCAAAAGCTATACCGTCTCCTTCGACAACGATATCTATGTCTTCATTTTCACGACCTATTACCAAGTCACGGACAACGCCACCTATCATAAAAGCACGATAGTTTTGTTTATCAGCGTGTTCACCGATCGTCCTGAGTAATCTGAGAATGTCGTCTGAAAGGAGGGTTTTCATTCGTCGAGCAAGTGACAGCTTCAGTGGATTAGATTGCTGCACAATGTGACCAGATTTTATTTTTTCTCCATGTAGAGCTTCAATAACATTTGTTCTAGAGATAATTCCGACTATCGTTCCTTTTTCGATTACAGGTAGTCTACCAACATTCTTTGAAATCATCAGGTTTTGGACCTCTTCTAAAGACATATCTGAATGGATGGTAGTTGGGTCTGTGCTCATATATGCTTTGACAGGAGCATGGCCTAATCCATGATGCTTTGCTTTATCAACATCTCTCCTAGAGATAATACCTAGAAGGTTCCCATCCTCTAAGACTGGAAAACCAGTGTGTCCGTATCGTAGCATCATTTTCCCGGCCTCTTCAATAGAGGTAACTGTTGAAATGACCTTGACTGGGCTAGACATGATGTCTTTTGCGGTTAGTGATGGTTTTATCGCTGTTTCTATATGTGATCTTACAGTAGCTACTATTTCTTCAAAGTTACCGTTCTTAACCATGGCTGAAGCAGCTTTTGGATGGCCCCCTCCAGAAAATAGCTTGATAATCGGCAAGACATCAATACGCTCTGATGTAGATCTACCTACAATAAACGTTCGTTTCCCCATTTCGACTACAAAAAATAGAGCATCAGTTCCTGTCATTTCTAGTGCTTTTCTAGCGAGGAGTGCGAGTCCACCTGTATAATCCTTTTGTTGATGGTGAGCCACTAATATATCAACACCGTCAAAATAGTGCTCTTCACTTTGTTGAATCAAGGAATGCAATAGCTGTTGCTCTTCTTCCTGTAGTGGTGGCTCAGAGAATTTCGAGATAATTTCAAGATTTGCCCCACTTTGCAATAGAAAGCTTCCGGCTAGTAAGTCCCTTGAAGTTGTATTTAAGTATGTAAATGATCCAGTATCTGTATAAAGCCCAAGAGCAAATATAGTTGCCTCAAATGATGAAACGGGTAATTTTTTCGCTTTTATTTCTTCAATTAGTAAGGTAATAGTTGCACCGACTTGTTCAATTACAGCAAATTTTGCTTTGACGTTAGCTTCGTTTGCTTGATGATGATCATAAACGATGAATTCGACGTTTTCCTTTTGAATGAGATTACTTACCTCACCAACTCTTTGTAGCGAACCTATATCAACCAATATGACTTCTGTAACATTCCCCCAGTGAATTTGATTTGGATAATAAAGATTAAAGGAATCGCGATATAGAGCTAAAAAACGTTCTACCGATTTCCCTTGTTTTGTTGGTAAAACTAGTTTGGCTTTTGGGAATAGCTTTTTAGCGGCAACCATTGAAGCTAGACCATCAAAGTCTAAATTAATATGAGATAGAATGACTTGCAAAAGAAAACCTCCATCTTTTACCTGTATTATATTAATTAAGTGTATCAAATTGATATAGGGAATGGTAGCTTCGTGTTGGATTCAAAAGACTATGCGGTTTTTCATCCATTCGTTAAAGATGGAAACGAAAAAACTCCCATTTAGGGAGTTTTTTTAAACTTTTTTTACTTTAAAGGTACTTATCATTAATAATGATAAGATGAGTGTAATCCACATAAATAATGGTGCGGGAACAGTATCAACGAGTAAAAAACTTATTGTTAATAAGCAACCGCCAGCTGTGATTGGTAACCCAACAAAGTAACCATGATGCTCTGATACATTAAACCTCGCTAACCGAATGGCTCCACAAGCAATAAAGATAATCGTAAAGATGGCACCAGACGCTCCGAAATCAAATAAAATGGCTGAATATAGCAACAATGCTGGAGCTACCCCAAATGATATGAGATCACATAATGAATCCAGCTGTTTGCCTAGATCAGATGTTATATTCAAGCGTCTTGCTACAATCCCGTCAAAACGGTCAAATATAGCAGCTAAACAAATAAATAACAAACTTGTATATAATTGACCTTGAAGAACGAATATAATGGCAAAGGCTCCTAAACCTAGATTTAAAATAGTTAATAGGTTAGCTGCTTGACTACGGATTTTTTTTATTGTTTGATCAAGATGTTGAAGAATAAACAAAATCATCACTCCTTGTGATAAACTAAGGATAGAAAAAAAGTGGTAATAAAATAACTATATGATACGTTAAACTATAATAGTATCATATTTATTATATAGGTTGTTAACGTTTTTAGATAGACTTTTTTGTACTTAATCATGTGCTACATGTAAGAATGAAATTATATTTTGGAGGTAAAAGAGTGAAAAAGGCAATATATCAATCATTAATAGAACTTTCTGGTAATCGTTTTAATTCGTACATATTAAGAAATTTTACTAAATCTAAAATGAGCAGAGTGATAAATAAGTCATTCGTAAAAGCATATAACATCAATGAAGCGGAAATGGAAAAACCGTTGCATCAATATGGAAGCCTTCAGGAATTGTTTGTTCGAAATCTTAAGGAAGGTGCTAGAAAAATTGATGAGCATCCCACAAGTATCGTTAGCCCGGTTGACGGTATACTTGCGGATATTGGAAGAATTAACGAGAACAGTGCCTTTCATGTCAAAAATCAAGACTATAGCTTATTTGAGATGCTTGGAAATAAAAAAAGAGCGGAAAAGTATAATGAAGGTATTTATATCATTTTGTACTTAAGTCCGAGTCATTATCATCGAATTCATACTCCATTTTCAGGAACCGTAGTTGGAAAGTGGGCTTTAGGGAACAAATCTTATCCTGTAAATGAACTAGGATTAAAACTTGGGAAACGACCACTATCACGCAATTATCGCTTAATAACAGAAATCCGCCTTGAAAATGGAAAACACTACTCAGTCGTAAAAGTCGGAGCTCTAAATGTGAATAGTATTCACCCAACCTTTAAGGGAGATAGCTTGAAAAAAGGGGAAGAATTAGGTTATTTTTCTTTTGGGTCTACAGTCGTGCTGCTTTTTGAGAAAGATACATTGCATATTGATCCAATCGTTCAAGCTCCTTTGGACGTTACGGTGGGAATGAAAATAGGTACTCTTCAGTAGCTAATAAAAGGTTTTGAAACTCTTTAGGGGTTTTCAAACCTTTTTTGCATGTAATTATACTGATTTGTTACAATCTTTATCAATTTTAGAAATTTGCAGAGGTGTTTTTGAATGAAATTGCTTGCAGGATTGGCACAAAAAATTGTCGATGAAGTGACTGGAATTCTTGCAGAAGAAGTCATTGTTGTAGATCATTCAGGTATGATTATTGCTGCGAGTGATCAAACAAGAATTGGTAACTTCCATGAAGGAGCGTTAATTTCAGTTACCAAAAAAGCGAAAATTACCATAACTAAAGAGGATGCCTTACGTCTTAAAGGTGTTAAGTCTGGGATAAACCTGCCAATAAGTTTCCAAAACAAGATCATTGGTGTGATTGGAATTACTGGAGAGCCTAGAGAAGTAAATCGCTTTGGTGAACTAATTCAAAGGATGACAGAGTTAATCATCCAAGAGGCACATTATCATGAAAAACTCGACTCAAAATATCGCGGACTAGAAACATTTGTTTATGAATGGGTTCACCTACAGCAAATAGACGAAGACTTCCGGGAAAGAGGAGAAATTTTGGGTATTTCCATGGATATACCTCGTTGCTGCGTACTTATCGAAATTAGTCAGTTCAAGAGTAATCCGATGATTGAGGGTGAGACTACACGTGTACTAAGAGAATTCTATTCAGGTGAAAACCAGGATATTCTCGTTCAATGGGGAAGTGGCCGTTATGTTTTACTTAAAGCTGTACAAGCTCTTCAGGTGGAAGAGAGTTTGGTTACTTCATTAAAGAGTCTCCAAGCGGTGATGCAAGAAAAATATGGCATCACAATAGTGATAGGTATTGGAACAAGGGTTGAAGAATCATCTCTACTTCATAAGTCTTATACCAATTCTAAGAAGGCGTTGCGAGTAGCCAAAAAACATGATGGACTCATTTTCTATGACCAGCTAACGTTGGATGTTGCTTTGGCAGAAATTACCGATGAAACGAGACAAGAAGTGGTTGAGAAAGTTTTAGGTGTTTTAATTGGAGAGCCAGAATTATTAGAGACATTAGAGGTTTATTTGGAAAGCGACCTTTCTATTAAATCAACATCGCAAAAGCTTCACATTCATATTAATACACTGCATTATCGTTTAAAAAGAATTTGTGAATTAACAGGTTATTCATTAAAGGAAACAGATAATGTGGTCATGTTTTACGTAGCCGTCTCTTTTTGGAATGAAATTAGATAAAAACACAAAAACTTATGGACTTCCATAAGTTTCTTTGTATTTATAAACATAGATGTAAGCGTTTAAATTTACTATAATTAAGATACATTTTTGTTCTATTAATACGTGTTATAGGGGGATGGGGAAATGATTAGTCAAGAAGCTAAAAAGAGATATACAGCCATTGTTGGGGAAAAAAATTACCTTGATTCGAAGCAAAGTTTAGTTGCTTATTCTTATGATGCTACACCAAATTATCAAGCTCTTCCGGACGCTGTCATAAAACCAAGAAATACAAGAGAAGTTTCTGAAATCGTAAAAATTTGTAATGAGTTTAAAATACCTATTGTACCTCGTGGAAATGCAACAAACCTTTGTGCGGGAACATGCCCGTTAGAAGGCGGACTAGTGATGATTTTTACACATATGAACCAAATCCTGGAGCTTGACGAAGAAAATTTAACAGTTACTGTACAACCGGGTGTTATTACTTTAGATATGATTAATGCTGTGGAGGAAAAAGGGCTTTTTTATCCACCAGATCCCAGCTCGATGAAGATTTCAACGATAGCTGGAAATATTAATGAAGGTTCTGGTGGGCTACGTGGTTTGAAATATGGTGTTACACGTGATTACGTCATTGCATTAGAACTTGTCTTACCGAACGGAAATATTATTCGTACTGGAGGCAAACTGGCAAAAGATGTAGCTGGATACGATTTTACTAGATTAATGGTTGGTTCTGAAGGGACGTTAGGTATTATAACAGAAGCAACATTAAAACTGATCCCAAAACCAGAAACAAAAAAGACAATGCTAGCACTTTACGACAGCCTTGAAGCTGCAGGAAGTACTGTTTCAAAGATTATTGCAAACAAAATTATCCCTACGACACTAGAGTTTTTGGATCAACCAACGATTCGTGTAGTTGAAGATTTCGCAAAAATAGGTTTACCTACAAATGTTGGCGCAGTACTTCTTATCGAGCAAGATGGTCCATTAGAAGTAGTTGAAAGAGATATAAAAAGAATGGCTGAAATTTGCCAAGAAGAAAACGCTCTATCTGTTCAGATTGCCCAAACTGATGAAGAGGGAACAGCTTTAACTACAGCAAGACGTTCTGCCCTGTCTGCCTTAGCCAGACTAAAGCCAACAACAATCTTAGAAGACGCAACCGTTCCTCGATCAAAAATAGCTGAGATGGTCCGTGAAATAGATGTAATTGCCAAACGAAACAATGTTCAAATTTGTACATTTGGGCATGCTGGCGATGGTAACCTTCACCCAACCTGTATGACAGATGCCAGAGACAAAGAGGAGATGCATCGAGTTGAGAAGGCTTTTGAAGAAATCTTTGAAAAAGCGATACAATTAGGTGGAACGATTACTGGAGAACATGGTGTTGGTGTAATGAAATCACCTTACCTCGCTTGGAAGCTTGGTGAGGAAGGCGTAGAAGCTATGAAAACATTAAAAATGGCATTTGATCCAAATAATATTATGAATCCTGGAAAAATGTTTGCGAAAGAAACACGTAAACGGGTGGTGGTAAGTCGATGAGCGCATTCAATAAGAGACAACAAGAGTTAGCCATCGATATGAAAGCGGGCATGGACTATGATGAACTCATGAACTGTATGAGATGCGGATTTTGTTTACCATCCTGCCCAACGTATCGGGAATCAGGTGGGGACGAGGCGGCTTCTCCGCGTGGACGAATTGCCTTAATGAAAGCAGTCGTTGATGGAATAATGGAACCAGACGAAGACTTTGAAAAACAACTTAGTCTTTGCTTAGGATGTCGCGCTTGTGAGCCGGCCTGTCCATCAGGCGTAAAATATGGGCACCTATTAGAAGAAGCTCGTGATATTATACAAAAGAAGAAAAAGCATAGCATGCCGGTAAGGCTTGTACGAAGTCTTGTTTTCAATCAGCTGTTTCCAAAGCCAAATCGGATGAAAACGGTTAGTAATTTACTATGGTTCTATCAAAAGAGTGGAATCCAAAAAATAGCCCGAGCAACACATTTAACGAAGATTGCTCCAGGCAATTTATCTGTTATGGAAAGAGTGCTCCCTCAGGTGCCAACGCCAAGCCAGTTGAAAAACAGGCCAACACATATAGCGGCTGAAGGTGTAGTAAAACAAAAAGTAGCCTTTTTCTCAGGTTGCTTAATGGATACGATGTTTATGAATACAAATGACTCGACTTTTTCTATTTTGAGCAAATCTAACTGTGAAGTAGTGATACCGCAAAAGCAAAATTGCTGCGGTGCCCTTCATGCTCATAGTGGTGAAAAGGATGGAGCGAAAGCTTTAGCCAAAGAAAATATCCTAGCTTTCGAGAATGTGAAAGCTGATTTTATCGTATCTAATGCTGGTGGTTGTGGTGCTTTACTAGTAGAATATGGTCATCTCTTAAAAGACGAGCCAGAATGGGCGGAGCGAGCAAAATTATTTTCGGCTAAGGTAAAGGATATATCAGAGATACTGTTAGCAGTTGGTATGCCTAAAATGGTCCTTGATCCACAAACAGTGACATTTCAAGATTCATGCCACTTACGAAACGTAATGGGTACTTTTAGTGCTCCTAGAAAGCTTTTGCAACAAATTGAGGGTGTAGTATTCACAGAAATGAAAGAGGCGGATCGTTGCTGTGGTTCTGCTGGTGTTTATAATATTATTGAAGAAGAAATGTCGATGCAAGTTCTAGATGCAAAGATGGAGCATGCAAAGGCAACGAAAGCAAGGACATTAGTAACGGCAAACCCTGGTTGTTTATTACAGATGAAATTAGGAATTGAACGAGCTGGTTTACAGAAGGATGTTCGTGCTATTCACATTGTAGATTTATTAGCAGAAGCTGTTAAACAGGCTGAAAAGAAAGTCTAGGATAGTTTCTGGGGTAAAATCATATTCTCCTATCATGCAAAAAAGCTAGATCGTTATGATCTAGCTTTTTTTGCTTTTTCTTTTTTTTCAAAGGCTTTCTTTAAATCGTCTTGCGTGCTTTGCTCCCAAAGTTCAACACCTACATTATATGCTGAGCGAGCAATCATAAATCCGGCGACAGGAGCTGTTAAAAAGACGAAAAGAATCGTTAACAATACTTTTCCACTGAATAAACCTTCGACAAAGTGAAAATGTATATACACTGCCAACATGATACTAATTACCCCTAGCGTAGCGCTCTTTGTGGCCGCGTGAAGACGTCCGTATACGTCAGGGAACCTTAGAATACCGATGGCGCCTAGAAGGCTTAGAAAGCCACCTAGGAGGACAAGAAGGCTAATTATGATCTCGATCAAAGATCACACCTCCCTCGATAAACTTAGCTAGTGCGATTGTACCAATGAATGCCAAAATGGCGATTACAAGAATAACTTCAGCATATGCTAACGTATTTTGTATGACCATCACGATGCCAATAACTCCAATCAAGGTGATCCCAATTGTATCTAAGGCAACCACTCGGTCTGACATTGTAGGTCCCTTTACAACACGAATAAAACAGACCAGTATGGAAAGTGACATGATCATAAGCGCAATGTTAAGAGAGATGCTAAGCATTATTGTGTCACCTCCATAATTGCTTTCTCAAACGTATTGTGGATTTGTTTGATCATTGCTTCTTTATCCGGCACATGAATCGAATGAATGTAAATGGTTCGACCATCTTCAGAAAAGTACATCGTTAAGGTCCCTGGTGTTAACGATATTAAACTAGAAAGCAACGTAACTTCCCAATCCGTTTTTAGCTTCGTAGGAACAGCGATAATTCCTGGTTCAATATCTAATTTTGGACTTAAGACAATTTTAATTACATCAATGTTAGCTAAAATAAGCTCTTTTAAAAACAATAGAATAAGCTTTATAATCGCGATTACGCGACGGAAATAAAAGTCAAACGTCAGAAACCGTCGTAGAACAAATAGGAGTGCTATCCCGACTACATATCCGATAAAGAACTCAACAGGAGAAAAGTCGTTTCGGAGCAGCATCCAAATAATCGCTAAACCAATGTTTAATAAGATTTGAAATGCCATGGCAACTACTCCTTATTTAGAACTGAATTTATATAGAATGATGGGTCGAGAATTTGCTCAGCTACGACTAGTGAAAACTGAAAAATTGGTTCAGCTGCTAATCCTAAAGCAATTGATAAAAGAACCAATGGTGCGATAGGTAACAGTAATTTGCCAATTGGACGTTTCTTTGCTTCTTCATCTGTTAGTTTCTGTTCTCCCCAGAATGCGTAGATAAAGATTTTCATCATTGAGAATAGTGTTAGTATCCCAACAACTAAAGCTACGACAACAATAAAATAGCGACCCTCTTGAATACCAGCTAATAGAAGAGCAAATTTACTAAAAAACCCACTGAGCGGAGGAATCCCTGCTAATGAAATTGCAGCGATAAAGAACAGCCAACCTAGGTAAGGATGAGTCTTTAATAATCCACCCATTTTCTTCAAGTCAGTAGTTCCAGTAACCTTTTGAGTTGCCCCTGCAAACAAGAATAATGCAGCTTTTACGATGATATGGTGAGCAATATAATAGATAGCACCAGCAATGGCTAGTGGTGTGAAAATCCCTAATCCCATCACCATATAACCTACCTGACTAATAATATGGAAAGATAGAATTCGTTTAAAGTCAAACTGTGAAACTGCTCCTAAAACACCGAAGAACATGGTAGCTCCTGCTAAGAATAGGATGATTGTATGTGTAAAGCCTGGGTCGTGGTAAAAAATTAATGTAAACGTTCGAATGATTGCATATATCCCTACCTTGGTTAATAAGCCCCCGAATAATGCAGCTATGGCAGCAGGTGGTCCATAATAAGATTTTGGTAACCAAAAGTATAGTGGAAATAACGCACCCTTCATTCCGAATACGATTAAGAATAAAATCGCAATAACATTTAGTATTCCTTGTTGTTCAAGTTCCGCAACTTTTACTGAGAGGTCAGCCATATTTAATGTTCCAGTAACACCATAAATATAGGCAACACCAACAATAAATAGTCCAGAAGCAAAGATGTTGATTATGACATATTTTAATGATTCACGCAGCTGATACTTTGTGCCACCGTGAACAATCAAAATGTAAGATGAAATTAACATAACCTCAAAGAATACGAACAAGTTAAATAGGTCACCCGTTAAAAACGCACCATTTACCCCTGTTAATAAGAAAAAGTAGAATGGGTAAAAGTATGCTTTTTGACGTTCTTCACTAAGTGTTTGAAATCCGAAAAATAGACAAGCTAGCCCGACAATGCTAGTTAATATCACCATTAACGCCGCGAATAAATCAGCAACTAAAACAATTCCAAACGGTGCTTGCCAGTTTCCTAGCTCCAGCGTTTGAATGCCATCATAATAAACAATGTGAGCAATGTACAACGATAATCCGAGAAGGGCAAACACAGTTACTCCACTGATTAAACGTTGTACCTTTAAATTCTTAGCGAACAATAATAAGACTACGCCTACAATTAACGGTAAAAGTATCGGTAGAATGACTATGTTATTCATCAGCATTTCCCCTTAATTGATCTAAATCGTCTGTTTTGTGTTCTTTGTATGTGCGATAAGCAATGACAAGTAAAAATGCTGTCACACCAAAGCTAATTACGATTGCTGTTAAGATTAATGCTTGAGGAAGTGGGTCAGCATAGGCTGCGGCTTCCTGTCCAAGTAATGGAGGTGCTCCTTTATTTAAACCAGCTAATGTCAAAAGTAGCAGATGGGCACCGTGCCCAAGGAGCACGACCCCAATGACTACTCTTAGCAAGCTTTTTGTTAAGATAAGGTACGTACTTACTGTAAAGATAACCCCAATTGTCAAAATCATTAATATTTCCATTATGCATCATCCTCCGCAATCGTTAAAATAGAGAGCAATGCAACCCCGACAACTACTAAATATACCCCTAAATCAAAAGGAAGGGCAGTGGTTAAGTGAACTTTTCCTAAAATAGGTATTTCCACATAGCGATCATATTGGGTTAAAAACGAGTCACCACGGAGCATCGAGTAAACCCCCGTACCAGCAGCGATTAACATCCCAACCGCAATCATAGTTGTGTAGTTAAAAGGTAGGACGCGTTTCATTGTTTTTAAATCAAAAGCGACGTACAGCAGTAATAATGCAGCAGCTGTCATTAACCCACCAATGAAACCTCCACCTGGATTGTTGTGCCCAGCAAAGAATAGGAAGACGGAGAAGGCAAGTATGATAAACGCAACAATGGTTGTTATGGTTTTAAGCATTAACAGATTTTTTCTCACACGTCTTCTCCTCCTGTAAAGCGTAATTTCGTTAACACAACAATTCCTAAAGCGGCTATTGCTAATACGAGAATTTCAAGGAATGTATCAAGCCCCCTGAAGTCAACTAGGATGACGTTAACAATATTTTTACCAGCTGCAAGTTCATACGCATTGTCGATAAAGTATTGCGAAATTCCTTCAATTGGATTTGCATAACTCATCGCATGAGCACTTAGAGCTGTTATCGTGATTACTAGTCCTACACCGATAGAAACAAGTAAGTTTGTTAACTTAAAGCGTGGTGTAAACTTTTCTTTTCGTAATTCTGGCAAATGATAGAACGCCAATAAGAATAGAACAACCATGACCGTTTCAACTAGTAATTGTGTTAAGGCAAGGTCTGGTGCACGGAATACAACAAACAGAAGTGCAACAATAAAGCCTATCACACCAGTTGCGGCGATTGCAGTTACTCGATGAGAGATAAATGGCAACACAACTACTGATCCAATTAACACTAAAATTATGATGAAAATATATGGCGGAATTTCAGCTACATTTAGTAGATCGATCGCAAATGCATTAAACTTAATCAATGTATAGCCCATAAGACCAACCATAAAGACTGTCATAAAGACAAAGTAATCTCTTAACAAGCCCGTCATTTGCATGTTCGTAACTTTTAACGAACCAGAGACTAACCAAACAAGTCCGTTATCATACATATAGTTTAACGGGTCTCTTTCTTTTAAGAAGAAAGCTGTTTCTGACCATTTTTTGAGATTTAAGAAAACGAGCGCACCGAATATTACAACTCCAATCGTCATAAATAGCTCAATATTAAATCCATGCCAATGATAGATATTTACATAGAAACGCTCACCTTCAGCTAGCACGTTTGGCAGGATTGAGTGCATGGTTGGTTCAATGATGCTGTAAGCAAGTAAGTTTGGGAAAAAACCGAAAATAACAACTAAAGAAGCAAGTATAATAGGTGGAGCCAATAAACCTATAGGCGCTTCATGAACTTCTTTCTTGAGTTGGTCTGGTTTAAAGTTTCCTAAGAATGTACGTGCAAACATTAACAAACAGTAGGCAAATGTAAAAATACTCGCAATCCATGCAACGATTGGGAAAAGTAGCCCAAGTGTTTGCATATTAAAGATATCTAATGTTGTTGCATTTACAGCAGCTGTAAAGAACATCTCCTTACTCAAGAAACCATTAAATGGTGGAACTCCAGCCATTGAAAGAGTACCAATTAAAGCTACTGTGAAGGTAATCGGCATGATGCTCATTAATCCACCAAGCTTGCGAATATCCCTAGTTCCAGTTTCATGATCAACAATCCCAACGATCATAAACAAACTACCTTTAAAGGTGGCATGGTTAATTAAATGGAAAACAGCAGCCAGTGTAGCTGTGTAATACAGTGTTCCAACAACAGCAACGTCGTAGTGGAATGCTGCCGATCCTAAACCAAGTAGAGCCATGATTAAGCCTAGTTGGCTAATTGTTGAGAACGCCAAGATCGCTTTTAAATCCTTTTGTCTGACGGCAGATACCGATCCCCAGAGTAAAGTGAAGATACCAAAACCGGAAACGATCCAAAACCACTGAGGCGTAGCACCAAACACAGGTGTCATTCTTGCAACTAAATAAATCCCAGCCTTAACCATTGTTGCTGAATGCAGATAAGCACTAACCGGAGTCGGTGCCTCCATTGCGTCTGGTAACCAAATATGGAATGGAAATTGTGCAGACTTTGTAAAGGCACCAGCTAAGACACAAAGCATGGCTGGTATAAACAGCGGATTTGTAATAATGACGTCTGCTTGTGCAATAATTTCACGAATACTGAATGTGTTAGTCATCACATAAAGAAGTGAAAAACCAGCTAACATTGCAAAACCACCAGATACAGTGATTAGCATTGATTTTTGTGCCCCGTATCTTGAACGCTCCTTATGGAACCAGTAGGCAATAAGAAGCGATGATGCTAAGCTCGTTAATTCCCAGAACACATAGATAGTCATTAAGTTGTCTGAGAGAACAACTCCTAGCATGGCCCCCATAAACATTAATAAGTAGACGTAAAAGTTATTTAACGCCTCTTTTTGCTTATTGTATAGATAGTAGATTGAGTACAAGACAACCAAGGTCCCAATTCCTGTAATTAACAAGGCGAATAGTAAACTTAGACCGTCTAAGTAAACATCAAAGTTAATTCCTAATGATGGTACCCAGGGTTGATGATAAAAAAATGTTTCGCCTTCCGAGATATTAGGCAAATATTGAATTAAATAAACAAACAAAGCTAATGGTAGGATCATTACAAACCAACCAGTATGTACTTGACGGATATACTTATACAAAAATGGAACAAGTACAGCTAAGATAAATGGTGCTAGAACAACAAGATGTAACACCGACAAATGATATACCCCCTATTCATAATAATTAATTATACAAACTCCGCTACTAGACCAATAAATTATATACTAAAATTAAATGTCATGCACTCATCATACATTTAGCCTATCACGTTTCTCCAAAATTATTAAATAAGAAGAAACTAAGGTGAAAACTCGAAAAAAATTTTTGATCCCGGAGAATGTACAAGATATTAGAATTAATCAAAAATGATAAAACATAAAATAGAATGTATATATTTTCAAAAGTAACATCATCCTTATTAATAACAAATGTATTAAAAGGGTGACTAGATATGATTAGAAAAGTGATAGTTGCAATCGGAATTTTTTCCATACTATTTGTAACTGCTTGGTGGGCAAATGAGGTTAATGAGAGAAGATACTATATAGATGAAGAAAATGATCAAATTCAGCTGTTGATGGTTGACGATGAGGCACGAAATGAAAGGATATTTAAGCCAAGAGAATATATAAAAATAAAAAGGTGAGCGAAAAAGCTCACCTTTTGTATATGTAAGGACTATTATGAAGATTTTTTGATTTTGTGAAGTAACGATCTTCTCTCGATCTCTTCTCTAATTAGCGTAATAAATTCAGTACTAAGTTGTAGTTCAATGGCCTTATAATACGTTTCTACTAGTAGATCATCAGATAAGCTTTTCATTTTTACCTGCTTTCGCAGTTCACCTCCAAATTTTCTAGTCATTTATATAGGCTATGTTTCATACAGTAGTAAGTTATGGCTTAATTGAATTCTAACATGTCCTATAAAATGGAACAACCGTTCGATTTATCCACAAAAAGCTGTTGATAACCTGTTAACATCTTGTTTATAAGGTTGGTAAATACTAGTAAACTCAATGTGGATTTGTGTATAAGCTTATCCACATATGTAGCATCGTGGAAAAATTTGTCGAAAACTTTTTTGGAATATTTATGGAATTTTTTTCTGATCATTATGTGACATACAAGAAAAAATCTATTTTTGGAATGAATTTTCGTGATCTATTTGAAATATTTAGTGATATAGATTGAAACCAACGTATGTATTGATTTATAATATATAATTTGTAGTAGTTATTTACCAGTAGCGGTGAAAAGTAGGAATAACTGAAGTTTTTGGTAGCAAGTAGGAAACTATTTTAAATTGAAAATCAAACTACAGAGAATACTATACATATCAAAAATATTGTAGAAAAATAGGAGGAAAGACATTTGAATGAACGTGAACTAATTTGTTCTGGTTGTGGCGTGAAAGTGCAAACCGAAAAAAAGGACGAACTCGGTTTTGTCCCAAAGTCTGCCTTAGAGAGAGAAATTTTAATTTGTCAACGATGCTTTCGACTAAAGCATTATAACGAAGTTCAGGATGTTTCCTTAACAGATGATGATTTCTTGAAAATATTAAATGGGTTAGGAAGTCGAGATGCCTTAATAGTGAAGATCGTTGACATTTTTGACTTTAATGGCAGTTGGTTACCGGGCTTACACCGATTTGTAGGGAAAAATAAAGTACTATTAGTTGGAAATAAAGTTGACCTACTTCCAAAAGTCTTAAATCATAATAAATTAATTAATTGGATGAAACAGGCTTCTAAGGAATTAGGCTTAAAACCAGAAGATGTATTTTTAATTAGTGCTGACAAGGGAACTGGAATTCTGGAACTTGCAGATGCAATCGAATCTTACCGAAATAAAAAGGATGTCTTTGTTGTCGGTAGTACAAACGTCGGAAAGTCAACCTTTATTAATAGACTGATTAAAGAGTTTGGTGGTGATGAAGAACAGTTTATTACTACTTCTCACTTTCCGGGTACAACCCTAGACATGATAGATATTCCATTAGACGATGGTAGTTCATTATTTGATACGCCTGGTATTATTAACCATCATCAAATGGCACATTATGTGACGAAAAATGAATTAAAAACGATCACACCTAAGAAGGAAATTAAACCTAAAGTTTTCCAACTTAATGAGGAACAAACCCTATTTTTTGGTGGTCTTGCAAGATTAGATTATCTTGCTGGTGGTAGAAATTCCTTTATCTGTTATGTGTCCAACGAAATTAATATTCACCGAACGAAATTAGAAAAAGCTGATGATCTCTATCAAAATCACCTTGGTGAGCTATTGCAGCCGCCAGGGCTTGAAGATAAAGAACAGTTTCCCCCGCTCGTTAAACATGAGTTTACCGTTGGCGAAGAGAAGAGTGATATTGTCTTTTCAGGACTAGGATGGGTAACTGTAGAAGAACCAGCGAGAGTAGCAGCTTACGTGCCAAAGGGTGTTGCTGTCTCAATTCGAAGAGCACTAATTTAAGGTAGAATTAGCAATGGATAGGTTTTAGGAAGAGGGGAAATGTGCTCATGAATAAATTGTTTGGTTTGCTAGGGCACCCGGTAGGACACTCAATGTCTCCGCTCATGCATAACGATGCGTTTATACACCTTGGAATAAATGGGTACTATCATGCATTTGATGTCCATGAAGAGAAATTAAAAGAGGCAATAGGAGCTTTTCGACTTTTTAATATCGCTGGATTTAATGTCACTATTCCTCATAAGGTTGCGATCATGGAACTATTGGATGAGATTGATGAAGAAGCGAAGATGATTGGTGCTGTCAATACCGTGGTTAATATGGAAGGGCGTCTGATTGGTTATAATACTGATGGAAGGGGATATTTATCCTCACTACAAAAGACGTTGAAAAAACCACTAAGTGGAAGCTGTGTATTGGTAATAGGTGCTGGGGGGGCGGCGCGAGCAGTAGCAACGGTTTTGGCCAATGAGGGTGTCGCTCGCTTAACGATAGCCAATCGAACAGTAGGAAAAGCAATACAAATCAAAGAAAATTATCAGACATATAGGCAAGCCAACATCGATGTGGCTTCATTGCAGGAAGCAGAGGAACAATTAAGCATTTACGATATTGTGATTAATACGACATCTATCGGTATGAGTCCTAACACGGAGGAAGTACCTATTTTCATTGATAATGCTCATTCAGATGCTGTAATTAGTGACTTAATATATAATCCTATTCAAACCAGTTTGCTTATACAGGCTCAATTAAGAGGTATGAAGACACACAACGGAGTAGGGATGTTTGTAGAACAAGGTGCATTAGCTTTTCAACTTTGGACGGGGAGGTATCCCGATACAGAGCGCATGACGCAATTAGTATTGAAACAATTAGGAGGAAGAACATGTTAACAGGTAAACAAAAACGTTATTTACGTTCACAAGCACATCATTTAAACCCTATATTTCAAGTTGGGAAGGGTTGTGTAAATGAAAATATGATTAAACAAATTGCCGAAGCATTGGAGGCTCGTGAGCTTATTAAGGTAAGTGTATTACAAAACTGTGAAATGGATAAAGACGAAGTGGCTAAAGAACTTTCTAAGGGGACGAGATCTGAGTTGGTTCAAGTCATCGGAAGTACTATCGTTCTATATAAAGAATCTAGGGATAACAAGACGCTTCAATTGCCTTAAATAGATTGTAGGGGGAGGATAGCGATGAAAAAGGTTGGATTGCTCGGTGGTACATTTGACCCTCCTCACTTCGGTCATCTTCTTATTGCTGAAGAGGCTAGAGTGTCTTGTTGTTTAGACGAAATCTGGTTTATGCCAACCAGAATACCTCCTCACAAGACAGGTAGTAAGCTTTGTTCTGATGAAGACCGTATAGAAATGGTGAGAAAAGCGATTAGCAGTAATACTCATTTTCGTCTCTGTTTAATTGAATTCGAACGATTAGGCCCATCCTATACAGTTGATACGGTGAGGGAGCTAAAGAAGAGACACGAGGACATCGACTTTCATTTCATAATTGGTGGAGATATGGTGAACTATCTGCCTAAATGGAAAGACATTGACAAGCTACTTACAATGGTTACATTTCTAGGAGTGCAACGCCCTGGTCATCATGTTACATCTACTTATGATAAGAAAGTTATGATGGTTGATGCACCACAACTAGAGATCTCTTCTAGTGAAATTCGAGAGCGTTTGAAACATGGAAAATCCGTTCGATATCTCCTGCCTGATCCTGTGCTTGATTTTCTAAAGGAGAGGAACATTTATGGATAAAGAAAAGGCGCTAGAAATTATTAAAAGTCAATTACCTGAAAAACGGTATATTCATACCTTGGGTGTTGTGGCAACTGCCGAAACATTGGCAAAAAAATATGGTGCTAATCTAAAAAAAACTGAGTTGGCAGCTATTTTCCATGATTATGCAAAATACCGTCCCGTTGTTGACATGACGTCAATTGTAATTGAAGAAAAAATGGATCAAAAATTATTGAAGTACGGACGGGAGTTACTACACGCCCCTGTTGGTGCATACTTGGTAAAAAAAGAAGTTGGCATTGACGATGAAGAGGTATTAGATGGGATACGCTATCATACAACAGGGAGAATTAATATGACGTTGTTAGAAAAAGTTATTTATATTGCTGATTACATTGAACCTAATCGTTCATTCCCAGGTGTTGAAGAGGTTAGGCTATTGGCAGAGGAAAACATAGATGATGCTTTACGCGTTGCCATCACCAACACCATACATTTTTTACTTAAGAAACAGCAACCGATTTTTCCAGATACTTTTGCTACGTATAATCAATTACTATTAAAGGAGGAGTTTTAGTACATGCATGAAAACAAAATTTTAGAACTAGCTGTAAAAGCTGCAGACGACAAAAGAGCAGAGAACATTGTAGTTTTAAACATGAAGGGGATCTCTTTAATCTCTGACTATTTCCTAATCTGCCATGGTAATTCCGAGAAGCAAGTTCAGGCCATCGCCACAGAAATTAAAAAGACTGCACAAGAAAATGATATTGTGTTAAAAAGGTTGGAAGGGTTTGATCAAGCAAGATGGGTTTTAATTGACCTTGATGATGTCGTTGTTCACGTCTTCCATAAAGATGAACGTCTATACTATAATCTAGAAAAGTTATGGGGAGATGCACCGACACTTGATGTTGAAGGAGTTCTTGGGTAATGGAATGGAAACCTGGAATGATTGTTCAACTCAAGGTAGCAAGAAAAGCTGACTTTGGTTATTTTCTAACAGCTGACGACGATAACAGTGAAGATGTGTTACTCCACAAGCGTCAGGTAACAAGCCCTATTGAAATAGGTGATACTTTAGAGGTTTTTCTATTCCATGATCATCAAAACCGCTTAGCGGCAACAATGGAAAAACCGATAATTTCTTTAGGGAAATTTGATTGGTTAGAGGTAGTCTCGGTGAATGAGAGAGATGGAGTATTTTTATATAACGGGATTGCCCGGGACTTATTCTTATCAATGGATGATTTAGGACCCGACCGCTCTTTATGGCCAAAGGTAGGGGATAAAATCCCTGTTTCATTAATTTATGATAAGAAGGGAAGGCTCATGGGGAGGTTACTACGCGGTACGCCGATAGAGGAAAAGGCAACCCCAGCCCCAAAGACAATCTTAAATGAAAACGTAACAGGAACTGTTTATTCCTTTGCAGAAAAGGGAGTTTTCGTAATGACTGAAGAGGGCTATGTAGCGTTTCTTCACTTTAATGAGGCAAACGAGGAGCTGCACTTAGGTAAAGTCATTACAGGAAGAGTGACATTTGTTCGTGATGATGGCAAGATTAACATTTCGCTTCAACCAAAGGCGCATGAACGAAGACATGATGATGCAGATAAAATCTACGAATTTTTATTAAAACGTGACGGCGGTATGCCTTACACTGATAATTCAGATCCGACAATTATTAAGCAGAAATTTAATATGAGCAAAGGTGCCTTTAAACGAGCCATTGGAAAGCTATTAAAAGAAGGTAAGATTTATCAGAAAGATGGATGGACGTATAAAAAGGAGTAATCTGTATGAATTACAATAAGTTTGCCTATTTGTATGACGAATTAATGAATGACGCCCCTTATGATCAGTGGGTGTCTTTCGTTTTAAAGGTAACTGAACGTGAGGGTGTTAGCCAACTTCGAATACTTGATGTTGGCTGTGGAACTGGAAATGTTGCAATCCCTTTAAGTCAACAGGGGGCTAAGGTTACCGCAGTGGACTTATCCGAGGAGATGCTTTACGTTGCTAGAGAGAAAAGTGAAAATGCAGGTGTCTCAATTCAATTTTTTCAACAGGATATGCGGGAATTAGAGGGACTAGGTACATTCGATGTGATCATGTGTCTATGCGATGCAATTAATTATTTAAATGATGCGAATGAACTAGCTGATACTTTTCGAAGAGTTCGTGAACATTTAAACGAAAACGGAGTGTTTATCTTTGATGCTCATACGATTTACAAGATAGAGAGTATTTTTGCAGGTCATACTTTTGCTCATAATGGCGACGATATCTCTTATATATGGGAATGTTTCTTAGGAGAGGAAGCTTATAGCGTCGAGCATGATTTGTCCTTTTTTGTACAAAATGAACAAGGATTATACGAACGTTATGATGAAATTCATAAGCAGCGCACGTACCCACGTGAAGTGTATGAAAAAGCTTTGCTTGATACGGGCTTTCAAATTATTTCGGTTACAGGGGATTTTTCCTTGGATGATCTTTCAGAAAATGCAGAGCGCTGGTTTTTTGTGGCGAAAAAGTGATAAATAAAGAGGTATCTCAATCTTTTTTGAGAATACCTCTTTTCACTTTTAGAGATCTTAATTATACTATTAATGAAATTGGTCATTTACTTTTTCCAAGTCTTCTTTGTATTTAGCGTGTGTCTGTTGGAATAGATGATCGAACATATCACCAATTTCCTCTCGTAACACTTTAAGCCCTTCGCCAGTGACCCCGCCTGGTACTGATACTCGTTCTTGCAGTGTAGGTAATGTAAAGATTTCTTTTTCAAGTAGCTTTCCGAATCCAACAAACATCTCACTCGCTAGTTGAGTGGCTTCCTCCTTACTAATCTCAGTTTGTCTGACAGCAGCATCGACGAATGCCTGAACTAAAAAGCTAAAAAAAGCAGGACCGCAGCTTGCGATATCCGAAGCAACACGTGTAATGTTTTCCGTGATCATCACTGGAGTTGAAATATGTGAAAACAAACTTCGTAAGGTTTCTAAATCATCTGATGTACAAGTAGATCCTAACGTCATTAAAGAAGTACCAGCAAAGGCTCTGTTTGTGATACTAGGAATAATACGAGCTGTTTTACAACCAACAACCGACTCTAGTTGCTCAATTGAAATCGGGCTAGTTATTGAAACGAGTAGTTTTTCTTTGGTCAGGACAGAATTCAACTCTTTTAGTAAAGGATGAAATTGTAATGGTTTTACACAGATAAATAATATATCAGCCTCACTTGCTACATCCTTACTGGACTCTGCTACATGGATGGCAGGATATCTCTCTTTAAATGCTTGAGCCTTTTCTATTGTTCGATTTGTGATGATAAGTTGAGATGGGGTTACTGCAGTTGATTCGACGAACGATTCAATTAAAATGCTCCCCATACTACCTGTGCCAATAATACCGATCTTCATGTGTTCAACCCCCTCCTTCTCGAACTTCTTACCCTTAAATGTATGAGGCTGAATGAACCAATATGACACACTTCTTGAGAAAAGGCACTTTCATAAGGATGTTTTTTCCGATCAAGCAAGAAAGGCGTTACACAAAGGGTTTGTTGGATCTTTTCCAACATAAAAATACTTAATCGATAAAATAAGTTTATAACTTTATTGATAGAGCTTAGAAAATAAAAAAAGGCCAAAAAGTAGGCCAATAGATTGTTATTAAGAGCGGGCGATATATTCTGCGACCATGGCTGTTGTTACTTTTTTTCGAAGCGGAAAACGAAAAGATCTACTTAAGTTATTCATTTCCTCAGTGACTACATTAACCTCCTCCAAGGAAAACTCCTTTTTTTGCTTAGCTGCCGCTAGAACAGCTTCAATTAATTCTTCTCGTTTTTGATCTAACTCTCTATATCTTTTTTCTGCATTAATAAAATTTGTCATCTGTTCTTTAATTTGAATGTGTACACTCATGAAAAATTTCTCCTTTATATAATTCATTTGGGGGTATTGATTAGAATGGTAAAAGTAAAACGTAATAGCTTGTTCCTAATTGCAGTATGTACAATTGCCCTGATTTTTAGTGTAAGCCTATTTAGAAGTTTTGACAACAGTAGAGTACCCGATGATTCATTTCAAGCATTATCGAATAAGGATTTGGCATTAGAACAAATAGAAGAAAAAGATGCAGTAGTGCTAAAAATGCTCGTAGATATAAAAGGAGCAGTCTTACATCCGGGTGTATATGAAATAGATAAAGGAGACCGGGTCGTACATGCTATTGCGAAAGCTGGTGGATTTTTAGCTGAGGCTAATCAAGATGCTATTAATTTGGCCCTCCTTCTAGGTGATGAGATGGTAATTTATGTACCGAGAGTAGGAGAAGAAGCGGTTTATGTTTCTCATGTTACTATCAATGAAAAAGATGCTACTAAAATAAATATTAATACGGCAACGACTGAAGAATTGCAAAAAATTCCTGGTATTGGTCCTGCGAAAGCATCAGCAATACTTTCATACAGAGAAGAAACAGGAAAGTTTAAGAATATCAGCGAAATCGTAAATGTACCAGGGATAGGACAGAAAACGCTTGAGAAAATAACAGAATTTATTGTGGTAAAGTGATAAAATATTTAGTCTGAAATTATTGACAATTCTTATGGGGAAACTGTATAATCAGCTCAATGTTGAAAATAATTGAATGAACTCTTATTGAGAGAGGTGGAGGGACTGGCCCTATGAAACCCGGCAACCAGTGTGGAGACACACAAGGTGCTAATTCCAACAGGACAATGTGTTCTGAAAAATGAGAGAAAGAAGCGGATAACAACTCTTCTCTCAAAATTTGAGGAGAGTTTTTTGTTGTTGTTTTTAACTTATTTTTAATTATATGAGGAGGAAACGAAAATGACTGAACGAAATTGGAGTTTAGAAACAATCGCAGTACACGGAGGACAAGAAGCAGATAGCAATACTTTATCAAGGGCAGTTCCAATCTACCAAACGACTTCTTATCTTTTTAAGGATACAGATCACGCTGCAAATTTATTTGCCTTATCAGAAGCTGGAAATATCTATACGCGCATTATGAATCCTACCCAAGATGTCTTTGAAAAAAGAGTCGCAGAGTTAGAGGGTGGTATTGCGGCATTAGCGACAGCTAGTGGTCAGTCAGCGATTACTCTTGCTATATTAAACATTTGCGAAAGCGGAGATGAAGTAGTAGCATCAAGTTCATTATATGGTGGTACATACAATCTTTTTGCTCACACTTTTAGAAAACTAGGAATTAAAGTTCATTTTGTTGATGGAACAAATCCTGAAAATTTCCGAGCAGCAATCAATGATAAAACGAAGCTTCTGTACGGTGAAATTATTGGTAATCCTAAAGGGGATGTTCTTGATATTGAGGCAGTTTCAAACATTGCTCATGATAACGGAATCCCATTAGTAATTGATGCAACGTTTTCTACACCTGCTCTATGTCGACCAATTGAGCATGGTGCAGATATCGTTGTTCATTCTGCCACAAAATTTATTGGTGGTCATGGAACGTCAATTGGCGGAATTATCGTAGATGGAGGAAACTTTGATTGGGGTAACGGAAAGTTTCCAGGGCTTTCTCAGCCAGACCCAAGTTATCATGGAATTGTTTATACTGAGGCTGTAGGGAATTTAGCTTATATTATCAAAGCCCGGGTTCAGTTACTTCGTGACATGGGGCCAGCCATTGCACCGTTTAATTCATTTTTATTACTACAAGGGCTTGAGACCCTGCATTTACGTTTGGAACGTCATTGTGAGAATGCTCTAAAAGTAGCAAACTTTTTACAAGACAACTCTTTAGTAGAATGGGTAAGCTATCCTGGGTTAAAAAGTCATCCGAGCTATCAATTAGCTGAAAAATACTTACCAAATGGTAAAGGGGCAATTTTGACGTTTGGAATTAAAGGTGGCATAGAAGAGGGGAAAAAATTCATTAATGCTCTAAAGCTATTCTCGCATGTAGCCAACGTCGGCGACGCAAAATCTCTGGTTATTCATCCAGCTAGTACAACTCATCAACAGCTAACACCTGAAGAACAGCTGTCTGCCGGTGTAACTCCAGAACTTATTCGCCTTTCAATTGGTATTGAAAATAGTAACGATATTTTAGCGGATTTACAACAAGCCCTAGAGTTAAGTCAAAAATAACGATAGATTTTGAAAAACGAATGATTATTCACTAACAGCGTCGTTTTCGATGAACTATAACTGGGACTTCAAATTCAACTATGAATTGGAGTCCCTTTTCTATGGTTTTTATTGATTCTACCGTTTATGTTTTCTAGCCATTGACTAGTGTGTCGTAGTTTGTCTAAACTTAAGGGGTACACATCTTAACATACCAAGGAGGTATAAAATTGTCACGTATATCCTGGGACCAGTATTTTATGGCACAGAGTCATTTATTAGCTTTAAGGAGTACTTGTGAAAGATTAATGGTAGGGGCAACAATTGTAAGAGATAAACGCATTATTGCAGGGGGCTATAATGGATCAATTTCAGGTGGAGAGCATTGTACTGATGGTAACTGCTACGTTGAGAACAATCATTGTATACGTACCATCCATGCTGAGGTTAACGCATTGCTTCAATGTGCCAAATTTGGGGTGCCAACTACTGGTGCTGAAATCTATGTCACTCATTTCCCGTGCCTTAATTGTACGAAAGCAATTATACAGGCCGGGATTAAAACTGTGTACTATGCAAAAGACTACAAAAATCATCCTTATGCTGTTGAGTTATTTGAAAGTGCAGGAGTCCACGTAGAAAATGTTGAGTTGGAAGAAATGATCTTGGATACAAATTCTGCTGAAAAGATGGCATTCACAGCTTCGTTATTAATGAAGTTAGAACAAGTAGGTTACAGTGAAGAAGAATTAAAGAAACTAACAGAAGAGGCTAATAGCCTATTTACCTCAACAAAATAATAAATCTCCATGATGTAATTATAGGAGGTCGAATGGTTTGTATGGATCTATTTATATATTGGTCGTAGCTGCCATTACTAGTATATTGCTTCGAATTCAGGGCTTTCATAGCGTTTCATTCTGCTTTTTGTTAGCCCTACTTTATCTTTTATATCGGAGAAAAAAGAATTATATGCTCCTTTTCGGGTCAATTGTAACGATACTTCTTTTCTACTTAAACCCCTTATACTTTATCGACCCACCTTCAAAACCAACCAGTCAAACGTTATACGGTCAAATTTCTTCTATTCCTAGGTATGACGGAAATAAAGTTTCACTAGAGTTAAGGACTACTGAAAAACAAACTTACCAAGTTAATTACTATGCGAAAACGAAGGAAAATCTTGATAATCTAAGCATGTTAAAACTAGGAATGAAATGTTCTTTAGAGGGCATTTATAAGGATCCCCCTGAAAGACGTAATTTTTATAGTTTTGATTATCGAAGTTATCTTGCTACACAAAATGTCTTTTATCAATTTTCTCCGAAAAGCTTTAGCATCACGGATTGTCAGGAAGGTCGATTAACGCCGATTACATTGCTTAAAAGGTATCGGCAAGCTGGAATACAGTACATAAAAGATCACTACCCCAAAGAGAGTCAAGGAATTGTCATCGCCTTATTATTTGGTGACCGTAATGAAATAGACGGAAATGTTTTACAAGCCTATCAGTCATTAGGTATCATCCATTTGTTGGCGGTTTCGGGGCTTCATGTCGGTCTTGTTAGCGGTCTTCTCTATATTTTGTTTATTCGTGTTGGTATTACGAAAGAACGGTCGTCGGATTTGCTGCTTATCTTTCTCCCCATTTATGCGATTGTGGCTGGTGGAGCTGCTTCTGTTATAAGAGCTTCAGCTATGTCAATGATAGTTCTTATTAGTCTAAAAATGCGTGCGAAGCTAAATCCGCTATACGGCATCAGTGCTGTCTGTATCATGATACTTCTCCTTAATCCCTCTTATATTTTTCATCTGGGTTTTCAATTATCATTCTTAGTTTCATATACTTTACTTATATCTTCAACAACAATCTTACAACGTTATTTCAGCTGGTTTTCACAACTACTGGTGGTAACAGTAATAGCGCAGCTAGTTTCGTTTCCTCTGATCATTTATCACTTTTATGAAATTTCTATATGGAGCATTCCGCTTAACCTCATTTATATCCCATTCATTACAATTTTCACGTTACCATTTGCGTTTTTGACCTTTTTTTGCACTTTCATTTTTCCGCAGCCTCTAAGTGAAATTATTCTTATGTCGTATAATTTTGTGATTATTTTTGCTCATAAAGCTTTGGAAAAAATAATCGCCCTGCCACTCTCAACATTCATTTTCGGAAAACCTCCGCTGTTTTTCATTCCTATGTACTACATAACAATTGGTTATTTTTTTTACAGCTGGGAAAGAAAAGGATCACTTTTCGACTTATTCAAAAGTAGTAGTCTAATCATGATCGTTCTGTTACTTCATTGGAATATAGGTTTTTTTAATTGGAATGGTGAAGTGACAATGCTCGATGTTGGTCAAGGAGATAGTATTTTTATTGAACTACCAAGAAGAAAGGCGGTCTACCTTATTGACACTGGTGGCCTAGTTCAAATAAGTAAAAAACCAGACTTTATGCAACGGGACCGTGAATATGAGGTTGGCAAAGATGTGTTAATTCCTTTCTTAAAAGCAAAAGGGGTAAGAAACATTGATAAACTTATTCTGAGTCATGGCCATTATGATCATATAGGTGGAGCAGAGGCTTTAATAGGAGTTATTTCTGTTGACCAGCTACTCTACGGTAGTTCGGAACTTGAAGAGGGTTTTGAAAAGCAGTTGCTTGAAAGCTTTAAAGCTACAGGCACGAAGGTATTAACAGTAAATCAAGGTGACCGTTGGAGTGTCGGAGACCATGAGTTTGTTATTTTATCATCTATTAGTAATGACCCTAATCTAAATGATCGTTCGATTGTGTTATTTACAAAGCTAGGAGGTTTAACGTGGTTGTTTACTGGAGATTTAGAAAGTGATGGTGAGAAGAGGCTACTGTCTAGTTATCCTAATTTGCAGACAGATGTGTTAAAAGTAGGACACCATGGGAGTCAAACATCAACTACAGAGAAATTCTTAAATCAGATCAATCCCAAAGTTGCTCTTATCTCTTTAGGAAAAAATAACGTTTATGGACATCCACACAAGGAAGTGATAGATCGTTTGCGTACCTATAACGTCAAGGTCTATCGTACCGATCAACATGGGGCAATCCGTTTTGTCTTTAGGAATGAAGAAGGGTGGTTTGAGACGATTGTTCTTGAGAAGTAAATAGAAGAAGCCCATGAGGTATGACCTCACGGGCTTCTTCTGTTAAGTACGATTAAACAAAAAGATCAATAATTACTGCGATAGCAAAGATCGTAGTGAAAAAGCCAAACGATACAACGAAACCAACACCTGAGTCTACTGCGTCATTTCGGTTACTTTGGACTTCCTTTTCAAATTGATTCACTGGACATCCCTCCTAATACAATTTTTAGTATAAGCGAAAAATGTTAAAAAATCTACAATTGTTACATTTTCTCCATGTTTATATAGGAAAATTTTTTTTAGACATTAATGTAAGGATAAGATTAGAATTTTTCATGTAACAACGTCTAGGGCAAGCGACTTTAGAACTTTTAAAATACTTTACAATGCTGTGAAATGTTGTCACCTATAGTTCGTAATCGCATAGGATATCATAACTAATACAAAGAGAACAAGCGCGTGATTATCGTCAAAAGGAAGAGGTCCTAGGTTCTTCTTGATGGCGTTTATCATAAATGGAGGGATTAACATTTCGGTTAATCCCTCTTTTTCACTTGTACAAGCAATTCTTATATGTAAGAATTAGTAACAGTAGATCTACTAAAGAAAGGGTATCAAAAACCATGAGCTTTTTACAAGTACAAAAAAATATAAAAAAAGGATTATTATCGCCATTATATTTATTTTACGGAACAGAAACATTTTTAATTGAAGAGACTGTACATAAATTAATTAACAAAGTATTGACTGAAGACCAATACGATTTTAACTTATCCACTTTTGAATCTCGGGAAACGCCAATTTCAATTGCAATTGAAGAAGCTCTTACTATTCCTTTCATGGGAAGTCACCGAGTAGTTATTGTAAAGGATGCTCAGTTTCTTACAGGGAAAGATCAGTCAAAAGTTGAGCATGATCTTAAGGCCTTAGAAGCTTATGTGACAAATCCCATACCAGAAACCTTATTTATTCTCGTTGCTCCTTACGAAAAATTAGACGAACGAAAAAAAATAGTGAAATTACTGAAAGCTCAGGCTGAGGTAATGGAAGCAGCACCTTTTTCTGATCAAGAAATGGAGAAATGGTTAGATGAGAGAGTGAAAAAATACGGTGTTCAAATTTCGAAAGAAGGTCGGGAGCAGCTTATTCAATTACTCGGTAACAATTTAGTGATGATTGCCGGGGAAATTGAAAAGCTGGCCCTTTATGTAGGTGATGGAGGTGTTATTGATGATCTCACTGTTTTGCAACTTGTCTCGAAAACAGTGGAACAAGATGTTTTTTCTTTAGTTGATCATGTCATTCATCGCAGAAAAAAAGAGGCGCTACAAGTATTTTATGATTTAATTAAGCAAAAAGAAGAACCGATAAAAATACTAGCACTGCTGGCAAGACAATTCCGTATTTTATATCAAGTGAAGGAACTGGCAACCCGTGGTTATTCACAACAAAACATTGCTGCTACCTTGAAGCTTCACCCTTACGTCATTAAATTAGCAAGTCAGCAGAGCAAACAATTCGAAGAAAAAAAATTATTAACTTTCCTTGATGAAATAGCGGAAACAGACTATCGAATTAAAACAGGGAAAATTGATAAACAATTAGCCTTGGAATTGTTTATCATAAAAGTGTTAGGAGTTTAACCTTCTAAGTTTCAATATGTTTTGGAAATACTAAAAAAGGGCTGACTGTTGTCAGGCACCTCAACAGAGGAGCTTGACAACAGTAGCCCTTTTTCTCATTTTCATATAATGATTATGCAGATAGCTCGTTTAATTTCTTCGCTAGGCGAGATTTTTGACGAGATGCCGCATTTTTATGAATTAAGCCTTTTGTTGCAGCTTTATCAAGCTTTTTGGTTGCAACCAAGAACGCTTCTTTAGCTCCTTCAACTTCGTTGCTAGCAACTTTAGCTTCGAAAGTTTTGATAGCTGTACGAAGTGCAGACTTAGCAGAAGCATTTTGTGCACGACGCTTTTCACTTGTTTTTACGCGTTTGATAGCTGATTTAATATTTGGCATTCCTTTCACCTCCTTGATGCAACCGGGTAATTGCGAATATATAAGTACAACACATTGCATTGTAACAAAAAGCGAGCCTAATTGCAATAGGGGAATGAGATGGAGAATAGCTGGAAACGATACAGGGAACACTGAAAAGTAGAAAATAGGTAAAGAAGGTGGATTTTATGTCAAAAGAAATTAATCTCGAACAATATAATGTCCGTACAGATTTAGCATTAGAAGCACATGAATTGCTCAGAGAAAGAGAGGATCAAAAGCCAGAGGATCAAAGGCAACCGATCAGCGGTGTAATCGTAAAGGAGAGAGAGGAGGAAGGTATTCATATCTCTACGGTTGAAATTACAGAAGAAGGTGCTAATAGATTAGGTAAAAAACAAGGGAGATATCTTACTCTAGAAGTTCAAGGTATTCGCAACAAAGACACTGAGTTACAAGAAAAAGTGGAAAGAGTCTTTGCAAAAGAATTTAACCACTTTTTAACACAGTTAGGCATAAAAAAAGATGCAAGCTGTTTAGTAGTAGGATTAGGAAATTGGAATGTGACTCCTGATGCCTTAGGTCCGATAGCGATAGAAAACTTATTAATCACGAAACACATCTTTGAATTGCAGCCTGAGCAAGTATCAGATGGTTTCCGTTCGGTTAGTGCCATAACTCCTGGAGTGATGGGGATAACCGGAATAGAGACTAGTGACATTATCCATGGGGTTATTGAAAAGACTAAGCCGGACTTTGTCATTGCGATCGATGCTCTTGCAGCTCGGAATATTGAAAGGGTAAATACAACCATTCAAGTTTCGGACTCTGGAATACATCCTGGATCAGGTGTCGGGAATAAGCGAAAAGAATTGAGCAAAGAAACACTAGGAATTCCTGTTATTGCAGTTGGAATTCCAACTGTTGTTGATGCGGTTTCCATTACTAGTGATACGATTGACTTTGTTTTAAAACATTTTGGACGTGAAATGCGTGAAGGAAATAAGCCTTCACGATCTCTTACACCAGCAGGAATGACATTTGGTGAAAAAAGAGTACTTACCGATGATGATCTACCTGCAATGGAAACGAGAAAGAATATCATGGGGATGATTGGTGGATTAGAAGAAGATGAAAAACGCCAATTAATTCGAGAAGTGCTGGCTCCCCTAGGACATAACCTAATGGTTACACCTAAAGAAGTGGATGTGTTTATTGAAGATATGGCGAACGTCATTGCAGCTGGCTTGAATGCAGCACTTCACGGAGATATCGATCAAGATAATGTAGGGATGTATACCCACTAGTAAAAATATAGAAGTAAGAATGTAGAATGAATTGCTAGGGCGTAACTTCGAAGCAGTAACTAAAAATTTTCTCCATTTTGCATTTTACATTAAAAAAAGGTTCTACCCCTCAAAGTGTTGTCATATACATGATGTAGACAAGCTTGAGGGGGGAATGCAATGTCTTCAAGAAAATTTCGAGGTTTTACTGTTTCGTTAAATCGGACAAGTTTAAAGCGTATGGCAATACTTGTCATTGTTGGGATAATGGCTTTGTTTATTATTACGGGAATGCTTACTGCATTTGAACCAGGCTATGGAATATCCTCTACAACCGTACATGCTTGGAGTTCTTATGTTTCAAGTGACGCGTTAATGTATATGATGGGTACTGAAAACCCATATTTTACTCAGGTTTTGCCGGCTGAAAGTGAGCCGCCCAAAATTTCGTCACTTGTGTTTGAATTAGCAACTAGTCTAAATCCAGATGACCCCAGAAGTTTGCTAGGACGAGAGTTACCGGGTTTTGCTTTATTTGATGGAAAAATTATCGTTGCTGGTGAAGGAACCGACTATACAAATATGCCAATTGAATCAGCTCCACCAATGGAGGTTATGATGGCAGAGCGTGAAGCCTCTCAAGAAAGCTTGGACAAGCTTGACAAGCTAAATGAAGATTTTTCAACACCTGAGGTTTCGACAGATGGTAGGAAAGTCGTTCATATCATTCATTCACATAGCCGTGAATCATTTTTACCAGAGTTAAAAGATACAAATGTTCCTAATCAAGCGTTTCATCCAGAGGTTAATATTACACTCGTAGGTGAGCGCTTAGGGCGAGAGCTTGAAAAAAGAGGTATTGGTGTGGAAGTTGATACTAGTGATATTGGAACGATGCTTAGTGAAAGAAATTGGGTTTATGGTCAATCTTATGACGCGTCAAGGGAAATTGTCAAAGAAGCTATGAGTAGAAATAATGATTTAGAGTTCTTCTTTGATCTCCATCGTGATGCACAGCCTAGAGAAATTACAACAGTGACGATAAACGGTGTTGAGTATGCTAGAACATTATTTATCATCGGTGAAAACAATAAAAACTTCGAAAAGAACTTAAAATTAGCAGCGGAATTACATGATCTAATTGATGAAAAATATCCTGGACTAAGTCGAGCGGTTATTTTAAAGCCTGCTTCTGGGAATAATGGTCGTTATAATCAAGACTTATCACCAAACTCAATCTTAGTCGAATTTGGTGGCATCGAAAATACCTTAGAGGAAACATTCAGGTCGGCCGAAGCATTCGCCGAAGTTTTTAGTGAATTTTACTGGAATGCTCAAAAGGTAAATAATTAAATTTGGAGGTGGAAACAGATGACAAAGTTCATGTTGAAATGCTTTTTTACAACGACAGTACTGTTTTTGGGAGTTTTGATTGGAATTCAAGTGGCAAGCAACAGTATGGTTAAGATGACCGGAGATCAACATTATTCAACAGAGACGGTTGTGAAAAAAGATCAAGGTGTTCAAGCGCATTCTGTTTCCAGCGCCAAAGAAACAACAGAAGAGCTGACTAGTCATGATTTAGAAGGCAAACAAGCGAAATTAGAAAAGATTGAAACTTTTAACCTGTTTTCCCAGGTAGGTGCATTGCTATCAGATGGATTAAATGTCGTCTTTTCGAAGCTGTTGACAAAGATTACGGCAACCATTGGCGATATATTGACGTAAGTTAGAGAGACTGCACAAGCAGTCTTTTTCGTTTAAGTATCCCTAATTCCGCTAGTTATTTTGAAAAAGATTGAAACAACCTGCTGCTATTGTTATAATTTAACCTAGTGTATTGACGATTGATAAAAGAGAGTGATGAAATCATGAATAGAGAAGAACGATTAAAACGTAGAGATAAAATCCGTAATTTTTCAATTATTGCTCATATAGACCATGGGAAATCGACGTTGGCGGACCGTATTCTTGAAAAAACAAGCGCCCTGACACAACGTGAAATGAAAGACCAGATGCTTGATGCAATGGACCTTGAAAGAGAACGCGGGATTACAATCAAACTAAATGCAGTCCAATTAACTTACAAAGCAAAAGACGGGGAAGAGTATACGTTTCACTTAATCGATACCCCAGGGCACGTTGACTTTACTTATGAAGTTTCGAGAAGTTTAGCTGCTTGTGAAGGTGCACTTCTAATTGTAGACGCCGCACAAGGGATTGAAGCGCAAACGTTAGCTAATGTTTATTTAGCGCTTGATAATGACTTAGAAATTTTGCCTGTCATAAATAAAATAGATTTACCGAGTGCTGAGCCTGAACGTGTCAAACAAGAGGTAGAGGATATCATTGGATTAGACACGTCTGATGCTGTTTTAGCTTCAGCTAAAAACGGAATTGGAATTGAAGAAATCCTTGAGCAAGTGGTGCAGAAAGTACCATCACCGAGTGGCGATCCAGAAGCTCCATTACAGGCATTGATTTTTGACTCATTATATGACCCTTACCGTGGTGTAGTTGTTTATATCCGTATTGTTGAAGGCACAGTTAAACCAGGGCAAAAAATTCGCATGATGGCTACAGGAGCAGAGTTTGAGGTAATTGAAGTTGGTGTTTATACTCCAAAACCTGTTAGAAGAGATGAACTAACAGTTGGAGATGTTGGCTTCTTAACAGCTTCTATTAAAAATGTTAGTGATACACGAGTTGGGGACACGGTAACTAGTGTTCAAAACCCTGCAAAAGAGCCGCTAGCTGGATATCGAAAAATGAACCCAATGGTATTCTGTGGATTATATCCGTTGGATACAAATGATTATAATGACTTAAGGGACGCTCTTGAGAAATTAGAATTAAATGATGCGTCACTACAATATGAACCTGAAACGTCACAAGCGTTAGGATTTGGCTTCCGTTGTGGTTTCTTAGGACTTCTTCATATGGAAATTATCCAAGAACGTATTGAACGAGAATTTAATATTGATATTATCACGACAGCGCCAAGTGTTATTTACAAGGTAACTCTGACTGACGGTGAAGAAATTCGTATAGATAATCCATCAAAAATGCCAGATCCTCAAACTATTGAGTTTGTAGAGGAGCCGTATGTAAAAGCTTCTATTATGGTGCCTAATGATTACGTTGGAGCAGTAATGGAGATCTGTCAGCGTAAACGCGGGAACTATCTTGACATGCAATACCTCGATGCGAACCGTGTAACACTTTCATACGATATTCCATTATCGGAGATTGTATATGATTTCTTTGATCAATTAAAGTCAAGTACTAAAGGGTATGCTTCCTTTGATTACGAGCTCATTGGTTACAAACAATCAAAACTGGTTAAAATGGATATATTGTTGAATGCAGAAAGAGTTGATGCTTTATCTGTTATCGTTCACCGTGACGCTGCATACGAACGTGGGAAAGTTATTGTTGAGAAGCTGAAAGAATTAATTCCACGTCAACAGTTTGAAGTACCTGTGCAAGCAAGTATTGGACAAAAGATTATTGCCCGATCAACAATTAAAGCGATCCGTAAAAACGTATTAGCGAAATGTTACGGTGGAGATATATCTCGTAAACGTAAGCTACTTGATAAACAAAAAGAGGGTAAAAAGCGTATGAAAAGTGTAGGAAGTGTTGAAGTTCCACAAGAAGCATTCATGGCTGTCCTCAAAATGGATGAGAACAAATAGGTAAAGTTATGATGAGAAACCGTAGATTGATTTCTACGGTTTTTCTACGCAACTAAAATTCAAGGTGCAAAAGAAATGATCAATTGTAGAAACGGTATTTTTTTTAGAAATGAAGCGAAATAACGCCAGCCTCTATTATATTTTATAGTGAAAGAAAGGGTGATCTCAGTGCCAAAAGCAGTATATGTTCATATCCCATTTTGTGAACAGATTTGTCATTACTGTGATTTTAATAAAGTATTTTTAAAAGGTCAGCCAGTTGATGAATACCTAGAAGCGTGCGAAAAGGAAATGAATGAACTAATGAGGCGTTTCCCCACTAAACAAATAGACACGATCTATATCGGTGGTGGTACACCTTCTGCCTTGTCAGCACTTCAACTTGAAAAGTTATTAGGAGACTTAGTCGATGTTTTTCGACCTAAAGGGGAATTTACGATTGAGTTAAATCCAGGTAATGCAGATGAAGATAAGTTATCAATCATTAAAGCTGCGGGTGTTAACCGGCTTAGTATAGGTGTACAAGTATTTCAAAAGGACCTACTTGAGAAGATCGGGAGAACACATGACGAGAAGGATATCTATGAAACCATTAATAATGCCAGGAAATATGGGTTGGATAATATTTCTGTAGACCTGATGTTTGGTTTACCACACCAAACACTTGAAATGTTTGCTGAGACATTAAGAAAAGCACTTGAACTAGAGGTACCCCACTTTTCTGCTTACTCATTAAAAATTGAAGAAAAGACTGTATTCCATCAACTATTTCGAAAAGGTAATTTGCAACTTCCTAGGGAAGATGAGGAGGTAGCGATGTATGATCATTTAATAGATACATTGATATCTCGAGGTTACGAGCAATATGAAATAAGTAATTTTGGTAAAAAGGGCTATGAAAGTAAACATAATTTAACATATTGGAACAATGAAGAATACTATGGGGTTGGTGCAGGTGCCCATGGGTATGTTTATGGGCAGAGGTATGCCAATGCAGGTCCAATAAAGAAATACATGACTGCTGTCGAGAAAACAGGAGTAGGTATGTTTGAAAACCATCAAGTTTCAACAGAGGAAAAGATTGAAGAAGAAATGTTCTTAGGACTACGAAAATTAGAAGGGGTTTCGATCCCTCGGTTTAAAGAACGTTTTCATTCATCACCACGAGATATTTTTGGAAAAGAAATTGAACAATTAACACAGCAGGGTTTGATTGAGGTCAAACAAGAGCGAATTTCATTAACAAGAAAAGGGCTATTTCTTGCAAATGAAGTCTTTGAAAAATTTCTACTGTAAATTCAGAAAGGATGTTTTTTCTAATTCCAAATTTTCCAATTTAAACTCATAAAAGTTTCGGTTGAATCGTTGACAACGAACATGGATTTTTGGTAATTTATTATTGTTAGCAATTAGCACTCGACTAACTTGAGTGCTAACAGAGGTGAAGAAGAATGTTAACAGACAGACAGTTACTCATTTTAAAAGCCATTGTTGATGATTATATCCGTTCTGCTGAACCTGTTGGTTCTAGAAGTGTTTCAAAAAGGGAGGATATCTCTTACAGCCCGGCAACGATTCGTAATGAAATGGCAGATTTAGAGGAATTAGGGTATCTTGAGAAACCTCATAGTTCTGCTGGGAGAATTCCTTCTCAGAAGGGATATCGTTATTACGTCGATCATTTGCTAGCGCCAGAAGAACTCCTAAGTAAATCGGATATCGTTGATATTAAATCTTTGTTTGCACAGCGAATCCAGGAGGTCGAACAAGTAATTGAGCAATCAGCTCAAATCTTATCGAACCTTACAAGTTATACTTCTATTGTTCTAGGTCCAGAAATATTTGAAACAACCTTGAAGCATTTACAAATTATTCCACTCACCCAAGACTCAGGGGTAGCCATTATCGTAACTAGTTCAGGGCATGTTGAGAAACAAACAGTTGCTATACCAGAGGGTATGAAGGTATCTGAGATAGAAATGATGGTAAATATTTTAAATGAGCGCCTGAAGGGTGCATCAATGCTTGAATTAAGAGGGAAGATATTCTCTGAAGTTGCTGATATGCTTAGGATGCATACGAACAATTACACCGAGATGATTCAAATGCTTGAGCAAACATTTAAACAAGAAAAAAATGACCAGATTTTCTTTGGTGGGAAAACAAATATATTTTCACAACCTGAATTTAGGGATGTTGAAAAAGTAAGGCAGTTACTCGAAATGTTCGAGGAAAAGCAGTTAATACACCAGTTATTCCGCTCTGTAAACTCTGGTATTACGGTCAAAATCGGTCAGGAAAACCAACTTGAAGCGATGGATCAATGCAGTGTCATTACTGCTACGTATACAGTAGATGGTAAGCATTTAGGCACAATCGGTATTCTTGGGCCTACACGGATGGAGTATCGGCGTGTCATAGGTGTATTGGACCAACTCTCAAAAGGAATGACAAATACTTTAACTAGTTTGTATCAAAGAAATAAGTAATGGCAATATTGACAAAGAGTGTAATTGTGGATATTCTTCCATTTGTTTGCTGATTTCTCTCGATCGTCTAGTGACTAGTCGATCGAGGCAAATTTATTCATAGAGAAGTTATTTTTTAGGGAGGTGAAGTAGTTGGATCAAGCAAAACAACAGCTTAATGACGAGCAAGTCGAAACTGAAGAGGTAGTAGTTGAAGAAGTTGCAGATGCCAAACAGGTAAATGAAGAGGCAAACGAGCAAAACCTACTAACTGAAGAAGAACAACAAATTCAAACGCTTCAGGGAGAAGTTGAGGCGTTAAATAATCGTTTACTTCGCTTACAAGCGGATTATGATAACTTCCGTCGCAGATCTAGACAAGAAATGGAAGCAGCTGCTAAGTACCGAGCACAAAATCTTATTGAGTCATTAATCCCTGCTATTGATAACTTTGACCGAGCATTAGGGGTACAAGTTGAGAGTGAAGATGCTAAGAGCTTATTACAAGGTATGGAAATGGTATATCGCCAAGTAACAGAAGCATTAAAAAATGAGGGACTAGAAGCTATTCAGTCAGTTGGAGAAAGTTTTGACCCTCACTATCATCAAGCAGTTATGCAGGTAGAAAGCGAAGATCACGAACCTAACCAAGTTGTTGAAGAACTGCAAAAAGGCTATAAGTTAAAGGATCGTGTCATTCGACCAGCAATGGTAAAAGTAAGTCAATAATATCGTTACATATATATAAATTAGGAGGAATCTTTCAATGAGCAAAGTTATTGGTATTGACTTAGGAACAACAAACTCATGTGTGGCTGTAATGGAAGGTGGAGAAGCGGTTGTTATCCCAAATCCAGAGGGAAATAGAACAACTCCATCTGTAGTTGCATTTAAGAATGGTGAGCGTTTAGTTGGAGAAGTTGCTAAGCGTCAAGCGATTACAAATCCAAACACAATTATTTCAATTAAGCGTTACATGGGAACTGATCACAAAGAAGAAATTGAAGGTAAACAATATACACCACAAGAAATTTCTGCGATCATCCTTCAAAAATTAAAAGAAGACGCTGAAGCTTACTTAGGAGAAAAAGTAACGAAGGCTGTAATTACAGTTCCAGCTTACTTTAACGATTCTCAAAGACAAGCGACAAAAGACGCAGGTAAAATTGCAGGACTTGAAGTTGAGCGTATTGTCAATGAGCCGACTGCAGCTGCCTTAGCATATGGTTTAGAAAAACAAGAAGATCAAACAATCCTCGTTTATGACTTAGGGGGCGGTACGTTTGACGTATCAATTCTTGAATTAGGAGAAGGATTCTTTGAAGTGAAAGCTACATCAGGAGATAACAAACTAGGTGGAGATGATTTCGACCAAGTAATCATCGACCATTTAGTGGCTGAGTTCAAAAAAGAGAACTCAATTGATCTTGCTCAAGATAAAATGGCATTACAACGTTTGAAAGATGCTGCTGAGAAAGCTAAGAAGGACCTTTCTGGAGTAACTTCAACACAAATCTCATTACCATTTATTACAGCTGATGCAACAGGTCCGAAGCACTTAGAGTTAACGTTAACTCGTGCGAAGTTCGAAGATCTTTCTAGCAACCTTGTTGAGCGTACAATGGGACCAACTCGTCAGGCACTTCAAGATGCAGGGATGACACCAAGTGACATTGATAAAGTAGTTCTTGTTGGTGGGTCAACTCGTATTCCTGCTGTTCAAGAAGCTATTAAAAAGTTAACAGGGAAAGATCCTCATAAAGGAGTAAATCCAGACGAAGTTGTAGCGTTAGGTGCTGCTGTTCAGGCTGGTGTCCTAACTGGTGATGTTAAGGATGTTGTATTATTAGACGTAACTCCGCTTTCTCTTGGTATCGAAACAATGGGTGGAGTATTTACAAAGTTAATTGATCGTAATACAACGATTCCGACTAGTAAGTCTCAAGTATTCTCAACAGCTAGTGACAACCAGCCTTCAGTAGATATTCATGTACTACAAGGTGAGCGTCAAATGGCTGCTGATAACAAAACTTTAGGTAGATTCCAATTATCTGATATACCGCCAGCACCACGTGGTATCCCACAAATTGAAGTGACATTTGACATTGATGCAAACGGAATTGTAAATGTAAAAGCGAAAGATCTTGGAACGAATAAAGAGCAATCTATCACAATTACATCATCTTCAGGTTTAACTGACGATGAAATTGAAAAAATGGTCAAAGATGCTGAAGCAAATGCAGAAGCAGACAAAAAACGTCGTGAAGAAGTAGATATTCGTAACGAAGCTGATCATTTAGTATTTACTACTGAAAAAACGTTAAAAGACCTTGAAGGCAAAGTTGATGAGGCTGAAGTAGCAAAAGCGAATGAAGCAAAAGAGAAAGTGAAAACTGCATTAGCTGGTACTGATCTTGAAGCGATTAAATCAGCGAAAGACGAGCTACAAGAATTAGTTCAGGCATTATCAGTAAAGCTCTATGAGCAAGCAGCTCAAGCGGCACAAGCTGCACAGGGTGCTGAAGGAGCTCAAGGTACGGAGGCAAAAGCTGACGACAATGTCGTTGACGCAGAGTATGAAGAAGTAAAAGAAGATAAGAAGTAATCTTATTAGAAAAAGTCAAAGTCACGATATAGACTTTGACTTTTTCCTCATTAAAGCTGGTTTACTAAATAACTAGAAGATACTAATCTCCTTTACTTCACATTTTTTAGGGATAGTGTTAAGATATTCGTTATGTAATAAATTCGGGAGTGGGTTCAATGAGTAAACGTGACTATTATGAAGTGTTAGGTTTAGACAAAAATGCTTCTGCTGATGAGATAAAAAAAGCGTACCGAAAATTAGCCCGTAAATACCATCCAGACGTCAACAAAGAGGCTGATGCAGAAGCGAAGTTCAAAGAAATGAAAGAAGCCTATGATACGTTAGGTGATCCTCAAAAAAAGGCTCATTATGATCAATTTGGCCATACAGATCCAAATCAAGGTTTTGGTGGTGGTGGAGACTTTGGTGGTTTCGGTGATATTTTTGATATGTTCTTTGGTGGTGGTGGTTCAAGGAGAAATCCTAACGCGCCAAGGCAAGGAGCAGACTTACAGTATACGATGACGCTTGAGTTTAAAGAAGCTGTTTTTGGGAAAGAAACAGATATAGAGATACCTAGAGAAGAAACTTGTGATACTTGTTTTGGAAATGGTGCTAAACCTGGTACGAAGCCAGAAACTTGTTCTCATTGTAGTGGAACAGGTCAACTAAGTGTTGAACAAAACACACCGTTCGGTCGAGTAGTGAATCGACGTGTTTGTCACCACTGTGAAGGTACTGGAAAGTTTATTAAAGACAAGTGTAAAACTTGCGGTGGTAAAGGAAAAGTACGTAAACGTAAAAAAATTCATGTCAAAATCCCTGCAGGAATTGATAGTGGCCAACAAATTCGTTTGTCGGGTCAAGGTGAAGCAGGAGTAAACGGAGGACCTCCTGGAGATTTATATGTAGTGTTTAATGTGAAATCACACGAGTTTTTTGAGCGTGATGGCGATGATTTATACTGTGAAATGCCAATTACTTTTGTTCAAGCAACGCTTGGAGACGAGATTGAAGTACCGACACTACAAGGAAAAATTAAATTGAAAATTCCTGCTGGCACCCAAACTGGTACGAACTTTAGACTTAGAGGAAAAGGGATTCCGAACGTTCGTGGTTACGGTCAAGGAGATCAACATATTAAGGTTCGTGTAATTACACCAAAAAATCTTACAGATAGGCAAAAAGACCTTTTAAGAGAGTTTGGGGAACTTACAGGAACACAGGCGCAAGATGAACAGAACGACAACTTCTTTTCAAAAGTAAAACGTGCCTTTAAGAGTTTCAACGACTAAATAGAAAGATGGAGTTGGTAGAACATGAAATGGTCAGAACTAAGTATTCACACAACACAAGAAGCTGTTGAGCCTATTTGTAATATTTTACATGAGGCAGGGGCTAGTGGAGTCGTCATAGAAGACCCCGAGGATCTTGTGAAAGATCGGGAAGATCATTTTGGCGAGATCTACCAACTCTCTCCTCATGATTATCCGGAAGAAGGCGTTATTATTAAGGCCTATCTCCAAGTGAATAGCTTCCTAGGTGAAACTGTTGACGGCATTAAAGATGCGATAAATGGTTTGTTAACTTATGGGATTGATATCGGTTATAACACGGTGAAAATTAGTGAAGTAAACGAGGAAGAATGGGCAACTGCTTGGAAAAAGTATTATAAGCCAGTGAAAATTTCAAAATATATTACGATTACTCCAACTTGGGAAGAGTATGTACCTGAAAGTAGTGACGAGTGTATTATTGAACTTGATCCTGGTATGGCATTTGGGACTGGTACTCATCCAACGACCGTTCTTTGTATTCAAGCCATTGAAAAGAAAATGCAACCACAAGATCATGTCATTGACGTTGGTACTGGTACAGGTGTATTAAGTATCGCAGCTGCTAAACTAGGTGCAGAAAAAGTGTTAGCTCTTGATTTAGATGATGTTGCCGTTCAGAGTGCAACAATCAACGTTAAGCTTAATAAAGTTCAGGATATTGTTACTGTAAAGCAAAACAATCTCCTAAAAGATGTTACTGGAGAAGTAGACCTAATTGTGGCCAATATTTTAGCTGAAGTGATCGTTCGTTTTGTTGACGATGCTCGTGACAAACTAAAACACGGTGGTACGTTTATTACGTCTGGAATTATTCGAGGTAAGAAAGAAGAAGTTCAGATGGCATTAATGGACAATGGGTTTGTGATTGAAGAAACGTTAGAAATGGATGATTGGGTAGCATTTATTGCAAAAAATAATAAATAATTTAAATTCACTTATGGTGGTGTAACTTGTGCAACGGTATTTTATTCAAAACAATCAGTTAACTGAATTCAGTTTCACTATTTCCGGAGAAGATGTCAAGCATATCAGTAAAGTAATGAGAATGTCCGCTGGTGACCAACTTATTTGTATAAATGAAGAGGGGCTTGTGGCACAATGCCAAATTGAAACTATCTCCAGCAATGAGGTTAATGGCAAGGTTGTTAGGGTTTTAGAAGAAAATACTGAACTTCCGGTAAAAGTTACCGTTGCACAAGGGCTTCCAAAAGGTGATAAACTAGAGTTAATTGTCCAAAAGGGGACAGAGCTTGGTGCTTATTCGTTTCTTCCTTTTCAAGCAACTCGTTCGATTGTTAAATGGGATGAAAAAAAAGGGGAAAAGAAGATTGAAAGACTTGGCAAGATTGCAAAAGAGGCTGCTGAGCAATCATACCGCCATATCATTCCCGAAATTCACAATCACATGTCCTTTCAGCGACTAATAAAAGAAAGTGACAATTACGATATAAAGATTGTTGCGTTTGAAGAACAAGCAAAACTAGGTGAAGTGAAAAACTTAGCAAAAGCTTTTCAACAGTCGCAACCTGGTGACTCTATCTTAGTTGTTATAGGCCCAGAGGGTGGCTTAACAAATGAAGAGGTAACATCTTTAGAGCAAGCAGGTTTCATTCCTTGTTCTTTTGGACCTAGAATTTTAAGAACTGAAACTGCTCCATTATACTTCCTAGGAGCAGTATCCTATCATTTTGAAATGTTGAGGTGATGAGTATGCCGTCAGTTGCCTTCCATACATTAGGTTGTAAAGTAAACCATTATGAAACTGAAGCAATTTGGCAGTTATTCCAACAAAACGGCTATGAAAAGAAAGAGTTTGAGTCAATAGCCGATGTATATGTCATTAATACTTGTACAGTTACCAATACTGGAGATAAAAAAAGTAGACAAATTATCCGCAGAGCAGTTCGCAAAAATCCTGATGCTGTTATTTGTGTTACAGGATGTTATGCGCAAACGTCACCTGCAGAAATTATGAATATACCTGGTGTTGATATTGTTGTTGGAACCCAAGATCGTACTCGAATGCTCGAGTACATTGATCAATTTAATCGAGACCGTAGTCCGATTAATGCCGTAGGAAATATTATGAAGGCTCGTGTCTATGAAGAACTAGATGTACCGGCTTTTACAGACAGAACCCGAGCTTCTTTAAAAATTCAAGAAGGCTGCAATAATTTTTGTACGTTCTGCATTATCCCATGGGCAAGAGGTTTAATGCGTTCTAGAGATCCTCAAGATGTAATTAAACAAGCTCATCAACTAGTTGGTGCTGGCTATAAAGAGATTGTTCTTACAGGTATTCATACTGGTGGATACGGCGAGGATATGAAAGATTATAGCTTAGCGAAATTACTAGTTGAGTTGGAAGAGGTTCCAGGTCTAAAACGCATCCGGATTTCCTCGATTGAAGCAAGTCAAATAACAGATGAAGTAATTGAGGTCATAAACGCTTCAAATAAAATCGTCCGACACTTGCATATTCCTTTGCAATCAGGCTCTGATACGGTGTTAAAGAGAATGCGTCGTAAATATACGATGGCTTTCTTTGCAGACCGTTTAGAGAGGCTTAAAGAAGCACTACCAGGTCTAGCGGTAACGAGTGACGTTATTGTTGGTTTTCCTGGGGAGACAGAAGAAGAATTTCAAGAAACATTCGACTTTATCGCAACTCATAAGTTCTCTGAGTTACACGTGTTTCCATATTCAAAGCGTACAGGTACACCTGCAGCGAGAATGGAAGATCAAGTAGATGAAGACGTGAAAAATGAACGAGTTCATAAGCTGATTGAGCTTTCAAACCAACTGGCAAAAGAATATGCCTCTCAGTTTGAAGGAGAAGTGTTAGAGGTTATCCCTGAGGATCGTGATGATCAAGAGACTGGGTACTATATTGGTTATACTGATAATTACCTAAAGGTTAAATTCTTTAGTAACGAAGATATGATTGGAAAGCTAGTTCGAGTGAAAATAGCTAAAGCTGGCTACCCTGTTAATTTAGGCGAGTTCGTTCGAGTTATGGAAGATGAAGTGCATGAAATAGCAGTAAATAGTTAATTCTAACTCCTAGCAAGCTATCTTGTTAGGAGTTTTTCTATTTAATAAATCTCGTCTAGAAATTTTTAGTATACAGTGGTATTCTTATATAGATGTACGTACAACTCAATATGGATATTGAAAGGGGTCTTTTTCGTGAGTGAACAACTAGCTCGTATGATCGATCATACATTATTGAAAGCAAATGCTACGGAGGAAGAGGTGATTGTATTAGCAAATGAGGCGAAAGAATATAATTTTGCATCTGTTTGCGTCAATCCAACATGGGTACAGAAAGCAGCAGAAATTTTACAAGGTACCGAAGTAAAGGTGTGTACGGTAATTGGCTTTCCATTAGGAGCTACCACGCCTGAGGTGAAAGCATTTGAAACAACAAATGCAATTGCTAACGGTGCAACTGAGGTAGACATGGTGATTAACATCGGTGCTTTAAAAGATAAACATGATGAATTAGTTGAACGAGATATTAAGGCAGTTGTTGATGCTGCAAAAGGGAAAGCGTTGACTAAGGTCATCATTGAAACGGCTTTGCTAACAGAAGAAGAAAAGGTTCGTGCATGTGAACTGGCTGTAAAAGCTGGAACTGATTTTGTAAAAACATCAACTGGATTTTCTACTGGTGGAGCAACAATTGAAGATATATCTTTAATGAGAAAAACCGTTGGACCTGCCATTGGTGTAAAAGCTTCAGGTGGCGTAAGAGACCGTGAAGGTGCTCTAGCAATGGTAGAGGCTGGTGCAACTCGTATTGGTGCAAGTGCTGGTATTGCCATTGTCAAAGGTGAACAATCAAACGCTACATATTAAAAAAAGTGAGCCTAGGCTCACTTTTTTACTTCTATATTCTATATCACATTCTCACTTTAACATCTCCATGTAGAATAGTAATAAATTTCGTAAACAACGCTACAAATGGTAATACAGCTAATGATGAAATAATGTTAAATATTGTTCCCGCATGGGCTAATTGTAAATTAGGAATTGTTGTTAGGCTAGCTGAAAGTCCTCCTAACCAACCAATAAATGGGATGAAAACTAGTACTCCTAAAATATTTAGCCATATATGGGCAAAGGCAACTAGTTTGGCAGGGCGTGATGCACCAATACTTGCTAAAATAGCAGTTAGACACGTCCCGATATTTGCTCCTAACACAATTCCAATCCCTGCTTGGAGGGCAAGGATATTATCATTCATAAATCCCATAGCAATAGCTGTTGTTGCTGTGCTTGATTGGATAAGGGCAGACAAAACAGCGCCAACACCAACAGCAATTAGATTGTTTTCATTCGTTAATTGTAAAAATTCATAGGCTGTTGGAATAGATGCAATGGGATATGCTAGCTTTTCTAAACCTTCCATTGCCACAAAAATACACCCGAGACCAAATGAAACACACCCAAGGCAATAGGTAATGTGCTTCCTCAAGTTTAATAAAATGACACCAACAATTAATAATGGAATTACTGCAGAAGTAATATTGAATGCAATAAGTTCAGTTGTAAAACAAGTTCCAATATTTGTACCTAGTATGATACCGATGGATTGTTTGAAAGTTAAATAGCCAGCTGCGACAAGACCCACGGTCATAACCATGACAGCTGAGCTACTTTGTAAAACGGCAGTTACCACAGTTCCAACTAATAGTCCCTTAAGTGGAGAACTGGTCATTTTCATTAATGTCATTTTTAAACGGTCCTGTGATAAATTCACCAAACCCGTTCTCATGACAGTCATTCCGAATAAAAAGATCGTAATATAAACTGCAAATAAAGAAAATAGCTCACCCATGATTATCTCTCACCTCTATATCATGTTTATGGACGAGGAAGTACAAGCATGACAATTTTTATAAAACAATTTCACCGAAAATTCTTACGAGAGGATAGAAAATAATAAAAAAGTTGACCTGAAAAAGTCATTATATTATAATCTTTAAAGACATGTTTTTTTACTATCGTTAAATAGCGATAAGTATTGTGGTTATTACCATCTAATAGTAGTGTTGTTATGGAAAACATGTTTCATTGGTTGTTTCGGAGGGAGGGAAATTATAGATGGCAGAGACTCGTGTTCGTAAAAATGAATCGATTGACGCTGCTCTTCGTCGCTTCAAAAAGTCTATCTCTAGAGAAGGTACTTTGGCTGAAGTGAAAAAGCGTAAGCACTATGAAAAGCCTAGTGTAAAACGTAAGAAAAAGTCAGAGGCAGCAAGGAAGCGTAAGTTCTAATAAGAGAGGGTGTTGGATTTGAATCTTCTTGATCGTTTAACTGTTGATATGAAGGAAGCGATGAAGAATAAGGAAAAGCAAAGGCTCTCTGTTATTCGTATGGTTAAATCAGCTTTACAAAATGAAGCGATTAAACTTCAGAAAGAACTTACAGAAGACGAAGCACTCACTGTTCTTAATCGCGAGCTTAAACAACGCAAAGATTCCCTCCATGAGTTTGAAAAAGCTAATCGTGAAGACTTAGCTGAAAGTGTACGTGAAGAGGTTGTTATACTAACTGCTTATATGCCTAAGCAACTGTCTGAAGAAGAAGTGGCAGCCATTGTTCAAGAGACAATTCAAGAAATTGGGGCAACTTCAAAAGCAGATATGGGTAAGGTAATGAGTGCAATTATGCCAAAGGTTAAAGGAAAAACCGATGGGTCAGTTGTAAACCGACTCGTACAACAATTTTTATCATAATAAAACAACGTCCTGTCTCGTACAGGGCGTTTTTTATGCTTAGATTAAGAATCGTCGATTGTAAGCTTTGCATCGTACATAATTTATTGTAGATTATTTTTAAAAATGTGGGAACTTTCCTATACTATAATCGTATATAAATTATCTGCAAAAATTTTTTTGGTTACAATAAAGAAAGGAGGAAGTGAATGACAAAATTTAGTATAGTGAGACGTTTGTTATTTATGTCACTTATTCTCAGTTCTATTGTTATAGGATTACTTCAGTCTTCTGTCTTTAGCCAAACAAATCGGGAGACAGTTTTCTTTATTCCTGTCGAACAGAGTGTGGAACGTGGCCTTGAAGCATTTTTAAGACGGGGATTAACAACGGCAGTAGAAGAGGGAGCAACTCAAATTGTGTTAGAAATAGACACACCTGGAGGAGCAGTTGATGCAGCCACTGAAATTGCTTACTTAATTAGACGTACAGAAGTCCCTATTACTGCCTATGTAACAGGTAAAGCTTGGTCGGCTGGGGCCTATATCGCGTTGAATGCAGACCGAATTGTGATGGCGCCTGGAACGAGTATGGGTTCTGCTGCGGTCATTGATGGTTCCGGAAATGCAGCTGAAGATAAGATGCAATCTGCATGGCTTGCTACAATGGAAGAAGCTGCACAACTTAACGGTCGAGATCCTATTTTTGCGCGCGCTATGGCAGACACTACTGTGAATTTACCTGAATACCGTGCTGGGGAAGGTTATCTTTTAACACTAACCACGCAGGAAGCACTCAAAGTTGGTTATGCTGAAGGGGTTGCTAGTGATCGCGAAGAGCTTTTAAGTTTTTTAGGAGCAGAAAATGCAATCATTCGTGATCTAGAAGTAAGCTTTGCAGAGAAAGTGGCTAGGTTTGTAACAAATCCTATTATCATCCCAATACTACTTTCTATCGGAAGCTTAGGTTTAGTTTTAGAGCTATACTCACCAGGATTTGGCATTCCAGGGATTATGGGGCTTTCAGCATTATTTTTGTTCTTTTTCGGACACTTGGTGGCTGGATTTGCAGGTTATGAGACCATTATCCTTTTTGGTGCAGGTATTATCCTAATTATCATTGAAATATTTTTCCCGGGGTTTGGAATATTTGGTATCTTAGGGATTGTCTCAATCATTGGTAGTATGGTACTAGCTGCATATTCAACAGTTAACATTTTACTTTCAATCTTAATAGCTTTGGTAGTAACAGTTGTTGTTTCCATCTTCTTCTTTAAGTATTTCGGCTACCGAGGCCCTCTAAAGAAACTGATATTGACGTATTCAACAACATCGGAGCAAGGGTATGTTTCAAATGCTACGAGAGTAGACTTAGTTGGTAAAATTGGGCTGTCTTCTACTGTTTTACGTCCATCTGGTACAGCGATTTTTGACGAGGAAAGAATAGACGTAGTATCTGAAGGTGGCTTCATCTCCCAAGGAAAGAAAGTAAAAATTGTTTCGACTCAGGGGTCAAGAGTTGTAGTTCGAGAGATACAAGAAACCTAAAACAGTAATAGCTATCATTTGCAATTGAACTGGTTTTAAGGGTATCTTAAAAAAGACATTATGTTTTTAATAAAAGGAGGAAACGAATATGCCAGACATCTTTTTACTCATTATTGTTGCTTTAGTTATTATTGGTTTTGCCGTATTATTTACGTTTGTCCCAGTAATGCTGTGGATCTCTGCGTTAGCTGCAGGCGTTCGTATCGGTATTTTCACATTAGTAGGGATGAGACTCCGTCGTGTAATTCCAGCGCGTGTTGTTAACCCGTTAATTAAAGCGGTAAAAGCAGGCTTAGATTTAAACATTAATAAGCTAGAAGGCCATTACTTAGCTGGTGGTAACGTCGACAGAGTTGTTAATGCGTTAATCGCTGCCCAAAGAGCAAACATCGATTTAAGCTTCGAACGTGCTGCTGCTATTGATCTTGCTGGTCGTGATGTGTTAGAAGCTGTACAAATGAGTGTAAATCCAAAAGTTATTGAAACGCCATTTATTGCCGGTGTTGCAATGGATGGAATTGAAGTGAAAGCAAAAGCTCGTATTACTGTTCGTGCAAACATTGACCGCTTAGTCGGTGGTGCTGGTGAAGACACGGTAATTGCTCGTGTTGGTGAAGGTATTGTTTCAACCATCGGTTCGGCTGATAGTCACAAAAAAGTATTAGAAAATCCTGATCTTATTTCACAAACAGTTTTAGCTAAAGGTTTAGATGCGGGTACAGCGTTTGAAATCTTGTCAATTGATATCGCTGACATTGATATCGGGAAAAACATTGGTGCAGAGCTTCAAACTGATCAAGCAGAAGCAGATAAGAAGATTGCTCAAGCAAAAGCCGAAGAACGTCGTGCAATGGCTGTAGCGCAAGAGCAAGAGATGAAAGCTAGAGTAGAGGAAATGAGAGCGAAAGTAGTAGAAGCAGAAGCAGAAGTTCCGCTTGCTATGGCCGAAGCTCTCCGTTCTGGTAATCTTGGTGTGATGGACTATATGAATATCCAGAATGTCATGGCCGATACAGACATGAGAGACTCAATCGGTAAAGCTACTGATGATGGAAAGAATAAATAATCGTCATATTATTTACTCTTATGTTGCAGTTTTCTAATGCAACCTTGAAAGGAGGAAAAAAATGAACCAACTCCTTGATTTAATATTTGCAAACCCTTTTCTAGTAATTTTAATCGTTGGAGCGATCTTTAGTTATCTAAAGAGAGGAAATGAGCAGGAAGCTCGTCGAGAAGCCAGAAAAACTGTGCCTAAAGCGGAGCCTGTAAGTGAAGAGTCCAATCAAGAGGTTGACTGGCGTGAGATTTTTCGTCAAGAAGAAGCACCGCAACCACCAACTAGAAAAGAGGAGCCGGTACAATCATACTCATATCATGAACAACCTTCAGTTTCGGAGGATGTGCAACGAAGAAATGAGCTTTTAGAAAAGTATGAAAAAGCTAAACGGAACAAGGAAGCTGCCAAACAAATTGAGCGCAAACAAATTCAATCGCCCGTATATGCAGGGGATTTAACAGCGACTAAGGTACAGTTAGACTTTTCAAAATTAACAAAAGAAGATGCTATAAAAGGGGTCATTTGGTCGGAGGTCCTTGGGAAACCAAGATCTAAAGGTTCATACCGTCCCTCTTTAAATACAAGACGAAAACAAGGTTAAGCATTGCTTAGCCTTGTTTTTTTGTCATTAAATTACAAGCCTAGAATTCTTTTCATCAAACATTTCTTCTTCCAACGAATTAAATCCTCCATGTAAAAATTCCATTATTTTCAATTCAAATCTCACAATTAATCACAAGATTAGAAAAAAAGAGTGATACCCTTTCAGTTTTCCACATAAAAATGATATGAAAGGGGGCTCGTTACAGTATGAGGAAGATAAACAAGATGGTCAGAAGATGGATGACAGATAAAATGGAACTTCCTGCAGATGTTATGATGGATCTTCCGCGAATTACAATGATCGGCCAACTCCATATCTATATTGAAAATCATCGTGGCGTCCTTAAGTTTTCCAATCAGGAATTGCGTCTTTTATTGGAACAAGGCCAACTGCAAATAAAAGGAAACCACTTTGTTATAAAAACAATACTGCCTGAAGAGCTTCTCTTAGAAGGCATTATTGACCAAGTAACTTACATAAATGAAAATCCGCAGAAAAAAAGGTAGCTAGGAGTGAAAGAGAATGAAGAATTCATGGACAAATACATTGTCAGGCTTCACCAGGATTAAGGTTGTTGGCAAATATACTGAATTATTTTTAAACCGTTGTATAAAAGAAAACATCTCCATTTGGCATATACGCCGAGTGGGAGATGAAACCATCGTATGTTATGTATCACTAGAAGATGTAAATAGGTTGCGTCGAATTGTCAAAGATACAAAAGTGAAAGTGTATTTTATTGAGAGAAGAGGTATGCCGTTTTTCTTTCGAAAGATGCTCTCGAGAAGTGGGTTTGTTGCAGGCTTCTTAAGTTTTATTGCAATTTTATTTATCTTATCTAATATGGTCTGGAACATTTCTATAGAAGGTGCAACTCCCCAGGTTGAATATCAGTTATCTCAAGTAGTGAATGAAATGGGGATAAAGAAAGGTAAATTTCATTTTTTATTACCTAGCGTTGAGGAAATCCAAATGAAGGTTACAAGTGAGATCGATGAGGCGACATGGATAGGTGTGACGTTAAATGGGACGACCTACCATTTTAATGTAGTTGAGCAGACATTTCCGGAAAAGGAACCACCAGTTCCACCACGACATTTAGTTTCAAAGAAAAAAGCTATTATCCATGATATATTCGTAGAACAAGGCCAAGGAAAAGTGGTACCAAACGATTTCGTTAATGAAGGACAGATGCTAATTAGTGGGTTTATTGGCAAAGAAGGTAGAATGGAGATTGCACCTGCCAAAGGGAAAGTGCTTGGCGAAATTTGGTACAAGTCTAACGTGTCCGTTGATCTGGTAAGTGAATTTTCTACTCTTACTGGAGAGAAAAAGGCCCATTATTCATTTTCACTTTTTAATGTACCGCTCCCTGTTTGGGGTTTTAAGAAACCTGAATTTGCTGAATATGAAATAAATGAATATAGTCACCAACTTCGGTTTTTAAAATGGTCCTTACCGATTGATTTTAAGCGTAAATATTATCTTGAGAAGGAAGTAATAATTAAAGAGTACAGTGAAGAAGAGGCAAAAAACGTAGCAATCCAGATGGCAAGAGAAGAACTCCTGAAAAAATTGGAAGAAGATGCAGTGATAAAAGGGGAAAAAGTTTTGCGTGAAACTACCACGAATGGTAAAGTAGAACTTATGATACACTACCAAGTAATAGAGGATATTGCAATTTCACAACCAATCATTCAAGGAGATTGATGAATATTGTCGGAAAAGCTTATTGATTTAAAAGTAGAAAATGCAAACGAACTACAAAATTTATTTGGACCTAATGATGTCCATTTGAAAAGAATGGAAGAGAAGCTTGAAGTAAGCATCGTAGCTAGAGGAGAAAAGCTTTTAGTCGCGGGAGAAGAGTCACAAATTATTATCGTGGTTGAAGTCATTGACGCGCTTCTTACTTTAATTAGAAAAGGCACAAATATTTCAGAGCGAGATATCATTTATGCCCTTCAGTTAGCTGAGAGAGGTATGCTTGAAGAACTACTTGAGCTTTATCAGGAAAAGATAGCTGTAAATGTAAAAGGAAAACCAATCCTAGTAAAAACGTTAGGGCAGCGCCATTATGTCTCAGCCATAAAAAAACGCGATATTGTATTTGGAATAGGTCCAGCCGGTACAGGGAAAACATATTTAGCGGTCGTAATGGCAGTCAATGCACTAAAAGATGGACATGTAAAAAGGATTGTCTTAACGAGACCAGCAGTTGAAGCTGGGGAAAGCTTAGGTTTTTTACCTGGAGATTTAAAAGAAAAGGTTGATCCTTACTTAAGACCATTATATGATGCGCTACATGACGTATTAGGTGCCGAGCAAACAATTAGATTAATGGAGAGGAATACCATTGAAGTCGCACCGTTAGCCTATATGCGCGGGAGAACATTGGATGACTCATTTGTTATCCTAGACGAGGCTCAGAACACGACCTCAGAACAAATTAAGATGTTCTTAACACGATTGGGCTTCGGATCAAAAATGGTTATTACTGGGGACCTCACTCAGATTGATTTACCTAAAGGAAAGAAATCTGGATTAAAGACTGCCCTAGAAGTATTAGAGAAAGTAAATGGAATTGAATTCATACATCTACAAGCAGCAGATGTTGTTCGCCATACATTGGTTCAAAAAGTCATTAATGCCTATGATAAAGTAGAAAAAGATAATTTGTAAAAACTTGGCAGATTGACTACTTTTTGCTACAATTATTGAAACGGTAATGATCTTGTAACCTTCTTACAAAGTGAATATTGTATAATAAAAATTGAGAATTAACATCACGTTAATTCTCGATTTTTCATTAAGGACTTAGTGAAATCATTATCCTAATCATGTTATTTATGTTAGCATAAAAATAGGATAGGATATATCGATAAACGTAAGAGGTGAGAAAATGGGTAAAAGAGCGCCAATTGATCAACAGCAGTGGTGGAAAAAGTTAAAAGATCATAGGTACATAAGGGTGTCCTTGTTTATAGCGCTAGGTCTTATTATGTACGTAGCAATGTTAAGTAATGTGATTCCAAATACGCTTAATGTTACGCTAGGATCTATTGCAGAACAAGATATTCGAGCCCCGATCACAATTGAAAACAAACCAGCGACCGAAGAAAAAAAGCGAATTGCAGCTGAAGCAGTTGGTCCTCAATATACAAATAAAAAAGACTTTGAAGAAAAACAAGCAAAAAAGATCAATGATATCTTTGATTTAGTGATCAGAATTAATGATGAAAGTGAGCAAAAGTACAATGAAGCCCTAAATAAAGTCAGGGAAGAAGAGTTTGAAACAGAAGAAGAGCTTGAAGAAAGACTAGAGGAAGTTCAACGTATTCCAATTGATGAGAAGCTAAATCAGTTAAGGTCGATCATCTCTAATCAAACAAGTGATGACTTGTCAGACCAAGCATTAATTACCTTTTTGGAATCGGACAAGTCGGAGCTTCTAATCGCTAAAGAAATGACGTTAGACGCAATTCGTACCGTTATGCGGGAGGAAATTCGACTAAACGATGTTGATGAAGCGAAGGATCTCGTTGAGAAGAAAATTATTCCTTCTACGGTAAGTAGCCACCAGCTATATCTAGCGATGATTGAAATTGCTCGGTTTGCCATTACAGCTAATTATATAAATGACACGGAGGCGACCGAAAACGCAAAACAGGCGGCTAGAGATTCTGTAGAACCAGTCATGATCCGTGAAGGGCAGTTAATTGTTGAGGAAGGAGAATTAATTACTTCGGCAATCTATAACCAGATTGTTCTGTTAGGGCTTCACGAAGACCAGGTAAATATCTTGCCATTTATTGGTTTGGCCATTTTAGTTTTGTTACTAGTTTCAATGTTGGCTTATTATTTTAGTGATGCAAAAACTTCTTTACAAAAAAACAATAGCCATTTATTGATGTATGTTTTGGTTTTTGCGGTCACTGCACTAATCATGAAGATTACGAGTTATACGCATAATCTTAATATACAAGGAGTAACGTTAATTACCCCTGTCGCTGTAGGTTCAATGTTAATTACAATGCTTATTCACCAACGTGTTGCATTGTTTACTAGTATGGTTTTTTCAATTATTGCTAGTATCATCTTTAATGTAGAGTCACCAGGAGTCTTAAATTATACATTGGGGATTTATGTGTTTTTTAGCTCTGTAGCTGGGGTCTTCTTTTTAAGTAAGTCAAACCGTGTCTCAAGAATTTTACAGGCAGGTATTTTTGTTTCAGTAATTAATATTTGTACGATTGTGGCATTACTAATGTTAAAGAATGCACAGTATGGTTGGATTGAGATTGGTTTAAATATTGGTTTCGCATTTCTTTCAGGTTTTCTAGCAGCTGTACTGACAATAGGACTATTACCATTTTTTGAGGCGGGCTTTGGAATATTATCTTCAATGAAGCTAATTGAGCTATCTAATCCTAACCATCCTCTTTTACGAAAAATACTGGTTGAGACACCAGGAACATATCATCATAGTGTAATGGTTGCTAATCTTTCAGAATCAGCTTGTGAAGCAATAGGGGCCAATGGATTGCTTGCACGTGTCGGGTCATATTATCACGATTTGGGTAAAACAAAACGCCCACACTTTTTCATTGAAAATCAAATGAAAATGGAAAATCCTCATGATAAATTGTCGCCACAGTTAAGTAAGACAATCATTATTGCGCATCCATACGATGGGGCAGAAATGCTTAGAAATTATAAAATGCCTAAAGAAATTATAGATATCGCTGAACAACATCACGGTACATCTTTATTAAAATTTTTCTACCATAAAGCAAACCAAGATGCGGAACATCCAATTCCAGAGAAGGAATTTCGTTATCCTGGACCGAAAGCTCAATCTATTGAGTCGGCAGTCGTCGGAATTTGTGATTGTATTGAAGCGGCGGTTCGATCAATGGCGAAACCAACTCCAGAAAAAATTGAAAGTTTAGTTAAGAAAATTATTACCGATCGTCTTGAGGATGGTCAGTTTGATGAATGTGATCTAACTTTAAAACAACTGAACATAATTGCTACATCTATTTGTGAGACTTTACAGGGAACGTTTCATTCGAGGATTGAATATCCCGAGGATGCGAAAGGGAAGGGAGAAAAGCAAGGTGAACATTGATATTGATATTCACGACGAAACAGACCAACTCTCTTTAGAGCAACTGGAATTAGTAGAAACAATTTTAAGCTTCACTGCAGCAGAAGAAAATATTGCAGAGGGTTCAGAAGTATCTGTTACCATTGTTTCAAATGAAACAATTCGTCAAATTAACAAAGAGTATCGAAACAAAGACGCAGTGACTGATGTGATTTCCTTTGCTTTGAATGACGACGAAAGCGATTTGATAAATGGAACCATTCCTAATCTCTTAGGCGATATTATCGTCTCTTATCAGAGAACGGTTGAACAAGCAGAGGAATATGGTCACTCGGTTAATCGAGAGTTAGGATTTCTAGTTGTACATGGCTTCTTACATTTACTAGGATATGACCATATCAACGAAGAAGATGAAAAAGTAATGTTTAAAAGACAAGAGGAATTATTAACGGCCTATGGACTTCAAAAATAACTATGATCGTTATTGGAAGAGATTTACTAGTAGTTTTACCTACGCTTGGTCAGGCCTTAGACATGCAATACGTCATGAACAAAATATGAAAATCCATCTAACGCTTGCTATATTAATACTTGGACTATCGCTCATCTTTAAAATTCCATTATATGAAAAACTAATACTGTTACTTGTTATTGGAATTGTTATCGCATTAGAGGTTATAAATACGGCGATTGAACGTGTCGTCGATCTAGTTACTAAAGAATATCATCCGATGGCCAAAGTAGCAAAGGATGTTTCGGCAGGTGCTGTTTTGGCTTTTAGTATTTTTGCCGCTATAATTGGCATAGTAATCTTCTATAGACCGGTCCTAGAGACTATTAATCATCTTTTGTAGTAAATTTTGAATAATATGGTGAGAGGGGCTAACTTCTCATGTGGAAAACGTTTCAAAAAAATATTATTACGGGTTTTATTACCCTTCTACCAGCCATTGTTACGATTTATGTGATACAATTACTATTTTCAATTATTGATCGTTTCTTAGGACAGTTTCTCTCTGATATTCTAAAAGCACTAAGGATTATTACAATTGATAGGGAAACAGACACGATCTATTTCTTAGGGGTGTATACCCCTTTTTCGGAACGAATTGTTGGTATCGGTTTCGTTTTAACCATACTAATTATTGCAATTATTGGATCCTTAAGAAGGAAAGGGAAAAAACAACATATCTTTGAACGTGTTGATTTATTTTTTCGAAAGGTACCGGTAGCTAATTACATCTATTCTTCTGTTGAACAAATGATTCATGCGTTTACTCAAGAACGCTCATCGTTTGAAAAAGTGGTTATGGTTGAATATCCTCGTAAAGGAGTTTATACTCTTGGCTTTTTAACGGGTGTTTCGAAAGGGGAAGTACAACGGAGGACAAACAAAAATTGTATTAATGTCTTCTTACCGACAACCCCGAACCCCACTTCAGGATGGTTAGTTTTAGTTCCTGAAGAAGATGTTACTTTTTTAGATATGACAGTAGAGCAAGGCTTAAAATTTATTATATCTGGTGGAGTAGTTGTACCTCCTGATAAAGCAGACTTATATGAGCAACATAACGAGAAAAAGCTTGAAGGACAACCTTTTAGGAAAGAATTAGTTGTAAAGGTTAATAAAAGAAAGGACGAATAGAAAATGGATAAGAGTCTTTTAATAGAAGAGGCAAAACTAGCTCGTGAAAGAGCTTATGTGCCTTATTCAAAATTTCCTGTGGGGGCTGCACTAGTAACAACCGATGGAAAGATCTACCATGGTTGTAATATTGAAAATGCAGCTTACAGTATGTGCAACTGTGCTGAAAGAACAGCCCTTTTTAAGGCTTATTCAGAAGGAGAAAAGCACTTTGATACATTATGTGTAGTTGCTGATACAAAACGCCCTGTGCCCCCTTGTGGTGCTTGTAGGCAAGTGATTGCAGAACTATGCCCACCAGAGATGAAAGTAATCCTGACCAATTTACAGGGGGATATTGAAGAAACGACAGTCGAAGGACTATTGCCAGGAGCATTTTCACCGGAGGATTTACATGAATAATACAAAAGGTTTTAAATCAGGATTTGTTTCAATTATAGGGAGACCAAATGTTGGGAAATCAACACTTCTCAATAATGTAATTGGACAAAAAATTGCAATTATGAGTGATAAACCACAAACAACAAGGAATAAGGTACAGGGAGTGTATACTGAAAATGATGCTCAAATCATCTTTATTGATACACCAGGAATACATAAACCGAAACATAAGTTAGGTGATTTCATGATGAAAGTAGCCTATCAAACTTTAAGAGAAGTTGATTTAGTTTTATTTGTAGTTGATGCAAAAGAAGGTTTTGGTGGCGGGGACCAATTTATTATTGAACAGTTACAATCAGTTCGGACACCTGTCTTTTTAGTCATCAATAAGATTGATCTAATCCATCCAGATAAATTGTTGGAATTTATTGATCAATATCGGGAGAAATTTAATTTCGCTGAAATCATCCCAATTTCAGCATTGCAAGGGAATAACGTGGGTAGATTAAAGGAACAAATTATCGAGTATTTAAGTGAAGGACCACAGTACTACCCTGCAGATCAAATTACTGATCATCCAGAGCGGTTCATTGTCTCAGAATTAATTCGTGAGAAGGTTCTTCATTTGACACGCGAAGAAATCCCACATTCGATAGCTGTAGGAATAGAACAAATGAAGCAACGAGAAGGTGGTACCGTTTATATTGGAGCAACCATCGTTGTTGAAAGAAGCTCGCAAAAGGGTATAATTATTGGAAAACAAGGTGCAATGCTCAGAGAGATAGGGAAACTCGCGAGGGGAGATATTGAAGCTTTATTAGGTTCTAAAATATTTCTCGAACTGTGGGTAAAAGTTCAAAAGGATTGGCGTAATAAGCCAGGATTCTTAAGGGATTTTGGCTTTAGAGAAGATGAGTACTAAAAATATCACGAAAATGAAAAACAATGGCTTATATGTGCTGTTGTTTTTTGTTTTATAAATAAGATAAAATGGAAGTAATGTAACGTAACAAGTTAGTGTGTGGAAAGATCTCAAAACTTGTTTAGTCAGTTGCAAAAAAATTAGTAAATTTTCCTTAACATGTTTTTTGCAAATAAGGTCACTCTAATTGTTATAGCGAGGTCTAGGATAGCTTTAATCATAATGGTACGAAGTTACGAAAGAACCAAGTGAAAATCAGGTTTCTCGAAAAAAAGAAAGGGTGGATTGTCTTATGTTGGATTTTTCCTGGAAGGTATTTTCGATGACAGGTAACGTCGACACTTACTTAATTATGAAGGAAATTGAAAGAGACACTACGCAATCATTAGAGGAGTTTAGAGAGAAGCTAGATGAAATAGACGCTCCTACAAATTGATCTTGTTTGCCATTATCTTATGGTGGCGCGGTGATCAACAATGCTTCAAAAAGTAGAGGGAATTGTTATTCGGACAACCGATTATGGTGAGGCGAATAAAATATTAACATTGTATACGAGAGAATTAGGGAAAATTGGAGTGATGGCTCGTGGGGCAAAGCGCCCTAAGAGTCGTCTTTCTTCAATTTCGCAACTGTTTACCCATGGTCACTATGTTTTCCAAAAAACATCTGGACTTGGTGTTTTAAATCAAGGAGAAATTGTTAAATCGTTTCGTGATTTAAGAGCAGATATTTTTTTGACAGCTTATGCAGCTTATATTGTAGAGCTTTTAGACAAGCTAACAGAGCAACATGAAATTAATCCTTATCTATATGAACTACTTTTTCAAACATTACAATATATAGATGAGGGGCTGGACTACGAAATATTAACGAGGATTTTCGAAGTGAAGATGCTAAGAGTCGCTGGGGTTGGCTTACATGTTGATGGTTGTGTTCATTGTGGAGCAACAGAAGGAGAGTTTTCCTTCTCAATAAAGGAAGGCGGCTTTCTCTGTCATCGTTGTTGGCATGTTGATGAGAGAACGCTTAAAATTAATGCAAACACTGCCAAACTTTTAAGACTCTTTTATCACTTTGACATGAACAGGCTAGGTTCTATTTCAGTGAAACAAGAGACAAAGGAACAGTTAAAAACTGTATTAGAAGCTTACTATGAGGAATATTCCGGCTTACATCTAAAAAGTAAACGATTTTTACAACAACTAGCTAAAATGAAGATGGATTAGTGTAAAAAAGATGTCTTTTACCCAAAAGATATCTTTTTTTATTTTCTCCTCAAGTGATAGTTAGCCTTTGAAAAATGAGTATTATAGTATATAATTATCGAAAAAGCATAACACATTAAACTGAAAAACAAGATTACATAAATAAAAAGGCAACGGTTTCTTAAGAAAAATAGTGTTATGGAGGCGGTGAGGACAATCGAACTAAATAATAGACAAGAATTAATCTTACAGATTGTGAAAGATAATGGTCCTATTACTGGAGAGCAAATTGCAGAACGGCTTTCGTTAACAAGAGCTACCTTACGCCCTGATTTAGCTATTTTAACAATGGCTGGCTACCTAGATGCTAGGCCAAGGGTAGGTTATTTTTATACAGGGAAAAGTGGGACACAGCTCCTTGCTGAGCGACTTACGAAAATTACGGTGCAACAATATCAATCAATACCTGTCGTTGTTAAAGACTCTTCATCGGTTTACGATGCCATTTGTACAATGTTTTTAGAGGATGTCGGCACGTTGTTTGTGGTTGACCAGGCATCATCGTTAGTTGGTGTTTTGTCTAGAAAAGACTTACTTCGTGCTAGTATTGGAAAGCAAATGCTAGAAACGATTCCTGTAAGTATTATTATGACAAGAATGCCGAACATAACTTTCTGTTTTAAAGAGGATTTAATTATTGATGTTGCAAAAAAATTAATAGAAAAACAAATAGATGCATTGCCAGTTGTAAAAGGTGGGGATGGCTCAAAATATGAAGTGGTTGGTCGGATCACCAAAACAAATATAACAAGAGCTATTGTTGACTTAGCAAATGATGAGCTTTTATAGAGGTTAACCATAGAGGTAAAGAGGAGAAAAATCACATTCTGATTTTAAGTGATAAGTCAGAATATGAAAATGGAGGTAAGAATGCAATTAATCAATCATCCAATTGTCTATGTAGTGTCTGATTCTGTAGGCGAAACGGCAGAGTTAGTAGTTAAAGCAGCGGCTAGTCAATTTAACCACTCAACGATAGATATTCGTAGAATTCCATATGTAGAAGATTATGAAACGATTGAAGAAGTCGTAACGTTAGCCCAAGAAGTTAATGCAATTATTGCCTTTACACTAGTCATTCCAGATAAGAAGCAATACTTACTCGACCAAGCAGAAAAAGCTGGTGTGATAACTGTAGACATCATTGGTCCTATGATGAGCAAAATTCAGGACTTAACAAAAAAAGAGCCTAGATATGAACCAGGTCTAGTACATAAGTTAGATGAAGATTACTTTCGGAAAGTTGAAGCCATTGAATTTGCAGTTAAATATGATGATGGCAGAGATCCACGAGGCATTTTAAGGGCTGATGTTGTTTTAGTGGGGGTATCAAGGACTTCGAAAACGCCACTCTCACAGTATTTGGCACACAAACGTTTAAAGGTCGCGAATGTTCCACTTGTTCCTGAAGTAGAACCACCGGCAGAACTTTTCTCGATATCACCTAAGAAGTGTGTTGGCTTAACAATTAGTCCAGAGAAGTTAAATGATATTCGAGCAGAACGATTAAAAGCGCTTGGATTGAAGGCTGAAGCAAATTACGCGAATATGGAGCGTATTAAGCTTGAACTAGAATATGCAGAAAAGATTATGAGCAGAATTGGTTGTCCGGTCATAAATGTTTCAAATAAAGCTGTAGAAGAGACTGCAAACCTTATCTGGAATATGTTTAACGGAAAATAATCTAAAAACACAAGGGTGACATATCCTTGTGTTTTTTTCTACCTTTCACGAAATATTACCTAAAGAATATTGCGACTATTTCATAATCAGGAAGAAAATAGATAATTTATAAAAAAATATGGCTAGAATGGTAAGAATGGCTTATAATGAAATATTGTGATCAAAAAAGTGCATATTTTTCATGTAGAACAAATAAATTAAAAAAGTCAAGACTTAATATATTTTTTTTGGTAATGATAGTAAAGGAGATCTTCACTATATTGTCCAAAGACAAAAAGAAGGATTTTTGTAGGAGATGTAGAATAGTCAATTATGCATACTTGTGAAGCGACAGTTTATGTTGATGCAGATGCTTGTCCCGTAAAAGGTGAGATTGAAGCAATGTGTGTTAAGTATCATAAAAGGTTAGTTTTTGTAGCTTCCTATGCCCACGCAATACCTAACAAGTCTGGGTATAAGGTAGTAATGGTGGATTCCAGGCTGGGATAAGGGCTAAAGGTCCTATTAAGTTCACAAATGACGATATTTTAAAATTTATTGAGGAATTTGAAAAATTATTGTCACACAAAGAAGGAATTTAGCAAAAAAACTCGAATTAATATACTCCGACCTCTTTATTTTTGAGCGAGTGAGAATGGTGTGAATTGAAATGGGAAGTAGAATTTCTGAGGAAAAAATCGAAAAGATAAGAAATTCTGTAGACATTGTTGACGTAATTGGTGAATATGTTCAATTAAAGAAACAGGGCCGAAACTTAACAGGATTGTGTCCGTTTCATGGAGAGAATACACCAAGCTTTTCGGTCTCACCTGAAAAACAACTGTATCATTGTTTTGGTTGTGGTGCTGGTGGAAATGCCTTTTCGTTTATTATGGCAATTGAAGGATATGAGTTTATTGACTCTGTAAAGCATTTAGCTTCTAGGGTAAATATTGATTTGCCAGAATTAGAACAAAACGAAAAAGCAAAAGTGTCTAGTGATCTTACAGCGATGATTTCAGGAAATGAATTAGCTGCTAAGCTTTATCATCACTTGTTACTAAATACTGAACAAGGGAAGGATGCCTTAGATTATCTATTGAAGCGAGGATTTACCCAAGAAAGTATAAATCAATTTTCGATTGGATATGCCCCTGACTCTTGGGATACTTTGACACAGTTCTTACAAAGAAGAAATGTACCACTAAACTATATGGAACAAATCGGTTTACTTTCAAAACGGGAATTTGATGGTAAGTTATTCGACAGGTTTCGAAATCGAGTCATGTTTCCTATTTGGAATAAGGATGGCAAAGTCATTGGTTTTGGAGGTAGAGTATTAGGGAATGAACAACCTAAATACCTAAATAGTTCAGAATCAAAGTTATTTAATAAAAGTCAAATATTGTATGGCCTACACATGGCTAGACCGGAAATCCGTAAAAAAAACGAAGCTGTTTTGTTCGAGGGGTATGTCGATGTAATTGCGGCATGGAACGCAGGAGTACGTAATGCAGTAGCAACTCTAGGGACTGCGATTACCAATGAGCAAGCAAAGCTCATGAGACGAAATGCAGAGACGGTTATTGTTTGCTATGACTCTGACTCTGCGGGACTAAAAGCCACGTATCGAGCCATTCAAGTTCTTGAGGAAAGCAATTGTTTTGTGAAGGTTGCTAAGCTTCCTGAGGGTTATGACCCAGATGAGTTTATTCAAAAGAATGGTCCCGAAAGGTTTCGAACAGAGGTCATCGCAGCAAGCCTGACAACAATGGCATTTAAAATGATCTATTTACGTAGAGGGAGAAATCTTCAAAACGAAGCAGAACGTATGCAATACATAGAAGATGTCCTAACCGAGATAGTAAAATTATCGAAGTCTATTGAAAGAGATCATTATATAAGACAATTGGCTGAAGAGTTTTCTTTGTCACTTGATGCACTAAAGCAGGAGCTTTATCGACTTTATAAGCTAAATACCAAGCAAAGTCAAGGTCAAGAAAGACAGGAAATACATAAAATGAGAGCAAACTTTGCTACGCAGAAACGATTGTTGCCTGCTTTTCATACTGCAGAAAGAATGCTTCTCGCCTACATGATGAAGGATATTAACATTGCGAGGCAAGTTCAGGAAAAGATAGGTGGAAACTTCAATATTGATGAATATCAATCAATCGTTGCTTATCTATACGCCTACTATGCTGACGGTAACGAACCAAATTCTAGTCAATTTATCCAAAGACTATCTGATGAGAAATTGTCGAGAATAGCGACTGAGATTGCGATGATGACAATAAGTGACGAATTGTCTGAGCAAGAGTTGAATGATTATTTCAAGCAAATCACAAACTATCCAAAGATACGCATTATTGAAGATAAAGAAAAAGAACGTCAAGATGCTGAGAGTAGGGAAGACTATACTTTAGCAGCTAAAATAGCAATGGAAATTATTCAAATGAAAAAGGAATTAAAGCACTAATGCTTTTATTATAAATAAAAAAAAATCAAGATATTTGTTCTAATACTAGCAACAATCGTTGTTTTGATATGGAAAGCTTGTAGTTGAACTATCGGAAGGAGGGGGTCGTATGGCAGACAAACCAGTTCGCCCAGTGGCTGAAGGAGAAATGTCAATCGATCAAGTGAAGGAACAATTAGTAGAGCTCGGAAAAAAACGGGGGGTACTTTCGTACACCGAAATTACAGAAAAACTATCTGGTTTTGAACAAGATTCGGATCAAATGGACGAGTTCTTTGAATATTTAGGTGACCAAGGGATCGAGGTCCTAAATGAGTCCGATGATATGCCAAACCTTCAAGATGTAGCAAAAGAAGAAGAAGAATTTGATTTGAATGATTTAAGCGTTCCGCCAGGGATAAAGATAAATGACCCGGTTCGGATGTATTTGAAAGAAATTGGGAGAGTCCCTTTACTTTCAGCGGAGAATGAAATTGAGTTAGCGAAAAAAATCGAAACTGGCGACGAGGAAGCGAAACGTCGTTTAGCCGAGGCGAACTTACGACTTGTAGTAAGTATTGCCAAACGGTATGTTGGAAGAGGAATGCTGTTCCTAGATCTAATTCAAGAGGGGAACATGGGTTTAATTAAAGCAGTTGAAAAGTTTGATTATGAGAAAGGATACAAATTCAGTACCTACGCTACATGGTGGATTAGACAGGCAATTACAAGAGCAATTGCTGATCAAGCAAGGACGATTCGTATTCCAGTACACATGGTCGAGACAATTAATAAATTAATCCGTGTCCAACGTCAGTTACTACAGGATTTAGGACGCGAACCTACACCTGAAGAAGTTTCAGCTGAAATGGACTTAACACCAGAGAAAGTTAGAGAAATCTTAAAAATAGCACAAGAACCAGTTTCTCTAGAAACACCAATTGGTGAAGAAGATGATTCACATCTTGGTGATTTTATTGAAGATCAGGAAGCTTTAGCACCGTCAGATGCAGCAGCTTACGAGCTTCTAAAAGAACAACTAGAGGACGTATTAGATACGTTAACAGATAGAGAAGAAAATGTTCTTCGTCTACGCTTTGGGCTTGATGACGGTCGTACTCGAACACTTGAAGAAGTAGGGAAAGTATTCGGTGTAACTCGTGAGCGTATCCGTCAGATTGAGGCGAAGGCTCTACGTAAGTTACGCCATCCAAGTAGAAGCAAACGACTTAAAGATTTCTTAGAATAAACGAGTTACGGTTTACTTTGTCTAGGCGAAGTAAACCTTTTCTTTGTATGATAATGAAGTAGAAGTGCAATGTAAACATTGTCTAGCTCCAGGCTCGCTCTTTCCAGTGTTTATTCAGGAGGATGCTTGCCAGTACATTTTTATCTATGATATATGACTTTTAACCTGTATTTGAAAGAATAAAAAATAAATCCTTCCTTGAACAGCAAAACATGCTAGAATAAGGTCATATGTCGAAGGAGCTATTGAACTTATGGAACGAAAGAAAATTATTATAAATGAAATAAAATATTGGAAAAAAAATCGCCTTCTCCCAGAACATTACTGTAACTTCTTACTAACTTTATATACAGAAGGTGAACAACAAGAAGAAGTTAGCGACAAACGAGAAAAGACTCCTTTAAATTGGTTTCCGTTGTTAATTACATTTCTTGGGTTAGCATTATTTGGATTAACATTTCTTGTAATTTATTTTACTGACTTTTCTTCTTTTTTGCAAACAGGTTTGGTACTTTTTTTTAGCATCATCATGTTTTTTCTTGCGAACTTAGTAAAACGCTTTGATTATAGACTCGTACATTTATACATATTAATTGGTGCTTTGATGGTTTTTATGGCGACAATTCATTTCACTAGCTATCTATTTCCAGATCAACCAAATGCAATTATCGGAGCTGTTATCATAACATGTATGATTTGGTTTATTATAGGGAAAAAATATAATTTGAAATATTTTCTTGTCTCAGGTATCCTTGGAATTATTGTCACAGTTTATTTTTTCTTTGGTTAGAAGTATTAGATAACACAGATATCACTATTATTATGCTGTTAATATGAACAAATTAAGGAAATCTAACAATTTTTATGCTTTTCCCTTTTCTAGCCAGCAGTTTTCGAGTAAAATAACATTAGTTTGAAAAAAAGTCTTTATAAAAAGATAATAATTTTGAAGGGGTGGAAAAAATGAGAGGAAAACCTTTATATGGATATGCTACAATCGGAATTGTCGGCATACTTCTAATGGTAGTTCTATCTTTTGTTGGTGTAAATGAAAAAAATGCTAGACTAGCACTTGAAGGAGAAGAAGGTGGACAACCAGCTCAAGAAACGGTTGATACAACTGATCCGATGGCATTAGGTGAGCAAGCTTACAAAAATTCATGTATTGGATGTCATGGTGGAAACTTTGATGGTCCAATGGCTAGCCTTGTTGGATTAGCTGACAAATATACACTTGAAGAGGTTAAGCAAATTATCATAGACGGAATACCTGGAACTAGCATGCCAGGTGGTTTAATTCCTAGTCAAGAACAGGTTGACGCTTTAGCTGAATACTTACTAGAAGCTACGAAATAACAAAGAGGGAAGGATTGTTCATTAGACAATCCTTCTTTTTTAAATTCATGAATTAAAATACAATTTCGATTTCTAACGAATCTTAGTACGACATTCGATTTGCATACTCTTCTCTAAAAGATTAAGATTATAACGATACTACATAAAAATATAGGTGAGCATATATGAATGAAAGTAATTTATCAAAACGATTATCCTTAGTAGCAGAACAAATTCCTCTTGGAACTAAATTAGCTGATATAGGCTCAGATCACGCCTATTTACCATGTTATGCTCTTAAACAAGGGCTAATCACATCGGCTGTTGCTGGAGAAGTAAATGAAGGCCCGTATCAATCTGCAGTAGAACAAGTAAAAAAGTTAAACCTTGAAAAGCAAATATCCGTGAGAAAAGGTAACGGATTAGAGGTGATCTCGGCTGGTGAGGTTGATGTAATTACAATTGCTGGAATGGGTGGTCCTTTAATTGCATCAATACTTGATGCAGGGAAAGATAAGCTGGAAGGTGTAAATAGACTTGTATTACAGCCAAACGTAGCGGCTAATCAAATCAGAGTCTGGTTAGAGGGAAACCAGTGGATATTATGTCATGAAGTCATTGTTGAAGAAGACGGAATTATTTATGAAATATTAGTAGCGGAAAGAACAGGTGTTACTCCTTACGAAAAAAGCGACTACCAAACTCAATTATTGCTTGGCCCTTATTTAATGAAAGAAAAAAGTGAAGTTTTTAGAAAAAAGTGGACAAATGAGTTGGCTGAATGGAGAAAAATTCTTTTGCAGTTTGAAAAAGCAAAAACGTCCGAAGAAGTTATAAGAAAAAAACAGGAGCTACAAAATAGAATTAGCCGGGTTGAGGAGGTTATACAATGGCAAAGCTAGCAAATGGAAATACAATCATCCAAGCATTTGAAAGCTGGTCTCCTAAGTCACTAGCAGTAGAGGGAGATAAGATTGGGTTACAGGTTGGAACATTAAACAAACCGATCAGGAAGGTTATGGTCGTATTAGACTTATTAGATCCGGTTGTAGATGAAGCAATACGTGAAGAGGTCGATTTAATTATTGCTCATCATCCGATTATTTTTCGTCCCCTTAAAGCCATTCAAACTGACCGTCCCTACGGTAAAATAGTTGAAAAATTAATTAAAAATGATATAGCTGTTTATGCTGCCCATACAAATTTAGATGTAGCTAAAGGTGGCGTAAATGATTTAATGGCACAAAAATTAGGTCTAGAAGCAGTAGACGTGCTAGCACCGACAACCGAAATTCCTCTTAGAAAATTAGCAGTATTTGTTCCAAAAGACCATGCGCCAGTCGTTCGAGAGGCGTTAGCAAATAGCGGTGCAGGCCATATTGGTAATTATAGTCATTGTACATATAATACTGAGGGGCTAGGAACTTTCAAACCTGAGACAGACTCCGAGCCGTTCATAGGAACTGTAGGGTCGATTGAGACGGTGAGTGAGGTAAAAATTGAAACGGTATTTCCTGCTCCGCTTCAAAATAAAGTTATTTCTGCTTTAATTAAGTCTCATCCTTATGAGGAAGTTGCTTATGATATCTATCCACTAGAAAACAAGGGTGAACAGCTTGGTTTAGGTAGGGTCGGTCTACTAAAAGAAGAAAAAACCTTAAAAGAGTTTGCAAATCTTGTAAAGAAGGCTTTTGATGTGAATGGAGTACGGGTCGTAGGTGATTTAGACCGAAAAGTGAAAAAAGTAGCGGTCTTAGGTGGGGATGGTAATAAATATGTCTCAAGCGCCATCTTTAAAGGTGCAGATGTTTATGTTACTGGTGATCTGTATTACCACGTAGCCCATGATGCAATGATGGATGGCTTAATGCTTGTTGATCCAGGTCATAATGTAGAAAAAATAATGAAAGAGGCTGTTCAACAGTTTTTAGAGAAATTCTTGTTAGAGAAAAAATACGATACGAAGGTTATTGTTTCAACTCTCAACACTGATCCTTTTACGTTTTTATAAGTAGAAAAACGGGCGAATTGGCCCGTTTTTTTTGTAAAAAATAATTTTTTAACGTGAGACCGAGTAAGAGCTTGTGAACATTCTTATTCTTTCACCTTTGGTAGGATTTTATTTAAAGGTACCTTCTTTTCAATATGCCAAGTAGAAGGGTTTTCGTGGTCAAATTGTTCTAGAAACGAGATCACTTCTTTAGTGATTGGTGTAGGGGTAGAGGCCCCACTAGTTACAGCTACCTTGTGAACTCCTTTTAGCCAATCTAATTGGAGTTCAGAGATATCTGCAATCCGGAAAGCAGGTGTACCAGCAATTTCTTCAGATACTTGTGCAAGTCTGTTTGAATTATTACTTTTTGGATCACCTACAACAATTAACAGGTCAGCTTCTTTCGCTTGTTCAGCAACTGCTTCTTGTCTTACTTGAGTGGCAAGACAAATCTCGTTATGAATTTCGGCAGTAGGGAACTTATCTAAAGCTGCTTTCATAATATGAGAGACATCCCATTGGCTCATTGTTGTTTGGTTTGTAATGATGATATTATCACTAGTTAACTGTAGTTTTTCAACGTCAGCCATCGTTTCAACTAAATGTACCTTATCAGGTGCAACTCCAATTGCTCCTTCTGGCTCAGGATGATTTTTCTTCCCTATATAAATAACCTCATATCCTGCCGATGTTTTTTCTTCAATTAAATCATGTGTCTTAGTAACGTCAGGACATGTAGCATCAACTGTTGTTAAACCACGTTCCTTAGCTAATTTGCGAACTTCCGGAGAAATCCCGTGAGCTGTAAAAATTACCGTTCCTTTGTCCACTTTATTTAGTATTTCAAGGCGATTTGGCCCATCTAATGTAATGATTCCATCTTCTTCAAAAGCGTCTGTAACATGTTTATTATGAACAATCATCCCTAATATATAAATAGGACGTGGTAAATCAAGATTTTTAGCAGCTTGTCTTGCTAATACCATAGCATCAACAACACCATAGCAGTATCCTCGGGGAGATATTTTAATTACTTCCACTGAATGAACCTCCTTACTTTGCTTCCTACATTATAGTGAATGATTGGTTATTGCGCAATGATTTGCATTAGTAAAAAAAGAACATCCTAATAGAAGGATGTTCTTTATGTTATGCACCTTGAGAAACTTGAACATTTTTATCTATAAAAGCGTATGCTTCATCTTCTGTCATATCATTCGCGAGAATTAGTTCACTCACTATAAATTGTTTAGCTTTATCTAAGTTTTTACGGTCCTGAATATGAAGGCCATTGCTTCTTTCAAATTCCTTTAAACTGAGATTAGCGATAACATGAGCTGCATCGATAATGCTTCCTGTCTTAAGCAAATTTTCATTTTCTCGAGAATATTGTTTAGGGTTTTCGTTCTTCGTTTGAATACCGTTTTGAAGAGCATGGATAAGTTCATCAAGTTGAGTTTCTTCAATTACCTTTCTCAATCCGGAGCTAGTAATTCGATCCTCAGGAAGCATTAAAGTGACATCATTTAAAGGGAAATATAAAACAAAATAGGACAGTTTCTTCCCTAACACTTCTTTTTCCTCGATATTACGAATAGTTCCAGCACCGTGATATGGATATACGACGTGATCACCTACATTGAACATAAAGCATACCTCCAAACGTTTTCTATTACACTAACATCTATTCTCCAAAAAAATTCAATTGAAAAAATATGGCCGGGAGAATAGTCAAAAAATTACGGAGCGTAATATGTAAAAAAGTGGTTAATAAAGTGAAGATTTTTGAGGATACGAACAGTATAGCATAAACGAAACAAAAAGAAAAATTTTACAGTAAGAGTTAAATACCTTTCTACTTTTATACTATGTCCTACTTGTGGTGGAATATGTATGAAAAAGCAGAGGATGCTCAAAAAAAATTAGGCAACCTCTGTATTCTTTTTAGTCTGAATTATATATATAATTTTGGGGCTGGCAATTCTTTAGAGATATTATTTTTATAATTGGACTTTCTTTTCCGTTGTTTTGGTTGAACGCTTTTTCGGTTTTTAGTGCCCTTACGAACTTTTGATGAAGCTGTTGATTTAGGACTACTTTTTTTCTTTTTTGTAGCTTTAATCTCGTTGCTTTCCTCTTCTTCCTGAATGGGAATGGTTTCAGCAACCTCTTGATTTGCATCTTCAGAATTACCGCTATTTCTCATCATGCTGATTAAAGATGGTAATGACTTTACGAATGGTGCGTATTGCTGAACCATAGGCGAAACCTGTTGAAAGACACCAATTGCTTTCTGGGCATTTTGCAACATATTTAAAATATTTGTAAAACCGCCTCCTCCAGCTTGTGCACCACCAAAGAGCTTTGACAGTAATCCACCTGATTGACCGATGACACCCTGCTGAAGAGGTATTTGACCTAATTGTCCTGCACCCCTTTGAAGCATGCCCCGAGTTAGCATCGAAGCCCCAGGTCCTACTGGTGGCATTTGTGGCGTTGGCATTGGAAACATATGCTCCATCCTTTCTTTCCTTTTAACGTTGGTCCTCTACAATTAGGTATATGCACTACTATAATTCTTGGTGATTCTTATCTCCCATCAATCTGATTTTGAAGCAATTTTGATTTTATGCTAATAATGGTATAGTATTATGTCTAGGATACAAGTGACAGTATGAGTGAATAAGGTAGGAGAATGAATATGAGTACTAAATCAAATTTTGAACGGTTCCAATTACAATCATTTATTATTGAGGCATTAAATAAACAACGTTTTTTTATGCCAACAGAAATTCAAGAAAGATTAATTCCAGCAATCATTTCAGGGAAAGATGTCATTGGACAATCCCAAACAGGTTCTGGAAAAACCCTTGCTTTTTTACTTCCAATTGTTGAACGTATTGATGTTAACAAGGAAGAAGTACAAGCTGTTATTACTGCTCCTACCAGGGAGTTAGCTGGACAAATATTTACCGAATTAGAGAAAATTCTTAGTCATGCGAATGGTGAGTTATCGGCAAGGCTTATTGTTGGAGGTACTGACAGGTTAAGAGATATCGGTAGGCTAAAAACTCAACCGCAAATAGTGGTTGGTACCCCTGGAAGAATTTTTGATATGGTCGAAGAACAAGCACTAAAAGTTCATACAACAGAGATATTAGTTGTTGATGAGGCAGATCAAATGTTGGATATGGGATTTATTGAAGAAGTTGATAAGATAGCGTCGAGAATGGGTGAAGAGCTACAAATGCTTGTTTTTTCGGCAACAATTCCGGAAAAATTACAACCTTTCCTAAGGAAATATATGAATAATCCACGTCATGTTCAGGTTGATCCGCAACAAACAACTGCAGAAAAAATTGACCACTATCTATTACCAGCTAGACATAGAGATCGTTTAAAACTAGTTGTTGAGGTAGCTAAGAAGTATAATCCTTATTTTGCCATTATTTTTGCTAATACAAAAGAGCAGGTTGACGAAGTGGCAGATGCAATGCTTCAGGCTGGCTTGAACGTAGAGCGAATTCATGGTGGTTTAAATCCGAGACAGCGTAAACAGGTGATGAAAGAAGTAAACGCTGCAAAAGTACAGTATTTAGTTGCATCGGATTTAGCAGCAAGAGGAATTGATATAAAGGGCGTCACTCATATTATAAACTATGAATTGCCCAAAAACGATTTAGATTGGTATATACACCGTGTTGGACGTTCTGCTCGAGCTGGTGAATCAGGAATCGCTTTGTCAATTTTTGAGGAACATGATGAATTAGCTATTCAGAAGCTAATGGACCGCAAGATTAAGTTTACTTTTGTTGATTTAAAGAACGGTGAATGGGTAGAATTAGAAAATAAATTTAAACGTCGAGTACGCAAACCGACAACAACAACTCCTGTAGTTACCAAAAGAGGTACAGGTACAGCTACACCAGCAACAGGTGGTAAGGCGAAAGCAAAACCGAAAAGCGTGAAACCTGGCTATAAGAAAAAAGCTAGATGGGCACAAGAAAAGATTGAACAAAAAGCTAGACGAAAAAATAAGAAAAAGTAACGATAGATAAGGAGAAAATGAGAGGATGAAATTAGGTTCACATGTATCGATGAGTGGTAAAAAAATGTTTCTTGCTTCTGTAGAGGAAGCACTTTCGTATGGGGCTAACACGTTTATGATTTATACCGGTGCACCTCAGAACACGAGAAGAAAGCCTATTGAGGAGTTAAATATACCGGCTGGTCTTGCTCATATGCTTGAGCACGGAATGAAAGATGTAATTGTACATGCTCCCTATATCATTAATATTGGAAACACACAAAAACCTGAAACATTTGAATTAGGGGTGAACTTCCTACGTTCTGAAATTGCTAGAACTCGGGAATTTGGTGCAAAACAAATCGTCCTACACCCTGGTGCCCATGTAAATGCGGGAGCTGATCTTGGTATCAAAAAAATTATTGAAGGTCTTAACGAGGTCTTGGAGAAGGATCAAGATGTTCAAATCGCGTTAGAAACAATGGCGGGTAAGGGTTCTGAATGTGGCAGAAGCTTTGAAGAACTTGCTGAAATTATTAACGGCGTAACCCATAATGATAAACTTTCGGTTTGTTTAGATACATGTCACGTTCATGATGCAGGGTATAACATCGTTGACGATTTTGACGGAGTTCTAAATGAGTTTGATAAGATTATAGGGGTTGAACGTTTAAAGGTCATCCATGTTAATGATAGTAAAAACGAGCGTGGATCTCGAAAAGACCGACATGAAAATATCGGCTTTGGTCATATTGGTTTTGATGCACTCTGTTATATCGTGCATCACCCACAGCTTGCTGATGTTCCAAAAATTCTGGAAACACCTTTCGTTGGTGTCGATAAAAAAGATACAAAGCCACCATACAAACACGAAATAGCAATGCTCCAGAGTAAGATATTTGATCCAGAATTACAACAAAAAATTATGGCATAAAAAAACCTCCCATTGGGAGGTTTTTTTATCCTTATAAGTATTTATCATACTGCTTTAGCATTTCGTTCATTTGCTTTTCGGTTTTTGCATCGACTTGTTGCTTTATCTTTGCTAAAATTCTTTCTCTCTGTTGCATATTTGTTACGTTAATTGTTTCAGAACGAAGAATCGCTATTATTTTTTCAGCTTGATTGTCATTAATAGTAAAGTGATATTGCTTTGCTAATTGCATGAGTTCCTCTTTCTTTATTGTATTAAGTTTGTGGTTTACCATTTGTATGATAAAAGGGTTCATAAGTGGATTTCCTCCTTTTAAGCGTAAATTCAATCAGTTTATCATATGTACAGAAACCTAGAATGTGACCAATTATTTCTAAATAGAGCAGTGACAAAATAGATAAAAGTATTGCAATTTTCGGAACTACCTTCTATAATTTGAGTAAGTTAAAAAAGTTGGTCTAAGGAAACTTTTTAATGTGAGGGCAATAACATCTTGCACATTTAAAGGTCAAAGGCATATATTAAGATTGATTAGTTAAATTTCAGTAGATAATTTGTCATTTGCTATCGGTTAGATGGAATTTTTCTAGCTTAAAAGTTTCCTTATAGCAAAAGTTGTTTCTTAAACAAACATATCGAAAGAGGAGGAACTGCGATGGCCACAAATCAACAAGATATTCGAGTTGAGAGTCTCTCAGTTAACTACGCTGGAAATCATGCATTGAAAAATATAAGTTTTAGTTTTAAGAGTGGCCAGTTAGTAGGGATTATTGGCCCCAACGGTGCTGGTAAATCGACATTAATAAAAGCGATACTCGGTTTAGAAAAGCACGTTGGTCAAGTTGAGATATTTGGTAAGCCAATTAAACAGGTTCGAAAGAAGATATCCTATGTCCCACAACGAAGTTCCATTGATTTTGACTTTCCCGTACTAGTAGAAGACGTCGTGCTGATGGGAAGGTATGCATTTATTCCTTGGTACAAAAGAGTTAACTCGAATGATAAACAAATTGCAAAAGAAGCTCTAGAAATGGTTGGGATGGCTGACTTTGCCAAAAGACAAATTGGCCAGCTTTCTGGTGGTCAACAGCAACGTGTCTTTATTGCTAGAGCACTCACACAACAGGCTGAGATCTTCTTTTTAGATGAGCCATTTGTTGGAATAGATGCAACGTCAGAAGAAATCATTGTTACGTTACTAAGGCAACTTCAACGTGAAGGGAAAACAATCTTTGTAGTCCACCATGACCTAAGTAAAGTCGAAAAATATTTTGATCAGCTTATCCTTTTAAATCAGGAACTAGTTGGAGTGGGGAAGGTTGCTGATGTTTATAAGCCTGAGTTGTTGTCTGCGGCTTATAGAGGAAGTATTACTATGTTTGGTAATAAGGAAAACTTAATGGTGGTGAGCAATTAATGCAACAGATCATGAGTTTTATTGATCAGGTTTCTAGGTATCAGTACTTACAAAATGCTTTGATTGCGGCTATTCTTGTTGGGGTTATATGTGGAATTATCGGCTGCTTTATTATCTTACGAGGAATGGCGCTTATGGGTGATGCAATTTCGCATGCGGTTTTACCAGGGGTTGTTATCGCTTATATGCTCGGTGCTAGTTTTTTTATAGGGGCAGTCATTACTGGAGTTTTAACAGCATTAGGTATCGGCTATATATCCCAAAATAGTCGGATCAAGGACGATTCGGCCATAGGGATTATGTTTACGGCAATGTTTGCATTTGGGGTAGTTTTAAACTCATCTCTCAGAGGAACAAGTGTAGATCTTTGGCACATCCTCTTTGGAAATGTTCTAGCAGTATCTAGAAGTGATTTATGGGTTACCTTTGGCATGAGTATATTTGTAATCTTAATGGTGATTTTGTTCTATCGACCGCTCTTGTTAAGCACATTTGATCCGACGATGGCAAAAGCAACTGGATTACCGGTGAGATTTATTCATTATATGTTAATGCTACTTCTATCACTTGTTACTGTTGTTTCCTTACAAGCAGTGGGCATCATTCTGGTAGTCGCAATGTTAATAACGCCTGGAGCAACAGCTTATTTACTATCCAACAGGCTGTCTGTAATGCTATTCTTATCCGCCTTTTTTGGGGTGTTTTCTGGAGTCGTTGGACTATATTTCTCCGTTATCTTCGATGTGAGTTCTGGTTCAACAATTGTTTTAATAGCTTCCTTACTTTTTGGTTTAGCATTTTTCTTTTCACCAAAACAGGGAGTTGTCTGGAAGATGTTTCGATCCAAACTCAAGCATAGTTAATAACTAAAGAAGCGAAGGGCTTACCCCTTCGCTTCTTTACATTTAGATGCACAGCCCATATATAAATTAGTAATCCTTGTGAAGTGTGAAGTCAATTTTCGCTCATAGAGTATAAAACAACGTGGTCCACCAGAGGATCTAATTATCTTCGAAATATTTAGCTGCCAGGTGATAAAAGATTAATTGGCTTTGTATTTCCAGATCATAAATCCCTTTTTTAACATAATGATAGGTACCGTCTTTATCTTGTTGCCTTGCCTTCACATTGTCTTTTAAGGTAATATCTAATATTTCCTTAATTCGTGTTTTAATTCTACTGTCAATAATCGGAAATAGGATTTCTACTCGTTTCTCCATGTTCCTTGTCATCCAATCAGCCGACGAAAGGTACGTTGAATGCCTACCATCATGACAGAAATAAAACACACGACTATGCTCAAGAAAGCGATCAACAATACTTCGGACGGTTATATTTTCACTTACGTTAGGAACTCCAGGTCTAAGACAGCAAATGCCTCGAATAATTAAGTCGATACTGACCCCAGCCTGACTTGCTTCATATAGTTTCATGATAATCGGTTTATCCGTTAAAGAATTCATTTTTGCAATAATTCTTCCGTTTCCAGTTCTCTTATGACACGCGATCTCCTCATCAATTAGTTCGAGAAATGATTCTCTAATTTCAAAGGGGGCTGTTGATAAGTAATTCCAAACAGGTTTTTCACTAAAACCACTAAGATAATTAAAGAAATTAGTGGCATCGATGCCGAACTTCTCATTACATGTTAAAAGTCCCATGTCGGTGTAGAGTTTCGCTGTGGTATCGTTATAGTTTCCTGTACCTAAATGAACAAACCGTTGAATTTGGTCTTTGTCATGTCTTACAACGAGGGTAATCTTACTGTGAGTTTTTAATCCAGTTATTCCATAAATTACATGAACACCGGATTTTTCTAGTTTTTTTGCCCATTGAATATTATTTTCTTCATCAAAGCGTGCTTTTAGTTCTACTAGAACAGTTACCTGTTTACCATTTTCCGCAGCCCTGGCTAAGGCCTCAATAATTGGTGAGTCACCACTTACACGGTATAACGTTTGTTTAATTGCTAAGACGTTTGGATCTTCTGCAGCAGTTGAAATAAAGTCTATAATGGGTTGGAACGATTCATATGGATGATGGAGGAATATATCTCTTTTTAAAATGGCCTCAAAGATATTTTCATCGCTAGCTAGATCTTCCGGTGGTTGGGGAATTAGTGTTTCATTTATTAAATATTCGTGCTCCGCACCAACCAATGTATAAAACTTAAACAAAAATGTAAGATCTAGCGGACCATTAAAAGAATAAACATCTTTTTGTTTTAATTCTAATACATCCAATAAAAATGGCAAAACCTTCTCAGACATCTTTCCTACTTGCATTTCAAGTCGAACGGCGGAACCCCATTTGCGCTTTTTGAGTTCTTTTTCAATCTCCCTTAATAAGTCTCTCGCGCCTTCTTCGTGAATTGTCAAATCGGCATTTCTAGTAATTCGAAACGGAGACACTGATAATACACGATACCCATTGAACAACTTATAAATAAAGTGACTAATAATATCTTCTAGTAAAATAAACTGTTTTTTATCGTTTTCCGAAGGGAGTGGAATAAAACGAGTTAGTACACTAGGTACTTGAACTATCGCCAATTTTTCTTTATTGGTTTTTCCTAACAGGACAGCTAAATTTAGTGATTTATTCAAAAGCATAGGAAAAGGTCGATACGCGTCTATCGCCATCGGAGTTAATACAGGTAGGATATAAGTATCAAAACGTTTCTCTAGAAACTCCAGTTGTTCAGTTGTGCATTGTTCAATCGCTAAAAATTGAAATCCTTCTTGGTACAACATAGGCACAAGGGTTTCTGTGTATAGTCGATCCTGAAGGGAGACTATACGATGATTTAATGCAGAAATTCGTTCTAGTTGTTCCCGTGGCGGAAAACCTGCTTTATTTTCTGGCTTGTTAAATCCTGCCTTTACTTGATCTTTTAATCCTGCCACCCTTACCATAAAGAATTCATCTAAATTTGAACTAAAGATGGCCATAAATTTTAACCGTTCCAATAAAGGATTGCGTTCATCAATTGCTTCCTCCAAAACCCTTTCGTTAAATCTCAACCAACTGAGCTCTCTGTTGTTATAGAAAATTGGGTTATTCAAATCAATCTCATTGCCAAGTAGACTTGAATTCTCAATCATCAATATCCACCTTTCCAATCATTAGGTACAATCTAATTCATTTTACCAAATAATAACTAAGGCATTTGTAAATTATATGTTAAATATTACGAAATAAGCAGTTTGATCTTTTTATTTACAACCTTCTCCAGGTGTTTTTTTGATTTTTGAGCCTGATTAATTTCAAAATAAGGGTTATCCTTAAAGACTAACTTTAGTGTTACAGTTTCTGGAGTTACCTCTACAATATGAATAGAAGTTAATACGTCACGTTTCGTCCAATTTAAGCTTTTGGATAACTTTAGAATTGAGCCCAGCAATTCAATTTTTTCGATTTCATCTTTCGTTAGCAAATGTTTGTAGGGAACTAAATAATGGTTTAGGGCATTCTTTGATTTAAAAGATGCAATAAGTGCAATTTTTAATCTTTCAAGATGCGTAATTCCATCAATGGACAAGTTAGTTAGTAAATAAAAGGTGTGCTGGCTACTAGCCTCAAGGCTTATAAACTCTCCTAAATAATGTACTCTACAACTTAGTTCTAAGAGACGTGTATCTTCCAAGGGTAGTAGATATTCACGTAAGCAACTAAACTCACTCAAGATAAATTTAGCAATTTTAGTAAGAGAATTCACTTGATTAATATCGATCTCATAATTTCTAGTCAGTTGAAAAATACTTTCTTCAGCAACGTTGGGAAAGTGGGCTATATTTAGTTGGCTAAAGAGTTCCTCATAAAACAAACCATCTCTCAACCCTTTATTACTCATAACAAAATCCGTGGAACCTGTAACATTCATGAGGGTTGTAATGGCTTCGGCTGCTGGGATGATAATGTCAGCTCTGTCCTTTGATAACCCTTCAACCTGCTGTCTTTCCTTCAGTGTGAGTGTAGATAAGGAGTGAAGTATCTCATTTAGGTCCTCGTAGGTCATCTCATATTGATGTAGTCCAGCTAAACTGTACTTACTTTGCCTTTGATGGATCAGTGCAAGATTTCTTGAACTTCCTCCAATCCCGATTAGAGGGAGAGGCAATTGTCTTAGCCAGGGCAATGTTTGAAATTCAGTTGATAAATAGTTTCTCAGGTTAATGATCTCTTCACTTGTAGGAATTTCATGAAAGATAAATCGTTCTTTTAAAGTAATAGCACCAAAAGGAAAGCTGTGGTAATGAAGGAGTTTTCGGTTTTTAAATACTGTAATTTCAGTACTACCGCCTCCAATATCAATGGTTATGCCATCTATTAAACTCGTCGAGTTTGTTACTGCGAGGTATCCAAAGAAGGCTTCCTCATAACCAGTCAATACTCGAATTGAGAAATCAGTACTTTTTGCAACTCTTTCTAAAACTTCTTGTTGGTTATTCGCCTGACGAATGGCAGCTGTAGCGACACATTTAATGGTAGAAAGTCTATATGTACGTGTAATAACTTGGTACTGTTGTAAGGTATGAAGTAAGATCTCAATGCCATGTTCTGAGAGATCTCCAGCTTCATTAATATGGCTACTTAGCCTAGCGACAACTTTTACATTTTGTATTTCCCGATAATAACCTCCGTCATCTAACTGAAAAATGACAAGACGTATTGAGTTTGAGCCGATATCTATCAAAGCAATTTTTTGTTCTTTTGTCATGGAAGAACCTCCTAATGAAACAGGGTATATTTTCATTATACAATACTATAATGGAAAGGTAGTTTCGTTTACAAAAATGTACTGGTAATGTATACTACGTATGTGTAAAACGGAATGGTTCTTAAATTCTTCTCGGATTTATTTATTAGGCTCTTTTCGTAAACATTCTGGTTTTTTTATCCTAAAATATCGGAGAAATACCCTAAATGAAGATATCAGCCAATAAATTATGTAAGAAAAGAGCAGTACTTACTAAATGGGTAGTAAACTCTTAGTAAGTTTAAAGCAACAACCTTTGCGAAAACAGCCATATATTATCTTTTATTGGGGGATAGAATTTTATGTGTCATGAGCAAGAAAATGATGAAAGTATTATTGATATACGATCTTTATTTTTTCAATATGGTTCGAGAAACGTATTAGAAAACATAAATTTAAATGTAAAAAAAGGGACGTTCCTAGGTTTAGTTGGACCTAATGGTTCTGGAAAATCTACGCTTATAAAAATTATTTTAGGGTTACTACAGCCTTCTAGTGGTGAAATTAACCTTTTTGGAATACCAATTACAAAATTTAAAAATTGGGATAAAATCGGATTTGTTTCTCAGAAAGCAAACAGTTTTAATAGTGGATTTCCAGCAACAGTATTTGAAGTGGTTTCAATGGGGTTATTTGGTAAAGTTGGTTTATTTCGCTTTCTTACAAAGCAACATAAAGAGAAGGTAAGGGAAGCGATTGATCTTGTTGGGATGTCAGAATACACTAATCAAAACATCGGTGAACTTTCTGGTGGTCAGCAACAAAGGGTGTTCATCGCTAGGGCATTAGTAAGTGATCCAGAGCTACTAATACTAGATGAACCAACCGTCGGTGTAGATGTACGGTCAGTCAATAATTTTTATGCAATGTTAAGTAAATTGAACAAAACTGGAATTACACTTCTTTTGGTTACTCATGATGTATCAGGAATGACAAATTACGTAAATGCTGTCGCTTGTTTAAATCGACATTTACATTTTCATGGTAGCACCAAAGATTTTCAAGAAAACCATAAACTTTCCGCTTTTCATGGTCAGGAAGTTCACATCCTCGTTCATAACCATTCTGCAAACGGGGGTAAGTAAAATTGGAGTTTATATCAGTTTTTTTACAATATGAATTTTTGAGGAACGCATTCTTTACCGGTATCATGGTTGGATTTTTAGCTCCTATCTTAGGGGTATTCTTAGTAGTTCGAAGGCTGTCGTTAATTGCTGATGCCTTATCGCATATTACATTGGCTGGGATTGCTGGAAGCCTTCTTCTTGGGAAACACTTTCTTTTTTTTGCTGGACTTAATCCTTTGTATTTAGGTATTCTCTTCTCAGTAAGTGGGGCTTTATTGATTGAGAAACTTAGAACCGTGTATAAGTCCTATCAAGAACTTTCAATACCAATTATTCTTTCTGGTGGCATCGGCTTAGGGGTCGTATTTATATCCTTAGCTGATGGCTTTAATACTGATCTTTTTAATTATTTATTCGGAAGCGTTATAGCTGTCACGAAATCAGACCTTTGGACAATTTCTATCATTACCTTAGTTGTAACTGTACTATTAGTTTTCTTTTACAAGGAACTGTTTTTCTTGTCATTTGATGAAGAACAGGCAATTGTTTCAGGTATTAACAAAAATTTAGTTCATCTGGTCTTTATTATCATGGTTGCTTTAGTCATTGCCTCGTCGATGAGAATTGTTGGAATACTATTGGTGTCATCCTTAATGACGTTACCTGTTGCTGCGAGTATGCGCATTGCCAAAGGATTTAAGCAAATGTTTGTTTTTTCTATCCTTTTTGGAGAATTATCAGTTATTATTGGATTAATAAGTGCTTATCACCTCGATTTGGCACCTGGTGGAACAATTGTGGTAACTGCAGTGGTTATTTTAATTCTAGCAATTATTTGGAAAAAAATTCGTAATTAGTACTTAGTTATGGAGGTCTTTTTGAATGGATGTAACACAAGCATTATTGCTATTAAAAGAGAAAGGGTACAAGCATACAGGGAAGAGGGAGCAGATGCTTCAACTGTTTTCTGATCAAAAGAGATATATTGCAGCCAAAGACGTATTAGAAGCAATGCAAGGGGATTATCCTGGGTTATCTTTTGATACAATATACCGAAATTTATCTACTTTTGTAGATTTGGGTATATTGGAAATGACTGAGCTAGATGGTGAGAAGAAATTTCGTTTTAGCTGTGCAATTGATGGCCATCATCATCATATGATATGTTTATCTTGTGGAAAGACAAAGCATGTGCACCTATGTCCGATGGATCAATTCAATGATACAAAGGATTTTAAAATTGTAGGACATAAATTTGAAGTATATGGCTATTGTACTGGCTGTTCACAAACATAAAAAAGTTCCTCTAATTAGGAGGAACTTTTTTTCTTTTTCAAAAAAAAAATTTTACATCACATTTGAGTAATGGAGCTCAACTTTTTGATAAATTATTTCATCCATGAATTTACCCAAGCTGCAGCTTCATTCCAGTTGTTAACTCTAATAACTTGCGAAGGTATTGGATCTTGATTATACGGTGTATCCATGAGAATAACAGGTATGTTGCATTCTTCAGCTATATCACAAGCGTTATCATGCTTATCTTCGAAGAAAATATCAATATTATGTTTTTTTATTGCCTGGAGCTTATCATGTTGGCCTAATAATTCTATATGATTGTAAGGAATTTTATTTTTTTGAAACCAATCTTCAGTCACTTCAAGGAGATGGTTTCCCCGTGCACTAATGTAGGTGAAGTGATGTAAATCTTGCCAATGCTTGATAGCATCTTGAAAGTATGCAGCAATTTTTGCGTTAGCATAAATAATGGGCTCGTGCTTAGACATCCATTGCCAAAATTCTTCCTTTGTTACATTAAGTAAAGGAGAAAGCTCGTATTGAGTAATATCTGATAAGGAGATATTGGTATTAAAGTGTTCATTTAAATATGGAATAAATGTTTCAGGGCAAGTGACTGTTCCGTCAATATCTAACCCAAAGCGTATTTTTTGTTTGTTCATTGAAGCCTCCAACAATAATATAAATTATTTTTTCCTTTATCATATCATAAAAAAAAAGATCATTCCTGAATATGAAATCATTAACATCTATAACTCCTCACGGTTGTGTAATACTAAAACTGCTCCTGAAAAAGAAAGTGAGGGATGACGATGACAGATATGAATAATAACATGAACAACAATAGGTTTAACAACGGAGGCTTCCCTAACAACAATGGGAACAATAATATGAACCAGGATCATCGTTCTCTTCGTTTGGAAGATACGGAGAGAGATGAAAATCCAAATGGTGTAACATCCGCAGACTATCCTATTGGCGATCATCGAGAAGAAACAGCAGCTGAGTTTGCACCTCAACGCGGTTTCGTTGGAGAGCGTCCTTTTGCTAGCAATGTTGATGAGGAGATCGAGGCCGACAGGAACGATGAAGTAGCTGAAGGAAGAGGAGTAGGGGCATTTGCCATTGTACTCTCCATTATTTCTTTGTTCTTCTTACCTGTGATTTTAGGAGCAGCAGGTATTATCGTTGGTTTTATCGCCCGTCGTAATGGAGCAACTGGTCTTGGGAACTGGGCAATCGGTATCGGGGCAGTTTCTATTATCTTAACGTTGTTTTTCTCACCGTTTTTCTAATGATACACTAGAAATTTTGTAAAAAAGAGGCAAACTAATTCTAATTAGCTTTGCCTCTTTTCTAATTATTTCTTTTGTAATTTTTCTGCTGCGATTTGGTCAATTTCTTTTTTCAATTCTTCAACCATAATAGCTTCAGGAACTTTTCGAACGATTTCTCCGTGGCGGAACAGCAGCCCTTCGCCTCTGGCACCTGCTATCCCAATATCAGCTTCTCTCGCTTCACCAGGTCCGTTAACGGCACAACCTAATACAGCTACTTTAATTGGTGCTTTAATTTTTGAAATATAGTCCTCAATTTCGTTTGCAATGCTAATTAAATCGATTTCAATGCGTCCGCATGTGGGACAAGAAATTAGTGTTGCTGCATTGGCAGCTAAACCAAATGACTTTAATAACTCTCTAGCCACTTTTACTTCTTCCACTGGATCAGCGCTCAATGATATGCGGACTGTGTTTCCAATTCCTTTGTGAAGTAAAACACCAAGTCCTGCTGCACTTTTAATTGTTCCAGCAAATAGGGTTCCAGACTCAGTAATACCTAAATGAAGAGGATAATCAAATGCTTGAGCTGCTTTTTCATAAGCCTCGATTGCTAGGTTTACATCAGAAGCTTTCATTGAAACGATGATGTCGTAAAAATCCAAGTCTTCAAGTATTTTTATATGGTGAAGAGCACTCTCAACCATTCCATCTGCGGTAGGATAACCGTATTTTTCAATAATGCGCTTCTCTAATGAGCCTGCATTAACACCAATACGAATAGGAATTCCTTTTTCTTTGGCTGCCTTAACGACGGCTTCAACTTTTTCTCTTCTTCCAATATTCCCTGGATTAATTCTAATCTTATCTGCGCCACCTTCAATGGCTTTTAAGGCTAGCTTGTAGTCGAAATGAATGTCAACAACTAACGGAATATTGATTCTTTTTTTAATGTCGCTAATTGCTTCAGCAGCCCTCATATCGGGACAAGCGACACGAACTACCTGACAACCAGCTTCCTCTAATCTTAATATTTCAGCAACAGTTGCTTCTACATCGTGTGTCTTTGTTGTAGTCATACTTTGAATGACTACTTCGTTATTACCACCAATTGTTAAAGGACCTACCTTTATCGGCTTGGTTTTCGTTCTATGAATTATTTGGGTCATTGTTAAACTCGCCCTTTCAAATAGATAAAGTTGAATTAAGTAAGTGTAGACTTATATCCAAAATTAGTTTTATTTTATCAATGAAGAGGATTGTTTGGCAAGGAGTAAGTAGATTTATTTCCTGTAAACCGGAAAGTAATAAGCTTTCCCTGTTTGAATTTTACTAGCGTCAGTACCTGGATTTAAGCTTTCAAAGTCTAAGACAATCTGTTGAATCGTAGCATTAATTGGATCTGCGTGAAGTTCTTCTACAATAGACAGTACTGTATAACCTGGTTCAACGACAATTAATTCGGCTGGGATTTCGAGGGTTGGATTATGTTGACTAGTATCTTCAAGTGCTACAGTTGTTTGTGCATAAGTATTTGTGGGTAAAGTACCAATATTAAGGTCATAATAGATGCTGTATATAGAAATGAATACAATAATTGGTGTGATAATGAATTTTTTCAAGACGTACACCCCTCAACAATTAATTTGGACAAGCCTTTTAATAAAACGTATGCTTGTCCAATTATTAATAGACCATCTTGAAAAATTATTTTTCTTTTAGCCAAAAAGTTTGAATAGGTATTCGCGTTTAATGTTCCGCAGAAGCGTATTTGCTATGCTTTTGTCTAATAAATTGGAAAATAGGACAAAAGTCCCTTTTTATTTAATGGGAAAAAGTGTTCTATTACTAGTATTATGATTATATTAATTGATACATATGAAAGGAGTTTAAACATGAAGAAAATAACGTTGCTTTTATTGGTCTTGTTTAGCTTGTCTATTCCGAATGCAGCTTTTGGAGATGCAGTAGTAGGAGATGTGATTGTTACACTAGGGGAAAACTTATCTGGTGAGCAACAAAAGCAATTGCTTAGAGAAATGGAAGTACCTGAAGATACTCCAATCATCTATGTAACTAACCAGGAAGAACATCAATATTTAGGAAACTATATAAGCAAACAAAAAATTGGCACAAGGGCAATTTCATCTGCAAGAATTACGTTGTTAGAGGCGGGTGCGGGGATTACCGTTAAAACTAACAACATTGAATGGGTCTCTGAAGGAATGTATGCTAATGCTTTAGTTACTGCTGGTGTAACAGATGCAGATATTTATGTGACAGCTCCTACTAGAGTTTCAGGGACGGGTGCACTTACTGGTATTATCAAAGCTTATGAAATTACAACAGAAATAGAAATTCCTGAAGAGCAAAAACAAGTTGCGAATGAAGAAATGGTTAAAACTGCTGAACTTGGTGATCGTTTTGGTATTGAACAAGCCTCTGAGTTGATGACAAGAATTAAAGAGGAAATAGCAAAAAATCCGGTAACAAGTGATGCTGATTTACGAGATTTAATACTAAGAGTCGCAAAAGAATTAGGAATTACCCTAACAGATGAAGAATTAAATGGACTCGTTTCGTTATTCAATCGTATGAAAGATTTAAATATTGATTGGAATCAGGTTCAAAATCAAATTGGAAAAATTCGTGATAATTTAGGTGAATTCTTAGCCAGAGAAGACACACAAACATTTATTAGTAAGTTCTTAGAGGTAATTTCTGAATTAATAGAAGTTATCAAAGGTTGGTTTACGAAAGCTTAATAAGACTAAGGGTCTGCTTCAAGTAGAAGCCAGACCCTTTTTTTGAGCAGATATTTCTTATAAATAATTAGCATATGTAGACAATAAATTTATACAGAAATCCTTTTTGTTTCGAATTGTTTAAAAGACAAGCTTACTTTTTGATTGTTGTTTTTTCGTGTTTTGTTCTTTAAGGATTTAGCTTTTGTCATTTTGACCACCTCAAGACTTAGTATGGCTAAAAATATTTCAAAACATGAATGAATATTTTGAAACATCTGTACTGCCTGACACGTATATGATATGTAAAGAATTTTGGAGGGAGTGGAATATAGTGGAGATATTAAACAGTGCTAGTATAGGGTTTTTGGTTGTGTTCATAGGTACCCTCTTTTTATTTGGAGAACTTCTTGTAAAAGTTAAAGGCTTGTTTGCAATTATAGGGATTGGTATTATGGCTATGTATTTTTCGTTTCATATTACCGTAGGTTCAGGTATGGGGTTATGGGTGGCTCTATTATATATTTTAGGGATCTCGTTAATCATTATCGACGGAAAGTTTATAACAGATGGTACTGTTGCTCTTTTAGGAATTTTCTTAATGATATTAGGGATTGCTATTCCTACACCTAGTATTGTTTACGGTTTCCTTGTAGCAATGGCTCTGATCTTAGGTGCAGCTGCTTCTAGCTTTTTTATTAAAGTGTTTCCTCCAAGAAATATCTGGTCAAAAATGACTTTAAAAGACCGTTTAACTGGAGATTTAGGTTATAACTCTTTAAATTCTTCTTATAAAGAACTAGTTGGGATGGTAGCTGTTACGGCGACACCTTTTCGTCCAATCGGAACGATCGAACTTGATGGGAAGTTTTATAGTGCCACTAGTGACAGTCATTGGTTAGATGCAGGTACACAAGTTGAAGTCATCTCTGTTGATGGCACAAGAATTGTTGTTAGGAAGGTCCAAAAATAAAAAAACGAGTAGTGCCTTAAAAGTGGCACTACTCGTTTTTTTTTACTAATATTTGTCTAAAGAGTCTATGTCATTTAAGTCGTCATCATCGTTTTGCTTAGGAATTTCTTTAAAAATTAAGAAGAGCATAATAACTGCTACTATCCAGTAAAGAGTAAAAGCGAATGGTATGTGGATGCGTAGGACATCGATAATTGCAAAGAACGTAGTTGGCAATGTGACCGCGTAGGCAGATAATATCCAGATTTGTTTATAGGATAGCACTGCCTCTGAAGATTTCTTCATAATAAGGCCAAATAAAGTCAAAGCGAAAATACCAATAAATTTTAAAGCAGTTGATACAAGATATAGGATTAGTACGACAATACTAATGATTAACGGTAAGAGACCTACAACTGTTTCGGTCATACCCTCTATTTGTTGCTTGGTTACGTTGATATTTCCTAGGTCGCGATATCGGAATGCCTCGGCTATGCCCTCGGTAACTAATATCGCCTCTGTTTCTAGTAGCGCTAGGGCGTTGTCAAACTGACTTTCAATCTCTTCTCTAGTTAAGGTTCCTGTTGAGTCAAAGATGATTATATTACCATCTTGATCTAAGTAGAGTGGTTCTTCGATGTCAGAGATAAGTACGCTGTTTCGTAATTCGAAATTTGGAAGCTCATCTGTAAGATCTGTCTGGAATTGCTGAATCGAAGTTGAGATAATAGATCCTAACTGAAAGGCAGCCACAGAAGTGGTAATAAGCATTAATAGAAATACATACAAGATTGTTTTCCCAATTCCTTGAAAACGAAACTTCGCAACAGTAGGTGGGGAAAAGATACTTTTGACGAATTGCTGAAATATATTCATTGTCCTACTCCTTTATCATGTTTTTACTGGTTGTACAGATAGGCTATGGTATATTTTACAGAAAGTTTAACAGCCTAACAAGTAAACGTTCGAAAAAGTTCCTGTTTAGATTTGTAAATAACATTTACCAAATAGAAGATTTTTTTTAAAATCTTTACAAAATCTTTACAAAACATTAATGAATTTTCAACAAAAAACAAGTATGCTTGTTAAGGATTGTCGAAAAAAGAAGATAATGAAATCGAAGGGGCGAATTTTTTTGGATATTCAACAAATACTTTTCATGTTTTTTGGGGGTCTTGGAATATTTCTTTTTGGAATTAAATTTATGGGAGATGGCCTTCAAAAAGTAGCTGGAGATAGACTTAGGGATATTTTAGATAAATTTACATCTAATCCGGTAATGGGAGTAATTGCTGGTATAATTGTAACTGTTGCTTTGCAAACAAGTACCGGAACTACAGTTTTAACAATAGGGCTAGTAAATGCGGGATTTATGACGTTAAAACAAGCAATTGGTGTAATCATGGGTGCCAATATTGGTACAACTGTAACGGCGTTTATTATCGGTTTTAAAATACAAGCATACGCTTTGCCAATTATTGCAGTAGGGACATTTTTTATCTTTTTTATCAAGAATAAGAAAGCACAAAATTACGGACAGGTTGTCTTTGGTTTCGGAGCTTTGTTCTATGGACTTAGCTTAATGGGAGATGCAATGAAGCCGCTTCGGACGTTACAAGCCTTTACTGACTTAACGGTAAGTATGAGTGATAATCCGCTTTTAGGTGTTGTTATCGGAACAGTCTTTACGATGGTTGTACAGAGTTCTTCTGCATCGATAGGCTTATTACAAACTTTATATGATCAAGGTGCCATGGACTTATGGGCAGCTTTACCTGTTCTTTTTGGAGATAACATTGGTACGACCATTACTGCAGTTCTTGCGTCACTAGGGGCTTCAATTGCGGCAAGAAGAGCAGCCTTAACTCATGTAATCTTTAACTTAATAGGAACTGTAATCATATTAATGTTACTAACCCCATATACACATTTTATTGCGTACATTGGTGAGCTTTTAGAGTTGAATAAACCTATGCAAATTGCCTTTGCACATGGTATTTTCAACTTCGCTAACGTACTAATTCAGTTACCGTTTGTAGCAGTCTTAGCGTTAATTGTGACGAAGATAATACCGGGTAAAGACTCAGCGATTGAATATAAAGCACAGCATTTAGACCCGTTGTTTATCCAACAATCACCAGTCATTGCTTTGGGCCAAGCTAAAAAGGAAGTTCTGAGAATGTCAGAATTTGCTGAGCAAGGGCTGATCGAAGCAAGTAAATACGCCAAAACAAATCAAAAGAAACATGCAGAATTAACGGTTCAATTTGAGGATGCAATCAACAATCTTGATAGAAAAATTACCGACTATTTAATTCTCATTTCTGCAAAATCCTTATCATCCGATGACTCTGAGTTACATTCAATGTTAATGGACACGGTACGTGACATTGAACGTGTCGGTGATCACATGGAAAATATCGTTGAACTAATTGATTATCAAATTACAAATAAGGTATCACTTTCAGAACAGGCAATGACGGACTTAGATGAAATGTTTAATTTGACGATCTCAACATTAAAACAAGCCATTAAAGCTCTTGAAGATAATGATATAATTGAGGCTCGCTCGGTACTATTAAAAGAAGAAAAAATTGATAAAATGGAAAGAAAATTACGTAAAAATCACATCTTACGTATTAATGAAGGTAGTTGTACAGGAACCGCAGGTATTGTTTTTGTTGATATTGTAAGCAATCTAGAACGTATCGGTGATCACGCAGTTAATATAGCTGAGGCTGTTATTGGAGAAGAAGATATTTAAGTAATAGAAAGTGCCTATTCTTTATTATGGGCACTTTTCTTACTTTTTCAGAAAAGTGGAACTTAGATAATGCTATTGCAATAGCAATCATAATATGTTATATTTTTTCTTGTCATTGAAAAACACCTCTTTTAAATCTTTTAAAAAAGTGTTTGACAATAGTTTCACTTTCATGTTAATATAAATCTTGTCCTTAATTTTATTCCACAGTAGCTCAGTGGTAGAGCAATCGGCTGTTAACCGATCGGTCGTAGGTTCGAGTCCTACCTGTGGAGCCATATAAATGGCGGCGTGGCTCAGCTGGCTAGAGCGTACGGTTCATACCCGTGAGGTCGGGGGTTCGACTCCCTCCGCCGCTACCATCATACTACAAGTACACAATCTGGCGGTTGTGGCGAAGTGGTTAACGCACCGGATTGTGGCTCCGGCATTCGTGGGTTCAATTCCCATCAATCGCCCCATAAACAAACTATTCTACAAAATGGACCCTTAGCTCAGTTGGTTAGAGCTACCGGCTCATAACCGGTTGGTCGTAGGTTCGAGTCCTACAGGGTCCACCATTATATACGGAGGAATACCCAAGTCCGGCTGAAGGGATCGGTCTTGAAAACCGACAGGCGGGTTAAACCGCGCGGGGGTTCGAATCCCTCTTCCTCCGCCATATTACATAAAACCAACGATCTATGTGTTCATCTTAAATGAGCATATAGATCGTTTTTTTCATCTATACTAAATGGAAATAATAACTTTAAAACGTTCATAAAGGAGGAAGAAAGATGAACATTACTTTTACTACCGAAGCGCAACTTCACATCAATAAACAGATCAACGAAAATGATCGACTCATTTTATTTTACGATACGGAGGGGTGTGGGTGTCCGGTAAATGGTATTCCTGTATTAAGGGTAACTTCAGGAACCCCTGAAGGTCTTTTGCCAATAGAAACCAATCATTTTTCTCTACTAATGCTCCCGAAGCAGCAAGTGTTTTTTGATGATGATCTGAAAATTGACTTCATAGCTGGTAAGCTGAAGCTATCAAGTCATAATCAGATCTATGCAACCAATTTAACGATTAAACGAGTTTAACATCTTTGATAAATACCCAGACGACTAAGCCTAAAACTATGCAATATACAGCGAAATAAGACAGTTTTGTTCGATTCACCATTGATATTAACCATTTTATACCAACTATTGCAAATAAGAAACTAGCGATAAAAGCTATAATTGTTTCAAGTAGGTAATCCCTAAAAAATAGTGGTGATATGTTAGGAATTTCAACCAATGATATTCCTGTTATTAGAGGGATTGAAAGTAAAAAGGAGTATCTTACAGCTGTTTTTTTCTCCAATCCACACCAAAGAGCTGTGACTAGTGTGCTGCCTGCTCTAGAAATTCCGGGTAAAACCGCTAATGCTTGACCAAATCCGATGATCATACCATCTTTCCAGGTCATTTGCGCTACAGTACGTTTACCTGGCTTTACACCGTGTTCAATTAAAATGAGAAAAATTCCGGTGACAATTAATGATGCCCCTATAGTTGCAGTGCTTAGCATATTATTTCCTAAGAAATCTTCAAAAAGCTTTCCGAGTATGGCTGTAACTCCCGTTGCCAAAATAAGCAACCATCCAAATTGGAAATTTGTCTTGCTTTCTATTTTCCTAAAAAGCAGATATGAAAGAAAACCTTTCGTGATATCAAGTATTTCCTTACGGAAGTAAATACTTACAGCAAGTAGTGATGCAAAATGGAGCAGAACTTCAAACTCTAATTGGTTACCCTCTACATGAACCCCTAGCAACTTCTGAAAAATTATTAAATGGGCTGAGCTTGAAATAGGTAAAAATTCTGAGAGTCCTTGAACAACTCCTAAAATAAGTGCTTCCAACCAATTCATTTCTTATCTCCTTTCTGGTTATCCCTTCAAAAGGCTTGTCTATACATATATAAAAGAAAAATAAGAAAAGATGCTTAGAAATTTATTTATTTTTCCTTATTAAGTTGGGTATTGTATAGAAGGTAGTAGAGGAAACCAAGAATTAGTGAGAGTCATGAAGCGTAACATTTGATTGAGAAGGATAAATCTGATATCTTAGAATTGACAGTTAGCAACTGTTGGAAAAAATGATTATGAGTTATGGATTTTGAATTTTGAATTAATTGGTACCGAAACTTTGTTCAAATCAAAATTCATCATTCTTATTTCATAATTACATAACCTGATTTTATCTAAGGAGGAATTTTTAATGGCAAACTTTACTTTACCAGAACTACCTTACGCATTTGATGCACTTGTTCCACACATCGATGAGGAAACAATGAAAATCCACCATGGTAGACACCACAATACTTATGTAACAAACCTAAATGCTGCTTTAGAAGGCCACGCTGATTTAGCTGAAAAAAGCTTAGAGGACTTATTAAGTAACTTAGATGCACTTCCTGAGAGCATTCGTACTGCTGTTCGTAACAACGGTGGTGGACATGCAAATCATACATTATTCTGGGAGATTTTATCTCCAAATGGTGGCGGAGCTCCGACAGGAGAATTAGCTGAAGCAATTAACTCTGCTTTTGGAAGCTACGATGCTTTTAAGGAAGAATTTGCTAAAGCTGCAACAACTCGCTTTGGTTCTGGTTGGGCTTGGTTAGTTGTTGATAATGGTCAATTAACTATTACGAGCACCCCTAACCAAGACACTCCAGTAATGGAAGGGAAAACTCCTGTATTAGGTCTTGATGTATGGGAGCACGCTTACTACTTAAACTACCAAAACAAACGCCCTGACTACATCTCAGCTTTCTGGAATGTTGTAAATTGGGATGAAGTTGCAAAGCGTTTTAACGCTGCGAAATAATATCAATTATTAAAGACTACTCGGTTGAGTGGTCTTTTTCTTTCATTAAATGAGATACTCTTACGAATATTACAAAAGCTGTTATTTCCATTTAATTAGTATAACGACTCTTATTTAAGACAAACTAGCTATGAGATGTTAAAGGGGAGTCGCAAATGAAAACAGTCTTAAAAAAATTCCTTGGTGAGGTAGAAGTCAATCGTGATCTAAGTCTACTACTTATTATTGGAGGATTGTATTCGCTGAGTATCGCTTTATCTAACACATTTGTTAATGTGTATTTATGGAAACAATCCGGTGAGTTCACACATATTGCACTATATAATCTAGCGTCAGTCGTTATGCAACCGCTAACTTTTATTCTAGCTGGTAGGTGGGCAAAGAAAATTGATCGCGTCATCGTATTACGGCTAGGAGTATCCTTCCTATCCGTTTTCTTTTTTACTGTGTTATTCCTAGGGGAGAAGGCTAGTAGCTACTTACTGCTTTTGGGTGCCTTAATTGGAATTGGTTTTGGGTTCTATTGGCTCGCGTTTAATGTATTGACTTTTGAGATCACTGAACCTGATACAAGAGATTTCTTTAATGGATTTCTTGGTCTTTTAACTTCATTTGCAGGTATGATTGGACCGATATTAGCTGGTTTTTTAATTACAAGTATGGAGAAGTTCACTGGTTATAAAGTTATCTTTGGTATTTCCTTAGGGCTCTTTGTAATTGCGGTAATTTTAAGCTTTTTCCTAAAAAGGAGACCTGCTACTGGAGTGTTCGAATTCAGACGTATCCTTGGGGAGCGACGGCGTAATGCAAACTGGAGACATATATTACATGCCCATTATTTTCAAGGGATTAGAGAAGGTACTTTTGTCTTTGTAATCGTTGTCTGGGTTTATATAGCTACAAATAGTGAGTTGGCAATAGGGACATATGGCTTGGTTGCATCAGCGGTATCGTTTGTGACCTATTATATTGTCGGCCGTTTTATTAAACCGCATTTACGCAAGAAAGCAATTTTGATTGGCGGTATCGGTTTATACTTGGCGATATTCTTAATTATATTTGATTTAACCTTTACTAAACTAATTATGTACGGGATCGTCATTTCATTATCTTATCCGATTTTGCTAGTACCTTATATCTCCCTTACTTATGATATCATAGGTAAAGGATGGAAGGCAGCGGAAATGCGGGTTGAGTACATCGTTGTTAGAGAGGTGTTTTTAAATTGTGGACGAATTACCTCGATCCTTTTATTTCTATTTACAGTGACAATTTTTAATGAAGAGCAGGGAATCCCTCTATTATTGTTATTTATTGGAGCCGGCCATTTAATGATCTATTTCTTTGTACGTCATGTTAAAGTTGAGTCACCAAGTAAAGGTGGCGAAGAATACACGTTGCCTAGAAATAAGAAACAAGGTGATGGAGAGAATGACGGTTCGCCAATTTAAGATGTGAAACTTCATACGCAGAAATGGTAAGCAAGTGAAAAGTAAAGAAGAATGAAATTCTATGATTATGGCACCTTTTGGAGGTGCCTATTTTTCTTTTTTTTAGTATAATGGGTAAGGTATGACGGATTAGAAAAACGAGGTGAACTGGTTAATGAGTAAAAAGAAGAAAAAGACACATATGCCGGTTCGGCTAAATATCCTGTTTTTTGTTGTGTTTTTATTATTTTCAGCGTTAATTCTTCGCCTTGGAGTAGTTCAAATTGTCCAGGGAGAAGACTATCAGCGGAAGATCGATAAGACAGTTAATGTTATTTCGAAAAATGATGCACCTAGAGGATTGATGTACGATCGCTTTGGGAATGTCGTTGTTGATAATGAGTTAGTTCTTTCAGTTACGTATACGAGTAGGAATACCTCAAATGATGAAAAGCTAAGAGTTGCCAAAAGGCTCAATGATTTTATAGATGTTGAGACCAGTGCAATCACTGAAAGGGACAAAAAGGATTATTGGTTACTAACTCGACCAGAGGAAGCGAAAGAACTTGTTTCAAGAGAAGAAATGAACGAATTGAATAACGACCATATGAAAATTTATCGTCTTCAGCTAGATCGAATTACCGAGAAGCACTTAGATCAAATTACCTCAGCAGAAATGGAAGTATTGGCAATAAAACGTGAATTTGACCGTGGCTATGCTCATTCTCCACAACGTGTGAAGGACGTTACCTACGAGGAAGCTGCAAGAGTTTTAGAACATTTGCATGAACTTCCAGGAGTTGATATCTTTAGAGACTCAAAAAGAAAGTATGCTTATGGGAATACTTTTTCATCGTTCTTTGGGAATGTTGGTCAAATTCAGAGACCGTTAATAGATCACTACCTAGCAAAAGGCTATGACCGTAGTGATAATGTCGGAACAAGCCAATTAGAGCAGCAGTACGAAGATGTATTGAGAGGAAAAAAAGCTGTTGTTGAGCATATATTAGATGGATCTAGAAATATTGTAGGCCCTCCTCAAGAAAAACTGGGGGAACGTGGAAAAGACTTAGTTTTAACTGTAGACATGCAATTGCAACAGGCTGTTGAACAAATTGTTGTAGAAGAAGTAGAAAGAGTGAAAGCAAATCGCGGCTTCCATGATAATGGTACGGCATATGTGGTTCTTATGGATCCTACTACAGGTGAAATCTTAGCTATGTCAGGATATGATACGTCGAGACCATCCATGAATGATGATTTAGGTACAGTTAATTATGCATTTGTCATGGGATCAGCTGTAAAGGGTGCTAGTGTATTGGCAGGATTCGATGCTGGTCATGCGCATCCAGGAAAAATATTTCATGATCGCCCGATTCAAATCGGAAATACAACCAAAAGCTCTGTTGGTGGAAGATCATTTGGTAACATTAATGATCTAACAGCACTTGAGCGTTCATCAAACGTTTATATGTTTGAAATTGCAATGGCCTTCGGTAATTATCATTATGCATCCAAACGTGGTGGGGGATTAAACGACCGAACCAAGGGCTTTCATCAAATGAGATATTATTTTAATCAATTTGGATTAGGTGTAAAAACAGGAATTGATTTGCCAAATGAAGGAACGGGGTATAACGGTGGGGTTCAACAGCTTGGTCACTTACTCGATTTTAGCATTGGCCAGTTCGATACCTATACACCGATGCAAATGGCGCAATACGTTTCGACAATTGCCAACGGCGGTTATCGTATTCAGCCAAGACTAGTCAGAGAAATCCGTCAACCAAGTACAGTAGAAAATGAGTTAGGCAATATTATTAAGCAATTCACACCCAATGTTTTAAATCGAGTCGATATGACAGAGGAACAAATTGATCGTGTTCAAGAAGGTTTTCGTCTAGTTGTCCATGGAAACCAAGGTACAGCGAGAGTCTTTGCGAATAAGCCATACCTCGTTGCAGGAAAAACAGGTACTGCACAGGTAACATTAAATAACGAACGTTTAAATAATCATATTTTTGTAGGTTACGCACCCTATGATAACCCAGAGGTTGCCTTTGCTGTCATTGTCCCAAATCTTTACATTCGTGACAGTATCGGAAGACCAGCTATCGCCATCTCGGAAAGAGTTTTGGATACGTATTTCCACTTGAAAACGAATCGAGGGACAGGTAATAAGTTTACTGAAGAGGACGAACACGAGGAAGAAGAAGAGGAATTTGAGGAAGAAGATGCGGAATAGGAAATAAGGGGCGACATGGTCGCCCCTTATTTCCTATTCTCTTTTTTCATTATAGCCAGCAGTTAAAATCGCAGCCAAAAAGGCTGCAACTACAACAAGAATAAGTGCTATCTTTGGATAGTCGACAGCGTTGGTGAACTTCATGATAACTAAGTAATGTACAGGTATAATTAAAAATGCAAAGATAGTTACAATCACAATTGCAGCTATTTTCAATAGTAAACTCCTTTCACCCATTTTATTATAATAGGTAGTGTTTACTATTTATTTGTGTTTTAGCAATGGGACGTGAAAAGATCATGTAAGTTTTTCGGCTATTTCTTCAAGGGACATATCTGATGTTAAACTATAGTTTCCAGCTTTAAGCTTTGTTTCCAATCCCTTTTCAAATAAATAAGTTTCAAATTGTTCCTTACTGTTAATTAATCCCTTTTCCTCTAGTAATAAGGCAATGCTACTACTACTCGTACCTGGTTCAATCGTAAAAACAACTTCTTTAATGATGATTCTTTCAATGGTATTATCAGTCACAGCTTCATTGTTCTGTTCTAGTTCCTCAGCTTTAGCCAATTTCTCTAGTAGTTGTTCATAGTCTATTTCATCAACAACAACTAGGTGATTTGCTGCTAGATACTCTTCTATGTCTTGTTCCGTAATATTTTTTATCTCGGTCGTTTCTTCTATTAGGATATGAAACCTATCAGTAAAATAATAGTGATAAGCAAATAATATCGTGGTCAAAAGGATTCCTGTGGCAATTCCTTGTAGGGTCTTTTTTGTCATTTTACTCTCCTTTCACTACATTAGAGCCAATCGTTCTTATACATTATTTAAGATTTCATTTAGTTCTTCGTTGCTTAATCCAGTCATTTTTTCTATTTCTTCAAGAGAGTAACCATCTTCATAATAGGATAAGATTTGGTCACGATCTATAGTTTCTGTGGCTTCTTCATTATTTATAAAATAACGTTCATCTTGTCCAATTAAAATCTCTTCCTCAAGTACTTTAACTTTTTTACGAAGCTGGTAAATCTCTTGCATGAGTGTAATTGAAAAATTTTCAATTTGCTTCTCAACTTCTTTGTTACGATCCTTTTTGAAGAATGAAACAATAAATAAGAGAATTGATAGAGAAAATAATGTAATTAATGTTATTTCCATCGGTGTCTAGTACCTCCTTAAACAATACTATTCATTTATATCATAAAAATTAAAAATAACAAGGGCTGCAGGTAAAATGGATACATTATGCAATGTCTGTCACTGACAGTGCTCTATTACCTATACGAAACGAGACATAGGATTAAGGGGGATAGGAGCCGAAAAAGAGAAATTTTTGTCGTTTTTTAGTGACAGCTTGTTTAGAATATCATGATTTACGAAAATTATTTAAGAACCAGGACCGATATTTTCTAGGAAAGACAATATTCTACAAAATAGCCTTCTTGTTGCTTGTTTATATCAAATGTAAGATGTAAGTAGCCATTATATTTTTCATGCTAGAAATAGGAAAACAAATAGATAGTGCTAAAGTAAATAAATATGGGTAATGGGTACATGTGACTAAGATCTGTGAACAGAGTTCTTAATTAAAAGCTAATCTGCAGGAAGGTCGGTCTAGTGAATAAATTACAACAAAACAATCAGTTGAATCTAAGTGAAGCTCCTCGTGTAGAGAAAATACGATTCTGTGGTACCTCTCAGAATTGTACATTAATGATCCGTTCACAAAACTCACTTTATTCTTATTGGAAAATATCAAAATTGAAAAGAAGTATGGTTGAACACCATTTAAATAGTGATTGGAACTCGTTTCAATTGAGCTTACGTTTGTACGAGGTTACTGATGTGAATTTTAATGGGCATAATGCAGATCATTACTTCGAATACCAGCTATCTAAAGATTGTCAAGAATGGTTCTTTTATGATTTAACCTCAAACCGGAGATATTGTGTCGATATAGGGGTAGTAACGAATAACAATTATTTCTTTCCAATCATTCGTTCAAACACAATTAAAACTCCAAGAGGAAACGAAACGAATGTGAGTAGTAAGCTTGGTTTTCATGAGGAGAAAAAGAACAAGGAGCCTGAATGGGTAGAAGCTTTTAGTAGTTATTCTTATTATGAAAAAACCTAAGAGAGTGGAGAGGATAACTTGATCAATGGCTATTTTTCTTTGGTGCTGCATGCACATATACCATATGTAAGGCACCGTGAAGCCGGAAGACTCGAAGAACGTTGGCTTTTTGAAGCCATGTCTGAGACATATATTCCACTAATTTGGGCTTTGGAAAATCAACAAACTAAAAAAACGTTGACGATATCATTTTCTTTGCCACTAATGGAAATGCTTACTGATCCTCTTCTACAAGGTAGATTTTTAGAAATGGTTGAAAGCACTCTAGTTCTCTTAGAAAAAGAGGGGAGACGAATCCAAAAAACTCTTGAAGAGACCGAACTAGTAAATTTTTATAGAGAACGTTTTACAAAAATTAGACAGACCTTCTTAAACTATAATCAGAACCTCCTAGAAGCATTCCAGACATTCATGGAAGATGAAAAAATAGATTGTATTTGCAGCTCAGCGACTCATGCCATCCTACCATATTTACAAACAAAAGAAGGGGTAAGAGCTCAAATTGTCCATGGTATTAAAGGATTTGAAAAGCACTTTGGAAGAAGGCCAAGGGGCTTTTGGTTACCTGAATGTGCTTATAACGAAGGAATTGATCGAATTCTATATGAAGAAGGAATACGTTATACATTTGTTGAAGAACATTCTCTTAAGTTTGCTGAACCAGCTTCTACGAATGGGGCAGGGACACCGATGTTTTCACCACATGGGATATTGCTGTTTCCAAGAAATCAAAAAATCTCTAATCAAGTTTGGAGTTCAATAGACGGGTATCCAGGTGATTTTGACTACCGTGAATTTTATCGTGATCTTGCTTATGATCGTGAATGGGAATATATAAAACCTTTTATGCATCCTGAAGGAATTCGCTTTGACACAGGATTAAAATACTATTGTATTACAGGACTCACTGAAGAGAAGAAATTTTACCAGAGAGAAAATGCTCTAAAAAAAGTTAGCGAACACTGTGATCATTTTCTTGGGATACTAAAAGATGAGCTACGAACACACAAAGACAAAAATCCTCCTCATCTTATTGTTACCCCTTTTGATGCAGAACTTTTTGGTCATTGGTGGTTTGAAGGACCTAACTGGATAGAAGAAGTCATAGTAAAGGGGAGCGAGAAAATTCGCTTTATAAGTCCAGAAGAATATCTAGAATACCATTTACATGACCTTGAGACGACTCAAGTCTCGTTTTCTACCTGGGGGAGAAATGGCTATGGTGATGTTTGGTTAAATGAGAAAAATAGTTGGATTTATCCAAGGCTCCACGAAATGGAAAAGGACCTCATTTATCTATGTATTGTTTACAAAGGGAGTGGAGCTGAAGTTGATCGGTGTTTGAAGCAGATGGTCCGAGAATGGATGCTTGCAACAAGTAGCGATTGGCCATTTATTATCGATAGTGGAAAAGCAACAAATTATGCTACTAATCGCATACGTGAGCACATCAATCGTTACGAAGAGCTTAGAGTATCGCTGATTAACAAAAAATTATCGCAAGAACTCTTAACGTCGTTTGAAGCCGAATATCCTTTTACAGATGAGATATTTTTGGATTTATTAACCAAGCCCAAAAAGCTTAGTTTACCTTCTCCTAAGCCTGCTAAGATAACAGTTTTGTTCGTAGCTTGGGAATATCCACCTTTGATTGTCGGCGGTTTATCTAGGCATGCGTATGATTTATCTAAAGCTCTTGCCAAGGATGGCTGTGAGGTACACGTTCTGACAACGGCTACTGAAGGTGCAAAGAGTTTCGAAGTCAGGCATGGGGTTCATATACATAGAGTTGAAGGGTTAGAGCCTCAAGCAAATGAATTTTACCATTGGGTTGGAGGTTTAAATCTTGCTTTTACCGACTATGCGATTGAACTATCAAATTATATCTCATTTGATTTAATTCATGCTCATGATTGGCTCGTTTGCGTAGCAGCTAAAGCAATAAAAGAGGCTATGAAAATACCATTAATTGCTACCATACATGCAACTGAGCATGGTAGAAACGGCGGGATATTTACGAAGTTACAAAAGGAGATTTCACATAAGGAGTGGCAATTAACGTACGAGGCTAACAAGGTGATCGTTTGCAGTAACTATATGAAAAAAGAAGTACAGCAAGTTTTTCAACTACCAGTAGAAAAACTAACTTTAATTCCTAATGGTGTTGATAAAGAAATGTTAAAAAGCAATCAATCGAACTGGAAGGATATTTTTGGTAGTTCAGATGATATCTTTATTTTCTCGGTTGGGAGAATGGTAAGTGAAAAAGGCTTTCAAACAATTATTGATGCTGCACCATCAATTCTCACAATCTATCCAAATGTTAAATTTATCATTGCTGGAAAAGGCCCTTTATTAGAAGAATATCGAAAACAGATTATAGAGAAGAACCTTGAAAAGAGCCTTTATTTTGTGGGATTTATTGACGACAAACTAAGAAATGAAATGTTCCATGGATGTGATATTTGTTTATTTCCCAGTTACTATGAGCCTTTCGGCATTGTTGCGTTAGAAGGAATGATTGCAGGCAAACCAACCATTGTTTCACAAACAGGTGGGCTAAGTGAAATAGTCACTCATGATGAAACGGGTTTAACGATATACCCAAAAGACGTCGAAAGTCTAGTTGCTCAGGTTATTCGTTGTATTAAAGATGAGGAATTACGTAGTAAAATCTCTAAAAATGGAAAAAAGCTAGTTGAAGCTCATTATAGTTGGGAGTTTATTGCGAAAAAAACAACGGAAGTTTATCAGGAGTGTGTGGAGGACTAAAAGAGTAGGGTTCTAGAATGGGGGTGTATTGATGAAGGGTGTTATTATGGCCGGTGGAAAAGGAACGCGCCTTCGTCCCTTAACTTGTAATATACCAAAACCGATGGTTCCGCTCTGTCACAAGCCAGTTATGGAGTATGGGATCGAACTACTGAAAGCAAATGGAATTACAGAAATTGCAGTAACATTGCAATATTTACCCGAAATCATAAAAAATTACTTTGGAGATGGAAGTGAATTCGGTGTGAAGTTGCATTACTTTGAAGAAGAAAGTCCTCTAGGAACAGCAGGAAGTATTAAGAATGCCGAAGCTTTCTTAGATGAACCTTTTGTTGTCTTAAGTGGAGACGTCTTGACCGATTTTAATTTATCAAAGGGAATTGCTTTTCATCATGAAAAAGGGGCACTTGTTACTGTCTTTATGAAACCAGTGTGTACTCCATTTGATTACGGTATCATTAAGACCAATGATACCGGAGAGATTATTCGTTTTCTTGAAAAGCCTAAGTGGAATGAGGTTTTTAGTAATACGATTAATACAGGTATTTATGTCGTGGACCCAGAAATATTTCACTATTTAGAGCAGGGAATCTCAACAGACTTTAGTAGCGACTTATTTCCGCGATTGTTGCAGGAAAAACAGGCGTTATTTGCTTATAAAGCTGACGGCTATTGGTCGGATGTTGGCAATCTTAAAACCTACCGTGAAACACAATTTGATATGCTTACTAAAAAAGTAAAGGTGACCTTACCAGGTTGGAGGAGTCTATTTCTCCTTTAGCAACCAAAATGGGCAAAAATTGGTTAAGGAAAGGTTTTATGGCTACAGTGGCTATCCGATTGCTATTGGTTTAGAGAGGAAGATTGAACAGGCGTTTTGGTAGGAGGAATATACTCTCGTAGGTTACTTTTGGATATGCACAGGTGCAAATGAAGAAGTGATAAAAAATAATGCTCGCATACAATTGAATTTACCTTGTGAGGTTATCCAATTTTGAAGGATCTGTTTAAAATAATGAACAAAGAAATACTTGATTGTTAAGGTGTATTTTGCTATTATTTAAAAGTATGATTGAAGTAAAGCATGTTTGGAGGGATAATGAATGCGCGTAAATATTACATTAGCTTGTACAGAAACAGGTGATCGTAACTATATCACTACTAAAAATAAACGTAATAACCCAGATCGTCTTGAGTTAAAAAAATATAGCCCAAGATTAAAAAAGATGACTTTGCACCGCGAAACAAAGTAAGCAGACTTTCTGCTTACTTTTTTTTATAGATAAAGTTACAATAATTAAAGAAAAACCGCTATAAGGGTGTGAGGCTATGATGAGTAAAACCGCTCTAAGAAACGCTATGAAAAAAAAGTTGTTAGCGATGGGGGAGTTAGATTATTCGGCTTTTTCAGCGGAGATTAAAAATCAACTAACCACAAGTTTAGAATGGGAGGCAGCGAAGACAGTAGGGATTACCATTTCAACTGGTCGTGAAGTTGACACAAAAGAAGTGATTGAGGAAGGGTGGCGTCAACAAAAAAGGATTGTTGTTCCTAAATGTTTTCCTGATCGAAAAGAATTAAAATTTTTTGAAATTACATCATTTGATGAGCTTGAAGATAGTTTTTATTCATTAAAAGAGCCTATCACTACGATGACGCCCTTTGTTTCCAAAGAGGAAATAGATTTACTAATTGTTCCGGGTATCGTTTTTGATAAACGGGGTTATCGAATTGGTTATGGTGGGGGTTATTATGATCGTTATCTGAGTAATTATCAAAATAAAACAGTTTCTTTAGCTTTTTCTTTTCAAATACTAAAAGAAATTCCAAATGAAACTTATGATATACCAGTGGAGAAAATCATTTACAATACATAGCAAAAATTGGAGGAGGTTAGATATGGGAAATATTGATCGTTACTCTAGGCAGATTCTTTTTCAACCAATTGGAGAAGAAGGGCAAAGAAAATTAGCAGATAAAAAAGTATTAATTGTAGGTATGGGAGCTTTAGGAACTGTATTAGCAAATCACCTTGTCCGGGCAGGAGTTGGTCATGTTCGCTTTGCTGATCGAGATTACGTAGAGAAAAGTAACCTTCAGCGCCAACTTCTTTTTGATGAAGATGATGTACTTGAAGCATTACCTAAAGCTGTAGCAGCTCAAAAACGGTTACAAAAAATTAACTCAGATGTTGTAGTGGAAGGTATTGTTACTGATGTAACGCTACAAAATATTCACGAACTGATGAAAGATGTTGACCTAGTATTGGACGGAACTGATAATTTCCAGACTCGTTTTTTAATAAATGATGCTTGTTATCAAAAAGGTATTCCTTTTGTTTATGGGGGAGCTGTTAGTTCTAGAGGAATGTCAGCAATCTTTATCCCAGGAGTTACCCCATGTCTACGTTGTTTCATTGGTGGCGGAAACTCAGCGGGACAAACCTGTGATACAATCGGTGTTATTTCACCTGTTGTTGATATTGTAGCGTCGTTTCAGGCTATTGAAGCTTTGAAATATTTAACAGATAATCACGATGTCCAAAGAAAAAGTCTCATAACTTTTGATGTCTGGAAGCATCATATGTATGAAATGAAATTTTCCAGAAGCAAGGAGAGTTGTCCAACTTGTAGTTTGCATGAATATCCTGCTTTACAAGCTGATCATGAGCAAATGGTCACTTCACTTTGTGGAAGAGAAACAGTTCAAATAAATATGGGGCAAAAATTAGATTTAGACGAATGGGCGGATAAGCTAACCAAAGTTGCAGAAGTAACTAAGACACCTTTCCTAGTTCGAGCTAACTTACCTGAAGGAGAAAGACTGGTGTTGTTTCCAGATGGTAGAACATTAATACAAGGAACGGAAGATATAACTAGAGCCAAAAGTTTATATGCGAGATACATCGGTTTGTAACAATAATAATCGACATTCAAAAAAGTAAGTATATTGTCATTAATATCTAATTTTCCACTCACTTTTTGTTTTCTATTCAAGTAGAATGAAATATGAAATATTTTTGAAAGGTGGTTTACTAAATGAATAGCAAAAAATCAACTAGAGTTGTTGTTATTGGTACCGGATTTGTAGGATCTAGCTACTCGTTTGCTCTTTTAAATCAAGGAATTACGGATGAAATGGTGCTCATTGATTTAAATAAGGATAAGGCCGAAGGGGATGCAATGGATTTAAACCACGGTATGCCGTTTGGTTCACCAATGAAAATTTGGGCAGGGGAATATAGTGATTGTAAAGAGGCGGATATCGTTGTCATTACAGCTGGAGCAAACCAAGGGCCAGGTGAAACACGCCTTGACCTTATTGAAAAAAATGCGAAAATCTTTAAAAATATTGTTGGTGAAGTCATGAAGAGTGGCTTTAATGGTATTTTTTTAATTGCCACAAATCCAGTAGATATATTGTCATACGCGACTTGGAAATACTCGGGATTACCTATGGAACGAGTAATTGGTTCAGGAACCATTCTTGATACTGCTCGTTTTCGGTTCTTGTTAGGACAGTACTTCGACATTGATTCTAGAAGTGTGCATGCGTACATAATGGGCGAACACGGAGATACAGAACTACCTGTATGGAGCCACGCCAACATTGGTGGAAGACCAATTTTAACATACTTTGAAGAGCATAAGGAAGGTCGTAAAATAGAAGATCTCGATGAAATTTTCATTAACGTTCGTGATGCTGCCTACCATATAATTGAAAGAAAAGGGGCAACCCACTATGCAATTGCCATGGGACTTGTTCGCTTGACAAGAGCAATTCTTAGGAATGAAAACACAGTATTAACTGTGTCTACTCTACTCCAAGGTGAATATGGTTTAAATGATATTTACCTGGGTGTTCCTGCTATTGTTAATAGCAATGGCATACGGGAAGTGTTAGAGTTAAATTTAAGTGTAGAAGAAAAGCAGAAGCTTCATCATTCAGCTGATGTATTAAAGGCTGCAATGGCACCTATAAAATAGTCTTATAAGAAAACTTAATTTCGGTTAGGTTTTCTTTTTTTAATACAAAATAGAATATGATGGGCCATCTTGTTTAACTATAAACAAAGTTTTGGCGAATAAATTACCCTCAAAAATCAAAACTTAACAATGAGGTGAAAAGAATATGTTTAACAAAAGAAACGACAATAATATGTTTACAACACTAGTCATTTCGATGCTATCTATGTTATTTCTTTATCGTTACCGGTATCGAATTGTGAATGTCTTGTTAGGAACGAGATGGATTCGTCGATTAGCGGTAACCGGTGCTCTACAAATTCCATTCATTAAGAACCGTTTATATGCACGTTTTATGCCGTTTTAAAAAGATAGACAATGTTATTCTTACGAGGAAGTGAGCAGATAGTGTTCACTTCCTTTACACGTTACCCATTTCATTGTTAGGAAACTTAATCCTATGAGCTCTGTAGAGATAGCTTTTTTACTGCGGCTTATTAACAAAATTCCTTTCAAAACAAAGGTATTTTGTGAAAATACTACACGGCTCTCGAAATCCTTCTAAAATTATTTAGAATTTACAGCTAACATTCGAGAAAACTGATTAATCATTGCTATAATAATTAGTAAGAGGTGTAATAAAATGAAATGGAGAACAATTTGTTTTGATTTAGACAATACACTTTTTAGTCATGAAGAAGCATTTAGAAAAGCGATCTGTTTCTGCTTTCAATCTATCCTGAGAAACAAACATCTCGAAGCGGAAATTTGTATAGAAAATTGGTTTTCTGTGTTTAAAAAGTATAGTGATATGCTTTGGGTAGATTATGAAACAGGGGTACTGACACGAAAGGACTACCGAAGAAAACGATTTCTAAGATCAGTGGAGCATTTTAAATTACCGTTTACAATCACGGAAGCTGATGAATTTCATGAGCATTACTTTATGATTGTCGACCAATTCAGTGAGCCCTATCCAAGCCTACATACTTTAATGGAAAAGCTAGTTAGTGCAAATGTCAAGATAGGTATTATAACCAATGGAACTGCCGATACTCAGTATAATAAGATAAATAGATTAAATCTAACCCAATGGCTATCTTACGAGTCTATCTTTATTTCTGAAGAGCTACAAATCTTCAAACCTGATAGGAAAATCTTTGATTTAGCAAAGCATAGGCTACCATCTGACCATGGGTATCTTTTTGTAGGTGATTCATGGAGACATGATGTAGTCGGTTCAATTGAAGCAGGTTGGGATTCTATCTTTCTTAATACGAGAAATGAAATACCTACGACAGAACACAAGCCTGTCCTTACATGTAAAACTCTAGCAGAAGTAGCATCATTTATTTATCAGGAAAATCAAATGGAAGGATGAAATTATGAACATACCAAGCCAAGAAATGTATTATTGGCAGCTCATTCACCACCTTGTAGTTCAACTGGGAGTAACCGCTTTTAAAGTCAAGTCAAATGAGAGAGAAATATGGTTAGAGAAAGAAGACACAGCGGAAACTACGGTCCTGCGTATTCTTCGACGTGATATGGATTGGAATAACTATATTGTTAGAGACCTAGAGCAGGTTGTCATAGACGGAGAAAAAGTACGGAGAGAGCTTAGGAGTAGGCGACTAAACATTGTTAATATATATGTTTCTACTTTTTTGCCAGTAGACTACGTACCAATAACACCACATGTCTCGAAAAATGGGAAGGTAACAGTAAGAACGTTCATTCTTCATAATGAAGTTGGGGATGAAAAGGAAATATCTAAGTTAAATGAAGTATTAGAGTGCCAAGTCCCGAACATAGACCCTACTCGTTTTTATACCATCGAAGATATTCAAATATACCGTCACCAGATTATGAGTCTCTCAGAAAAAAAGCTTTCTAGAGAAAGGGCTTTATTTAGCTATGGAAAACCCATTTTCACAGTGGTGCTTCTAGTCATTGTTCTTGTTATCTATGGTTTAATGGAATACTACGGAAGCAGTACGAGTTTACTAACTTTAGTAGAATTCGGAGCCAAATACGATCCTCTCATTAATGAAGGGGAATGGTGGAGATTTTTTACTGCGATCTTTTTACACATTGGATTTCTACATTTGTTCATGAATTCCTTAGCTCTCTTTTACCTAGGAAGTGCAGTAGAAAGGATCTACGGTACTTCAAGGTATATGATCATCTATCTTACCGCAGGTTTGTTTGGTTCAATTTCTAGTTTTGCTTTTAATAGTCAAATCTCTGCGGGTGCATCAGGTGCGATTTTTGGTTGTTTTGGGGCATTGCTTTATTTTGGAGTAGTCCATAAGAAACTCTTCTTTAGGACAATGGGGAAAAATGTGATCGTCATCTTAATCGTAAATTTAGGTCTCGGATTGGCCATTCCGATGATTGATAATAGCGCTCATGTTGGCGGGTTAATTGGAGGCTTCCTGGCTTCTGCAGTGTTACATTTACCAAAGCATAGAATTATTAAAAGGCAATTCATTACACTAATTGTAATGGCAGGAGCAATTAGTGGTCTTTTATTTTATGGATTTTCCACCGGAGAAGATACGGAGAAAATCCACCTGATCAATGTTCAACTAAGTCAAGAATTATTACAAAAAGGCGATATAGAAAGAGCATACCCATTATTAAAAGCTGCAGTTGAAAAAGATTTGGGTATGGTAGAAGCTAACTTTTTATTAGCATACAGTGAAGCGAGGCTAGGACTACTAAAGGATGCCGAAAAGAATTTATTAATAACACTAGAGCAACGTCCAGAGTTCCACGAAGCCCATTTTAATCTATCTTTAGTCTATTTTGAAATGAGGCAATTTCTTGATGCCTATCATGCAGTCGAAAAAGCTATAGAACTTAAACCAGATACGGAAGACTATCAAAACTTAAAACAGACGATTGAGGAAATTTTACAGAGATGAACGGAGCTTGAATGATACCAAATGTAGGAATTATGAAACGAAAGATTGTTCTGAAAGATAATACTATTGTAGAATAATAGTATTTCAATCATTCTACAATAGTGTCGGGGCCTTATTATTCTGTATTTTTTAAGATGATATACTTTTCTTTGTCTTTACTGCTAAAGATGAGCAAGAGGTGTGTATATGACTTGTGGTAGAGGACAAGTGGAACACTACTTCCAATCGGACTAGCGATTGTACCATCTTGCTTTTCTACGCCCAAAAAATAACTCTTATACAAGACTCCCCAGGTTTGTCGAATGATTTCGTTCGTCTGGGATTGTGAGAGTCCTGGTAGGGTTAGATCATTATATTTATAAAGGCTGGTTAAGGGTATTGAATAATATTTACTAGAATCAATGTGAAAATAAGTAGAAAGATCTTCCCAAGTATATTGTAGGTTTTGTTGTATGATTGTATCTAGTATTCGTTTTCCCTCTATTTCTGAAGGAGACTCAGGTTGTTTAAAATACTCTGTCGGACTTAGAGGAGAATCTAAAACATATATTTGGTCGTAGCTCATTGACTGAACACTTTTGATTATATCGTATGGATAACGGATTTCTCCGTAATGAAAGGTAATGGCTTCGTAACGGCCACTATCTTCGCCAGCCACTTTTATTTTTTGAGTTAGCTTATTGATATTTTCTTTGGCGTGTGTTAGTGTTTCTCTTAATCGACCGTCCTCAAACAAAAGAGAGATATCGTGACTTATAAACATTTCTTCATTTGTTTGTGAGCTAGTCTTCCACTCAATCGTATATTCGTCTTCGTCGTTATGTGCAATTAATTTTAGTGTGGTCTGGAAGCTTTTAAATTTTTTTGTTTCATCAATGGGGAAGTTGGCGATTGTTGCCTGTAACAATGTATGTGGTGTTAAAAAATAGTAAACACTACTAATTAGCAATAAAAAGATAATAAACCCAACTAGTATTTTCTTCAACGAAATATCCCTCCTAGGACGACCTATCTAACTTTATGTTGAGGTATTGGTTTATATGATAAATTTAAGGGGTGTATGTGTAATATGTCTTATCAAGTGAATACCAATGATATTGTGAGTTTGCTAGAAGAACTAGTTACAATTCCAAGTCCATCAGGTAATACTGACAAGGTTATTCGTTTTATTGAAGATTTTTGTAAAGAACTACATATTGAAGCATCTAGAAATCGAAAAGGTGGTTTAGTTATTTCCATCGAGGGAGAGAACCGTACTAAACACCGGATGTTAACTGGGCACGTAGATACACTCGGAGCTATGGTAAAGGAAATAAAGAAAAACGGTCGTTTAAAGTTAACGATGATTGGTGGGTTTCGTTGGAATGCAGTAGAAGGCGAATACTGTCAAATAGCGACAAACGATGGGAAGGTTTATACTGGAACGATACTTATGCAACAAGCGTCAGTTCATGTTTATAAAGATGCGGGAACCGCTGAACGTGATGAGAAAAATATCGAAGTTAGAATTGATGAAGTGGTTAAGAATGATGATGAGGTTAAAGCGCTTGGGATATCTGTTGGGGATTTTGTCTCGTTTGAACCAAGATTTGAAAGAACGGAAAGTGGTTTTATTAAATCTCGCCATTTAGACGATAAAGCAAGTGTAGCAATCTTATTAAATTTACTTAAAGTAGTAAAAGAAAATGAGATTAAACTTCCTTATACTACTCATTTTCTCATTTCTAACAATGAAGAAATAGGTTACGGTGGAAACTCAAACATTACTCCAGAAACAGTTGAATATCTCGCTGTTGACATGGGGGCAATTGGTCTTGGGCAAACAACGACAGAATTTTGTGTGTCGATCTGTGCTAAAGATTCAAGTGGTCCTTATAACGTCTTACTAAAAAATAAGCTCGTTGCACTAGCCAAAGAACATCAACTAAATTATGAAATAGATATTTACCCGTATTATGGGTCAGATGCTTCGGCAGCCATTCGTTCAGGTCATGATATTGTTCATGGGTTGATTGGGCCGGGTATTTCTGAGTCTCATTCACATGAAAGAACCCATATTACCTCATTAGAAAATACAAGCAAACTATTATACTACTACCTGCTATCAGATATGGTGATATAAAAGTTGTTGAGTATAGAGTAGTAGCTAGAACCTCTGGATAAGAGGACTTTGCCAACTCTCTATACTCTTTTTTTACTTTATGAGGAACTAGATAATCTCCATACGAGTTGACTAGCTCTAGGCACTTGTGCTTCTCTTATTCAGGTTTAGCCCACATTTCTTTTGGATTTAATTCATAAATACCATTTTCCCGATACATAAAATGATTCATGATAAACTCTCTTCGAATGGTTGCGTAATCTTCATGGAATTGTAAGATGTATTCATTCAATTCTTTTTCTGTATACTTCACACCCATTTTTAACCCTTTAACAAGGTGAGTAAAAACCATTAGTTTCTTTTTTCTTTGACTTGGGATGTTTTTGAGTTTTCCTTCAACGGTAAAAAAGTTCTTTAACACTTCAACATGTTCCATCGCATTCATTTCCTCATCACCTTCAGTTTCCACCCGTAAAATTGTTTTTAATGCCAGGTCGGTATTTTGCTGTAACGTTTTCTCGTTTAAATAAAAATAAATTGTATTTTTTTCTCGACGCTCAGAGATTAAGGCAGTCTCCCTTAACTTTGATATGTGGTGTGTAATGGTTGGCGCTTTTAACCCAAGTTTTCCTGCAATTGCTTGGCCATGTAACGGGCCATTAGCTAATAATTTCAATATCTTGATCCGATTTGGATCCGCCAGTGCTTTATAAAAGTTAACAAGTTTATCTAACTGCATGATTACCCTCCCTTTCTAAATAATTAGATGTTTATTTAATTAGATGATATTCTAATTTAAAATACAAGTCAATTAATTTGAATGGATTTTTCTCGTTTAGTAAAAAATGTTAGTGAAGTGGAGGCGATAAGATTGTCAAAAGAGGAAATAGTACATCCAGCATCGAAAGATTTCGATCAAAATATCGCTTATTTAAGCAAAAAACTTGGTGTTGATAAAAGTTTTGATTTAATTAGGATAGATTTAGAATACGCAAACAGAAAAATGGCCTTATTTCTTGTTGATGGATTTGCAAAGGATGAGGCTTTAACACAAATTCAAAGAGAATTTATGCGTATTCGGGAAGAGGATTTAACTATTGATGCCCTACATACAATAGTTAAATCAAAAATTCCATATGTGGAAATTGATACCGAAAAAGATTTAGATAAGGTAGTTGACCAGGTACTTGCAGGTCCAACTGCTTTAGTAGTTGAAGGTGTGGATGAAGTAGTTTTAATTGACACTAGAACCTATCCGGTACGTGGCCCTGAGGAACCTGATACAGAACAGGTAATTCGAGGAGCGAAAGATGGGTTTGTAGAAACATTAGTTATGAACTGCGCTTTAGCTAGAAGAAGAGTAAGGGATCGAACTCTTCGTAATGAGTTCATGACGGTGGGACGCCGCTCAAAAACGGATATATGTGTAACCTACATAGAGGATATTGCTGATCCACTCTTTGTTAGCGAAATCAAGAGTGCGTTGGATAAGATTGATACGGACGGTTTACCAATGGGTGATAAAACTATTGAGGAGTATATATTTGGTCAGCACTATAATCCTTACCCTATGGTGCGTTATACTGAGCGCCCAGATGTGGCAGCTTCTCACTTGTTTGAAGGCCATATTATCGTTATGGTCGATGGTTCACCAAGTGTTATTATTACACCTACAACTTTTTGGCATCATCTACAACATGCTGAGGAATACAGACAAAAACCTATTATAGGAATAGCGCTACGTTTAGTTCGGTTCTCTGCAGTGTGGGCATCAATATTTCTTTTGCCTTTATGGCTTTTACTAGCAAATAATCAAGACTTACTGCCAGAAGTTCTAAAATACATTGGCCCAAATGAAACAGGTAGTGTTCCATTATTAGGGCAATTTATCCTTGCCGAAATTGGTATTGAGATGTTGAGGATGGCAGCGATTCATACTCCTGCTGCCCTAGCGACTGCTTTAGGTTTAGTTGCGGCGATTCTCATTGGACAAGTCGCTATCGATGTAGGATTGTTTTCTCCTGAAGTTGTCTTGTATCTGGCGATAGCGGCTGTCGGTTCGTTTGCTACACCAAGCTATGAGATGAGCTTAGCCAATAGGTTAATTAGAGTAGTTTTACTTGTTGCAACAGGGTTCTTTCACGTATATGGGTATGTTATTGGAGTAACGTTATTATTTTTGTTGCTTACATCTATGAAGGTGTACCATACTCCATATTTATGGCCGTTCATGCCTTTTTCCGCGAGGAGCTTTCGAGATGTAATATTCCGTTCGCCAATACCGCTAAAACGGCAACGTCCAAAAGCAATTCATCCTCTAGATGAAGATCGGTAAAAGTATGGAAACAAAAACAAAGGGTGGCTTGTGAGCCACCCTGTTTGGTATGTAATTACTCCATATCACGTTTGAAAATATCGTCTTTTATAAAGAAATTTGTCTCTTTTCCATAATTTATGGCTTGGTTACTTGCTAGAACTAGTCCAATAGGTGTATCATGACCATCGTTTACGACAGTAAAAGGAATATTGTATTTTCCAGCCTCCTTTACATAATTTGAGTATAGTCCATAGGACAATCCCCCATTAATAAATAGATGGGCATCCTTCTTAGATCTCATTACCTCTATTGCTTCTGGATACATGCCCTTATGGATGACTTGTTTATTTGTTAAAGCCAGAAATATTCTTTCACTGATTGTAGATAAAAATAATGCTCGTTCTTCTGGTAGAGTTTCAGGCGTACCGTAAATCCCTCTTTGTAGAGCATCCTCAAGTTTATTCTTTGCCATATTCATGCCTCTTTTCAACAAATTCATTTTCTTGTCCTTAATATAAACCTCTATACATAAACTAATACAAGTATTCAATAATGGGGTGAAATCTATGGGAGTAATTATATCATCTATTTTAACTGTATTTATAGCAGGATTGTCAACAGGAGGTTTACTTGTATCTAGACGAATTGACCCTCACCAGACAGTATTTCTAATTGTAGGGTTAGCTTTTTTTCTGTGTTCTTATATAGGAATGTTTATTGGAAGTAAAAGTGCAGGTTTTGTAAATGCAAACGCATTTGGAATTATTCTGGGATTATTTTGTCTTGGGCTTATTGGCTTTTTAGTATGGAAGTACGATCCCTCATTTGGTTTTGTCAAGCAAGAACCTGCAACTTTATCTATTTTTGGTGTGTTTTTTCTACTTATAGGGATTGAATTAGGGGTTGCGGGCTTATCTCTTTGGTTTTCTATTTTTGGTTTTGTGTTTTTTGTTGGGGGTCTTGTTGTGGGATTTATGTTTATTTATCAGATAATCGTTCGCCATCGTAATCCACAATTTTTTGCATTAATTCCACTGATTCCTCTGCTTTTCATTGGTCTTTTTAAACTGATATAATAAGAGAAACTAAAATATAGGTGGCCGGTGAAATGAAGACAATGTATGATTTAAGACAATTTTTACAAAAGCATGGTGCTTTTATTTATACAGGGGATAGGATTGGGGATCTTGATCTCCTAGAGATGGAATTACGACAGTTATATGAGTGGGATTTAATCGACGTAATGACGCTCCAGCAAGGTTTGCTTATACTAAAAAAAGAAATGAGTGAATATCTAAAGGAGAATTCCTGATTGGTTGGACACACTATGCACTAGGGTGAGAAAAACATGAGTGTGTTATCATTAAGGAATTTGTGGAAAAAATCAGAGACATTTCAATTGAAAGATATTTCATTTTCCGTTTATGAGAGGGAATGGTTGCTCATTTCTGGTCCTGTTGGACAAGGAAAAGAAGTATTACAACAAATTATTCTAGGCTTTGACACGGATTGGGATGGAGAGGTACTTTTGTACGGTGAGAATATAAGGAATAGTCCTCCTCTTACTGAAAGGATTGCCTTTATTCCAACTTCAATCATCGATGAAAACAAGCCTCAAACGGTGTATGATTATTTGGCCTTACCTTTAAGACTACTGGGTTTAACGGAAGAAATTATCGCAGTGGAAATCCAAAAGGTGTCTACAAAATATTCCTTCTTTAATCATTTTGATAAACTAATTAAGGACTTGCCTTTTAGAGAGAAAGTTTTTGTTTCATTTCTAAGGGTTCTATTAAAAAAACCTTGCCTTTTAGTTATTGAGGAACCATTTTATGAACTCCCTGATAGCAAGAGGCGTCAAATTGTTGAAGTAATAAAAGAATTTTACCATCATTGGGAGGTTTGTCCTGTTGTTATTTTTAGTAGCTACATAAACGAGTGGCTACCATATACCCATCGTGTAGCAATTATCGAGAAACAAAAGCTACTTCAGATAGGGCAACCGAACTCCCTCATAAAAGATCCTAAGAGCCTTTTCGTAGCAAGATACATTTTAAGTGAGAATTTTACTCTATTAAAAGGAACTTTAGAGAACAATTATTTTACAACCAAGGGGTTTTCTTGTTCTCTATCTCAGGACTTAATTGGGGCTGGTAAGTTTTATGAGGGACAAGATGTTGTTATAGGGATACACGCATCTAGTTTTCAAGTACATGAGGGAAGTGGTACGAGTCCTGACGTATTGTTTAAGGTGCCAGTACATCTTGTAAAAGAGGGCGAAAACTTTGATAAGTTGTATTCTAATATTGGTATTCAACCCTTAGTTGCCCATGTGAAAAAAAGTGGTAAAATGAACGAAGGGGACGAAGTAAAATTAGGTATCTCTTTCAAGGATCTTTACTTCTTTGATGGGCATACAGAAAAAAGACTAATGTAGTGAGGTTGATATGAATGAGTAGTCAGTGGTTTGTAGGTGTTGATATTGGGGGAACAACGATTAAGCTAGCAATTATTGATACATATGGTGAGATTATTACCAAGTGGGAAATCCCAACGAATACAGAAGAGGAAGGCAAAAAGATTCCAGAAGAAATAAGCAGTGCGATCTTCTCTAAAATAGCAGAAATTGATGCGTCGAGAGAACAACTCGCAGGAATTGGTGTAGGGGCACCTGGATTTATTGATATGGAAACTGGTCTTATTTACCAGGCTGTTAATATTGGCTGGACAAACTTCCCTTTAAAAGATTTACTAGAAGCTGAAACAGGACTCCCAGTTGTTGTAGATAATGATGCCAACTTAGCTGCTCTCGGAGAAATGTGGCGTGGAGCTGGTGAGGGTGCTAGAAATTTACTAGCTGTAACTTTAGGTACAGGTGTCGGTGGAGGAGTGATTGCAAATGGTCAAATTCTACACGGCGTTAATGGAATGGCCGGAGAGATTGGTCATATTACTTCTATCGCTCAAGGTGGAGCACTTTGTAACTGTGGGAAAACAGGTTGCCTAGAAACAATTGCGTCCGCGACAGGCATTGCTCGAATTGCTACTGAAAAGCTACAGAATTACCCTGAAAGTGAACTGGCAAAGATCTTTAATCAAGTTGGCAAATTGACAGCTAAAGATGTTTTTGATAATGCGAAGAGTGAAGAGCCGCTCTCCTTAGAGGTTATTAACGAAATAAGCTTTTATTTGGGTTTAGCTATTGCTAATTTAGCAAATGCATTAAACCCAGAGAAAATTGTCCTTGGTGGAGGAGTCTCTAAAGCAGGGGATTTCTTACTCAATTCTATACAAAAACATTTTGAGACATTTGCTTTGCCGCGTGTTGTTGAAGGAGCAAACATTGCTATTGCTACACTAGGAAATGATGCTGGAGTAATTGGAGCTGTTTGGCTAGTTAAACAAAAAACAAACAAATAGGAATTACGATGGTTAAACTTTTGGAAGAGTTTAACCATCTTTTTTATTTAGTTCTTTATATTGTATAAATGAGTTTTCCAGATTATTTTGTTTGAGAGTATAGTGGAATAGTGGGATAATAAACTGATAGAGGAGGGTTTTCCTGTGAGAAGAATTTGTGCTTTTCTACTACTTATCTTCCTAATTAGCTGTAATCAGGGTGAGCCCGGGGCTTTACCTAGTAGCAATTTAAGCATAAAACCCTCTAAGTTATTGCCACTTTCAGGGACACCAGAATATTTGACTAAAGTAGAACAACTTCAAACTATTGGTTCTTCGATGTATAGTTTTGTAACCGTAAATGATTGGTATGATAATGAAACACTTCTTTACTTGACTGATGAAAATGGTCTTTCAAAAATAAATAAGTTCCATGTTTTTACAGGAGCGGAAGAAGATTTCTTTCAAATAGATCAACCAATTATTCATGTAAAGGCAAATACAGATCGATCTGTTTTCATGGTTGAAGTTGCAACCATGAAAGGCAATATTGAGATATTTTTTGTCGGGGTAGCTGGTGAGGTTTTATATAAACTGGACGTAGGAGATTACTACGAGGTTTATTGGAATCCTTTCGCTGATTATGAAGTGACAATTGCAACTATGCAGGACGATTTCTCTGTGCAAGTATTTCATGTAGATCTAAACAAAAAAACAGTTATAGATTTTGAACTCGATCACTACTATGTACAATGGGTCGCTAAGGATGAACTAGCGTTTTTAAAGTGGGACACATACTCCCTCAGTTTCTATGCACCGTTATTTCTGTTTGACATGAAGGAACAGCAAAAGACAAAGCTTTTAGATAATATTATTTCGTTTTTCTCGTTTGAAACTATGTTCTTTACCGTTTCCATAGAGAATAAGGATGTAACTCATTCTGACTATAATTTCTATCACTCTGAATCAAAAGAGCTGTTGTCAACTTTACAAATGCCTATTCTAAATACCTATTCTGAACAATGGTGGATACCCTTCCATGATTATGATAGCAACAGCAATACTTTCTATGTTCTTCAACCCCTAAATTATGGTGATTTATTTGATTACTCAGAGGGGTTTATGTTAATTTCATACCAAGTTGGGACAGAGAAAACAAGAGAAATAATTGCTTTAGATCAAAATTATCCAATAAAAGTTTCGCCAGACGGACGCTGGTTATTGTATGGATACCAGTTAGAGAATGTAGTAGATCTTCACAAAAAAAAGACACACTCTATCCTACATTGGTAGTAAAAAGATTGAAATTCACTAAATTTCTGTCATAATTAAAGGCAAGAGAATAACTAAATATTAAATGACTAGGGGTGCCGTTTTAGGCTGAGAAAAAGGTAATACTTTTACCCTTGAACCTGATTTGGATTATACCAGCGTAGGGAAGTCGATGATTTGCTAGTAACTAGCCGTAATCCGTCTTCTAGGGTTATGGCTTTTGTTTATTTTCAGTAGAATATTACGGGGGTTTGACAAATGAAAGAGTTTCGCTTATATGCAATAACAGGAGAAGAGTTTCATCAGGGGAGAGACTTAATTGAGGTTATGGAAGCGGCAATTATCGGCGGGGTTGATATTTTTCAACTTCGAGATAAATACAGTAGTAAAAAGATAGTATTAGAGAAAGCGAAAAGATTAAAGCAGTTATCAGAGAAATATAACGTACCCTTTATCGTAAATGATCATATTGATATTGCTTTAGCAGTCGATGCAGACGGTATTCATTTAGGTCAAGATGATCTGCCACTTCAAGAGGCTAGGAAGATCTTTGGAAAAGATAAGATAATTGGCATTTCAACTCATGCAATGTCAGAAGCGAGAGAAGCAGAGAGAGAGGGTGCTGATTATATAGGGGTAGGTCCCATTTTTCCTACAAAAAGCAAAGTCGATGTTGTTGATCCGGTGACAACGAATTATATTGAGGAAGTCGTTAAAGAGATTTCAATCCCATTTGTTGCTATTGGGGGAATAAAGCTTCACAACGTGGATCGAGTTTTAGAAGCTGGAGCTACAAGGATATGTGCAATAAGTGAAATCGTTGGGAGCTCAGATGTCACTAAGACTTGTCAAGAATTTATTAGGAAAATTGAAACGAGGAGGTAACAACATTGTTTTTGTACATTAACGGAGAAAAAACTGAAATAAATGTAGAAACTTTAGCTGAAGTTGTTTCTCATTTTAAGCTAGATGAGCAGCTTGTCGTAACGGAAGTAAACGGCCAAATTATCGCTTCAGAAGAGCGATCTTTAACTATATTAGCAGAAGGAATGAAGATTGAAATTGTCCAATTTGTTGGGGGTGGCTGATCGTTCTTTGAAAATACATGAACAAAGTTTGGAGGAACAGTTGATATGACGATAGCAAAAGCATTAACAATTGCCGGCTCTGATTGTGGTGGCGGAGCTGGAATTCAGGCAGATTTAAAAACATTTCAAGAGCGCGATGTATTTGGAATGAGTGTAATTACTGTTTTAACAGCTCAAAACACTTTGGGAGTTCACGGAGTCTTTCCTCAAACCCTTGAAGCCATTGCTGCACAAATAGACGCAGTTTTTCAAGATATCGGTACAGATGCTGTAAAAACTGGCATGCTTTTTTCAGAAGAAATTGTTAACCTAGTGGTAGAAAAACTAAAACATTATGAAGCCAGGAATATCGTTGTAGATCCTGTTATGATTGCAAAAGGTGGGGCACCACTTTTACAGAAGCAAGCAATGGAAACAGTGAAAACAAGCCTACTACCAATTGCTACAGTGATTACTCCAAATCTACCAGAAGCTTGTGAAATTCTAGGTCTAGAAACGATTACAACTGTAGAAGAAATGGAGCTTGCAGCGAAGAAGCTTCAAGAGCTTGGGCCTAAATATGTAGTGTTGAAGGGTGGCCACTTGGAAGGTAGCAATGAAGCTATTGATATCCTTTATGACGGAGAAGAATTTGGTTACTTTAAGACGGACCGAATCAATACCATACATACGCATGGAACTGGGTGTACATTTGCAGCAGCCATTACAGCTGAACTTGCAAAAGGAGCTTCAATTCATGAAGCAGTTCGTACTGCGAAGCAATTTATTCAAGCTGCCATTAAACATTCGCTTTGTATCGGGAAAGGAATTGGACCGACAAAGCATAGTGCACATCGTTTAAACTAGGTGATAGGGATTGTTTAAAGTAAAGACGCTTTAAGCAATCCTTTTGTTTTTTACATCTATATAAATACATGCTATCCTATAAGATAAATATATAAATATGAGGAGAGTATCTTGTGAATAAATTTGTGTTTTTCCTACCAGTAGGAGTAATGATTTTATTATTTTACTTGGGCTATCATTATATTAACAATACTGATGCCGCGACAAATGAATCACTTCAGCACGATATCATTGTCACCTTAGAGACTAATCGAGATGGTGAAACTGTTACTATTACCGGGAAATGGGATTGGACACAAATGCCTGTAGACGGCTTAGTGGGGAATGACTACATAACAATCTCTTTACAAGATGAAGATGGTAGCTTTCTTCTACCAGAACACATCTATTCAACTGAAATTAACCTACTTAAAGGAAACCAGGTATTGAAAACCTCAGAGGGTGAAGTAAATCAGCAAGGCGTCGTGTTTACTTTCCCGAATGACATTATCGACCATGAGAGTTATGGAAATCGTGGAGAGATAATAGTAGTTGCCCAGGCTCAAGAAAACCAAACCTATCTCGCTACTCTTTCCTATGTTCACACATGGCTTGATCATGAACTATTGGCGTTCAACAGATTGTACTCATTAGAGACAGGTCTTCAAGATATACTAACGAATAAGTATTGGGTGATTAATCGACTTACACAATACTAATAGGGGGCGTGAGTGTCGTATTGGTTAGAGGAATGTCCTATCAAAACGGAATTTTCTTTATGGGTAAGACATATATAGCATGTGCTTATAATGACCAGGGAAAAGTCGTTGAGTGGGTCAAACCAATTGATAGCAGGTCGCTTTTACAGGCGAGTAAGCAAGTCATTTTTGCTATGCCATCTTGGTTTAAACTTGTCTCAGTCATTTATTTTGCAGTGATTTTTCTGCCGAAACTTCTGCTTATCTCAGGAGCGAATCTAGCTTGGTCAGGTCTTCCCTATTACTTTCTATTTTACTATATTTTTGGTACTCATTTTATTTTTCCTAAAGAATTGCGGAAATATCATGGAGCTGAGCACAAGGTATTTAGCTTTCAGGGAGTAAAGGCAATGTACCGTGCTAGGGAAATTAAAAAAGCGAAGATTACAAATCGTTATTGTTCGACAAATTTAGTTGTTGTGTACTTTAGTATGGTCATCTGCTTAACAATCATAGGGATATTCTTTGTTCCTTTTACCGATGCACTTTCGTTAGCTTCTTACAGTTCAATACTATTCGCACCAATCATAAATGGAGCACTTAACCATAAGTTGTTACGCTTTATTCGTTTATATGTATTACGTGTGTCATATTTTTTACAAGAGAGAATTACAACAACCGAACCTGATGATTTTCATATTCGGACAGCGATTAGAGCATATCGAAGACTTGCTCTTAAAGAGTTTCCAAGTGAATTAAGAGATAAAATACAACCTATCAAGGAGGAAAAGAGAATGGCAATTGTCGATGTTACAATTATCCCAATTGGAACAGAAAACCCTAGCGTAAGTGACTACGTTGTGGAAATTCATAAAGTTTTGGAAAACTATCAAGAGAAAATTAACTATCAGCTTACCCCAATGAGTACGATCATTGAGGGGGAGTTACCTGTGTTATTTGAGGTTATTCAAGCAATCCATGAAGTACCTTTCTCTAAAGGAGTCCAAAGAGTGGCAACAAACATTCGTATTGATGAGCGGCGTGATAAAGAGCAAACGATGGCTAAAAAGTTGAAAAGTGTCGAGGATAAGCTGAAAAAAGAGGAATAAAAAAAGAGGCTGTAGGCCTCTTTTTTTATGCGCTTGTTGTGAATGAAGATAGAATTGTCATGACAGAAAACCATCCGAATACAGCAAACGATAGGAATGCAAATGCTGCTCCAAAAAGGTTTTTACGACGGAATTCACGAAGAATACCAAAACCACTTAGAATAGCTACTAACAGTGTAATAATAGCTAGAACCATCCTGCAAAACCTCCTTAATCAACTATGTAATGTATTTGTTAAAATTTTTACCTAATTATAAGTACACTATATTATTCTAATTGTTTTCAGACTGTTTGTCGAGTGGTACTTTGAATTATCGGATTGAAAATATCTTTATGGATAAAATACTACAATAATTTTGTAGGCATCAGCAATCCCTTGAATTAAATCTTGATGATACCGTTCAACAAAATAGTAAGTTTGATTTTTTAAAGTATCGCTTGCAACCAAATGCTCATCCATTTGTTCTACTGCAGCATGGATGTCTCTTTCATTATTTCCTGAAACAGTAAAAGGTATGACTAATTCTTCATAAAGATAATGATTTCCATTAGTAGAAATAAATCCGAAATCGGTAAAAGTACTCTTAGTGGTTGCACGTTCGAGCATATAAATAGTAAAGCTCGTTTCAAATAACTGATGTTCTTCCAACAGACTTATTAACTCATGTTTTTCTTGACTTGTACTGACAACAATTCCATATTGATAGAAATCAAATGCTTTTTTCTGCAAGTATGTTTCAATATCACGATATTGTTCAACAATTTCTTTTGTTTCGTTCACGAGTTCAACGCCAGTATATTTGTTCATGTACCCTCCATTAAATTACTATTTTTTGAAAGCTTGTTTAGTTAAGTGTAAAATAAAGACAACGATAATGTAAAGGAGAAGATGTAAATGAAATGGGAACAAATCCCGCTAGGACCGTTACAAACAAATGCTTATGTATTATATAGTGAGGATAGTAAGGAAGCAGTCATCTTCGACCCGGGTGGTGAAGGTGAGAAATTAAATAACTGGTTGAGATCTGAAGGGTTACAACCCTTGGCAATCTTATTAACCCATGCACATTTTGATCATATTGGTGCTGTTGATGAGGTGCGGGAAAAATGGGAAATCCCAGTATATATACATAAAAAAGAAGGCAGTTGGTTAACAGATCCAAAAAAAAATGGTTCGGCCTTATTTATGGGGGGAAAAGCGATTAAAGCAAGTGATGCAGATTATTTAATTAAGGAAGAAGGTCAATTGGAAATCGGCCCATTTATGTTTGAAGTACTAGAAACTCCTGGGCACTCTCCAGGAAGTGTTTCTTACTACTATCAAAAATTAGGGATTGTCTTTTCTGGTGATGCATTATTTGCAGGAGGAATTGGTAGAACAGATTTACCTGGTGGGAGCTATGATACACTAATGAAAAGTATTAATTCAAAACTAATGGAATTGCCAGAGAATACAGTAGTGGCAAGTGGACATGGTCCATTAACCAGAATTGGAATTGAAATGGACTCAAATCCATTTCTAACCGGAATCTAATTAATAATTTTGGTAAATCGTGGAACACTATGTAAAACAAGGAGGGGTATGTTTGAATAGTGTTTCTACTTTTTTATTATTTCAAAATCTTTTTGGTTTATCAATGAATGCTTGGATATTAATCATCGTCATGGTTAGTCTTTCTGGAGCTGCTACGTTTATCTTTATTGGGGCAAAAAATAGCGGTCAATTTAAGGATGTTGAAGGAATAAAATACCGAATGTTAGTTGAAGAAGATGACGAGTTTGAGCTGTATGATTAATTTGGTGTAGCAAAAAAAAGGAGGTTGACTCTACGGGAGCCAACCTCAAATGGGGAGTTAATCTTAGTTATCATAAATGAACTTTTGAGGGGAGGGGGAACTCCCGAAGATCATTGCTAACTTACAAATTTATTATATAATCATATAAACAACATGTCAATAGTGTTAACTTAGATTTTTTCATGAATGGGGGAGGTCAGTTTGAAAGAGTTTGTGACTCGTGCAATACAAAAGAAAGAAGAAAAAATGATTAGTTACGCTGAATATATAAACCTTGTTTTATACGATTCTACTGAAGGGTATTATATGAAGGATCGTATAAAGCTTGGAGTGGATGGAGATTTTTATACGAGTAGCGGAGTTCATGAGGTCTTTGGAAGAGTGTTTGCCCACCTATTCTATGACTTAATTCAGAGGGAAGGCTTACCCTATAGGATTTGCGAATTCGGTGGAGGCGATGGTAGGTTTGCAAAGGCCGTTCTTGATGAATCGGAGCGTATCACTGATCAACAACTGGAATATGTCATCATTGAAACGAGTCCTTTTCATCGAGGAGAACAAAGAAGATTTCTTGATAAAAAATTATACAATCAGTTTGCTAGTTTAAAAGAATATGAGAAGTATGTAGATAATTTTGAGGGGATAATCTTTTCAAATGAGTTGCTTGATGCTTTTCCAGTCCATGTAGTTGAGAAGGTCGAAAATGACTTATATGAGGTGTTTGTAACTGTGGATGAATCAGGTAACCTCGTTGAAAAAAAGATGAAATGTAGTAACAAAGACATCAAGAATTGGCTCCTGAACTATGGTCCAAAATTAAATCATCAACAAAGAATAGAAGTACCCATTTACATGAATACCTGGTTAAAAGAAATTAATACTTTTATGAAAAAGGGTTTTTTACTTACTATAGATTATGGCTATACGAGAGAAGAGTGGATGTATCCACAAAGAAGAGCTGGAAGTCTCCGAGGCTATTACAAGCACCAAATGATCACAAATCCACTAATGCATCCGGCTGAAATGGATTTAACCACCCATATCCATCTCGATGCTTATGAAGATATTGTAACTCAGCTTGGCTTTGAAAAAGTTGAGAGTCTGACGCAAAATCGCTTTTTGTTAAAGATTGGTCTTTTAAAATTTTTACAGGAAAACTTCGATCCAAATCCATTTTCAGAAAAGAGTAAGCGTAATCGGGCGGTACAATCGCTATTAAGTGATACAGGAATGAGCGCAGCTTTTCACGTATTTCTTCACGGTAAAAATATTGATTATCCAAGGTCCTATAAGTTTCTTCATGATGATCCTTATCAGACTTAGTAAAAGCAAAAGAATGGGGGCGAGCTCAACATGTATTTCGTTGAAAGTCTATACTCCCTAAAATACAAAAAAGGCGACCTTTATAGATCGCCTTTTGATCGTTTCTTAGTGTCCGCCGATACCTGGTACCATTATGAAGGTCGCATAATACGTAAATCCAACAAAAAACAATGTCAGGAAAGCACCAAAAATGTATAAGTACATACGCTCTGATAGATTTAAGTAACTTAATGCTAAAAATGCTCCAGTAATCCCGAAGAAAAGGATTGCTGTACTATGCATATCACCAACCATAAATAAAACTGCAAAGATACCTGTCCAGAAACTCATAACACGATACATACGTTCCACGTTAATCCCCCCTTTATTATGTATAGGATATACACATTTAAACAAAATAGTCATTATTTAAATGTGTATGAGAAGATAATATCAAATATATTATATACATAGGAAAACAAGTTGTAAATGTTAAGGTAGGATTAATGTTCTATAGGCACAAAAACTATATTGGTGTTTATCGGCCATAGCATTCGTTTTATCTAAGTTAATTTCACCAAAGAAGAAATCAAAAAATCCGTTAATAAGTGCTTGGTGCATTTTACAAATTGGTACACGGTCAGGAACTACCTCTTTAAAGGTGCAGTTATAAACTCTGAAGTTGACTTCATGAGTCTCTTTATCGTAGTGCATTTCAGGGTTTAAGCCTTGTTGAAGTGCAACTGTTTTTATGTGATTTAATTTATCTTCATTTGTCATTGTTTTAAGATTAAGGTCAAGATACTGAGCATACGTACGGGAATTTTCATACCCGAACTTTCTGCCAGTTTCCATCAAAGCCTTCTCACCAACAGCTCCTAAGCTAAGCAGTGTATCAATCGCAATTTCAGACAGTTTCTGATAATCACGATAAGGGAATTGAAGACTAACTACCTCATCGGAAATACGGTAAAATCTACTTGGTCTGCCGCCTTTTCCTGTCTTTTTAGTTTCCGAAATTAACATACTAACATCTTCTAGTTTTGTTAAGTGGAGTCGCGCAACGTTTGCGTGAATTTCGAAAGCATCAGCAATTTCTTGCACCGTTACATCACGATGTTGTTTTGATACATATTGATATATAGAAAATCTAGTTGGATCTGATAGGACACCAGTAATTTTTAATGTTTGTTGTTCCATCTCTATTTCACTCCCCGTGTGTTTCTTCCCTCATTATATTATAAATAAAAGCATTTACAATTTAATTATGTGGTTAAAGTTAGAAATTTATTTGAACATTTTATGAACGTTTTGGGAGCTTTTGAAAAAGGAAAAAGAACTGCGGGTAGCCACAGTTCTTTTAAAAATATAGATAATTGCAATGGCTGGGATAGAAGGATTCGAACCTTCGAATGACGGAGTCAAAGTCCGGTGCCTTACCACTTGGCTATATCCCATCAACTGATTACATTTAATAGTATGGCGTAATATCTAAAAAATATTCATAAAAAAGAGGAAAAAATTATGTCTATGTCGAATAGTAGTCATTGAAATCCTCCAAATTCCTCTACATGACTACATGAAAATAATAAAGGAAGGTGCAAACATGACTATCATTGAGCTCAAAGGTCATGAAATCATATCAAGTGCCGTTCAACGAAAAGCTTCCGACATTCATATCATCCCCACATCTAACTATTCAATCGTTCAATTCAAAATTAACAACTCTTTAATCAATTACCAAACATTCTCAAACAGTGATGCTGAAAAACTTATTTCACAATTTAAATTCCGTTCCAAGATGGATATTGGAGAACGGAGAAGACCGCAAAACGGTTCGTTAAATCTGGAGGTAAATAACCTTAAAGTCAACTTACGTCTTTCAACTCTTCCAAGTACTCCTCATGAAAGTTTAGCCATTCGCATTCTACCGCAGGATGAAACTACCTTACTAAATCGCCTTTCCCTCTTCTCAAAACAAACAGCCAAATTGCAATTATTGATGAAAAAAGCATATGGATTATTGTTGGTATCAGGTCCAACTGGTTCTGGGAAAACAACAACCATGTACTCGTTACTCTCTGATCCATGCTTAAAGGGAAGAAGAATTATCACCATTGAAGACCCAATTGAAAAAAAGACTGACTCCTTTATTCAAGTAGAAATCAACGAAAAAGCAGGTGTGACATATTCAGAAGCTCTAAAAGCAACGTTACGACATGATCCTGATGTTATTATGATTGGCGAGATACGTGATGAGAAAACGGCGAAAATTGCAATTCGGGCTGCACTAACTGGTCATTTGGTTATAAGTACTATCCATGCGAGCGATAGTGTAGGGTGCATTTCGAGGCTAAGAGAGTATGGAATAGCTGAGATTGACTTGAAGGAGGCAATCATCGGCTTGGTATCACAGAGACTTCTAACTTTAAAATGTCCTTTTTGTGAACAGCGCTGCTCAAATTTCTGTCTCTTACATCGGAAACACAATCGATTAGCCGTTTATGAGATTTTATCAGACAGTGCTCTACGAGACGTACTAAATCATAACTGTGATGCTAGCTATGAAACATTGCCAAAAGCAATTAGGAAGAGTATTGCTCTAGGCTATACCGATGTCTCTGAATACGAGAGGTGGCTATGTTAATGGGTAAAAAACATAACTGGTCGACTCATCAGAAAGCAGAACTATTAATACGAATCGGCACTCTCCTTGAACAGGGATATACAATTACCGAAGGGATTAGTTTATTAATCAAATATCAAAAAGATCACCATAAGCCGTTATTGACAGAGATGCTCTCCCGCCTCCACAATGGACAAACTGTTAGTGAGGCCCTTGAGGTATTAGACTTGCCACAGCATATCATTGGTTTCGTATTTCTAGCGGAACATTATGGTAGCTTGCCAAACGGTTTAATTGACGGAGGAAAGTTACTGAAGAAAACACAAGAGATGAAAGATAAACTTCAAAAATTAGTTAAGTACCCAATCTTTTTATTGTGGATGCTGGCAATATTTATGGTTGTGATGTATCTATACTTATTTCCTCAGTTCCTGCAGTTATTTGCAACAATGGATACAGAGTTGCCATGGATCACACTTGTTTTCCTTCAAATGATTGAGTATTCACCTCGATTTATTCTTATCCTAGTGGCTTCACTTTCCTTGCTTTCTTTTTATTATTTATTCCATTTCCGAAACAAAACAGCCTTTGAAAGAGCAAAGTATTATTGCTCCACTCCAATAATAGGAGGTTATTATCAACTTTTTATTACCTACATGTTTTCTACAAACCTAAGCTACCTAATAAAACATGGTATCTCCATTTATGATGCGTTAGTTGTTTTTAGAAGGGTTGTTGGCCTTGGGTATATAAGTAAACAAGCAGAAATGCTAATAGAACGATTAGAGGCTGGTGAACAATTACAAAATGTAATAATCAACGAAAGTCTTTATCTTGATGGCTTAGGTTATATCATTGATCATGGCCAATCGAATAGTCGTCTTGACGAGGAGTTGGCACATTATAGTCAATGGCTTTTCTTAGAACTAGAAGATAAATTGAAAAAGTTACTAGCAATTGTTCAACCAGTCATGTTTTTAGTAATTGGTCTAATTGTATTGTTCATGTTCGCTGCGATTATGTTACCAATATTTTCATTAATAGAGGGCTTTTAATGAAAAAAGTGTTCGCAGTTAGTCTACGAACACAGCAATGCTATTTGGTTAATAAAGTTTGAATAGTAACAAAGTGATATCCTTCTGCCCGAAGTTCATCTATAATACGCGGTAAAGCTTCAACAGTGCCATCTAAAAGTCTGGCATCCTGTCGGTGCGGTTCAAAATTATGTTGTAAGATAATTCCTCCTGGAGAAATGTCTCGAAGAACAATTGATACGATTTCATTACCTGATAACCCACTCCAATCCAGTGTGTCGACGGTCCATCCGATTGTCCTCATTCCCATTCCTTCAAGCAATAAAGCATCAGCTTTTGTAACAGCTCCATAAGGGGCCCTAAATAAATCGGACCTTCGGCCAACAGTTTTTTCAATGATGTTTTGGGTTGTTTGAATTTCTTCAATGACCTGTTGTGTCATGACCCTTGGGAGATTTGGATGACTCCAAGTATGGTTCCCAATTGCATGACCTTCGTTAACTATTCTCTGCAAGACTTTAGGATAGCGTTCCACCTGGTTTCCCAATACAAAAAATGTCGCCCGAACGTTTTTTTCTTTTAAAATATCAAGTATTTGTGGAGTGTAATGAGGATCAGGGCCATCGTCAAATGTTAGTGCAATTCGTTTATGTTCAGGACTTCCTCTTCTTACAAATCCATGTGGGGAACGAATATTTGATGATATTTCTGTTCTTCTTAGTTGCGGGCTATAGGCGACACTCATCCCGAATTTACTTGCGATATCTACTAAGGGTACGTAAATATCACCATCAATCTCAATTGTATTTGTTACTAAAGGAAACCTAACCCACTTTTTGACTTTACTAATATAATCATCGGAGAATTTTTTGTTTATTGGAAGAGCAAAAAGTTTTTCTTCAAATGAAAGTACAACTGATTGGTATTGATGGTTACGGTTTACGCTTACACCTGTATGTTTTAAAAATAGTGCAGGTACTAAGAGATGACCGTTCCTCATTAGATATTTCGTTTTATGAGGCCTACCATCAACGATAATTTCAGCTTCGGGCAGAGAGGACTCTTCAGCTTGTATGTTGTTAATAGATAAGAAAATTGCCAAAACTGATATTACAATGATTACTATATGTTTTTTCATAACAGACACTCATTTCTCATTTTATACAATTTTTTCTCGTTCAATAGTAAGTAGTATAAGCGAAAGTGTGTGTAACCATACAGAAAACTATTGACACTGATAATCATTATCATTTATTATTGAGGTAACGAATCAATAGCGATAGGAGAGAGAGTATCATGACATCTTTATTAATAGTTGGGGCCGATCATCTAGGGACAATTCCGCAAAAACTAGAGGAATTAGGATTTTCGAAAGTCACTCATTTGTGTGGGAGAAAAGTACAAATGGTGAAACGCGAAATACCTGAAAATATAGACTCAATTCTTGTTTTAACAGATTATATTAACCATAATCTTGCCAAGGCGCTTAAGAAAAAAGCTCAAGATCAATCCGTTCCTGTCTATTATGCAAAACGTTCATGGTGTTCGATATACCAAGCATTATCAAAATGTGAGCTGTTATGTCCTGTACATAATGAATGCAAACAAACGACAATAACTCATTAAGCATGAAAAAAGCAAGTTGTATGTTAACAACTTGCTTTTATGTGGTCACTTTTTCAAAACTGTGAAACCTAGTTCCTTGATAAGTTAATTTTCCTATATCACCTTCAGATACTTGATAAAATTCCTTCTTAGTTAACTGGAACTCTTGAGGTTGGGAATTACTAATTTCAAAGGTTGCAAAGTAGTCAGTGGGTGTAGGCTGATTGTCTTTAAGATTATGATATTGTCTTATTTTCTTTGTTCGCATTGATATTACTCGACTATTAATAGTCAGGATTGGTTGCTTGTTATTTTGCGACCATTCCCTAGTTCCCTTAATGATTTTAAATGCTACTACAACAACTACGATAAAAAGTAGTAGAGGGAAGATACTGCTCTCAACAAAAAACGCCTCTATCAATTCTAGGACCTCCTATTATCTAACATTCTTTCTATACTATACCGTGTTATGTGTGTGATTTTCAATTGAGATATTATCGTATCGTAAGGGCGAAAAAAGCAGTATAAAGAATCAAAAAAATCTTCACTGAAGCAGGAATTTTGTTGAGCTATGTCAAATAGTAATTACGAAGACCAATTTCTCCAATTCTCCGGTAGAAAGAGGGTGACTTTTTAAAATCCCCAGTAACCTTAATCTCTAAATCTCACCTTATAATCAAGCCAAATGAACTGTTCTCAATAAACTATTTATTGAGAGGTGCCAAATGAAAAAACTTAGCTACGTGAAAAACGAACTAGCATTTACCCTCATTGAAATGATGATCGTTCTTATGATTATTTCAATTCTTCTACTAATTGCAATCCCAAATATGACTAACAATAATGAAGTTGCCAGTAAGCGTGGTTGTGATGCTACGATCCAATTACTCCAAGCACAAGTTGGGGCTTATTATGTGGAAAAACAAAAGTATCCTGAAGGATTAAATGATTTAACCGTCGGAGAAAAACCTTACACAAATAGAATTACTTGTCCTGATGGAAAAGAGTTAGTCTTGGATACCAATAAAAAAGTAGTTCTAAAACCCCAATGAAATTTCACAATCAAAAAGGTCATACACTCCTTGAAATGTCCCTAGTGCTGTTTATCATTGCCATTGTTTCTTCTATTTCTTTAATTAATATGAATGCAACCGTCGATGCTACTATTCGAAACCAATTTGTCTATCAACTTCAACAGGACTTATATTACGCTCAGCAAACTGCGATAAATAAGCAAGCACCTACAACAGTTATATTCTACAATGGTACAAAAGAGTACAGGGTTCTCCTAGAAGGTAAAGTTATCCTCAGAAGAGAATTTCCCAATGTCGATACTAGGTTTATACAAGGATCACTTCTCCTAAGCGATATTACCTTTCTTTCGAATGGTAATAACAGGAAATCCGGGAGTTTAACGTTCACAATTGGTGAATCGCGCTATCGATTAGTACTGTTGTTAGGAAGGGGAAGGTTTTATATTGAACAATTGTAGAGGTTTTTCTTTAATCGAGGTAATAACATCTTTAATGGTACTATCGCTTACAACACTGACGATTGTTCCCGCCATCAATCAAGTCTATGAAGAACGAATGGCAGTTCAACAAGAAAAACAAGCACTCCTTTTATTAGAGAATGCAGTCACGAATTGGGCGTATGAAACAAGTTTTCATTTTGACGAAGAAATAGTTGAGTTCCAAACCAAGTATTCTATGTCTTATCAGTACGATTCAGTTGTTCAGGAATTTCTTGTATGTGTCGATTGGATTGGAAGGAACCATCGTTCTTATGTGAGGTGTGCAACCGCTAAAAGATGAAACAAAGCCAAGGTTTTACCTTAATAGAAGTACTTATAGCTTTTTCAATTTTGTTATTAATTACCTCAGTTCTTCCCCAAGCAATTAAGGTCCTTCGTTTTGAGCCAAGGATCCTCCACCATATGGAAACATCGTTATTTTTCCAGCAATTAGACCTTGATGTCCAACAGTCTTCTAAAATTCATATTCAAAATAACGTCATTTATTTACAGCAAAACAATCAAGAGGAAGTGACGTATGCGTTCTTTCAAAATCGCATAAGAAGGCAAGTAAATCATCGGGGGCAGGAGTTTGTCCTCCAAAATATTGCTGCTATTAAATTTACGATGTGGAAAAATGGAATTGATGTGGTAGTAACAGATATCTATAACCAAGTTCACCAGAAGAGAATTACACATCGACTCCCATTAGAGGCGATGCATGATGGATAACGAAAAAGGGTTTGTTTTGCCTACAACACTAGTGATTTTACTATTATTATTCTCTTTTTTAACATTTCAAATTAGTCAATATACAATCGAAAAACAGTTACTAAAGGATGAAGTGGAGCTTTTTACAGCAGAACGATTATTACAAAAAGGGATTGTAGATGTGATCAAGTTACTTAAAAGTGATAAACGTGAGCTGATCTCAGGTACTCTTTTCTACAATGAAGGCGAAATAACGTTTATTGTCAAAAATGAACAAAGTGAAGTAAAATCAATTCATATAGTTAGTAAAACAACTCAAGCGCAATCAAAACAGATAACTTTTTATTATGATATGAAAAATGAGACTGTTCTACCGTGGTCAAAGGAGCGTTAAGGTGAATAACAAAAGGCACATTATTCTAACTGGATTTATGGGAGCAGGAAAAACAACTGTAGGGAGAATGTTATCCAAACAACTTAGTATCCCTGTCATTGATACCGATCACTGGGTTGAGGACAATCAGCAAAAAAGCATTAAGGACATCTTTCAAGAGAACGGTGAAGAGTTTTTTCGGGCTCTTGAAACAGAAGCCCTAAAAGAACTATGTATGAATTCAAGAAACATCATTACAACTGGTGGAGGAATTGTTCTTCGTCATGAAAACCGTCAGTTAATGAAGGACCATGGATTTGTTGTCTTTCTATACTGTGATCTTGAAGAAACCACGAGGAGGTTAGCTGAAGATCAAAGCAGACCATTGTTCAAAGCGGATATTTCAGCAAATAAGATTAGATTTGAAGAAAGACTTCCCTTTTATCAAGAAGCTGATAAAACGATTAATACTACAAAGAAATCAGTAGATGAGATTGTAACGGAAATTATCGCTAGCCTAGAATAGCTTACTTTCTCTTTGGTAATAATAAGGGTAAAAACTAAGCTGGTGAGCCTAAATGAAAACAAATGATTATGTAAAATATGTGACTCAACAATTCGTTAGTTATGTAGATACACCAAGCGAAAAACGCAAGGCAATGAAAGAAGAAAGAAGGGCAAGTAAACCACCTTTTGCTTATCGATGGTTTGGTCTCATACCATTTGCCCTTGCTCAAGCTTTTAAGCAAAAAAGAAAGTGATTGATAGAGAGAAAATGACTCAACCTAGTTTAGTTGAGTCATTTTTTCTTGAAATAAGTGGTAAGGGTTGTAAATTGATATTAATGACTATTCAAGTAAAAAAGTCCACCATTAATAATATTGATAGTAATCCTTGGTTCATATTGATCTCTCAAAGCTTCAATTTCTAGAAAATAACTCTCAGGTTTTTCTTCCATTTCCTCATAAAAATTCTCTAGTAGACGTAAATCTTTTTCCCATCGGTGCTGTGCATCCTCAGCCCATTGGTGATCGTCCTCTGCTATCATTGAACGTATCGTATTCTCTAAGCGAGCTAACCCACTTTTGGGTGTAATTAGTGGTGACAAAGTAAAACAAAAATCTGGTATTTTAGGAGTTAGTGATTTTGTTAATAACAAATCGTGAAACTGACTTTTTATTTCTCCCGTAATTAGATTTAGACCTAAGGAGAGAAGCTTGTCTTTCTTTCGGTCACACTGGTATGAAACTTTTGCGTTCAAACAAAGCCAAGGGTGAAGGGAAGTTGAATTTATCCTTTTATTGACTGTCACTTGTTCAAAAAGTCGAATGTACGCACCTAACTGTTGAACAGATTGAAATATTTGATGCAATCGAGGGGAACCAAAATGAATCTGTTCTCCTTTTTTATCATCACCACATTTGTCCGGATCTGTAATTAATGTCATTTGCATCGGGTTAGGCGTCCCGCCTGTTTTCTCTAGATAGTGCCAGTAGAAAGGTCGATTCATTAATAGTTTATCTAGATCAATAGAGAGCTGAACGTGGAGATACCCCTGACTATTTTCAAGAATGGGACTTTCATTCGCAGTGAAATATCTTTCTAGAAAATTATGAATGTCCTGCTGCTGCATCTTCTTGAGTCGCTCCCTCGCTTAATTTTATTAGTTCACTTAGATGATTCATTTTTACTTTAATTTCTCCGTCGCTCTTCGAGTTCACAAGGATATCAGAGATGTGTTCTTCAATGTTGGTTAACTCGAGTCTCGTCAGTATATCATCTAACTCGCCAATGACTCGCTCGAATAGATGAATTTTATCATAAAGAAGTGACAGGATATGCTGCTCTACTGTATTTTCAGTAGCAAAGTTGTAAATATGAACATCCTCCTCTTGACCAAGACGATGTATCCTTCCAATTCTCTGCTCAATCCGCATTGGATTCCAGGGTAAATCATAGTTAATGATATGGTGACAAAACTGTAGATTGATTCCTTCACCGCCTGCTTCAGTTGCAATGAGCACTTGGGCACGGTCTTTAAATAGTTGCTTCATCCAGTCTTTCTTACCACGCTTAAAGCCACCGCGAAATGGCACAGAGCTAATTCCATGCTGGTTTAGGAACCATTGCAGGTACAGTTGAGTCGCACGATACTCAGTAAAGATAATTACTTTATCATTAATCTGTTTGATAATTTCTAACGCTTTTTCAGCCTTTGAGTTGGTTTTCACTTGTTCAATTTTGTTAAATAAAAATTGAATTTGCTCGATAACTTCAGGTGTTTGGGTTAACTTTTCAGCCATGTTTTTCAAAGTGACGAAGGCTGCTTCGCGGCTACTACAAACTTCTCTTTGTAAGGTTAAAAGTGAGAAGTGATTTTTAATAATAGCTTCATCATTTGTTGAAAAGTTCTTTAAAGCGGTAACTGCGTCGTATAATTCTTTTTCTTCTTTTGATAATGGAATCGTGATGGTATTTACTACGCGTTTCGTCCATTCAATTCCCGTATCTTCCCTGCGGTTTCTCACCATAACCTTATTGACCAATTCTCTTAGCTTTTCATCATTTTTAGGTGAGCGACTATCTGAGCGGAAATCGTTATCAAAACTTGCCTCATCACCTAAATGACCAGGTTTTAGAAGAGAGACAAGGTTGAAAATCTCTTCTAGTCTGTTCTGAACTGGCGTTGCAGTTAAGAGCAAGCAGAACTTTTTCTTCAAACTCTGGATAAATTCGTAGTTTTTTGTTTTCTTATTTTTAAGTTTGTGAGCTTCATCAATGATAATTAAGTCATAATTTTGTTTCAATACGATGTCACGGTGAGGGTTTCGTTTGGCTGTATCAATGGAAGCCACAACAACATCACATTGTTCCCAGACATAGGTTTTTCGCTGAGGAACCGCAGGGATGTAAAATTTCTGATTTAATTCTTGTGCCCATTGAGAAACAAGGGAAGCAGGGACTAAAATTAAGGCTTTTTTTACTAGTCCACGAATCATGTATTCTTTTAGGATTAAACCAGCTTCAATGGTTTTACCAAGCCCTACCTCATCAGCCAAGATTGCTTTTCCGTTCATTTCTTCAATTACTTTTTCTGCAACCTCTAACTGATGTGGAAAAATAGTTAAGTTAGGAAGGTGTGTAGGTGCGACAAGTCCAGAAAATTCATTGATTGATAATTTATTTTCGGCTTCTATGGCGAGCTTATATAACTCCCAGCTTGACCAAGGACCGTCATCTTCCATCTTTTTTAATAACCCTTCTTGCCATGAAGAATCAAAATTAATGGTAATATTCATGGACACCAATCCTTTCTAAAAATAATGATTGCCAGTAATCTGAGGTAGTGATAGGATAGATATTGGGTTCTTTTTCACAAAGTCGTCATATTGTTTAGTATTGACAAAAAATGTGAAGATCAATCGGAAAATATCATATCTGCGAATGAGAACATGGGGAGAGACTGTAATCTATAGTTATAGAGGAAGCTTTTACCTAGCTTCGCTACAGCGCCGAAGGAGCAAACGTTTATGTGAATCTCTCAGGCAAAAAGACTCTTGTTTGACGCAACTCTGGAGAGCGTCTTTGATCAATTCTGATCATAGGACCACCCACGGGGAAAATTCCTAGTTTTTGGAATAAACTTTCTGGTTTAAGGACAGAGAAATACACACACTGTGTATTTCTCTGTCCTTTTTTACTGTTTTATCATACAGTTGTCTCAAATTGAGTCATATTTTCACCAAGAAAGTACCAGAGTTATAGGAGTAAATACTTAAAGTTAAAAGAAACTAAATCTAAATGAGAAAAATGGAGGTTATTTCATGAGTTTAAAACGAACACCGCTTTTTGACATTTACAATGAGTTTGGTGGAAAGACAATCGACTTTGGCGGTTGGGACCTTCCTGTACAATTTAGTAGTATTAAAGAAGAGCATGAAGCTGTAAGAGAAAGAGCAGGCCTTTTTGATGTATCACATATGGGTGAGTTTACTGTTAAAGGAGACGCAGCTGAGCAATACTTGCAAACCTTGGTTACAAATGATGTGTCAAAACTTAAGGTTGGTGGAGCTCAATATGCTGCTCTCTGTTATGCAGATGGTGGTACAGTTGATGATCTAATTATTTATCGGAAACACGAAGATGATTTCTTAATCGTCGTCAATGCCTCAAACATTGAGAAAGATTTCGATTGGATGGAATCCCACCTAATCGAAGGTGTTGAACTGAAAAATATTTCAAGCGAAGTATCTCAGTTAGCCATTCAAGGTCCACTTGCTGAGCAAGTGTTACAAAAATTAACATCGACTGATTTGTCTGAAATTTCGTTTTTTAAATTCCAGGATAACGTAGATTTACAAGGTGCAAAAGCTTTAGTTTCAAGAACTGGGTATACTGGTGAAGATGGTTTTGAGATTTATTGCAAACCCGAAGACGCGGTATTCTTATGGAAAAAGATTTTAGAAGTAGGAAAAGAAGAAGGTACACTTCCATGCGGTTTAGGTGCTAGGGATACACTTCGTTTTGAAGCAAGATTACCATTATACGGTCAAGAATTAACGAAGGATATTACGCCTATTGAAGCGGGTATCGGATTTGCTGTGAAAGTTGATAAAGAAAGTGACTTTTTTGGCAAAGAAACGTTAAAGCAACAGAAAGAAAAAGGTGTTGAAAGGAAGATTGTTGGACTAGAAATGATTGATAAGGGGATCCCAAGAACAGGCTATGAAGTATTTGTCGGCGATACTCAAGTTGGAGTCATTACTAGTGGAACACAGTCACCAACGTTAAAGAAAAATGTTGGTTTGGCCTTAGTTGATATTGAGTATGCACCATTAAATACAGTTGTAGAAGTCCAAGTACGAAAAAAACGTCTAAAAGCTCAAGTTGTAAAAACACCATTTTATAAACGAGGATAATTAAGGGGGAAGTACATTGAAATTTCGCTATTTGCCAGTTACTGAGCAAGATAAAAAAGAAATGTTAGAAACAATAGGTGTTCAATCTGTTGAAGAGTTATTTGCTGATATTCCTGAAAAAGTACGTTTCAAAGGTGACATGAACTTAAAAGCAGCACTTTCTGAGCCAGATACAGTGAAGGAATTAGGTAGAATGGCTAACAGAAATGCAAATACGAAACAGTACACTTCATTTTTGGGTGCAGGGGTTTACGAGCATTACATCCCTTCTGTAGTCGATCATGTAATTTCTAGATCTGAATTCTATACAGCATATACGCCATACCAGCCAGAAATTTCACAGGGTGAGCTTCAAGCAATTTTTGAATTTCAAACAATGATTAGTGAACTAACAGGAATGGATTTAGCAAACTCATCTATGTATGACGGTCATACGTCTTTAGCTGAAGCAGCGATGATGAGTGCTGGTCAAACAAAAAACAAAACTATCTTAGTTTCAAAAGCGGTACACCCTGAAGCAAGAGATGTCCTAAAGACAAATGCTAAAGGCCAAAATTTAAAAGTAATTGAAATTGAGCTAGAAAATGGTGTGACAAGTCTAACTGATCTTCAAGAAAAGTATGATGCTGATACAGCTTGTGTAGTTGTTCAATATCCTAACTTCTTTGGAAATATTGAGAACCTAGCCGAAATCGAAAAAGTAGCTCATTCAGGGAAAGGCTTATTCGTTGTTTCAAGTAATCCTTTAGCATTAGGTGCTTTAGTACCTCCTGGAAAATTTGGAGCCGATATCGTTGCAGGTGATGCACAACCATTCGGAATTCCTCAACAATTTGGTGGCCCTCATTGTGGTTATTTTGCGACTACAACAAAGCTTATGCGTAAAGTTCCTGGAAGATTAGTAGGACAAACAACAGATGACAAAGGTCAACGTGGGTTTGTTTTAACGTTACAAGCACGTGAGCAACATATCCGTCGTGATAAAGCTACATCAAATATTTGTTCTAACCAAGCTCTTAATGCGCTAGCAGCATCTGTTGCAATGACTGCTTTAGGTAAAGCCGGTGTAAAAGAAATGGCGATCCAAAATATTCAAAAAGCAAATTATGCAAAAAAGGCATTTATTAATAAAGGGTTTACGGTATTAGATGCAAACAATGCAATTTTTAACGAGTTTGTCGTTAAGTTCCAAAAACCAGTAAAAGAGGTTAATGAACTATTATTTGCTGAAGGTATTATTGGTGGTTACGATCTAGGCAGAGATTATCCGGAGCTTGAGAACCATATGTTGGTAACCGTAACTGAATTAAGAACAAAAGCGGAAATTGATCGTCTTCTTGAGGTATTGGAGGGAGTAAAATAATGAAAAATCAACCATTAATTTTTGAACAAAGTAAACATGGCAGAATAAGCTATGCCCTACCTGCATTAGATGTTCCTGAAATGGAATTGTCTGACGTACTACCTAAAGAATTTATTCGAGAAGAAGCAGCTGAACTACCAGAAGTTTCTGAACTTCAGCTTATGCGACACTATACAGCACTATCAAAACGTAATCATGGTGTAGATTCTGGGTTCTATCCACTAGGATCTTGTACAATGAAATACAACCCGAAAATCAATGAAGATATTGCAAGACTAGAAGGCTTTGCACATATTCATCCGTTACAAGAGGAAAGTACCGTTCAAGGTGCTCTAGAGTTACTGTATGATTTACAAGTACATTTGGCTGAAATTACAGGAATGGACGAAGTGACATTACAACCAGCAGCAGGTGCTCATGGTGAGTGGACTGGGTTAATGTTAATCCGCGCATTCCACGAAAAGAATGGCGATTTTCACCGTACAAAAGTAATTGTACCTGACTCGGCACACGGTACGAATCCAGCATCAGCAACGGTAGCTGGTTTTGAAACAATTACAGTACGTTCAAACGAAAAAGGATTAGTTGACTTAGATCACCTACGCGAAGTAGTTGGTGAAGATACAGCGGCGCTAATGTTAACAAACCCTAATACACTTGGATTATTTGAAGAAAACATTGTTGAAATGGCGGAAATCATTCATACTGCAGGCGGTAAGCTTTATTATGATGGAGCAAACTCAAATGCAATCTTAGGAATTGCTCGTCCTGGAGACATGGGCTTTGACGTAGTTCACTTAAACCTTCATAAGACATTTACAGGTCCTCACGGAGGTGGTGGTCCAGGTTCAGGTCCAGTTGGTGTGAAAAAGGATCTTATCCCATTCTTACCAAAACCAGTCATTGCTAAAGACGGTGACCGTTACTTCTTTGATTACAATCGTCCTGAAACAATTGGTCGTGTAAAACCGTTTTATGGCAACTTCGGTATTAACGTTCGTGCATATACGTACATTCGTACAATGGGGCCAGATGGGTTACGTAAAGTTTCAGAAGACGCAGTACTTAATGCGAACTATATGTTTAGACGCTTAGAGCCGCACTTTGATGCGCCATATACACAGCATTGTAAACATGAGTTTGTTCTATCAGGAAGACGTCAAAAGAAACTAGGAGTAAGAACGTTGGATATGGCAAAACGTCTGTTAGACTTTGGCTACCATCCACCGACTATCTACTTCCCATTAAACGTTGAAGAATGTATTATGATTGAGCCTACTGAAACAGAAACAAAAGAAACACTTGATGAGTTTATCGACGTGATGATCCAAATCGCTAGAGAAGCTGAAGAAAATCCTGAGATTGTCCAAGAAGCTCCTCATCATACGGTTATTGGTCGCCTAGATGAAACGACTGCTGCAAGAAAGCCGATATTAAGATATCAAAAACAATAGAAAAAAGAAGTGTTCCAAGTCGGAACACTTCTTTTCTACTTTTTAATCTTGCCTGTCCATTTACGAAAGCCGCCTTTTAAGTGACTTAAGTCTTCACATTTGTGTTTCTTCTTAAGAAATTCAGCAGCACGGATACTTCTTGCACCAGATTGACAGTATAGATACACTGGCTTGTCTGGTCGAATTTCACCGGCTCTTTGACGTAGTTGCGACATCGGGATGTTCCTAGCGCCAAGAATATGTCCTGACTCATATTCTCTTTGTTCCCTCACGTCAATAAGCTGTGCCTTACGATATCCTTGGATAAACTCTTCCTGATTAAGATCAGTCAAATACTTAGGTTTAATAAACCTTTTGACAATGAAAAACACTAGCACTGCTGTTAGAATACCTAAAACCCAATTCATGAACTCTCCAACTCCTTTTTTAGAACCATGTTAGCCTTATGTATAGTAAGATTTCGAACTAGGCACGTATTTTATTCTACTATTAAATATAATTTATATTATTTAATTATTCAAGTTGTAATAGTAATTCACGATGATTGACAGGGCGAATTAGTGTAAGATAGATTTAAGATAAGAATTTATTTAGAAGGCTCTTTTCGTAAACATGTTGCTTTTGCACCCTAAAATAACTAGAAGCATACCCTAGGTAAAGTTATGACCACATTGATTAAGTAAGAAAAGAGCAATACCAACTAAATTAGGTGCGATACCTTAGTATTTTGTGTAAAAATCCGGCTTTTGGGATTTTTACGAAAGCAACAAACTTTGTGAAAACAGCCATTTAGAAAGAGGTTTATGATGAAAGAAGTTTGGAATTTTATTAACTCAGGTAAGTGCTCACCTGCTTTTAATATGGCGTTGGATGAAGCACTACTAGAGTGGCACAGTGAAGGTAAGATCAAGCCAACGATTCGTTTTTACGGTTGGAATCCGGCTACTCTTTCAATTGGATATTTTCAAAAAGTAGAAAAAGAAATTAATTTAGAGGCTGTTAATAGATATGGTCTCGGCTTTGTGCGTAGACCTACTGGTGGACGTGGTGTTCTTCATGAACACGAACTGACCTACAGTGTGATTGTTTCTGAAGATCATCCGCAAATGCCTAAAGGTGTTACAGAATCCTACCGAGTAATTTCGCAGGGGGTACTTGAAGGATTTAAAAATCTAGGGTTGGATGCTTATTTTGCGGTTCCAAAGACAAAGGAAGAACAAGATTTATTAAAGAGTCCACGCTCAGCAGTTTGCTTTGATGCACCTTCTTGGTATGAGTTAGTTGTAGAAGGAAGAAAAGTAGCAGGCAGTGCGCAAACTAGGCAGAAAAATGTAATCTTGCAGCACGGTTCAATTATTTTAGATTTGGACGAAGAAAAGCTCTTTGATTTATTTAAGTTCTCTAATGAACGTGTACGAGAACGTATGCAAAAAGGGTTTAGTTCGAAAGCGGTAGCTATTAACCAATTGCGTACAGAACCAGTGAGTATTGAAGAGGCTGAATTGGCATTCAGACTTGGGTTTGAAAAAGGCTTAGATATTGAATTACAACCATTTACGTTATCTGATGAACAAATAAATCATGTTAACCAACTCGTAGAAAAACGTTATGGCAATGATGAGTGGAACTTCCGAAAATAGAGAAAGGTTTGGCGCTACCTTGGTAGGCCAAACCTTTTTATTTAGGGCTATTTTCGTAAACATTGTATTGTTGTTTTTTTCCTAAAATAATCGGAAAGTACCTTGGATGAAGATATCATGCAATAAATTAAGCAAGAAAAGAGCAATACTTGCTAAATTAGTTGTGATTTCTTAGTATTTTTAAAGCAACAAACTTTGCGAATACTGCCTTATTTATTTTCTATTTTCATTAATATATTCTGCATAAAGCTGTTGAAGTGTTTTTGTTACAGGACCAACAGCAAACTGGGCTTCTATATTACCGTGTATTTGGGCAATTGGAGTAACTTCTTGAGTAGTACTTGTAATAAAGGCTTCGTCAGCTTCCTGCAATTGTTGAGTTGTGAAGGTTTCTTCCACCACATTATAACCATTTGTTCTTGCAAGTTCGATCACGATTTGTCTCGTAATACCGTTTAAAATCAAATTTGTAGCTGGATGTGTATAGATAGTTCCATCTTTCACCATAAACAAGTTAGAAGAAGAGCCCTCTGTCATCGTACCATTGCGATGCATAATCCCTTCTTGGCATAGATTGTCTGTCGCCATCCGTTTCACCATCGTATTTCCTAGTAGGTTAATGGTTTTAATATCACAGCGAAGCCAGCGAATATCTTCAGTAACATAAGCCTGTATTCCTGTTTGTTTTTGGTCTACTGGAAATGGCATCTCTCTAGTAAACCCTGTAATTAAACCTGTTGCATTTCGCTCATAAAGGTGTGCCCGTGGTGAAACACCCCTTGTCATTTGGACATAGATAATCCCATCTGTAATCTTATTCTTGGTTTTTAATTCGTTTAATAGAGTGCTCATAACATTTCTATCATAGGGAAGCTGAATTTCTAATTTAGAGGCACTTTCTTCAAAACGTTGAAGGTGCTCTTCCATTGCTACAGTTTTCGTTTTATAGACAGGAATTACCTCATAGATCCCATCACCAAAATTATAGCCCCTATCTTCCATATCAATCTTTACATGTTCTCGCGTAGTAACCTCATTATTAAATAGCACATATGTCATATGTATTGCCTCCTCATAAATTTAGTAGCATGCGTATGTAGTAACTACTATATATGGTATAGATATAAAAAAATCAAGTCTTAGCTCCCACTGTTTCTAAAATATATTTTAACAAAAATTTTTCGTCTGATGGGTAAATATCTACCAAAATGTTGTTGTAATAACGGTCTAATTTTTGCAAACAAGAAAATCGTCCATAATTCGAGGAAATTCTCAAAAAAAATCTAAATATCTACCTTTTCCTTTCGAATTTCCTTTCTTTTAAAGTTGACAAAAATTATTTTTTCTTAACTGATTACAATATATAGTATCTTTTGATTATATGCACCTACTATATATTGATATGCTCTTAAATCTATGGTAAGCTAGGACATGTTAACTAGTAAAAAACTTTGGCATCATTTGCCAAAGGTGGTAAATCTTCATTTTACCTATTTAAACAACTAGAGGAGAACTCATTTATTATTATATATTCTGTGAAAAGGGGAGAATGCGTGTGGCGATGACAATGTCAAAAGTGATGAAAATTAACGTGGAGAGGTTGAATGAGGATATTAAACAATTTCCCCAAGTGCATGAAATCACACCAGACATGAAAATCCAGAAAAAAGGTGTATCCCGTTTAGTGATGTTGGATAGATATACTTTTAAGGATACTGAAAAGAAAACATTAAAAGAAGGAGATTTCGTTGTTTTAACCGTAAAGCAGGACCCGAAATTTCCGGCTCGTGGCTTTGGTTTTGTCCAAGAAATCAACTGGGAGAAAAATGAAGTGAAAATCTTTGTTGACGAAGAGTTTCAAGGCGTCTTAGAAGAGCCTGAAGAAATCAAGACAGGGATTGTCACAAGATCATTGGATTCCATTGAAAAGCCACTTGAAATTTACTATGAACAAATCGCCAAGCGTAATGCAACTGGCTTAGCTTCTGTAGAAACATCAGAGGAGCGAAGACAAAAATCATTTCAAGATTTTTATGAAGAACTATCAAATCTAAACTTTATTCCAGCCGGAAGAGTCCTTTACGGAGCAGGTTCAGACACCGATGTAACGTATTTTAATTGCTATGTAATGCCATTTGTAAAAGATTCAAGAGGCGGAATTTCAGAGCACCGCACACAAGTAATGGAAATTATGAGTCGTGGTGGCGGAGTAGGAACAAATGGTTCAACCCTTCGTCCAAGAAATACACTAGCAAGAGGAGTAAATGGTAAGTCCTCAGGTTCAGTGTCGTGGCTAGATGATATTGCTAAATTGACACACTTAGTTGAGCAGGGCGGTTCTAGAAGAGGCGCTCAAATGATTATGCTAGCGGATTGGCATCCAGATATTTTAGAGTTTATTATCTCTAAAATGCAAAATCCTAGGATTTTACGTTTCTTATTAGAAAATAGCAATGATACACAAATAAAACAACTTGTTAAGGACAAGCTTAAGTTTACACCATTAACAGAAGTTGAAAGAGCAATGTATCAGGGTATACTTAACTATCAAACAATTCCAGGGCAAGGCGGATTTGATGAAAAAGTCATTAAAGAAGCAACTGAAAAGCTAAACCTTGGTGGAACATATAGCGTCAATAATTCAGAGTTTTTAACAGGAGCTAATATATCAATTTGCTTAACGAAAGAATTTATGGCAGCTGTTGAAAATGATGCTGATTACCAGCTACGCTTTCCGGATGTTGAAAATTACTCAAAAGAAGAAATGGAAGCTTACAACCGTGAGTGGCATAAATATGGAGATGTTCGTGAATGGGAAGCTTTAGGGTTTAAAATAAGAACTTATCGCACAATTAAAGCTCGTGAATTATGGAAATTAGTAAATATTTGCGCAACCTATTCAGCTGAACCGGGAATATTCTTTATTGATAATGCGAACGACATGACAAATGCAGATGCTTATGGACAAAAGGTAGTAGCGACAAATCCGTGTGGTGAACAACCTTTAGCACCTTACAGTGTGTGTAACTTAGCAGCAATAAACTTAGGTGCAATGGCGAATAAAGAAACAAAAGAAGTTGATTTTGAGAAGCTTAAACGTTCGGTAGAGGTTGGCATTCGAATGCAGGATAATGTAATTGATGCGACACCGTACTTCCTAGACGAAAACACGAAAATGGCCAAAGGAGAAAGACGAATTGGACTAGGGGTAATGGGTCTTCATGACTTACTAATCTATACAGAAACAGTTTATGGTTCAAATGAAGGCAATCAAATGGTTGATCAAATTTTTGAAACGATTGCAACAACGGCATACCGTACTAGTATTGAGTTAGCTAAAGAAAAAGGAAGTTTTCCTTTCTTACTTGGCGAGACTGAGGAAGAAACACAGTTGCTTCGTGAAAAGTTCATTAATAGTGGCTATATGAAGAAAATGCCTGAAGATATTAGACAAGATATCCTTCAATACGGAATTAGAAATTCGCATCTTTTAACGGTTGCTCCAACGGGTAAAGTAGTTGCCCCATACATTTGTAAAAATGTAGCGTAAACTTGGCTATATGCGGGAAACACTGAGTATCCTTTAATACCTGTGCTGCCAACACGTAAAGGTAATAATTTAAAGGTGCAGTCAATCCGCAGGGAAGTCGTGGCTGACCCCTCAACGACTATACGCCGAGCACCATATATATATAGCACCTTTACAATAAGAACAAATGTTCTTTATAATTAGGTAGAGGTGGTCTTATGGAAAAACGATGTCTTGAATGTGGAAGTATTATTATCGTTAAGCCTAGTCATTATGAAAGAAAGAAATATTGTTCTCGAACATGTAAAACAGTTCACCAAAAAAAACATCCTCCACTGGCTTGGAAGAAAATGAGTTTAAAGGTTTCTATTAAGTGTACTAATTGTGGTAGATCTTATCTTAAAAAAAGAACTACGGTTTCAAATAATAACTTTTGTTCAAGGGATTGTAATCATGATTATCTTCGAAAGAACAAAGGAAATCAGCACTTAATAAAACAAGTTAAGCTCTCCTGCCAGTATTGTCAGAAAGAATTTAGCGTAATTTATTCCCGAAAAGATACTGCAAAATTTTGCTCAAAAAGCTGTTTGGGATTAGCGAACGGTCAAAGAGGAAAAATACAATATCGAAAAAGGGTAGTTGTTCCATGCATTAATTGTAATATAGAGTTTGAAAAAAAACCTTCCGAACTAAAAAAAAGAAATTTTTGTTCGGAAAAATGTATGGGAGAATATTATGCTAAATCAGGTTTGTTTTCGGGTGAAAATAGCGGTACATGGCAAGGTGGAGACATAGATTATTATGGTCCTAATTGGAGAGAACAAAGAAGAAAGACTAGACGAAGAGATAATTATACTTGTCAGGATTGTGGTAAAACAGAAACAGAAAATAGTAGACAACTATCTGTTCACCACATAATCCCTTTTAGAGAATTTAATGGAGATTGGAAGAAGGCAAACACCTTAGCTAATTTAATTTCGTTATGCGAATACCCTTGCCATAGAAATCGACATCGTAATTCATATGATTAATAATTTATATTTGGTTGATGATATAGTCTGACCCATATGGCGACATATGGAGTGGGTAGTAATAATCCCACCCTCCAAAAGGAGAGTAACAAAAGTGAGTACTGGTACAATGGTTGGAGTTTCCACAGGCCTTGAGCCTTACTACTCGTTCTCTTATTACCGTAGCGGACGTTTAGGTAAATTTATTGAAGTGAAAGCAGAGATCGTTCAAGAATATCTAAATCAAAACCCAGATGCAGATCCGAACAACTTACCAGAATGGTTTATTTCGACAATGGATCTCGCTCCTGAAGCCCATGCGGATGTTCAGTGTATTATCCAACGTTGGGTTGATAGCTCGTTATCAAAAACTGTGAATGCACCACGTGGTTATACAGTTGATCAGGTACAGGCTGTATACGAAAGATTATATCGTGGTGGAGCAAAAGGCGGTACAGTGTATGTTGATGGAAGCCGTGATGCTCAAGTACTATCACTGACAACAGAAGAGAATAACTTTGAAGAAGTTAACACTGCTGAGAAGAAAACAGAGAAGAAACAAGTCGTATTAATCGATACAATCGCTGATTTACGTTCCACATCAGTTACAATTGGTTCTGAGGTAGGTAATACGTGTCCAGTTTGTCGAACAGGGACAGTAGAAGATATTGGTGGTTGTAACACTTGTACAAATTGTAATGCACAATTAAAGTGTGGTTTATAAGAAAAGCGCAAGGCGACTGGAGCTAGACAATTCTTTCGTTGAAAACTATATAGTCACTATATTACAAAACAAGGAGAGAGCAGAATTGCTCTCTCCTTTTACCATATATGGTTTGTTTTTAATATCAACAAACATCATTTTTTGTACACCTTAATAGGTAGGATTGATACTATCTAAGGTGGGAAAAACATGAAACCATTTGTTCCGCAATTAGTCTATATAGAACCAAAAGCTCTAGATTATCCATTGGGGAGAGAGCTTAAAGAGAAATTTGAGGGTATGGGGATTGAAATTAGAGAAACTACGTCACATAATCAGGTTCGGGGAATACCAGGAGAAAATGAAAATCAGAAATACAGAAATGCAAAGTCAACGCTTGTGGTGGGGATACGAAAGACGTTAAAGTTTGATACATCAAAACCCTCTGCTGAGTATGCTATTCCATTAGCAACGGGTTGTATGGGACATTGTCATTATTGCTATTTACAAACAACGATGGGTGACAAACCTTATATACGAACGTATGTTAATTTAGAAGATATATTTGAAGCTGCAACGAACTATATTAAGGAAAGGGAGCCGGAGATCACAAGGTTTGAGGCTGCATGTACCTCTGATATAGTCGGACTTGATCACTTAACCCATTCACTAAAAAGAACGATTGAGTTTATTGGGCAAACAGACTTAGGAAGACTGAGATTTGTTACGAAGTATCATCATGTCGATCATTTATTAGATGCTAAACATAATGGCAATTCACGATTTCGTTTTAGTTTAAATTCTAATTATGTTATCAAGAACTTTGAGCCAGGTACTTCACCTTTTGATAAGAGGATTGAAGCTGCTGGGAAAGTGGCAAAAGCAAATTATCCATTAGGATTTATCCTTGCTCCTCTTTATCGACATGAAAATTGGGAGGAAGGCTATTTAGAGCTTTTCGAGAAATTGGAATCAACCTTACCTAGCTATGCTACCAAGGATTTAACATTTGAGTTAATTCAACATCGTTTTACTAAAACAGCAAAAAATATTATCCTTAAAAGGTATCCAAAATCGAAATTAGAAATGAATGAAGATGAAAGAAAATATAAGTGGGGCAAATACGGTCGTGGAAAGTATGTATATAAAAATGAGGAGTCCGATGAGTTAAGAACTAAAATTGAAGGGTACATTGAAAAGTTTTTTCCTTCTGCTAAGATTGAATATTATACGTAGAAGTATGTAAAGGTTGTCCCAAAAAAATGAATATAGTATAATTTTCTTGATGTAAGAAATTATGTAAGCGTAAATGGGTCGTAGAGGAAATCGGAGGGGACACGATGCCAACACCAAGTATGGAAGATTATCTAGAGCGAATTTATTTATTAATAGAAGATAAGGGATATGCCAGAGTTTCTGATATAGCAGAAGCGCTTGAAGTCCATCCTTCCTCTGTTACAAAAATGGTTCAAAAACTAGATCAAACAGAATATGTTATTTATGAAAAATATCGCGGCTTTATTCTCACACCAAAGGGGAAAAAGGTTGGAAAACGGTTGGTACAGCGTCATGAATTACTTGAAGAGTTTTTACGCATTATTGGAGTAAGCAATGATAAGATCTACCAAGATGTAGAGGGAATTGAGCACCATTTAAGTTGGGATGCCATTGATCGGATCGGTGACCTCGTGCAGTTCTTTACAGAAGATACGGATAGAGTGGATCTGCTTAGACAAATTCAAAAGAAAAACGAAACTGAACAAGGGAAATAAGTAGAAAATCTATCTATGTTATATAGATGGATTTTTTGTTTTTCTGTTATCACTTAGCCTACTACCTATGCATATTGTAAAAAGAAGGTAGGAGGTGTAGACGTTGGATTTTGATGGAGTGTTTGCCGGTGGAGGAATTAAGGCCATCGCTTTTATAGGGGCATTAGAAGCCATGGAAAAAAGAGGTGCTACATTCAAACGGTTAGCCGGTACAAGTGCAGGAGGAATTTTTTCTGCATTGATAAAGGCAGGGTATACTAGTCAGGAAATCTTAGAGGAGATAAATAAGGTTGATTTACAATCGCTGCTTGACCCAAAACCCTCAATTTTACCATTTTCCTTTATGAAGTGGCTTAGATTATATAAAACATTGGGATTATACAAGGGAGTTGAATTAGAGCATTGGTTAGCTGATTTACTAGCGAAAAAAGGTATATCTACATTTGGGGATATAGAACCTGGTTCGTTAAGACTAATAGCATCAGATATTACCAAGGGTCGACTAGCTGTATTGCCAGATGATCTTCCGCAATATGGGATGGTACCAGAAAAATTCTCTATTGCTCGGGCTGTAAGAATGAGTAGTAGTTTGCCATACTTCTTTGAACCTATTCGTATCTATGATGGTAAAGGAGAGCCATCAATATTTGTAGACGGTGGTGTATTGAGCAATTTCCCCATTTGGTTATTTATGAAGAAGAAAGCAATGAGACTTGATCGGCCAGTAATAGGCTTTAATTTAACACCAAATCTTGATAAGCTACCACCAAATAAGATTACAAATGCAGTGGATATGTTCACATCACTTTTTAAAACAATGAGAACTGCGCATGATATGCGGTATATCTCCGAAGAGCATGCAAAAAGCATCGTCTTCATACCTGTAGACAACATAAGCACCATTGATTTTGAACTCAAGGATGAAGAAAAAGAAGCCCTTATTTTACTAGGGAAGGAAAAAACAGACCGATTCTTTAAATCATATTATTAAAAAATCGAGCCTTTAAAATAAGGCTCGATTTTTTTTCTTGCTCTTCTTGCCTTCAATAACTGTTAGCGTGACGTCAGTTCGTTTTTTAACAAGAGGGCGATTAAATTTTTTAACATCTTTTTTCTTTTTATGTGGGATAACATTGTTACTTGGAGAAGCCTTATATGTCATTCGTTTTGCTTGAGGCTGTGAGCTATAATAGTTTCCAGAACTAAATTTAGGTGCTAAAAATCTCTTTACTAAAAAGAAAAGTATAGCTACAAAAGCAACCATAAATAAGGCCTGCTGAAACAATGCTACAGGTTCAGTATAAAGTCGATAGAATAAACCGATGATAGATAAACCTAAGACACATAAAATTAGTGGATGAAAAGAATACTTAGTCATAATGCTCACCTCCGGAAATGTCAAAACTTACGTAACAGCTCTAATGCTAATTATTCTGAATATTTGGTCTTTATTTGTTTATTATTTTATGCGTAGTAAGACTGTCTTGGAACACTTTTTTATGGGCAATAATTATTATTAATGCATTTAAATACTATGTAAATATATTCTACACAGATAAAGTCATTTCCTCTAGAAAATTAATTTTTCTACTATATAATATTCCCAATTATATCATTATTTACACTTCTTTTTTTTCTATTTTGTCTGGCTATAGTTTGAATAAAACAGGTCATACTAAAAAAGAGGTGATCATATGGCAAAACTTGAACAAAATAAACATGAGGAGCCAATGAGTTTTCATACAACTGTTGCTTCCATTGGTTTTTTTGGAGGCCTGATTTGGAGTTTTATAGGCTATCTTGCATTTTTCTTTAATTTTGTTAGAGTCGGACCGGCTTTAGTGTTGATGCCATGGGCATTAGGCGATTGGAAAAATGGCCCTATTGGACAGTTAGTAGGGATTGCAGTGATAGCCGTACTATCTATTGGAGTAGCATTTTTGTATCGCTACCTTTTAGCGAGGTTTAACAGTATTTGGCCAGGTTTGTTTTTTGGAGTTGGTTTATGGTTTATTGTCTTTTATTTCTTAAATCCAATATTCCCAGGCTTAAAACCACTAGCTAACCTAGATATGAATACAATTATTACGAGTGCATGTCTTTACATATTGTATGGGGTCTTTATCGGTTATTCAATTTCTTATGAGTTTAGCGAGCGTCAGAAGTAGTGTATACCTATTCAAAGGGTGATAGCTTATGATAGAATGTCCAATAGGGCATTCTATTCGTTTTTTTTTTGAAAAAAGTAAACATTTTGGAGGTGAACTTGTTGAAAAAGATACTGGTTTTAAACGGTCCAAATTTGAATAGGCTAGGTAAAAGAGAACCTCATATCTATGGTAGTGAAACTCTTGAGGATGTTGAAGCAGGCCTTATACAGTTAGCTACTCAAATTGGCTGCAAAGTTACTTGTAAGCAATCTAACCATGAAGGTAAAATGATTGATTTTATTCATGACGCTGAAGATAAGGGATATGATGGATTAATTATCAATCCAGGTGCGTTCACACATTATAGTTACGCGATTAGAGATGCGATTGCTAGTGTATCTTTTCCTACAGTTGAAGTTCATATCTCCAACGTACATTCAAGAGAGCCGTTTAGACATAATTCAGTAATATCTGCTGTTACTGTAGGTCAGATTGTTGGTTTAGGAACAAAAGGTTATAAACTTGCCCTATTGTCATTAGTAAAGGAGGATATGTAATGGAAAGATTAAAGAAGCTTCGCGAGAAATTTAACGAGAATAATATCGATGGATTGTTAGTTACAAGCGAGTTTAACCGTCGATACATAACTGGTTTTACTGGTACTGCTGGAGTTGCCCTTATTACGGAAAAAGAAGCTAGATTTATAACTGATTTTCGTTATGTTGATCAAGCATCTGAGCAAGCTGTTGATTATGAAATTGTTCAACATAAAAATTCAATGATTGAAGAGATTGCTAATCAGCTAAACGAATTAGGCGTAAAAAGGTTAGGCTTTGAAAAATCGTTTGTATCTTTTGCTCAGTATGAGGAATATAAATCAAATTTTGCTAATTCTGAGCTTATTCCTGTTAGTGGTTTAATTGAAAATTTACGCTTGATTAAAGATGAACAAGAGATTAAGATACTAAAGGAAGCTGCTAAAATTGCCGATGCCGCTTTTGACCATATCATTACATACATAAAACCCGGGCTAACGGAATTGGATGTTTCGAACGAATTAGAATTCTTCATGAGAAAGCACGGAGCAACTTCTTCCTCTTTCGACATTATTGTAGCGTCAGGTATTCGTTCCGCACTTCCTCACGGTGTCGCAACAAGTAAAGTAATCAAAAAGGGAGAGCTTGTTACCCTTGATTTTGGTGCATACTATAAGGGATATTGTTCTGATATAACCAGAACTGTTGCGGTGGGTAAACCATCTAGTGAATTGGAAAAGATATACGAAACTGTATTAGAAGCTCAGTTAAGAGGTATGAAAGGCATTAAGCCTGGAATGACTGGGAAAGAAGCTGACGCTCTAACAAGAGACTATATCACTGAACAAGGCTACGGAGAATATTTTGGTCACTCAACCGGTCATGGTTTAGGAATGGAAGTTCATGAGAGCCCTGGCTTATCAATGAAATCGGATACCATATTAGCGCCTGGTATGGTTGTAACAGTAGAACCTGGAATTTATATTTCAGGAGTGGGCGGTACACGTATTGAAGATGATACGATCATCACAGCAACTGGCAATGAATCACTAACCTATTCTACAAAAGAATTACTAATAATAGGTGAATGAAATTAGGAGGAAATAGTAATGATTTCAGTAAATGATTTTAAAACAGGTTTAACAATTGAAGTAGACGGAGGCCTATGGCAAGTAATTGATTTCCAACACGTTAAGCCAGGAAAAGGTGCAGCGTTTGTTCGTTCAAAGCTTCGTAACCTACGTAATGGTGCAATTCAAGAAAAAACATTCCGTGCTGGTGAGAAAGTTTCAAAAGCACACATTGAAAACCGTCGTATGGCATATTTATATGCAAGCGGTGAAACTCATACATTTATGGACAATGACTCATATGAGCAAATTGAATTAACATCAGCTCAGCTAGAATACGAGCTAAAGTTCTTAAAAGAAAATATGGTTGTTCAGGTTATGACTTTCCAAGGAGAGACACTTGGAGTAGAACTTCCAAATACAGTAGAACTAAAAGTTACTGAGACAGAGCCAGGGATTAAAGGTGATACTGCTTCTGGTGGTACGAAACCTGCGACTTTAGAAACAGGATTAACTGTACAAGTGCCTTTCTTCATTAATGAAGGCGATGTATTATTAATTGATACTCGTAATGCAGCCTACATGTCAAGAGCATAAGGAATAAAGGTCTTTTATACGACTCATTTTATAAACACCTATCTACATTTGTAGATAGGTGTTTTTTTGTTCTATGTTTATAACGGACGTCATAAGCTTGTACTAATGACAAAAGTGTGTGCGCTTAATTACTAAATTGGGGTGGGGAAGATGAAAAATTGGATTGCCGCAATAGAAACCGCAGTATTAGGTATGGTTATTTTACGAATGATCTCGGGCTTAATTGAAATTACTGCTGCAACGTTAATGCTCAAATTCAATGCAGTAGACAAAGCAGTTATGATTAATGCATCTTTGGCCATTGTTGGGCCAATTGTATTAATTTTAACAATGAGTATAGGGCTAATTGGTATGGCTGATAAGTTATCATTTAGTAAGCTTTTTCTCGTTGGCTGCGGGGTTTTATTAATTTTGATTGGAGTAAGAAGGTAAAACAATAAATGATAGTCATATTATGGCCAAGCATGCATACATATTCAGTAGTAGACATGTACAAGAAATAGAAGGAAGGTGGATGTAAGATGGAGGAAATTTTAGCTGTATTACCAGAGAAAATTAGGGAAATCTTCGTTAACTTACCTTCTACTACCAAAGAAAGGGTCGAGGAGATAAGGATCCGAGTTCACAGACCGTTAGAATTCATAATCGAAGGAAAACCACTGTTTCCGAAAGTCTTTGATAGTATGTATGTTATTACTGCTAGTGATGCTATGCATCTGTTAAACCAGTTAAGTGACTACTCATTATATGCATTTGAAGAAGAGTTAAAAAGAGGGTACATCACAATTCGAGGAGGACACCGCGTTGGTTTAGCTGGTAAAGTCATCACTGATAAAGGACAAGTAAAGGCCATTAGGGATATTAGTTCTTTTAATATACGCGTGGCTCGGCAAAAGATTGGTGTAGCTGACCGTTATACTCATTTTCTATTTGGAGCTAATGAATGGCACAATACGTTAATCATTGGTCCACCACAAACAGGGAAGACAACGTTGCTTCGAGATATAGCCAGGATAATTAGTGAAGGAAATAATGGAATTGCTTCAATGAAAATCGGAATCGTGGATGAAAGATCTGAGATTGCAGGATCTGTAAAAGGAATACCACAACATCGTTTAGGGCATCGAGTTGATGTATTAGATGCATGTCCAAAAGCGGAGGGTATGATGATGATGATCCGGTCAATGAGTCCGCAAGTACTTATAGTAGATGAAATTGGTCGTAAAGAGGATAGTGATGCGATTATGGAGGCGATCCATTCTGGTGTGAAGATTATTACAACCGTTCATGGAAAAAATCTTGAGGATATCATAGACCGTCCAACATTAAGGCCGTTATTAAATCTACATGTTTTTAACAGATGCATAGAGTTAGAACGAGGGAATCTTCCTGGAAAGGTTACTCGGATAAGGGACGCTCAGGGAAAAGATGTGGTGAGATTAAAGTGAAGATAATAGGAGCAATATTAATCATTGTTGCAACAACGTGGGTTGGTTTTGAGTTTGCAAGAAGATTAACCGAACGTCCACGACAACTGAGGCAACTTAAAGTTGCCTTGCAGTCGCTAGAGTCAGAGATTATGTACGGACTTACCCCATTAGCAGAAGCTAGTGACCACATAGCTAAGCAGTTGCCAAAGCCCATTTCATACTTTTTTACTTATTTTTCTGAAAGGCTAAAACAAGGTGAAAGTAGTGTACATAAAGCCTGGGAAGACAGTTTAAAAGAAACATGGCATTTGACTGCTTTATGTAATGGTGAACTTGAGGTAATGAGTCAGTTTGGAGCAACGTTGGGCCAGCATGACAGGGAGCATCAACAAAAGCAAATTCGTTTAACGCTTAACCATTTAGAACGTGAAGAAGGAGATGCAATAGAGTCTCAAAATCGTTATGAAAAAATGCTGAAGAGCCTAGGGTTCTTAACGGGGTTGTTAATTGTCATCTTGATGATGTAGGGTTTTTAGGCTAAGGAGGGGAAGTATCATGGGCTATGATGTTAACACAATATTTCAAATTGCAGGCATTGGGATTGTAGTAGCGATGATTCATACAGTTTTGAAGCAAATGGGGAAAGAAGATTGGGCTCACTGGGTAACTTTAATTGGCTTTGTTGTAGTACTTTATATGGTTGCTTCTATTGTTGATAACCTGTTTCAAAAAATCAAAGGCGTCTTTCTCTTTCAATAAGGGAGGTGTTCGCCATTGAGATTATTCAGATTGTCGGTTTAGGGTTAATTACTACATTTTTAGCCCTTGTTGTAAAAGAACAAAAACCAATATTTGCATTTTTATTAACGGTTTTCGTAGGCGTTCTAATTTTTACTTTTCTAATAGACCAAATTTATATGATTGTAACAATGCTCCAAAAAGTTGCTGTCAATGCCAATATTAATATGGTATACGTCCAAACTATCTTAAAAATAATCGGGATTGCCTATATTGCTGAGTTTGGAGCCCAAATTGCTAAGGATGCGGGGCAGGGAGCGATTGCTTCAAAAATTGAATTAGCTGGTAAGGTTTTTATATTAGTCATGGCTATTCCCATCATTACAGCGATTATTGAAACCGTAATTGGGTTACTTCCGTACTAATGAAATTGATCTTGGGATTTCTAAGATAGGGGTTTTACTCATGAAAAAAATATTTGTCATAGCAATCTTTATTTTCTTTCTTGTACCTACTGTAGCAATGGCTGAACCACCGCCCCAAGAAAATCTAGTAGAACAACAGCTATCACAATTAGGAATAGATGAAATAAGAGAATATTGGGAACAAATTGTTACTGAGTATGGTGGTTTCCTACCAGAAAATCAGAAAGGTTCATTTATGGAATTTGTTCGCGGTGAAAAGCAATTTTCTCTTAAAGAATGGATGATGGGTTTTGTACGCTATTTACTACATGAACTAATTGTAAATGGCAAGTTGTTAGGTACGCTAATTTTATTAACTGTGTTTAGCATTATCCTGCAAAATCTTCAGACGGCTTTTGAACAAAAAGCCGTTAGTAAAGTAGCTAATGCAATTGTCTATATGGTTTTATTAATCATTGCTATTAATAGTTTTTACATTGCAGTTAATTATGCTCAAACCGCCATTTCATCAATGATCAATTTTATGATTGCTTTATTACCGTTACTTTTAGCATTACTAGCATCTATAGGTAGTCTAACTTCTGTAGCTTTGTTTCACCCATTGATTATTTTCTTGGTTAATACGAGTGGTTTACTAATTAAACACTTTGTTTTGCCTCTACTCTTCTTATCAGCATTATTAAGTTTGGTAAGTACATTAACGGATCAGTATAAGGTAACGAAGCTAGCTAACTTGCTGAGAAATATAAGTGTTGGAACTTTAGGTATTTTCTTAACAATATTTTTAGGGGTCATTTCTGTTCAGGGAGCTGTTACTGCAGTAGCAGATGGAATTACTATTCGGACGGCTAAGTTTGTAACAGGGAATTTCGTTCCTGTTGTTGGACGAGTGTTTACAGACGCAGCTGATACAGTGATGGGAGCTTCCATTCTTTTGAAAAATACAGTTGGAATTATGGGACTAGCAATTCTCCTATTAATATGTGCTTTTCCAGCAATTAAAGTGTTAACACTGGCACTTATTTTTAACTTAGCAGCGGCAGTGTTGCAACCATTAGGTGGCGGGGCGATTATTAACAGCTTGTCAATCATTGGCAAAGCCGTCATCTTTGTTTTCGCAGCACTTGCAACAGTTTGTCTCATGTTTTTCCTCTCAATAACGATTATGGTTGCAGCAGGAAATCTATCATTGATGATGCGATAGCAATTTCGAATTTGGAAGGAAAGACCTTATATCATATAGCACATACTACAATTTTATATTTATGAAAGGGGGAGGAAACGATGCAGTTTTTAACAGAGTGGATTAGCAATATCATACTATTAATACTATTAGCGACAATTCTAGAACTCCTCCTCCCTAATTCTAGTTTACAAAGATATGTAAAGATGGTTGTAGGTCTATTACTATTAGTGATTATTTTAAGTCCACTTTTATCTATTCTCTCAAAAGATGTTGATAGCTGGGTGTCTTCTATAGGTATAGTGAACCAAATTCAAGAAAAAGATATACAAAATTCAGTAGAAATTAAGAAAAGAGAAATACAACGAGCACAACTTGCATATATTTCAGAACAGGTGGCTGTCCAACTAAAGAGACAAGTAGAAGAGGAGTTGGTTCATAGATTTGATAAGGAAGTGGTTGATGTACATGTAGCATTGGATGATTTCTTAGAAGAAGAAGATTACCTAAATAGCATTAAACAGGTTTCCATTTACCTTAGAGGTAGTAAAAGTGACGTCGTAAGTGATAATGAGAGTATTGCTGCCGTTGCCATTGTAAACATTGATACCTCAAAAAGGGTTGAACCAGTTGAAGAAACTACCGTTAGTAAACAAGAAATCCTAAAATACTTAGCAGCTACTTGGCCAGTCTCACAGGAGAAAATTGGAGTTTTCATGGAAGGAGGGAGTGTGGATCAATGACAAAGAACGATTCGAATGGGCAATGGTTCAAGAAGTTAATGACAAATACGAAAGACGAAAAGAAAAAACGAAGTAGTCCTCTTCAATACTTAGCCATCGTAATGTGTGTTGGTCTTGCGCTGATGATCTTTAGTAACTTCTCAAAGCCTAGTAACTTGCAAGATAGTGTTCCGGTCTTTAAGGAGGAAACAAAAGATTCTAATGATGCTGTTCCAGTTTTCACTGGTAAAAGCTCAAGTGATGGGCCACTGACAATGCAAGATTATGAATATACGTACGAAAAACAACTTAGAGAAACATTAGAACAAATTGTTGGTGTTTCTGATGTTACTGTCATGGTAAATCTTGCAGAAACGGAAACGCAAATCTTTGAGAGAAACAAAAGTACAAAAGAACAAAAAACTGATGAAACTGATCGCGAGGGTGGTAAGCGAAAGGTGGAGGATGTAACTAGAGACGATGAGGTTGTTATCATCCGATCTGGTGACAAGGAAGAACCACTAGTAGCAAGAATAGAAAAACCAGCCATAAGAGGTGTTCTAGTTGTTGCAAATGGAGTTGAAAACATTCAAGTGAAAACATGGGTGGTAGAAGCTGTAAGCCGAGTACTTGATGTACCTTCACATAGAGTTTCAGTATTACCTAAGAAATCAAAGGGGGATTAAAAAAATGGTATTAAAAAGACAAACAGTTTGGTTATTAACAATGCTCAGCTTAATTATTGTATTATCGGTGTATTACATTACGTCTCCAATTCCAACAGATCAGTTAGCTTATGTAGGTGACGAAGTAGAGCAAAATGAGAACTTTGTTGAATTCCAAGAAGTAACTGGAGAAGAATTAGATGAGATGTTTGAAGATGAGAAAATCTTAACAAGCTTCACAAATGATGAAGTTTTCAACTCAATTCGCTTAGAAAGACAAATTGCTAGAGACCGTTTAAGTGAAGATTATGTAGCTGTAATTGCTTCAGTAGATGCTTCAGCTGACGTTCAAAGTAAAGCACTTGATAATATTGAAAGTTTAAGAGTTTTAGCTCAAAAAGAGGAAATGCTTGAAACGCTAATCAAAACAAAAGGATACGAAGATGTGTTAGTTATCGCTGAAGGCGATGAAGTGAAAATTATTGTAAAAGCTGACGAATTATCCCGTGAAGACGCTGTTAAAATTAATTTAATGGCTCGTGAACAGTTAGGTATGGATAAGATTGCAGTTGCTTTCCAACCAACAAATAAATAAGCAAAAAGGGTTGGTCCTAAATGGCCAACCCTTTTTTTAGCTTCTTTAAACTGTTAACCTAGGTAAGTGACAGTATTTGTTTCAGTGTCTCAAAGTTTATGAAAAGTGCAGCATAAAAAGGATAACAATGAGAAATAGCTTAAAAGTAGTGGATTTGTTCTTCAAGTTATTATATTTGTTAGGTTTTTGGGAAAAACCTAATATAAGTGCAATTCTCTTTTTTTAGTGGTATAATACGACCTTGGTAAAGGAAATATTGTAAATTTTACTTGAATTTCCTTGGAAGTTTATTAATATTAATTTTGACTTATGGTAAGGGAGAGATTATCGTGCAATGGACTGACTTAACAGAAGGAGCCAAAGCAGTATTAGAACAAACTAGAAATATGAAAAATGACCAAATTCAGATTGTTGAATTTGAAGTTGGTTTTCAACAACAGGTTGAAACACCAGACAATGATGGATACCATGTTTCAATTCAGGAGGAAGATTACCAGTCATTAAAGAGATACACACAGGAAAATGAGTACGGTGATAAGTTTCATATGGCAAGGAATAAAAATATCGTGAAAATTATCTTGCTAGAGAATGGCAAAATCCCAGAAAATCTCTCTGAATTCCCTGTCTTCAAACAATACAAAAATGATGCCGTCCAACCAGTCGCAGAAGAAGAAGAATAATCGCTAAAGACGTCCCAAAGATATTTTTGGGCGTCTTTTTTATATGGAATAACTACTTTTTAATTTCAACAAAAGAGTTGTCTAGCTTAGATTTTCTTTTTTCATTCACTATGTATTTCTATTTAATAAAATCTCTCCATTATAAAAAAAAACCTTTAAAAATATTAGATTTTAATGTAGCATTAACATTAGTACTTAGTCATAAGACAAAGTGAACATTCGCTCTTATTTATAATTGAAAAAGTATAAAACAAAGTCGAAAAAGAAAAGATGGATTAATAATGAGGAGTGACGAAAAATGCTAAAAATTCAAGATATTCGTGAGTTAATAAAAGCAATTGATCAATCTAGTATAGAAGAGTTCAAGTACGAAGTAGATGGAACAAAGATTACGTTGAGAAAAGAGCGAACGTTAGTTCAACAAATTCAACAACCGATTGTAGCTCCTGCTCCTGTGGTAGCACCTCAGCCGCAAATTGCATCAACAGTTCAATTGGGAGTTGAGAAAGTAGTAGAAGAAGCAAAACAAGAAGTAAAACAAGAAGTATCATCAAAATTAAACTTACATAAAATTACGTCACCAATGGTTGGAACATTCTACGCAGCTCCGTCTCCGGATTCTCCTCCATACGTAAAAGTAGGGGACAAAGTAAGCACGGATACAGTTGTTTGTATAGTTGAAGCGATGAAGTTAATGAATGAAATAGAGGCTGAAATTAAAGGTGAAATTGTAGAGATACTTGTTGAGAATGGACAACTTGTGGAGTACGGGCAAGAGCTATTTCTAGTGAAAGTGGAATAGGAGAGAACCTCAATGATAAAAAAACTATTAATAGCAAATAGAGGGGAAATCGCAGTTCGAATCATTCGTGCTTGCCATGAAATGGGAATTGAAACGGTTAGTGTTTATTCAGAGGCTGATAAAGACTCGCTTCATGTGAGATTAGCTGACGAAGCATACTGTATTGGACCCACCGCATCAACAAAGAGCTATTTAAATTTCACCAATATAATGAGTGTAGCAACATTAACCAATGTCGATGCCATTCACCCAGGTTATGGTTTTCTAGCAGAAAATGCTGATTTTGCAGAGATATGTAATGAGTGCAATATTACATTTGTAGGACCCAGTCCACAAGCAATTAGTAAAATGGGGACGAAAGATGTTGCAAGAGAAACAATGAAACAAGCAGGTGTTCCAATTGTACCAGGTTCAAATGGGATTATTAATAGTATTGACGAAGCGGTTGTAATTGCTGAGGAAATCACCTATCCTGTCATTATTAAAGCCACAGCAGGTGGTGGAGGGAAAGGTATACGTGTTGCTAGGAATAAAGAAGAATTAATAAAAGGAGTATCAATTACACAACAAGAGGCACAGACTGCGTTTGGTAATCCGGGTGTATATCTTGAAAAATATATTGAGGATTTCCGACATGTAGAAATTCAAGTGTTGGCTGATAATTATGGAAATGTTGTTCATCTAGGGGAACGTGATTGTAGTATACAGCGTCGTCTTCAAAAGCTTTTAGAGGAAACACCATCGCCTGCAATAACGGAGGTTAAGCGACAGGAAATGGGTGATGCAGCTGTGGCTGCTGCTAAAGCAGTGAATTATTCAGGAGCTGGAACAGTGGAATTTATATTTGACCATAATACTGGTGACTTTTATTTCATGGAGATGAATACTAGAATTCAAGTAGAGCATCCTGTTACTGAGATGGTAACGGGAATAGATCTAATAAAACAACAAATTAAAGTTGCATCTGGAGAAAAATTAGGCTTTACTCAGGATGAAATTACTTTCAGTGGTTGGTCTATTGAATGTCGAATAAATGCTGAAAACCCAGATAAAAACTTTATGCCGTCCCCAGGGAGAATTACTATGTACTTGCCTCCTGGAGGTTTAGGTGTTAGGGTAGATTCGGCAGCTTATCCAGGGTATGTTATACCGCCATTCTATGACTCGATGATCGCAAAAGTAATCACGTATGGATCAACACGGGATGAGGCCATTGCTAAAATGAAAAGAGCTCTAAACGAATTTGTTATTGAAGGAATTGATACTACAATTCCATTCCACTTGAGACTATTAGAAAACGAAACATTTGTGAGTGGGGAATTTAATACGAAATTTTTGGAGCTTCATAATTTAAATAGCAAACAATAAGTGGTAAAATTGGTTAGAGTGAATGGACTTACCATAGGAGGTTAAGAAATGACAGATAAAAATCATGTGATTGACATGGAAGAACAATATGCGAAACTAGGCAAGGTAGAAATTTCTCCAGAGGTTATTGAGGTTATTACAGGTTTAGCTGCGGCTGAAGTTGAAGGCGTTGCTACTATGAGAGGGAATTTTGCCACTGGTGTAGCAGAAAGATTAGGTAGAAAAAGTCATGGTAAAGGTGTGAAGGTCGATCTTGGACAGGATGGTATTTCTGTAGACGTTTACATCGTTATTAATTATGGTGTTTCTATTCCTGATGTAGCTAAAAAAGTGCAAGATAATATTCACTTAACGTTAAGAACTATGACGGCGATAGACCTTAATGCTATTAATGTTCATGTGGTGGGGATTCAACTCGATTCTCAACAAGTAGTTGTTGAAACAGGTGCTGAATAAGATTTAACGAAGATGACTTTAGGATGGGCGTTTCTTCTGCTTTTTAGAAGATGTAACCAAACCAAGGTCGTCTTTTATTTTGGCTGTTTTATTTCAAATATGCCGGGCAAATGGTTGTTACTACATAATCGAGTATCTATACGGAGTCGAAATTACTCACATAAATGTATATCGTCTCTTTATGATGATTAAAATGAATGGTGATATCAAGCGACGTGTAAATTCAATAATATTTAAGTATTTATTGATGGAATTCAATAAATTTAGGAGTTTTTTTAAATACTATTATCGATTGAGTTCTGTAATCATGGACAAGAATATGGTATGATCAAGCATAGGAAAATTGGTATAAATGTTGTTAAAAGGAGAATTTTACATATGAAAAGACGTTTGGCTAGGATTAAAGCCGTTCAGTCTCTATTTCAAGTAGATATGAGCGGAACAGATAAAGAGGAAGCGATAAGCAATGTTTTAGAAGATAACGAAACAAAGGATGCATTCTTAGAAACGTTAGTATATGGTACAATTGAACATTTATCTGCGATTGATCAGATATTTTTGGATCATTTACAAAATTACAGGCTCGATCGTGTTGGAAATGTAGATAGAGCAGTTATTCGCATGGCAATCTTTGAAATGAAGTATTTAGAAGATATTCCAGTGAATGTATCTCTTAATGAAGCAGTTGACGTAGCAAAGAGCTTTGGTGGAGATGAAAGCGGACGCTTTGTTAATGGAGTATTATCAAAGGTAGCAGAAACACTTACGGTATAAAAAAAGTAAATTCCAAAGATCATTTAAGGGGGAAATAGGATGTCAGCAATCATTATTAGTGGCAAAGACTTAGCAAAAGAAAAAAGAGAGTTGATGAAAAGAGAAATAGAACTTCTAATAAAGGACGGAGTACAACCAGGGTTAGCAGTAATCTTGGTAGGAGAAGACCCAGCAAGTCAATCTTATGTTAAAGCAAAACAAAAAGCATGTGAAGAAATCGGAATCTATTCTGTTCTACACAAACTCGATGTTTCTGTATCTGAAGCTCAGCTTTTAGAGGCAATAGAGTCATTAAATCAAGACCCCTTGATCCATGGGATATTAGTACAGTTGCCATTACCTTCACACATTTCCGAAAAAGCTGTTATTGAAAGTATTTATCCTTCCAAAGATGTTGATGGGTTTCATCCTATAAGTGTAGGAAAAATGATGATCGGTGAAGATACATTTTTACCATGTACTCCTTTTGGAATTGTGGAAATGATTAAATCTCAAGGTATTACCATCGAAGGAAAGCATGTCGTAGTAGTTGGCCGAAGTAATATTGTTGGAAAGCCCGTTGGACAGCTGCTCCTCAATGAAAATGCAACTGTTACATATTGTCATTCACGAACAAAAGATATGAAAATGATTACAAAGCAAGCAGATATTCTTGTAGTTGCAGTCGGAAAGGCTAATTTTATCGATGCAAGTTACATAAAAGAAGGCTGTGCCGTAATTGATGTAGGAGTTAATCGTTTAGAAACAGGTAAGCTTGTAGGTGATGTAGTTTTTGATGAGGCAAAAGAAGTTGCTTCATACATTACTCCAGTTCCTGGCGGAGTTGGACCAATGACGATTACGATGCTGTTGTTTAATACTATTCAATCAGCAAAAAAAAGGTTAGTAAGTGTTAATTAGGGAGCTGTTCAAATGTCAAATGATCAAATTTTTACGATATCAGGATTAACCAATTACCTCAAGCGAGCATTTGACAATGATGAATTACTGCAAAACATTTGGTTAAAAGGGGAAATATCTAATTTTAAGAAACATAGCCGTGGCCATATGTATTTTACAATTAAGGATGATCAATCTAGAATTCAAGCGATTATGTTCGCAGGTAATAACCGCTTCTTGAAATTTATGCCTGAAGATGGAATGAATATTATTGTCCGGGGTAATGTTACTGTTTATGAAGCTACAGGCCAATATCAGATCTATGTCAATGAAATGCAACCTGACGGAGTAGGAAACTTATATTTAGCATTTGAGCAATTAAAGAAGAAGCTCGAAGGAGCAGGTTACTTTGACGACCGATATAAAAAAGCATTGCCTAAAATTCCACGAGAAATTGGTGTCATTACATCTCCAACCGGGGCAGCCGTTCGTGATATTATTACAACTTTAAAGCGGCGTTTTCCAATTGCTAAGGTTACATTATTTCCAGTACTTGTGCAAGGAGTGGACGCACCCAGTTCAATTGCAAAAGCAATCAGACAAGCTAATGAGATCGAAGGAATTGATGTCTTAATTGTTGGTAGGGGGGGTGGATCGATTGAGGAACTGTGGGCATTCAATGAAGAAGTTGTTGCAAAGGCCATATTTCAATCTTCAATACCGATTATCAGTGCAGTCGGCCACGAAACAGATACGACGATCTCTGACTTTATTGCCGATATACGAGCAGCTACGCCAACAGCAGCAGCCGAATTAGCCGTCCCAAATTGGGAAGACCTTTACGAAAAGATATTACAGCGTAAAATCCGCATTCAGAGAGCAACAGTTGAAAAAATTGAAAAAGAGCGGAAAAAACTAACAAACCTACAGAAATCTTATGCCTTTCGATACCCAGAACAACTTGTGAGGCAGAAGGAACAACAGCTTGATCGGATGATGGATGATCTCCAAAGAAATCTAAATCATTATTTGACTAGAAATAAAACACTATTAAGTAATCTCGATAAAGATCTTCAAAGGAATCATCCGAGAGCGATTATCACAAAAGCCCAAGAACAACTTGTGAAAAATCAAGCATTGCTCCAACATGGATTAACCTTGATTAAAAAAGAAAAGCAATACCAATTCCAAGGAAAACTAGATAAGCTTGAGGCGCTAAGTCCATTAAAAATAATGAGTCGAGGTTATAGCCTTTCGTATAAGCAAGATGGTAATTTGGTGAAAAGTATACATGATGTGAAGATCGGTGAGACAGTTAACATTCATTTAAAAGATGGTTCTGTGCTTTGCCAAGTTGAAAAAGTCGAAGAGGAACGAGGAGTAAAACATGAGTGATACAAAAGAGCTAAGCTTTGAAGAAGCTATGGAAAAACTTGAAGAGGTTGTTTCTAAATTAGAACAAGGAGATGTTCCTCTTGAGGAGGCAATCTCAATGTTTCAGGAAGGGATGACGTTGTCTAAGCTTTGTCACGACAAATTAAAGTCTGTTGAAGATAGCATGGATCGAATTCTACATCAAGACGGAAAGGTTGAACAAACGACATTCCGGGAGGATTAAACGTGACAGAGCTAACTTTATCTTCTTTTCTAACTAGTCGAAAACCGATTTTGGAACAGAAAATGGATGAATATGTACAAAAACTAGGAGTTCCAGAAAATCTAAAAAATGCTATGCTGTATTCGCTACAAGCAGGTGGAAAGAGAATTCGACCATTGCTATTATTTGCTACACTAGAGGGATACGACAAGACTTTTGAGTGCGGAATACCCGTGGCGTGTGCAATCGAGATGATCCATACTTACTCGCTTATTCACGATGATCTACCGGCCATGGACAATGATGATTTTCGCCGTGGCAAGCCAACAAACCACAAGGTTTATGGCGAAGCGACTGCAATATTGGCTGGTGATGCATTGTTAACTTATGCCTTTCAATTGATTTCTGAAATGGATGAGGAGCAAATCCTTCCAACTCAGAAGTTGAGATTAATAAGTGAATTAGCAAGAGCTGCTGGTCCAGAAGGAATGGTTGGTGGACAGGTTGCTGATATGGAAGGAGAAAACAAGAGCTTATCATTAGCTGATTTAGAGTACATACATCATCATAAAACGGGCGATTTATTAAGTTACTCAATTATTGCTGGAGCAATAGTAGCAGGTGCTAGTGAGAAGGATATTGAAAATCTTCGAGCATTTTCTAAACATTTAGGTTTAGCATTTCAGATCAAAGACGATATCTTAGATATTGAGGGCAATGAGGTTGCTCTAGGAAAGCCAGTAGGAAGTGATATTGGTAATGAAAAGAGTACCTACCCAAGATTGCTCGGATTGCAGGGAGCAAAGATTAAATTAGATGATCATATTCTTAAGGCGAAAGAATACTTATATAATGTAAGGATAAATAGTGGAAAGCTGGAACTTCTTGTGAATTATATTATGCATCGAGACCATTAATCTTTTGTTGGATTCCTACAGAAAATAGTAATCTAGTTTTTTCTAATTGTTGATACAGTCTATATCATGTATAATGTTGAAAAGTGAGTGGTGCAGTATTCTAGTCAGTACTCCATCTTCGAAGGCGGGCCTAAAAATCCGCTAAAGGGCACATCGATGAAGTTCCTAGTTTTGGCTTGAGGCGCCCAGCCTTGGGTCGTTGCTGGGAGTAAAGGGAGTAGGGCGATCCACAATGGCATGTGGGCGTTGACCCTCCTTCCGCGGAGGCCTTAAACATCGGCAATCTCTTGGGAATGAGAAAGCTATTGTTTATGGTATGAACCTGCACAGCAAGTTTCCCCTTGTTTGCAGCGTAGCCTGCCTTGAGTGGAGTCAGAGGGGATTATGGATGCTAAATTGTATACTTTGTATCAAAACTATACATCCGCATGAAATCTGCTCTGCAAAAGAGGATAGAGGATGGTTAAGGGCTGTAGAGGAAAACTCCTAGACTGTTCATATGACATTTATTGGGGATTATAGTGCGTACTAAGTGGTAATCTAGTCTAGCGTATGGCAACAGCGCTAAGGCAGATTTAAAGGGAAACCGCCAATGTGGCGACACGTCGGTATTTGCTTGGGAAAACCTACTAGACCTAAGACGCAGTCTTTACCCTTTAAATGACCACTCACGAATACATAATGTAAAATGTAGAATTTAGAATGTAGAATTAAGCCACTTTATTACTTAATTTTACCTTCTACATTTTGCATTTACATTTAAAAGAGGTCATAAGGATCTATGAATAAACTTAGACAATCATTAAATTGGACGCTAGCGATTGCCGTTATCACTCTTGTGTTAGCGGCTCTTTTTTCAATCGTCTCTACATTTATTTTAAGCGGCGTTACTTGGGGAGTAGGGATGGTTATTGTTCTGACCATTGTACTTATTGGTGTTCTCTTTGATACAATTGGTGTGGCCGCAACTGCAGCTGAAGAAGCCCCTTTCCACGCAATGGCTTCTGAACGTGTTCCAGGAGCAAAGCAAGCAGTATTAATTACGAGGAATGCAGATCGTTTTGCGAATTTTTGCAACGATGTTATTGGTGATATCGCTGGTATTATTAGTGGTACCGCATCAGCCTTTGTGGTTATTCAGTTAGCTCAACAAATTGGTCATGGTGAAAATTCGTTGTCTCAATTTTGGATATCAGTTATTTTTACAAGTGTCGTGGCGAGCCTTACTGTGGGAGGGAAATCATTAGGAAAAACGTTAGCTCTTCATTTTTCCACCCCAATAATTTACCAAGTGGGTAGAATATTTTATTTATTAGAGGTAAAATTGAAAGTAACTATTTTTAGAAATGGGAAAGACAAAGATAAAAAGAAAAAGAAAGCCAAAAGAAAGTGAGGGTTTTTCTTGGATTTAACCAAAATACAGGATCCTAGTTTTTTAAAAAAATATAATAAAGAACAACTAGAAGCGTTAGCGATTGATATTAGACATTTCTTAGTTGAAAAGTTATCAGTAACAGGTGGCCATCTTGGTCCTAACTTAGGGGTCGTTGAATTAACTCTTGCTTTGCATAAGGAGTTCAATAGTCCAAAGGATAAGTTTATCTGGGATGTTGGCCATCAGGCGTATGTTCATAAAATACTAACTGGACGGGCTAATCGCTTCGACGAACTTCGTCAATATAAGGGCCTATGTGGTTTTCCAAAGCGGTCAGAAAGCGAACATGATGTATGGGAAACAGGTCATAGCTCAACATCCTTGTCAGCAGCAATGGGAATGGCTGTAGCCAGAGATCTTAAAGGTAGCGATGAAAAAATTGTTGCTGTTATTGGCGATGGTGCTCTAACTGGCGGGATGGCATTAGAAGCATTAAATCATATTGGACATGAACAAAAAGACTTAATTGTTATCTTAAATGATAATGAAATGTCAATTGCTCCTAATGTTGGTGCTCTTCATAATGTTTTAGGAAGATTACGTACTGCTGGAAAATATCAAAAGGCAAAAGATGAATTAGAACAATTACTAAAGAAAATACCAGCTTTTGGTGGGAAAATTGCTTCGACTGCTGAAAGGCTGAAAGACAGCCTTAAGTATTTGTTTGTCTCGGGAATGTTCTTTGAGGAAATGGGTTTTACATATTTAGGCCCAGTTGATGGTCACAATCTTGATGATCTATTTGAAAATATAAAGTATGCAAAAAAAACAAAAGGACCAGTAATCATTCACGTCCTTACGAAAAAAGGTAAGGGATATGCTCCAGCAGAAAATGATGCTTTGGGTACATGGCACGGCTTAGGACCATATAAAATTGAATCTGGTGAAGTTGTAAAAAATCCTGGACCACCAAGCTACAGTGCAGTATTTGCTAATACATTAGTAAAAGTGGCGAAAGATGATCAAAGGGTAGTGGCCATTACGGCAGCGATGCCAGGTGGGACCAGACTAGATATATTTGCTAAAGAGTTTCCTGATCGAATGATTGATGTCGGTATTGCGGAACAACATGCAACAACGATGGCAGGTGGGTTAGCTACACAGGGGATGAAGCCAGTGTTTGCTGTCTATTCTACTTTTTTACAGAGAGGCTATGACCAAGTTGTTCATGATATTTGTCGTCAAAACTTGAATGTATTCTTTGCGATCGACCGTTCTGGCTTGGTGGGTGCTGATGGGGAGACTCATCAAGGAGTCTTTGATATTTCATATTTGCGACACATTCCAAACATGACAATACTTTCAGCAAAAGATGAGAATGAACTTCAGCACATGGTTTATACTGCAACCAAATATAATGATGGTCCTATTGCTGTCAGATATCCCCGTGGAAATGGTTATGGTATAAAAATGGATGATGTGCTACAAGAGATTCCGATTGGTAAATGGGAAGTACTGCGTGAGGGGAATGATTTAGCGATCCTTACATTTGGCACAACTGTGCCAATGGCAGAAGAAGCCGCAGAAGTGTTAGCTAAAGATGGAATTTCTGTAAGAGTTATTAATGCCAGATCAATTAAACCTCTCGACGAAGAAATGTTAATTGACCTTGTAACAAAGGATATTCCTATTCTTACAATTGAGGAAGCTGCTCTTCAGGGAGGCTTTGGAAGTGCTGTCTTGGAATTTTATCATGAAAATTCTTATCATAATGTGGTAGTAGAAAGAATGGGCATCCCAGATCAGTTTATTGAACACGGGAGTGTAAATAAATTGTTAGAAGAGATAGGAATGACTACGAAGCATACTGTTGCACATGTCCAAAAGATGCTCCCAAGAAAACAGCAGAGGGCTTAAAAATGGCGAAAAAAGAAAGAATAGATGTTCTCTTAGTTGAAAGAGGATTGGCTGAAACAAGAGAAAAAGCAAAAAGGTCTGTGATGGCAGGCCTTGTTCTCTGTAATAATGAAAGAATTGATAAACCAGGTGCTAAGGTAGATATCGAGGCAGAACTATTGATAAAAGGTGAATTGCTACCTTATGTCAGTAGAGGCGGTTTGAAGCTAGAGAAGGCTATAAATGAATTTGGCTTTGATTTAACGGATAAGATAGTTCTTGATATAGGCTCATCTACTGGTGGATTTACGGATTGTGCATTACAAAATGGCGCAAAGCTCGTTTACGCTGTTGATGTTGGCTACAATCAACTAGCATGGAAACTCAGACAAGACGAACGGGTAGTCGTTATGGAACGGACAAATTTCCGTTACGTAACGAAAGAAAGCTTTACAAAGGGCATCCCAAATTTTGCTACAATAGATGTTTCGTTTATCTCGCTAAAATTAATCTTACCGGCCTTAGCGAATGTATTAGAGAAGGGAAGTCATGTCTCTGCTCTAGTGAAGCCCCAATTTGAGGCTGGTCGTGATGAAGTAGGTAAAAAAGGAATTGTCAGAGATGAAAAAGTACATCGTTCTGTCTTAGAAGAAATTGTGAAATTTGCTATTAACATAGGTTTCGATGTTTATGGATTATCGTACTCGCCAATCAAAGGTGGAGAAGGAAACATTGAGTTTTTACTTCATCTTTATTGGACAGGCCAAACTGATCTAGATAATAAACCAACGATTTCAATAAGCGATGTTGTGTCACTAGCTCACCAAAATTTAAAACAATCAAATTAAAGGAGTAGTATATTTTACTACTCTTTTTTGTTTTTGGAAGGAAAAGCTAGAAATATAAATATTCAGTTACTCGTTGTATTATGTATAAAAATAAGGTAATATACAGGTAATATAGTTTGTACACCTTATGTTTTATAGGGTTTACATTCAACTGGAGGAGATGTAATGAATAAGGGACAGCGCCATATAAAAATTCGTGAAATTATTGCAAACAATGAGATCGAGACACAAGATGATCTAGTAGATACGTTAAAAAATGCTGGATTTAATGTGACTCAAGCAACTGTTTCTAGAGATATAAAAGAACTACACTTGGTGAAGGTGCCTATGCAGGATGGAAGGTATAAATATAGCCTTCCGGCCGATCAGCGCTTCAACCCATTACAAAAGTTAAAGCGCTCTCTTATGGATAGCTTTGTAAGCATTGATCGTGCCAACAATTTAATTGTCATGAAAACTCTTCCCGGGAATGCCAATGCCGTCGGGGCGCTTATTGATAACCTAGATTGGAATGAAATACTTGGAACAATTTGCGGAGATGATACAATCTTAATAATATGTCGTACGACGGAAGATAGCCCGATCCTAAGTGAACGCTTCTTAGAAATGTTATAGGTAAACGATAAAGGAAGTGATGTAGGATGTTAGTTGAACTTTCCATTAAGAACTTTGCAATTATTGAGAATTTAACAGTTCCATTTGAAAAGGGCTTAACGGTATTAACTGGTGAAACAGGTGCAGGGAAGTCAATTATTATTGATGCGATTAGTTTATTGGTTGGTGGACGGGGTTCCGCAGAGTTTGTTCGTCATGGTGCCAACCGTTCAGAAATTCAAGGTTTATTTTATATCGACAATGTCAGCCATGATATATATAGTAAGGCAGTTCAGTTTGGAATTGAGATAAGTGAAGATCAAATGGTTATCCTACAACGAGATATAACTTCTCAAGGCAAAAGTATATGTAGAGTGAATGGTAAGCTTGTTACATTAGGAATTCTAAAGGAGTTGGGAGAAACCTTAGTTGATATTCACGGACAACATGAGCATCAACATTTAATGCAGGTCGAACGACATCTCTCGCTTTTAGATCAATATGCCGAAGATAAAATTCACAATGCACTTATAGAATACAAACAACTCTACAAAACGTTTATTCAGTTAAGTTCGCGAGTAAAACAATTCTCAGAAAACGAACAAAAGCTGGCACAACGCTTAGATTTGTTACAGTATCAATTAAAAGAGATTGAAAAAGCAAAGCTGAAACCTGAAGAGGACCTCCTGTTGACTGAGGAGCGTCTAAAATTAGCTAATAGTGAAAAGCTTTATAAAATGGTTTCTGATGGTTACTATGCATTATATGGTGATGGCAAAGCGTTAGATTGGCTTTTACTAGCGATGAACAATATTGATGATGCTGCACTTATTGACAAAGATCTAAAAGCACTTAAAGAGACAATTAGTAATTGCTACTATTTATTGGAAGAGGCAACCTTCTCACTTAGGGATTATTTTGAAGGCATCGAATTTCAACCTGAGCGATTAAATCTGCTTGAAGCAAGGTTGAATGAAATTACTCAACTGAAGCGTAAATATGGCGACAACGTAACGAATATCTTAGAATATTCTGCCAAAGTTGAGGAAGAAATTGATAATTTAATAAACAGAGAAGAAAAAATTCAAGAGTTGTTAACTCAACTGGAAAATGTCTGTGATGATCTATATATTGAAGCAAACAATTTAACAGAGCTAAGGCAGATTGCGGCAAATCAATTAGTTGATGGTATCCATCAACAGCTCAAAGATTTATATATGGAGAAGACGAAATTTCATGTCCAGATTTCTGAACGGCAAGCTACTGTCAAAGATCCTTTTGTAAATGGTAAGCATGTACATTTTCAAGAAGAGGGGATTGATAAGATTGAATTTTTGCTATCAACGAATCCTGGTGAACCTCTTAAGCCATTAGCTAAGATCGCATCAGGTGGTGAAATTTCTCGGATTATGCTCGCTTTAAAGTCAATTTTTTCTTCACATCGTGGCGTTACCTCATTAATATTTGATGAAGTTGACACAGGTGTTAGTGGACGAGTTGCTCAATCAATTGCTGAGAAGATATATAATATTTCAACTAAATCTCAAGTTCTCTGTATTACTCATTTACCACAAGTTGCCGCTATGGCAACTTCTCACCTATACATTTCAAAAGAGCAGCTTGAAAATAAGACTGTTACAAAAGTAACTACTTTATCAAAAGATGAACAAGTTGAAGAAATAGCCAGAATGCTCTCAGGAGCAGAAACTACACCATTAACTAGAGAAAGTGCAAAAGAATTGCTCTCTTCTGCTGAAAAAATTAAAGATGTATTTGTAAAGCTAACCAATTAAGGTTAGCTTTTTTCTATAATAACAGTTATAAATAAGCGTCTCTGAGGCAACATTAATATTACAGCCAAACATGGAGGTGTAGGTTAGGAGCGAGGAGAGTGAATTATTTTCATGATAGAAACTAGAAAAGTTATAGGTGTAATTCTCCTTGTTTTCATAATAGGTATCGGTTTTTTAAAACCGGTCCAAGAATACGTAAGTATCCCTCGCGAGTTGGTTCTTATTGAAGGTCAAGTAGAACCATTGCAAAAGGCTTTACCTGTGTTTAAGATGTCCTCAACTAATGAAAATGTCACCATTAACGAGGAACAATTTGCAGTTACAGCAAATAGCCAAGGAGATGCTAACGTGACAGTTACAGTGGGAGGGGCTCCTGTAAAAAATGTCGATGTACGTGTTTTAAAAGACATAAAGGTAATCCCTGGAGGACAATCCATCGGGGTAAAACTAAATACGCTAGGGGTTTTAGTAGTTGGACATCACTTAGTGGATAGTGAAGATGGCGAAAAATCCCCGGGAGAAATTGCTGAGATTGAAGTTGGCGACATTATCACGAAAATAAATGGAAACAAAATTGATAATATGAGCCAAGTAACGCCACTGGTTCAAGAAGCTGGCGAAAATGGTGATGTATTAAAGTTAGAAATCATTAGAGAAAATCAAGTATTACAGAAAAAGTTAAAACCTCTAAAAGCGAAAGGTGAAAGTTCTTTTCGTCTGGGGCTGTATATTCGTGACTCTGCTGCAGGTGTAGGTACCCTTACATTTTTTGAACCTTCCTCAAAAAAATATGGTGCATTAGGTCATGTAATATCTGATATGGATACCCAGAAGCCAATCGTGGTGAATGATGGTCAAATCGTTAGTTCATTAGTAACTTCTATTGAGAAAGGGAGCAATGGTGATCCAGGCGAGAAACTAGCTCGCTTTACAAACGATCGAAAAATACTGGGAACAATCACCAAGAACAGCCCATTTGGAATATTTGGAGAGTTACATGAGCCAATGAATAATGAGATTATGGATGAAGCTTTACCAATAACACTTTCACATCAGGTAAAAGAAGGGCCAGCTAAAATTTTAACAGTTGTAGATGGCGAAGAAGTAAAAGAATACGATATAGAAATTGTTAGTTCTGTACCACAAAAATTTCCTGCAACAAAAGGAATGGTCATTAAGGTAACAGATCCTGAATTATTAGAAGCTACTGGTGGGATTATTCAAGGAATGAGTGGGAGCCCGATTATTCAAGATGGTAAGGTAATTGGTGCTGTAACTCATGTATTTGTTAACGATCCTACAAGTGGTTATGCATGCCATATTGAATGGATGCTTCAAGAAGCTGGGGTAGATATCTATAGTAAAGAAAAGGCAAAGGCGAGTTAATTCGACCTATGCCTTTTTTTTTACCAATATAGGGTATTTCTCTTCTTAGAGTAATACGCTTTATAACTTTTATACAAAAATACATACATTTTTAGTTACTTTCATGCTATGATTAGAATCATAACAAAGATTTTTCGACAAATGCTTAGAAAGATGTTGTCAAGCATCGAACAAGGTCGAAAATAAGAGGAAAACGCCAAAAACTAATAAAAAATAAAGATTTTTAATATTTTTTTAAAAATTAAAGAGGGATTTTTATCCGGTTGTCGAATTTAATGTGATGGATAAAAAAGAACTTATATATCTACAGGGAGGAACAATCGGTGCAAAAAATTAAAGTTTGTATTGCTGATGATAATAGGGAATTAGTTAGTTTGCTTGAGGAATATATTTCTAGTCAAGTTGATATGGAAGTAGCAGGAGTAGCTTATAATGGCCAAGAGTGTCTAGCTTTGGTTCAAGAGGAACAACCTGATGTGTTAATACTAGACATCATTATGCCCCACTTGGACGGACTTGCGGTGTTGGAAAGACTAAACCAGCAAGGTGTAGGAAAGAGGCCAAATATTATTATGCTTACAGCATTTGGTCAAGAAGATGTTACAAAAAAAGCGGTAGAGCTTGGTGCTTCTTACTATATTCTTAAACCGTTTGACATGGAAACATTAATAAATAAAGTAAAAGAAGTAAGTGGTCATTTGCAACCAATTATTCAGCACAAATCTTCAGCTTCGATGCAATTCACTACCAGAAAAGAACCGAAACAATTTAATCTAGATGCAAGTATTACAAGTATTATTCACGAGATTGGTGTACCAGCACATATTAAAGGATACATGTATCTCCGTGAAGCAATCACAATGGTATACAATGACATAGAACTATTAGGATCAATAACGAAGGTTCTATATCCTGATATTGCAAAGAAATTTAACACAACGTCTAGTCGTGTAGAGCGTGCCATTCGCCATGCAATTGAAGTTGCTTGGAGTCGAGGAAATATTGACTCGATCTCTAGTTTGTTTGGCTACACAGTTAGTCATTCAAAAGCAAAACCAACGAATTCAGAATTCATTGCAATGGTTGCTGACAAGCTTCGTATTGAACATAAAGTTTCATAAGAAAAAAGCTCATTCCGGAAGCGGAATGGGCTTTTTTTTGGAAAAATTATATATAACAGAATAAAAATAGATATATAACAGAAAAAATATGGAAGCATATATACGGATATGGAAACTAGGATTACAATTGGCATTCGAGAATTTTCACTGTTTTGTCAAATACAAAAGAGCAAATACGGTATATAATAAGACTATGAAAAGTTGTAATACAGATATAAAAGAATAATGTAACAGCGAAAGAGTTAATCAAAATCTTAGTTTAATAAAAAAATTTCATCTTGTATGTAAAAAAAATCACACACGCAAGTAGGAAATTTGAATGAGAGAGGGAGTTGTTAATATGGATGCTTGGAAAGATTTTAATACTGGGGAATGGACAGAAAAAATTGATGTTAGAGATTTTATTAATAAAAACTGGGACCCATATACTGGTGATGACGCATTTTTAGTTGGTCCTACACAAACAACAAAAGAGCTTTGGGATCAAGTATTAGAATTAATGAAAAAAGAGCGAGAAAACGGTGGAGTACTTGACGTTGATACAAAAACAATTTCTACGATTACTTCACACGCACCAGGGTACCTAAATAAAGAAAAAGAGCAAATTGTTGGTTTACAGACAGATGCACCATTGAAGCGATCAATTCAACCAACAGGTGGAATTCGTATGATGGCTGCAGGTTGTGATGCTTACGGATTTAAGCTTGACCCGCAAATCGAAAAGATTTACACAGATTACCGTAAGACACATAATGCAGGGGTGTTTGATGCATATACTAGTGAAATGTTAGCTGCTCGTAAAGCAGGAATTATTACGGGCTTACCGGATGCCTACGGACGTGGTCGAATTATCGGTGATTATCGACGTGTTGCATTGTATGGAGTTGATCGATTAATTGAAGATAAAAAAGCTGTAAAAAAGAGTCTAGAAAAAGGTGTAATGAGTGAAGAGGTTATTCGGGATCGAGAAGAAATCTCTGAGCAAATTCGTTCTCTACAAGAATTAAAAGAAATGGCAGCTTCTTATGGGTTTGATATTTCAGCGCCAGCAACTACTGCAAAAGAAGCATTCCAATGGCTATACTTTGGTTATTTAGCGGCTATTAAAGAACAGAATGGAGCCGCAATGAGTTTAGGGCGTGTTTCTACTTTCTTAGATATTTATATTGAAAGAGATATGAAATCTGGCCTCCTAACTGAGGAAGAAGCTCAAGAAATTGTAGATCACTTTGTTATGAAACTTCGTTTAGTGAAATTCTTAAGAACACCTGATTATGATGAGTTATTTAGTGGCGATCCGACTTGGGTTACAGAATCGTTAGCAGGTATGTCATTAGATGGACGTCCGCTCGTTACAAAGAACTCATTCCGTTTCTTGTATACATTAGTTAATTTAGGACCAGCACCTGAACCGAATTTAACAGTTCTGTGGTCAACTCAATTACCAGATGGCTTTAAAAAGTTCTGCTCGAAAATGTCCATTATGACAAGCTCAATTCAATATGAGAATGATGATATCATGAGACCTGATTACGGTGATGATTATGGAATTGCTTGTTGTGTATCGGCAATGCGAATTGGGAAGCAAATGCAATTTTTTGGAGCGCGTGCAAATTTAGCAAAAGCTCTTCTCTATACAATTAATGGCGGGGTCGACGAAAAACTAAAAATTCAAGTAGGTCCAAAATTTGAACCTATTACTTCTGAATATCTTAATTATGATGAGGTTGTTGATAAGTTTGAGAAATTCCAAGATTGGTTAGCTGAGCTTTATATGAATTCTTTAAATGTAATTCATTACATGCATGATAAATATAGTTATGAAAGAATTGAAATGGCTCTTCATGACAAAGATATTCTACGTACGATGGCATGCGGTATTGCTGGTTTGTCTGTAGTAGCTGACGCGTTAAGCGCAATCAAATACGCAAAAGTTAGAGTAATTCGTGATGAGGATGGAATTGCTACTGATTACGAAATTGAAGGTGAGTTCCCTCAGTACGGAAATAATGACCCTCGCGTGGATGATATTGCTACCCATCTGGTGAAGAATTTTATGGATAAACTACGGAAGCAACCAACTTATCGTAATGCGCTTCCAACTCAATCTGTATTAACTATTACTTCAAATGTAGTGTATGGTAAAAAAACAGGTAACACTCCTGACGGTAGAAAAGCAGGAGAGCCGTTTGCTCCAGGAGCAAACCCAATGCACGGCCGTGATAGAAAAGGAGCGTTGGCTTCGCTTAATTCAGTTGCCAAAATTCCTTACGAGGATTGTCAAGATGGTATCTCTTGTACGTTCTCAATCGTACCGAAAGCACTTGGGAAAGACCAAGAAACTCGGATTAGTAATTTAGCTGCTATTTTAGACGGTTATGCATCACAGACTGGGCACCATATTAACGTTAACGTATTTGATCGTGAACAATTAATGGATGCAATGGAACATCCAGAATTGTACCCGCAGTTAACCATTCGTGTGTCGGGTTATGCTGTAAACTTTATTAAGTTAACAAGAGAGCAGCAAATTGATGTAATTAACCGTACTTTCCACGAAAGTATGTGATCATTATGTTAGGAAGAATCCACTCGGTCGAATCTTGTGGAACAGTAGATGGACCTGGGCTAAGATTTATCGTTTTTCTTCAGGGGTGTGTGTTGCGTTGTGCTTACTGTCATAATCCGGATACCTGGAAGTTAAACGGAGGGATAGAAAAAAGTGTGGACGAATTGCTAGAAGAGGCCAAAGCCTATTTACCTTATATGAAGTTTTCGAATGGTGGGGTAACATTAAGCGGTGGTGAACCGTTGTTACAGCCAGATTTTGTATTGGAGTTCTTCAGAAAATGTAAAGAAGCAGGAATTCATACGACGTTAGATACTGCTGGCTCTGTAAAACCTGGCAATCTTGAAGAGATTTTAGAGGTGACAGATCTAGTTCTTCTTGATATCAAACATATTAGAGAAGAAAATCATAAACAGATTACAGGAATGTCTAATAGAAACACGTTGAATTTTGCTAAACTTCTTAGTGATAAGGGAATCCCAGTTTGGATTAGACACGTATTAGTGCCAGGGCTATCAACTGATAAACAAGATTTAAGTGAACTTGGAGACTTCTTGGCAACACTTAAAAACGTAGAGAAAGTTGAGATTTTACCTTACCATAAAATGGGAGAGTATAAGTGGGAACAACTAGGACTATCAAATACTTTAACCCATGTAAACCCTCCTAAGCAAGAAGATGTCGATGAAGCATACCAGTTGTTAGTTAAACAGAAACGACCAAACCAAGTAGAGTGTGGCCTTTAAGGCTACACTCTTTTTTCACATAAAAAGAAGCGTAACCCCAAATTATCATTTGTCTAGTGTGAGGTGTCACCTCTACTGCGGTTATTTATCTCTTTGGCTGTTGTTATTTGATATAAGTTAATAAAGGTAGGATGAAAATATATGGAATGACTCATACTAAGTATGGAATCTATACTTTAACGATAAAAGTGGTGGCTGGCATGTTGTCTATTGAGAAAATCAAAGGATATGCATTTCAAGACAAAAAAACCAAAAGATTAGTTGAACGCCTCCCTCGAAAGAGTATTGCTGTTTTGTTTCATCAGGACATCGATACGGTAGCTGCCGAAAAATTAATTCATTGTGGAGTAAAAGCGGTTATTAACTTCAAGTCTTCTATGAGTGGACTTTTCATACATAATGGTGTTGAGGCTCTACTGAATGCGAATATCCCAGTGTTTGATTTTGAAGAACCAATAGAGATTAACCTAGAAGGAAAATTAGTCATGATTAAAGATAACATTCTGTTAGTAAATAATCATGGAACATGGGAAAGGCTATCTAATCTCATTCGCTATAGTCCTTCTCATGTAAAACAGTTGAAGACTTTAGCAAAATCTCGTTTTCCTGAACAGTTTAGATCTTTTGTAGGTAATTCCCTTTTCTATAGTGAGAAAGAACTGAATTTGTTTGTAAGTGAAGTACAAAGTCTGCCTTTACTGCGACAATTTTTAGATAAAGAAGTTTTGATTGTTGCTAGAGGTGCAAACTACGAATTAGATCTTATCAAACTTAAACCTCATATAAAAAAGAAGAGATTTTTAATAATTGCTGTTGATGGAGGGGCAGACGGTTTAATAAAAATAGGTGTAAAACCAGATTTTATCATTGGTGATATGGACTCTGTGACAGAAAAAGCTTTAAAAAGTGGTGCCCAACTATTGGTACATACCTATCATGATGGAAGATCACCGGGAGAGACAAGGATTAGGAAGTTGGGATTACCATATAAACGAATAAAGTTTTTAGGTACAAGTGAGGATGTAGCTACCATCTTTGCCTACTGTTCAGGAGCGAAAAAACTTTACACAATTGGAACGAGGCTTGGGATGAACGAATTCTTAGAAAAGGGTCGAAACGGAATGGGCTCTACGATTTTAACTAGAATGAAGGTTAGCCATGCGCTTGTAGATTTAAAAGGCATCCATACTTTATTTCACGAAGAAAATGAGATAAAAGGGTGGAAACTATTACCTGTAGGAGTAGCTGTTCTACTCATTGGCTTTAGTCAAAGGTTTGAGTTGTTTATCTCGTTGATTTTTCAATGGTGGGTTGGGAGGTCATGATCTATGAAAAGGAAAGATATCATCCATCTGGTAACAGTCTCATTCTATATAGTTTTTGGAATGGTTGTAGGTGTGGTTTTTGATAAGCAATGGTTGAGTGATGAGCAAATGAAGTACGTTCAACGTCTAAAAATAGAAAACGATCTCTTGCTTCAAGAAAAACAGTCATGGGTTAGTTATCTTGGAAATGAGTTTAACAATATTAGGTTTTATACAACTGTAGAAGATGAACAGCTTCAAAATCTAAACTTAGTTTTGGGGAGTATTGGAGTGACTCTAGAAAAAATGCCAGAAACTATGGGGTTATACCAACAACGAGGTATTATTATTACCTTAGGAGAAGAGCTAGATGAAACATACGGACTACCCCATCTAGCTCTTAAAGCTATCCCAAAACATGAGGTAGATGTAAATTTAATGTACCTATCACTACTAAGGATCAAAGAGGAGTTGCTTCAATGAGTCAGAAAATAAGTGTTGTAATTCCGGCTTTTAATGAGCAAGACATGATAAAAATGACCCTAGTTACATTAAATCGCTGTCCTTGGGTCGATGAATTAATTGTTGTGGATGACGGTAGTGTGGATGAAACAGCTATAATCGCAGAAAGTTATTCAGACGAGGTTATTAGATTAGATCAAAATAGTGGAAAAGCATCAGCTCTAAAAGAAGGTTGGAAAAGAGCGGAGGGGGATATTGTGGTATCGCTGGATGCTGATTTAGGTATAACCGCTAGAGAAGCCGAGCGTCTTATTGAAAAGCTCACAACAGAAGAATTAGATTGTGTGATTGCCAAATTGCCATTGCAAAAAAAACGTGGAGTTGGACTAATGAAGCATCGTGCTCAAAAATTAATATTTTCGCGAACGGGTAAATGGTTTGATGCCCCACTTTCTGGACAAAGAGCACTAAAAAAACAATGGCTAACAATATTACTTGATAAAGAGTATATTGGTTTTGGAATTGAGATGGCAATGACTGTTGATCTGTTAAAAGCTGGAGCGAGTATTGATGAAGTTGAAGTTAGTTTTTTTCATCGTGCAACTGGTAAGGATTTTCAAGGTTTTATACATCGAGGAAAACAATGGTTAGACATGGAAAAAACGTTAAGGAAAATGAGGGCGTCATGGCAATAATTATTTTATATCCAATTATACTATGGCTTTTTTCAACTTTTTATCGGTTTATGGGCTGGGGTGTAAAGAATTACTTAGGTAATCAAGTGCCTTATAGTTTAGGTACGGGATTGTTTCTAGCTGTCTTATATTTTTCGGCGGTGGTTGATGGTATTTTTCTTCTTTACTTAACAACATTATTTGTAACAGGCTTCATTGATGATCGTTTTGGTACAAAATATCCAAAGGGAATAAAGGGACATATTGGTCTCTTTATAAAAACAGGCAAAATAACCACTGGCTTTATCAAGCTTGTAAGTACAGTATTGATTGGATTGTTCGGAATGGCTTTATTAGGTGATACGTTTTTAGATAAGATAGCGATATTATTCTTGTTGGTTCTACCGCCCCATGTGATGAATTTGTTTGATACCAGACCGTTGCGAGTATGGAAGGTTATCTCTATTCATCTCGTTTTACTATTTTCATTTGTAACGAATTTATCGATACAGACTATACTGGTTATCCTATTTTTGGCTTTTTGCTTGATTTATTTTGAGGGCACGAAGCTCGCAATGTTAGGAGACAATGGAGCAACACTTCTCGGGGGGGTATTGAGTGTGGTTGCTATTAGCAACTTATCGGTTCTATCGCAATGGTTGTTAATTACCTTGTATTCATTAGTTGTTATTGTAACTGAAAAAATTTCAATCTCAGAATGGATTGAAAAGATACCACTACTTCGTAAAATTGACAGGTGGGGTGTCTCGTAAAAAAAGGAAGGAGCTACTAAGCTCCTTCCTACTTTGTTTGTTTTAGGCTGTTTTTGCAAAGTTTGTTGCTTTAAAATTACTAAGAATTTACTACTAATTTAGTAAGTATTGCTCTTTTCTTACATAATTTAATGGCTGATATTTTCATCTAGGGAATTTGTCCGATTATTTTAGGATAAAAGTGCCACAATGTTTACGAAAAGAGCCTTGTTTATTATTGTTTTTTAAAACGAGGAGCTACTTTGTTGTTTTTTCGATCTCTATAAAACACGAAACCAGCGATAAAACCTACCCCTAAAATGAGAAAGATTAGACCGGAAAGGAATTGTACCCATAATGACGGGAAAGGTGAATGTAAAATTTGAAAGAAAATGTCCCTCATTAATTTAATTCCATAACCTGCTATGAGACCGGGTATTACTAGGATCAGTAAAGCGAAGAACCGTTGCATTGATTAAAACCCTCTTTATAAAAATGTAATAGTACAAACGCCAATTTTATTTTACTAAAGTTATGTCCTGTTGTCCAAACGATTATATTGCTTTGTTTGCTTTTATTCTGATAGTGTATAGTTAAGAGAGGATTGGTTCCGAGATAACATCTATAAACATGCTCAACAGATACGAGGGGGTGCCTTGTTGTTATGAAAAAATGTTTAATCGTTGGAGCAGGCAAGGGTGGGACGGCTTTACTTAAGATTTTAGTAGAAGCTGATATGATGGAAGTAATTGCCGTCGCTGATAAAAATCTGAATAGTCCTGGTATAAAATTGGCCAAGAAGCTGGGAATTAAAACAAATTCAGATTGGCATCCATTACTTACGAACGAAGTAGACGTAGTAGTTGAGGCTACCGGTAATGAAGATTTATTTTTGCAGTTAAAGCAGGCTTGTGAACTCTCGGAAATTGTCTTAATTCCTAGTTCGGTTGCAACATTACTTTTTAACCTAATTGAAGAAAAGGAAACGTTGATAGATCAATTAAAGAACTATTATTCGAAGCAAGAAATTATCTTAAACTCTGCTCATGATGGGATGATAGCGATTGATGAAAGGTCAACGATTACTCTTATTAATCGAAGTGCCGAACAAATTATTGGATTAAAGAAAGAGGACATTGTTGGTAAGAATATACAAGATGTTTTACCATCAACAGAGTTAAATAGAGTGCTTCACACAGGCAAAATAGAAATGAATAAAACACAAGAACTACATAACGGTACCAAAATAGTTACAACCCGTGTTCCATTAGTCCATAATAGAAAGATTGTTGGTGCTTTAGCGGTTTTTAAAGATATTACAGAAATTGTTCAAATGGCTGAAGAAGTTACTAATTTGAAGAGTATTCAAACGATGCTTGAAGCCATCTTTTCTTCTTCTGACGATGCAATTTCTGTGGTAGATGAAAATGGGATTGGACTCATGATTAATCCTGCTTATACAAGATTAACTGGTCTTTCTGCCGATCAAGTAATTGGTATGCCTGCGACAACAGATATATCCGAAGGAGAAAGTATGCATATGCATGTATTGAAAAATCGGAAACCTGTTCGTGGTACAAGAATGAAAGTGGGACCGAAGAAGAAAGATGTAATTGTGAATGTCGCTCCTGTGATTGTTGACGGGAAGTTAAAAGGCAGCGTCGGTGTCCTTCATGATATGTCCGAAATTAAATCTCTTACGGATGAATTAGAAAGAGCTAGACAGATCATTCGTACGTTAGAAGCGAAATACTCTTTCAATGATATTATCGGCACCTCAGAGGAAATGAAATTTGCCATCCAGCAAGCGCAGTTGGCAGCTTCTACTCCGGCTACTATTTTACTGAGAGGTGAATCTGGAACAGGAAAAGAACTTTTCGCTCACGCAATTCACAATGAGAGTGAGAGGAAATATAACAAATTTGTCAGAGTTAACTGTGCGGCTATCTCCGAAACATTATTAGAAAGTGAGCTTTTTGGGTATGAAGAAGGAGCTTTTTCTGGAGCTAAAAGAGGTGGGAAAAGAGGCCTCTTTGAAGAAGCGAATGGGGGAAGTATCTTTTTAGATGAGATTGGGGAGCTCTCTAGCAATACACAAGCGAAGCTACTGCGTGTTCTTCAAGAAGGTGAAATTCTTCGGGTAGGAGGAACGAAACCTATATCTATTAATGTGAGGGTTATCGCTGCAACAAACGTAAATCTAGAAAAGGGTATAAATAAAAATACATTTCGGGAAGATTTATACTATAGGATTAATCGAATGCCGATTTATATTCCGCCTCTGAGAAAACGGAAAGAAGATATTCCTGCTTTGGCAACACATTTGCTATTAAAGATTAATCAGGATTATGGTAGAAATGTAACAGGTCTAACTAGGAAAGCTGAATTGATGTTGATGGAGTATGATTGGCCAGGAAATGTTCGAGAATTAGAAAATGTTCTGGGGCGTGCCATGATCTTTATGCGTTATAATGAGTTAGAAATGGACAAACATCACATTCCTGAATTGGCATTAGAAAATTCAAAAGAAATACATACAACTCATGAAGATTTTAAAAAAAATAACGATGTGAAAACACTAGCCCAAAAAGTTATGGAGTATGAAAAGCAAGAGATTATCATAGCGTTACAGAAGCATCTTGGAAATAAAACGGCTACTGCAAAAAGTCTAGGCTTATCCATTCGAAATCTCTATTATAAGATGGAAAAATACAAAATTGAAATAAATGACATGCAATAACTTGCATGGTATGCTAAAACTTGCATGGTATATAAATTAATTGTGAACAAAAAGTGTACAAAGCACGCAGATTTACAATTTCTTAATAATTGGCATGGATTTTGCATGTTATAAAGTGTAACTGTGTAACACCAAAGAAAGGCGGAGAAAATGTGAATTTAGATCAATTTGTAAAAGAGGCTAGCCATCATCAAACGAAGGTTGTAGCAGTTGCTGCCGCGGAAGATAGCGAAGTGATTGAGGCGGTTGTAAAGGCTGTTGAGCAAAAACTAGCAACCTTTTTATTGTACGGTAATGCCGAAAAAATTCATTCTCTGCTCGCTTCTAGAGATACGATTGGTTGTGAAGTGAGTCAATTTGTGAATGTTATTGATGCCAAGAATGATCTTGAAGCAGCTACCCTTGCCGTTAAGGCAGTAAGTGAAGGTAGTGCTGATGTTCTAATGAAGGGCATGGTTTCAACTTCTTCAATTTTAAAAGAGGTCCTTAATAAGGATTACGGCTTGAGAACTGGGAGTGTCTTGTCCCATGTAGCAGCTTTCCAAATCAATGGGTTTGACCGTTTAATTTTTGTTACAGATGCTGCAATGAATATTGCTCCAGACCTAAAGCAGAAAGTAGAGATTATTAATAACTCAGTGTCGCTCGCAAGAAGAATTGGGATTCCGCTTCCAAAAGTAGCTGCAATCTCAGCTGTTGAGACGGTTAATCCCAATATGATTTCTAGTGTAGAAGGCGCACTACTCGCGCAAATGAATGCACGCGGCCAAATTAAAAATTGCGTAGTAGATGGGCCCCTAGCTTTAGATAACGCCATTTCACCTTCGGCTGCTGAGCAAAAGGGAATAAAGGGTGAAGTAGCTGGGAGAGCAGATATTCTTATGGTGCCGTCTATTGAAGTTGGAAATGCCTTGTACAAATCATTAGTATACTTTTCTAAGGCAAAGGTTGGTGCAGTTATTGTTGGAGCCAAAGCGCCTATCGTATTGACATCGAGAGCAGATTCTGCTGAAAGTAAATTGTACTCATTAGCATTAGCAGTTCGTTCAGTTAGCTAAATGAAAAAGAGTGAAAAATAGGGAGGAAAAAAGAGAATGGAATTATTTAAGTATATGGAAATGTATGACTACGAGCAGGTTGTTGTTTGTCAAGATAAACAATCAGGTTTAAAAGCAATTATTGCTATCCACGATACTACACTTGGACCTGCTTTAGGTGGTACAAGAATGTGGACATACAATTCTGAAGCAGAAGCATTTGAGGATGCTCTTCGTTTAGCTAAAGGAATGACCTATAAAAATGCAGCTGCCGGTTTAAACCTAGGTGGAGGAAAAACAGTTATTATTGGTGACCCAAGAAAAGATAAAAATGAAGAAATGTTCCGTGCGTTTGGCCGTTATGTTCAGGGATTAAATGGACGCTATATAACTGCTGAAGACGTTGGAACTACAGTGGCAGATATGGACCTTATTCATGAGGAAACCGACTATGTAACAGGTATTTCACCTGCTTTTGGTTCTTCAGGAAATCCATCACCAGTAACAGCATATGGAGTTTATGTTGGCATGAAGGCTGCTGCAAAAGAAGCTTTTGGTTCTGACTCATTAGAAGGATTAACAGTAGCTGTTCAAGGAGTAGGAAATGTTTCATTTACACTATGTAAACACCTCCATGAAGAAGGTGCCAAGCTAATTGTTACCGATATTAACAAGGAAGCAGTTGCTAGAGCAGTTGAAGCTTTTGGTGCAAAAGCAGTTGATATTAATGAGATTTACAGTGTTGATTGTGATATCTTTTCACCTTGTGCCTTAGGGGCGATTATTAATGATGATACTATTCCACAACTGAAAGCAAAAGTCATTGCAGGGGCTGCAAACAATCAATTAAAAGAAACACGCCATGGTGATTTGATTGCTGAATTAGGTATCGTATATGCACCTGATTACGTAATTAATGCAGGTGGAGTTATCAATGTAGCGGATGAGCTTTACGGATATAACCGTGAACGAGCGCTGAAAAAAGTAGAAACGATCTATGATAAAATTGAAACTATTTTCGAAATTTCAAAAAGAGACAAAATTCCTACTTATTTAGCAGCAGACCGTATGGCAGAGGAAAGAATTGCGAAAATGCGCCAATCTCGTAAGCAATTCTTAATTAACGAACACAGCATTTTAACAAGACGTCGTTAATGAGTAGTAAATAGAGGGTGACTTAATCATCAAACATAAAGTTAGTATTTTGTATTATGACACATACTAACCTTAGTAGATAAACATGTTAAGTTATCCTCTATCGCTTTTATTAGGATAAATATATACAGTTGGAGGTAAGTTTTTTGCAACACGAATATAGAATTCTCGCCATAAACCCGGGATCTACTTCTACAAAGATAGGTGTATACGACAATGAACGTTCATTAATAGAAAAAACAATTCGCCATGACACTGAAAAAATTCAGACGTTTGAACGAATTATTGATCAATATTCATTTCGTAAAGAGATGATCTTAGCTACGCTCCATGAAGAAGGAATAAATATTTCAAAATTAAGTGCAGTCGTGGGGCGTGGAGGATTATTACGACCTATCGAGGGTGGAACGTATGCAGTAAATGATGAGATGTTACAGGATTTACGTACGGGTTATGCAGGAGAACATGCATCAAATTTAGGAGGAATTTTAGCCTTTGAAATTGCGACACAATTAAATATTCCTTCCTACATTGTTGATCCAGTTGTTGTGGATGAAATGGAGCCTATCGCAAAAATATCCGGCCTAGCAGACTTTGAGCGAAAAAGTATTTTCCATGCATTAAATCAAAAAGCAGTCGCAAGAAGAGTTGCAAAAGATCTAAATAAGAGTTATGAACATTTACACTTAATCGTTACTCATATGGGCGGTGGTATTACTGTTGGTGTTCATAAAAATGGTCGAGTGATTGATGTAAATAATGGGTTACATGGTGAAGGTCCATTTTCCCCAGAGCGAGCTGGAACTGTTCCAGCTGGAGATTTAGTTTCTATGTGTTTCTCAGGTCAATACTATGCAGCCGAGATTATGAAAAAAATTGTTGGTCAAGGTGGTCTAGTTGGTTACCTCGGAACAAATGATGCTGTCCAAGTAGAAAAAATGATTTCAGCCGGGAACGAAAAAGCAAAACTAGTATACGATGCGATGGCTTATCAAGTTGCGAAAGAAATAGGTGCTGCGAGTACAGTATTACACGGAGAAGTGGATGCGATTGTATTAACCGGTGGTCTAGCCTACGGTAAAGAGTTTGTCGGACAAATAACAGAACGTATTAGCTGGATCGCTGATGTAATTGTTCATCCAGGTGAAAACGAGCTGCAAGCATTGGTAGAAGGCGCTCTTAGGGTTTTACGTGGTGAGGAAAACGCGAAAAGCTATCCTAAGCAGTCAATGGTAGTGGAGAATAAATAAGATGCATGGGGTGAAATAAGATGGCTCAAGAATATGATTTGGTAGTATTAGGAGCAGGTACAGGTGGTTATGTTGCAGCAATCAAAGCATCCCAATTAGGATTAAAGGTTGCTGTGGTTGAAAAAGGAAAATTAGGTGGCACTTGTCTTCACCAAGGATGCATTCCGAGCAAGGCGTTACTCAGGAGTGCTGAAGTTTATTCAACGATGAAGAACTCGCTGGAATTTGGTGTTAGTGCAAATGATGTTACGTTACATTTTGACAAAGTTCAGCAACGCAAGCAGCAAATCATCGATACATTACATAAAGGTGTTCAGCATCTAATGAAAAAAGGGAAAATTGATGTTTATGAGGGAATAGGTCGGATCTTAGGACCTTCCATTTTTTCTCCAACACCGGGAACAATCTCAGTTGAGTTAGCCAATGGAGAAGAGAATGAAATGTTAATTCCCAAAAATGTAATTATCGCTACTGGCTCAAGACCTAGAACTTTACCAGGACTTGAAATTGATGGTACGTTTGTTCTTTCGAGTGATGAAGCCTTGCGGATGGAGTCACTTCCAAAGTCAATTATCATTGTAGGTGGAGGAGTTATTGGAATTGAATGGGCATCAATGCTAGTTGATTTTGGAGTTGAAGTTACGGTTCTTGAGTATGCGGATCGTATTTTACCAACGGAGGACCATGAAATATCAAAAGAAGCTCAACGTTCCTTAAAGAAAAAGGGTGTCAAGTTCTTCACAGGAGCAAAAGTACTACCAGATACAATTGCCAAAGGAGAAGCAGTGTCTATCTCGGCGGAATACAAAGGAGATACCAAAACCTTTATTGCTGAGAAACTGTTAGTATCAGTTGGTAGGCAAGCAAATGTGGAAGGTATCGGGATAGAAAACACAGAAATTCAAATTGAAAACGGTGTAATTAAAACAAATGAATTCTACCAAACGAAAGAATCGCATATTTATGCGATTGGTGATGTTATCGGTGGTCTTCAATTAGCACATGTTGCGTCTCACGAAGGAATAATTGCTGTAGAACATATGGCAAATTTAAATCCACATCAATTAGATTATAGTCTGATAGCTAAGTGCGTTTATAGTTCACCAGAGATTGCAAGTGTCGGATATACAGAAACTGAAGCAAAGGATAAAGGCTTCCGTGTGAAAACTGGTAAGTTCTCATTTAAAGCTATAGGGAAAGCACTAGTATTTGGTGAAACGGATGGATTTGTTAAGCTTGTGGTCGATGAGGATACAGAGGACCTTCTAGGTGTTCATATGATAGGACCGCATGTGACTGATATGATTTCTGAAGCTGCCTTGGCGAAAGTCCTTGATGCTACACACTGGGAAGTAGCCAATACTATTCATCCGCACCCAACACTATCTGAGGCAATTGGAGAAGCCGCACTTGCAGTAGATGGGAAAGCAATTCACGGTTAAGAAAACGAATTATGTATATGAATGAACTAGCTTCGTAATTAAATTCTACACTCTTTCGACATTTTATTAAGGGGGTCTTTTGATGACAGAAAATCGTCATGCTAGATTAGGTTTAACGGATAATGATGTTCTTGAAATGTATGAGACTATGTTACTTGCAAGAAAGATAGATGAAAGAATGTGGTTACTTAACCGCGCTGGGAAAATCCCATTTGTTATTTCTTGTCAGGGACAGGAAGCTGCGCAGGTTGGAGCAGCATTTGCTTTAGATAAAGATAAAGACTACATTTTACCTTATTACCGTGATATGGGAGTTGTTCTACACTTTGGAATGACTGCTCGAGACTTAATGCTATCAGCATTTGCGAAAGCTGAAGATCCAAACTCTGGTGGCCGACAAATGCCAGGTCACTTTGGACAAAAGAAAAACCGTATTGTAACGGGGTCGTCTCCAGTTACAACACAAGTTCCTCACGCAGTAGGGATTGCTTTAGCTGGAAAAATGCAAGGTAAGGATTTTGTAACGTTTACTACTTTTGGAGAAGGTTCTTCAAACCAAGGGGATTTCCATGAGGGAGCAAACTTTGCTGCGGTTCATAAATTGCCAGTGGTTTTAATGTGTGAAAATAATAAATATGCTATTTCAGTGCCAATCCATAAACAGTTAGCTTGTGAGAAAGTATCCGATCGAGCACTTGGTTATGGTATGCCGGGTGTTACTGTTGATGGAAATGATCCAATTGCAGTTTATGAGGCTGTGAAAGAAGCTGCAGAACGCGGACGTAGAGGTGAAGGTCCGACACTGGTGGAAACGGTTTCTTATCGTTTAACGCCACATTCTAGTGATGATGATGACCGTGTATATCGTTCAAGAGAAGAAGTAGAAGAAGCGAAAAAGAGAGACTCAATTTTTACATTTAAAGCATACTTACAAGAATTAAATATCTTAACTGAGTCACTTGAAACAGAAATGAATGATCGAATTGCAAAGGCTGTTAACGATGCAACAGAATATGCAGAAGCAGCACCTTACGCAGAACCTGAGTCAGCACTTACACATGTTTATGGAGAGGGGGTATAAGGAATGCCAATTATTTCTTATATTGATGCAGTTACCTTAGCAATTAAAGAGGAAATGGAACGAGATGACAAGGTGTTCGTTCTTGGGGAAGATGTTGGAGCTCGTGGGGGCGTATTTAGAGCAACAAATGGTTTATATGAGCAGTTCGGTGAAGATAGAGTCATCGATGCACCGCTAGCTGAATCTGCGATTGTAGGTGTAGGTGTTGGTGCGGCAATGTATGGTATGCGTCCAATTGCTGAAATCCAATTTGCTGACTTTATCATGCCTGCAGTAAATCAAATTGTTTCTGAGGCTGCACGTATCCGTTATCGATCTAATAATGATTGGAACTGTCCGATGGTTATCCGTGCTCCTTACGGTGGTGGTGTTCATGGGGCTTTATATCACTCCCAATCTGTAGAAGCGATGTTCGCAGGTGTACCAGGTCTTAAAATCGTCATGCCATCAACACCGTACGATGTAAAAGGACTTCTAAAAGCGGCGATTCGTGATAATGATCCTGTTCTTTTCTTTGAACACAAACGTGCATACCGTCTAATTAAAGGTGAAGTTCCAACTGAAGACTATACGCTTCCGATCGGGAAAGCGGACGTTAAGCGCGATGGTGACGATATTACTGTCATTACTTATGGTTTAGCTGTTCACTTTGCCCTACAAGCAGCAGAGAGATTAGCAAAAGATGGTATTTCTGCTCATATTTTAGACTTACGTACAGTCTACCCATTAGATAAAGAAGCGATTATCGAAGCGGCTAAGAAAACAGGTAAAGTACTACTTGTAACGGAAGACAATAAAGAGGGCAGTATCATGAGTGAGGTTGCAGCTATCATAGCAGAACACTGTTTATTCGATCTAGATGCACCAATTCAACGATTAGCAGGTCCGGATGTACCGGCTATGCCTTATGCACCAACGATGGAAAAATACTTCATGATTAATCCAGATAAAATTGAAAAAGTAATGCGCGATCTTGCGGAATTTTAGGAGAGGGAGGTAAAAAGCATGGCTACAGAGATTAAAATGCCCCAACTTGGTGAAAGTGTTACTGAAGGTACCATAAGTAAATGGTTAGTTAAGCCAGGTGACAAGGTAAATAAATATGATCCTATCGCGGAAGTAATGACTGATAAAGTAAATGCTGAAGTTCCTTCCTCTTATACTGGAACGATAAAAGAGCTAGTTGCTGCCGAGGATGAAACGATTGAGGTTGGAGGAGTAATTTGTACAATTGCTGTTGAGGGTGAAACAGAAACGACGACTCCTGAAAAAACGACAACAGATGAAACGGTAAGCACTTCCGTACCTGAATTGGACAATAGTGAGAAAAAACGTTTCTCGCCAGCTGTTTTACGTCTTGCTGGGGAACATAACATTGATCTAGCTCAAGTTCAAGGAAGTGGCCGAGGTGGTCGAATAACCCGGAAAGATCTTCAACGTCTAATAGAAGGTGGAAATATACCACAACCTAAAGTAGAGAGAGTTGCCGAGCAGAAGCCAGCTGTCGTTCAAGCTAAAATAGAGCCAACCCCTATAGCACCAGCAAAGGTTGAAAGAGAAACAGCAGCTCCAGTATCTATTCCAACTTTGCCAGGTGATATTGAAATTCCGGTAAGTGGTGTTAGAAAAGCAATCGCTGCCAACATGGTCAAAAGTAAACATGAAGCTCCTCATGCATGGACGATGGTTGAAGTTGACGTAACGAACCTTGTGAACTACCGTAATAACGTGAAAGATGGTTTTAAACAAAAAGAAGGATTTAATATAACATTTTTACCATTCTTCATTAAGGCGGTTGTTGAAAGCTTAAAAGAGTTTCCACAGCTAAATTCGATGTGGGCTGGTGATAAGATTATTCAAAAGAAAGATATAAACATCTCGATTGCTGTTGCAACTGACGATGCACTTTATGTCCCTGTCATTAAACACGCAGATGAGAAAACGATTAAAGGTCTTGCCCGTGAGATTAACGAATTGGCTGGTAAAGTGAGAAATAAATCAATTTCTAGCAGTGATATGCAAGGTGGTACTTTTACCGTTAATAATACTGGTTCATTTGGATCAATCTTATCGACACCTATTATTAATCATCCACAAGCAGCAATTCTTTCTGTAGAGTCTATTGTAAAACGTCCTGTTGTTATGGATAATGATGCTATAGCTATTAGACACATGGTAAACCTATGCCTTTCTTTAGACCATCGTGTGCTAGATGGTTTAGTTTGTGGAAGGTTTTTGGCAAGGGTAAAAGAAAGGCTAGAGTCAATCTCGAAAGATAATACTCCAATTTATTAATATAGAAGGGTTTTATCGTAATCTTAAAAAATAATCTTTACGAAGCTTGCCTAACGAAAACTTTCTTATCTAAACCTAGATAAGAAAGTTTTTTGTTATGGGATGGTTTGGGTGAGAATGGGAAAGGATATACTTGTTACATTAAATTTTTGGGAAGGTGTTTTTGAGGTGAAAGTTTTCAAAAGATGTCTTTATCTAGTCTTGTTAGTTGCTACTATGACAGCAACATACCCAACTATGCAAGTGGATGCTGAAGAGTTCGATCATGAAGCATCACAAATTGAAAAGGTGAAGTACGAACACAAGGCAATTCGACCACATTTTAATTTCTACTATCAGTTACTTGCTGAGAAGTACGCTCCAAAGCACGTAAAAGTTTGGAACGAAGTAATTGCCGAGAGAGAGGCCTTAATAAAAAAATACCGTGAGTTAGCTAAGTCTGGAAAAGAAATAGGTGACTTTTATGATGAAGCATGGTTAAAAGCTCACGGTGATCTACAAAAACATTTCTTGGAAGCGGTGGAGAAACGTGATGACGCTGCCCTACAAAATATTGTTCCGCAGGTTATAGATCATCAAAAGGAATTAAATATCTTACTTAAAAAGCGATTGAAAGAGTTTAAATAATTGTAAGTAGTGGGAGACGATGATAATTGTCTCCTTTTGTCTTTATCTGTGGATGTTTTTTTATTTACAAAACGTAATAATTTCGATATAATCCATTTGTATATAAAACGTAATCGTTCTGAAAGGGGATTGAAATGAAAATTAAATCTATTATTTTTGCAATGGTGTTAATAGTTTCAACATTTTTAGTAGCATGTGGTGGTTCTACAGAAAAGGAACTAGTTGAAGATACAACAATAGAAGCAGATGTTACTGCAGTTACTGATGAAAAACCTGTAATTCGAGTATTTACAACCATTTTTCCACTAATGGATTTTACCAAGAAAATTGGTGGTGAATATGTTGATGTTATAAATATTGTTCCTGTAGGTGCAGATGCACATACGTTTGAACCTTCACCAAAAACAATGGTTGATATCTCAAATGCTAATCTATATATCTATAATGGTGCTGGTATCGAAGGGTTTGCTGATGCAGTAGCTGAAGTTCTTAAAAATGGGAACGTGAGAATTTTAAGAGCTTCCGAAGGTATTGACCTAATAGCATTTGATCACGGTCACGATCATAGCCATGACCACGATCACGATGATCACGGTCACGATCATAGCCATGATCACGATCACGATGATCATGGGCACGATCATAGCCATGACCACGATCACGATGATCATGGTCACGATCATAGCCATGACGACGATCATGATGATCAGGGGCACGATGATGGCCATGCCCACAATCATGGTGAGGAAGACCCGCATGTATGGTTAGACCCAATTCGCTCAATTCAAATGGCAGAGAATATTAAACAAGTTTTAGTAGAGTTGTTACCTGAAGCTGCAGAGGAGTTTGAAAACAATTTTAATACCTTAAAAGGTCAATTAGAAGAATTAAATCAAAGCTTTAAAGCAATGATCGCTGAGGTCTCAAAAGATACAATCGTTGTCTCGCACGCAGGTTATGGATACTGGACAGAAAGATATGGAATAAAGCAAGTTGGTATTTCAGGAATTTCTCCGACAAATGAGCCTTCGATACGTCAAATCACACAAGTAATTGACTTCATAAACAAAAATGAGCTTGGCTATGTTATCTTTGAGCAAAACATACCGACGAATATTGCAGAAACAGTGCGATCTCAAGTTAATGCAGAAGCGCTTTGGTTACACAACCTAGAAGCTTTAATTCAAGATGATGTAACGAATAACGAAGATTACTTTAGCTTAATGCATAAGAATATAGAGACTTTACGCAAAGCACTAAAATAGTTTGTAGAAAAAAATTCAAACTACCAAGTAAGAATATGTATCTAAAAGCATTTTTTCGCTTATAGTAATAATACATATTGCTTTGTAAAATTGCTTATTAGTTGTACAATATAGGCATAGTGTTAATAATAAAAAGAGGTGACTTATATGCAATTTAGTTTTTATAATGATGTAATTAACGGTGCAAGAAAAGAAATGGTTGACGCAGGGTATAAAGAATTAACAACTCCTGAGGAAGTAGATGAAGTTTTAGCGGAAAAAGGAACAGCCCTTGTCTACATCAACTCTGTTTGTGGCTGTGCAGGTGGGATTGCTCGTCCATCAGCTGCTTATATGGCTAACTATGAGAAGAAGCCAGATCACTTTGTAACTGTGTTTGCAGGACAAGATAAAGAAGCAACTGATAGAGCTAGAACGTATTTTAAGGGATATGCTCCTTCTTCACCATCATTTGCAATTATTAAAGATGGGGAAATAAAAGCAATGATTGAAAGACATGAAATCGAAGGACATGAGCCAGTAGAAGTAGTTCAAAAGTTAGAAAAGTATTTTGATGAATATCTATAAAGAGAAAGCTTCCACTTTTTTAGTGGGAGCTTTTTGTTGAAGCTACGTTCTGGATGCTTATCAAATACAAAAAATATTTCTAATTTGTAAATTCTTTGGGCACAATATAATAATAAAAACAGGAATTGATATTGAAGTAAATTGATACTAATGCTATAATTTAAAATTGGACATGTTTTTAAAACTTGACAACTTGGCAAGTTTTCTAAAAAGGAGAGTGCAACAATGCAAGAGTTATACGTCAAAATACATGAATATTTAAATATGGACGAAGAGATTTCATTTGAAGAATTTGATGACTACTATAAAACAGTCATTAAGCACTTTAGTGAAGTTTCAGAACAATTAGCAGAAGAGGACATTTGGAAAGCATTATTCATTATTGAAAATGTCATGTCTAATGCAGAGAGTCGTGCAAAAGAATCGAAAGCAGCGAAGCAAAAGAAGTACAAAAAGATGGCTGACCGTTCGGCATTATGGGCTCAGAACTTTGCGGGTAGACTCTATAAGCTTGGATATACAGAAGAGCAACTGAATGAACGTTTTGAAAAAATGTTTCAAGATTACGAAAAGATTAAAGCGTAATGTTTAGTACAGGGGGGAGTAGTAAATACTCCTCTTTATTCTCTAATATGGTTGACAAGTGTTTACCAAAAATGTTATATTAATTTAGCGTTATTTAATTGCGTCTATAGTGAAATGGATATCACACGAGATTTCGGCTCTCGGATTCTGGGTTCGAATCCTGGTAGGCGCGCCATACATAAACGATAAAGACACCAAGACATCTTGGTGTCTTTTTTTGTTCTAGTAGCAGTCTCCAATTTTGGGATTACTCCTAAATGACCTAGATAATGTTTGTTTAGTTACTCTATATTACTTTTAGTAAAGAAATCGAAAAATAGGCATAAAAATTAAAAATCTATTATATAATACTATATTGACATTTTAATTTAACGTGTTAATATACATAAGTATGAATAATAATTAACTAATGAAAATTAAAAAACAATATAAAAAGGGGTTATACTAAAATGAAAAAAGCAAATAAGTTATTATCAATTGCATTATCTTGCGTACTTTCAGTAGGGTTATTAGCGGGATGTGGAACTGGGAACCAAGGGTCAGGTACTGGAGAAACAAATCAAGGGTCAGGTGGAACAGAGAAGGTAACATTAGTTATGGGAACATCTGCAGATTATCCTCCGTACGAGTATATTGATACGGCAGTGAGTGATGAAATTATTGGTTTCGATGTTGATATTGCTAATTATATAGCTGATAAATTAGGTTTTGAACTGAAAATACAGGATATGGATTTCGGTGGCTTAATCCCCGCACTAACAAATAATCGAGTTGATTTTGTGTTAGCGGGAATGACTCCTACTCCGGAACGTTTAGAAAACGTTGATTTCTCAGATATTTATTATGTTGCTGAACAGATGATTGTTACAAAAGCAGATAGTGGTATTACAAGTCTTGAAGATCTTCAAGGTAAGAAGGTTGGTGTACAACTAGGCTCAATCCAAGTAGGTCTAGCGAATGCTATTGCTGAAGAAATTGGTGAAATTGAAATTGTCGAGCGTAATAAGATAACAGATCTCATCCAAGAGTTAAAAGCAAACCGAATTGATGTTGCAATTATTGAAGATAAGGTAGCAAAAGGGCACTTAAATGCTAACAATGATTTATTCGCATTTGTCATTGAGGAAGAAGAAGAAGCTGGTTCAGCAATTGCATTCCCTAAAGGTAGTGAGTTAAAAGACCAATTTAATGAAGTTCTTCGTGAGATGATTGAAAATGGAGAAATGGATAAACTTGTATTAAAGTGGTTTTATGCTGAAGAGTAGTTTTTAAATTTAAAAAAAGAGAGGAATGAGATAGGCATGAATTTGGACTTTTCCCAAATCGTGCCTTCTATCCCTTTTATGATGAAAGGGATATGGGTCACGTTACAAATTGTAAGTGTTTCACTGATATTTGGCTTTATCCTAGGAACCATATTATCATTGTTTAAAATTGGTAAAATTACGATCCTTAGATGGTTTGCAGATGTTTATACTTCTGTTTTTCGAGGAACGCCACTGATTTTGCAATTATTCTTAATTTATTTTGCAACACCACAAGTAATAGGCATTGATATAACTGCATACACGGCTGCTGTTTTAACATTCGGCTTAAATTCAGCTGCCTATGTCTCTGAAATTATACGAGCTGGGATACTTGCTGTTGATAAAGGGCAAAGAGAAGCGGCAGAAGCATTGGGTGTCCCGTACCGACCAATGTTATTGAACATCATTTTACCCCAAGCAATCAAAAATATCTTACCTGCACTAATGAACGAATTTATTACTTTGACAAAAGAGTCAGCAATTATATCCACAATTGGTGTTTTAGATATAATGAGAAGAGCCCAAATTGTTACAGCTGAACGCTACATAGCATTTGAGCCTTTAATGTTTGCGGCGTTAATCTATTATATATTAGTTATGACGTTGACTCTCTTAGGTAGACTTCTTGAGAGGAGATTGAGACGCAGTGATTAAAGTAAACAATCTTAATAAATCATTTGGTAAGTTACATGTTTTAAAGGATATAACCACTTCCATTAATAAGGGAGATGTTGTAGCCATTATTGGACCCTCAGGTTCAGGTAAATCTACCTTCTTACGTTGTTTAAACTTGCTCGAAATACCTTCTTCAGGGCAGATATGGATTGATGACCAAGAAATTACCGACCGAAAGACAAATATTATGAAAGTTCGGCAAAAGATAGGTATGGTGTTTCAACATTTTCATCTATTTCCTCATATGACGACTTTAAGAAATATCACTTATGCACCTATGAAGGTGAAAGGTTTAAAAGAAGAAGAGGCAACGTCTAATGCACTTGACCTCTTAAGAAAAGTCGGGTTAGAAGAGAAGGCCAATGAATACCCGGTTCGTTTATCGGGTGGTCAAAAGCAACGTGTGGCAATTGCAAGAGCACTAGCAATGGAGCCTGAGATCATGTTATTTGATGAACCTACTTCAGCACTCGACCCAGAGATGGTTAAAGAAGTATTAGAAGTAATGAAATCTTTGGCTAAAAGTGGTATGACAATGGCAATTGTTACCCATGAAATGGGGTTTGCACGTGAGGTTGCTGACAGAGTTTTCTTCTTAGAGGAAGGGAGACTTTTGGAGGATACTCCACCGGACGAATTTTTTACGAAGCCAAAAACAGACCGAGCGAAAGCGTTTTTAGATAAGGTTCTTTAAGGTAAAAGGATGACTTGGGTCATCCTTTTTTTGATATAGTAGAAAAGTGGAAATGAAGTAAACTAGTAAGGAATATCGGGTTGTATAGAAAGGAAATCGTATGTTTAAAATTGGTTATCGAACGTTGAAAACTGCAATTGGAGCTGCTATTGCAATTGGTATTGCACAAGGATTAGGTTTAACATTTTATGCGTCCGCAGGGATCATTACTATTTTATGTGTACAGAAAACGCGAAGGAAATCCCTGAAGCTATCTTGGGAAAGACTATTGGCTTGTTCAGTCGGAATGCTTTTTGCAGGCTTTATTTTTGAATTTGTTGGCTATAACCCTTTGGCAGTTGCGCTTTTGCTATTGATATTTATTCCGACGGTTGTTTATTTGAGAGCGAAAGATGGAATAGTTACAAGTGCTGTAATTATTTTGCATTTGTATGCTCTAGGTGAGGTTTCATTTGCAATCGTACTAAACGAGTATGCATTAATAATCATAGGCATTGGGATTGCTTTAATTATGAACTCTTACATGCCTAGCGTAGAAAAAGAATTAGAACTAATTCAGGAACAAATTGAAACTAATTTTAAGAACATATTTTTACATTTTTCTAACTACCTTAGGGTAGGAGATAGTAACTGGGATGGGCGAGAGATTACAGAAACAGCCGGATTACTTATTAAAGGCCAGGATGTGGCACTTCAAAATGTTGAAAATCATTTGCTGAGGTATCAAGATAAATTTTACCACTATTTTAAAATGCGAGAAAAGCAATTTGAAATTATCGAAAGGGTTATGCCGCTGATTTCATCATTAGACCACACAGTTATTCAAGGAGAGAAGATTGCAGAGTTTTTAGAGGAATTAAGTAAAGTGGTGCGACCAGAAATAAGTTCGGTTGATTTTTTAGAAAAATTAAATGAAATGCGTCTAGAGTTTAAAGAAATGGAGCTTCCAAAAGATCGAGAAGAATTTGAGACACGTTCTGTGCTGTATGCGTTTGTAAAAGAAATCGAACAATATTTGATTATCAAACGACATTTCCGTATAGATAAGGCATAGCCTTTGCCAATTTACGCAAACTAAAGTTAAAAATAGGAGGTATGAAAACTATGACTTCCAAACTTTTGCTTATGTATTTGCTTGTGGTGTCTCCGATATGGCCGTTAGGAGAAAATCCTTTAGTCGGTGATCCCTATTTAATTGTAAATAAGGCAACCAATGAACTGGCCTTCATTGTAGATGGTAAGGTTGATCAAGTGTATAAAGTAGCAACAGGTAGAACGGAAACGTTAACTCCAGAAGGTGAGTTTACAATTGTAGTTAAAGCAGTAAATCCTTATTATCGTAAAAAGAATATAGAAGGGGGTTCTAAGGATAATCCCTTAGGAACCAGATGGATCGGCTTTGATGCAGAAAATACGGACGGACGAATTTATGGAATTCATGGAAACAATAATGCTCACTCAATTGGGCAATATATAACCGGGGGATGCGTCCGTATGTTTAATGAGGAAGTCGAGGCCTTGTTTACCAGAGTTCCCTTTGGTACAAAAGTGTATATAACAAATACAGATAAGGATTTTCATACAATAGCAAGGGAAAAGGGTGCAATATATTAATAGAAAAAAGAGATACTTCAAAGTATCTCTTTTTTAGGTTATAAATTGTAAATTTAAAATTAAAAGAACATGGCTGCTCCAGTAAAGAGCGTCCCAATTAGCATTGTAGCAATCATGATATAGATAATGATTTTACGGTATTTTCGGGGCATATTTAAAACCTCCCAAACAATTTCTAACTAATATTTTACTGTGAATAACGAAATAAAACAAGCCTTTCAGCAAATTTTATATAGGTTCTTTTTGTAAACTTTGTAACAAGATGTTCATTTAGGATATTTATTTTGTTGACTACGGAGTGTGAAGATTAGAAAAGTTACCCGTCCCTCCCTTTGGCTTAGCTGTAAAACAACTATCTACGTGAAATTTCCCTTACTAAAGAAGGAAATTCTATTGCTTTTAGAGAAGAGAAATAAAAATACAAAAGGGGTGAAGTAATGAACAACAACTTAGTAAATCGCTGGTTAGAGGTAACGAAGGACCTCCTCAAGGAAAATCCTGAATTAAAAAATACAACGTTACAACAATTAATAGATGCAAGTCATGTATTAAAAGTCAAAACACCAAAGAAAGTAGATCATATCGGTATTGCGGTGAGGTCGATTGAGAAGACACTTCCGTTGTATCTTGAAAACCTTAAATTGGAGCTATTGGCAATTGAAGAGGTCCCAAGTCAAAGAGTTCGGGTTGCTTTTCTTAAGATAGGGGAGTCCAAGTTGGAATTGTTAGAGCCAATGAGTGAAGATAGTTCTATAGCCAAGTTCATTGAAAATAGAGGAGAAGGAGTTCATCATGTTGCCTTAGCGGTCGACGATATTAATGAGCGTTTATCTGAATTAAAAGAGAAAGGGCTTCGCCTAATTAACGAAGAGCCAGTTCAAGGCGCAGCTGGAGCTCTTGTCGGCTTTGTACATCCGAAAGCTACTCATGGTGTCTTATTTGAGTATTGTGAAAAGAAGTGAGTACAGTTTTACGGTTGGGACTTTCAATGATAGAATAACTAAATAGAATGAATAAATGGAGGTATTTACATATGGTGAATAAAGAACGTTTGGTCCAAGAATTTTTAGAGCTTGTACAGGTTGATTCAGAAACAAAATATGAGCGCCAAATTGCAGATGTATTGAAGGTAAAGTTCTCTGAACTTGGTGTTGAGGTATACGAAGACGATACTACTAGTAAATCAGGTCATGGCGCAGGTAACCTAATTTGTACGTTGCATGCAACTGAGGAGGGAATTGATCCTATTTACTTCACATCTCACATGGATACGGTTGTTCCAGGAAATGGTGTAAAACCAGTAATTGAAGACGGTTATATTAAAACGGATGGCACTACTATTTTAGGAGCAGACGATAAAGCTGGTTTAGCAGCAATGCTTGAAGCAGTAAAAGTTCTTAAGGAAGAAAACATTTCGCATGGCCTTATTCAATTCATTATTACAGTTGGTGAGGAGTCTGGATTGAAAGGAGCAAAGGAGTTAGACCCAACTTTAATCCACGCAAAATATGGCTATGCCTTAGATAGTGATGGTAAGGTAGGTAACATTATTATTGCAGCACCCACTCAAGCAAAAGTTCAAGCAACTATTCTAGGAAAAACAGCTCATGCAGGTGTTGCACCTGAAAAAGGAGTTTCTGCGATTACTATTGCAGCTAAGGCAATTGCTAAGATGCCATTAGGACGAATTGATTTTGAAACGACTGCAAATATCGGCCGTTTCGAAGGTGGTACTCAAACAAATATTGTCTGCGATCATGTTCAAATTTTAGCAGAAGCTCGTTCGCTTGTTCCTGAAAAGATGGAAGCTCAAGTTGCTAAAATGAAAGAAGCATTTGAAACAGTGGCTGCAGAAATGGGTGGAAAAGCCGAAGTCGACAATGATGTGATGTATCCAGGTTTTAAATATGGAGATGGAGACCATGTAGTTGAAGTAGCGAAAAGAGCAATCTCATCAATTAATCGTGATGCAAAACTTGAAACGAGCGGTGGTGGGAGCGATGCTAATGTCATTGCAGGTTTTGGCATCCCGACTGTTAACTTAGCCATCGGCTACGAGGAAATACACACGACAAACGAGAAAATGCCGATTGAAGAACTAGAGAAAACTGCTGAGTTAGTAGTGTCTATTGTAAAAGAAGTTTCAAAAAAATAGTAAACGAAAGGCTAGCTGGTAAAGCTAGTCTTTTTTGTGTTTAAAAAAATCATTTAATTTCAACGTAAGAATTCTCTAGGTTCTGTCCTTTTTCTTATATCTATCAAAATATCAAACTTTTGAACTAACAATGAACAATTAAATTATACTATGACCTAAATGTTTATTTATGGTAAAATAGAAAATAATGGAATTTTATAAGAATAATAGAAAGAGGAACGAGATGAAATACATGACTAATCTACATGCAATGCTCAATCATTTTCGCGGTGCTAGTAAAGTAATTGAAGCAGATTGGCAAAGTGTCGCTAACTCTGTTGGACTAACGCAGGCTGAACTTCACACTCTTTGGATGGTTTATTTTGAGGGTCGCGCGTCAATTACGACAATTGCAAAAAACGGCTTATGGGATCGTTCAACAGTAATGCAAGTGGTAAAAAGATTAAAGGAAAAAGGGCTTGTAACGGTAGAAAAAGACGATCAGGATTTACGTGTTTCTTATGTAATTCTCACAGAGGAAGGAAAAAAGAGACAATCTTCTAGTGCTGTTGCTGAATTTGATTTTTTTAATTTCCTCAATGAATTACGGATAGAAGACGAGGAAGGCTTTCAGAAGTTCATTTGCTTTATAGAAAAATTTAATAAAAAGTACCATGGTGAAGAGTTTTGTGAGTGGGTAGGTAAAACTGCAAAACAATATGACGAAACTTTTTCATCGTAGTATGTTAACTAACGTTCATGAAGCCCCAGTAAATTGTGGGGCTTATTTCTGTTTAAATGGTAAAATTCTTGCAGAGAAATGTATAATAGTTATAAATCATTAAGGCAAGGGTGTTACGTTATGAAACAATATTATCCGAAAGATGGCCGTGTTATATACCATGTTGATATGAACAGTTTTTATGCCTCTGTTGAGATTGCCTTTGATCCGAGCCTAAAGGGAAAACCAGTCGCTATTGCTGGTAATGCAAAAGAACGTCGTGGAATTATTGTTACTAGTAGTTATGAAGCCCGAGCAAGAGGTGTCAAAACTACCATGCCAATATGGGAAGCCAAAAAACATTGTCCAGAATTAATCGTAATGGAACCTAATTTTGACCGTTATCGTGAGTCATCGTTAAGGATATTTGAAATTTTAAAGGAATATACCCCATTAGTAGAGCCTGTATCTATTGATGAAGGCTATATGGATATTACCTCTTGCTATCATCTAGGTTCACCCATACATATAGCAGAGACAATTCAAACACGCCTCCTAAAGGAACTGGGATTACCTTGTAGCATTGGAATCGCCCCTAATAAATTCCTAGCAAAAATGGCTAGCGATATGAAAAAGCCGTTAGGAATAACCGTGTTGCGAAAGCGTGAAGTACAAAAGGTTCTATGGCCGCTAAAAGTTGGGGAAATGCACGGAATAGGGCAGAAAACGGCAGAGAAGTTAAATAAAATGGGTATCTTTACAATTGGCGAACTAGCCACAAGTGACATTGCAAAACTTCAGGCTAGTCTTGGTGTGAATGGTAAAAACCTATACGAACGTGCCAATGGGATTGATCATCGGCTAGTGGATCCAGAAGCTGTATTCGAATTTAAGAGTATTGGTAATTCCACTACTTTACCATTGGATACGAAAAGTATGGAAAAAATCAAAGTAGTTCTGACGAACTTATCCGACTCAGTAGCTAGAAGAATGGCTAGAAAAGAGGTTTGTGCAGAAACTATACAAGTGACAATTCGCTACTCTGATCGAAAGACTGTAACAAGAAGTCAAACAGTAGTTAATCCAATTGATAACCAGAGTGAAATTTATAAGATTGCCTTACTCTTATTTAAAAAGCACTGGAGCGGAGATCCGATAAGACTTCTAGGGGTTACTGCTCAACAATTAATTGACAAGAAACATGCTTTTAAACAGCTAGATTTATTTAATTACGAGCGTGATATAAAAATACATGAACTTACAAAAACAATGGACATGTTAAGAGACCGTTTTGGTGAAGAGGCACTCCTTAAAGGATCACAGATAATTGCTAAGAAAGAAGACCGCTTAACAGATAAAAAAACTAGAGGAACGAGTTTAGAAAAGGATTTTTTTATTGAAAATCGAGAGGATGAAATCTAAAAAACGGAGGACTATGACAAGTTCTACCGTTTTTTTATTCTAAACAAAAAGATTTTCTAAACCGATAAAAGTGGTAGTAAGCAAGAACGTGGGAGAGTGAAAAGAATGCAGGTCAACAATCAGGCATATGTAAGTCAATCGATGACCAATGACAAGCCTCTTGAATTAAAACAAGGTGAAATATATAGTGCAACAGTAAAGGAACGAACGTCACAAAACGAAGCTACGCTTCAAATTCGAGGGCGAGAGGTTCAGGTCAAGTTTGAAGGTAAAGTTCCTATTCAAGATCGAGTAACCGTACAAATTAGTCAGCAAATAGACCAACATGTACAAGTAAAGGTTATTTCAGAAGCTTCAAGACCGGAAACAGGAAACCGTCAAACCGAAGCTGCAACAACTCAGCAAGCACTCAAGAGCCTAGGTGTAGCAAATCCTTCTAAAGAGCTTCAGCAGGCTGCACAAATCATATTGGATAAAGGCATTCCTTTAAATAAAGAATCTGTTCAAGATCTACGTAACTTTATGGTAAAGGAAAAAGGTACAATTGAACAGCGTCTTAATACAGTTCAAGCAATTGCTAATAAACGTTTAGAGGTTACAACAACTCACCTGCGTGCGGTAAACGAAGCCTTAAATGGTAGACCTCTTAACGAAGTGTTAACTAGTATTGCAAAAGAGTTAGACCCTAATTTTCAAGTGAGAAGTGGTCAGTTAGAAACACGTCAACCGGTGGATTCGCGTGTTGTGGAAAGTCGTTTAGTTCAGGAGAGGCCAGTTAGTGAGCAGGTACGGATGACAGAATCTGAAGCACGCCAACCAGTGAGTATAAAGCAAGAAATACCTGGGGGTGTCGAAAAGCAACTAATAGTATCAGAAAGACCGTCTGAAGTTCTTAAGCAACTTCACGGGACTGTTCAAAAAGAAGCTGATTTTGTGGTAGCTCTTAATAAGCTTCTGAACAAAATTGAAAACTCTCCATTTGACGGGCCCATTAAAGACAATCTACTAAGAGAACTTACTGAAGCTAGTAATCTTCATGATAAAGGTAGGGAACTAGCTGCTAGAGAACGGTTGTTGCAATCATTTATTGCTGTTGAGAGCCAGGTAGCTAAACTTGATCAAAGGAGTCAACCAGAAACACAGCAATATATCCTGAACGAAGCATACCAAACTATACCGGTCAGCAGTAAAGATTATATTGTTAAAACAGTTACTGAAAAATTAGCGAATGCTCAAGTTGAATTTAAAGCAATGCAAAGAGAAATGTTGAGAAATTTGGAGAACATTCAACGTTTGACCCAAACTTTCAAAAATCAGGCTATAAATCAAGTAAAGCCATTACTTGAAGCAACAATTAAAAAGCTAGATCATGCAATCTTAAAAAGCGAAATGATGTTATTAACAGATATGAAAACAGAAAAAAACTTAATGCAAGCAAGTAGTCAGTTAACCGAGGCAAGAAAGCAGTTACTTAAGGGGAATTATCAGGAAGCTAACAGAATTGTACAAGATGTAAAAAGTTTAATTGAAAGACTTAATTTTAAACCATCTGATACAAAGATTAAACATTTTGTCTCTAAAGAAGAGCAAAATTTCTCAAATCGCCTTAATTCTCAGCCATTCATAAGACAGTTTGATGATTTGTCACGAAGGGCAACCTTACAGCAAGAACCATCTGCTAGACAAGCTTTTGAATTAGTTCGGAGCCTAGGCTTAAACAGAGATAGCGAAGTTGGACAAATGTTAGCTTCTGGTAAGCAAGGGGAACCTACTCAAAATATTAAGCAAGCACTTTTACAGCTAATGAAGATGGAAGAAGAAGGGCGATTATCGTCAAATACAAATCAGGCTCTATCAAACATCACGGGTCAACAGTTACTTAGTAAATCAGATAGTAATAACTTGCAAAGTATGTTTTTTAACTTACCTTTTCTATTGCAGGATGAGGTAAAGACGTTACAAGTTCATGTTAATTCAAAGAACGAAGGACAACAAGTGGATTGGGAAAATTGTAATTTATATTTTCTAATTGAAACCAAGAAACTAGGTGAAGTTGGAATTTTAGTTACTACTACGGATCGTAACCTTTCGTTAACGATTAAGAATGATCAACCACTCTTTAAAGAGAGAATGGAACCTTTAGCTATTGTGTGTAAAGAGAAACTAAAAGAAGTAGGATACAATATTGCAAATATTAGTTTTACGAGACTTCATGGTGTGCCAAAATCCGGCAATATAGTTAGAGATCAGGAGTTAACGGAAAAAATGACACCTACGTTCACAGAGAGAGGATATGATTTTAAAATATGATGATATCAAAGCATTTTAATCATAAACAAAGGAAAGCTTTGAATGGTCCTACTGCAGCAGTAATTAGATATGATGAAAATTCGGAGAAGGGTCCACAAATCGTAGCTCATGGGAAAGGACATATTGCGAACCAAATTATCGACCTTGCTAAGAAAAATAATATTCATATGCAAGAAGATCCTTTACTTGTGGAAAATTTATTGGATATGGATTTAGGAGATAATATTCCTCCGCAGCTGTATGCGGTTATGGCTGAAATCTTGTTACTCATAGAAGAAATGGAGAAAAATCATTAAACTTATCCAAAATAAATCCGATAAAACATATAGATTGATTATTTTTGAAGATATAGGAGGGTACTAAGTGTCGCTTATTACTAAGGAAGCACTTCATAAAAAGTCCCCACAAGAAATTACAGCATTGCTTTACGAAGCTTGCATCAATAATCTTGAAGAGGCCAAAGATGCTATATTCCAAAAAAATTATATAGTAGCAAACCAAAAATTAAAAAAATCAAACGACATACTAGAACGGCTAGGTGCTGGTATAAACTATGAAGCAGGTATCATTGCTGACCAATTGGAACTAGTCTATAGCTATATCTCAGATAGAGTTATTCAAGCTAATTACAATAAGGATACTAGTATTATAGATGAGGCTCTAAATTTGTTAACAGAGATCTCTTCTTCATGGCATCAGGCTATGAAAAATAATAAACATACATTACCTAAAACAATAAAGCAAAAAACGATTGCTTACGAGCAAACAGCTATTTATGATAATTGAAGAAAAAAGGAGCTTATTAAATGAAAATTAATAACAATATTCAGGCATTAAATGCATACCGTAATTTAACTGCAAATCAATTTTCAACATCAAAGAACTTAGAAAGACTTTCTTCGGGTTTACGTATTAATCGTGCAGCAGATGACGCAGCTGGTCTAGCAATCTCTGAAAAAATGCGTTCACAAATTCGTGGTTTGCAAATGGCTGAAAGAAATGCGCTAGATGCGGTTTCGCTAATTCAAACTGCTGAAGGAGCTTTAAATGAATCACATGCTATTCTTCAACGGATGCGTGAGTTATCTGTTCAAGCTGCTAACGATACAAACACTGATGATGATCGTAGAGAAATTCAAAACGAGATTAATCAATTAAAAGATGAGTTAAACCGAATTGGAAGAGAAACTGAGTTCAATACGCAAAAGCTTATTGATGGTTCACAAGGAGTAAAGAGAACAAGTGCTGAGCTAACTGGTGGGGTGAAGGTAGATTTTGTTCAACCAGTTGTAATAACTGATAATGTAGAGACGAGAAATAATTCATTTGTATTAACATTAGACAATGGGGCAAATACTATTAATCTATCTGTAAGTGTTCCAGAAGGATCATTTAAGAACCCAGTTGAACTAACAGTAGCCGTAGAAAATGCTATTCAACAAGCAGCAAGAGATTTTGATAGTGCTAATGGTGTACCTACAGCTGCACCTGCGGTAGCGGGTTTAAAGCTAAACTTTCAAGTAGACACGAACGAGACATCAACTACTTATGAACAAGTTAGATATAGCTTTACGAATTCAAATACCACATTCGATATGAGATTTGATGGAGCTACAAATGCTGAGAACGATATACTTAATAAGTTTTTAGGTTTTGGAAGTCCAACAGTGGTAGCTAAGCAAAGTGGTCCTGATCCTGTTGTAGTATCTGCTGCATCATTTTCTTTAGATAACAATAACAATCCTAATCGATTTAACGATTTTCTTGTTAAGTTAGAAGATGGTATTAATCCTGGAGCAAATCAAAATAATGAACTAAAAATGGCGATAGATGGTCTAAACGTAACTGGTTATATCGCTGAAGGAAACTATGATAACCCTTCAAATTTAGCAAATGCAGCTTATTCTGCAATTTTGGGCCTTGACATAACAAATCCTGCATGGTCTGCATTTGCAGCAAATCCTACCAGTGCTCAATGGATTGGCTTGGTAAGTGCCTCCTCAGATGGATTGATCTCTTCTGTCGATACACTTTCAGATGACCAATTAAAAGCAAAAGGCTATAACGGTCAAACAGATGACATGAAAGCTGCTTATTTCAAGGATCTAGTTGGTTTGAATGCTGATGGTACCACTCAATTTAAAGTTGAGTTTAATACAGACGGAAAGCTTGAAATTTTTGGACCTGCTGAAATGAAGTTCGATGAGTCGTCTCAAGTTGCCAATTCTCTGGGGATGACAAGAGTTAATGTTGACATTAAAAATGCTGGTCTTAGCATGCAAATTGGTTCAAACAGTAATCAAACATTAGTAATTGATATTGGCGATATGCGTGCTACAGCACTGGGAGCAACTGAAATTAATGGTAGTATTCTCTTTGTCAATGATCTTGACATAACATCGAGTGAAGGTGCTCAGAATGCTTTAAGAGTATTAGATAATGCTATTCAACAAGTATCATCAGAACGTTCTAAGTTAGGAGCATTCCAAAACCGATTAGAACATACAATTAACAACCTACAAGTTACTCGTGAAAACCTTACGTCTTCAGAGTCGCGTATCCGTGATGCTGATATGGCTCTTGAGATGACGAACTTTACAAAAAATAACATATTAAACCAAGCTGGTACTGCGATGCTTGCACAAGCAAATCAATTACCACAAGGTGTTCTTCAATTATTACAATAATCACTTTCAAAGAGGTAAGATCAAACCGATCTTACCTCTTTTTAACAGATTATCTATTGATACTTTCTATGATATAATCATTCTATAAAACTAAGCTAAAGTGGTGAAGAAATGGACGTACAGCGAATTGGACGTACGAGTTTAAATAAAGCAGAAACGAAGAAGACAGGCCCTCAGGCGAGTATTTCTTTTACGGAAATTATGCAAAAGGGGCGAGATGAGCAAGCGTATGCGAAACTTGATCAATTAATGAAGGATATTGAGGATCAAGGGAAGCTCCTTGCCGATAGCCGAACAGTAGACGAACTGAGAAAATATAAAGCGCTTGTGAAGGAATTTATGGAAGATGCCGTTAAATTAGGCCTAAGCTTAGAGGAAAGGCGTGGTTTTAACCGCCGTGGCCGTACGAAGATTTATAAAATTGTGAAAGAAGTTGACCGAAAGCTCTTAGACTTAACAGATGCTGTTCTTAAGAAAGAAAAAAGCGGTTTGGAAATACTCGATATGGTAGGAGAAATTAAAGGTCTTATCGTTAACGTATATGCATAGAAAACCCCCGTACCAAATACTTAGGTACGGGGTTTTGGACTAATTTACTGATCCAATGGTCCATACGGCGTAATCTCTCTAAATATAAAAGTCTTAGTTGCATTGATAATCGGTTCAAAATTTTCAAAGGCTGCTATTGGATGTACATCATTCATATTTAGTGAATAAAAAACTTGTTTCTTAACCTTTAGACTATAAATATATTGGTCGTCCAAGTGGCCGGTTGAAGGGTTTGAGACTTGGGTGTAGCCAGAGATGATTATGGTTTCACAAGTTGGAAGTAGTGAGAAAACATAAGAACATAGGTAAATAGCTGTACCTCCTACCATCATGGCATAATGTTCTCGGAGCTCTCTTTGTGACTTTTTATGGATTTTCAATTTACCTGATTTGAGAATTTCCGCTTTTGTTAATGGAATTTCTTCTAGTTGAGGTAAATCAACATCCAAGAAAATGGTTTCGGCAGATAATATAGCAAATGACACATTTGTCTCTAAAGGAAAATCTATTTCTGCCAAAAAGTATTCTAGCCATTGTTCCATGGCTGAGAGGTTACCAGTAATAACTTTCTCTACTTGAGCGAGTCGTTGTCGTTTTGCTTCTTCATGTTCTTCATGTGCTTGGTTAAACTGGGCTAGTTCAAGCTGGTATTGAGTCTCAGCTTCATTACTAATACGCTCTAACCATGCTTTCCGGTTTCTTGGAAGTAGTATACGAAGCCGTTCAAGAAAGCTTAGATCTTCCTCATACTGAACTCGTAATTCCTCGGTTATTTCCTTTTTATTAGGAATTGGTAGCAGTAAAGGAATAGTGTTTGTCGCAAGCTCTTTTAACTCCTCTGGTGTTCGTTCTGTTAGTATATCCTTATGGAGATGGAGAAGCTTGGTTGTTTGCGAATTAATCTTTTTTTCCTTATGTTCATACAATAATTGTATATCGTCAGCGTATTCACGCTTGATTTGCTGCTCAATTTCAGGTGGTAACAATTGCTCGTTTTCGTCGACAAATACTAACGTATGATTTTTTTTGTTATACTTCAGTGTAACTGTCTTAGGCATTTCCTTAGACTCGTTTTCATACCACGTATTTGTACGCTTTGATGGGGTCTTATCTAATCTGGTTCGATAGGAAAGCCCACTCCCCGGTAAACCAACATTTCCATAGAGGCCGCGGCGACCAAGCGTTACCGATACACCACGTTTGCCAAAAGTAGTGCTGACACCTCGCTTACTTATGTTTAACCGTAGCCCTGGAGCTACCTTTACTCGTTTTTGAAATCGAAAAGGCATGTTTGACACTCCTAGTTTTATACTCTTTTATATCGTACTAAACTTTTACACATTTATAAAGGGAAATTTCACAATTTATACATACTTTAATGAGGTGTTTTGATAATGTTTACTGGTGAGTTTCGTTTTAAAACCAAGGTACCAGCAGAGATTGGAAGTGTTTGGAACTTTTTTGTGGATATTAATAATTTAGTTAGAATATCTATTTTTCCTAAAGTAAAAGTTTTGAAGCATGCGGGGACTTTGGAGGGTCGAGACACTGAACTTCAATTGAATTTTTTGCTGTTCAAGCAAAAATGGAACTTAGTCTATGTTGAAGTTCAGGAAGAGCAATTCTTCATTGATAAGAGTACAAAGGTACCATTTCCATTTAAAAGTTGGCAACATAAACATTCATTTGAGGCATTTGACAGATTAACTATAATGACTGATATTGTAAAATATGAATCATACTTACCGATAGGGATTACGAATATAATTCTCTATGGGATGTTTAAAAGCAGACAAACCGCATTAAAAAAACACCTTAAATAAAGGTGTTTTTTCATCATATTATTTGAAAGTGTATTACTCCAACGTAAAAATAGTGTCTAGCTCCAGGCGCCATCTGCTCCTGCGGTTACTCGTCGCAAAGGTCCTAGAAGCTTCTCAAAGATGTTCTTGGCTCGAAGTCAAATAACTTGGCCGAGGAAAAGGTGACCTTCCTTTTTCCCTAGATTAAAAGTGAAAGAGCACACTTTTTATCGGTCAGAACATTTGCTTGTCGCCGATAGGCAAAGAAAAAGCGAATTCCTTTTTCCTAGGGCGCCTTGCGCTTTTCTTATTACCAGCCTCTTTCATAGGCTTTTGGAGCTTCTAGGTCGATATTTAGTTCTTTTGCAAAAGTCCTTGGTAAGTATGGGTCTCTTAGAAACGGTCTAGCGATAAAAATTAAATCTGCGCGCTCATTACAAAGGATTTCCTCAGCCTGATTTGCTGTTGTGATTAAACCGACTGCTCCAGTTTGTACTTTGGCTTGATGGCGAATTGTTTCAGCATAATGAACTTGGTAGCCAGGATAAGCATCAATTGTAGCTGGTACGACTGCCCCAGAACTACAATCAATCAGGTCGACTCCTTGTTCCTTCATTTTTTTTCCGTAATCTACAAATACATCTAGGCTATTACCACCTTCAGCGTATTCATTAGCAGAAATGCGAACAAATAATGGCCCATCCCATTCCGTCTTAACATTCTCAATCACCTGTCGTACTATTTCATAACGTTTTTCCTCGTTCCCACCAAAGCCATCCTGACGTTTATTAGTCAGTGGAGATAAGAACTCATTTAATAGATATCCGTGGGCAGCATGAATTTCAATGACATCAAACCCTGCTTCTTTTGCTCGTTTCGCACCTTTTTTAAAAGCTTCAATGGTTTCCGTAATTTGGTTATTGGTCATCTCTTCTGGAGTCCGCATAGTATCGTTAAAGGGAAGCGCAGAAGGTGCGATAATTGGTCCATCAACCATAGCTTTTCTACCTGCATGAGCGAGCTGTATCCCTATTTTTCCTCCTAGCTCGTGAACATGATCAACAATTCGCTTTAACCCTTCAATGTGTGAATCGTCCCAAATTCCTAAATCATGCTCAGAAATTCTCCCTTGTGCAGTAACTGCTGTAGCTTCAATGATAATTAATCCAACCTGCCCAATTGCTCGGCTGCCATAATGAGTCACATGCCAATCTGTGACATATCCTTCTTTATTTTCTGCCATGTACATACACATCGGTGCCATGACGAGGCGATTCTTTAATGTTAGATTTTTAAGTTGATAAGGTGAAAATAAGCGTGATGACATTTGAAAACCTCCTTTTATTTCGTTTATCAAAATATTATCACAATCCTAAGTTTCTCACTAATGAAAACAGTTCATTTAATCCATACTAATTAAAAAATCATGAGTAAGGAGTTTTTATATGCACTATGTCAAACCAATTGCTGTTAAGTTTTTAGTTTATAGCATTCTTCTATCACTTGTTTTACTTTTTTATGGATTTTCAATTCCTTCGGTGCTAGCTCTTTCTGCCTTATTAGCTATTGTCACATTTGTAGTAGGTGATATCATTGTTTTACCTCTTAAGGGTAATTTGGTTGCAACCCTTGTCGATGGAGCTACAATTTTTGTAGGGATTTTACTTTGGATCGTTCCTACCTATGGTCTTTATTTTTCAACGATTGCTAGTGTGTTATTCGTTGCCTTTGTGGTTTCTGTCTGCGAATGGTTCTTACACATTTATGTAATAGCTAGAGTTGACCGAGAAGACCGCAATCCAGTCTACGATTAATGTTCCAAAAAAAGTAAGAAGGCATTTTGCCTTCTTACTTTTTTTGGAACATTTCTTGATTTAAGTATACAAGTAAAGAACGTCTTGTTAGTAAGCCTTTTAGTGTGCCTTCATCATCAGTCATACAAATAAAAGGATTGTTAATAGAGAGTGCAAGTGCTTTTGAAAACGTTTCTGACAATCGCATTGTCGCAACTTTAGATTCCATTACATCTGCAACTTTGAAATTGTTAAGTCGATCTAATTCAATTCTTTCAAGACCTAGAATTGAATCCAAAATTAGTGATTTGCTAATTACGCCATTTAGTTTTGTTCCCTTATCTAGAACGGGGATGGCGGTATAGCCCGATTTTACAAGGACTAATAGAGCATGCTCTAAGCTATTATATTGTTGAACATGGGCAACTCTTTCAATGGGGATCAATAAGTTCTGAATTTTCTCCTCTAAAAACGTACAATTTCTTAATGTTTCTTGGATCATGTTATCACGTTCTTTTCGCTAGAATTGTAAAATAAACATTCTACCTTTTTAATACTAGGAGCGAATAAATTATTTGTCAACTGGAAGCACTTTAAATTTATGGGAGGATAATTATTAGAAAGTTGGGCAGAATTCTATAAATAGTGGGGTGAGATGTATGCATTCAAAACAAACAGTTAAATACGTTTGTGAAAAATATCCTTCTGGTAATTGTTATTACTATAAGCAAGAAATTATTACACATGATTGTTGGGAAAATCTAAACTCTTTAGCTTGGTCTTCGCCAAGACCTATCACGAAAGAAACGTACTTTAAGCAGAAACGTAAGGGATTTAAGACCGAGATGATTAATATTGAGAAAGCACCCGCAAAAGTATATCAGCTACATAATAAAATCCCTCAGGATGGCTGAGGGATTTCTTCGCGCACAAAATAACCCATAAAAATCTCGTCTTGATACTCACCATCAATTAATACTTGTTCCCTTTGATTTCCCTCAATGGTAAAACCAAACTTTTGATACAGTTTTGTGGCAATAAGATTTCCTGAAAAAACAGTTAAGACAATTTTATGAAGTTTGTGTAGTTCAGCCCATTTCAAGCTATACTCCATAATTTTCGTACCAATTCCTTTCCCTTGCGCTTCTGATACCATCCAAGTTCGAAACAATGCTACATGGCGTTTCATTTCTAGTTCACCACGAATAAGACGGGCGATACCTACAACACGTTCTCCTAGTTGGACTACAATGTACATATTGTCATTTTTTTTCATCTCAGTTATAAATTCTTCTTCTTGTTCAGCTGTTCTTACCACTTCTTTTTGAATAAACGTCCCTTTTTTGACAATTTCTTTAGCCCTTTCTACGATTTCAGCTGCGTCCTTTTTCTGAACAGGTCGTAAAGTTACTTCTAGTTGATCCTTTGAGTAAAACGTCATAACCAAATCCATTGAGACATCACCTACTTTGCCAGAATTGATCTGGTTTCTTTTCGATATTTGTTTTTAAAAGGTGGGATGCGGGAACAACCTTAATGTTACGTTTTTCTAAATCTTTTATGGCTTCGCTTACGCCACTTACAGTTTCATTTCCTTTAACGCCAACGTGTCCAATGCCGATTGCTTGTCCTTTTAATTCAGCAACCTTCATCAGCTTCCTCATTTGTTTGTAAACATGACTTCTTGAAGAATGGGTGTCATCTAAGAAAATATCACGCATTCCCCATGGAACGCCGATCTCTTCGGCTAATTTCGGGATAACGGATTTTGGGGCTGTACCACTATCAATGAAATATAAGCCATGTTCCTTAGCTGTTTCTAAGATAACTCGCATAATCTCTTTATTTTCGACAATTAACGAACCCATATGATTGTTCATCCCCTTGGCGTGTGGAACACTTTCAATGGCCTTTACTACTCTAGCTTTCACTTCGTCTAATGGTAAATCGCTTGTAATTGGATTTGGACCTAACCAAGATTTTTTCCCTTTTTTGGGCTGTAGCGGAAGGTGAATGATCACTTCTAGTCCTAGTTGATGAGCTAACTCAGCTTGTTCCCTGGATTGTTCGAGAAAGGGCATAACTGCTACAGTAATCGGGATTTCTGATTTAAAAAATTCATCAACGCCTTTTACTTTTCCTCCAAAATCATCAATGATGATAGCTATCTTTCCTTCGGATTTGACGGTTTCAGCCATAGCTAATTGTGGTAAGAGTAAAATAAACAAACAAACGATTACCAATAACTTTTTCAATTTCATTTCATGCTTCCTCCAAAATAACTAGTCAGTCTCTTCTCACAAGTAATTTATCCAACTTTATTCTTTTTACCCTCATTCTTAAAATGAAAAAAAGAGCGACTGGTTAGGTCCCTCTACTACTTTCTGATGTTAAATGCAGCATTTAACTGTCCGCGAAGCATACGCTCTCTTAGCTCACTTTCGCGTAATTTCTTTTGTTCCATTTTTCGGATTTCAAATGTTTGCATACCGTCTTCCATTTTGTTGGCAATATCAACTAAGCGCTCAACATCTGAAAAGGAGAATTTCCGAGTCCCCCCTTTTGAACGCTCTGGAAAGACTAGTTTCCTTTCTTCGTAATATCGAATTTGTCTTTCTGATAGGCCAGTTAATTCACTCACAACTCCAATAGTAATGACTTTTTTATCTTTATACGAAGACAAGTTCATCCACTCCCTGTCTAAATATTCTTAATGTATAAACACTATACCATGTTTTCACAGTTGAAATGAGAAAATGTCAGAAAACCTCTCAATGAAGATGATTCATGTGTGAGGTTTTTTAAGTGTAAAATGTAGATGTTCTATTGAAAAACTGAAGATAATAAAGGATAGTAGAGCATAGGCTTGTCTTTTTTACCAATTAAGTAGCAGAGGCTAGTATTGAACAAATAATACTTGTTGCTAGTAAATAGCTCTGGTGATAGAATTTTTAATTATTAATTAATTTACTGGTACTGAAAAAATAACAATTATGAGGTGACTTTAGGATTATGAAGGTTTGTAAGTTTGGTGGAACTTCGTTGGCAAGTGCAGAACAGATGAAAAAAGTTGCGAGTATCATGATGTCAGATCAACAGAGGAGAATTGTTGTTGTTTCAGCACCAGGAAAAAGATTTAAGGAAGATACAAAGGTTACTGATTTATTAATTTCCTTAGCTGAGGCTTCATTATCAGATGGTGATGTGGACGATGCACTACGCTTGGTTCTTAGCCGTTATGAGCAAATTGCACTTGAATTAAAGCTACCAGTTGAGATCATTCACATTATTCAGCAAGATTTGACGGAGCGGCTAATGGCGAAAAAAAATGGCGAACGTGAGTTTATTGATATAATGAAAGCAAGTGGGGAGGATAACTGTGCGAAGCTGTTTTCGTTTTACCTACAATCGCTAGGCGTTGACGCCCATTACATTGATCCAAAAGAGGTAGGACTTTTCGTTAGCAAAGAATATGGAAATGCTCAGGTTTTACCTGAAGCTTATGATAATCTGAATACGAAACTTAGGAATAGGGAAGGGATACTAGTTTTTCCAGGCTTCTTTGGCTACACTCCTGATGGAACGTTAATTACATTTCCACGAGGAGGTTCCGATATTACAGGTTCAATTGTAGCAGCAGCTGTTGAAGCAGACTTATATGAGAATTTCACTGATGTTGACTCTGTGTTTGCAGCTAACCCCCATGTGGTACAAAATCCAGTTGAAATTAGAGAATTAACATATCGTGAAATGCGTGAGCTATCCTATGCTGGTTTCTCTGTGTTTCATGATGAAGCTTTAATCCCAGCATTCAAGAAAGGGGTACCTGTCTGTATTAAAAACACAAACAATCCAGGTGCAGCTGGGACGATGGTAGTAAATGAAAGGAACTACTTGATTAATCCTGTAGTAGGTATTGCCAGTGATTCGGGGTTTAGTACGATATACGTAAGAAAATATTTGATGAATCGAGAAGTCGGTTTTGGTCGTCGCTTACTGGGAATTATCGAAGACGAAGGTTTATCTTACGAGCACATGCCTTCTGGAATTGATGATACGTCAATTATCCTAAGAAGCTCTCAACTAACATTGGAAATTGAACAGAGAATTGTTCAGCGAATTGAACAAGAGTTACAGGTGGATGATGTACACGTAGAACACGATTTTGCGATGGTTATGGTCGTGGGCGAGGGTATGAGAAAAATGGTTGGTATTACAGCGAAAGCAACAGGTGGTCTTGCAAGAGCGGGAGTAAACCTGCATATGATTAATCAAGGTTCTTCTGAAGTTAGCATGGTCTTTGGTGTTAGGTCAGAGGATGCAGATAAAGCCGTTCGAGAACTATATAATGATTTTTTTGTTGCAACAAAAAGCCCAGTTCTTTAAGAACTGGGTTTACTTCTTGTTATTATGTTGAGACATAGAGATAATCAGTTGTTTTAACTCTTTTACCTCGTTACGTAATTCTGCTATTTGATCAGGCTCATCAGGTTTTTCAGCTGCATCAGCTTTTTCAACATTACTTACAATAACACCAATAAATAAATTAAAAATAACAAATGTGCCAACTAGAACAAACGAAACAAAATAAATCCACGACCATGGCATTTCATGAAAAATCGGCCACATGACACCACTCGCCCATGATTCTAACGTGACAACTTGGAAGAGTGTTAGTAATGCTAGTTGTAAAGAACCAAAATATTCTGGTGCAACTTCGGCAAACAGCATTGTACCTGTAACAGCAAAAATGTAAAAAATGATGCTCATTAGAAGCATAATGTTCCCTAATGCTGGAATTGTTAGGAGAAGGGCATCAACTAATTTTCTTAATGACGGTACAACTGAAATGGCTCTAAATACCCGAAGTACGCGCAGTATGCGTAGCACAGTAATAAAGTGAGCCCCAATAAAGATGTGTCCAGCAGCAACAATTAGAAAGTCAAACCAATTCCAACTACTCTTAAAAAAGTCACGAAGTCTTCTTTCTGCGATCATCCTTAAAATGATCTCTACAGTAAAAACCCAAATTAAAGCCTTATCTATTAAGAAAAATAATTCCTTATGAGATTGGTAGATCTCAGGGTAGGTTTCAATTCCAACAACAATCGCGTTAAACATAATTAATCCAAGGATTGTTCCTGTAAAGTACTTATGTAGGACAATTTGACTTACTTTTTGTTGGATACTCGCGAGTTTGTTTCTTTCAGACATGGTTTCCTCCATCTTAATTCATACTTTTAATCACCAATGTTAATTTTACTAAATCCTCTACTAGAATGAAAGTTTTATCCAATGAGAACAAGAAAAGCTAGGTTTCCCCAGCTTTACTTAACATTTGAATACATTTTACCTAATTCTGTTGAACGTTCGGCAGCTCGTTTAATACACTCAACCATAGCCTCCTGGTAATGGTAACTTTCAAGGACCTTAAAGCCAGCCTCCGTTGTGCCTCCTGGGCTCATAACTTGCTTATACAATGTTTTGGAAGGAAGATCAGTCGATTTTATTCGCTCCGCTGCACCGATAAGGACCTGAGCAATTAGGTTCTTCGCCAGATGTTCATCCAACCCTATCTCCTTAGCGCCTATCTCCATTGCTTCTATTAAATAGTAGATGTAAGCTGGACCGGAACCGGACAGTCCCGTGATTGCATCTAACTTTTCTTCTTGGACAATAACCACTTCTCCAATTGCCCTACATAATTCTTCTGATAACTTTACATGTTCCTCTGTTGCGTAGCACCCTGACGAGATGGCGGTTATTGACTCACCAACTGCTGCAGAGGTATTAGGCATCGTTCGAATAATAGGAGCAGGATGTCCTAGCAATTGTGAGATACAGGTAGTCGATACACCAGCAAGTACGGAAATGAATAGTTGATGTTCGGTGGTGGAACCTTTTATTTTATCTAGTGTCTCTGCAATATCTTTAGGTTTAATCGCCAGAACGATAATATCCATACTGCTTAGCATTTCATGACCAGTAAATATCTCAATACCATGTTGCTCTTTTAAAAGGAGAAGTCTTTCCTTGTTACTCCGATTTGTTACGAAAATCTGTTGAGGGAGCAATAATTTCTTTTTTAATATACCGGAAATCATTGCTTCAGCCATACTACCTGCTCCGATGAAAGCAACTTTTTTATTCGTTAACATACTGACACCTCTCCTTCCTTTATATATTAGGCTGTTTTCGCAAAGTTTGTTGCTTTCGTAAAAATCCCAAAAGCCGGATTTTTACACAAAATGCTAAGAATTCACAACTAAGTTAGTAAAAGTATTGCTCTTTTCTGACATAATTTATTGGCGGATATTTTCATCTAAGGTATTTTTCCGGTTATTTTAGGGTGAAAAAGCCACAATGTTTACGAAAAGAGCCATATATTAAGAACGGATTTGACCGTTACCCAATATGATATATTTGCTCGAAGTTAACGCTTCTAACCCCATTGGACCTCGCGCATGAAGCTTTTGTGTACTTATACCAATTTCCGCTCCAAACCCAAATTCAAAGCCATCAGTAAAGCGAGTTGAGGCGTTATGGTACAGCGCCGCTGCATCAACAAATGTAAAGAACTGTTCTACATGTTTGTTTGTTTCGGAAATGATTGCCTCTGAATGTTTTGATCCATATTTGTTAATATGATGTATTGCCTCTTCAGTGGATTCAACAACTTTTATTGCTAGCGTTAAATTTAAAAATTCAGTTCCCCAATCTTCTTCAGTGGCTTGTAAAATTCGTGAGTCATATTTAACGGTCGTTCCGTCGCCGCGAAGTTCAACGCCTGAATTTGTCAGGGAGGTTATTAAATCTGAAAAATACTTTTCTGGCCAATTTTTGTGGACGAGAACTGTTTCACAAGCATTACATACAGATGGTCGTTGTGTTTTAGCGTTTAGGAGAATATCTATCGCCATTTGTTTTTGTGCAGTTTCGTCAATATAAACATGACAATTTCCTACACCAGTCTCAAGAACAGGAACAGAAGCTTTTTCTACTACTGATTGGATCAGTGAGGCACCTCCTCTTGGGATTAGTACATCTAGATAATCATTTAATTTAAACATACTTTCAGCAGTTTCTCTGGAAGTATCTTCTATCAACTGTACAGCTTCTTTTGGGAGGGAGCTCTTTTCAAGCCCCTGGTGAATGACATGCACTAATGCTTTATTGGAATGAATGGCTGAAGAACTTCCTCTAAGCAACACAGCGTTTCCGGTCTTTAAACATAAGCTAGCAGCATCAACAGTTACATTTGGCCTAGCTTCATAAATCATCCCAATTACACCTAACGGAACGCGAACTTTTCTTAAATGTAACCCGTTTGGTCTCACATCCTCATACGTCAATTGACCGACTGGATCCTCTAACTCAACAAGTTGGAGGAGGGCCAATGCCATTTCGGTAACTCTAGCTTCTGTTAGTGTTAACCGATCAAGTAGACTTTCTGAGAGACCATTATTGATACCCGCATCTAAGTCTTTTTGATTTTCTTGTAAAATAAATGGGATTTCTTTTTGCAAAGTTTCGCTAATCTTCACTAGCGCATCGTTTTTTTGCTCTGTAGAAGCTGCCCCTAGTATTCCTGTTAATTCTTTTGCTTTTTGCGCTTTTATTAGTAATTCATTCATAATGATCCTCCTTATGAAAATGTAATCCATTGATCACGGTGAATTGCTTCAGTAAACGGCTTCTTAGAATCATTACTAGCTCTACCTTTCAGTGAGTGAAGCTCTTTAGCTGAATAATTGACTTGGCCTTTTCCAATTAGTTTTCCACGTGAGTTAACAACCTCGACAACATCGCCTTTTTGGAAATTCCCGTCAATGTCTTGAATTCCGACTGGTAATAAACTCTTACCTTTTGTTAATACGGCTTGAACTGCCCCATCGTCAATAATTATTTTTCCGTTGGTCGTTGAGTGATAAGCAATCCATTGTTTTTTATTTCTGACTATTTTTTTAGTTGTACCAACATAGGTACCGTCCCCTTTACCTTGAAGAATATCTGTTAATTTTTCGTCGCCTTGCCCAGTGCCTATAAAAACATGAACTCCTAAGGAGCTGGCTGTTTTAGCTGCCTCAATTTTTGATTTCATTCCACCTGTACCAACTTTAGAGCCAGTTGATTTTGCTTGATTTAGTAATTCATCATTAATAGTAGGTAGATAATGATATTTTTTAGCATTAGGGTTTTTGCGAGGGTCCTCGTCATATAACCCGTTAATATCTGTTAATATCACTAGGAAATCTGCGTGTATTAATCCACTGACTAGCGCAGAAAGCATATCGTTATCACCGAAAGTAAGCTCTTCAACAGAGGTAGAGTCATTTTCGTTAATAATTGGGACTACATCACGTGTTAATAGCTCTGATAGAACTGCATAGGCATTGCTATATTGCTCCTGACTTAAAAAGTCATTTCGAGTTAAGAGCAACTGCGCGACAACAATGCCGTGGCTACTAAATGCTTCTTCGTACCCTTGCATCAATAAACCTTGGCCTACCGCAGCAGCTGCTTGTTTCCCAGCGATTGTGACGGGCCTAGATGGATAACCTAGCTTAGTGAACCCGGCAGCAACTGCCCCTGATGAGATTAAAATCACTTCATGTCCTTGTTGTTTTAGTTTCACTAGAGCGTTTGCGTGTTCGGTTAGCTTCTCTTTGCATAGGCCACCATTATTATTTGTTAATGAACTGCTGCCGATCTTGACAACGATGCGCTGTTTACTCATACTTTATCCCTCATTTTTGAAAAAATAAAAAACTCTTCCATCCTTAAACATAAGGACGGAAGAGTTATCATCCGCGGTACCACCTTCATTGACATCAAAAGATGTCCTCTCAAACCATGTAACGCTGGTGACGGTTAGGGTTTGCCTAACAGCTCTAGGGTAGGTTCAATAGGTTTTTTGGCGATGGAATCTTTCAGCCGGTGAATTCCACTCTCTTTCGCAAAAACGTTATTTACTAGTCCCTTTCAACACTTTATCTGAATAAGTTTTTCTAATTATCTGATATCTATATAGTACTGTCAATACTTTTTCATTAAGCTTATGGATATGAATTATAATAAATTTTCAAACTGAAGTAAAGGTAATTAATTTTGAAAATATATGAAGAAGTTTGGTATAGTTGAAACATCTTTTATCGGACGAAAGAAGCAATAAAATTGGGGGATTTATAATGAAAAATAAAATCATCGTTATCACAGGTGCTTCAAGTGGAATTGGGTTGATAGTGGCAAAAGATGTTGCCAAACAAGGTGGTATACCAATTTTACTAGCCCGTTCTACAATTAAGTTACAACAAGCGAGTGAAGATATTTATCAAACAACGGGTATTCATGCTCCTTACTACACGCTCGATGTGACAAATAGTGAAGAAGTTGCTATCGTTTTTACAGAGATTTTCGAGCAATATCAAAAAATTGACGTACTAATTAATAATGCGGGCTATGCTATTTTTGATACGTTTCTTGATGCAAAGACAGAGGATATCGAAGGCATGTTTGCTGTCAATGTTTTTGGGCTGATCGGTTGTACCAAAGCAGTTCTTCCTACGATGCTAAAGCAAAATAGAGGACACATCATAAACATTGCTTCACAAGCTGGGAAGCTGGCTACACCAAAATCAAGTATATATTCGGCAACAAAGCACGCTGTTTTGGCTATCTCAAATAGCCTACGCATGGAATTGGCAGACTCGAACATATTTATTAGTTCCGTTAATCCTGGCCCGATCAAAACACCATTTTTCGAACGTGCTGATCTAACAGGGAATTATGTGAAAAATGTAGAGAGATTTATGCTAGAGCCTACTTTCGTCTCGATGAAAATTCTCAAGCTTATTGAGAAACCGAAACGAGAGCTTAATTTACCTGGCTGGATGGGTATTGGGACAACACTTTACCACCTTTTCCCGGGACTCGTTGAGAAATTTGCCGGAAAGAAACTTAGCCAAAAATAACCTTTTGATAAGTGCTTTTTTTGTCTTTGAAACAAGAGCTAGTATATAATGTAGAAAATGTTTGTAAAAAGGTGGAAAAAGAATGGCTAGAAAAAAGGTTGAAAAAGCAGTGCTTTTTTCAGCTACTGAAATACTACTCATGGAACAAGGCTATCGTGGCTTTCATTTTAAAGCTTTATCTGAGAGGCTTAAAATTGGTAGAAGTACATTGTATGAATACTATGCGAGTAAAGAAGAGCTTATTACGGACTATTTAGTACATGTCCTTGATACGATTATTGAAGAATGCAAAAATATTAGACTAAATGATGCAATTACTCAATTAAAAGATATGTTAAAGATATTTCTTAAATATTCGCAAGTACATCAAATTGCATTAATTCTTCCTTTTATTGACCCTGAGCACTCCCAAAGAGTAGAAACTTCGCTTACAAATTTAAAACGTGATCATGAGTTTCTTCACCAGAGAATGAGCAAGCTTATTGATGAAGGAAAGGCAGCCAATAAAATCCGTGCCGATATTGATACCGCAGTCATTGCTAGCATGATTTTTAACGCTATCCAACTACCTAATACAATGAAACTCAATGAGGTAGTCTGGAGTGAAATGGTTTTAGAAATCTTATTTAATGGTATCGGAACATCAACTTAAATTATTGGGAGGGGCATTTGCTTTGTCCCATTTTTTACAAATTGAAAAGAGAACGTATATTCGTTTATAATGTTAATTATAATAGAATGTACGTTCTCTTTTTTTATCGAATTTTGGGAGGAGGATATAAAAAATGCAAATCGATTATCCGACACTACCAGAAAGAACAATCTTTTGCATTGATATGAAAAGCTTTTATGCTAGTTGTTCGGCGCTTCTGCTTGGTTTAGACCCGTTAACATGTCATTTAGCTGTCGTAGGAGATACGGAGCGAGATGGAAGCATTGTTTTGGCAGCGACGCCTCGTTTAAAGGCAGACTTCGGTATTAAAACAGGAAACCGACTTTTTGAAATTCCAAAAGATCCACGAATTAAGATTGTTAATGCCCAAATGGCAACGTACTTGCAAGTTTCGACTAGATTAACAGCATTCTTTAATAAATATGTTCCCCTAGAAGCTATTCATACGTACAGCGTTGATGAAAGTTTTCTTGATGTGAAAGGAACAACAAGGCTTTGGGGGGATGCTTGGCAACTAGCGAAGCGAATTCAGGAAGACATGTTAGCCGAGTTTGGCTTGACTTGTTCCATTGGGATTGGACCAAATATGCTACTTTCAAAGGTTTGTCTTGATTTAGAGGCAAAAAAGTCAGGGATTGCTAAGTGGAGTTATGATGATGTGGAGAAAAAACTGTGGCCTGTTTCGCCGTTGCGAGAAATGTGGGGGATTGGTTCAAGGATAGAGAAACGATTAAATAGATTGGGGATCTTTTCAATTGGGCAATTAGCCAATGCGCCATTACCACTACTTGAGAAGCATTTTGGCATTATGGGTAATCAGCTTTATTACCATGCCCATGGGGTTGATCTCTCGGACCTAGGGGCACCGATAGTGGAAGGACAAATTAGTTTTGGAAAGAGTCAAATTTTATTACGCGATTATCAAGATCGCGAAGAAATTAAGCATGTGATGTTAGAAATGTGTGAGGAAGTGGCAAGGCGTGCAAGAACAGCGGCAAAGGCGGGAAGAACGATTAGTTTTGGTATTGGTTATAGTAAGGATGAAACAGGTGGGGGCTTCCACAGAGCGACTACATTACAAACGGCAACGAATATTACGCTTGAGATTTATGATGCGTGCTTAGAACTTTTTAATCGGTACTACCGTGGTGAAACGGTGCGCAGTATTTCAATTGCTCTTTCGAATATTGTGAGTGATGATCAAATTCAATTAAGCCTTTTCAACCCCAATAAACCGCGCCAAAGGGATCTCGGTTATGTTATGGATCTTATTAGAGATAAGCATGGCTCAGACAAATTGCTTCGAGCAGTATCCTATACGAAGGCTGGAACAGCAAAGCATCGCAGTAAACTTGTCGGTGGACATAAAGCATAAAGGGGTGGGGAAAAATGATTAGAGATCGCGGAAATATCAAGTGGACATCGATGATGCTTCCTGAGCATGTAGCCATGCTTCGTGAATTAAAGACAAGCCAAGAGAAAAAAGAAAAGCCTTTTTTGGATGAGCAGCGGTTAGAAGAGATGAATGAGGTTGTTCGCTTGGCAACAGAGGAAAACAAGGCAGTCCAATTAACTTATTTCAGTGATTATGATTACAGGAGTGCCACTGGATTTATCCAACGTTTTGATCCAGCTACACGAGCGCTGCGATTATGTAATGAGGGAACATCTTACGTCGTACCTATAGAGGCTATTATAGAAATTCATGTTGAATAGTATCTTTGTTGTTCGGAATTTTGTAAAAGATTCTTCACAATTTGTTTACTTCATTTACTAAGAAAAGATGATATAGTAAAAGTGCAAAAGGGGAATTTTAAAAAATACGAATGGGAAGTGAAGGCGTGATTGTTCAAGATTTAATTGAGACAACAGAATTTTTCACTGAGGAAACAAAAGACGACTTTTTTGTTATTTATGAAAAATTCGCAAACAGTGATTGCAACTGCGAAGGAAACATGTTAGAAGAAAAAGAATGTGATGATGAGGAAATAGTTCAAATTCTTCAAGGTAATCCTGAAAGTTGTTGTTCTTTAAGAAGTATCAAGAGCTATCGCGTCGGGCAAGAATACAAAACTGTAGAAGCTATTCTTGCAAAAATTAAAGAAGAACATAAAGAAATCTTTAAATAAATTCGTTTACAAAAATCCTCTCATTACGTAGTGAGAGGATTTTCTTTTTAGAATAGCAGAATGTAAAAATTGTCAGCTTAGGCACTTTGTCTGTTTGAATTATTGCAGAAGCTAAAAGAAACGCTATAATTATGACTATATAAAAGGCTCTTTTCGCAAACATTGTGGCTTTTTTATCCTAAAATAGTCAGAAAAATACCCTAGATGAAGAAGCCAATAAATTATGTAAGAAAAGAGCAGCACTTACTAAATTAGTAGTAAATACTTAGTAATTTGTGTAAAAATCCGGCTTTTGGGATTTTTACGAAAGCAACAAACTTTGCGAAAACAGTCAAATAATAACAAGGTGGTGAACCAAAGTGATTAAAGTGCTATTTGTTTGTTTAGGAAATATTTGTCGATCTCCGATGGCAGAAGCTATCTTTCGAAATAAAGTGAAAGTAGTCGGCCTTGAAAATGAATTTATTATTGATTCAGCTGGAACGGGTGATTGGCACATTGGCAAGCCTCCTCACGTGGGCACACTAGAAATATTGAATGAACATCAAATTGATGGCTCTAGTATAAAGGCTAGACAAGTTACAGGCGAGGACGTTAAAAGTTTTGACTATGTTGTTGCCATGGATGCAGAAAACCTTGGAAACTTGCATCGGTTAAAGGGAAGAGAAGCTTCAGGGGAAATTAGCAGGCTGTTAGATTTTGTACCCCAAGCTAGCATTGGGGACGTACCTGATCCATACTTTACAGGGAACTTTGAAGAGGTATATGATTTAGTCGAGGAAGCTTGCGAAAAATTGCTCTCACACATACGAGAAAAACATCAACTATAAAGGAAAAGCTGATCTATTATTTCTAATAGTCAGCTTTTGCTTTACATTTCTCTTAGTTCTTGGATGTTTACAGTCATTTCATTCTCAGGGTTATGTCTTGGATGGACCCTAGCTGTGCCATCCGCACTGTTAACATTTTGGATCCAGATGGAAGTACCATTGTATTGTACCTCGATCTCTTGAGTCGAGTCTAAAATTTGTTGAGCACGATTAACATTCATATGTAACCCTCCTTTAAAAGCTATTGATGTGTTCGGTGCACTCAGGCTTTTCTTCTTGCCTACCCATAATATCTCAATCTTAGAAAAAAACTATACATAAAAAAGTATGTGAGAATACATGCCAATTGGTTAATTAAATGAACTATTACGCCTACTTGTGAATATGTTGAGATATGGGCAATTGTGACCCATTAATTTAACAACATTCCCTAGGAGGGGTTGATATAGATGTGTGGTATTACTGGTTGGATAGATTGGAATAGAGATTTAACAAAAGAAACGAAGGTAGTCGAACAGATGGCGGCAACGTTAAGTAAGCGGGGACCTGACGATTACCGTGTTTGGAGTACAACGCATGCTGCTTTTGGCCATACGAGATTGGTGGTCGTAGACCCTGAAGGTGGGAAACAACCGATGACTAAGGCGGTGCACGAAAAAGGATTTACGATCGCATATAATGGCGAGTTATATAATACTGAGGATCTTCGCAAAGAATTATTAAAAAGGGGTCATTCATTTAAATCTCACTCTGATACAGAAGTCTTACTTACTTCCTTTATTGAGTGGGGACCTAATTGTGTTGAGCACTTAAATGGGATTTTTGCTTTTGCGATTTGGGATCAGCAAAAGGATGAATTATTTATTGCTCGGGATCGCTTAGGTGTAAAGCCACTCTTTTATCAAGAATTGAACGGTGCACTCGTATTTGGTTCTGAGCTAAAAGCGGTATTGGCTCATCCAGAAGTGAGGGCGGAAGTAACAAGAGAAGGGTTAGCAGAAGTATTTGGATTAGGTCCTTCAAGAACACCTGGTCATGGTGTATTCAATAACATGAAGGAATTACGCCCTGCTCATGCCTTAAAGTATAATCGAAACGGTTTAAAGGTGTACCGCTACTGGAGCTTAAAAAGTGAGCACCACATGGACGATGTAAACCAAACGGCCGAAAAAATTCAGTGGCTGTTACAAGATACAGTCGAGAGGCAACTCGTAGCAGATGTCCCTGTTAGTACCTTTCTGTCAGGGGGAGTTGACTCAAGTGCTTTAACAGCATTTGCAGCAAAGTACTTTGAAAAAGAAGGAAGAGGGCCGCTTCACACCTATTCCATTGATTATATTGATAATGACAAGTATTTTAAGGCAAATGATTTTCAGCCAAATTCAGATGGCCCGTGGATTAAGGAAGTATCGGATTTTCTCGGAACGACCCATCATTCATGTGTCATTACCAATGAGGACTTGGCTGGATATTTAAAAGAAGCGGTACTTGTTCGAGATTTACCAGGAATGGCTGACATTGATTCATCACTGCTTTGGTTCTGTCAGCAAATAAAAAAAGATGTGACAGTTGGTTTGTCTGGAGAATGTGCAGATGAAATCTTTGGTGGGTATCCATGGTTTCATCGGGAAGATTTAATGAACCGTGACAGTTTTCCATGGATGCACTCAACTATAGAGCGCGAGGCCTTGTTGAATGAAGAATGGAGTAACAAACTACAATTACAAGATTATGTGATGGCGCGTTATCAAGATACGATTGCTGAAACGCCACGCCTTGAAGGTGAAAGTAAGGCAGATGCGCGTCGCAGAGAGCTGTTTTATTTAAATCAGGTGTGGTTTATGACAACATTACTTGACCGAAAAGACCGGATGAGTATGGGAGCTAGCTTAGAGGTGAGGGTTCCATTTGCGGATCATCGACTTGTTGAGTATGTTTGGAATATTCCATGGGAAATGAAAAATCTTGAAGGACGTGAAAAGGGAATTTTACGAAAGGCATTAGAAGGTGTGTTGCCTGACAATGTATTGTACCGTAAAAAGAGTCCTTACCCGAAAACGCATAACCCGCATTACACAAATGCTGTAAAAAATTGGCTTCAAGAGATTGTTGATGACTCAACTTCACCACTGCTACAGTTTGTAAATAAGAATAAGATACAAGAAATTATTAATACTGATGGAGCAGCATTCAAGAAACCTTGGTTCGGGCAACTAATGACAGGGCCACAACTAATTGCACATTTAGGCCAGATTGATACTTGGCTCCGTGAGTATAAAATAACAGTAAAAGAATAACAAGTAACGAAATTCTCGGCTACTTGGTTAAAGAAATTAAGTTGACAGGAATTGTAGGAGCAAATAAAATAAAACTAATTTTATATGAGTTATAGGTGCCTAAAAATAGGAGAATAGGGAAATCAGAAGTTGTACAACAACTTAAATGATGCGGACCCGCCACTGTAATCGGGGATGAAACCTTTTATACCACTACAATATTGTAGGAAGGTAAGGGAGTAGGACGAACCGTTTAGCCAGGAGACCTGCCTATAATATACAGAGTGAGGATGATGGAAAAGTCTTCAATAAGTTTAACGCTTATTGAAGACTTTTTTTGTCTTGGATTTTGGCTTACTAAGGAGGTGAGAGTAAATTTGGAAATCACGACGAAACAGTTAGTGCTCGTAAGCATGTTCATTGCATTATCGTTTGTAGGTAGTTTGATAAAAATCCCAAGTCCTTTTGGAACAGTGGCTTTAGACGCGGCCCCGGCTTTTCTAGCAGCAATAGTACTTGGTCCTATTTTTGGTGCGTGCGTTGCTTTTTTAGGTCATATTGTGACAGCAATAAATGTAGGAATGCCATTAACGGTTTTGATACACTTATTAATAGCGGTGGAAATGGCAATAGTCTGTGGTGTTGTAGGTCTCATTTATAAAAAAGGTTATTTAAAGCTGGCACTTTTTACTGGCTTATTATTAAATGGAGTGGCAGCCCCTGCTTTATTTATAGCAATACCTCAGTTTGGCATCCCATTTTTCATGGTCATGTTTGTTCCTTTACTTCTTGGAGCTGCAGTCAATATTGTGATTTGTGCTTTAATTGTAAGGGCATTGAAAGGAAGTGTGTATCTTGAACATAAGTAGATATAGAGATCTAACAATTTTAGAGGACGGATCAAAGAAATTAGTGATCGCATGCGACTCATCTGGTGCCATTGGTCCAAAAGAGTTAGATGAAATAAAAGTAGATGGCTATACTGTCGGACGTGCCCTAACTAGAGTAGTGATGATGGAGCTGATATCTGTGGGTGCAAGACCTCTAACACTAATTGATACCTTGGCTGTTGAAATGGAGCCTACAGGAAAAGAGATTATTAGAGGGATTAAAGCCGAAGCATCAATGATTAGTTTTGATACTGAATATTTTCTTAATGGAAGTACTGAAGAAAATGTAACAGTGAAACAAACTGGTGTTGGAATTACGGCCATTGGTCAAGTGGAGACATTATATACTGAAAGTTTTCCTGAGGATTTTGTCATCTGTATCGGATTACCAAAGGTAGGGAGTGAGGTTAGCTTTACGGATAATGACATATGTGACTTGCCGTCCATTTTGGAAATTAGAAAAATAAAGGACATCCACGAAATTGTTCCTATCGGTTCGAAGGGGATAGCCTATGAATTAGACGAGTTACTAAAGCGAAATCAACTTTTAATTAAACCGTTTGAAACCAACATAGACTTAAAAAAATCTGCAGGACCTACGACCTGTGTAATTGTCACTGGTCCTAATAGTTGTCTAGACGTAATAATGGAAAAAGTTTCTCGCCCAGTAACCGTGTTAGGACGATTAAAAATGAGAGAATAAAATTTTTATAAAAATGATGTAACCTTTCATTTTATTTGACGTATTACATAGTGAAACAATTTTACCTGCAAAAAATAGCCCACTCTTATGTTGAATAAGAAGTGGGCTATTTTTTATGAGTATGTTGCAAAATGATTTTGCACTAAGAGACAATTTTGAATATAATCTTCCTAAGGAGGAAGACAAGATGAATGAACATGAGGAACTGCAACAATTAAAGAATTTATTATATATATATGAGAATATCTTAAACGAGATCAATGTTGGTGTACAAGTAATTAATCGTGATGCAAACACCATTATTTATAACCGAAAGAAAATGCATCTAGAATCAATGGAATTAGAAGATGTTTTACATAAAAATCTTCTTGATATATTTGCGTTCAAAAATCGCAAGGATAGTCGACTATTACAAGCACTGGAAAATAGGGTGATTACTCAGAATGCTAAACAAACCTACTTCACTAAAAAAGGAAAAGAAATCACAACCATAAATAATACTTATCCGATTGTGAAAGACGGTGAGACGATAGCTGCGGTGGAGTTGGCAAGTGATATTACGAAATTAGAACGCTTAAAGGAAAATGTATTAAAACATGGAGGCACTAGATATACGTTTGAAAGCATAATTGGAGAAAGTAAAGCAGTAAAGGAAGTAATCGAAACAAGTAGAAGAGCAGCAAGGACCTCATCTTCGGTATTACTCATTGGCGAAACGGGAACTGGAAAAGAATTATTCTCACAAAGTATTCACCACGGGAGTGTTCGGTCAAATAAGCCTTTCATCTCACAAAATTGCGCTGCCTTACCCGATAGCTTACTCGAAAGTTTGCTATTTGGAACAAAAAAAGGGGCATTTACTGGTGCGATTGATCATCCCGGCTTGCTAGAACAAGCAGAGGGAGGAACGATTTTATTAGATGAAATAAATTCTCTTAACCCTGCTCTCCAAGCAAAATTATTAAGGGCTATACAGGAAAAAACAATACGTAGAGTTGGCGATACGAAAGACAAGCAAATAGATGTTAGAATTATTGCGACAATTAATGAAGATCCTATTGATGCAATTGCCAACAATCGGCTCCGTAAAGATTTATATTACCGACTAAGTGTTGTATCAATTATTATTCCACCCCTTCGAGACAGAAAAGAAGACATTCCCTTACTCGCTAATAAATTTATTGAAAAGTATAATCACTTGTTTCAGCTTGATGTACGGAAAATTAGTGATCGAGTTTATCAATTATTTATAGATTACGATTGGCCAGGAAATATTCGGGAACTTGAACATGCGATTGAAGGAGCTATGAATTTAATTACAGATGAAACGGAAATAAGTTTTCATCATTTACCATACCATTTCTTAAATAAATCACAGCAATTATACAATACAACGTCTAGTCCGGAACAAAAATACTGGGAAACTGAGGATCTTTCGGTCAACTTAAAAGACCACATAGAACATGCAGAGGCCGACTATATTAAGAAAGTTCTTGAGAAAAATCATAATAATATCACACATACGGCCAATGTCCTAGGAATTAGCCGCCAAAGTTTACAGTATCGGATACGTAAATTTAACTTGAAAGATTAGCCAAGGTAGCATTCCTAGGCTCATTTTTAGTTTTGATTACAATGACTGTATGTACTACAAGAAAAAAGCTGGAGGCCCGATATAAGGCTCCAGCTTTTTGTATTATTGATAAGATTGAGAGTTATAGTCGCTCTGTCCAGACATCCCTTGAGTTTGGTTAGTCATTCCTTGGTTCTGTTGTGATGGGTTTTGTTGAATTTGCTGTTGTTGCTGTTGTAATTGCTGTTGAGATTGATTAATTTGTTGTGTAATTTGGTTTAACATATTAAATGATTGAAGTGATTGCTCAACACTTCCTAGCATCTGTGTTGCTTGATGAATTGATTGTTGAAGCTGCTGGAACGTTTTTTGCTGTTGTTGTTGTGCCTGTGTGCTGAATTGCTGCATCTGTTGTAAAAGTTCGTTTGAAGTTTGCATTGTTTGGTTATAAGTTGAGTTACTGCTCATCCCCTGTTGACCAGAAGATTGTAATTGAGATAGTGCGCTTTGCATAGAAGCTAACTGGTTTCTAAGAGGCATTAACTCGTCACCTATTTCTTCTTCGACTTTTGATTGAGCGATTGACTCAATGCGTGCTTTATCAACAGCGTTTGTTTCTACAACCTCAGCTCTTTTAATGATTTTTTCTGTTTCTCTTTCCATAGCAAATTCCTCCTTGAATTGGTTTTGTGGAATTGGATTGGATTTCACGAGCAAATATTTCGGTTCAGTTTTCTCTTTTACCCTCGTTACAAATACAATCCCAATCACAACAGCTAAAAATAAAACGAACCAGAAGAATAACATCCCGTTAATGGTAATGCACCTCCAAAAATGCGCCTCACAAGGTGGCACGAGAATTATTTTGACCAGATCATGAGTTTATATCAAATTAAACTTTTCCATTTGTGGACTTATGATGAAGGTATAATATCTCAGAATTGAAAATGTAGACTTGTCTTTTTTAGTGAATTGTTTTTCATGAAGTAACAAAAGCTAATTAAAAGAAAACATTTAGGGGTGATTGTCAATTGAAACAGCATGAAGTCGGATTACATGAAGTACCTAAATGGAATAAATGGCTAATTTTAAGTATTCAGCACTTATTCGCGATGTTTGGAGCAACTATACTTGTCCCTTATTTAACAGGATTAAGTCCTGCTGTTGCATTAGTTTCAAGTGGTTTAGGTACTTTAGCTTATATTCTAATAACAAAAGGAAGTGTCCCAGCCTATTTAGGATCGTCCTTTGCATTTATCGCACCAATTATCGCATCTACTGCGATTGGTGGAGTAGAAGGAGTCATCGTTGGTTCATTTATGGCAGGGGTTGTTTATGGAATTGTAGCTATCGTCATCAAAACTACTGGAATTGGTTGGTTAATGAAATTACTGCCACCAATTGTCGTAGGCCCTGTAATTATGGTAATCGGGTTAGGGCTAGCTAGTGTGGCAATTAATATGGCTATGAATTATGACCACGGGGCTGGAGCTTTCGTAGACCCGATGTTACATTTCACCGTAGCCCTTGTAACATTAGCTATTACGATTTTTAGTTCTATATTTTTTAGGGGCTTCTTTAGTTTAGTGCCAATTCTGTTTGGAATTGTAGGGGGGTATAGTTTAGCCTACTTTCTCGGGATGGTGGATTTTACTCCTGTTCAAGAGGCTGCTTGGTTTCGAGTCCCTGATTTTGTGATCCCTTTTGTCACACATAGCCCGAATTTTTCTTGGACGATTATTGCTCTTATGGTGCCGATTTCAATAGTTACCATTTCAGAACATATTGGAGACCAAATGGTACTAAGTAAGGTTGTCGGGCAGAATTTTATTGAAAAACCAGGCCTCCATCGTTCAATTCTTGGTGACGGTGTAGCGACAATGATTGCCTCATTTCTAGGTGGGCCACCCAATACAACATACGGTGAAAATATTGGAGTGTTGGCAATTACAAGAGTTTTTAGTGTATATGTGATTGCAGGAGCAGCAATCATGGCAGTCCTGTTTGGTTTTATTGGTAAGATTGAGGCATTAATTGCTACGATCCCAACAGCTGTAATGGGGGGGGTCTCCATTTTGCTATTTGGTATTATTGCATCATCAGGTCTAAGGATGTTAATAGACAACAGGGTGAATTTAGGGCATAAACGTAATTTGATTATCTCTTCTGTTATTTTGGTGATTGGAATTGGAGGAGCATTTATAGAGTTAACCGAAAATGTCCAAATCGCCGGAATGGCTTTAGCAACTATCATTGGAATTGTTCTACACTTAATTTTGTCAGGAAAAGAACATAGTTATGGGAAATATCCTCTTTTTGCAGGGCTAGATGAAAAGGAAAATGAGTAATTCATATAAGCAGTCGTTTGTGCGGCTGCTTTTTCTATTATGGTGAGAAAATTCATTTTAGACAAATCTTTCTTTTTTCGGTAAAATTGTTGCATAACTAAATATAAAGGAGTAGAAATATGGAAAAAGTACTTATTTTTGGTCATAAAAATCCTGACACTGATACAATTTGTTCCGCAATTGCTTATGCTGATTTAAAATCGAAACTAGGAATGAATGTAGAACCAGTACGTTTAGGAGATGTAAGTGGTGAAACCCAATATGCGTTAGATTATTTTCAAGTGAAAACACCACGTCTAGTTCAAACGGTTGCTAACGAGGTAAACCATGTAATATTAGTCGATCACAATGAGTTCCAACAAAGTGTTGAAGATATTGAGAATGTACGCGTTCTTGAGGTAATTGATCATCACCGCATCGCTAATTTCCAAACGAGTGATCCATTATATTATCGTTGTGAGCCTGTCGGCTGTACTGCAACGATTTTAAACAAAATGTATAAAGAGAATGGGGTTTCGATTGATAAGCCAATCGCAGGGTTAATGTTATCTGCAATTATCTCAGACTCTCTCCTATTTAAATCACCAACTTGTACTGAGGAAGATGTGAAAGCAGCACGTGAATTAGCAGTCGTCGCAGAAGTAGACGTTGAAAGTTATGGATTAGAAATGCTGAAAGCTGGTGCAGATTTAAGTGAAAAGACCATCGAACAATTAATTTCACTTGATGCAAAAGAGTTTCAGATGGGGAGCTATAAAGTAGAGATTGCCCAAGTAAATGCAATTGACACAAACGACGTACTAGTTCGTCAACAGGAAATTGAAGAAGTTTTAACAAAAGTAATTGAAGAAAAGGGTCTTGATTTATTTTTATTTGTAGTTACAGATATCTTAAATAGTAATTCCGTAGGTTTAGCTTTAGGTGCGAAAGCTAATGTGGTAGAAAAGGCATACAATGTAACATTAACCAACAATACTGCACTGCTAGAGGGCGTTGTATCTAGAAAGAAACAAATTGTCCCTGTTCTTACGGATGCATTTAATGCATAATAACGAAAACCAGCTAACCATAGCTGGTTTTTTATTTATATAACTTTCACACGTATTTTAGCAACAGCATTATACCCATAGCCTTTTTTATTCCACATTGCCTCCATTGGCTGAATTGAACCTTGTAAATCGGTTGCTCGGCAAAAAATTGTATGCTCACCTTTTGGTGCATTCCAATGGAATTTCCAGTTTGCCCATGTATATACCCCTTCTAGTGAATGAACTAGATTGGCATCGGACCAGTGAGTACCATTGAAGCTAATCTCTACTTTTGTTACTTCTTTTTCTCCACTCCAGGCAATGCCTTCTATTGTAGTAACTCCTTCCTGAATAATCTCGTAATCTAACGGTTTCTGAATAATTGAATTAACATTTATAGTAGTTACTGGGTAAGGGTCAATTTGACTAGGATAGTAAACATAATCTATTGATTGGAAAGGTCCTTTAAATGTGTCGGCAATGACAATAATCTTTTTTAACCATTTCACCGAGGCCATTCCGTACCAACCGGGAACAATTAATCGAAATGGATAACCATGCTCCAATGAGAGAGGACGCTCATTGTATTCATAGGCGATGATCGTGTCTGGATGCATTGCCTTTTCTAAAGGTAAGCTTCTTGCAAAGGGTACATGTTCTTTTATTTCTTTATGTTTGCCATAGTCATTGCCAACAAAAACAACCTCTCTTGCTTCGGGTTTAATTCCTGTAAACTCCAAAAGACTAGATAGTGGTACCCCCTTCCAGTTGCCTTGGCTAATGGCGCCTTCATCCCATTGTTCCCCGAAAACTGATGGAGAAAATTTTGAACGGTTGTTACCTGCACATTCGAGTAAGCAGCTTAATTTTTTTGTTCCTAGTTCTAGAATTTGATTGTAATGAAAAGCTAGTGGTTTTTTTACGTGACCTGTAATCGGTAAGATGATACTTTGTCTATCTATACTTGGATACTGAAAATGATTTCTACGGAAAAAGTAAGGTGTTGGGATTGTTGCTGTTTTCAAAAACTTAATCGGTGATTCCTGATTTTCTGGATCTAATGACCTTGTAGTTAAAAAAGGTCTATTTATGTGTTCCATAACGTCACCCCATTTCAATATATATTGTTATGAAGTGTTAAAGTTGATTAGAATGAAGGGCAACGAAAGAAAAAAACACATACAAGTATGTGCTTTTTCTTTTGGAAAAGGAGGGTCTCTTATTATGTTTCAGACAAACTAGCTTTAACTACTCTGTTTAATTCCATTGTCTGTTTATTTTTAATAATATGTTGTCCAATCTCTTTTTTAGTAACGTGGTTTTCTTTAAGGGCTATCTTATCAATATACTTTATTAACAATTCGGCTGTATTAATAGCATCGTCTATTCCTCTATGAGCTTTGCCGACTGGTTCTAGACCAGCGATACTTAGTGCATTTTTTAATCCTAATTGGCTGTTACTTTGTTCGATTAATATATCACCAATTTGTTTTTGAAGATCATTATAATTTCGAAACCAATCTAATTTTATTTTGTTCCGAACACATTGGTTGATTATATGAGCTTTATCATCTTTCCCCCAAGCACATAAAAAATAGTCTTCCCCTAACCACTCGGCAAACATTTTTATTCCCTGCTTGAAAGGAACGGCATCTTTAAGCTCCTCTTTCGTTACTTTGATAAACTTTCGTGTGCTTTTTGATACATATCCACTTTTAGGTTTAATATATAGTTGGAATTGATCTATAACATTTTTTGACTCTAGATCAACTTTACAAGCGCCTATTTCTACTATTTCACTTAATTGGCCTTTTCTAAAACGCTTAACCAATTCTAAATCAAAAACAATGGCGTTCAATTTAAAAACATCCTTTCAATGACAATCTGTACTGTTATAATTCCCTAACAAACGAAAAACTAATTTTTATACATTGAGTAACTTTACTAACTATTATATATATTGCAAGCTGAAAGAAAAAGGAAATTAGCAAATCTGAAATTAGGCTGGTTCAATTTACCACTGAAATATTTAGTGTAAACCATTGTTTTATTATAGTGAGTATAGTATATTTGTAATCCACCACCGATTATTGTTTAACAAGTGGTGAGCAGATAACAACTTACTAAGCTGATGAAAATGTTAGCACAAAAAAAGGTTGATTATTAAAAAGTAATATGTTAAGATAAATTTTGTCGTTAAAAACGACATCTAATAAATTGTTCTTTGAAAACTGAACACACAGCCAAGCGAATTAAAGAGATAGTAAATATCTCGTCAATGAATTATTATTTTTGAGCTTTTGTCAAACACTTTTATGGAGAGTTTGATCCTGGCTCAGGACGAACGCTGGCGGCGTGCCTAATACATGCAAGTCGAGCGGAGATTTAAAAGCTT